>JAESFN010000044.1_pt1 | contig 487199 bp, 446 predicted proteins | sample 9269411 | NCBI WGS metagenome assembly JAESFN01 (sample SAMN14505399, study PRJNA617100) | algae metagenome | isolation source: Iphinoe sp. HA4291-MV1 and co-occurring heterotrophs from trail next to... | place: USA: Maunawili Falls, Hawaii | collected 2009-07-25
GCTGACGATTTCCGGTTGGGTCGCCGAGCAGGTGACTTTCTGGGATGACGGCGTCGAGAGCAACGCCTACGTCGGCGGCATCGGCACCACGCTCGGCACCAACGTCAAGTTCACCGGTCAGGCGCAGATCGCCCCCGGCTGGACGGCTGGTTATGTGCTGCATCTCGAGGCAGACGGCTCCGACACGCTCGCGGGTACGGATCAGCAGCGCTCGGACGGCGGCGGTCTCTATACTAGCACGACCAACTACGTGCAGACGCTGCAGTCGTACTGGTTCATCAAGAGCGATCACCTCGGTAAGGTCGGCATCGGCCTTCAGTCGATGGTGTCTGATAACCTCGCCATCCTCGTCGACGGTTCGGGCTCGCTCGTTCCGGCTAACTGGGTGACGTTCGACGTCGGCGGCTTCAACTATCGTAAGACGAACGGCGACATCAGCGCGTCTTCGATCATCGGCCAGAGCTGCAACGGCGGTGGTGACTGCTACGGCGTTCCGGTCAACTCGGTTCGTTACGACTCTCCCACGTTTGCCGGCTTCTCGCTCTCGGCTGCTTGGGGTGAGGATGACGTCTGGGATATCGGCGGCCGCTATGCCGGCGAGATGCACGGCTTCAAGCTGGCCGCTGCTGTCGGCTACGGTGAAGTTACCAAGGGTAACGTCTTCCCGCAGGGCTTCATCACGGGCTTGAACGGCGCCACCTTGGTGGATCCGGCCAATCCGAACGGTCCTTACAATCGTACCACCCTGTTCGCACCTGACAGCCAATACTTCCAGTTGGGTGCTTACGCTCAGCACATCGGCACCGGCCTGTTCCTCTTGGTCAACTACGGCAACCTGGAGTTCGGCGACTCCTACGGTTCACAGTCGCGCAACTCTGAGACCTGGTACATCAAGGGTGGTATCCGCGCTAAGTGCCATCCGCTTGGTGCTACGGTTCTCTACGGCGAGTGGGACCAGAACGACGACGGTGCTCGTCGTAACTCTGAGAGCCAGTTCTGGGGTCTCGGTGTAGTCCAGGAGATCGACGCTGCTGCCATGTCTCTCTGGCTCAGCTACCGTCAGTTCTCGGCTGATGACGGCCTGACGGCATCTGAGGGCCACGAGAACCTCCAGGACTTCGACATGGTCAAGTTCGGCGCTCTCATCAACTTCTAATCTGAAGTCGAGACGTCTGACCTAACAGGAAGCCGCCCTTCGGGGCGGCTTCCTTGTTTTCTGGACGCCCCGCCTCTCCTGCGGCGAGTTGCTGCTCCTTCCCTGTCCCCCTCGCGGCGAGAGCGCCAGAGGAGTAGAACAGGGGGATGTTCACCTCCTTCTTTAAAGAGCTGCGGGACGCGAAGATCCCGGTGACGCTCAGAGAGTACTTGACCCTCTTGGAGGCGCTCGAAGCCGATTGCGCCGGCCGGAGCGTCGAGGACTTCTATTACCTGTCGCGGGCCGCGCTCGTTAAGGACGAGCGGCACATGGACCGCTTCGATCAGGTGTTCGGTCACGTCTTCAAGGGTCTCGATCTCCTGGCCGAGACGGCCAACGCCGAAATTCCCGAGGAGTGGCTGCGCGCTGTCTCCCAGCTTCACCTCACCGACGAAGAGAAAGCTCAGATCGAGGCTCTCGGCGGCTGGGAAAAGATCATGGAGGAGCTTCAGAAGCGGCTCGCCGAGCAGGAAGGGCGCCACCAGGGCGGCAACAAGTGGATCGGCACCGGCGGCACGTCGCCCTTCGGCGCCTATGGTTACAATCCAGCCGGCGTGCGCATCGGCCAGAAAGAAAGCCGGCACCGGCGCGCCATCAAGGTTTGGGACAAGCGCGAGTTCAAGGATCTCGCGGGCGACGTCGAGCTCGGCGTGCGTAATATCAAGGTCGCGCTCAGAAAGCTCAGAAAGTTTGCGCGCGACGGCGCAGCGCAAGAGCTTGATCTCGATCAGACCATCAAGGGGACCGCTCGCAAGGGCTATCTCGATCTCGCCATGCGGCCGGAGCGGCGCAACACCGTAAAGGTGCTGATGTTCTTCGACGTCGGCGGCTCCATGGACTGGCACATCCAGCAAGCAGAGGAGCTGTTCTCGGCGGCTCGCTCCGAGTTCAAGCACCTCGAGTACTACTACTTCCACAACTGCCTCTATGAAGGTGTGTGGCGGAGCAACGCACGGCGATGGACCGACACGATCCCAACGTGGCAGGTGCTGCACACCTATCCTGCAGACTATAAGGTTATTTTCGTCGGCGACGCGTCCATGAGTCCCTACGAGATCACGCACGTGGGCGGTGCGGTGGAACACATGAACGACGAAGCGGGTGCGACCTGGCTGTCGCGCGTGGCCGGGATTTATCCGCACTGCGTGTGGCTTAACCCCATCGCGGAAGCGCACTGGCGCTACACGCCTTCGATCGGTCTCGTCCAGCGGCTGATGGAAAACCGCATGTATCCGATGACGCTCAGCGGGCTCGATTCGGCCATTCGCGAGCTGATGCGCTGAGACTGCGGCGGATCATTTTTCACCGGGAGGTTTGCTCCAAGGGCTAATTGTGAGAGCAAACAGACACATGCTATAGACGCGGTGACGCTGCGGATTTCGCTTCAGCCGTCGCGCGTATCGTTCGAGCAAGACATGAATTTCGGCTACACCTCATTTTCCGAAGGTGGAACTCCCGGCTCTCCAGCGGGCGAGCCGAAAGGCCGCTCGGACTCCACGAGTCTCAAGCTCTCCATTCTCATTCCCATCTTGAACGAATGCGCGGGGCTGGCTCCGCTCATGCAGCGGCTTTCAGCCGTGCTGGCCGAGCTTTCGTGCACGGCCGAGATCATCTTCATCGACGACGGCTCGACAGACGGAACGCGCGAAGCACTTGCCGCCATGCACGCCGTCGATCAGAGGATCAGGGCCCTTCACCTCAGCCGCAACTTCGGTAAGGAGCACGCGATTGCGGCGGGGCTGCTTTACGTTTCGGGCGACGCGGTCGTTATCATAGACGGCGATCTGCAGCATCCACCTGAGCTCATCCCGGCGTTGATCGCGCAATGGCGCGCCGGCTACGACATCGTCTATGGCGTCAGGCGCGAACGGAACACCGACAGCCCGGCGCGCCGGCTCTTTTCGCAGCTCTTCTATGTTTCCTTCAACAGGATGTCGGGAACGAAGCTTCCGCAAGGTGCGGGCGACTTCCGGCTTCTGAGCCGCAAGGCCGTCATGGCCATGAACCTGCTCGAGGAGCGCCAGCGCTTCAACAAGGGCCTCTACTCGTGGATCGGCTTCTCCTCGATCGGCGTGCCGTATCATGTCGACGAGCGGAAACTCGGCGGTTCGAAGTGGAACATGAGGCGGCTCGCGAGCTTTGCCTTCGATGGCATCACAGCGTTTTCGATCATACCCCTGCGCTTTGCATCGGTGGTTGGTTTCGTCACGTCGCTCGCGGCGATGGCCTACGCGATCGTCTTCATCATTTCGACTCTCTTGTTCGGTGCCGATCAGCCGGGTTTCCCAACCCTCATCGTCTCGATCATGTTCTTCTCGGGCCTGCAGCTCATCTGTCTCGGGCTTGTGGGCGAATATCTCGGCCGCGTTTACGAGGAAACAAAGGCGCGACCGCTCGTGATCGTCGACGACGTGCTTGGCCTCGACACCGAGCCCCCGGCCCTGCCGCGGCGGGGCCTGCCGCTGCTCTACAGGCGGGATATCGAGAGCGTGGCCGTTGACCGCCGTGACTGAAATTGCCCAGGCGGCCGCTCCCTCTTCCCGCGCGGTTCTCTGCGCGGACGATTACGCAATGAGCGAAGGCGTTTCCGCAGGCATCGAGGAACTCGCGGCGCTCGGGCATATCTCAGCCACGAGCGCGATCGTCACCGGACCGTTGTGGAGAGCGCTCTCCCAGCGCGTTTCGCATCTCAGCCAGCACGCCGCCATCGGGTTGCACCTCAATCTCACCTGGGGCGCACCCCTCGCCTCGATGCCCGCTCTTGCACCTCGTGGCGCTCTGCCCGGCATCGGCACGATGCTGCGGCTCTCTCTTCTCCGCCAAGTGCCGACGCAGGAAATCGAAGCCGAGGTCGTGCGGCAGTTGCACGACTTCGCAGAAATCGCGGGCAGGCCTCCGGATTTCATAGATGGCCACGAGCATGTGCATGCTCTCCCGCAAGTCCGCGGCGCGGTCCTCGCGGGTCTGGCGCGGTTCGATCCCAAGCTGCGAACTTTTCTGCGCACGCCGTCGGATGGCGTACGAGCCATTCTCGCGCGGGGCGTCGCGGTGCCGAAGGCGGTTTTCCTGCGCTCTCTCGCGGGCGGGTTCGCGAAGCTTGCGCACGAAGCGGGGCATCAGACCAACGACAGCTTCGCCGGCGTTTCAACGTTTTCAACCGCTTCCCCTTATTTGGGTGAGCTCACGCGCTTTTTCCTCGAACCCTCTGCGCGCCATCTGGTCATGTGCCATCCGGGGCAGGCCGAAACAAAGCGCATGGACGACGACCCAATCGCGCTCCGGCGCCTCGAGGAATTCTCTGCGCTCAAGGCGGCCACTTGGCTTCCGGAGCGCATTTGGCATCCGTCCGCCGCTCACTCGCCCCTATGGAGCGTTTGAGATGAGGAGCCCCACGGCCGACGTCTCGGATTTCTCCGGCGCTTCGACCACGCGCCGGACGATTTTCATCGTCGGCTTCTTTCTCGCATGGACCGCCTTCATCTTCCTGAGCCGGTATCCAGGGTACGTGCATTTCGATACGGCTGAGATCTTTGCCTGGAGCACGCTCGGTTTTGAGGGCGGCTTTGCCAAGCATCCGCCCCTCATCCCCTGGATCGTGCACGCGATAAACTTCGTGCTCCCAAAGAGCTGGGTGACGCTCGTCCTGCTCGCGAGCCTCAACGTCACGCTCGGAATCTACGGCGCCTGGCGCGTGGCGGCGCTCACCATCGGAGAAGCACGCGCGCCCCTGGCTGCGGCTCTCTACATGCTGTCGGGATATACGGTCTGGCACGGGCTCAAGCTCAACCACAATTCCATCCTGCTTTCGGCGTGGACGCTCACGGTCTGGGCGTTTCTGCTCTCGCTGCGCAACCCGACCTGGTGGCGTGGGGCAATTCTCGGATTTGCGGGCGCGGCGTCGATCTATGCGAAATACAATTCGGCGCTTCTGCTCGTGGCGCTGTTCCTCGCTTCGCTCGTCAGCGCACAGCGCCGCGACTTCTATCGTTCGCCTGCGCCTTATGTTGCGGTGGCCGTCTTCGTCGCGCTCGTCGCGCCGCATGTGCTGTGGGAGTACGCCCATAACTTCCAGACCGTCCGCCACGCCGACAATTCTCTCGTGGCAGTCGGCAGCGTTCCGCGCCAGCTTCTGCTCGAGAATATTGCGAGGCTGCTGCCAGTGCTCGCCGTCTTCGCATTGCTCGTCAGGTGGCTCGGTTTCAGCAAACCGCGCGGCGTGGCCCACTGGAACGAGCTCATCGTGATTACGGCGGTGCCGCTGATCCTGACGCTGCTCATCACTGTTTCGCTCGGATTGCGCGGTTCACACTCGTGGACGACACCTGTCCATTGCTTCGTGCCGATCGTGCTCGCCGGTCTCTTGGCGCGGCCCGACGAGCGGCAGCTTTCGCTGCTGGATCGCGCCTTCGCGATTGCCTTTGTCGTCATTCCGATCATCGGAGCCATCAAGCTCGTCACCGATTTTCGCAGCGGCGGGGATGGGGCGACCGAGCCCGTTCCCGAGATGTCGCGTGCGGCGGGAGAGATCTGGCACGCAACGATCGGGACGCCGGTAGCCATCTCGGGCGGTGAGCACCGCTTCGCCGTCGGCGCCAGCCTCGCACTTGCTGATCACCCGCGCTCGTGGTCGCTGTTCGGCAGGCAGTGGTGGGTTCCGCCGTCGCTCGTCGACGAGAGAGGCGCGCTCGGCTTCTGCGCTCCGAAGGATAAGAACGACAAGAGGTGCACTGGGGCCGCCGAGCGTCTGCTGGCCGACTACAACGGCTGGTCGTGCAGCATCACCATGCACCGCACGCTCTACGGCATGGAGGGCCCGTCTCATACCGTGCGCGTGTACATCCTGCCGCCGCGCTCATTCACGAAGGCGCTTACTCCGGAGCAGCGCTGCCCCGACGCGACCTAATCACGGCGCGGGGCATTAACGGTGGTTCGGTGACGTCGACGTCACCGAAAGACCGCAGCGCAGTTATTTGTGCACGACACCAGGGCTTCCCCCTTAAAATGGCCCAAGTTGCAGCGGCCTCTGATTGACCGAAGCCCAATTTGAGCGCACATCTGCACACGGGACGGGCAAAAACGAGCAATCCATGAATCGCACGACGCTCACCGTTGTTCTCGGGTGTTTGGCGCTCGGCGCCTGCTCCGGCAACAAGACACTCTCGAGTCTGACGACAGGCTCGCCGCCGGACGCAGCAGCGACCGCAGTTGCGGCACCGACGCCGCCCGTCAGCACGCCGACAGACCGCGCGTTTCAGGTCGGCTCCGTGACCGCGCGCGCGACCAAGTGCGGCTATAATTTCGATCCAGCGAAACTCAAAGCCAACTACATGGCCTATGAGACCAGCATGGGCCTCGCCCCCGCCGACGCCGAGAAGCTCGAAAAGATCTACTCGGTTGCCTACAACGGCACCATGAAGGGCGCCGCGTCGGACGCCAACTACTGCAGCGAGGCGAAGACGAAAGACATCAAAGAGGATCTCAGCAAACTCCTCGCCGGTGACTATACGCCGACCAAGAAAAAGATTGCGGCAGCCGAGGAAGACGAGGGTCTCTTCGGCGGATTGTTCGGCGGCAGCTCGGGCGGGAGCAGCGACGGGGTCAAGATGACCTTGCCGACCGACAACAGCAAGGACGGCACCTACTAAGTCCGCCCGCCGCCTAGTCACCCTCTCCCACGTTCGTTGACAGAGATCAGCGTGCTGCAACTGTTGTGGATCGAGACCGTTCTGAAGCTGGCCGGCGGGCTCGTGCTCTCTCTCGCGCCCAGCGTCGTCATCAAAGCGCTCGGCCTGCCGCCCGCCGGAAGTCTGTTCTGGCCGCGCATGCTCGGCGCCCTCCTCCTCGGCCTTTCGGCGGCGACCTTCATCGAGGGGGCGTGGCCTCAGGTCCGGGCCTTGGGCCTTGCAGGTTGCATCGTCATCAACCTCATCGCGGCGGCGATGCTCAGTGTACTTGCAACGCTCGGCGCCGGGGCGCCCACACGGCGTGGAACCGCAATTCTCTGGGCCTTGGTGGTGGTGCTCGTCATCCTGTCGCTGTTCGAGATCGCCCACGTCTGACACATCCTTAGGGATTATCTGCCAGAGTTTCGCGCCTGTTCTCGGACTTGCGTGAGGAATGCCTGGCGAATGGCGCTCTCAACTACATCGGCGGTGCGCGAAGCGGACGAACGTCCGTTCGGCCGTGCTGTCGCGGAGCGGATCGAAGCCTCAGCCCGTGCTGACGTATGGGACTTGGCGTTGATCGATACTCGCGCCGGCTTTGACGGCCTCGAAAGCGAATGGAACGCGCTCTTCGAACGCGCGGGCCGCGGCACACAGATGTTCCAGACCTTCAACTGGCTCTGGCATTGGTGCAATCACTTCGCGGGCGACGCCTCAGGCGTTCAGATCTCCATCGTCACCGCACGCCGCAACGGCCGGCTCGCGCTGGTCTGGCCACTCGTCTCGGAGCGCAGCGGCCTCATCACCAAGCTCGCCTGGATGGGCGAGCCGGTTAGCCAGTACGGCGATGTGCTTCTCGAGGAAGCTCCAGACAGCCTCGATCTCTTGCGCGCGTCGTGGCGCTTCCTCGTCGAGACGACGGGCGCGAGTGTCGTGCAGCTCAGGAAGGTGCGGGCCGATGCGGCAGTCGCGCCGTTGTTGCGCGAGCTAGGGCTCATGGAGCTGGAGCACGTCACCGCCCCCTATCTCGATCTCGCCGACGCGCCCTCCTTCACGGAGTATGAGAAGCGTTACTCGAGCAGCGCGCGCAAGAACCGCAGACGCCAGCGCCGCCGGATCGAGGACCATGGGCCCACGTCCTGTGAAATGTATCGCGGCGGCGCGACAGCGCGTGATCTTGCGGTCGCTGCAATCGCGCTCAAGCGCGCCTGGCTCAAAGAACGCGGTCTCATCTCACCTGCGCTCGCCGACGAGCGCACAGTGCGCTTCTTCGGAGAGGTCGCCGAAGGCAGCGAGCGTTCGGCCGGCTGTCACGTCCTGGCGCTCATGACCAACGGTAAGCCCTCCGCGCTGGAAGTCGGCGTTCGCGTCAAGGGCCGCTCCGGCGTCCACATCATCGTCTATGACCCCGAGTTCGAGAAACATAGTGCCGGGTCTATTCTGATGGAGGACAGCATCCGCGACGCCTATGGCGAGGGTATCGCGACGTTCGACCTGCTCGCACCGGGGGATAACTACAAGCTCGACTGGGCCGACGCCTCGACCGTGGTCAGCACTTTCGTCGCCCCGCTGACCCTCGCAGGGCGCGCCTATGCGCAGCTCTATCTTGGCCGGGTGCGTCCGGGCCTGAAGAAGCTTATGATTTTGCTTCCAATTTCTGTTCGACGCCGCCTCGCCCGCTAGGGTGGCGCCCCCTGCTGCCTCATACTCATGGGGAGCAAAGCCCTGGAGACGCCGCAGGGCTAAAGACTTGAAATCTCCACATTTCCCCAAGTAGTGGATAGCCACTGGAAAGATGAGGCCGATCGGGCTAGAGGTGTTGCGCCTTCTGCCGAGCAGCGGCGTCAGAAGCAGCAGGACCAGACCGGTCCTGCCGAAACGGGGTCGGCGGCATCTCCCATTCGGCGTGGAGGATTGCCTGGTCGCCGAGAAAGCACACAGGGATAGATATGGCCATTACGCCTGACGCCATCGTCGAGTCGATGCTCGCCAGCATCGAGGCTTCCAAAGCCACCGAAAAACCTTACCGCCATTGGTTTCTCACCCAATGCCTGCCCAAGGACGCCGCGCAGGCCGTACTCGATCTTCCGTTCCCGGCGCCTGCGCTCGACGGCATCTCAGGCAAGCGCGAAGTGCACAACGCCACGCGCAAGTACTTCGACGCCGAGAACATGGACGAGTTCGCAGTCTGCAAGGCCTTCAACGAGGCCTTCCAGGACAAGCGCGTGACGGACAGGATCTCGAAGTACTTCGGCACCAATCTCGACGGCTCTTACCTGCGCGTCGAGTTCGCCCAGGACACCGACGGTTTCTGGCTCGAGCCGCACACCGATCTCGGCGTGAAGCTGTTCACGATGCTGCTCTACATGTCGACCGATCCGAGCCATTCGAACCTCGGCACCGACATCTACAACGACGACAAGTCGCACGTGGGCCGGTCACCCTTCCAGTCGAACGCGGCGATGGTGTTCGTGCCGTCCGACATCACCTATCACGGCTTCGAGCCGCGCACGATCGAGGGCGTCCGCAAGTCGGTGATCATCAACTACGTGACCAACGACTGGCGCGCGCGCGAGCAGCTCGCCTATCCGCAGAACCCGATCAAGAACTGATCGACTTCAGCGCACGAATTGCAACGCCATCGACAGGCTATGTCCTGTCGGTGGCGTTTCCTTTTGCGAGAATCTCGTAGCCGGCCTCTCTCAGCTTGCCGAGCACGGTCTCGAGGTGCTCGCGATCCCGCGTCTCGATAACGAGATTGAGCTCGGTGCCTTTCGCGGGCAGGTCCGTGAACACGCGCTGGTGATAGACCTCGACGATGTTGGCCGCGTTCTGGCCGAGCACGCCCGCGACGCGCGCCAGCTCTCCCGGCCTGTCCGGGATGTCGAGCGTCAGCCGTGACATGCGCCCAGCGCGCGCCAGCTCACGCGTCAAGACGTTGGCGAGAAGGCGCGCATCGATGTTGCCGCCGGTGAGCACGAGGCCGACCTTCTTTCCGGCAAAGCGCAGCGGGTCGGCAATGACCGCGGCGAGGCCAGCGGCACCTGCGCCTTCGACCACCGTCTTCTCGATCAGCAGCAGCTCGTTCACGGCGCGCTCGAGATGAGCTTCGCTCACGAGCACGAGGTCATCGACAAGGCGACGCATGATGCGCTCGGTCCGGTCTCCGGGATCACGCACGGCGATGCCTTCGGCCAGCGTATCGCCGCGCACCGGGAGATCCGTGCCGCGAAGCCTGTTGTACATGGACGGGTAGAGCGCCGTTTCGACGCCGATGATCTCGATTTCGGGCTTCAGCGCTTTTGCCGCGACGGCCATGCCGGAGATCAAGCCTCCGCCGCCGACCGGCACGACCAGCACCTCGAGATCGGGCACGGCGCGAAGCATCTCGAGCGCGACCGTTCCCTGCCCGGCAATGACCAGCGGATCGTTGAAGGGGTGGATGAACGTCAGGCCACGCCCCTCGCCGTGCTCGCGTGCGAAGGCGGCAGCGGCTTCGAGAGTTTTCCCGTGCAGGATGACCTCGGCGCCATGCTTCTTCGTGTTCTCCGATTTAACCTCGGGGGTGCCTTCGGGCATGACGATGGTGGCCGGGATACCGAGCCGGCCGGCGTGATAGGCGACACCCTGGGCGTGATTGCCGGCCGACATGGCGATGACGCCGCGCTTGCGCTCCTCGGGCGTGAGGGCTGTCAGGCGATTGAGCGCGCCCCGCTCCTTGTAGGACGAGGTAAACTGCAAGTTCTCGAACTTGAGCCAGATCTCGCAACCGTGCTTCGTGGACAGGGTGCGGCTCGGATCGCAGGGGGTGGTGATGACCTTGCCTTCGATAACCTTGGCCGCGCGCTCGACGTCCGCAAGGGTCACGTCCGGCTGCACATTGCGCGTGTCCTGCATTCCATCCCCTGATGCTGTAGATAAGCGAGCTTGATCTCAGACGAGTCTCCGCCCGGTTTTGAGCTTGAGCCCCTTAGAAGACAAGCTAAAACGGCGCGGCAAACAGGACTGGAGTGCGGACTTATGGCCAGAGTGGCTTGGATCGGCTTGGGCGTCATGGGCTTCCCCATGGCTGGGCACTTGGTCAGCAAGGGCGGCCACGACGTCTGCGTCTATAATCGTACTCCGGCCAAGGCCGAGGCCTGGGCCAAGGCCTATGGCGGACGCACGGCCGCGACTCCGGCTGAGGCCGCGGCGGGGGCCGAGATCGTATTCTCGTGCGTGGGCAACGACGAGGATCTGAGGCAGATCGCGCGCGGGCCCGACGGGGTCTTCCGCACCATGAAGCGCGGCACCACCTTCGTCGATCACACGACCGCGTCCGCCGACGTGGCGCGAGAGCTGTTCAACTCCGGGGAGGTGATCGGTATCCGGTGCGTCGACGCCCCGGTTTCGGGAGGACAGGCTGGGGCCGAGGCCGGCATCCTCACCGTCATGGCCGGCGGCGAGGCCGGCGCCTTCGAGGCGGCGGCGCCCGTCATCGGCGCCTATGCGCGGACGGTGCGGCGGATGGGGCCGGCAGGGTCAGGACAGCTCGCCAAGATGGTCAATCAGATCGCCATCGCCGGCCTGCTGCAGGGCTTGTCGGAAGCCATCGCCTTCGCCGAGCATGCCGATCTCGATCTTGCCGCAGTCATGGAGACAATTTCGAAAGGGGCGGCCCAGTCCTGGCAGATGGACAATCGCTGGAAGAGCATGCACGAGCGCCGGTTCGATTTCGGCTTCGCGGTGGACTGGATGCGGAAAGATCTCGGCATTTGCCTGAAAGAAGCCGAGCGCAACGGCGCCAGCCTTCCCGTCGCCACGCTCGTCGATCAGTATTATGCCGATGTGCAGAAGCTCGGCGGGAACCGGTGGGACACGTCGAGCCTCATCACGCGCTTGGGACCGGGGAAGCCGGAGTCCGGCTGATCGGTTGCTGATTCATGGGACAGGTGCCCTATGCCGGTTACCGCTTTCTACGCGTCTCTTCTCGGCTTCCTGCTTCTTCTGCTCTCAGTCCGCGTCATTGCCCAGCGCCATGAAGCGCGCGTCGAAATCGGTTATGGCGAAAGCGCGGAGCTTCTGCGCCGCTCACGCGTGCATGCAAATTTCGCCGAGTACGTTCCGATGGCGCTGGTGCTGATGGCCCTGGCGGAAAGCCTCAAGGCGCCATCGTTCGTTTTGCACGTGCTTGGCCTGGCGTTGGTCGCAGGCCGCGTAGTGCATGCTTACGGCCTGTCACAAACACCACACAACTTGAAGGCCCGCACGCTCGGCATGTGGCTCACGCTTTCAACGATAACGGTGGCGGCGCTCACGTGCTTCGTGCTCGCCGGAGTTCATCTTATCATCTGAAGGGTGTGAAGCTCAGCGGTCGGCGTGCATACGCGCGAAGCCGAGCGGCATCGCGGTCGTGTGCTTGATCTCTTCCATGGCAAAGGCGGACGACACCTTGGCGATCTCGACGCGTGAAATGAGCTTTTTGTAAAAGACGTCGTATGCGGCGATGTCGGGAACGGCGACACGCAGAAGGTAATCGACATCGCCGGACATGCGGTAGAACTCCACCACCTCGGGGAAATCAGCCACGGCGGAATGGAAGGTCTCGAGCCAGGCGAGACTGTGCTTGTCGGTCTTGATCGAGATGAAGACCGTGACGCCGGCATTAACCTTCTGCGGGTCGAGCACAGCGACACGGCGGCGGATGACGCCCGTCTCCTCGAGCTTCTGGATGCGCCGCCAGCACGGCGTCGTCGACAGGCCGACCTCCTTGCCAATGTCAGCAACGGGCCGCGTGCAGTCCTCCTGCAGGATGGCGAGAATTTTGACGTCCATGTCGTCGAGCATCGGGCGCCCCGCAGGGGTGGAAATTCATTCCGTCTTCTTAGGTGTGCCGCGACTATTGTTGCGTTCCGGTGCCGGGTCAAGCAACCGAGAAGCATGCGTTTGCCGAAGATACACCTTCTCTCCGCTCTGGCCGATGCCTTCTTCGGCGAGCGTCAGCCGAGGTCGAGTTCCATTCCATCCTCCGCGAGGCGCACGCGGTGGTCATGAATGGCGTGGCGATTGGCGAGGGTCTCGGGCCCCAGGTGCGTGAGCAGAATGTGCTTGGCGCCAAGGCGGTCGAGATTGCGCTCGATGGTGCGCCAGTTGAGATGGAAGCGCGCGTTGGCTTCGAACGCCGAGCATTCGCAGATGAAGAGATCCGAGCCCATCGCGGCATCGACGAGGCTCTCGACCCACTCGGTATCCCCCGAGAATGTCAGAATTTTCCCGCCGACCTCCAAGCGCAAGGCATAGGGTGGGGCGCCGGACGGATGGCTGACCTCGAATGGGGTCACGCGGACCCCGCCGATCTCGAGGGGCTCGCGCTCCACGTACTCGACGAATTGCATATGAAACGGTCTCGGACCCGTGGTCGAGTTCGGGAACAGCGCCTCGGCGGCGGCAATGAACCTGGCCTCGATTCCGACCGGGCCGGTGATGGTCAGGGGTGCCGTGCGCTTCGCCACGTGGATGGCATGTATCAGCCACCACACCAGGCCACCGAAGTGGTCCCCGTGGAGGTGGCTGACGAATATCGTGGAAATATCATTCGGATCAATACCTTGCCGCGCGAGCCCCACGAGAGAGGTGGCGCCGCAGTCAATCAGGAATTGTCCGCCTGGATGGGCGACGTGGAAGCAGGTCTGCAGCCGTCCGCCGGAGCCAAAGGCGTCGCTCGATCCAATGACCGTGAGCTTCATTCGTCCCTACCTTGGATCCGAGCGGGAAAGACCCCGAATGTGAGCTTCCAGGGCGATCCTGCCTGTTCCCAAGGTAACATTCGATTTAGAGACCGGATCTCAACCGGTAAACCCAACGTTAAGAAATTCAAGGGAGATTGGCCTTTCAGCTTTTACGAACGGCTAAGCGCCGGAATTCGAGGCCCCGCAAAGTCGCCGATTTCAGCCGTTCTACCAAGAGCAAGTTAGTTGGAGGCTCGCACGACGGACGCTATGGACAGCGAAACACGAGCGCAGATTCTTGCGGACCTCCGGTCCCGGCATTCCAGCCGGAAGCGGCGGGACGAGAATTTGCAGGCTGCTCGCGATCGTCTGGCGCGCCGCGCGCAGATCAAGCCCGAGTTCGAATACGAGCTGATGTCGATCTTCGCCCAGAACGAGATCGGCGCCGCCGTGACCATCTGGGTGCTGTCCGCGATCTTCTCGCTGGCCTCCATGTTCTGGGCGCCGTGGGCCGAAGGCTGCGTGTGGCTCTCGCTGGTGATCTTCGCCAAGGTCGTGCTCGTCGAGCTGTGCCGCCGCTTCATCGCCACCGGTCGCTCGTCCGTCGATCTCGCCGTCTGGCGCCGTCGCTTCATCATGGGCGAGCTCTTGTCGGGCCTCACCTGGGCCGGCTTCGCGCTGGTCGGCATCCAGAGCGGAAGCGCCGCCGTCCAAGTCGGCGCCGCGACGTTCTCGTCGCATGTCTTCATCTTCGCCTCGCTCATCGTGCTGCTCGCGGTGCGCATGACGTTCGCCTCGACGATGATGACCGTATTCTACGTCGGCACAATCCCCATGACGCTGGCGGTGGTGACGCGCCTCGTGATGCTGCACGACCCCTTCTATTACGCGCTCGCGACCATGGCGGTCGGCGTGCACATCTACTTCGCATTCCTCGCCAAGGGACTGCAGCAGACGGCGCTGCAGATGCTGGAATTCCGGGCACAAAAGGACGTTCTCATCGCTGAGCTCGACGAGGAGCGGCAGATCTCCGAAGAGGCACGCCGGCACGCAGAAGCTGGAAGCAAAGCGAAGTCGCGCTTTCTCGCCACCATGAGCCACGAGCTCAGGACGCCTCTCAATGCCATCATGGGCTTCTCTGAAGTCATGAAGGACGAGATCTTCGGCGCGCACACGACGCCGGTCTATCGCGAGTATGCGAGCGACATTCACTCCAGCGGCCGTCACCTGCTTCAACTCATCAACGAGATCCTCGACTTGTCGCGCATCGAGGCGGGCCGCTACGATCTCCACGAGGAGCGCACGCACCTTGGCGACATCGCGCAGGATTGCGATCGCCTGCTGCGCCTCAGAGCCGACGGCAAGGGTCTCCAGATCATCGAAGACATTCCGACGGACCTGCCGCAGGTGTGGGCCGACCCGCGCGCGCTCCGGCAGATCTGCATCAACCTGCTTTCGAATGCCCTCAAGTTCACGCCGGCCGGTGGACGCATCTTCGTGACGGTGGCGCAGGCCGACAACGGCGGCCAGGTCCTGACCATCCGCGACACCGGCCCCGGCATTCCGAGCGACGAGATCCCGAAGGTCATGCAGGCGTTCGGCCAGGGCTCGCTCGCTCACGAGACCGCCGAGGGCGGAACAGGTCTCGGGCTGCCGATCGTCAAAAGTCTGATCGAGCTGCACGGGGGAACGTTCGAGCTGCGCTCGGAGCTTCGGCGCGGCACGGAAGTCGTCGTGACGCTGCCGCCGCAGCGGGTCCTGACGGCCGTACCGCCGCTGCAACCTTTGGGCGAGGAACGCCATCACGAGAGCGTGCCGCTTCCGCCTTCGACCCGGGCGCCCCGCCTGCGTCCAGCCGCGAAGGCCCCCCCGGCCGACCTACCCCAGCGCGCCCAGATCGGCTCCCGCTGGTAGGGTGCGTCCCCTAGGCGTCGTGGCGCCTCATTGTCTTCCCTATTTTGCGTCTCTACATTGCCGGTGGCGGCTCGCTTCGCTTTCGAGTCGCACCTCCCGCAATTCGAGTTCAAGTATGGAAACACCCTGCATCGGCGTCTGCCACATCGATCCCCTCAGCGGCCTTTGCGACGGCTGCCACCGCTCGCGCCATGAGATCGCGATGTGGTCCAGGATCACGCCTGCCGAACGCCGGAAGCTCATGGACGAACTCAAGACACGCGGACAGGGCGTTGCCGGAGCGGGCCGCTAGGGCGCAATCGCGCTCTAGGTTTTTTGATGAGACCGATGGTTCACGCTTCGGACTTTTGCTGCGCTCCGATTCACGCCGCGCTTGATAAGAAGCGCGACGATCGAAGCGACTAGGGTCCGAAGCGATCAGGGTCTAAGGAGCTTTGCCGATGCTTACCTGGCTGCTCGTCGTGCTGGCCGCCCTTGTCGGGGTCTTCTACCTGCTCAGCGGAGATACGTCGTCGCTGGCATCGCTCGGCGGCGGGAACATCGCCTATCTCATCGCGGGCGGCGCGCTGGTCGTGCTCTATCTCATGACCGTCTCGACGGACTATCGCGGGCGCGCGGGCACAGCGTTGCGCCACATTGCGATCTGGCTCGCGCTCGGCTTGGCGTTCGTCACCGTATACGCCTACCGGGGCGAGCTCACGACCGCTGCCTACCGCGTCGTCGGAGAGATCGTGCCGCCGGGACAGGTGATCGATGCCGGAACCAGCGAGACGGGCGAGCACTCGGTACGGCTCAGGCGTCATCCCAACGGACACTTTCTCGCCCGCGCTTCCGTCAATGGCGTGACGCTGTCGATGCTGGTGGATACCGGTGCTTCGACGGTGGTGCTGAAACCCGCCGATGCGGAGCGGGCCGGCGTCGATACCAAGAACCTCTCCTACACGGTCGCGGTGTCGACGGCGAACGGTACGACCTATGCCGCGCCGGTGCGGCTCAAGTCCGTGTCCGTCGGACCGCTCGAGCTGCGTGACGTGGAAGCACTGGTGGCTCAGCCCGGCAACCTTTCCGACAACCTGCTCGGTATGAGTTTCTTAAGGCGTTTGCGCTCGTATGAGTTTTCGGGCGACTTCCTGACGCTGAGAAGCTGAGCTTCAGCCGGATCGCGCCCTGCCCTTCCTCGGAGGCCGCGCAGGCATGTCACTTTCCTCGGGCACGCGATCGCTTCTGAGCGAAGCCGCAAGCTGGATCACAGTGGCGGCGATCATCGCGGCCGGGCTCATCTATTACGACGACCTCAGGGCCAACGTCGCGGACGGTCTCGGCGTGGCTACGACCGAGGCTCCTGCTGCCCTCCCCGCCGTCCTCGAGGCACCCCCGCAGAAGACACCGTCCGGCTCTGTGGAGCTGCGCGCACGCAACGACGGACACTTCTATGCCAAGGCCGAGTTCAATGGCCGGCCCGCAGACGTGATGGTCGACACCGGAGCGTCTATGGTTGCATTGACATACGAGGATGCGGAGCGGGCGGGCGTACGACTCAAGCCCTCAGATTTTACGCAGAGCGTCTCGACCGCCAACGGCACGGCGCGTTTCGCGGTCGTCCGGCTGGACCGCGTCAGCATCGGAAATATTACAGTGCGCGATGTTCAGGCAGGCGTTGCCGAACGCGGCCGGCTTTCCATCACCTTGCTGGGCATGAGCTTTCTGTCTCGGCTCGATCGGGTCGACATGCGCGCGGACACGCTGTTGCTGACGGAATGACGCAGACGAGCGACGCAGCGCCCGTATTCCTGGATATGAGTTAAAGTAACTCTCAGCCCACGTCCGACTTTTCGCTCCCGGCGTCTCGCAATACCTTGTCGCGCCGGAACAGAGGCCGGGAACTTGGGCATGCCGGGCGCTGTTGTGCGTCAGCGTTCCCTCCTTCGACGCTTCTTGCCTGGTCGCATGCTCCAGACGGGATTTTGCCTCAATCAGCGAACACACAGCACGGACTCGCGGCCCCGGCGAAAGGGGCGCGAGATGACGCAAAGGACAGCCTTGATGTTTCCCACTCCGCGCAGCGACCTCAAGCCCAACACCGCCGACTTCGAGCGTATCCCCCTGGTCAAGCCGACCGGCTTCCGCGAGTACGACGCGCGCTGGCTGTTCCCGCAAGAAATCAATCTCATGGGTCTGCAGGCCGTGGGTCTCGGCATGGCGACGCTGTTCGCCGAGCGCGGCGTCAAGAAGCGTATCGTAGTCGGACATGACTACCGCTCGTATTCGGCCTCGGTGAAGCAGGCTCTGATCACCGGGCTTCTGGCCGGCGGGTGCGAGGTGCACGACATTGGTCTGGCGCTTTCGCCCATGGCCTACTTCGCCCAGTTCGATCTCGACGTCGAAGGCGTGGCGATGGTGACCGCTTCGCACAACGACAACGGCTGGACCGGCATCAAGATGGGCCTCGCGCGTCCGCTGACGTTCGGTCCCGACGAGATGGGCCGCTTGAAGGAGATCGTGCTCTCGGGCGCCTACAAGACTGCCGACGGCGGGCGCTACATCTTCGTGCCCGACATGGCCGAGCGCTACGTCAAGTCGCTTGCCAACCGTCCGAAGCTGAAGCGCAAGCTCAAGGTCGTCGCTGCGTGCGGCAACGGCACGGCCGGCGCGTTCGCGCCCAAGGTTCTCGAAGCCATCGGCTGCGAGGTGGTGCCGCTCGACGCCGAGCTCGACTACACCTTCCCGCGCTATAATCCGAACCCCGAAGACATGAAGATGCTGCACGCCATCGCGGAAGCAGTCGTGAAGCATAAGGCCGACGTGGGTCTCGGCTTCGACGGCGACGGCGACCGTTGCGGCGTGGTCGACAATGAGGGCCACGAGATCTTCGCCGATACGGTCGGCGTGATGCTGGCGCGCGATATCTCGGCACGGCACGAGAACGCCGTGTTTGTCGCCGACGTGAAATCGACCGGTCTCTTCATGACCGATCCGGTGCTGCAGAAGAACGGCGCCAAGGCGCTCTATTGGAAGACCGGGCATTCGTACATGAAGCGCTACACGTTCGAACAGAAGGCGCTGGTCGGCTTCGAGAAGAGCGGGCACTTCTTCTTCCAGCCGCCCTTGGGGCGCGGCTATGACGACGGCCTCGTGGCAGCGCTCGCAGTTTGCGACATGCTTGACCGCGCACCCGACAAGTCCATGGCCGACTTGAAGCGCGAGTTGCCGAAGACTTATCAGTCGCCGACCATGTCGCCCCACTGCGACGACGAGAAGAAGTACGGCATCGTCGACAAGATCGTCGGCGAATACGAGGGGCTGGCCAAGAATGGCGGCACCATCGCCGGGCAGAAGATCCGCGATCTCGTGACGGTCAATGGCGTGCGCGTCACGCTCGAGGACGGCACCTGGGGCCTCGTGCGCGCTTCGTCCAACAAGCCGGAGCTCGTCATCGTGGTGGAGAGCCCGGTGTCGGAAGCCAACAAGGTCGCGATCTTCCGCGATATCGAGGCGCGTCTCGCCAAGCACCCCGAGGTCGGCGAGTACAATCAGAAAATCTGAGGACGCACTTTCGTCCTAGCGCTCACTGTCATCCCAGGCGTCATGGCTTAGCCATGCTCCGCATGGACTGCCTGGGATCTAGGCGTCCGCGTGGAATAGGTTGGTCGTATTTGGTCGGCGTCGCTTGTGGCGCGCTGGATCCTCGGGACAAGCCCGAGGATGACAAGTGGTGTGCGCTTCCATGCGGTTTTGCGCGACACGCGCCGAGCTGGGCTAGAACAGCGAAACCAGAAGACGCAGCGCCACGAGGGCGAGGAAGGCCGCGAAGGCAAGCTCGAGCGTGCGGCGTGACATACCGTGGGCTGCGCGAACACCATAGGGTGCAGCCAGGACGCTCGCGGGTATGACCAGCGCGGCCCCGATAACGCTCACGTAGCCGAGCGACAGCGGCGGGACCAGAGGGTTATCCCAGCCGGCCCAGATGTATCCCAGCATGCCCGGGATGGCGATCAGCGGCCCGACGCCGGACGATGTCGCGACCGCGTTCAGCAGCGGCATGCCGTAGAGCGTCAGCAGGGTCACGACGAACATACCGCCGCCGATGCTCATGAGCGTGGAGACGACGCCGATGGCGAAGGCCGCGGCGTCGATGGCGCGGGTGCTGGGCAGGGTTTCGCCGAGACGCCATTCCTCGCGGCCCAGCGCCATCTTGGTGGCGAGGGTCGTGGCGCAAACGATCCAGAGGACTTTCAGGATCGTGCCGCTCACCACCGACACAAGAAGTACGCCTGCGAGAACGCCGGCAACGATGAAGGGTCCCAAACGCTTCACGACGGTCAGATCAGAGGCGCCCCTGGCGCGATGGCTGGTGAACGAGCGCCACGTCGTCGGCACGATGATGGCGAACGAGGTGCCGAGCACCATCTGCATTCGGATTTCCTCCGGCACGCCGATGAAGCCGAAGGTCTCGAACAGCACCGGGACGAGCACGCCACCGCCGCCGATGCCGAGAAGGCCGGCGAGAAATCCCGTGACGAGCCCGGCCGCGACCAGCGCCACCGCGAGCCATGCGAGCTCGGTCCAGGGCATTGCGAGCTGCATCGGCGCGCGTTCCCCCTACTCGGCTGCGTCGCTCAGGCGTTGATCGGCCGCGGCCTCGACTAGTGCCAGAGCCTCGGAGAGCACGCTTACCTTCGCCCCTTCGCGCACCGCATTCTCGCTCAAATGGCGACGGAACTGCCTTGCTCGCGGTTGCTCATGATAAAGCCCGAGGATGTGGCGCGTGATGTTGTTGAGACGGCCGCCACGGGCGACGTGCTCTTCGACATAGGGGAGCAGACGCTCGATCACTTCGCGACGTGAGAGCGAAGGCGTCGCATCTCCGAAGAGGCGCCGGTCGACGTCGGCAAGGATGTAGGGCGTCTGGTAGGCAGCGCGGCCCATCATGACGCCATCGACGTGCTGCAGGTGGCTTTCGGCTTCGTCGAGCGAGACGACGCCACCGTTGATAGAGATGCTGAGCTCGGGGCGCGCGGCCTTCAGACGATAGACGCGCTCATAATCGAGCGGCGGGATCTCGCGGTTTTCCTTCGGCGACAAACCTTGCAGCCAGGCCTTGCGCGCGTGGACGATGAAGTGCGTGCAGCCGACGCCGGCGATGGTGTCGATGAAGCGCTGGAAGTCGGTCTCGGAATCCTGGTCGTCGATGCCGATGCGGCATTTGACGGTGACGGGAATGCGGACGGCATCGCGCATGGCGGCGACACAGGCGGCGACGAGTTCTGGCTCCGCCATTAGGCAGGCGCCGAAGCGGCCCTCCTGCACACGGTCCGAAGGACAGCCGACGTTGAGATTGATCTCGTCGTATCCCCAGTCCTCGCCGACGCGGGCTGCGTCCGCGAGCTTCGCCGGATCGGAGCCGCCAAGTTGCAGCGCCAGCGGGCGTTCTCCCGGGCTGAAGCCCAAGAGACGCTCGCGATTACCGCGCAGCACGGCGTCCGCCGTGACCATCTCGGTATAGAGCAGCGCATGGCGCGTCATGAGGCGGTGGAAGTGCCGGCAATGCCGGTCCGTCCAATCCATCATGGGAGCGACAGAGAACCTATGAGATTGATATTTCACGTTTTCTATGGTCTCTCGGTGCGCGCGCCTCACCACTCGGAGCCTTGGCTCATCCTGCTTGGACAGGCGGTCGGCCCCTTCTCTCCCCTTCACTAAGCTACCCTCGGGCCGTTGGCGAGTGCAGGTCCGCCGCAAGGGTCAACCTGCCTCGTGCACCTTCCGGCCGAAGTCGGAAGCCGACACCTGGGCCGTTGAGGCCGAGGGCAAGATCAGCCGTGGCAAGAGCGTCGATGCGGTCCTGGTAGACATCACAACCACCTTCGGCTTCATCATCGACTTGCATATCGAAAATACCATGAAGGCTGGGGAGGCATCCGCACGTGCGTCCCACAGCGCTGACATGAAATCTGCAGCAACTGTGGGGACTTCAACTGTTGCTGCCGCGCCTGGATGAACTGGTCGAGCATTTGCATGCGGAACTAGCACAAAGGCGTTAGCACGTGCTATTTTCGCTTTCGACATTGCATCCTCATGCTAGCGCGGGGATCCCTGAGGCGCCGGACGAAGGCGCCAAGCTCCAAAATTCGCTCAACTCTCGCGAAGAATTTGGCTTAGCACCTTGGGAGGCAACCATGGACACCTCGCTCCATGAGGCAGCGTCACATCACCTGCCGCCCTTCATAACAGCCCCCGGCCAGACGGACTGGCTGCTATCCCTCATGGCCATAGTCTTGGTCGGAGCGGTGCTGGGCGCGGGCGTATTTTTCTTTTGGCTACACTCGCTGCCGGAGCGCATGGTTCACAACAAAGTCCAGTTCGATCTCGTCTGCGTTCTCGCGCTTCTATCACTCTTCACGCACATCCACGCATTCTGGGTCGCCGCGCTTATTCTCGCGTTCATAGAGTTTCCCAGTTTCTCCCTTCCACAATTTGGCAACTCGCTGGGCCGGATTGCCGGCTCATTGGAGACGATCGCCGATGCGCAAGCCGCGTCGGGCGAAGCTAAGCCTCCACCCGCAATAGGACCACAAGCGGCCGCGCCAAAACTCGCGCCGCCACCGGCTGCGAAGGCCGCTGACAAGGCTCCTGAAGCGAAATCCCCTGAACCGGCTCGGAAAAGGGGGACTGAACATGCTTGAGCTGATGCTCTGCTCGCTCTTCACGCTCCTGCCGGACTACATTTACCGCCGCTATGGCCAAGGCAAGCGCTTTGGGCGCGAGATCACCTTCTACTCGTTCTGGTATGAATTCCGGTACGGCCTCACGACGTGCCTAATGCTGACCATCGCGCTGATCACAACCATCTTCTACTTCCATCCGTCGACCACCAGCGTCACGGCCTTTTTCAGAACGGTCCCGATCCTGCCGGAAACAAATGGACGGGTTGCCGAAATCTACGTTGGACATACCGGGGACGTCGAAAAAGGCGCGCCGCTGTTCCGGCTCGATGACACCAAGCAGCAGGCCGCGCTCAATGTCGCCAAAAAGCGGATCGCCGAGGTGGACGCAGCGCTGGTCATGGCGAAGGCTGACATCGCCGCCGCCGATGGTCAGATTCAGCAGGCAAAAGGCGCCTTTGAGCAGGCTGTCGAAGAGCTGCAAACCAAGGAAGAGCTCTACCGGCGCAATCCCGATGTGGTGACGGTGCGCGAGATCGAACGCCTCAAGAATGTCGTTGAAGGGCGGCAAGGCGGGGTGACGGCAGCTGACGCCGCCAGACAAGCAGCCGAAACGAAACTATCGACCCTCTTACCGGCCGAGAGAGACAGTGCCGAGGCCGCATTGGAGCAAGCCCAGGTCGATCTGAACAAGACTGTCGTTCGCGCGGGCGTGAGCGGCCGCGTGGAGCAGTTCATCCTCCGCGTTGGTGATGTCGTCAATCCGCTGATGCGCCCTGCCGGCATCCTGCTTCCGTCCGGGGCCGGCCGCTGGTCGCTGATCGCCGGCTTCAACCAGATCGAGGCCCAGGTGATGAAGGTTGGCATGACAGCGGAAGCCACCTGCATCTCGAAGCCGTGGACGATCATTCCGTTGGTGGTCACGCAGGTGCAGGACTTCGTCGCTGCCGGTCAGGTGCGCACCTCGGAACAGCTCATAGATGCCCAACAGGTTACCAAGCCCGGCACGCTCACCGTGTTCCTGGAACCCATGTTCAAGGATGGGCTTGGGGACGTGACCCCCGGCAGCAGCTGCATTGCCAACGCCTACACCAGCAATCACGAGAAACTGGACAGCCCGGATATTGGCTTCTGGTCGTGGCTTTCGTTGCACGTGGTCGACACTGTCGCCCTCGTACACGCAATGATCCTGCGTCTGCAGGCGCTGATCCTACCCATCAAGGTTCTGGTGTTCGGAGGACATTGATCTCTGCGGGTGAACGCTAATGCGAAGTCATCTGTGGAGTTCGATATTCGCGCATCTGATTGCATATCCGCTTCGGGCGAGAGATGCTCTGTCGACTCTTTCACGACCTCGTCAGGCCCGTGGGGCTTAAGAGAAGCAGGGCTAGGAAATGCTTCATCGCACATCTCCTTTATGAGCCCCCGTTGGAAACAAATAGTCCTCCGCGAGTCCGGTGTTATTTTGGATGAGCTGTTCAGTCGCAAACATTTTACTTTGAACTGAGCTTCGGCATCCGCGCACCGGTCTCGAGCCAGTGTTGGTAGGTCTGGAACGGCAAGCCGAGCCTGTCGTAGTCGACTCTGAGGTAGCCCTCCTCATCTCGCGAAACGGCCTGCGGCTCGACTTTCATCACCTCCTGCGCGATCACGCCGACGTACAGTTTCTTGCTGCCGTTGTAAGCGAAGCGGTAAAGTCCCATTCCGTTGTCGAGGCGCCCGAGAAGCATGATGTCGTGCTTCGCCGCGACATCTGACCGGCGACCACCTCCTCGGCCACCGCCGCCACGGCCGCCACCACGCCCACCGCCGCCAAAGCTGCGGCCACCGCCGCCGCCGGCAAATTTGCGACCTCCTCCGCCGCCACGCATGGCATTGCGACTGGCATGCCCGCGCGAGGCAGCCCGCCTCACATCGGCGCCGCGCTTGACGTTGAAGGCCCCCGAGGACGGGCGATGCCCTTTTGGTCGATTAATATCCGCTGACCTGGCGCGGTTGCCCTTACCCTTCGGACCATCAGCCCGCTTGTTCTTGATATTCGCGCCGTCGCGACTGCCTGCTTTGTCTCTGATCTTTGAGCCGGCAGCACCCTCGCCGATTTTGCCCTTGAGCTTATCGCCGGTTCGATCTCCCATCTTGTCCTTGATTGCAGACCGGTTCGTGTCTTTTAGCCGAGCCTCGATTTTCGACCGATCGATGTTGTCTCTGTCGAAGCCGCGGAAGTCCTTCGACCCTGGCCTGCGATCGCCTTTGGCGAACTTGTCGCGAACGTCCTTGTTTCGATAGGGAACCTGTCCTCGATGTTCTGGACGGTGTTGCCACTTGCCATCGGTGATCCTGTTGCGATCCCGGTCGATCTTGTTCCATTTGTCGACATCGATATTGATGTTGCGGCGGCCCCAATCGCAATGGTTCCAGCCCCAGATGGCTCCTGCGATCGCGATCCCTCGACCCCACCACCAGCCACCGACGTAGTCGGCTCCGGAGTAGTCCCAGTAGTACGGCGGGTAGTCGTCGTACCACCAATCGCCATAGACGACCGATGGCTGATAGTAGGGCGCGTAGACGACATCGGACTGAGTGGGCTCGATGACGTAAACAGGACTCCCGCCCCCGCCGGTCTCCTTCGTCACCTTCTGCTGCTTGTTACTTTTGAGGTGTCCGGCTTCATCAGCCTTCTGGCGCAGGAACTGGATCTGATCCATCACCTCGTCCTGCTGGGCGAGAAACGCGTCGCCGAGCTTTTGCGTCCAATCGAGCTTGTCACTCATGTTCTGCAAGACGGAGGGGAACTGGACCAGCGCCTTGATGCTGGGATCCCACTCCTTGCTCTCGACAGCCTTGGCCAGCGCATCGCCTTTGAGCTTGGCGTTGGCCGGCTCCTTGACCCAGCGTGCGGCTTGGACGACGTCGAGCGGATAGGTCGCTCCCATTAGAACATTCGTGAGAAGCTCGTCGGGGTAGAGCGCAATGGGAGCGAGGAGCTGATCGAGCTCCTTCTTGTCGAGCTTGCCATCCTGAGCCGCTACCGGCGTCAGCAGCGCCTGCAACAGCACGATAACAAGTCCGATGATCGAGAATGAGAGCCGCCTACGCATGATGGGCTCCTTCTTTGATTGGGCCGAAACCCTCTTTAACTCGTCGTTTTGCTCAGGATAGTACTTATGCGTCACGGCGTTGGCAGGCACGCTCGGGGCCTGACAAAGCCTGATCGCTATCAATGCTCGACAAGAAGTTTATAGGCATTGGGCACCTCACCGCGGACAAGCACTGCCCGCTCGGAGCTGAATTCTTTCAGCATGCCCCCGACGCCATTGAATTCCAAACATGCTCCTCCAGCCACAGCCGTTCAAGAAGATAAACTCGATCAGCGCGATTGTTTGCGTGCGCTGCGGAATGCTCCGAGGGCTGCGCTTATATGACGGAACTAGCGGGAGGATCCCGGACGGGGCACGGAAGGGCGCAAGCTTCTGCGCCGCAGGCGGCGGAATGCCCGTTAGCAGCGTTTCTGCCGCCGCCATGTCAATGGAGGATGATATGCGCTCCTACTTGGGCTAACATCTCAGTTGGTTTCGGATGGTCGTTGCTGCCTAAAGCAAGCTCGGGTTTTGGCGGGCCGCTGATGACGGAATTTCTGATTGCTGTCGGCTTGATCGCTGGAGTTTCAGCAGCCCACGAGCTCGGTTTCTGGCTGGGTTCACATACGCGATCTACCGATGAACCTCTCGACCGACAGGTAGCTCTGGTTCGTACCTCCACGGCCGCCCTGGTTGCGTTTTTGATCGGCTTCGCATTCTCCGGGGCAGCATCGCGCTTCATCGACCGCCTGGACATCATCGTGAAGGAGGCGAATGCACTCGGCACCGCCTACCTGAGGGCCGATGTCATTGCTGAGCCTCAACGCAGCGAGCTGAAGGCCGCGGTGAAAGAGTACACCGCCGACCGGGTCCAACTGCTGAGTGGCAAGCCGCGCGATGAGATCGAGCCCTTGCTCGCCAAAGTCGATGGCTTGCATGAACGGATGTGGCAATCGGCGATCAAGGGTACGCAGGAGAATGCGCCACTGATGCAGGTCGTCCTGCCGCCGATAAACGATGTCATCGATCTGCATACGACGCACCTCGCCATGGCGAGAAGACATCTGCCCTTGCCGATCATGGCGGTGCTTCTGGGAGCGTCAGCAATCAGCGTGGGTCTGGTGGGTTTCGGCAATGGTCGTCTGGGCCGTCGCTTCACCCGCCTCGACGCGGTTTATGGCGTCGTTCTTTCGGTTGCACTATGGATGACCATCGACCTGGACTATCCGGGCATCGGCATCATTCGCGTGGTCAATCGTCCTGTCGTGGATACTTTAGCTGCTATGAGATGAATGACGAATGCGCGCGCAACATGCGCGCTGCGAGGCGACCGCAATCGCACCGAACTCTAAGCGGTTTAAAGTCCCGATATGAGCTAGACTCGATCCGCTTCGCTGTCCCAGGATTCCCCAATCATGCTCGTTCCCGTCTCGGCCGTCGTTCTGTGTGGCAAGATCCAGCCCCTCGGAACCAAGGGCCACTCCAGCGGCATTGCGAAGATCAAGGCGCCTGGCCCATGGCAGATTACGCGCCTTGGCCTGGTCGGCGACGCGCAGGCCGATCAGAAGAACCATGGCGGCCCGGATAAGGCGATCCACCACTATCCCTTCGATCACTATGCCGCCTGGCGCAGCGAGATCGGCGGACATGCGCTGCTCGGCGAACCCGGCGCCTTCGGCGAGAACATTTCCACCAGCGGCTGGATCGAGGAGAACGTCTGCATCGGCGACGTGATCCGCTTCGGCGGCGCACTTCTGCAGGTGAGCCAAGGGCGGCAGCCCTGCTGGAAGCTCAACGTTCGCTTCGGGCGCGATGACGTCGCCTACAAGACCCAGTCCAGTGGCCGCACGGGGTGGTACTACCGCGTGCTCGAGGAAGGTGAGGTTGCGCCCGGTCATGGGCTGAGCTTCGTCGAGCGGCCCCAGCCCGATTGGCCGCTGGCGCGCCTGATCAAGCTCCTCTATCGCAACAAGGATCGCTACGACGAGCTCCAGGAAATGTCCGAGATCCCGGAGCTGGCGAAGGGTTGGAGGACGCTCGCATCGCGTCGCGTGCAAGCCCGTGCCACGGAAGACTGGAGCCCGAGGCTCAACGCGCCGCAATAAAAGCGCGGCTTCCTCCGAGTGGTGTCAGTAGCGAGCGTCCTGGGGTTTGTCACCCTTTGGCCAATCCTTGCTCTTACCGGCGAAATCCGGCCGCCGCATCTGGCTGAAGTAGTCCGCTACGTCGAGGGCCTCCTGATCTGAAAGTCCGCCTTCTCCGAGCGGGAATTTCTCGCGGAAGCCGACGGGCATGTTCTGTTTGACGAAGGCGGCAGCGGTGTAGGGCCGGGACATGCCCGCGCCGATGTTGAACGAGCGATCGCCCCAGAGCGGAGGATAGACGACGCGGCCGGCGGCATCCTTGCGTCCCTCGCCATTGCCCCCGTGACACACGGCGCACTGTGCGGCGAAGATCCGCTTTCCATTCTCGCGGTCGGGCTTCAGTGACGAAGCGAATTCGCCGAAGCCGCTTCCAGGAGGCTTGTCCTCCTTTTTCGCCCCGCCCTTCATCCAATTGAAGTAGACGATCATGGCTTTCATGTCGTCGCTGTCGTTCGGAAGGACCTTGCCGTTCATCGAGCGTTCGAAGCAACCGTTGATGCGATCATCGAGTGAGATCACGCGGCCTTCCCGTGCCGAATAGGAAGGAAATAGCGACGACACGCCGATATAGGGCGAAGCGTCCGCAACTGTTCCCTCATTGAGGTGGCAAGAGGCGCAGTTGAGATCATTGCCCACATGGTCAGGGAGAAGCTCTCGCGTATCTTCGACGAGGCGCATTCCGCGAATGAGTTGCGTGGCGTTGGGCTCCGCAAGCAAATCCGCCAGTCGCGGCATCTCGAACTTCGTCGCATCGACTTTCGGATCGAGCTTCGTGCGTACCGACGCAATTTCGGCCTCGGTGACGGGGCCGGCGCCCCTGCCCCAGCTCTTGCGCACGAATGTGAGGATCTCCGCGATCTCGCGATCGTCGAGCCTCGCGAAGCTGGGCATGGTGAAGACGCGCGGGTGCGCTGCTGTCGACACTGTTTTCCAGCCCGTGAGCACCATGTGGATGAGTGTCGAGGGATCCTGCGCGGAGACGGTCGGATTGTTCACGAGCGGCGGGAACACACCGCTCACACCTGAGCCGCCACGGTGATGGCAATCGGTGCAGAACTGCGCATACCCTAAGCCTCCCCGAGTGGTGAAGGTGTCCTGCGGCACGACGCCGATGAGTGGCTCAGGCTCTGGTCTGGGCTTGTCCGACGGGAGTGACTTCAAGTAGGTCGCTATCGCGGTCAGATCGGCGATGGAAATGTTCTGCGTCGAATGGAAGATGACGTCCGTCATGCTGCCCGAGACCGTCGCGAACCGGTTCTGTCCGGTTTTTAGCAGCTCCACGATATCCGGCACGGTCCACAGATCGCGCAAATCGACGGCGTTCCAGTTGTCCACCTCTGCGCCCGACAGATAGAGCTTTCCGTCGGGGCCCGCATCGCTCGACGCTTTCTCCTCAAAGCCGATACCACGCGGTGTGTGGCAGGCACCGCAATGACCGAGGCTTTGCACGAGGTAAGCGCCGCGGTTCCAGACCTCGTCCTTATGCGGGTTCGGCACGAAGGGCGATTGGTCGAGGAACGCGAAATTCCAGTACGCAAGGCCGATGCGCATGTTGAACGGGAAGCTCATGGACGGCGGCATGTTCGGCTTTTCGACCGGTGTAACGCCCCGGCTCATGTAGGCCCATAATGCCCGCATATCGCCGTCATCGATCTTTGCGTACGAGGGATAAGGCATGGCCGGATAGAGCCGGCTCCCGTCGGCGCGGACGCCCTTGCGAACCGCGCGGTCGAATTCGGCATAGGACCACCGGCCGATGCCTGTTTCAGCGTCCGGCGTGATGTTGGTCGACCACAGCGCGCCGAATGGCGTATCGAGCTTGAGCCCACCAGCCATCGGTGCGCCCCCTGGCTTGGTGTGGCAGGCCACGCAATCGCCGAGCTCCGCCACGTACTTACCGCGCGCGATCAGCTCAGGGGAGGGGTTGTCAGGTCCGGCAACGTCTTGAGGCTCAAGCGGTGGAGGCACTGCGATCCATGCCGCCAGGCCGCCCAGGACCAGCACGATCAAGGCTGCAGCTGGCAATAGCCGCTTTTTGAGCTTGTCCGAGTGTATAATCATCGGACAGCATCCTCAGCCGATATTCTTAAGAATTCGAACTCGGCCGGCTGTTCAACAGGAACGTGCTTGAGCCTGTATTAAGCGGCTGCACCAGAGCTGAGCCATTGGAAGCGTCAGGGTTCACTCGGGCTGCGTTTGCCGAGACCGAAGCGTGACGAGAAACCCCGTGTGTCCGACGTCACTCCGATCTTCAGGTCAAATCAGACATCGCCTGACTAACGTTTCGCCAAGCCGGATCGGCCAATTCCGCGAATACGCACAGGTTGCATAAGGCAACGACGGAACAAAACGAAATTCGATTTCGTTGTCCGCCTGCTTCGACCCCAACCCCTCGAAGCGCTTTGTAACCCCGGCAGGCCTCGACCTCCTGCCGGGGCTTTTTATGTGTGGGAAATGCGATCGATGTAAGCCCCTACCGCGTCGTGCGCGACGCTGCCTCGATGGAGCGGCCTTGGGCTGCGGCCCGCATCGTGGCGAGCTCCAGATGAGCTGCCATGTAATCAGGGGTAAAACGGCGCCAGCGCCTTCTGGCGTCAACGCGCTGCTCGACGAGAGCAAACCAGGCCGGATCTAAATTCGGGAAAGGCTCAAGCGACTTCTGTACGCGCTGCATGGCATTCACCGTCAAATGATCTTCGTTTCAGGTCCTTTCGGGTCTTCGCGGTCTCGACGTGTGGAATGGGAGTGTGGAGCGTTCAGCCGTAAGCGACGGCGACAAGAGCGGCGGAGGTCACTGTGAGGCTCATGAAAACAAAGGCTGCGCTGCAGATGAAATTTGCCATGACCTCAGTCCTCCTTACGTTCGTCGTGTCACCTCTCTGTCAGTGATTGAAAGCTAGCCGCACGCCGCCACGCGTTAAATTGTACGAGCGGTTCGCGCGAATACGTTTGTGTTAGGACGGAGTGATCTGAGGGATGAAGGTGCCTATACGATCGTTTAGGCGAGACGGAATTGAATCCGTTTTCTTCACATCACGGGCAGTCTCTGCGTTCAGCTAAGAGACTGACGTTGGGTGGACGATCGCCTCACACGCATCAGAAAACAATTTGCCGGAAGCAGATCTATTTCTTCGCTCTGCTTCCGGCGGTCAGTCACTCAGTCAAGCGGCCGATCAAGGGCACCACCAGATGGGGCCGACGATAACGCAGCCGCGCGTGCGCCAGTCGCCAGGACGCTTATCGTAACGGCGCCAGTTCTTCGGCGCATGCTTGTGATGCGAGCCGGGCTTATAGTGGCGACCGTGCTTGAAGTAGTTCTTGTGTCCCTTCTTGTGATTCACAAGAACGATGCCATCGGAGGACTTCGACACTCCGATCGATCCGCTCACGGGTGCTGCGGATGCCGACGTCGCAGCGAAACCTGCTGCAAGCGCCGCGGCAAGTGCGAGGGCTTTAATTCTCACTCTCTCTGTCTCCCATCTGGATTTCCCACCTCGATCAACTTTTCTCCGGCGGGCTGGTTCCAATTCGAATGCTTCACACGGCAATGTCAGACCACGGAATGATGTGCCCAGGATCCAGACTTCACACTCTTCAGGACGGTTCATCAGCCGGGTGAATGATGGACAACGGAGGAGAAGCAAAGTTTCCGTCGCTACCGATGATGGAGACGCCATCTTGTCGCGCATATGCGCAGACACGTCATATCGAACTGATCCAGCGCAGCGGCAGCGCATTCGGACGAGTTGAATACGACCCCTTCGTCGCTCGTGAGTTGCAGCAGATCGCAGGTGCCGAGGGCCGGCGAACACTCCCGATGAATGCGCTAAAGATTCTCAGGCTTGAAGAGCCGGCGGTAGCTGACGCTGCGGCCCGCGATCATGAAAACGCCGTCGCCGCGATAGTGCACCGTCTCGGGGTACTTGGGCGAGGTCGCTACATGCGCCTTGACGATCTCGAAAATGAAGAGCTGGTACTTCGCGATCTGGCTGGTATCGACGAGCTTGGCCTCGAAGTTGGCGTAGCATTCCTTGATCAGGGGCGCGCCGACCTTCTCCGCCTCTACCGCCGTGAGGCCAAAGGTGTCGAACTTGTCGATCTCGGCGCCGGTCGTGTTGCCGATGCCGATGACCTCCTTCACGAGATCATGCGTCGGGATGTTGATCACGCATTCGCCGCTGCCCCTGACGAGGCTCGACGTGTGCTCCGCGAAAATGCAGCAGCCGACGCGCGACGGCGTGAACTCCATCACCGTGTGCCAGCCGAGCGTCATGATGTTGGTTTTTCCCTTCCAGGCCGAGCTTATGAGCACGATGGGGCCTGGCTCGAGGAAGCGGCGGACGTCAGAGACTGGGAAATCCTTCTTGCGGAATGCGCGCATCTAACCCTGCCCTCAGCCTCTCCGACAAAGAGCGTAACTTCACCTGGGCTTCGTTAGTTGCGCAATACCTCGGCGCCGCCTATTCCGCGGCGTGCGGCTCGCCTGCGGGCTGTTGCGGCGGACGCCGTCGCGAGAAGTAGGCGCCGAGGCGGCTGCACAGGACATAGAACACAGGCGTGAAGATGAGGCCGAAGGCCGTGACGCCGATCATGCCTGCAAAGACTGCAGTTCCGAGGTTCTGCCTCAGCTCGGCGCCCGCGCCCGTCGCCCACACCAGCGGCACGACGCCGAAGATGAAGGCAAGCGACGTCATGAGAATTGGCCTCAAGCGAAGATGCGCGGCCTCGACGGCCGCGGCCCAGCGATCCTTGCCCTGGTCCTCCAAGTCCTTGGCGAACTCGACGATCAGAATGGCGTTTTTGGCGGCCAGGCCTATGAGCACGATGAAGCCGACCTGGGTCAGAATATTGTTGTCCTGACCTCGCATGATGACGCCCGTGATCGAGGCGATGAGACACATGGGCACGATGAGAATGACGGCCAGGGGCAGAGTCAGGCTCTCGTACTGTGCCGCAAGCACCAGGAACACGAACACGACAGCGAGCGCGAAGGCGAACACGGCCGTGTTGCCGGCGCGGAGCTGCTGGAAGGCGAGCGTCGTCCATTCGTAGCTGAAGCCCGGCGGCAGCGTCTCGGCCGCGATCTTCTGCATGATTTCGATGGCCTGACCCTGCGAGTACCCAGGAGCGGGGCCGCCGTCTAGCTCGGCCGCCGGATAAAGGTTGTAGCGGGGCACACGATAGGGGCCCGAGATGTAGTTGACGGTGGCGAAAGAGCCGAGCGGGACAGTTTCGCCCGTCGCGTTGCGCACGCGGATCTTGAGCACATCCTTAGGCTCGAGCCGGAATGGGCTGTCTGCCTGCGCCGTGACGCGGAAGGTGCGGCCCAGAAGATTGAAGTCGTTGACGTAGGTCGAGCCGAGGAAGGTCTGCAGCGCGCCGAACACGTCCGGCATGCGGATGCCGAGCATCTGGGCCTTGGTCCGGTCGATGTCGACAAAGAGCTGCGGCGTCGAGGTCTCGAACAGCGAGAACACATTGCTCACGCCTGGAGTCTGCGCTGCCTTGCCCATCATTGCCCCGACAGCGGCCTGCAGCTCCTCGGAGCCACGTCCGCCGCGATCCTCGATCATCATGCGGAAGCCGCCAGCCGTACCAATGCCGCGGACCGGCGGCGGCACCACGACGAGCACGAGGCCTTCCTCGATGGCCGACAGCTTCTTGAACAAGGCCTGCTGGATGGCGGGCGCGCTCAAGCTGGGGTTGCCGGCGCGCTCCTCGAAGGGCTTCAACGTGACGAAGATGGCGCCGGAGTTCGGAGCGCTCGTGAAGGTAGCGCCCGAGAAGCCGACGATATTCACGGCGTGTGCGACGCCCGGCACTGTGAGAGCCTCCGCGGCGGCGCGCCGGTTCACCTCGTCGGTGCGCGCGAGCGCTGCGCCGCCGGGAAGCTGCGTGACGACGATGAGATAGCCGACGTCGAGCTGCGGGATGAAGCCGACGGGCGTCTTGCGGAACTCGTTCATGCCGAAGACGAGCACGCCAACGTAGATCACGAGCATGATGGCGATGAAGCGAACGATCCGTGCCACGAACCAGCCGTAGGCCGAGGAGAGCTTGTCGAAGCCCCAGTTGAAGCCGCGGAAGAAGCCGTGGATCGGGACTTCCCACCACTTGTCCTTCTGGTGGTTGCTGTGTGGCTTCAGAAGAAGCGCGCACATTGCCGGCGACAACGTCAGCGAGACCAGCAGCGAGATGATGGTCGCACCGGCGATGGTCAGCGCGAACTGCTGATAGAAGGCGCCAGAAATGCCGGTGATGAAGGCCGAGGGGACGAACACGGCACAGAGCACAAGCGCGATGGCGATCAGCGCGGAACCCACCTCGTCCATGGTCTGGCGGGCGGCATCGCGCGGAGACAGTCCGTTTGCAATGTTGCGCTCGACGTTCTCGACCACGACGATGGCATCGTCGACCACGATGCCGATGGCCAGCACGAGGCCGAAGAGCGACAGGTTGTTCAGCGAGAAGCCGAACAGCGACATGAAGAAGAAAGTGCCGATAAGCGAGATCGGGATCGCGAGAATGGGAATGACGGCGGCGCGCCAGGTCTGCAGGAAAAGGATCACCACGAGCACGACGAGGATGATGGCCTCGCCGATGGTTTGGATGACGGCATCGACCGACTGCTGGATGAACTCGGTCGGATTGTAGATGATCGTGTACTTGAGACCCTCGGGGAAGCTCTTCGAGAGCTCCTTCATGGTCGCCTGGACTTTCGCCGCGGTGGCGAGCGCGTTCGATCCGGGACGCTGGAAGATGCCGAGGCCCAGCGCCGGGTCCTTATCGAGGTAGGAGTTGCGGCCGTAGTCAAGGGCGGCCAGCTCCACGCGCCCTACATCCCTCAACCGGATCACGGCATTGTTGGTCTGCTTGATGACGATGTCGCCGAATGCATTGGGATCCGACAGACGGCCAAGCGTTCTGACTTGGAGCTGGAAGGCGCCGGGCTGCTCGACCGGCGGCTGGTTCAACACGCCCGAGGCGACCTGCACGTTTTGTCCCTGCAGGCCCGTGACGACGTCGCCCGCGGTCAAACCCAGCGACTGCAGGCGATCGGGATCGAGCCAGACGCGCATGGAATAGTCGCGGCTGCCGAACACGGTAATCGAGCCGACGCCGTCGATGCGGCTCAAGACGTCGGTGACCTGCACGTTGGCGTAGTTCGAGATGAAGAGCGTGTCGCGCGACTGGTCGGGCGAATAGAGATGCACGACCATCATCAGGTCCGGCGAGGCCTTGGCGACGGTAACGCCGATGTTACGCACGTCCGCCGGAAGGCGGGGCTGGGCGATCGCGACGCGGTTCTGCACCTGCACCTGGGCGATGTCGAGATTTGTGCCGAGCTCGAAGGTGATGGCGATCGAGAAGGCTCCATCGCCGGTCGAGTTCGACGAGATGTAGAGCATGTTCTCGACGCCGTTGATCTGCTGCTCGAGCGGAGCAACGACGGTCGAGGCGACGACATCGGCGCTGGCACCGGGATACTGACCGGTGACGTTGACGACGGGCGGGGCGATGTCGGGATACTGGGCAACGGGCAAACGCCCATACGAGACCATGCCCAGGATGACGAACACCACGGAGATGACGGCGGCGAAGATGGGCCGGTCGATGAAGAAATGAGATATCCGCATGACCGGGCGCCAGTCCTCAGTTGCTCTTCGTCTCGCCGGGCGCTGATTGCGGCTGAGCAACAGCAATCACACCCTGCTGCGGCGCCACCTTGGTGCCGGGGCGCGCGCGCATCAGGCCATTGATGACGATGCGATCGTCTGGCGATATGCCGTCGGTGATGACGCGCAAGCCATCGACGACAGGCCCGAGTGTGACGTACTTCGGCTTGGCGACGTTGTCGGAGTCGACGGCGAGCACGAACTTGCGTACCTGCTCGGTGCCTATTGCAGCGTCGGGCACGAGCAAGGCTTCGGCCGGCGGCGCGGCGGCGAGCCTCAAGCGCGCGAACATGCCCGGCGTGAACGTTCCGTCCGAATTGGCGAACTCGGCGCGGCCGCGAATGGCGCCCGACGAGCCACTGATGGCGTTGTCGATGAAGTCTATGCGGCCCTTGTGAGCGAAATCCTTTTCATCGATCAACTTGAGCTCGACGGGCACGTCGAGCGCCGGTCCATCGGCTCCCTTGTTCAGGCGCACGTAGCGCAGGTAGGCGGCCTCGTCGAAGGTAAATTCGAAACGGATCGGATCGGTGGACTGGATGGTCGCCAGCAGCGTGAGGTTCGCGCCGGTGCCGCCAGTCACGAGATTGCCGACGGAGACGCGCCGGTCACCGATGCGGCCCGAGACCGGAGCCCGGAGCTCGGTGAACTCGAGGTCGAGAGCTGACTGGCGGAGAGCGGCCTCCTGGGCATAGACGTTCGACTGCGCGACACGCTTGGCCTGGATGCGCTGATCGATCGTCTGCTGCGTGATGGACGTGCCGGCGTTCAGGCTTTGAGCACGGGCGAGATCCGCCGTGGTGAAGGCAAGATTGGCTTGAGCCTGCTCGACGGTGGCTTTGGCCTGCTCAAGCGCGGCTTCGAAAGGTCGGCGATCGATAGTGAACAGAAGGTCGCCCTTCTTCACCATCTGGCCATCCTTGAAATGAATGGAATCGAGGTAGCCGGAGACGCGCGCGCGCACCTCAACGGAATCGATAGCAACGAAGCGGCCGACATACTCATCGTAGTCGGCAACGAGCTTCTTCACGGGGTTGGCGACAGTGACTTGCGGCGGCGGGGGCGCTGCTGCCTGCTGTTGCTGAGGCTTGTCGCAGCCCGCGAGCCCCGCGAGGATGATCGCAGGGATTGCCGAAGCAGCCAGTCGTCGTAGCATGAGCAGCATTCGCTTCCGTCCAACGCAAAACGAGCGGGTACATGTACCCGCGGCAAGAGCCGTGCGCGACGGCCTCCATCACTCTTAGTCAACGGCGAGGATTGCCCTCACCTCATCTTAAAGCCAGAGCCTGCGGCCCGACGATCTCGCCTGCGCGCTGCAAGCCCAGCTCGACGGCTTTCTCGGCCGCATAGGGGCCCAACGCAACACCTTCGACGACGACAGTCTGAATATCGGTGATGCCGAGGAAATTCAGGACCGTGCGCAGATAGGCTTCCTGATGATCGCGGCCGCTCAGCGGACCGCTGAAGACACCGCCACGCGCCAGAACGAGAATGGCGTTGCGGCCCTTGAGCAGTCCGCGCTCACCCAGGTCCGTGTACTCGAAAGTACGGCCGGGCCGGCAGATGTAGTCGATCCAGGTCTTCAGCGTGGACGGCACGCTGAAATTGATCATGGCGGAGGCGATGACGATGGTGTCGGCGTCGATCAGCTCGTTGACGAGGATGTCCGACTGGTCCAGCAGGGCGCGCTGGCGCTCCGTGCGGGCGCCGGCGACGGAGCGCGTCGCCGTGACGAAGTCGTCATCGATATGAGGCAGCGGATTGCGCGCCAAATCGCGGATGGTTACGTTTGCATGCGGGCGGACAGCCCGAATCTCGCGCAGCACGCGGGCGGCAACAAGGTTTGAGTAAGACGTGTCGCCCCGGGGGCTGCTGGTCACGCAGAGGATCTCGTTCATTACTGCCTCCTCAACCTGTCCGGTGCGACTTCAGAGCCATGACAGGGCTCGTTCTTTGTGTTACGAAGGGCCGTTACTGACCGGTAACACCCGCACGGTACTGACCAGGGGCACCCCAGTCAAGTAGCTATGACCAAAGAAGCCGCCAGATCGTCCGCAGACTCATCACAGAACCGCCCACGCGAGCGGATTCTTGCGGCTGCGCGGCAGCTTTTCTACCAGCACGGCATTCGTGCTGTCGGCGTCGAGGCAATTGCCGAGGCGGCGACGACCAACAAGATGACGCTCTATCGGCATTTTTCTTCCAAGGACGAGTTGATCGCCACCTATCTCAAGGAACTCGCCAAGGAAGGCGACGACGTTTGGGAGACGCTGGCGCGCGACTATCCCGGTGACCCGAACGCACAGCTTCAGGGTTGGTTGCGCCACATTGAGCATGTCATCACACAGACGACGGACCGGGGCTGCGCCATAGCCAATGCCGCGGTGGAGCTGCGCGAAAGCGACCATCCGGCGCGCAAAATCATCGACGACTACAAGACGCGCAAACGCGAGAGGCTGGTCAATCTGCTCCGAGGCGCGAGCTATGCCGAGCCGGAACGCATGGCGGACGAGTTTTTTCTGCTCTTCGAAGGCGCGCGCATCAGCATCCAGTGCTGTGCCAGCGGGCCATCGACGCGTTTGATCAGCATGCTGCGCACGCTTCTCGAGCGCTCGCCCAAGGTCGGCGAGCACTAAAAGCCCACGGGCATCCAACGGCACGCCCCCGGTCGAGCGCTGCTAACACGGCAAACTCCCAGATTCTCGCCTCTCATTGGAAAAACCTCGCTCCACACGGGTGCTGGGGCGATGCGTGCTTGACCAAAGAAGGGCATCTCGGCAATCGTCCAAGGTATAAAATGAGGAGTAATTTATGGGCACCCGGCCGCGAGGCCACGCCGATACGATCCAATTCTCCATTGAATGCTGGGGCGGACAGGCATGAGCGATAAGAAGGCGCCTTGTGCGCCAGACACTTCGCACTCAGAAGAATCCGAGCTTCAGCGCGCGGAACAGCAGATCTCTGCCATTCTCACGATCGCGGCCGACGCCATCATCTCGCTCGACGATCGCTTCCGCATCATCCTCTTCAACGAAGGCGCGATGGCCATTTTCGGCTATGCGCAGAACGAGATCATCGGGCAGCCACTCGAAATTCTAATTCCGACGCGGTTTCACAAGCAGCACGTCGATCATGTCGCGCGTTTTGCCGCCTCGCCTAGCCCGGCCCGCAAAATGGGCGAGCGGCAGGAGATCTTCGCGCTGCGCAAGGACGGGACGGAATTTCCGGCCGAGGCCTCCATCGCCAAGCGCGACATCGGCGGCGCCAAGATCTACATGGTGGTGCTGCGCGACGTGACGGAGCGCAAGCGCTTCGAAGCCGAGCTGGCGCGCATCAATTCCGAGCTTGAGATGCGGGTCGCGGAGCGAACGCGAGAGCTTCGGTCCGAGATCCGCCGGCGCGAGGAGGCGCAGTCCGCGCTCATCCAGTCGCAGCGCATGGAAGCATTCGGTCAGCTCACGGGCGGCGTCGCGCACGATTTCAACAATCTCCTCACCATCGTGACGGGGAATCTCGAGCTGCTCTCGGACGAGCTCGCGAACGACAGATCGCGCATGCTGCTCAAGCGCGCCGCCGACGCAGCCGACATGGGTGTGGGCCTCACCTCGCGACTTTTGACATTCGCACGCAGGCGGCGGCTCTCGCCGCAGGTGCTGGACCTGAGCGAGCTGGTGCTGGGCCTGACGGAGCTGCTCAAGCGCTCGCTCGGCGAACCGATCTCGCTTACGACCGTGCTCGCGGGCAATCTTTGGCCCGTGCGCGCCGATCCGAGCGAGATCGAGAACGCGCTCTTGAATCTCGCCATCAACGCGCGCGATGCCATGCCTTATGGCGGCTCGCTGATCATCGAGACGCGCAATATCGCGGCGGGTTTGGCGGAGCATAAGGCTGAGCCGATGCTAGGCCCCGGCGATTTCGTCCTCATCTCCGTCAGCGACACGGGCGTGGGCATGACGCCCGAAGTCCTGGCGCGCGCATTCGAGCCCTTCTTCACCACCAAGGAGCCGGGGCGCGGCACCGGTCTCGGTCTCAGCACGCTGCACGGATTTGCGGAGCAGTCCGGCGGACACGCGGCCGTTTCGAGCGAGCTCGGCAAGGGCACGACGGTGAGCCTCTATCTGCCACGCACGCACGATGAGGCCTTGCCGATCGCACACGATCACGCGACGGATATCCCGATGTCCGAGGACAGCGAGACAATTCTCGTGGTCGAGGACAATCCTGCCGTGCGGGAGCTGACGCTACAGCGCATCGAGGGCCTCGGCTACGTAGTGCTCGAAGCGGAGAACGGGCCTGCGGCGGTGCGCATTCTCGAGCGCGGCGAGCCGGTGGCACTCATTTTCAGTGACATCGTCATGGCTGGCGGCATGTCGGGATACGACCTTGCCCGCTGGGCAAAGACGAACGCCCCGAACGCCAAAATCCTGCTCACGACCGGATTTGCGGAGGAGGAAGCCAGGGCCGACGTGCGTGGCAGCGCCGGCATCCAGATCCTGCGCAAGCCGTACAATCGCGCCGAGCTGGCGGTGGCTCTGCAGGCTGCGCTCAAGGCTTGAGAGCGATTTCAGGCTTATCGGAGCGCTAGATCTTCTTCACCTGTCCGGCGAAGACGTAGCCGACGCCGCGCACGGTCTTGACGAGTTGCGGGTGCTCGTTGCCGGGCTCGATCTTTTTGCGCAGGCGTGCGACCAGCGCATCGATCGAGCGATCCATCGGCGTCCAGTCATGGCCCTTCAGCAGATCCATGAGCTCATCGCGCGAAAGAACGCGGCCGGGCCGCTTGACGAGGATCGAGAGCAGATTGAACTCTCCGGTGGTCAGCTCGCAGGTGGCGCCACCGGGAGCGAGGAGCTCGCGGCGTTCGAGATCGATTATCCAGCCTTCGAATGCGAGCCGCGTGCGCTCCGCCGACGCGACGGGCGCCTCTGGAACTCCGGCTGCGGAATAGCGGCGCAGCACGGCACGAATGCGCGCCACGACCTCTCGCATCAGGAATGGCTTGGCGATGTAGTCGTCGGCGCCGAGCTCGAGGCCGACGACGCGATCGATCGGATCGCCCTTGCCGGTGATCATGACGATCGGCGTGTTGCGCTTGGTGCGGAGATCGCGCGCAACCTTGAGGCCGTCCTCGCCGCCGAGCTTCAAGTCGAGCGTTACGAGGTCGATTGGCGTGGAAGCGAGGTGCTGCTCGGCCTCGGAGCCGTTGCCCGCCTCGAGCACTTTGAACCCCTCCTGCTCGAGACCGGTGCGCAACAGGGCACGGATCTCCGGTTCGTCGTCAACGATCAGAACGTGGCCGGCGGTTGCCTGCGCCATCTTTAGAACCTCACCCCAGTTTGTCGCCCCACCCAAGCCCTCGCGCTGCCCCTAAGGCCACGACGCAAAGGGTCTCCGTTACATCGTGTCACACAATCTCACAGAGGGGTCATACGCATCGTACCTACCCAGCGCCTTTTAGAGGCTACGCGCCAAGGGAGCAATATCTGCGCGCACTAGGCTTCTGTTTTGTTCAATCTTATCATAGCCCTGTGGCGAAAGTCGAAGGATGCAGCCGATCGTCCCCAATAGTGTCTCGGGATATACCGGCGAGCCGGCCGCCGGCTCCGTTGTATCTTCATCCGATGCCGGATCATCCACCCAGAGGGGTCATTTCGTTTTTGGCCTCTTCCAGCAGGCACCGAAGGCGGACGAGGCTGTGCGTATCCTGCGCTCGGCCGACTTCCGGGACGACCAGATGCTGCTGATCCGGGGGCCCGCGCACGACCGCATAATGGACGCGCTAGACGGCGCAGCGCCGCTCCCCGATTCCGTTCTCGCGGCGAATACGCCCTTCGCGCCCCTGATCAACCTGCTGCAGTCCTACGGCGACGGCCATGCGCGCAGCGCCGTTCTGCCTCGCGTCGCGCATCAAATCTCGGACAATCTTGCTCAGGGCGGCTCCGTGCTCATCGTTGCTATTCGCACGAGCGCTGAGGAGCGCCTCGCCGCACGTACCTGCCTCACCTGCAAATGCGACGTGCTGCTCACGCACGAGGTCGCGACGAAACTCTAGAGCCAACCCGCAGCCAAAGGTCTCGACGATGACGAAAACGCACTCGAGCGCGCATCCCCAGTCGTCACAGGCTGAAAGCGAGGCTGCTCACTCGCCGTCCTTGGCACAGGCGGACGGCGACGAGCACGAAGGGGACGAGGCGTGCTGTCGCGACTGCACCTCGAAGACGTGCAGAAAGGTGCTAAAGGCGTTAGAGTTGGGCCGCTCTGACTAGACGTTCAACGTCGCTAAGGACGAACGCCCAAAATATGACGATCCGCAATCTCGACCGGCTTCTGTCGCCGCGATCCATTGCCTTCATCGGCGCGAGCACGAAGCCAGGCAGCGTCGGGCGGATCGTTGCAGCCAACCTCCTCACAGGCGACTTCTCCGGCCGCATCTTCCTAGTCAATCCCAAGTACAAGGATATCGACGGGGTTGCCTGCTATCCGTCCGTAGCCGACCTGCCGGAAACGCCCGAACTCGCCATCATCGCGACACCCCCGGCCACAGTGCCCTCTCTCATCGCGGAGCTTGGCGCCCGGGGAACACGTGCCGTGGTCGTCATCACGGCTGGCCTCGGTCGCGAGCTCAATCGCGCCGCGCTCGAAGCCGCCAAGCCGACCTGCCTGCGTATCGTGGGACCCAATTGCCTCGGCATGATCCTGCCGCGCGTCGGCATCAACGCGAGCTTTGCCCAGCGCATGCCGCGCAAAGGCGATCTCGCGTTCCTGTCGCAATCCGGTGCTCTCGTGACAGGCGTGATCGACTGGGCCGACGCACGCGGCATCGGGTTCTCGCACGTGATCTCCATGGGCGACATGGCGGATGTCGACTTCGGCGATCTTCTCGATGTTCTCGCCGGCGATCCGCATAGCCGCGCCATCCTGCTCTACATGGAGCAGGTCACGAACGCGCCGAAGTTCCTTTCGGCGGCACGGCGTGCAGCGCGCGCGAAGCCGGTCGTGGTTCTGAAATCGGGCCGACATGCCGCTGGCGCAAAAGCCGCGCTCTCGCACACGGGCGCGCTCTCGGGATCGGACGCCGTCTACGACGCCGCGTTCCGGCGCGCCGGCCTTCTGCGCGTCAACGAGCTCGACCAGCTGTTCCAGGCCGCGGAGATGCTGTCGTTCACGCCGCGGCTCGAAGGTGAGCGTCTTGCCGTGCTTACCAACGGCGGTGGCGCGGGTGTGCTCGCGGCCGACCGGCTCACCGATTTCGAAGGCCGACTTGCCGACATAACGGAAGAGACAAAAGCCAAGCTGTCTGCGGTTCTGCCGCCGACCTGGTCCAAGGGAAATCCGATCGATATCATCGGCGACGCGGGACCGGAGCGCTACGAGGCAGCGCTTTCCGCCCTCCTCGACGACGAGAAGACGGACGCCATTCTCGTCATCAACTGCCCGACTGCCCTCGCCTCGAGCGAGCTTGCCGCCAAGGCCGTCATCGAGACGGCCGCAGCGCGCAAGAGATGCGGGAAGCGGGTCAAGCCTCTCCTGACCAACTGGCTCGGTGATCGCTCGGCAGAGATGAGCCGGCGCGATTTCGCCGAGGCGAACATTCCCTCGTTCGAGACTCCCGACGCTGCGATCGTCGGCTTCATGCAGCTCGTGCGTCACGCGCGCTCGCAGGACGCGCTCATGCGCACGCCGCCGTCGCTGCCGGCGGATCTGCGCTTCGAACCCGATCGCGCCCGCAGCGTCATCGCCAAGGCGCTTGCCGCCGGCCGGCCGGTTTTGACGGAGGGCGAAGCAAAGGAGATCCTCTCGGCTTACGGCATTCCGGTGGCCGAGACGGTCACTGCGGCTGACGCGGAAGGCGTCGCGTCCGCGGCTGCGCAAATCCTGAAGTCCTATCGCGCCTGCGTCGTCAAAGTGCTTTCGGACGACATCACGCACAAGTCCGACGTCGGCGGTGTGCGCCTCGGCCTCACGACGCCCGAGGAAGCGCGTGAGGCGGCCCGCGCCATGGCCATCGACGTGGCACGGCGTGCGCCCAAGGCCAGGCTCCAAGGCTTCACCATCGAACCCATGATCGAGCTGCCGGAGGCACATGAGCTCATCATCGGCATGAGCGAGGACCAGACGTTCGGTCCCACGCTGTTGTTCGGCGCCGGCGGCACGGCCGTCGAGGTCATCAAGGATACGGCGCATGCGCTGCCTCCTCTCGATCTCAAGCTTGCGCGCGAGCTGATGCGCGAGACGCGCATCTATCATCTCCTCGAGGGCTACCGGGACCGGCCGGCGGCGAACCTTGATGCCATCAGCGAGGTGCTGGTTCGCATCAGCTCGCTCATTGCGAGCCACCCTGAGATCCGCGAGCTCGACATCAATCCGCTGCTCGCCGACGAAAGAGGTTGCATCGCCCTCGACGCGCGCATGCGCGTGGCGGACGAAGCGAAAAGCCCGAGGCTGCCGCTCGCCATCCGCCCCTACCCGTCCGCCTGGGAGCGCCAGGACGAGGTTCCACATCTGGGCCCGGTGCGGCTGCGTCCCATCCGGCCGGAGGACGAAGAGCTCTACGCGCGCTTCTTCGAGGGCGTCAACGCAGAGGACGCGCACATGCGCTTCTTCACTGCGAAGCCGAACAGCTCGCACAGGTTCCTCGCTCGCCTGACGCAGATCGACTATGCGCGCGAGATGACGTTCGTCGCGACGACGATGGACGGAAGCGCAATCCTCGGCGTGGCGAGCCTCTCCGCCGATCCGGACTATACGCACGCCGAATACGCCGTGCTGCTGCGGTCTGACCTCAAAGGCAAGGGCCTCGGATGGGCGCTTATGCGCCACCTGATCGCCTACGCCAAGGCCGAGGGACTCACCTCGCTCTACGGCGAGGTGCTGACCTTGAACACGACCATGCTCAACATGTGCAGGGGGCTGGGCTTCGTGATCTCGGAGGAGAACGGTGACGTCACCCTGCGCCGCGTGACGCTCGACCTCAACGCAGGCAACGTTCAATCCCGCCGCAGCGGCTAGACTTCCGCGGCTCAGGCTGGCTTGTCGTCGTCGTCCTGGATGGCGCGCCAGCCGGCGCCGTCGAGATCCTCGAACTGGCCGCTATTGAGCGACCACAGGAACGCGGCGAGCCCCAGAAGTCCCAGAACCAGCGCGCAAGGGATCAGCCAGGCGAGTGCCGTCATGCCTTTCCTCCCGACGATTGCCGCTCGACGCGGGCGAGCCCGACCTTGGAGCTCCTGAGGCGCAGGGCGTTACCGGTCACTGCGATGGACGAGAACGACATGGCGAGCGCCGCGATGAGTGGAGTCACGTGGCCCGCCATCGCGAGCGGGACCGAGACGATGTTGTAGGCGATGGCGATGCCGAAGTTCTGCACGGCCATGCGCTGCGCGGCCTGCGCCACGCCGAGGGCCTCGAGAACCGGCTCGAGCTTGTCGCCCTGAAAGACGGCATCGGCGGCGTTCTGGCTGATATCAGCGGCGGACGACGGAGACAGAGACGCATGCGCTGCCGCAAGAGCCGGCGCATCGTTGAGGCCGTCACCGACCATCAGGACACGTCGACCCGCGTCGCCGAGCGCGGTGATGCGCGCGATCTTGCCGTCGGGACGCACGCCGGCGAACCAGCGGCTAATGCCGACGGCGCGAGCAGCCTTCTGTACGGCATGCTCGCGGTCGCCCGACAAAAGCTCGATGGCAAAGCCAGCCTCGCGCAACGCGCCGACGACCTTGCCGGCATCGGTTTTCGGCGCGTCGTCGAACTCGAAGCCCACGGGGGCACTGCCGGTCTCGGCGTACCACAGAGTTGCAGCTTCTTTCTTCTGCGGCTGGATGCCATCGCCCAGAACCCAGGCCATGGACCCGAGCCGACGTTCGTGCCCAGTCCCGTCGGTGGCCATGAGGCCCGATCCCGGACTTTCGGTAACGCCATTTTCGGGGCGTACTTGCAAACCGCGTTCGCGCGCTGCCTTGACCACGGCCAGCGCATAGGGATGCCGGCTCGAGACAGCGAGCGCGGCGGCGCGAGCGAGAACGCCCGTGTCGATGGCCGAGGCATTCTTGAGTGAGGGCTCGCCGCGCGTCAGCGTGCCGGTCTTGTCGAAAACGACAGTGTCGATCTCGGACAGGCGCTCGAGGCCGTCAGCCGCTTTGACGATGATGCCTTTGGCGAACAGCCGGCTCGTGGCCGCGACCTGCACGGCCGGAACGGCGAGCGCCAGCGCGCACGGACAAGTGATGATGAGCACCGCGATGGCGCAGGTGAGCGCGTGCTCCCACCCGGCACCCGCCAACATCCAGCCGATGAAAGTGGCGGCGCCCAGGATGTGGACCACTGGCGAATAGAGGCGGGCGGCCCGGTCGGCGAGACGTACGTAATGCCCCCTTCCCTGCTCCGCCGCGACCATGAGGCGCGCGATCTCGGCAACGAGCGTGTTGTCGTCCGTCGCGGTCGCTTCGACCATGATCGGCTGGCCGAGATTGAGCGTGCCCGCGTGGACCACACTGCCGATCCTGGCGGGCGCGGGAATGGTTTCGCCTGTAATCAGGCTGGCATCGATCTCGGTCTCGCCGGCGATGATCTTGCCGTCGACCGGAATGCGTTCGCCGGCCGCAACCTGAACCCGCATGCCCGGTTCGAGCGCGCGCGCGGACAAGCGGCGCGGCAGACCGTCGATGCCGATCACCGTCGCCGCTAGAGCCTTGAGGCCGAGCAGATTCTCGGCCGCGCCGCGGGCACGGACTCGGACAAGCTCGTCGAGATAGCGGCCGATCAGCAGGAAGAACGTGAGCATGATGGCGGCGTCGAAGTAGACGTGCTCGGTGCCGCGGATGGTCTGGAACAGGCTCATGGCCGTCGCGAGCGTAATGCCCAGCGAGATGGGCACATCCATATTGAGGCGGCGTGCCTTGAGCGCCGTCGCCGCCGAACTGAAGAACGGCTGTGCGGAATAGGCGATGGCCGGCATGGCAATGAGCGCGGACAGCCAGTGGAACAGCCCCTGGGCGGCGTGGTCCATGTCGCTTGCAACGCCCGCCCAAACGGAGACCGAGAGCAGCATGACGTTGGCGGCGGCGAAGCCTGCGACGCCCAGGCGGCGCAGCAGAGCGTGAGCGCGCTCGTCTGCAGAGGTATCGTTACGGTCGATGGCCTCGGCGGCGCGGAAGCCGGCGCGGTCGAGGGATTCGATCAGGGTTTGCACATCGGCATCGACGGCGTCGCTGACGACCGTAACGCGGCGAGCCGACAGATTGGCGCGCGCCTCGGCAACGCCCGGCGTTGCGCGCAGCGCCCGCTCGATGGAGGCCATGCAGCCGCCGCACTGCATGTTGTCGACGACGAGCGTCGTCGTCAGCAGCGAACGCTCGGGGGCGTCCTCTTGATCGTGATCGAGACCGCCGACGACGCGCAGCGACGATGTCACTGGCCGAGCCATACGCGCCTCCGCATTTCATAGAGCGGCTTCTCGTGCTCGCCCCGTTGAAATGCCTCGATGGCGACGACCCAACTGCCGGGCTCGAGCGATGCCACGTCCGCTTCGAATACTCCCGGCTCAACCGCTCTCAACGGCAATGCCTTGTCGTAGCGGTTCGTGGCCGGACGCCCGATGGTGGCGCGAACCGTGGACTCGGCCGGGGGGCGACCGTCACGGTCGCGCAGCGTGAGCCGGATCCGATGCGGAGCCGCCAGAACCTCGACGCTGTCGTTCCAGCCAGCACGATCCTGCTCTTCGCCCTGGGCGATGCGGGTGTTGTAGGCAAGGCCGTCGCGATACGCGTTGGCGTTGTCGACCCCGCCGAACGTCGATAGAGCGCGATAGATCATGAAGGCGTCGACGGACGCAAACGAGGCGAAGAAGGCGAGAAACGCAAACAGCACGTGGCGCCCCTTCAGCGGTCTGCGGCTGGTGAGCGTCGACGAAGCCGGCATTATTGAGCACTCCTGAATGAGGTGGCGCGGTAGAGACGATTGCCGTCAGAAAGGTCCTCGACCACGATGTGGAACGGCGTGGCACCGCCCGAGAGCCCATCCCGGGCTTCGCGGGGAACCGTGACGTAAAGCTTCAAGGCGCGCACGGTGTCGGTCTCGACTTCAACCGGCGTATCGGCGTGCTCGAAACCGACGAGAGACATCTTCGCTTGCGGCAGCCCCTCGACCGAAACGCGGAACGTGTGCACCTTGTGGTTCTTGTTCAGGATCTTGATCGTGTAGCCGTTGCGCACGCCACCGTCGGAGAGCGCGACGTACAACGGGTTGCGGTCCTGGATGAGCGTGACGCCGACTTCCTCCCGCGCCAGCCAGGCCCAGGTCATGATGCCCATGACGAGGGCAATTAGCGCCGAGTAGAGGATGGTACGCGGCCGCACGATGTGAAGTGGCGCGCGCTCATGATGAGAGGCCGCTTCGAAGTTGCGGAACGTGTCGTAGCCGATCAGGCTGTCGGGACGCCCGATCTTGTGCATGATGTCGTCACAGGCATCGATGCACAGCGCGCATTGGATGCATTCGAGCTGATTGCCGTCGCGGATGTCGATGCCCATGGGGCATACGGCGACGCAGGCCTTGCAGTCGATGCAGTCGCCGCGGTTGTCCCAGCTCTGGCCCCTGCGATGCGGTGCGCGCGGCTCGCCGCGATAGGTGCGGTACGAGATGAGCAGCGATTCGGAGTCGAACATGGCAGCCTGAATACGCGGCCATGGGCACATATAGATGCAGACCTGCTCGCGAGCGATGCCGCCGAGAAGATACGTCGTGGCGGCAAAAATGCCGAGGAACACGTAGGCGACCATCGGCGCCGTGCCGGTGATCAGCTCCTGGGCCAACGTCGGGGCGTCGCGGAAGTAAAAGACGAGCGCGCCGCCGGTGGCGATGGCGATGAGAATCCAGGAAATGTGAGTGGCGGTCTTCTTCCAGACCTTCTCGAAATTCCAGGGTCCTTTGTCGAGGCGAATTCGGGCCGAGCGGTCGCCCTGCCAGAAGCGCTCGACGAAGATCATGAGGTCTGTCCAGACGGTCTGCGGGCAAGCGAAGCCGCACCACATGCGTCCGGCGACCGCGGTCACGAGGAACAAGCCCAGCGCCGAGATGATCAGGACGCCGGTGATGAAGTAGAGCTCTTGCGCCCAGATCTCGATGGGCCCGAAGAACAACCTGGCGTTGGCGAAGTCGAGCAGGAAAGCCTGATCGGGCAAGTTCGGCCCGCGGTCCCACCTGATCCAGGGGAGAACGTAATAGATGCCTAAGGTGACGGCCATCACGTACCATTTGAGGGCACGGAAATGGCCGTCAGCGAGCTTCGGGTAAATCTTCTTTCGCGAAGCATAGCCGCCACTGCGCGCGGCCTTCGAGGCAACGGCTTCGACGTCGATGCGAGAGATGCCAGGCGCCGCTTCTGTCGGCGGCGCTTCTGGCCGGATATAATCAGGCCGCTCCATTTTCATTATGCGCGCCTCCCGCACGCAAAACTTTACTTACTTTCCACCGCCGAGTGCATGGACGTAGATCGATAGCATCTTGATGGTTTCAGGATCGAGCTTGCCCTGCCAGCTCGGCATGACGCCGCCGCGGCCGGTGCGGATGCTCTCCTGGATGTCGGACTTGGCGTTGCCGTAGAGCCAGATCACGTCGGTCAGGTTCGGGGCGCCGAGCTCGGCCGTCCCCTTGCCTTCCGGTCCGTGGCAGGCAGCGCACTGCTCTGCGAAGATCGCCTTGCCGCGCTCCGCAGCCGCTGCGTCTGTCTCATGCTTCGACAACGAGAGGACAAACTCCGCTGTGTCGCTGATCTGAGCCGGCGTCAGCACCTGATCGATGCCGAAGCGCGGCATGGCGCTCTCGTGACCGTCCGCGTGACCTGTGCGGATACCGTATTTGATCGTCTTCTCGATATCCTCAAGCGTGCCGCCCCAGAGCCAGTCGTCGTCATTCAGATTGGGATAGCCCTTGGCGCCCTGTGCACCCTTGCCGTGGCAGGGAGCGCAGTTGCCAGCGAACTGAGCCGCGCCGCCGCGCATGACGAACTCCATGAGATCGGCGTTCTTCTGAATGGCGTCGGGCGTGCTGGTCGCAATGGTCTTGAGCGATCCGGCCTGAGCGGCCTTCGCGTCCATAACTTCCTTCGTGACCTCGGCGCGCTGGCTATAGTCCAGGATGCCGGACGTATAGCCGGTGACACCGATGCCAGGCCATGTCGGGTACAGGATCCAATATCCGATCGCCCATACGATGCTGGCGTAGAGCACATACAGCCACCACTTCGGCAGCGGCTTGTTGAGCTCCTTCAAGTCCCCATCCCACACGTGACCGGTCGTTTCGACGCCGGTTACGTGATCGATCTCCTTATGATCGGCCATTCTTGCTGCCCTCCCCGCAGTCGTTGTCGTGTTCGAGAGCAAGACGTGCCGCAGAGTTGAAGCGGGCCTTGTTCGCCGGACGGAATGCGTAAAATACAACGCCGATCATGACGCTGCCGAACAGGGCGAGCGAAACCATCTGTGAGATGAAGGCGGCGGATTCGTAAGTCATGTTTGCCTCCATCAGCGCAGGTTCGGGCCGGCGGCGTCGAACTTGGTGAAGTCGACGAGCGTGCCGAGCATTTGCAGGTAGGCGACCATGGCGTCCATCTCGGTCGCCGGTGTATCCGCGTGCCCGTCGAATTTGCGCACCTGTGCTTTCGGATAGCGGACCAGGAGCTCCTTGGCTGCTTTCGAATCCGGATTGATCTGGGCTTCGACGTCGGCCTTGGACTTCTCGATCATCTCGTCGGTGTAGGGAACGCCCGCGAGCCTCAGAGCCTTCATGCGATCGCCCACATCCGCATAGTCGAGCTTGCGCTCGGCGAGAAACGGATAGCCGGGCATGACGGATGCAGGGACTACGTCGCGCGGGGCCTTCAAATGATCGACGTGCCAGGCGTCGGAGTACTTGCCGCCGACGCGTGCCAGGTCCGGTCCTGTGCGCTTCGAGCCCCACTGGAAGGGATGATCGTACATGCTCTCGGCAGCGAGGCTGTAATGGCCGTAGCGCTCGACCTCATCGCGCAGCGAGCGGATCATCTGGCTATGGCAATTGTAGCAGCCCTCGCGGATGTAGATGTCCCGGCCCGCGAGCTCGAGCGGCGAGTAGGGCCGCATTCCCTGCACCTTCTCGATCGTCGAACCGAGAAGGAACAGAGGCGCGATCTCGACCAGACCGCCGATGGAGACGACGACCAGAATGCCGATGAGAAGGATGATCGAGTTCTTTTCGAAGATTTCGTGCTTCATAGCTTCTTATTTCCCCCTCACTCGGCCGGTGTCGCAACCACGCCAGCGCGCAGCTCAGGAGCGGCGGCGACGCGGGGTTGATCCTTGAGGTCGACCGGTACGTCGCCGCGGATTGTCTTCCAGACGTTCCATGCCATCAGCAAGGAGCCGAGGACGAACAGCAGGCCGCCGGTGGCACGGATGATGTAGGGCCAGTGCATCGCCTCGACCGTCTCGACGAACGAGTAGGTCAGGAAGCCGAGGTGATCGTAGGCGCGCCACATCAGACCCTGAGTGATGCCGGATACCCACATGGACGTGATGTAGAGAACGATGCCGATGGTGGCGATCCAGAAGTGCCACTCGACCAAGCGGAGCGAGTAGAGACCTTCGCGCTTCCAGAGCCACGGCACGAGACAGTAGATGGCGCCGAACGAGACCATGCCGACCCAGCCCAAGGCACCGGAGTGCACGTGGCCGATGGTCCAGTCGGTGTAGTGCGACAGCGAGTTGACAGCCTTGATGGACATCAGCGGTCCCTCGAAGGTCGACATGCCGTAGAAGGCGACCGACACGACGAGCAGGCGGACGACCGGATCCGTGCGCAGGCGATCCCAGGCGCCAGACAGCGTCATCAGGCCGTTGATCATGCCGCCCCACGAGGGCATCCACAGCATGATCGAGAACGTCATGCCGAGCGTCTGGGCCCAATCGGGCAGAGCCGTGTAGTGCAGATGGTGCGGACCGGCCCAGATGTAGAGGAAGATCAAGCTCCAGAAGTGGATGATGGAGAGCCGGTAGGAATAGACCGGACGCTCGACCCGCTTCGGAATGAAGTAGTACATGATGCCGAGGAAGCCGGCGGTCAGGAAGAACCCGACTGCGTTATGGCCGTACCACCACTGCGTCATGGCATCCTGGACGCCGGCGAACAGCGAGTAGCTCTTCGAGCCGAGCAGCGACACAGGGATCGCTAGGTTGTTGACGATATGCAGCAGCGCGATGGTGACGATGAAGGCCAGGAAGAACCAGTTTGCCACGTAGATGTGTGGCTCGCGGCGCTTCCAGATGGTGCCGAGATAGACGAGCAGATAGGCGACCCAGACGATGGTCAGCCACAGGTCGACGTACCACTCGGGCTCGGCGTACTCCTTGCTCTGCGTGACGCCGAGCACGTAGCCCGAGGCGGCGAGCACGATGAAGAGCTGGTAGCCCGCAATGACGAACCACGGCGCCCAGTAGCCGGCAAGCCGCGCGCGACACGTGCGCTGGACGACGTAAAGCGAGGTCGCCAGAAGGACGTTGCCGCCGAAGGCGAAGATCACCGCCGACGTGTGCAGCGGCCGAAGGCGGCCGAAGTTGGTCCAGGGGAGATCGAAATTGAGAACTGGGAAGGCGAGCTGCCAGGCGATGATGTCGCCGACGAGGAATCCGACTACGCCCCAGAAGACCGCCGCGACGGTCGCGAACTTGATGGGTCCGTCCAGGTAGCTCTTCTGCTCATCCGGCCCGCCTTGGCGCGGGTTCATCATGACGTAGATCGCGCCGCCGATGCAGGCTGCCGCGAAAATGACGCCGTGCAGACGAATGACCTCGTCAGTTCCGGCAAAAGCGAGAATCAAGCCGATGATGCTGCCGCCTAGCGCAGCGATTACGGCACCCGCGCCGGATAGCGCGATGACCTCATCGCTCGTTGCCTTCGTGGTCACTGCCAGCCCCCTGTTTTGCCGCTTATCTGATTGCCTGCGACAACAGTGAGCGCCGGTAGCACTTCCAACCTTGATCGAGGTCAAAGGTTGGGATGCGACGGATGTGCACTCAATGCGTCAGAGGCCAGCGCACGGGATTGATGGCTCGACAACCATGCTCGAACTCGCAAAACGCTATGCGGCGCCAGTGCCGCGCTACACCAGCTATCCGACGGCGGCTCAGTTCCACGGCGGTGTAGGCCGCGGTGAGGCGGAGCGATGGATCGCGGCGCTTCCGGAAGGGTCTCCCCTCTCCCTTTACGTGCATATTCCGTTCTGCGCCTCTCTGTGCTGGTACTGCGCCTGCAATATGAGCGTGGTGAACCGCTACGAACGCGTGGAGCGGTATCTCGACGTGCTGTCTTCCGAGATCGGGCATGCCGCGAAATTGGCACCGGCGAAGCATCACGTCGTCCACCTGCATTGGGGTGGCGGATCGCCGAGCATTCTCGCCCCCGACGACATCCGGCGGCTGGCCGCGCGCCTGCGCGAGCTCTTCACCATTCCCGACGCGGCCGAGTTTGCGGTCGAGATCGACCCCAGGGGCCTCGACAGGGAACGCGTCCAGGCCTTCAAGGACGCTGGCGTAAATCGCGCTTCGATCGGGGTGCAGGATTTCGATGCGGCCGTTCAGTCGGCCATCAACCGCCCGCAGTCCTTCGAGCTGACGCGCGACGCCGTAACCATGCTGCGGGACGCCGGCATCGAGCGAATCAACGTCGATCTCGTCTACGGGCTGCCGCATCAGACGCGGGCCGGCGTGGAACGCACGCTCGAGCAGACGCTGATGCTCGACCCCGACCGCGTGGCCATGTTCGGTTTTGCCTACCTTCCCGAGCGGATCCGCCATCAGCGGCTCATCCTGCCGCGCGACCTGCCCGGAGCCGAAGATCGCCTGGGACAGGCCAACCGCGTTTCCAGGGTGCTCACCCGGCACGGGTATGTGCGCATCGGACTGGATCATTTCGCCAAGCCCGACGACGCATTGGCGCGGGGGCCTGTTCACCGCAACTTCCAGGGCTATACGACCGATCCGTCGGATGCCCTCATCGGCTTCGGCGCTTCGGCGGTGAGCAGATTTGACCAAGGTTTCACGCAGAACGCGACCAATACCGCCGACTACGAGCGGCGTATCGGGGAGCATGGACTGGCAACAGCCCGCGGCGTAGCGATCAGCGCCGACGACCACATGCGTGCCTATGTCATCGAGCGCCTCATGTGCGATCTCGTGTTCTCGGCCGACGACTTGAGCCAGCGCTACGGCGAGGCGGCTCATGAATTGAGCGAAACGGCCGAGCACCTGCTCGACGAGGACCGCGATGGGCTGGTGATCCGCACCCCGGACGGGTTCCGCGTCACGGAGCGCGGGCGGCCGTTTCTGCGCAGCATATGCGCCTGCTTCGACGCCCATCTCGAGACCTCCCACGCGCGGCATTCGATGGGTGTCTGATTTGCCGCATCCGGCGTCTTAACCACGCCGGGCACCGCCCTCTCCTCACGATCCGCCCACGCATACGTGATGCGGACGATTGATCGCGATCAACCAGCGTTTCCAATCCCACATGGCAGTTTCCCTCCGGGATTTCCCAAGGAGGACGACCATGAACGAAATCGCACGCGGCATTGCGCCGTCAAATGAGCCCCTGAGCAAGGAGGCCTTCGAAGCAGCCATCCGCGCGGTCGGCGCCGAGCGGTATCACGACAAGCATCCCTTTCATAAGCTTCTGCACGGCGGCAAGCTCGAGAAGGAACAGGTGCAGGCGTGGGCTCTCAACCGCTACTGTTATCAGGCGGGGGTGCCGCGCAAGGATGCGGCACTCATGGGCCGGACGCACGACCGCGAGCTCAGGCGCGAATGGATTCATCGCATTCACGACCATGACGGACTCGACGAGGAAGCGGGCGGCATCGAGCGTTGGCTGGTACTGACGGACGCGCTCGGGCTCGACCGGGACTACGTGATCAGCATGGAGGGCGCACTGCCCGCGACACGGTTCGCGGTCGAAGCTTACGTTCGCTTCGTGGTCGAGCAGCCGCTGACGGTGGCCGTGGCCTCGTCGCTGACGGAGCTCTTCGCGCCGGCCATCCACAAGGAGCGCATTGCGGGCATGCTGGAGAACTACGGCTTCATCGACGATGTCGCGGTGGCCTACTTCAGGCGTAGGCTGACGCAGGCGCCGCGCGATGCAGATTTTGCGCTCAAATATGTGAAGGACAATGCCGTGACGCGGGCTGAACAGGAGGCTTGCATCGCAGCGGTTCGCTTCAAATGCGACACGCTCTGGGCCCAGCTCGATGCCCTGCATCATGCCTATGTGACGCCGGCTCTGATCCCGCCGGGCGCCTTCAGGCCGTGAGAAGACCTAGGAGAAGAAAGCGGGCGCCGGCCCCTTTCTTCTCCGATACTGCCGTTCGGCGCGGCAGCATCGGATAGTATGTGGGGCCGGTCACCCTTCTCTCGGGCGCGGCGGCGGTTCAGCCGCTGGCCAATTCCTCAAGGCGATCGAAGTCGCGAATGTGAACCTTCGTGCCGCCGTGCTCGACCTCGATGATGCCCATGCTGCGCAGCTTGGCGATCGTGCGGCTCACGGTCTCGATGGTGAGGCCCAAGAGATCGGCGATGTCGGAGCGGCGCATTGCCAGATCCACCGTCATGTTGGACGGGCCGCCGAGGCGGCGATGCAGCGTCAGCAGGAACGAAGCCAGACGTTCGGCGGCGCTGCGCTGGCCGACGGTGACGAGAAGATGCCGCGTCGCGGCCAGCTCCTGGCATACGGCTCTGTAGAGCTTGATCGCAAGATTGGCGTCGGACTCGGCGGCGCGCTCTAGAGTTGCGGCGGAGAGGCACCTGACCTTGGATGTGCAGACGGCCTGTGCACTCAGCACATGCTCGCGCAGTACGCCGAGGCCGATGAGATCGCCGGGATAGGCGAAGTCGATGATCTGACGGCGGCCGTCGACGAGGGTCTTGTAGACGGCAATGACGCCCTGCTCGACCTGGAACACGTGCGTGCGCGGATCGCCCTCGCAGTAGACATGCTCCTTGGCCTCGATGCGGCGCAGCGTGCCCTGCGCCAAGCGATCATCCAGAGACGTCGTCGGAGCGATCTTCGGCGCCTCGCGGGCGGTTTGAAGATATGACCTTGCCTCTAACGGATGAGTCGCGAGCATCTGTGTCTCCCTGCGTCTCCGGCCTGACGGCCGTTTTTTCTGACCGAGGTCAATTAGACGGTGTGCCTGGATTGCAGGTATGATCAGCGAGTGACGAATTGTAATAGTGTGTAACGGCTGTGGATCGGCTCAGCGGGACAGCTCGCTTATCGGCGAAAACATTGGCCTTTCGTCTCAGCAGACCAGCGGCTCGCACAGCTCGATGACGAACTTCTGATGCTTGCGTTTGCGGCTGAAGTTGTATTCGCGGCCGTCGTGACAGGCGGCGCGGCCATCGATGGCAATTTCATCGCCAAGCGGCAGCTCGTGTACGGTTACGACATCCTTAAAGTCGCAGTTCTTCTCCGCCTTCAACTGCTGGCCGAGGAGAATGCGCCAGCGGTCGTCGGTCTCGGCTCCGGCGGAGGCCGAAATCGCGGCGACGGCGGCGAGCGCCAGAAGCGTGCTGAACGTGCTCTTCATGTGATGGGCCGGTTTGCAGGTCATGCGTTTTCCCCCAAAAAGCGTCTGCATGATCGATGCGGCGGATCGGGCGCGCGAACATTGACGTGGGTCAATTCGGTGTGAGCACCACGACCACAAGGTCGGCCACGACATAGGCAACGCAGCTCAGAAAGCCCGCAATCGGCACCCACTTCGGACAGCGGAAAATGTGTGACGGTGGCGACGTCTCGCGTCGCTTAATGATGAAGAGAGCGAGGTTCACGAGCGCGAACATGATGAGCGTGATGCGCGCGGTGAGATCGGCCAGATCGGCGATGGGCAGCAAAAGGGCGAAGGCAAGCACGATGGCCGCGGCGACTCCCGTGGCCACCAGCGGAGTTTGCGTCGCTGGATTGACCCGGCCAATCACCGACGGCAAATTTCCTTGCCGCGAAAGCCCGTACATGACACGCGACGCCATGATGATGTTGACGACGATGCCGTTGAGCGTCGCGACGATTGCGATGGCGCTCATGGTGCGCGGCGAAGCGCCGGTCAGATGCTCATAGACCAGCGCCAATGGCGCCTTCGAAGCCGCCAGCACCTTGGGGCCGAGCGACGCGAGCGCAACCCACATCACCAGGACGTAGAGGGTGGTCGTAATTGCGAGCGTCAGGAAAATGGCGCGCGGCAGCGTGCGCTCGGGAGCCTTCATCTCCTCGGCGATGTTGACGATGCCCTCGAAGCCGATGAATGCGAACACGGCCAACAGGGAGGCCGTGAAAATTCCGCCCCATTGCGCGGCGTCGAGGCCGATCGGCAGAATCTCGCGCACCTCGGTGGTGACGGCAGGCTCGAAAAGGAAGCCGCAGGCGACCACCGCCAGGAGGCCGCCGATCTCGATCAGGGTCATGAAGCCCGCGAAGGTCACGGATTCTACGATGCCGCGCGCCGCGATCGCGGCCATGGCCAGCACCACGACGGTGATGACGAGAGCGTCCGGCGCCTCGATGAAGACGCGGATATAGCCGGCGGCTCCGACACTGATGGTGGACGCCGAGATGAGCGCCATGGCGATCACGAGCGTGCCCATGAAGGTGGCCATGCGCTCCGAGCGGAAGGCGGCACGGGCGTAGGCAGCCTCGCCAGCCGCGACGGGCATGCGGCCGCCAAGCTCCGCCAGTGACGCCCCCGTCAGCCCGATCAGCACGGCGGTGATCACGAACGAGATCGGCGCATGCATGCCGGCCCTGTCCGCCGCCGCCGCGATCAGCACATAGATGCCCGCGCCTACAGTGACGCCGAGGCCGTAGAGAACCGCGTGCGTCAGGGTCAGCGAACGGCGGAGACCAATCCCGGTAGCGGGCGCAGGCTGGACGGACATTTCGGATAGACTCTCGGAGGTGTTGGACTTGCATCAGCAGGCCGCATGCGGCCGCTCTGGACTTTGACGTACGTCAAACTCCGGCGGTAAGCGTGCGCCTAGTTTGGCGGAGCGACACGCGTTTTATCCAGCGAGGCTCGGTGGCCCCCTATCTGTTGCACATCGTCGGCGGGATGCTGCTCGGACTGGCGAGCAGCCTGCATTGCGCTGCCATGTGCGGCGGCATCGCGACGAGCCTGATGCTCGCCCGATCGGATGCCGCCATGTCGCCTCACCGCGCCTTGCTGCTCACGCACGTCGGCCGCGTCAGTTCTTATACGCTTGCGGGCGTGGCCGTCGGCGCCATGGGTGCGTCGCTGATCGGCTGGCTCGACCGGGAGATTGCCTTCCGTCTGCTGCAGTGGGCTGGTGCCGCCGCACTCATGTGGATCGGATTGTCGACGGCCGGACTGTTGCCGGGACCTTCAGGGATCGACAAACTCCTTTCGCCGATCTCTCTCAGGATCTCGCGGCTCTCGTCCAACTTCGGCAGCGGGGCGATGACACCGCTTCTCACCGGGCTGGCGTGGGGCTTCATGCCGTGCGCGATGGTCTATGGCGCGTTGTTCACGGCGATGCTCACCGGTTCGGCCGCTGGCGGTGGGGCTGTCATGGCCGGATTCGGAGCCGGCACGCTGCCCGGTCTCGTGCTGACCTCGCTCGGCATCCGCGCACTCATCAAGGCTGACATGCGCCAAGGCGTGCGCGCGGTGGTGGGACTCGCCATCGCGGCGTTCGGCTTCGCGACCGTTTGGGTGCCGCATCCCACCATCGCGGCGCTGTGCCTGCCGTCCTAAGCACTTCCTTATCACTGGGCTACTCAGCGCGAGCGCCCATGCTCCGGGCCTCTTCCAGCCACTGGCGCCGCGTATCCGCGCCCACGCCCTCGATGTTGCCATGGATCGTGGTGCGCATGCTGCTCACGCCCATGAAGCCCAAGATGTTACGCTTCAGAAGTTTGACAGCGTGGGCGCCGAACCACCAACGATAGACGAAGGCCGGCGTTGCCATGGTGACAATGATGCGTGCGGACTTGCCTCGCAGGACCTTCACGAACTTTCCTGCTTTCGCAGGCTCGACGAGTTCTGGCTGAAGCAGCCGCTCGAGAAAGCCTTTCAGGATGGCTGGCATATCGCCGAGCCAGAGAGGAAAGATGAACACCAAATGATCCGAAGACTGAAAGGCCTGGTAGGCCTCTTCGAGATCCGGCTCGCGCGGCTGAACGCGCACGTACGCTTCACGAAGAATTGGATCGAAGGCCATGCCGGCCGTCACGAAGAACTTCGTCTGATGCCCAGCCGCTTCGGCACCGCTCCTGTAAGCCTCGGCAAGCGCTTCGCAGTAGGTGTTGGACCGGGCATGACCGACGACAATCGCGATACGCGCCATCCTCGTTATCCGTTGCGGCTGGTTTCTGCTTGCAACGACTAACGCCGGCAGTGGATCGGAAACTTGAGCCCGGTCAAAGGAGCGCCGGCTGCTTCAACGCGGCGCGGATGGCATCGAGGCCATCGGTCAGCGCGGCGGGACCCGGTTGCAGGATCAGCGGCGACTTGATCTCGAAAATGCGGCGGCTCGCGACTGCGGGCACCTGCCCCCAACCGGGCCGCGACCGGATCTTGTCGATGCGAACTTTCTTGCCGCACCAGGATGCGAGGATGACGTCGGGTTTTCTTTCTATGACAGCTTCCGGGGCGATGGTGCGATCCTTGGCGGCTGCGGCGCTGCGCAAATCGGCGAAGACGTCCTCTCCGCCGGCAATCTCGATCAACTCCGACACCCAGCCGATGCCGGTGATGAGCGGATCGTCCCATTCCTCGAAGTAGACTCGCGTACGCGACCGGCCGTCGTTTGCAGCCTCGCGGGCGATGCCGGCGATGCGAGCCTCGAGGGACGACGCAAGGGCCTCGGCCTTGTCGATGCAGCCGATCAAGGCCCCGAGCGTACGGATCATGGCAAAGATGCCGGACAGGTCGCGCTGATTGAAGACGTAGACCGGCAAGCCCGCGCGCGCGAGATCGGCGGCGATGGAGGCCTGGATGTCCGAGAAGGCCAGGACGAGATCGGGCTTCAATGCCTCGATGCGTCCGATGTCGGCCGAGGTGAACGCGGAGACGCGAGGCTTTTCCCGGCGCACCTGGGGAGGCCGCACGGCGTAGCCGGAGACGCCGACAATGCGGTCCTGCTCGCCCATGAGGTAGAGCGTCTCCACCGTTTCCTCGGTGAGGCAGACGAGGCGGCGGGCCGGAAAATGGCGCATGAGGATCTCCGCGAGACGTGATCCATATTCTAGCATGCGATGCGAAAGAGCGCGCCCTCGACGCGCGTTGCTCGAAGGACCTCAAGCTCGGACGATGGTTCGCCACCCGATCACAACGCCCGACACCGAAATGATCAGGCCGGCGAATGAAAGCAGCCATACGATAATGTCGCGTGCCGGCTGGTTTCTAAGCAGCACGGGCAAGTCGTAGTCGTGGACGAAGTTGAACAGCCAGCGGTAGGTCCGGGAGCTTCGGTCGCTCAGACCGGCGATCGCGCCGGTTGCGGGATCGAGATAGATCCACGTTGCCGATGGATCGCCGAAGGTCACCTTGATGACCGGAAGCGGGCGCTTATTGTGGTGCGAGTACCAGTAGAGGGTCTCTTCCGTAAGACGATGGGCTTCGATCACGTGGGCCGTGGGATAGACGCCGCGCGCGGCCTGGATTAGCCCGTCATCGTCGAGCCCGACCGGAGATCCTGTGCCCGGGTCGGCAAGAGTGACGCCCGCGCTCATGCGCGCGACGATAAGCGGCCGTCCGGCTAGGGAGACGAAAGAAATATCGGTCGCGCCGCTGCTGCTCACGGCGGCAAGCGCTTTCATCGTGACGCCGTAAGTCATGTCCTTTCTCCAGCCGGCATAGGCGCGAAGCTGTGTCTCAGTAAGCTGCGTGCGCGCGAACCATCTGAACGGATTGACCGAGAGCCATCCGCTGGCGATCCAGGTGGTGAGAAACAGGCCGCCGACGAGCCCGCCGACGTGGTGCCATTTCATCCAGCCGCGATAGGGCGTCATGCGGCCCTTGGAGTACGGCTTGCGAACGCGCAGGCGCAGCACGCCGATCCACAAGCCGGCGATGGCGCCGATGATCAAGGGGCCGGACAACCACATGACGCTCTGGCGCCATAGCTCCTGGTCCTTGCGAATGGGCGAAAAGTAGATCCAGTGCGGGACGGCCCCGAGCCAGTTCCAAACACGCTCGCTACGCGTGGCGTTCTGGACGATCTCGCCTGTCCTAGACGAAACGTAGACGTTCGTGCCTTCCGCATCGCCGAGGGCGAACTTGTACAGCGGCCGGTGCGGATCGAAGCGGCGCGTTACCGTCCACTGGTCGTAGTCGATTTCCTCCTGAAGCTCAGGGCTCGAGCCCGGGAATGTTGCAGCGACATGGCGCTTTGCTTCTTCCGCCGTGACTTCGGTGATGGCCCGGCCCGTCTCCGCCGAGATGGACGCACGCTTGTCCCCAGCGACAATGCGATAGACGGGCCGCTCCGCCATCATCTCGAGCCGAAAGGTCGATGGCAGGCTGGTTATGCCAACGCGGCCCGCTGCCTCGTCGGGCGTGACGCGGACGCGCGAGATATCGACTGGCGGGATGTTGGCGATGCGCTCGGCATCGCTCCACGACGGGAACGGCACGTAGAGCATCACGAGGCCCGAGACGAACCACATGACGCTGAGCAGGCATGTGACGACGCCGAGCCAACGATGGAAGAAATAGAGCCAGCGTTTCGCAAGCTTCCACATGAGCGATTTTCCGATTCTTCAGAGAAAGAAGGCGCTGCTGGGAGATGCAGCGCCTTCCTCGGCGTGCGTCAGTACTTGATGCGATAGCTGAGCTCGGCCGAGCGGGGGGGCGCGAGCTGCCATTCCGTACTGCCGCCGCTCAACGCGTACATCTCGTCGAAGACGTTGTAGACGCGCAGGGCGACCTTGCTCTTGTCGGTGACGTCGTAATCGAGGCCGAGATTGACGACGGTGTAGTCCGGGCGCTTCAACTTGTTGGCGTCATCGCCGTACATTGAGCCGACCCACTGGACGCCGGCGCGCGCTTCCCACTTCGGCAGGAATGCCCACGTCAGCCAGCTGTTGGCGAGCTGCTCGGGGACGTTGGTAGGACGGTTTCCGGCAAAGTCCACGCCGGCCGCTGACCTGAAGACGTCGTACTGCGCCTCGAGAATTGCGGCATTGCCCTCGTAGCGTAGCGTGTCCGTGAGCTGCAGCGCCAAGGACGCCTCTATGCCGCGCGAGGACTGTTGGCCGATCTGCCTCGTGATGGTCGGGTCGTCGGGGTCGCGCGAGAGAATATTCTTCTTCTCGATGTCGTAGCCGGCGAGCGTCCATTCGCCTCTACCCCGCCAGAACTCCTGCTTCACGCCGATCTCGATCTGCCGGCCGGTCGCAAGCTCCCACTGCGAGCCGCTCTGGTTCAGCGTGATGAGCCCGCCTACCGGATCGACGGCCGTGGCGTACTGGCCGTAGAAGGCCAGACCGGGCGCGAGCGTGTAAACTGCGCCAGCGCGCCACGTCACGTCCGAGAACTCCTTCTCGAAGCTGGCGGCCGGATTGCGGAGGTCGGTCCGATCGATAGTTGGACGATCGAGACGGATACCGGCGACCACCGAGAACTGCTTCGAGAGCTCGAGGCGATCCTCAGCGAACAGCGAGTACTGCGACGTCTCGGATTCGAAGCCGGGAATGGTCGGGCTCGTATGATCGAAGAAGCCGGGCTCGGGGTCGAAGAGATCGACGATGTGCGTGCCGGTGGTGTTGTAGGGCGAGTTGTTGGTGTGGCGGAACTCGATGCGGTTCACGTCGAAGCCGGCGACAAGCTCGTTCTTGACACCGCCCCCGAGGTTGGCGCGGACGGTGGCATCGAACCGGTTACCGACCTGCTCCTGGTCGTGATAAATCTCCAGGTAATCGGTGAGGCGGACCTTCCCCGTTGCCGGCTGGTACGTGTACGACTCGACATTGCGCCAATGCCGATCGCTTGTGAGGCGGTAGACGGTGTTGCGAACCGCGAACGCGTCGCTCGGAGTCCATTCGGTCTTGAATTGAGTCCAGTTGTCGCGATAGCGGACCTCGCTGTCGTCGACATTGAAGCTCTTGAAGCGCGTGCCGTCGGCAATGCCGCCGTTGACGAGCGGCGTGCCGAAGTAGCGCAGCGGCGACTGATTGCCGGAATCGTGCGAGAGCGTGAACGAGAGATCGCTCGTCGCCTTGTACTTGAGAGCGCCGGAGACGGCGACAGAGTCGAAGTCTCCCTGCCTGTCCAGCCAACCATCGGATTGGATGCCGCTGGCGTCGAAGCGATAGGAAAGGCGCTCGTTGATAGGCCCGCCGGCACCAACACCGAAACGCTTCAGGCCATCAGTGCCGATGCCGACCTCGGCCTCGCCGGTGAAATAGTCGGTCGGCTTCTTCGGCACGACGTTGACGGCGCCGCCAATGGCTCCCTCGCCATACATCACCGACGCGGGACCGCGCAGAACCTCGATACGTTCTGCCGACCACGTGTCGAATGGGAACGTCACCGTGCCAGATCCGACATAGAGACGCGTGCCGTCATAGAGCTGCATGACCGAGCCGTGGCCAGCGAAACCGCGCGCTGCCAGCGAGGTGCCGCCGTTGCCGGGCGCCGCCAGCGATGTGAAGCCGGCAGCATTCTGGGTCACAGCGTCGGACACGCTCTGTTGGCCGCGCTCGCGGATGGCTTCGCCTGGGATGACCTGCACGCTTGCGGGAGTTTCGAGCGGCGTGAGGTTCAATCGGCTTCCCGTCGATGCGGGCGCATCGAGGTTCAGTCCGGGCTTCGTCCCTTGCCCGTCGGAGCTTGCGGAGCCGGCCGGCGTGGTCCCTGCGGACTGTTGCACGACATTCGCTGCCGCCTCGGGCTTCTTCGCAGCCTTGGCCTTCGCCGGCTTTGGCTTCGCTTTCGTCGTCACCTCTATGGGCGGCAACTCGTTGGGTTGCGGAGCATTCGTCTGTTGTGACCAAGCGGCTCCGCACATGCTCGGCAGCACGGCGCAGCTCGACAACAAAACCTGAATTGCAGACTTCTTCAGTACGCCTCTACGCAGACAATACGACATCGATTTCCCGTCACGATTGATGGACGGGAAGCACGCAAACTCGCCAATGCTTTTCCGAGCACGACAAACAACGATCGCTCAGCCGCGCGCAAACGCGGTGACCTTGGTCGTTCCTCGAGATCAGTTTTTAAAGAAGGTTATCTAATCGAGACCCCTGGCATGTCTGACGATGCTCCCCATCGGTTGCACATCAGCCGCCACTACGGGTAACCGTTCCACCGAGCGTCCCGCACGGAGGATGGGCGACTCGTGAGGGCAGGTCTCCTGGCTCACGGCTCAAGCGTCTCTCTCCTGCCTTCCCGGCCGTCCAACGCGGACCACCAGTGGCGTAAGTGGAGTAGACTTGCCGCTTACAGTTGCGGGAGCAGCCTCGGCTTCGGCGATTGGCACCTTCGGTGCCGTGCGCCTCACCGTGTTCCCTTTTCACTCGCGCCGAGCTTGCGCACGCCGCGAGAACCTTCACGTTCTTCTAAAACGCGGCATCTCGCGAAAAATGTCAATCCCGACTCGAAGAGAAAATTCCGATGTCTGATTCAAGTGTCCGATTCTGGGCCCACTCCATCAACGGCGTGATATAGCGTCGGCGGATGAATTGACGCAGAGCTCAACAATGCAGACTTTCGACGTGATCGTTGCCGGTGTCGGCTCCATGGGCTCGCAGACTTGCTGGCAGCTCGCAAGGCGCGGCAAGCGCGTGCTCGGCCTCGACCGTTACGACATTCCGAACAACATGGGCTCGTCGCACGGCGAGCACCGCATCATCCGCCTCGCCTACTTCGAGCATCCGCTCTACGTGCCTATCCTGAGGCGCGCCTACGAGCTATGGCGCGAGCTCGAGCAGCGCGCGGGCGAGCAGATCCTGTTCGTTACGGGATCGATGGACATCGGGCTTTCGGGCTCGCCGGTGATCGAAGGCTCGCTCGCGAGCTGCCGCCAGCATCATCTGCATCACGAGCTGCTTTCCGCAGACGAGGTCAACCAGCGCTATCCCGGCTACTCGCTGCCTCAAGGCTACGTGGCGGTCTACCAGATGGATGGAGGCTTCGTTGCGGCCGAGCGTGCCGTGACCTCCGCCGCGAGGCTCGCCATGGAAAGCGGCGCCGTCATTCGCGGACACGAGCCCGTGCTCGAGGTTTCGCCCCTCGCGGGCGGCGGTGTGCGCGTACGCACGCCACGGGCGGTGTATGAAGCCGGACGCCTCGTTATGTCGCCCGGCGCTTGGGTGGGCGAGCTCGTGGGTCGCCTCAAGGCGATCTCGGTTCCCGAGCGTCAGGTGTTGGGATGGTTCCGGCCGAAGAAGCCGGAGCTGTTCCGGCTTGGCGCGTTTCCGGTCTCGAACTTGAAGAGCGACGTCGGACACTTCTATCAGTTCCCGATGTGGACGATCCCGGGCTTCAAGATCGGGCTCTATCACCACCTGCAAGAGCGCGGCGCGGCGGACGAGCTATCGCGCGTTCCCAACGAGCGCGACGAAGCGGCCTTGCGCGAAGGCGTGGCGAAGTTCTTCCCCGAAGCGAACGGCGATATCCTCGGTCTCAGGACGTGCATGTTCACGAACACGCCCGACGAGCATTTCATTCTCGATGCGCTGCCGGACTTCCCAGAGGTGATCGTAGCCTCGCCATGCTCGGGGCACGGCTTCAAGTTCTCGACCGCGATCGGCGAGATCCTGGCGGATATGGCGATGGACAAGCCGCGGCGCTTCGACCTTTCGCCCTTCACACTGGCGCGCTTCGAGCCCTAGTCCTCTCGCCAGTGCGATTGGCGATCAGACCGCGGTGAAGGCGTTGTCGACGAAGAGGTGCGCGCCGTTGACGAAGCTCGCCTCGTCGCTTGCCAGGAACAGCGCCGCACGCGCGACCTCCTCCGGCTCGCACAGGCGGCCCTGCTGAACCGCGATGGCCGCGTCCGACATGTCGACGCCGTGCTTCGTCAGCTCGTCCACTTCGCGAAGGCCATGCGGCGTGCGCACGAAGCCCGGGCACACGGCGTTACAGCGGATATTCTGATCGCGGTACTCGACGGCAATGGACCGGGCGAACATGTGGCAGGCGCCCTTGCTCGTGTTGTAGACGACCTCCTTCGGCGTGGCCGCGATGGCCGAGATCGACGACGTGCAGACGATCGATCCGCCGCCGGCCGCGATCATGCCCGGCAGCACGGCCTTGGTCATGAGGAACATGCTCGTGACGTTGACGGCCATGAGCCACTCCCATTCCTCGAGCGTCGTCTCCAGGAATGGTTTGATGATGATTGTGCCGGCGTGATTGAAGAGCACGGTGATATTGCCGTACTCGGCCATGACGGTCTTGACCGCGGCATCCACTTCATCGGCCTTGGCGACGTCGGCCTTGGCGAACATGGCAGTTCCGCCTGCGGCGCGGATCTCCTCGACTACGGCGCGGCCCGCCTCCTCGTTGCGATCCACGATGCCGACCTTGGCGCCTTCAGCCGCGAACAGCTTGGACGACGCGCCGCCCATGCCCGTCGAGCCTCCAGAAATGAGTGCAATCTTGCCTGCGAGCCGGCCTGCCATCGATCAACCTCCCCTTCGAAATTCGTGCCTGACATGATAGCGGGCCGGATCTTTCGATCCAGCCCGCGAAGTGCTTGTTCTTGACATCGGTGCCGGTTTTTTAGCCGGCTCCGCCGAGCGCTGCCTCAGCCGCTTTGATCTCAGCCTGGCGGCGCTTGATCTCGTCGCCGATGGGCGGGCCCTTGAAGCGACGGTTCTCGAACAGCAGCCAGAGGACCAGCGACAGCAGGATGAAGCCGACGCTGATCGGCAGGGCCCAGTCATTCGGCGGCTGGATGCCGGCGAAGATGATGATGCCCATGGCGATGATCGAGAGCACGCAGACCAGGCGGAACAATGGTCCGCCAAGGTTCCACGGTCCCGGTGCCGGGAACTTCGCCGTGCCGTAGGTGAAGAGTGCGAGTGCGATCGGCACCGTGAACGACAGGAACAGGAAGATGACCGTGCACGATACGACGATCGAGTAGGCCGGCGTGCCCGCGATCGTGATGGCCGAGGTGAACCACACGAACAGAACGGCGAGCGCCGAGCCTGCCCAGATTGCGTTCACTGGCGAGCGATACTTGGGATCGACCTTGGCGAGCGCCTTGGAGATACCCGGGACACCGTCATCACGCGAGAAGGCGAACAGCATGCGCGACACCGAGGTCACGGTTGCAAGCCCGCACAGCCACTGCGAGATGAAGATCATGAGATAGAGCGCTTCCTTGATGGCCACCGGGACCTGCTGGTCCATGGCCCAGAAGAAGACGTTCCAGCCCTGCTTGGCGGCGTCGTCCATATTCGGGATCATGAGCACAAAGGCGCAGAGGAACAGGTATCCGAAAACACCCGACCACAGAACGGCCGAGACCATGCCCTTCGGCACGGCCATCTGCGCGTTCACCGTCTCTTCGGCAGTGTGAGCCGAAGCGTCATAGCCGGTGATGGTGTAGATCGGCAGCAGAAGTCCCACAATGAAGGCCATGGGCAGCGAGACGGCATTGGGCCAAACGGCGCTCGCACCTTCCGTGCCGGTGTAGTTCGAGAATGTGTAGAGGCGCGAGAAGTCCCAGCTCGGTGCGTAATAGAGGCAGACGGCAGCGAGAACTACCGAGCCCAACAGGATGATGTAGCCCGATATATCGGTGAGCTTCATCGTGAGGCCGATGCCGAAGTGATTGACGAGGGCCTGCAGCGCGGTGATCGCGGCGACGAACAGCACGCGGTGAGTCAGAGTATCCTCGATACCGAACATCGGACCGAAAGCGCCGAAGAAAAAATAGAACGTGCCGACGTTGATGGCGCCGAGCACGGTGATGAGGCCGAGAAGGTTGAGCCAGGCCGAAAGCCAGCCAGTGAAGCGGTTTCCGAGGATCGAGCCCCAGTGGTAGAGGCCACCGGCCGTCGGATAAGCCGACGCGATCTGCGCCAGCGCCAACGCGAAGAGACCCGAGATCACAACGCCGACCGGCCAACCGATGCCGATGGCGGCGCCGCCGGCTCCTGCGGTTGCCTGACCGAGCGAGTTGATGCCGCCCGACAGAATACAAATGATCGAGAACGAGATGGCGAAGTTCGAAAACGCGTGCATGCGCCGGGAAAGTTCCTGCGCATATCCCATGCTGTGCAGGTGTTTTACGTCCTGCGCATGAGTACCGGCGTCGTCTGGTGATGACATGGTGCTCAATCCCCCGATGGCTAACGCTCCAGCCGTCATCGACTGGAGAAAGGCCCCCGGGACCAAGAACCTGCTGGCACCCAGCGTGGCTTTGAGCGGATGGTGTGGTGCTCTCTGTGTGCTGTCAATGTGGGGATCTTCGCAATTCTCCCCGTATTGGCCTAAAGGCGAAGATTTTTTCGCAAAACTGGCAATAATGACATAGACGTCATCTTCGCAGCGCAATAAACACAAGCCCTATTACTTGCCTATTATTTCAGCTTTCTTTCGCATTTGCGGCAGGGCTTTGTGCCCCGCAGCATCGCCATTTTGGGCTTACACGCGGTGTTGCCGGCGTACGCCTCGCGAGTGCTTTGAGTGGCGAAATTGAACGGAGAAATGCGTCGGTATCGGTGCGGCCGATTCCGGCCTAGCTCAGCCGCTCGATGAAGGCCATGGCGGCCGCGGGATTGCTCACCTTGTGACCACCGATCATGTAGATGAAGACGTCGCGGGGGGTAGCCTTCGCTTTCGAGGCGGCGGCGACGGGCTTCAGATCCGCCGGTGCACTTCCCTTCTCCCAAGCCTGGGCGCGCTTGGCCCAAGCGTCGAGATCTTTTGGCGAGTAGCCGGTCTTGGCGGCCTCGCTCGTGCGCTGCAGGCGCGCGTAGACAAACGGCGCCGTGATGTCGGCGATGAGGGGCGCGTCCTCCTTGTCGGCGACGACGATGGCGACGCCATGCTCGCGCGCCAGCTCGACGAACTCTGGCACCTTGAAGCTGTCGTGACGGACCTCGACAGCGTGGCGAATGTCACGGCCATCGACGCTTTTGGGCAGGAGCTTCAGAAAGGCCTCAAAATCGTCGGGGTCGAACTTCTTCGTGGCCATGAACTGCCAGTTTATCGGGCCGAGCTTGTCTTTCAGCTCCGTGACGCCGCTCGAGAAGAAGCGCTCGATGGATTGGCCCGCCTCGGCCAGCACCTTCCGGTTGGTCGCGAAGCGGGGTCCTTTGAGCGAGAAGACGAAGCCATCCGGCGTCTCGTCATGCCAGCGAGAAAAGCTCGCCGGTGATTGCGCGCCGTAATAGGTGCCGTTGACCTCGATGGACGTGAGCTTGCTCGCCGCGTATTCGAGCTCGCGCTTCTGCGACAGGCGCTCCGGATAGAACGTGCCGCGCCAAGGTTCGTAGACCCAGCCGCCGATGCCAACGCGAATGGATGTCTCTGTCCGCTTCGCCATGCCCGATCCTTTGTTTGCCCGCCGCCCCCTACCTAACGCGCGAGGACGACGATCGGCAACAGGCAGTAGGCAGCAGCGATGGGGGGATACGTCGAGCAAAAAGAGAAATCGCGCCGGACAGAGCCCGGCGCGATCGTCACTCGAAGGCTCGGGGCCTCAGTTCTTCTGCTCGCAGGCGACGTCGACGGTCGCGCCGATGGCGGGGACGAACTTCTTGCACGTGGTCTCCGCAGCCGCGACCTTGGTCGTTGTGCTGCTCGTATCCGTTGTCGTCGTCTCGGCGACCTTGGCTGCTGGTGCGTCGTCCTGCTTTGCCGCTTCGGCCTTGGCGACCTTGGCCGCCTCAGCTTTCTTGGAGGCTGCAGCGGCGAGAGCCGCCTTCTGCTGGCGGGCCTTCGCAGCAGCGATCGCCTGCTGGCGCTGCCGGGCAGCTGCAATCGACTGCTGGCGCTTGATGAGGCTAAAGGAGGGACCGGCGCGGAAGCCGCCATGACCGCCGCCGCAGCGAGCGTTGGCTTCGGCCGTCAGAACCGTGGCGGAAAGGAGAATGATGGAAATGGCTGCGATGGGCTTGGCGAACATTGTGAAGGTCTCCCTGTCTCATTTGCCGTGCTTCGCGTCGGATGTTTTCCGGAAGCACTCTTGGGTGATCGAGAGGCCTTAGTCCGCTTTGTCGACCGACATGGTCTGAGGACCGGCCCGATGCGTGGACATTCTCACGTCCCCGCCGGCCCGGCTGTCCCCGGCGAAACAGTTGTTCGGATTGCAATTTTACGCCGTGCGCGGCCCGTAGATGATGGCGGCGGCGCCGATAAGGCAGATCAGCGACCCGGCCACGTCCCAGCGATCGGGCACCTTGCCTTCGACCGCCCACATCCAGACCAAAGACGCAACGATGTAGATGCCGCCGTAAGCGGCAAAGGTCCGGCCGGCGAGATCGGAGTCGATCCTAGTCAGCGCCCAGGCGAAGCCAATGAGACCAACGACTCCTGGAATGAGCCACAGCGACGACGCGTTGAGGCGCGCCCAGCTCCAGAAGGCAAAGCAGGAAGCGATCTCGAGCAAGGCGGCGAGGCAGAAGTAAATGGCGGTATGCATGTGGACCCCTGGCGGCGCTGACGGGGTTGCATAGCAAAAATTACACCAGGCCGCGCCTGCGCATTTCGCTGCGTCCCGTTCCAGCGCTTAGGCCGCGCGCTCGATTTTTCGCGGCGGCTCAGCGTGGCTGACCAGGAACTGAGCCAGGGCGTCGATTGAGAGGGGTCTGGAGAGGAGGTAACCCTGCACGTAGTCGACCTGCTTGGAGCGATCCAGAAGCTCGAGCCTTTCGAGACTCTCGACGCCTTCGACGACAATGGAGTGGCCGGACGTTTTGACGATGTCGATCGCGTGCTCGATCATCCGGGCCATCATGCTGTCGCTCGGAGCCATGGCGAACATGCGATCGAGCTTCACGCCTTCGACGGACAGCGCCGCGACGTTGTGAATGCTCGAATAGCCGGTGCCGAAGTCGTCGATGTAGGTCTTGATGCCTGCCAGGCTCAACGCCTGGATTTCCTGCTGCGCGTCCTCCATGCAGATCGCGTCGGTCTCGACGATCTCGATGGCGACATCGAAACGCTTGTTGGCGACCATGAACTTTTCGAACAGCCCGATGAGCACGGCACTGTCGAGATCGCGCGGGAAGATGTTGAAGTTGATCTGGAGGCGCGTGTCGCCGTGCACGTAGGTGTTCAGCTCTGCGTGCGCCTTGTCGATCAGCATTTTCGTGAACTGGCGCGTGCGTCCGCCCTGCTCGACGAGCTTGATGAACCTGTCGGGGGGCACGATAGATCCATCGACGTCGCGCCAGCGTGCGAGAACCTCGCAGCCGCTGATCCTGCCGCTTCTCAGATCCATGATCGGCTGGTAGGCGCAGACGAGAGAATTGGCATCGAGGTTGCGGCGGAAGCGCGCTTCGAGAGACCAGTAGCGGACGAGAAACCTCTGCACGCCGCCCGTTGCCGAGGCCGCAAGCATGCCGAGGAGCAGCACTGCGAAGGCTAGTACCGGCGCGTAGCCTCCGAGCAATTCCGACAGCGAGGCTTCGACGGCGATGCAATGCAGCTTGGCGCCATCGCAGGAGAGCTCGCGCAGGGTCGTCAGCGAGTCGGACGGAGATGCGAGCTGACGCTTATAGACGCCGTAGTCGCCGCTGCCGTGCCACCACTTGTTGTCACGGACACGGAGCACGAGCTCCTTCTGTATCCAGAGAGCGGCGCTCTGCTCGGTGACCTGGATGGGAATGACGAGTGCGAAGGGTCCCGCCAGCGCGATGGTGCCGCGTACGCCGTCGAGGCCAAGGAAATCCAGATCCCGGTCGACCCAGAGCGCATAGCCGGTGGGGTTGTCGCTGGTCGCGTCAGGGGCGCCAAAGGAGACCGGCGGATCGAAACGAAGTCGCGTCGAGGAGCATTGAGCCATGCCATCCGGCGCGTAGAGGAACTCGCTTATGCCGTCAGGATGAAAGGCGACGCGCCTCAACTGGCTGCGGAACTCGGGCGAACAGGGAGCAGCCGTGACATCCGACTTCAGCCTGTCGAAGGCCTGGCCGACGCCGATCCGCAATTTCTCGAGTTGCGCAACCTCGCCGGAGACGTCACGGCGGAGCATGCTGCGGACTTCCGCGATGGTGAAGGCTGCAAGAAGGAGCGCGCCGGCGACGAACATGGCCAGCCACATCAGGAAGCCGATAAGGCGCTGATATCGTCCAGAAATGAACGGGTTGGCGAGGCGGACCATCAACGCACTACACAATGCAAAAGAAAAATTGAACGGAGTTATTGAAATAGGAAACTGGCAACCAGGATTTGTACCCCCGGTGCGGTAAATTATTGGATAAGGCAGGAAAACCGGGTCGTTGGAGAGCCTCCCGAAGCGAAGGCCTTCGGCTCGCCTGCCACCCCACCCTTGCCGCTGAAGCACATTCGTGGATTTGACAGCAAGGATCGGGGTGCGGCGGCCGTGAGGCGCTATTACGGTCTGGGCCATGACACAGCAATCAACAGAGAAGACCGGCACCCGCGCCATAAAACAGGCTCTCAGCGATGAAGCGCGCTGGTCGGCCGTCGTCGCTCGGGATGGCGCCTACGACGGGCGCTTCTACTATTCGGTGGCGACGACCGGCGTCTATTGCAGGCCCTCGTGCGCATCGCGCACCGCCAAGCGGAGCAACGTGGCGTTTTATGGGACCTGTGCCGAGGCCGAAGCGGCCGGGTTCAGGCCCTGCAAACGTTGCAGACCCAACGAGCCTGCACTCGCAACCCAATACGCGGACAAGGTGGCTGCAGCCTGCCGGTTGATCGAAGCTTCCGAAGAGGAGCCGCGCCTCGAGGCATTGGCTGAGGCCGTCGGGCTCAGCCCCTATCACTTTCACCGCGTGTTCAAATCTCAGACTGGCGTCACGCCCAAGGCCTATGCCGCGGCGAAGCGGCAGAAGCGCGTGCGCCAAACCCTCAAAGGACGTGCAACCGTGACCGAAGCCATTTACGAGGCCGGATTCAACTCGAACGGCCGCTTCTATGAAAACTCCTCCGAGGTGCTCGGCATGACACCCAGCGACTTTCGCGCCGGCGGCGCCAATGCGGTCATCCGCTTCGCGGTGGGCGAATGCTCGCTCGGCTCCGTGCTCGTCGCGACGAGCGACAGGGGCGTGTGCGCGATCCTGATGGGCGACGAGCCTGACGCCCTCGTGCGCGATCTCGAAGACCGCTTTCCGAAGGCAAGCCTGATCGGTGGCGACAAGGCGTTCGAGAAGCTCGTGGCGAAAGTGCTGAGCTTCGTCGAGACGCCGGGCAAGGGCCTGGACCTGCCTCTCGATATTCGCGGGACGGCGTTCCAGCACCGTGTGTGGGAGGCGCTGACGAAGATCCCGGCCGGCGAAACCACGACCTACGCTGAGATCGCGGAACGCATCGGATCGCCTACAGCGGTGCGCGCCGTCGCGGGCGCAGTTGCCGCCAATCCCATCGCCGTCGCCGTTCCGTGCCATCGCGTCATCCGAACTGGCGGCGCCATCTCCGGCTATCGGTGGGGCGTCGAGCGCAAACGCGCGCTGCTCGACCGGGAGAAGAAATCGTGAGCGTTGCCCAGCGCGTTCGTAAAGTCCCTGTCGCCGATGATGCCGAAAAGCGCATCGATGCGCTCGACTGGGCGAAGACGAAGGCCGATCTCAATGCGCATGGCTTCGCCGTGCTCAAAGGCATCCTCGGCGAGGCCGAGTGCCGCGCGCTCGCTGGGCACTATCCGGACGACACGCATTTTCGTTCGCACATCATCATGGCGCGCCACGGGTTCGGGCGTGGCGAGTACAAATACTTCGCCTATCCCCTGCCCGACGTCATCGGCGCGTTGAGAAGCGCCCTCTATCCGCCGCTCGCGAGCATCGCCAACGGCTGGAACGAGGCCATGGGCGTCGACGTGCGCTACCCCGATGACCACGGGGCCTTCCTCAAGCGCTGCCATGACGCCGGCCAGACGCGCCCGACACCGCTGCTGCTGCAGTATGGAGCGGGCGATTACAACTGCCTGCATCAGGATCTCTATGGCGAGCACGCGTTTCCGTTGCAGGTGGCGATCCTGCTGTCGGAACCGGGGCGAGATTTCACCGGCGGTGAGTTCGTGCTGACGGAGCAGCGGCCGCGCATGCAGTCGCGGGCTTCGGTCGTGCCCCTGCACCAAGGCGATGCCGTCGCCTTCGCCGTGCATCATCGCCCCGTTCAGGGCACGAAAGGGGTCTATCGGGTCAACCTCAGGCATGGCGTGAGCGAAGTGCTCTCGGGCCAGCGCCATACTACGGGGATCATTTTTCACGATGCCAAGTGAGGCTCGCAGCATGACAGGCGATCTCTTCGCGGCGACCGGGCGTCCGGATATCGAGCCTCTGGCTGAGGGCGCAATGGTGTTGCGCGGCTTCGCGCTCGACCGCGAAGCTGCGCTCATCGACGCGTTCGAAGGGGTCGCCGCCGTCTCGCCTTTCCGCCACCTCGTGACGCCCGGCGGATATACGATGTCTGTCGCCATGACCAACTGTGGCGCAGCAGGATGGGTGTCTGACCGGCGCGGCTATCGCTACGACACGCACGATCCCCAGACCGGCAATCCGTGGCCGCCGATGCCCGCGGCATTTCTCGATCTTGCCGTGCGAGCGGCGTCCGAGGCCGGTTACGAGAGCTTCGCGCCCAATGTCTGCCTGATCAACCGCTATGAGCCCGGCTCGCGCCTGACGCTGCACCAGGACAAGGACGAGCTCGACTACGGGCAACCCATCGTTTCGGTGTCGCTAGGACTTCCGGCGAAATTCCTGTTCGGCGGACTGAAGCGCACGGACAAGCCGCTGCGCACCATGCTCGAACACGGCGACGTCGTGGTGTGGGGCGGTCCCTCACGCCTCGCCTTTCATGGTGTCGACACGCTGAAGGACGGGCACCATCCGCTGCTGGGGCGGCAGCGTATCAACCTCACGTTCCGTTCGGCGATCTGAGCCGCGACCTACTGCTTGATGAGGTCGACGCTCTCGGCCTCGATGCGATAGCCCGCGTCCGCTAGCCCCGTGAAGGCCGTCTCGGTCTTCATCGTGCCGACAACGGACACAGGATCGAAGGTGCCGGTCATCTCGAAGCCCTTGTCGGATTTGACGTAGATGATCTGGTTGGCGGGCGGCGGCGGCACGTGAATGCAGGCGCCGACGAACGGCACCAGCAGGAATTCCTTCACGGTGGTGGATTCGAAATCGAGCGGGACGACATAACCGCCGATCTTGACGCGCTTGCCATTGAGCTCGGGCACGACCGCGGGCGGCCGGTCGCCGCCGGGCTGGCGGCGCTTCATGGACATGAAGTTGCCTTCCGCCAACTGTGGGGGCGGCGGTGCACCGTCATCGGGCACCGGCTGGGATCCGGCGAAGAAGGTCTTGTTGGTGGCCGGCGGCGCGGGCGCCTTCGGCGGCACCAGCTCCGCCCACTTGATGTCCTGGGGCGGGCTCGCGGCCGGGGCGACGCCTGCCGTGGTCGCGAGAACGACGGCGGTCAGGACTGCGCGGACGAGTTTCGAGGTCGTCATGGTCGTGCCTGTTCAGGTTCTGACGGTCATGCCGTCGGCTACGGAGAGACGATAGGCGCGGAGGGCCGGCAGCAATCCTGCCAGCAGGCCCGCTACGATGATGGCGGCGAGCGTGGTCCATTCGCGCACTGTCGGCGGGTCGATCTGCAGCGCCAGCCCATAGGTGCTATCGATGAAGGGAGCCAGCAGAAACAGAGCGCCATAAAGCAGCACGACGCCGAGAACGACGCCTGCAATGGTGAGCAGAGCCGCTTCGGTTCCGAGGAGCCCGACGATGGTGAGAGGCCGCGCGCCGACCGAGCGCAGGATCGCCATCTCGCGGCGGCGCTCGTTCAAGGTCGTGAGGATTGTCGTCACCATGCCGAGCAAGGCGGTTGCGACGACCATGGCGGAGACGACGGACAGCGCCGTCTCGGCAGTGCCGACAAGCCCCCACAACTCCTGCAGCGCCGCGCCCGGGATGATCGCCGAGAGAGGCTCATCGCGATATTCGTTGATGGCACGCTGAAGCTTGAACGTCGCGAGCTTGGAGTTGAGGCCGATCAGCGCGGCCGTGATGGCCTTCGGCTGAAGGTGCATCTTGCGCACCTCGTCGGCCGAGATGGTCTCGCCGGGCGTCGGCATGCCGTTTTGCCAATCGACGTGGATGGCCTCGATGGCTTCGAGGCTCACGTGCAGCGTGCGATCGACGGGCGTGCCCGTTTTCTCCAGAATTCCGGAGACGCGGAACGGCTTGTCCTGATGCTCGACGAACGAGATGCTGCCGACACCGTGCGCAACGACGATCTTGTCGCCGACCTTGTATCCGAGCGACTTGGCGACATCGGCGCCGATGACGACATCGAACAAGTCGCTGAACGGCGCGCCGGAGGTGAACACGAGCCCACGGCCGTGGCGGTATTTGTAGCGCTGGAAGTACTCGGGCGTGGTGCCGAGCACGCGAAAGCCGCGATGGCTGTCGCCCAAGGACATGGGCACGGCCCACGCAACGTCGGGGCGCTTGGTGATGTCCTCGTAGCTCTTCCAGGTGACGTTGTTGGTCGCGTTGCCGATGCGGAACACGGAATAGAGCAGCAGTTGTATGGATCCGCTGCGGGCGCCGACGACGAGGTCGGTCCCCGAGATGGTATCGGCGAAGCTCTGGCGGGCGCCGTTTCTCACCTTCTCAACGCCAAGCAGCAGCATGACGCTGACGGCGATGGCGAGCACTGTCAGCGTCGCCGTGAGGGCGCGGTTGCGCAGCGATTGGGTGGCGAGACGCAGAATGATCATGCTGCGGCCCCCCGCGTCGTCGAGGCGATGTCGGTCAGCCGCAGCACGCGGTCGAAGCGGGCGCCGAGGCTCTCCTCATGGCTCACCATGATGAGCGATGCCCCTGCCGTATCGAGCTCGGCGAACAGGAGATCCAGGAAGGCCTGCTGGCGGTCGCGATCGAGGGCGGAGGTCGGCTCGTCGGCGACGATGAGCTCGGGGCGTCCGATGAGCGCTCGCGCGGCGGCAACGCGTTGCTGCTGGCCGACGCTCAGGCTCGACGCCGAGACGCCCTCGAGCTCCTCAGCATCGAGGCCTAGGCTTTTTAGGAGGCGCAGAGCTTCGGCCTTCGCGGCGTCGCCGCTTCCCGCGCGTTCCCTGCGCTTCGATGCGAAGCTCAGCGGCAGCAACACATTGTCGAGAATGGACCCGTAGGGCAGCAGATTGAACATCTGGAAGATGATGCCCATGTGCTCGGCGCGGAACCTGTCCCTGGCCGAGTTCGAGAGTTTGGCGAGATCGGTGCCGAGGATCTCGAGCGCGCCCGCCTGAGGGGCGACGATGCCGGCAAGCAGGCTCAGGAACGTGGACTTGCCGCTGCCGGAGGGACCGATCAGCAGCACCCGCTCGCGCGGCTCCAGGCAAAAGCGATCGATCGAGACCGTGAACGGCCTCGGTCCCGGCCAAGCGAAGCGGACGCCCGACATCGTCACGATGCCGGGCGTGGTGCTCGCGGTCGTCTCCCGATGATCGAGGACGTTCACTGCGGGCCTCACATCATGCCGCCGAGGTCGAGCGTGGGCTTGTCGCGCGTGACCTCATATTTGTTCTGGGCTTTGGCCGTCACGACGTTGACGGTCAGGCCCTGGGCGCCGGCGAACGACTTGAAGTAATCGAAGGCGATCGACGTGATCTCTGCGGGCTTGGCGCATTCGAGCGCGTAGGTCCCCTCGAACTGATTGTGACCCGCGTGGTCCTTGTCGTGGTCGTGATCATGATCCGCATCCGCGCCCTTCTTTGCGTCGTGGTCGTGATCATCGTCGCCGTGATCGTGGTCATGCTCGGCTTCGAGGGCCACTTTCGCGTCAGTTACTTTGCAGCCGGCAGCGGCCGGGATGTTGAACAGCGTCAGCGGCGCGGAGAGCGTGGCGGTTGCCTTGTCTACCGCGGCTTTCTGCTCGCTGCTTTTCGCGGCATGCTCGAAGCCGACGATGTCCATGCCCGGCGCTTCGAGGGACATGGAGACCTTGGTGCCCTCTACCGCGATATCGAGGTTTCCGTGACCGTGAACATGGGCGCCAAGCTCCCTGTGCTGGTCGTCAGCGAAGGCGGGGGCCGCGAAGAGTGCCGTTGCGAGGACGGTTGCGAAAGCGAATTTCATGAGACGATGCCTCGTATGTCTGCGCGTCGCGCAGTTGCTGCGTGATGAGCGCGAGCGCTGGATGTCTCCAGGCGTCAAGCGCTTCGAATGGTGTGAATTCGACTGGAACTATGCGCGCTGAGAGGCGGGCGGGCCGCGAGCATGGAACGGCGCGGCCGCCCTAGAGGGTAGCGACGCCACTGTGGGCCTCACCTTCAAGGCCTCGCCTTGCGATGCTGGCGCAGCGACCGAGGGCTTCTCGGGAAGGACGAGGCTTCCGGCTATGCTGCCGGTCCAGCAAATGGGGCAGTCGTGATCATCGGAATGTCGCGGCGGGCAGGACTTGTCCAGGCTCGGCGGCGTGAAGGTGCGGCAAGCTACGGCGCTGCCGGCATATCGCGAGAAGACGCCGCGCGCGTGCGTGTGACCGAGCGACAAATAGAACTGCGCTGCCAGCGCGATCAGCGCCAAGCATGCAATTCCCCGACGATGCCTGAAAAAGCGCATCTTCATCTCCGCTTCCGGATCATATCACAACATACGGCGTGAAAAAGGCGCGCGGACCAAAGGAACTTTCGCCAATCGGCGAGCGCTCCATTAAACGGCGCACGGTCTCGGCGTTATATCCAGCGAGCAAGCCCGAGAGCAGAAGTCGGCTATTTATCAGACCCTTGCAGGCTCACGACGTCGTTACCATGTGTGGCCCCGGGGGTATGATGGTCATCATAATTCGCCCTCACTCACCCATTTCGCGCTCGGGAGGCAGCAGATGGTTACGCTGACGTTGAATGGCAAAGAGGTGCAATTCGACGGTGATCCGTCGATGCCTCTCCTATGGTTCATCCGCGATGTCGAAGGCCTGACCGGCACGAAATTCGGCTGCGGCGTTGCCCAGTGCGGCGCCTGCACGGTGCACGTGAATAGTGAGCCCCGGCGCTCATGCGTGACCCCCGTCGGCACGCTCGACGGCGCCGAGGTCACCACCATTGAAGGATTACAGGACAAGGTCACGCAGGCGGTGCAGGCGGCGTGGGTCGCCATCGACGTTCCCCAGTGCGGCTATTGCCAGTCGGGGCAGATCATGTCGGCCGTCGGCCTCCTGTCACAGAACCCGAAGCCCTCCGACGAAGACATCGACCTCGCCATGAACGGGAACATCTGTCGATGCTGTACGTATCACCGCATTCGAGCGGCCATCCACGACGCGTCGAACCGGTTGGAGGGCTAAGCATATGGACGCTTCCATCGCCGCCAATCGCCGCCAGTTCCTTCAAGGCACAAGCGCCGCCGGTCTCCTGATCGCCTTCAACATCCCCACCGCAAAACGCGCCGCCGCCGCTCCAGCCTCAACCGATTTCGCTCCCAACGCGTTCCTGCGCATCTCGCCCGACAACACCGTCACCGTCATCTGCAAGCACATCGAGTTCGGCCAGGGGCCCTATACGGGCGTCGCGACCGTCATTGCCGATGAGCTCGACGCGGACTGGTCGCAGATCAAGGTCGATTCCGCGCCTGCGGACGCCAAGCTCTACGCCAACAGCGCCTTCGGAATCCAGGGCACGGGCGGCTCGACCGCCATGTTCAACTCGTGGGACGAGCTGCGCAAAGCCGGTGCGGAAGCGCGAGCGCGCCTCATCGCTGCCGCCGCGGAGACATGGAAGGCCGATCCGAGTCAGATCACGATCGAGAAGGGCGTAGTCAAAGGCCCCGGCGGCAAGTCCGCGACGCTCGGCGAGCTCGCTAGCGCCGCACAGGCCGTCGTCCTCAAGGGTGACGCCAAGCCTAAGGATGCCGCTGACTGGCGCTTCATCGGCAAGCACGTTGCCAAGGTCGACACGGTGCCCAAGACCAACGGCACGGCGATGTACACCATCGACGTCAAAATGCCGAACATGCTGACGTGCCTGCTCGTGCGCCCCTCGCGCCCGAACGCAAAGGCAGGCAGCTACGATGCCAAGGCGGCACTCGCCGTTCCAGGTGTCAAAGAGGTCGTGACCGTGCCGCAAGGCGTCGCGGTGCTGGCCGAGGGCTACTGGGCGGCGCGCAAGGGCCGCGACGCGCTCGACATCACGTGGGACGAGAGCGGCACTGAATCGCGCGGAACGCGCGAGCTCGTGAGCTCCTTTGCGGAGCTCGCGAAGACAACCGGCGCGATCGCCCGCAACGACGGTGATATCGAGAAGGCGCTCGCCGGCGCAGCCAAGGTGGTGGAGGCGACCTACACGTTCCCCTATCTCGCGCACGCTCCCATGGAGCCCAACGACTGCGTCATCCATCGCACCGACGACGGCGGCGTCGAGCTTCTGTTCGGCTCGCAGCTGCAGACCGTCGATCAGGGCGTGGCCGCGGCCGTTCTCGGCCTCAAGCCGGAGCAGGTGAAGATCAAGACGCTGCTGGCGGGCGGCAGCTTCGGGCGCCGCGCGACACCGGCCGGCGACATGGCGGCGGAAGCGGCCTCCGTGCTCAAGGCCTCGAAGCACGATGGCCCGATCAAGATCATCTGGACGCGCGAGGACGACATCAAGGGCGGCCGCTATCGCCCGGTGATCGTGCATCGCGTGCGCGGCGGCCTCGACGACAAGGGCGAGATCGTGGCCTGGGATCAGGTCATCGTCGGCCAGTCGTTCATCAAGGGCTCGCCGTTCGAAGCCGGCATGCTCAAGAACGGCGTCGACCAGACCATGGTGGAAGGCGCAAGCACGCTTCCCTATCAGGTGCCGAACCTGCGCGTATCGAGCCACATCCAGGACGTGGGCGTTTCGACGCTCTGGTGGCGCTCGGTCGGCTCGACACACACCGCGTTCTCAACCGAGACATTCCTCGACGAACTCGCTGAAGCAGCCGGCATCGATGCGCTCGCCATCCGCCAGAAGCTTCTGACCAAGCATCCGCGCCATCTGGCGGTGCTGAACCTCGCCGCCGAGAAGGCGGGCTGGGGAACGCCGCTGCCGAAAGGCAAAGCGCGCGGTCTCGCCGTGCATGAATCTTTCAAGTCCTACGTGGCGCACGTGGTCGAGCTTTCGGCCGGCGAGGACGGCCTGCCCAAGGTGGAGCGTGTCGTCGTGGCGGCGGACTGCGGCATCGCCATCAACCCGGACGTGATCAAGGCGCAGCTCGAGGGCGGCATGGGCTATGGCCTTTCGGCCATTCTCTACGGCGCCATCGACATGGAAGACGGCCGCATCGTGCAGTCGAACTTCAACGACTACCGCGTGCTGCGCATCAACGAGATGCCGAAGGTCGAGGTTCATATCGTTCCTTCAACGGAGCATCCGACTGGTATCGGTGAGCCAGGCGTGCCACCTATTGGACCGGCCGTCGCAAATGCGTGGGCGAAGCTCACAGGAAAACGGGTGTATGATCTCCCCGTTTCCCGTGCAGCAGCCAAAGCCTGAGGAGAGCCAGCATGAAAGCGGTATTCCTTCCCCTCGCGGCAGGTCTCATGGTGATCGGCGCCGGACTGGCCTTCTCGGCCGGCGAAGCGCCGACGACTGGCAAGACCTTGAAGCCTGCTTCCGCCTTCGCGAGCATCTCGGACCAGAAGGCGAGGTCCGTGGCGCTTTTCGAAGAGGCCGGCAAAGTCATCCAGCATCCGCGCTGCGTGAACTGCCATCCGGCCGGAGATCGCCCGACGCAGACCGACAGCAGCCATCCGCATCAGCCACTCGTCGTTCGCGGCGAGGATGGGCTCGGCGCCATTGGCATGCGCTGCACAACCTGCCACGGGCCGGCGAACTTCGATCCCGGCCACATCCCGGGCCACCCGCAGTGGCATGTGGCGCCGATCGAGATGGCCTGGCAGGGGAAATCGCTTGCCTATATCTGCCAGCAGATCAAGGATCCGAAGCGTAACGGCGGCAAGTCCATGGAACAGCTCATCGAGCACATGTCGAGTGACTCGCTCGTCGGCTGGGGCTGGAACCCGGGCGTGGGACGCGAACCCGCTCCAGGCACACAGGCCGAGTTCGGCGAGTTGATCAAAGCATGGGCCGAGAGCGGAGCGGCTTGTCCGTCGACCTGACGGGAAGCGCTGCACTAGCAAGCACTGAAGGAGGTGTCCCATGGATGCCATAGCGTCGCCGCTCGAAAGAGAAACCGCATCTTCGACCGATCCAGTCGAAGCTGCGCGGGCCTGGCTCGGCAGCTTCGATCGCGTTGCACTCGCGACGGTGATCGCGACTTGGGGCTCGTCGCCGGTTCCGGTCGGAGGGCAGCTCGCCGTCGCGCCCGATGGACGGTTCCAAGGCTCGGTCTCCGGCGGCTGCGTCGAATCCGAGGTGCTCTTCGCCGCCGAAGAGGTGATCAAGAGCGGCACGCCACGCGTGCTCGAATTCGGTGTCAGCAACGAAACGGCGTGGCGCTCGGGACTTCCCTGCGGCGGGCGCATCGAGATCCTCGTCGAGGCGATCGATAGGGAGAGCGGCGCTGCTTATCTCGACGCCCTACTCGAAGCGCGTCCGAAGCGGAAGGCTCTCGTCGTGCGGACCGAGCTCGCGGATGGCTCGCGCACGATCTATGCCGAAGAGCCGGGAGTTCCCGACGATATCGCGGCGCTACTCAAGTCCGGCAACAGCCAGGTCGTCGAGGGTCCGGCCGGCCGCGCTTTCCTGCACGTGCGGGCTCCGGCCGTGCATCTCATTATCGTCGGGGCGACGCACATCGCGCAGATCCTGATCGACCTTGCCCGTCGCGTTGGCTGGAGTGTGGCCCTCGCCGATCCACGATCTGCGTTTGCGACGGACGACAGGTTCGGCTGTGAGATCCCGCGCTCGACCGACTGGCCAGAGGCCTCGCTTGCGGCCATGACGCTGGACAGCAGGACTGCCGTGATCACGCTGACGCACGTCGGCAACATCGACGACGAGGCGCTCATATCCGCGATCCGGTCGCCGTGCTTCTACATTGGCGCGCTCGGCTCGCGGCGCACGCACGCGGCCCGCGTGGGACGCCTGCAGCAGGCGGGACTGTCGGAAGCGGAGATCGGCCGCATCCATGCTCCCATCGGCCTCAATATCGGCGCCGTAGGGCCAGCGGAGATCGCGGTTTCCATCCTTTCGGAAATCGTCAAAGAGCTGCGCGGAGCCTGATTTGGGCAGCATCGGCGCCGTCGTGCTCGCGGCCGGGCTCTCGAAGAGGTTCGGCGGTGACAGCAAACTCCTGGCAGATCTGGGCGGCGAGCCGCTCATCCGTCATGCCGTGCGCGCGGTGTCGGCCAGCGGGCTCGCTGATGTGGTCGTCGTTACCGGCCGCGAAGCGGAAGCGTGCCGAGCCGCGCTTGAGGGCCTGCCGGTCCGCTTCGTTCACAATGGGCAATGGGAAGACGGGATGGGGAGCTCGATCGCGCGCGGTGTCGCGGCGCTCGACGGAAATCTCACCGGCGCGTTCATCGTGCCCGGTGACATGCCGTTCCTCACGCCTGACCTTTTGCAGTCGCTGATCGCGGCGTTCCGGGAAGGTGGTGAGCGGCTGGCGACATTTCCCACCTCTGCTTCCGGCGAACAGCGCGCGCCCGTGCTTTGGCCGCGTCATCTTCTAGCTGGTCTGCGGTCGCTCTCCGGGGCCGAAGGCGGCAAGGCGCTGCTCAAGGGTCTTGGGGTTGAAACGCGCGGCGTGACGATCACCGATCCCTCGGTGCTGGCCGACATCGATACGGCCGAAGATTTGGAAGCGGCGCGTCTCCACCTGTCGCAGCTCAGGGCAAGGTCCTAGCGCCTGATATCCGGCGGCGGCAATCAGTCGTCGCCCTGCAGGATCTCGCCAGTGCCGGGATGGACGCGCGCCTGGACATCGACCCCATCTGCGTTCGTGCCCTCGAACTCGTAGGCGCCGTCATCCGCCTCGATCTTGCGAACCTGGAAGCCCTGCGAGGTGAGCTTCTGTGTCACGTCGTCGACCGACATCCACTGCTCGGGCGGAACGTTGGGGCGGCCATTGTCGTCGTCTGCAAACGCGGGAGGCGCGGCCGCAAGAGTAAGCGCGATAACGGCAGCCAACAGGAACTTCGACATGGGGCCCTCCAACTCTTGGTTGGCGTGACAATCACCGATGCTTCGATCGGAGGCCGGTATTAGTACGCTGAGCCCGGCGGCGCGTCCACCGCCGGAGTTCTGCTGGTTACGACGCGATTAATCGTCGTAGCCCAACAGGATCTCGCCCGTGGCCGGATGCACGTGAGCCTCGACATAGACGCCGTCGGCGTTCGTGCCCTCGAACTCGTAGGTGCCGTCGTCAACTTCGACCTTCGTCACCTTGTAGCCTTGGTCCGAGATCTTCTTGATCACGTCGTTGACGGGCAGCCACTGCTCGCGGGGAACGTTGAGGCGGCCGGCATAGTCGTCGCCGGCGAAGGCCGGGGTCACGGCGGCAAGGCCAACGGCAAGGGCGGGAACAGCGAGAAACTTCATCATTTCGGTGTCTCCATCTTGTAAGTTGTGTCGGCAGCTTGTTGCCGTCCGATGAGGACACTCTGCCCCTTCGGCCCTGACAGCGGCCTGATGGGTCCCGTCAGCAAGCTGTCAGGTCCGACACGGCATTGTTACGCATGATGAAAAACTTACTTCATACCCTCCGCGCGCTGCTGCTCGTGCCGCTCCTGATCGCCGCCGTCCCGGCCGCCGGTCTCGCCGACGACGACGATCGCCGCGATCATGAGCTCGCGCGCCAGGCCCTGGTCGAAGGGCGGATCAAATCGCTCGCCGACATCACGGCCATTTTCCAAAAGCAGATGCCGGGCGAAATCGTCGGGGTAGAGATCGACCGCGAGAAGTCCGGCGCGTTCGTCTACGAGTTCAAGATCCTCACGGGCGGAAAGCTCAAGGAGGTCGACGTCGACGCGACCAATGGCAATATCCTCAAGGTCGAGGACGACGACTGATGCGAATTCTCGTGGTCGAGGATGAACCCAAGATCGCTGCCAGCATCAGCGCGGCGCTGGCTGATGCAGGCTGCAGGACCGAGATTGCCAGCGACGGAGAGGATGCCTGGTTTCGCGGTGACACCGAGGACTACGATCTCATCGTTCTCGATCTTGGCCTGCCCAAGCTCGACGGATTGGCTGTGCTCAAGCGCTGGCGCGCGGCGGGACGCAAGACCCCTGTCATCGTGCTGACCGCGCGGGGCGCGTGGGCCGAGCGCGTCGAAGGCATCGATGCCGGCGCCGACGACTATCTCGCCAAGCCTTTCCATATGGAGGAGCTGACTGCGCGCGTGCGGGCATTAATTCGCCGCTCGGCTGGGCATGGATCGGCGATCATCGAAGCGGGACGCGTGGCACTCGATACGCGGCAGATGCGGCTCTTGGTGGATGGCGCGCCGGTGGCCCTTTCACCGCTCGAGTATCGTCTCGTCGCCTACCTCATGCATCACAAAGGGCGCGTCGTGCCGCCCAGCGAGATCATCGAGCACCTCTATGGCGACGACGACGCGCGCGATGCCAATGCGCTCGAAGCCCTGGTGACGCGGCTGCGCAAGAAGCTCGGTGCGGACTTGATCGAGACCCGCCGCGGCTTCGGATATCTCGTGCCGGACCTGCCGGAGGCAGGCAAATGAAAAGTCAGCCGGAGACGCAGGAATGAACCTCGGCTCGCTGCGCCTGCGGCTGCTGCTTGCCGGGGCGCTTTCCATCACGCTCGCGCTCGCACTCGCGGCAGCTGGGCTCACGCTGCTGTTCGAACGGCATGCGGAACGCCGCCTCAACGACGAGCTCAGCATCTATTTGAACCAGCTGACCTCGCATCTGGAGCACAGCACCGCAGAGGGGCTCGAAGTCACGGGCGATCTCGGCGAGCCGCGTTTCGACACACCTCTCTCGGGTCTTTACTGGCAGATCAATCCGGGGAATGGCGGCAAGGTGCTGCGCTCGCGCTCGCTGTGGGATGCCGAGCTGGCGCTGCCCGACGACACCGGTGTTGGCGGTCCGATACATCACGACACCATCGACGGCCCAGGCGGAACGCACCTCTATCTCGCGCAACGCACCATCGACCTCCCTCCACGGCTCGGAGATGGCACCGTGCGCATCGCGGTTGCCCGAGATGCCGCAAGCATCACCACTGCCAAGGCGCAATTCGCCAAAGAGTTGCTGCTCCTCCTCAGCGTGATCGGTCTACTGCTCATTGCCGCGGCCTGGGCGCAGGTGAGCATCGGGTTGCGCCCGCTCGATGCTGTGCGCAACAAGCTCGCGGCCATCCGCACTGGCGGCGCGCCGCGTCTCGGCTCGGCCTTTCCGACCGAGGTGCGGCCCCTGGCGCAAGAGATCGACGAGCTGCTCGACGCGCGCGACGCCGACATCGAGAAGGCGCGCGCTCGGGCCGCCGATCTGGCGCATGGGCTGCGCACACCGCTGCAGGTGCTCAACAGCGAGATCGAGCAGCTTCGCCGCAAAGGACACAAGGCGGCCGCCGAAAGCCTCCTGCTCATCGCGGAGTCGATGCAGCGCCACGTCGAGCGTGAGCTTGCGCGTGCGCGTCTCGCCTCACGGCAGAAGCAAGCTGCCTCGGCCCGCGTTGCGACTGCCGTCGATCGCGTCGTGCGTGTGGTGGAGCGTATCCCGGCAGCACAGCAGCTCGACTGGTCGATCAACATTCCGAGCGATCTTCACGCGCGCATCGACGACGACGATCTTGCGGAGGCGCTCGGCAACCTGATCGAGAACGGCGTCCGTCATGCGCGTCACGTGCTCACCATCACCGCGCAGCTCGATGACGGAAATGTCCTCATCTCGGTCGCCGATGATGGCCCAGGCATTCCGGAGGAGAGGCGCGAGGAAGTGCTGAGCCGCGGTGGACGCATAGATTCACGCGGCTCTGGCGCCGGACTCGGCCTTTCCATCGTGACCGATATCGCCAATGCGTGGTTCGGCTCGCTGACATTGGCCGATGGTGAGCCTGGATTGCGCGCCGAGCTGCGCCTCCCCGCGGCCCGCGCGCCCTGAGCGCCACAGCATAGTTTGCCGCTCTCCCGCGAAACTCAGTGCAATCTATCGAGAAACACGATGGCGTTTACCGTGAGATGCAATCGAATTCACCGTGCGGCAGAATTCACTTAGTTCCGCGGCGCGACGGATGGGCGCAGTTAACCGAAGCATACGGACCACACTGGGCCGCCATTACACATCAATTGAACAACTCGATAGATGGCGCACGTCCGATATTCGCGTTTAATTTCAGTGTTTTTAAGTTGGGTTGCAGAATGTGCCCGTAACAACGGCACTTTTATCACTTCAGTCGAGTGGTGTTAATCGGCAACACGGCGAATTTGCCGCTCCATGTTTTGGACAAATTGCTCCTACCAATGCGCCGCATAACAAAAGGCAAAGTGGGAGTAATCAAATGAGACTGAGCATCTTCGCCACGTTGGCGGCTCTGATCATGTTCGCCGGCTTTACGCCGTCGGCAGAGGCACGCCCGACGCGTGCTGACTACGCAGGGGATTCGGATAGTTCTTCGATCCGTCGCGGCTACAAATCTCGTCAGGTCTACGACAACGGCGAGCGCCGCTCCTATCGCAAGCGCGCGTATCGCTCTGCGGGTTCGCAGCGCGTTCGCCGCGTCGAGCGCGCTGACCGCTCGCAACGTCCTCGCCGTACGGCCGCACATGTGGCGACGCGTGCAGAGCGCGTCGCTTCCTACAGCGGCGGCAGCCACAGTGCCGGTGCGCGTCCGCGCGCCTGGTGCGGCTGGTGGATGCGCACGCAGCGTGGCGGCGGTCCGGCAATGAATCTCGCCTGGAACTGGAGCAAGTGGGGCCGTGCGAGCGGTCCGCAGGTCGGCGCAGTCGTCGTCTGGCGTCATCACGTCGGCGAGATCGTCGGCCGCGCTCCGAACGGCCAGTGGCTCGTTCGCTCCGGCAACGACGGCGGTGCAGTGCGCACGCGTGCCCGCTCGGTTGCAGGCGCCGTGTTCCGCGTAGGCTAACGCTTCACGCGTTTCACTACGATTTGACACGAAAAGGGACCGTTTCGCACAGCGAAGCGGTCCTTTTTCGTGGACGAGCCTAAAGGATATCGCGCAGGCGGTAATAGAGCATGCCGAGAGCGAGCATCTGATTGCCGGCCCAGCGCCCGAGCGGCAAGCGGATGTGGCGGATCCGATCGAAGAGATCGAAGCGCTCCATAGTTCCGCAAATGGCGTCGGAGACGATGTCGGCTGCGATGTGCGTCGCGTTCACGCCGTGCCCGCAGTAGCCCTGCATGTAATAGAGGTTGGGCTCGAGGCGCCCGATGGCGGGCACGCGGGTGATGACGATGTCGATGCGGCCGCCCCATTCGAAGTCTATGCCCTTGCCGGCGAGTTGCGGAAAGATCTCGACCATGCGCGGCTGCAGCGCCGCCGTGATGCTTGCAGGATCGCGGTTCGAATAGTTGCAACGACCGCCAAACAAGAGACGCCTGTCGGCCGAGAGCCGATAGTAGTCGAGCACGACATTGCTGTCGGCGACGGCAAGATCCTGCGGATTGATGGCGCGCGCAGTCGCTTCATCGAGCGGCTCGGTGGCGATGATGTAGCTTCCGGTCGGAAATAGCAGACCTGCCAGACGGCCACGCTCGAAATTGTGATCGGTATTGCCAGCGAGCACGATGCTTTTCGCGTCGACGCGGCCGTGCGCGGTTCGGGCAAACGGCTTGGCGCCACCCTGCATTTCGAGCACGGGTGAATCTTCGAAGATCTTTACGCCGAGGCTCGCGGCCGCCCTCGCCTCGCCCATGCAGAGGTTGAGCGGATGCAGATGTCCGCTGCGCCGGTCGATGAAGCCGCCGTGGTAAGCATCCGAGCCCAGCGCGCGCGCCATATCCTCGGGCTCGACAAGCTCGATGTAAGCGCCATGCCCCTCATCGGCCATTTGCGCGACATGCTCGCGAATGGCCTCCATATGACGCGGGCGTGCCGCGACCTCCATCCAGCCGTGCTTCAAATCACAGGCGATGTCGTGAGTCTTGATGCGGCGCTCGATGATGTCGTGACCGAGATAACGGATGTCGCGCAGAAGGCGCCTGCCGTCCTCGCCAAGCTGGCCCTCGATGCGTCCCTCGCCGCTGATGCCGGCGATCATCTGCCCGCCATTGCGGCCCGACGCTCCCCAGCCGACGAGGTTGGCTTCCAGGAGCACGACCGAATAGCCGCGCTCAGCCATGGTGAGTGCGGTGGCGATGCCGGAGAAGCCACCGCCGATGACGCAGACGTCGGCCTTCAGAGCGCCTTCGAGACGCGGATATCGCGTGGCGTCGTTGGACGTCGCCGCGTAGTAGGAATTTACGTAAGGAAGTGACATTTGCTCTTTGCTTTTGGCCGGGGCTACTTCGCCCCGGCATCGACGGCTTTGGTCTCGCGATCGAGGCGAGCCGCCTGCATCCTAGTTGTGTATGACGCGGCAATGACGCCGAGGGTCACGAGACCGATCAAGATGGTCGAGACCGCGTTGATTTCCGGCGTCACACCGAGGCGCACCTGACTGTAGATCTTCATCGGCAACGTCGTGGCGCCAGGTCCGGTCGCGAAGCTGGCAATGACGAGGTCGTCGAGCGACAGCGTGAACGAGAGAAGCCACGCCGAGATGACGGACGGCGCGATGATCGGGAGCGTCACCTGGAAGAAGGTTCCGAGCGGTGTGGCGCCGAGGTCCATCGCCGCCTCCTCGACTGATTTGTCGAAGTCGTAGAGACGTGCCTGCACCACGACGGCCGCGAAGCACATGGTGAAGGTGGCGTGGGCGATCGTCACCGTCCAGAAGCCGCGATCGAAATTCAAGGCGACGAACAGGAGCAGCATCGAGAGGCCGGTGATCACCTCCGGCATGACCAGCGGCGCAAAGATGAGACCCGAGAACAGCGTACGGCCGCGGAAGCGGCCCATGCGCACGAGCACGATGGCAGCAAGCGTGCCGAGGACGGTTGCGATGGTTGCGGATAGCAAGCCGACGCGCAGAGTGACCCAGGCAGCGTTGAGCAGACCCTCGTTCTCGAGCAGGCTCGAATACCACTTGGTCGACCAGCCGCCCCAGACCGTCACCAGCTTCGACTCGTTGAAGCTGTAGACTATGAGGATCAGGATCGGGATGTAGAGAAACGCGAAGCCCAGCGCGAGCGAGGTGGCGTTGAACCAGCTGAAGCGGCTTCTCATCGTCCTGCCTCCCTCTGCTGCTCTTGGTTGCGCTGGAACAGCACAATGGGGATGACGAGAACCAGCAGCAGCACGACCGCCACCGCGGAGGAGACCGGCCAATCGCGGTTATTGAAGAACTCGTTCCAGAGCGTCTTGCCGATCATGAGCGTGTCGGAGCCGCCGAGCAGATCGGGGATGACGAACTCGCCGACCGCCGGAATGAATACCAGGAAGCAGCCTGCAAGCACGCCCGGCAGCGAAAGCGGGACCGTGATCTGCCAGAACGAGCGCCAGGGCGGAGAGCCCAGATCCTCTGCCGCCTCGAGCAGTGACGGATTGATCTTCTCGAGGCTCGCATAGAGCGGCAGGATCATGAAAGGGAGGTACGAATAGACGATGCCGATGTAGACGGCGGTCGTGGTGTTGAGAATGGTCAGCGGCTCGCTGATGAGACCCATGTTCATCAGCAGCAGATTGAGCAGGCCTTCCTTCTTGAGGATGCCGATCCATGCGTAGACGCGGATCAGGAACGAAGTCCAGAACGGCAAGATGACGAGCATCATCAGCGTCGGCTGCCAGGACTTCGGCGCGCGCGCCATGCCGTAGGCGACCGGGTAGGCGACCAGCAGCGTCAGGAAGGTGGAGACCGCAGCGATCTTGATGCTCGACCAGTAGGCCGAGATGTAGAGATCATCCGAGGCGATGAGCTTGTAGTTCTCGAAATGAAGCTGAGACAGGAAATCCCGGATGCCGTCGAGACCTTGGGAGAGGTCGAGGATAGGGACATAAGGCGGGATCGCGGTCGCAACATCGGACAGCGAAATTTTGAAGACGATGATGAACGGGACGAGGAAGAAGAGCAGAAGCCAGAAGTAGGGAACTGCGATGATGGCCCAGCGGCGCATGTTGGCCTCCCCTAGCGCGTCAGCACGATGCCGGTATCGGCCGGCCATTCGAGCCAGACGTCGTCGTCCCAGCTTATGGGCCGCTCGACGGTGCGGGCGGAGTTGGCACGCAGCGCTTTTACCGTCTGACCCGAGGCGAGGCGCACATGGTAGTGCGAGATGGAACCAAGATAGCCGACATCGACGACCTTGCCGGGCACGGCATTCATGCCCTCGTGCGGCTTGTCGACGGCGATGCGAATCTTCTCCGGTCGCAGCGTTAGCCAAACTTGCTGTTCGTTGACGCAGCCTTCGGGCGCCACGGCCTTGAAGCGAACGCCGCCGGGAAGCTCGATGTCGGCAAAGCCGCCGGAGATGCCTGTCACCTTGCCTTCAAAGACGTTCACGTCGCCGATGAAATTCGCGACGTAGCGCGAGGCCGGTGCCTCATAGATGTCTCCCGGCGTCGCGACCTGCACGACCACGCCATGATCCATGACGGCGATGCGGCTCGAGACCGTCATCGCCTCTTCCTGATCGTGCGTAACGATGATGAAGGTGGTGCCGGTCTTCTCCTGAATGCCCATGAGCTCGAACTGGGCCTGCTGGCGTAGGCGCTTGTCGAGCGCGCCGAGCGGCTCGTCGAGCACGACGATGCGGGGCTTCTTGGCGATGGCGCGGGCGAGCGCCACGCGCTGCTGCTGGCCGCCGGAGAGCTGATGCGGCCGGCGCTTGGCGAACTTGTTCAGCTCAAGCATCGACATCGCTTCTTCGACGCGGTTCGCGATCTGGTCCTTCGGCATGCCTTCCTGGCGCAAGCCGAAGCCGATGTTGCGCTCCACCGTCATGTGCGGGAACAGCGCGTAGGACTGGAACATCATGTTGATGGGCCGCTCGTAGGGCGGATATTCGGTGATGTCCTTGCCGACGGCGATGATGCGGCCCTCGGTCGGCTTCTCGAAGCCTGCGAGCATGCGCAGTAGCGTGGTCTTGCCGCAACCGGAGGGGCCAAGCAGCGAGAAGAACTCGCGCTCGTAGATATCAAGAGTGCAGTTGTTGACGGCGACGAAATCGCCAAAGCGCTTGGTGACGTTCTCGAAGCGGACGATCGGCACCTTGGCCGGGTCCTTCCAGGGGGCGAAGTTTGATTGCGGGGCCGGCGTGCGAGCCGGCTTTGCCGACGGCGAGGTTTCGGCCGTCTTGGTCTCTGCCGCGATGGTGCCGGACATGGTGACCTTCCCAACTTTTTGCGCTTGAGCGCCGCATGCTTGTCCCCGGCGCCACCGAAAGATCTGCTCCGCCGCGCCGGACGAGCCAGCGCGGCGAAGTATTGCGTCTGCTACTTGCCTGTCACGACCTTCGTCCACGCGCGCGTCACGACACGCTGCGTCTTGGCATCGTAGGCCGTCTTGACGAACAGGCGCTTCAGCGTCTCCTCACTGGGATAGATCGAAGGATCGGTCTTGACGCTTTCGTCGAGGAACTGCTGCGAGGCGAGGTTGCCGTTGGCGTACGCGGTGAAGTTCGACGCCTTGGCGATGACCTCGGGCTTCATCATGTAGTTCAAGAATGCGTGCGCCTCATCGACGTGCTTCGAGTCCGCCGGGATGGCCATCTGGTCGAACCACATCTGCGCGCCCTCCTTGGGAAGGCTGAAGGCGATAGAGACGTTGTTCTTGGCTTCCTCAGCGCGACTGCGGGCCTGAAGGATGTCGCCCGAGTAGCCGACAGCCAGGCAGATGTCACCGTTCGCGAGGGCGTTGATGTACTCGGATGAGTGGAACTTCTGCACGTAGGGGCGGATCTTCTCGATCAGCTCGGCTGCCTTCTTGATGTCGTCGGGGTTCGAGCTGTTGGGATCCAGGCCGAGGTAGTTCAGCGCTGCCGGCAGCACGTCGTCCGCAGCGTCGAGGATGTGGATGCCGCAATCCTTGAACTTGGAAATGATCTCGGGCTTGAAGATCAGGTCCCAGGAGTCGACGGGCGCATCAGGCATGCGCTCCTTGATCTTGGCCTCGTTGTAACCGATGGCGGTCGTGCCCCACATATAGTTGATCGAGTATTCGTTGCCGGGATCATAGATGGCCGTGCGCTTCTGGATATCGGGCCACATGTTGGAGAGGTTCGGCAGCTTCGACTTGTCGAGCTTGCGGAACACCCCGGCCGTAATCTGGCGCGAGAGGAAGGGACCCGTCGGCACCACGACGTCATAACCGGTTCCACCGGCGAGGAGCTTGGTCTCCAGGACCTCGTTGCTGTCAAAGACGTCGTAGACGACCTTGATGCCAGTTTCCTTGGTGAAGTCGGTGAGGATGCTGTCGTCGATGTAGTCCGACCAGTTGAATACGCGGACCACCTTATCTTCGGCGAACGCCGCGCTACCGAGCGTGGTCGCCACCGCCACGGCCGCTGCCCCCATCAGACAGCGATTGACTAACTTCCGGATCATTCACCCTCTCCTCGATGATATGCCCAATGTGCAGACAGCGTAGTCGAGTTACCCGCTGGCAGCAGCCATTGTGATCACAATACGGGCGCTGTACAAGCACATGCCATGCCAAGGCAGCGTGATTTGCAGAGACCGATGGAGTGAGGGATACTACTCCGGACGACTGCATCGCGGTTAATGGCGGCACCTTGCTCGCCTGCTGCTGCGCGGCACAATCGATCGATCAAAGCTTCATCGTTCAACCAGGTGACACATGACTCCCGACCAAGGAGCAGCGGACCAAGACGCCGGCCTCTACACTGTGGGCGCTAGCCCCGAGACGCTGCAGTACTGGCTAAGACAGCATCGCATCGAGGAGGTCGACTGCGCCGTGCCGGACATCGCCGGCGTGGCCCGCGGCAAGACCATGCCGGCCGAGAAGTTCGTGAAACTCGACGCCGTGCATTTGCCGATTTCCATCTTCCATCAGACAATTACCGGCGATTATGTAGGCTTCGAGGAGGACGGCGAGGCGCTCTATGCCGAGAGCGACCTCATGATGGTCCCCGATCTCACCACCATCCGGCCTGCGCCGTGGGCCTCGAGCCCGACGGCCCAGGTGATTCATGACGCCATGTGGCAGAACGGGGAGCCCGTGGGCATCGCCCCGCGCTCCGTCCTGAAGCGGATCGTTGCACTTTATGCCAAGGAAGGCTGGGTTCCGGTCGTCGCGCCCGAACTCGAGTTCTACCTGACCAAGACCAATCCCGATCCGGACTATCCACTCGAGCCGCCGACGGGCCGCTCGGGACGCGCTGGCGCCGGCCGGCAGGCCTATAGCCTCGGCGCCGTCGACGAGTATGACAAGATCGTCGACGACATCTACGACTATGCAGAGCGCCAATATCTCAAGATCGATACCATCATCCAGGAAGGCGGCGCCGCGCAGCTCGAGATCAACCTCCTGCACGGCGATCCGGTGGACCTCGCCGACCAGGTATTCCTGTTCAAGCGCACGATCCGCGAAGCCGCTTTTACTCACGGCTGCTATGCGACGTTCATGGCCAAGCCGCTCGCCAACGAGCCCGGCAGCGCCATGCACATTCATCAGAGCGTGGTGGACGCCAAGACCGGACGCAACATCTTCACCGACGAAAACGGCGCTCCGACGAAGCTCTTCTATAGCTTCCTGGCGGGACAGCAGCGCTATCTGCCGCCGGCCTTGTGCCTTCTGGCGCCGTACGTGAATTCGTACCGGCGCCTGGTGCCGGGCGGAGCAGCGCCCATCAACGTCGAGTGGGGTCACGACAACCGCTCGGCAGGGCTCAGGGTCCCGTTTTCGCCCAACCCTGCGCGCCGTGTCGAGAACCGCCTCGCCGGCTCGGATGCCAATCCCTATCTCGCCATCGCAGCCAGCCTTGCCTGCGGCTACCTCGGCATGAAGGGCGCTCTCGAGCCGCGAGCAGCAGTTGTCGGCAACGCGTATCGCAACGACCACCAGCTTCCGCGCGGCCTGCTCGAGTCCCTCAACGATTTCGAGGAGAGCCCCGAGCTACACGAGATCCTCGGCAAGCGCTTTTGCCACGTTTATCGCGAGCTTAAGCGCTCGGAGTTCGAGGAGTTCATGCGCGTCATCAGCCCGTGGGAGCGCGAGCACCTTCTGCTCAGCGTGTAGCTCTTTTTTTGAAACCGATGATTCACGCGTCAGGCTGATAGGGCCTGACGCAATCATGGTCGTCTTTAGTGAGACCTATGATTCACGCTTCGGACTGATAGGGTCCGAAGCGATCATGGTCTTGTACGGCAGTCGACGCCATCGATGAATGCCCTGACCGCGGCTTTGAAGGCGCGGTCAGGCTTCAGCGACTTAAAGGCTGGCAGCAGCGTCAGGGTGGCGGGATAGGCATCGGAATCGAGTGCCTTCAACTCAGCTTCCTCCTCCGCGCTCAAGGGCATCAAAAGACCTTCGGTTTCGGCCAAGGCGAAGCCGAGGATGAAGGCGTAGAACGCCAAGCCCAAGCCGGCTGCCTCACTCTTGGGCAAACCAGTCTGCAAGAGTGCCTGATAAACAACCTCGCTCGAGGCGTGATCGACGGGCCCGGTGGCGTGGAAGCGGAAGTGCAGATGGAAGATGCGCGGATAGCGATGCGCAAGATCCCGGTAAGCATACGCGACCCTGGTCAGGTCGGACTTCCAATCGCCGCTCGGGACCGGAAGCTTCACCGTCGTTAGCGCGCGGTCGGCAATCAGCCGTAAAAGCTCGGTTTTCGAGCCGAAATGGTGCAGGACCGTCATGGGATCGACGCCGATGTGGGCGCCGAGCTTGCGCACGGAAAAGCCCGCCTCCCCTTCCTCCGCGAGAAGGGAGAAGGCGGCTTCGAGCATATCGGCCCTATCGAGGCCGCGCCGGCCGCGCTGGTGCTTCTTCTTCATGCCTAAAGCTCTGCTTGACAATTCTACACCGTAGACCGTAATTTTTACCGCATCCGGACTCGGTGTAAAGGCAGCAGAGCAAATGGCTCGGCCCCTATTCGCAATCAGGGCAAACGCGGGCGCCACCGGCATGGTCCGGGGTCGCGTCGGCTATGCGCCTAGCGAGAACCGCAAGGCCCAGCTGCTCGTTCTCTGCGCCCGCATCGGCTTCACTCCCCCAGGGACCGCCTCGTAAATCTGAACCCGGCCCCTACGGGGTCATGCTCAGCTTGGAGGTTCTGCCCGTGTCTCAACAACGCACGCCGTCGCAACTCAAAGATCTCGACGCCCTACATCACCTGCATCCCTTCACCAACCACAAGTCGCTGCGGAGCGGTTCCCCGCGCATCATCGTCAAGGGAGACGGGCCCTACATCTGGGACAGCGAAGGCAACCGCATTCTCGACGGCATGGCGGGCCTTTGGACCACAAACGTCGGCTACGGCCGCGCGGAGCTGGCTGACGCCGCCCGCGATCAGATGCTGCAACTGCCGTTCTACAACACCTTCTTCAAGACGACGCACCCGCCGGTGATCGAGCTTTCGAAGAAGCTCGCCGAGATCGCTCCGGCCAACATCAACCAGGTGTTCTTCGGTTCGTCGGGCTCGGAGTCGAACGATACGGCCATCCGCCTCATTCGGCACTACTGGGCGCTGAAAGGCGAGCCCAAGCGGCGCATCATCATTTCGCGCAACCAGGCCTATCACGGCTCGACAATCGCGGCCGGCTCCATGGGCGGCATGTCTCACGTCCACGAGCACAGCTACCCGGTCTATGAAGGCTTCCGCCACATCATGGACCCCTACTGGTTCGGCGAGGGCCGCGACGGCGAGAGCCTCGACGAGTTCGGCCTGCGCGCCGCCAAGGCGCTCGAGGACGAGATCCTGGCCGTCGGCCCCGAGAACGTCGCAGCCTTCGCGGCCGAGCCCGTGCAGGGCGCGGGCGGCGTGAAGATTGCGCCCGACACCTATTGGCCCGCGGTGCAGAAGATCATCGACAAGTACGGCATTCTGTTCCTGGCCGACGAGGTCATCACGGGCTTCGGCCGCGTGGGCAGCTGGTTCGCATCCGAGCACTACGGTATCAAACCGAACCTGATCACCTTCGCCAAGGCGGCGACGTCGGGTTACATCCCGCTGTCAGGACTCCTCATCGATGACCGCATCGTCGCGGCGCTCATGGAGCACAACGACGACTTCAACCACGGTTACACCTTCTCGGGCCATCCCGTGGCGTGCGCTGTAGCGCTCAAGAACCTCGAAATCATGGAGCGCGAGAAGCTCGTACCGCGCGTCAAGGAATACGCCGGCCCCATGCTCGCCAAAGTGCTGGCGAAATTCAAAGATCACCCGCTCGTGGGCGAGGTTCGTTCCGTGGGCCTCCTCGGCGCCATCGAGCTCGTCGCCGACAAGCGGACGCGGAGGCGTTTCGACAATCCGGGCCGGGTTGGCCTCATCTGCCGCGACCACTTCTTCCGCGAAGGTTTCATCATGCGCGCGGTGTTCGACACCATGGTCACGGCGCCGCCATTGATCTGGACCGACGCGCAGTTCCAGGAGGCGGAGACCATCATCGGCCGCTGCCTCGACAAGACACTTTCAGACGTTGCTGGAGAAATCGCGGCATGAGCCGTCCGATCGTCGTCATACCGAGCTGCACCAAGAACATCGGCGGCCTAACGTTCGACGCCGTGGGGCGGAAGTATTCCGCAGCGGTCGCCGAGGTTGCGGAATGCCAGCCGCTGCTGGTTCCGCTTGGCGCCAGCCTGGCCGATATCGGCGCCGTGCTCGACATTGCGGACGGCATCCTGCTTTCGGGTAGCCTCTCCAACGTCGAGCCGGTGCACTACAACAGCCCCGATGCGCCGATCAACGCCGATGCCATCGACCGGGAGCGCGACGCGGTCACGCTGCCTCTGATCCGCGTCGCCGTTGCGAAAAAGCTGCCGCTGTTCGCTATCTGCCGTGGCTTCCAGGAGTTCAACGTCGCGCTCGGCGGCTCGCTGCATCAGGCTGTCCACTCCGTGGATGGGCACAACGATCATCGCGAGCCGACAAGCGAGGATTACGACATCAAGTTCGGGCCGAAGCATACGGTCAAGCTTGCCGGCGAGCTCAAATCCTGGGTCGGCCAGGATCAGATCACCGTCAATTCGCTGCATTGGCAGGGCATCCAGAAGCTCGCCGGGTCGCTCGTCGCCGAGGCCTTCGCCGAGGATGGCCTGATCGAAGCCGTCCGCGCCCCGCAAGGCCATCCATTCTCCCTCGGCGTGCAGTGGCATCCCGAGTGGCAGGCCAAGAACAATCCGGTCTCCATCGAGCTGTTCCGCCGGTTCGGGGATGCCGCCAGAAGGACTGCTCAATGACCGACGCCGTGCTTTCCGTCGATGAAGCGCGCGCCTTCCTGGATGCCAATCCGAAGGTGCAGTGGATCGACGTCTTCACGTACGACCTGAACGGCATTGCGCGCGGCAAGCGGTTTCGCCGCGACGACCTCGTTGGGATCGCCAAGAGCGGCCTGATGATGCCGGCCTCGGCCTTCATCATCGACCCGCGCGGCAACTGCATCGGCGAGACGGGCCGCCTCTGGGAAACCGGCGATCCGGATGTGCCGGCACGCATTCTCGCGGGCACGCTTGCGCCCGTGACCGTGAATGGCGCGACGCACGCCCAAGCCGTGATGCATCTCGACACCAACGGCGAGATGGACGCCCGCGCTGTGCTCACTCAGCAGGCCCAGCGCATGAAGAAGTTGGGCTTGACGCCCGTGGCAGCCGTCGAGCTCGAGTTCTATGTCACACTGCCGGGCGAAGGCGGAGCGTTCACGCTCAATACGCCTCCGGGTGTCTCCGGCGACCCTGACGCGCCGATGACGTTCCAGTTCGACGACATGGATACGCTCGGCCCATTCATTGACGACATCTACCGCATTGCAGCAGCGCAGAACCTGCCCGTCGATGCTGTCATGCAGGAAAGCGGCCCGGCCCAGTTCGAGATCAACCTCAAGCACCGCGATGACGTCGTACAGGCGGCGCTGGACGGTCTTCTGCTCAAGCGCGCCGTCAAGGCCGCCGCTCGCGCGCACGATCTCAATGCCACGTTCATGGCCAAGCCGCACCACGAGTGGACCGGCTCCGGCATGCACATTCACATGAGCCTCGTCGACAAGGCCGGCAAGAACGCCTTCGAGGGCGATCCCATCTCGCCACTCTTCCGCCACGCGCTCGGCGGCCTGCGCGAGACCATGGCCGACTTCATGGCCGTGTGGGCCCAGTCCGCCAACGCCTATCGCCGCTATGTGCCCGAGTCCTATGTCTCGATGGCGCCGCACTGGGGTTACAACAACCGCACCGTCGCCTTGCGCATTCCGTACGGCAGCGGACCGGCGACGCGCGTCGAGCATCGCGTTGCCGGTGCGGACGCCAATCCCTATCTGGTCATTGCGGCGATCCTCGCCGGTGCCGCCCACGGCATGGCCAACAAAATCGACTGCGGTCCGCACGTCGAAGGCAACAGCGAAGAGATCGACGCGCCGGCACTCCCGACCGCATGGGTCAATGCGCTGGAAAAATTCGAGCGTTCAGCCGTTGTCCGTGAAGCGTTTGGCGCAGGTTTCCAGGATGTGTTCGCGCGCTTCAAGCAGGCCGAGCGGACAAGCTTCGAACGCATCGTGACTTCGATCGATCATCTTTGGTATGCTCAGGTGGCATAAGGGACGCGTAACATGTCGTCGCTTAAGCATTTCGAAGCGGTTGCCGGGGCCCTCGCGCTCCCGGGCTCGGCCGTCATCGACGGCGAGCTTCGGCCGGCCATCGCCGGCGCCACGTTCGACAACATCTCGCCGCGCAACGGCACGCTGCTCAATCGCGTTGCCGCCGGCGACGAGCGCGATATCGATGCGGCCGTGCGCGCCGCACGCAAAGCCTTCGACGACGGCCGCTGGCGCCGCCTGCACTACCGCGAGAAGAAGCGCATCCTGTTCCGCCTGGCGGAGCTGATGGAGCGCGACATCGAAGCACTCGCCGTGCTCGAAAGCCTTGACGTCGGCAAGCCTATCTCAGACGCGCTCGGCGGCGACATCCCGAACGCAATCCGCACGCTGCGCTACTACGCCGAGGCCCTCGACAAGGTTTATGGCGAGGTGGGCCCCGGAACGTCGGACCGCTTCTCATTCGCCGTGCACGAGCCGCTCGGCGTCATCGGTGCCATCGTGCCGTGGAACTTCCCGCTGCACATGGCCATGTGGAAGGTCGCGCCCGCGCTCGCCATGGGCAACTCGGTGGTGCTGAAGCCAGCCGAGCAATCTCCCCTCACCGCCTTGAAGCTCGGCGAGCTGGCGCTCGAAGCCGGCGTGCCCGCGGGCGTTCTCAATGTGGTTCCCGGTCTCGGCTCCGCCGCCGGCAAGGCGCTCGCCTTGCATATGGACGTCGACATGATCGCGTTCACGGGTTCCGGCGCCGTCGGCCGCCTGCTGATGCAGTATTCCGGGCAAAGCAATCTCAAGCGCGTGAGCCTCGAGCTCGGCGGCAAGTCTCCGCAGATCGTGTTCTCCGATTGCCCCGATCTCGAAGCCGCCGCCGCGCATGCAGCCTGGGGCGTGTTCTACAATCAAGGCGAAGTCTGCACGGCCGCGTCGCGGCTGCTCGTGGAAGAGGCCATCGCCGACAAGTTCCTCGACAAGCTTCTGGGTGTGGCGCGCGGCATCGTCGCCGGCGATCCGCTGGAGCCGAAGACGAACTTCGGCGCCATGGTGACCGCCGAGCAGATGCAGACGGCCCTTCGCTACATCGAAACGGCAACGCGCGAGGGCGGCGACTTGCGTCTCGGCGGCAAGCGCACCCGGGTCGACACCGGAGGCTTCTATGTGGAGCCGACGGTGTTCGATGGATTGACGCCCGAGGCGACGCTGGCGCGCGAGGAAGTGTTCGGGCCGGTTCTAGGCGTGCTGCGCTTCAAGGATCGGGACGACGCGATCCGGGTGGCCAACGATACCGTCTATGGGCTCGCCGCGGGCCTCTGGACTTCCGACATCAATCTCGCGCATCGCGCCGCACGCGAGATCAAGGCCGGCCTCGTTTGGATCAACGGCTGGGATTCCTGCGACATCACCATGCCGTTCGGCGGTTTCAAGCAGTCCGGTTTCGGACGCGACCGCTCGCTACATGCACTGCACAAATACGCAGACCTCAAATCGGTCTCGATCACGCTACGCTGAAGGTAACGCCAATGAACATCGTCACACCCCGGTATCCCAACGCAGCGCTCATCGGCGGACAATGGGTCACCGGGGCAGACGTGTTCCCGGTAGTCGATCCGGCGACGGGCAAGGAGATCGCGCGCGTGCCGAACCTCGGCGCCAAGGAAACGCGCGACGCCATCGATGCGGCGCAAGCTGCATTCCCGGCTTGGTCCGGCAAGACCGCCAAGGAGCGCGCCCAGATCCTGCGCCGCTGGTTCGATCTCATCATCGCCGATACCGAGCCCCTGGCTCAGCTCATGACCTCCGAGCAGGGCAAGCCTCTGGCGGAGGCACGCGGCGAGGTCGCTTATGGCGCCTCGTTCGTCGAGTGGTTCGCCGAGGAAGGAAAGCGCGCCTACGGCCACACGATCCCGACGACCATGCCGACGAAGCGTTTCATCACCATCAAGCAGCCGATTGGCGTGGTGGCGGCGATCGCGCCGTGGAACTTCCCCATCGCCATGATCACCCGCAAGGTCGCGCCGGCGCTGGCAGCCGGATGCACGGTCGTCATCAAGCCGTCGGAGGAGACACCGCTCTGCGCACTTGCGTTGGCCAAGCTTGCGCTCGATGCCGGCGTGCCTCCGGGCGTCCTCAACGTCGTGACCACGCTCGATGCGCCGGCCGTCGGCAAAGTGCTGTGCGAAGATTCACGCGTACGTAAGCTCTCTTTCACGGGCTCGACAGCTGTCGGCAAGCTCCTCTATCGCCAGTGCGCCGATACGGTGAAGAAGCTGACACTCGAGCTCGGAGGCAACGCGCCGCTGATCGTATTCGACGACGCCAACCTCGAAGAGGCGGTCGCCGGCGCGATGGCCTCCAAATATCGCAACGCCGGCCAGACGTGCGTGTGCGCCAACCGGATCCTCGTGCAGGCGGGCATCTATGACCGCTTCGCCAAGGCTTTGGCGGACGCCGCAGCCAAGCTCACGGTCGGGCCGGGCAAGAACGACGGCGTCACCATCGGGCCGCTGATCAATGCGGAAGCAGCCGAAAAGGTCGAGACGCTGGTGAAGGACGCGCTTTCCAAGGGCGCGAAGGCGGTGCTGGGAGGCAAGCCTGACGCACACGGCGATCTCTTCTATCAGCCATCGGTGCTGACCGGCGTGACCAAGGACATGACCCTCGTCAACGAAGAGATCTTCGGTCCCGTCGCGGCACTGATGCGCTTCGAGACGGACGATGAAGCCATCCAGCTTGCGAATGACACGCCATTCGGCCTTGCCGCCTACCTCTTCAGCAGCAACGGCGCGCGGGCATGGCGCGCAGCCGAGAAGATCGAAGCAGGCATGGTCGGCGTCAACGAAGGTCTGTTCTCGAACGAGACGGTGCCATTCGGTGGCGTGAAGGAATCGGGTCTCGGCCGCGAAGGCGCGGCGGAGGGCCTGGAGGAGTACCTCGAGACGAAATTCATTTGTCTCGGGGGCATAGCCCCATGAGAGGGCAACTAGGGGAAAAGCGCGCCTACTCTTTAGGCACGTGGGGGTTCGCCCCCGAAGCTATAGTGGCTGTAAGATCATGGAGACGGGCATGTCGAACGAGTTAGCCAAGGCGTTAGGACGGCGGACAAACCGCCGCTCGGTCCTCGCAGGACTGGGAGCCGCGGCGGTTGGGATTTCTTTTTCGCGCACGGGGGCCTTTGCAGCCGGCAAAGAGGAGCCGAAGCTCAACTTCTATAACTGGGATACGTACATCGGCGAGACGACGCTCGACGACTTCAAGAAGGCTTCTGGCGTCGACGTCAACATGAGCCTGTTCGCGACCAACGACGAATTGTTCGCGAAGCTGCGCGCCGGCAATCCCGGCTTCGACGTCATCGTGCCCGGCAGCGAGTTCGTCGAGCGCATGATCCAGGCGGATCTTCTTATGCCGCTCGATCATTCGAAGATCCCGAACATCAAGAACGTGGCGCCGGAGTTCATCTCGGATGCGCCGTACGATCCCGGCCGCAAGTTCAGCCTGCCGTACACCGCGCTCGTCATCGGCATCGGCTATCGCAAGTCGAAGGTGAAGAGCAAGCCGGACTCCTGGAAGGTGCTGTTCGACTCGGACGAGTACAAGGGCAAGATCTGCGTCATGTCGGACGCGAGCGAGCTCTATCGCCACGTCTTCAAGTATCTCGGCAAGTCGGCCAACTCGCCCACGCCGGAACTGATCAAGGAAGCCGAGGCGGTACTGATGAAGCAGAAGCCCTTCATCAAGGCTTTCCACGACGACAACGGGCAAGATCTTCTGCTCTCGGGCGAGGTGGACCTCGTCATGGAGTACAACGGCGACATCGCCCAGATCATGTCCGAGGACAAGGACATCGACTTCGTGGTGCCGAAGGAAGGCGCCTTGAAGCAGTCCGACACGCTCGCCATTCCGAAGGGCGCGCCGCACCCCGAGAACGCGCATGCGTTCATCAACTTCATCCTCGACGGCCCTGTCGGCGCGGAGATCTACAAGACCATCAAGTATCCCTCGCCCAACGCGGCCGCGACAGCGCTGATGGACGACGAGTACAAGAACAACCCGGTCATCTTCCCACCGGCCGAGCTGATGGCGAAGTGCGAATATCCGCGCTACGCCGGACCCGAGATCTCTGCACTTCTCGACGAGTCGCTGACGCGTCTCCGTGCTGACTGAGGATCAAGGGTAACGTAACGCACAACGGAAAGCAGTCTTCCAATGGCCGCGGCACCTCAACACGGCAGGCTGACATTCTGGACGACAGTACTGCCACCCACTTTGTGGGTGGCAGTTTTCTTCCTCATTCCACTCGGCATCATCTGGGCCTATAGCTTCGGCGAGAACCAGGGCCTCACGGGCGTTTCCATCAGCGGCACGTTCGCGAACTACGCCAAGGCGTTCGAGCCGCTCTATCTCTATATCTTCGGCAAGTCGATTTTGTTCGCTGGCCTGACGACGCTTTTGTGCCTCATCATCGGCTTTCCGGTGGCGCTGGCGATCGTGTTCGCGAGCGAGCGCATGCGGCCCTGGATGCTGCTGCTCGTCATGCTGCCATTCTGGACCAATCTTCTGATCCGCACCTATGCGCTGATCGCGGTGCTCCGGACGCAGGGCTACGCCAACTTCACGCTCGAATGGTTCTGGAACCAGGGAAGCTGGCTCGCGACGCTGCTCGGGTTCGAGCAACCGGCTCCTTACCAGCCGCTCGAGCTTCTCTATAACAACTTCGCCGTCGTGTTCGGCCTCGTCTACGTGCACCTGCCTTTCATGGTTCTCCCCCTGTACGCAGCGCTCGACCGGCTCGACAAGTCGCTCATGGAAGCGAGCCTGGATCTCGGCGCGGGTCACATGCGCACGATCTTCTCGGTCGTGGTGCCGCTGGCATTGCCCGGCATCATTTCCGGCGTCATCATCACGTTTGTGCCGGCGCTCGGCGCCTACCTCACGCCCGATCTACTGGGTGGCACGGACAGTCAGATGATCGCCAACGTCATCGAGCGTCAGTTCAAGCGCGCCAACAACTGGCCGTTCGGCGCCGCGCTGTCGTTCCTGCTCATGTATGCGACCTTCATCGCCATCGCGCTCCGGGCCTATGCGGCGCGCGGTAAGGCGGTCGACGGGCACGGGATCTAGGGGGATCAGATGGCCGACCGCCCAGCGCCGCTCGAATACAACCGCCTCTGGCCCATGCGCCTGTGGCTCGCGGGCGTGTTCTTCTTCCTCTATGCGCCGCTCGTCACCCTGGTGGTGTTCAGCTTCAACAACAGCAAGCGCAACATCGTCTGGCAGGGCTTCACGTTCGACTACTACCACAAGCTTTTCAACAACGACGAGCTCATGATCGCGTTCGGCAACTCGCTCACGATCGCGTTGATCTCGACGCTCATTTCGCTGGTGCTCGGTGCGCTGGCGGCCGTGATGCTGTGGCGCTTCCGCTTTCCGGGCAAGCCCGTCATCGAAGGCGCGCTGTCGCTCCCGATCGTGGTTCCCGAAATCTGCATGGGCGTCGCGATGCTCGTGTTCTTCTCGAGCGTGCTGCCCTGGCCGCATGACCTCATCTGGCCGTTCAGCCTCGGCGCCATCATCATCGCGCACGTGTCGTTCTGCTTCCCGTTCGTGGCCATGGTGGTGCGCGCACGTCTCGCGAGCTTCAACGTGGAGCAGGAGGAAGCCGCGCGCGACCTAGGGGCCAGCGATTGGCAGGCGTTCCGCGACGTGCTGCTGCCGCACATGAAGCCGGCTCTTATCGCCGGCGCGCTGCTCTCGTTCACGCTGTCGCTCGACGACTTCGTGATCACCTTCTTCACCTCGGGGCCCAACACCGTCACCTTCCCCGTGAAGGTCTATTCGATGGTGCGCTTCTCGGTGACCCCCGAAGTCAATGCCGCTTCCACCCTTCTGATCGTGCTGACCGTTCTCGTCATGGTGATCGGCATGGCCTTCCAGAAGAAGCAAGGTGCCTCAGGGTAAAGGACACGTGTCGTGAACCAGATTTCTCCTCAGCCGGCGAAACCTGCGGTGAAGCCCATCATCAGCTTCCGCAACATCGTGAAGCGTTTCGGCTCCATGGTGGCAGTCGACAACGTCAGCCTCGATATCCAGCCCGGAGAATTCTTCGCGCTGCTGGGTCCCTCCGGCTGCGGCAAGACCACTCTACTCAGGATGCTCGCCGGTCTCGAGGTGCCGACCGAGGGCCACATCATCATCGACGGGCAGGACAGCGCGCTGATCCCGGCCAACAAGCGGCCGGTGAACATGGTGTTCCAGTCCTATGCCGTGTTCCCGCACATGACGGTGCAGGATAACGTCGCCTACGGGCTCAAGATCGACGGCGTGCCGGCAGAGGAACGCAAGGCTCGCGTGGCCGAAGCTCTCGATCTCGTACAGCTCGGACATCTCGCGGCGCGGAAGCCGGATCAGCTGTCCGGCGGCCAGCGCCAGCGCGTGGCATTGGCTCGTGCGCTGGTGAAGAAGCCCAAGGTGCTGCTCCTCGACGAGCCCTTGTCGGCGCTCGACGCCAAGCTGCGCGAAGCCATGCGCTTCGAGCTGTCTCAACTGCAGCAGAAGGTCGGCATCACCTTTATCATGGTGACGCACGACCAGGACGAGGCGTTGGCGATCGCGTCGCGCATCGCCGTCATGAACAAGGGCTCGATCGCGCAGCTCGGCACGCCCTCGGACCTCTACGAGTTCCCGGGCTCCCGCTTCGTCGCCGACTTCATCGGCTCGGTGAACATGTTCGAAGGCACTCTGATGAAGGATGCGCCCGACGAGGCGGTCGTCAATTGTCCGGAGCTCGCGCCTCACGTGGTGCACATGCCCCATGGCGTCCCCGGCAAGGTCGATACGCCCGTGTGGGTCGCGATCCGGCCGGAGAAGCTCACCCTGCACAAGGATGCGTCCGCCCCGCCGAACGCGCCCGAGTGCCCGGCCGGCGCCAACCTGGCCAAAGGCATCATCAAGGAAATTTCCTATCTCGGGGACAGCTCCATCTACCACGTGGAGACGTCAAAGGGCCGGCTCATCCGAGTTTCGCGCCCCAATCGCTCGCGATGGGACCAGGAGAATTTTGGCTGGAACGAGCCCGTGTGGGTAAGCTGGGCGGGATCGAGCCCGGTGGTTCTTCTTTCCTGAAACCTGTCAAGAATCCGCGGAAACGCGGTGCTAGAAAAACAGAAACGCATCTCGGACAAGACCTATGGCGACCTCAGCAGAACTTCACGCCCGCCGCATGGCGGCGGTGCCCCGCGGCATCGGCCACTCGACCTCCATCTACGCCAAGCGGGCGAAGAACGCCGAGATCTGGAGCGAGGACGGCAAGCGCTACATTGATTTCGGCGCCGGCATCGCCGTGGTCAACACGGGCCATCAGCACCCGCGCATCGTCGCTGCGGTCGAAGAGCAGATGAAGGCGTTCAGCCATGTCTGTTTCCAGGTTACGCCGCATGAATCCTATGTGAGCCTCGCAGAGCGGCTCAATGCCCTCGCCCCCGTTCCGGGTCCGGCAAAGACCATGCTCGTTTCGACGGGCGCGGAAGCGGTCGAGAATGCGGTGAAGGTTGCGCGAGCATTCACCGGGCGCCCCGGCATCGTCTCGTTCTCGGGCGGCTTCCACGGGCGCACGCACATGGGCATGGCGTTGACCGGCAAGGCCGTCCCCTACAAGAAGGGCTTCGGTCCCTTCCCGGCCGATATTTACAACGTCGCGTTCCCGAACGAATTCCACGGCACGTCGAGCCAGGACAGCATCGACGCGCTGAAGGCTCTCTTCAAATATCAGGCCGATCCCTCGACCATCGCCGCCATCATCATCGAGCCGGTGCAGGGCGAAGGCGGATTCAACATCGCGCCGTTCGATTTCCTCAAGGCGCTGCGCAAGCTCTGCGACGACAACGGCATCCTTCTCATCGGCGACGAGATCCAAACGGGGTTCGCGCGTACGGGCAAGATGTTCGGCCTCGAGCATGCGGGCGTGAAGGCCGACGTGGTGACGCTGGCCAAGGGTCTCGCAGGCGGCTTCCCGCTCTCTGCCATTACCGGCCGCGCAGACGTGATGGATGCAGCGAACCCAGGCGGTCTCGGTGGCACCTATGCCGGCAATCCGGTCGCCTGCGCGGCGGCGCATGCCGTGCTCGACATCATCAAGGACGAGGATCTCCTCGGCCGCTCCAACGCCATCGGCAAACTCATCATGGGCCGCTGCAAGGCGCTCATGGACAAGGGCAACCTCAACTGCATCGGCGACGTGCGCGGGCTCGGTGCCATGTGCGCGGTCGAGCTGGTCAAAGACAAGGCGAGCGGTGAACCCGCTCCAGAGCTCACGTCGCTTCTGCTCAAGACCGCCAACGAGAAGGGCCTGATCCTGCTCTCGTGCGGCACCCACGGCAATGTCATCCGCTTCCTCGTGCCCCTCACGGCCAGCGATGCCCTGGTCACCGAGGGCATGGACGTTTTCGAAGCGAGCTTGACGGAAGCGGTCAGCCAGCTCCAATGACGCGCATCGGCGCCTTGCTCGCACGGCTCAATACAAGAAAAGGCAACCATTCCCAATGAACGTCCAGGTCAAGACCAACGATCTTTCCGCCTTCTGGATGCCATTCACGGCAAACCGCCAGTTCAAGGCCGCGCCGCGCCTTTTGGCCTCTGCGAAAGACATGCACTACACCACCCAGGACGGCCGCAAGGTATTGGACGGCACGTCGGGCCTCTGGTGCGTGAACGCGGGCCACTGCCGGCCGCGGATCGTCGAAGCCATCCAGAAGCAGGCCGCCGAGCTCGACTTCGCCGGCACCTTCCAGATGGGACACCCCAAGGCGTTCGAGGCCGCCTCGCGCCTGGTCAACATCGCGCCCAAGGGCTTCGACCACGTATTCTTCACCAACTCTGGTTCGGAGTCGGTCGAGACGGCGCTCAAGATCGCCCTCGCCTATCACCGCGCCAAGGGCAACGCCTCGAAGGTGCGCCTCATCGGACGCGAGCGCGGCTATCACGGCGTCAACTTCGGCGGCACGGCCGTCGGCGGCATCTCGAACAATCGCAAGATGTTCGGCGCACTGGTGACGGGCGTCGATCATCTGCGTCACACGCATGATCTGGCAAGGAACGCTTTCAGCAAGGGCGAGCCGGATCACGGCGCCGAGTTGGCCGACGACCTCGAGCGGCTCGTGGCCCTGCACGACGCGTCCACGATTGCGGCCGTCATCGTGGAGCCGGTCGCGTGCTCGACGGGCGTGCTCATCCCGCCGAAGGGCTATCTGAAGCGCCTCGCCGCCATCGCGGCCAAGCACGACATCCTTCTCATCTTCGACGAGGTCATCACCGGCTTCGGCCGTCTCGGCACGCCGTTCGGCGCCGACTATTTCGATGTCTCGCCGGACCTGATCACGGGCGCCAAGGGCGTGACCAACGGCAGCATTCCGATGGGAGTCGTGTTCCTGAAGTCGCACATCTACGAGGCCTTCATGAACGGCCCCGAGAACGCGATCGACCTCTTCCACGGCTATACCTACTCGGGCCATCCGATGGCGGCGGCCGCTGCTCTCGGCACGCTCGAGACCTATCAGGAGGAAGGACTGCTGACCCGTGCGGCCAGCCTCGCCTCCTATTGGGAAGAGCGCGTGCATGCGCTCAAGGGGCTGCCGTACGTCATCGACATCCGCAACATCGGCCTTATCGGCGCGGTCGAGTTCGAATCCAAGCCTGGCGCCGTCGGCGAGCGGGCGTACAACCGCTTCGTGGAGTGCTTCGAACGCGGGCTGCTCGTGCGCCAGACCGGCGACATCATCGCGCTATCGCCGCCGCTCATCATCGAGAAGAGCCAAATCGACTTCTTGTTCGACACCTTCACGGACGTGCTGAAGACGGTGGCTTAGGCCGTGATCGTGTCAGGTCCAATCAACCTGACACGTGAATCATTGCCGACTAAAGAGAGCCACGTCACGCAGTCCCAGCAAAGACAGGACGATCATGCAGAGACTTGAGAACGCCATCGGCGGGCGCCGCGTCGCGTCGTCATCGACGCGCACGAGCGCGGTGTTCAATCCGGCAACCGGTGAGCAGACTGCCGTGCTGCCGCTGTCGACCAAGGCTGAGGTCGATGCCGCCGTTGCGACGGCAAAGGCCGCAGCCGAGATCTGGGGCGCAACGCCGCCAATGAAGCGTGTGAAGCCGATGTTCCGGTTCAAGGAGCTTCTGGAGAAGAACGCCGACGAGATCGCGCGCTGCATCTCGCGCGAGCATGGCAAGACCCATGCGGACGCTTTGGGTGAGCTTGCGCGCGGCATCGAGGTGGTGGATTTCGCCTGCGGCATCCCGCAGCTCTTGAAGGGCGAGTTCACGCGCAACATCGGCCCCGACATCGACAGCTACTCGGACCGCCAGCCGCTCGGCGTCGTGGCCGGCATCACGCCATTCAACTTCCCCGCCATGGTGCCGATGTGGATGTACCCGGTGGCGGTCGCCTGCGGAAACACGTTCATCCTGAAGCCTTCGGAACGTGATCCCTCGACCTCGATGCTGGTGTGGGACCTGTTTCAGGAAGCCGGCTTCCCCGCCGGCGTGCTCAATGTCCTGCACGGCGACAAGGAAGTGGTCGATGCGCTGCTCGATCATCCGGACGTGAAGGCGGTGAGCTTCGTCGGCTCGACGCCGATCGCGGAGTACGTTTACGCGCGCGGCTCGGCGACCGGCAAACGCGTGCAGGCGCTCGGCGGCGCCAAGAACCACATGATCGTCATGCCGGATGCGGACATGGACAAGGCCGTCGATGCGCTGATGGGCGCGGGCTACGGCTCGGCCGGCGAGCGCTGCATGGCGATCTCGGTCGCGGTTCCGGTCGGCAAGCGGACGGCTGACCAACTCATCGAGGCCTTGGCGCCGAAGGTGCGCGGGCTCAAGGTGGGACCCGCCTCCGATCCCGACACCGAGATGGGTCCCGTGATTACGGCGGAAGCCAAGCACCGTATTACCGGGCTCATCGACCAGGGCGTGAAGGAAGGCGCGAAGCTCGTCGTCGACGGGCGCGGGCTCGAGCTTCAGGGCTACGAGGGCGGCTACTATCTCGGCGGCACGCTGTTCGACAACGTCACGCGCGACATGCAGATCTACAAGACCGAGATCTTCGGGCCGGTTCTCTCGGTCGTTCGCGCTGGCAGCTACGACGAGGCGGCCGATCTCATCAACAGCCACGAGTACGGCAACGGCACGGCCATCTTCACGCGCGACGGCGACGTGGCGCGCACATTCGCGGACCGCATCGAGGTCGGCATGGTCGGCATCAACGTGCCGATCCCGGTGCCGGTCGCCTACCATTCGTTCGGCGGCTGGAAGCGGTCGCTGTTCGGCGATCACTCGATCTACGGGCCCGAGGGCGTGCGCTTCTATACGCGCCTCAAGACCGTGACGTCGCGCTGGCCGACCGGCATTCGCGCCGGCGCAGAGTTCAACTTCACGGGACGGAACTGAGCGGATGGAAGGCGGCAGGCAAGCGCTGCTGCCGCCTTCTCACCGTCAGCCGTAGCCCTTCAGCGTGTACATCACGTCGGTCCGAAGCACGTACTTCCTGCCTGCCGTCACCTCATCGCCCCTATGATCGAGGTGATGATAGAAGAAAAGGGCCGATCCCTTCTTCGGCACGACCGTGAAAGGATCGAACAGGCGCCCGTATGGATCGACGAATGAGGTGCCGCCGCCCTCATAGCCATCATTGAGATAGACCATGAAGGTGAACCGGCTCCGCTCGCCGTTGTCGCGCTCGTAGTAGCCGTCCTGATGCCAGTCGAACTTCTGGCAGGGGTCATAGCGATAGAAGCGCAGCCGCTCGTTGAGCCCTACGGCCCTCCGAGACTCGAACGTCTCCGGCACATGCGGGCGGGCAAGCTTCCACAACTCGGCCGCAAGATCGGCATCATCGCTGATGACGCGGTCATTGTTGCGGACATCCTTGTTCAGGACGTGGCCGCCGTAACTGTTGATGGTCGCCTCGCCAAAGCCGATCCGCTCCGCATGCGCGATCATGGCCTCGCACTGCTCTGACAGCATGAAGCTCTCGACCTCGAATACGTAGTTTCCGAACCAGTGCTTGGTGGTCATGGTGTCCTCCTGCTCGAATGACAGCAGCAAGAATTGCCGCCGGCCGCAGGCCTTCGCCTGCACGCGCATTCGGTTGCGACGCTGCAACCAATCGAAATGAGGGAAAGGCTCCTGAAAAGACAAAACCCTCCAAGGCCGGGCCTGGAGGGTTTCACTTCCTACGAAGCGAGCCGAGCGTGTTAGTCAGACGCTCCCGGCCATCCCTCAACTGCCCGTGCTTCGACGTCCAGCGCGAAAATTGCGCGCTCGGAACGAGAAGCATTGAGTTGCATTGAAGAGATGCGGGTCACGGCACGTCAGCTCGTCGATTTGATTTGCGATATCTTCTTGCCGCAGGCGTGCGGCCATTCAATGGACGCGTGTATCCTTCTTGCGAAGGACAATGTCAACTAACGGACGTTAACGGATGACAGCCGAGCAGACAGGCGGATGTCTTTGCGGGGCGGTGCGCTTCCGGCTCACGGGTGCGCCGTACGAGGTGGATTATTGCCACTGCCAGTCGTGCCGGAAGCATACAGGCGCGCCGGTCTCGGTGTTTCTGGACTGCAAACGCGGCGTGGTCGAGTTCACGAAAGGCACGCCGACGCTTTACGAGTCTTCGCCTGGCGTGCGGCGCGGCTTTTGCAGCAAGTGCGGTTCGACGCTCACCTATGAGTCCGAGGCCTTTCCAGGCGAGATCCACATTCACGTCGGCGCCATGGACCGACCGGAGGACTTCCCGCCGCACAATAAGCCGGCCTTCCCCGATGAGCGTTTGCCGTGGCTCCATATCGTGGGGCACCGGAGCTAACCGACGCCGGCGCGATCTGTCATAAATCAGGGCCATTGCCAATCGTCGATCGGTACACTGTCGAACAGTGTGCCCCACACGCAACGCAGGTACTTCCCTCCCCTTGCAACCCTACTTGTCGTCGGGCAGATATGTCCGTGTACGCGCGCAGCCCTCGATGCTGCGCCCACCGCGCGCAGGGGGACTCGATGTCGGGCGGCGACATGCGCATGATCGTTATCTTCCTCGCCTTGTCCGGTGGGCTTTTGTTTCTGTTTCGGGGCGAGGTTCAGCAGTTTCTGTCGACACCGAGCAAGGCTCCGGCACGGCCAGCAGCTGCGCTCAATCCTGATGCGCTTCAAGCCGTATACTCGAAGCTCAAGATGGAGCCGCTAAGTCCGGAGATTACCTCCTCGCAACCGATCGCGAGAGCCTTGAGGGAACTTATCGACGCGCCGTGCGACAAGGCTGCGATTTTCAAGCTGAGCACCGAACTCGTCAAAATCGGCGAACGGCGCACCGCGTCCAAGTCGCTCCTCGGTTTCGCGAACGCGTGCCCAAACTCCGAAGGTGAGATCAACGGGGCGGCCAGTATTCTTTACGGCATGGGTGACTATGCGGCCGTCCTTCCGTTGGTCGACAGGCTCATAGAGCAGCGCCCAAACGCCGGGCAATATTACATGATGCGCGGTGAGGTCTTGAATTACCTCGGGCGATCTCGAGAAGCGATCGAGGATATCACGAGCGGCATCGCGCTGGTCGAAGACATGAAGCGTTTAAGCATTCAGCCTTTCCAGCTTTTGGCATCAGCGTATGCCGCCGACGGAAAATTCTGTCAGGCGATGACGGCAATTCAGACCTATGTCTATGCCGACACGGTGGCGCGCGATACGGCTTCCGCACGGGTTCTGATCTCCGACTATGCCGCCAAAGGCGCATGCAATATCGGCTATGCCGAGGGTACCGAGGTAATCCCCCGTACCAGGCAGGACGTGACAATGGCCAAGGTGACGATCAATGGCGTCAGGGGCAATTTCATCATCGATACGGGCGCGTCCGTCGTCACCGTAGATGCAGATTTCGCCGAGAGGGCGAAGATCACATCAAAGAATTCTCGCAAGATCATGACCCACACGGCTAACGGCGTGACCCAGGCGACGCTGACGTCGGCTGCTATGGTTCAATTGGGCAAGCTGCGCGCCGAGAACGTATCGATGGCAATCATTTCGAAGCCGATCGGGAACGGAATCGACGGCCTCCTAGGCATGTCGTTCCTGGCACGATTCGATATCACCATGAGTGCGCGCGAGGTGCGGCTTCAGGCGCGGAAGCAAGCCGTATCAAACGCCAACTAGGTGCAGCGCTATTGTCGGAAATGAATTGCCCTCTCCCCGTAGGATGGGGAGAGGGACGCCGACTACGCTGCGGCGCTGTCGAGGCGGTCGAAGCCGAGCGAGGCGGCGACGGTGCCGTGAACGATGCTACCGTTGCGAACATTCAGGCCCGCTGCAAGATGCGGATCGCGCTGCAAAGCGCCGAGGCCATACTGGGCCAAAGCCATGACGAACGGCAGCGTGGCGTTGTTCAACGCCTGAGCCGACGTGACCGGAACGCTGCCGGGCATGTTGGCGACGCAGTAATGGATGATGCCGTCGACCTCGAACGTGGGGTTGGCGTGCGTGGTCGGCTTCGAGGTTTCGAAGCAGCCGCCCTGATCGATCGACACGTCGACCAGCACGGCGCCGCGCTTCATGTCCTTCAGCATGGACCGGGTGACGAGCTTCGGCGCGCTGGCGCCGGCCACCAACACCGCGCCGACGACGACATCGGCGCCGAGGACTTCGGTCTCAATGGACTCGAGCGTGGACGCGAGCGTGCGCACGCGGCCTTCGAACAGCTCGTCGAGCTGGCGGAGGCGCGGCAGCGACCGGTCGATGATCGAGACTTCGGCGCCGAGGCCTGCAGCCATGCGGGCCGCATGGGTGCCGACGACACCGCCACCCAGCACGACGACCTTGGCGGGACGAACGCCGGGCACGCCGCCCAGCAGCACGCCGCGTCCGCCGCTGGGACGGCGCAGCGCAAGGGCTGCGGCTTCGACGGCGAGACGGCCAGCGACCTCGCTCATGGGAGCGAGAAGGGGCAGGCCGCCGTGAATATCGGTGACCGTCTCATAAGCAATGGCCGTGGCGCCGGAGGCCATGAGGCCGCGCGCCTGTTCGGGATCAGGGGCGAGATGCAGGTAGGTGAAGAGGATCTGATCCGGCCGGAGGCGACGGTACTCGACCGCCTGGGGCTCCTTCACCTTCACGATCATCTCGGCCTGGGCAAAGACGGCCTCGGCATCAGGAACGATGCGGGCTCCCGCCTTCTCGTAGACGGCGTCGTCGGCGTGAATGCCGTCGCCGGCACCGGCCTGGACGATGACCTCATGGCCCTTAGCCGTAAGCTCGCGAACGGAGCCCGGCACAAGGCCGACACGAAACTCATTGTTCTTAATTTCAGTCGGCACACCGATGCGCATTTGGATCTCCGTGCGATCTCGTCAGGAGGAGATAATCAGATGCCAAAGAATCTCAGATGATACCTCGCGTTTCTCTTTGCAATTGCAAGCGACGGCGCAGATAATCTGCGTGTTTTGTAAGATTAATGCAGAAAAATGACGTCACAGTCGCTCGACGCGCTCGACCGCAGCATTCTGGCCGCCCTTCTCGACGACGGGCGGCTCAGCCAAGTGGAATTGGCAGAGCGCATACCCCTCTCGCCTACTGCCATAGCTCGCCGTGTCAGGGCACTCGAAGAGGCCGGCGTCATCGAAGGCTATCAGGCCCGCATCAGCCGCCAGTCGCTCGGACTTACGATGATGGTGATGGTCAGCATCAGCCTCAAGAGCCAAAGCGAGGAGCGACTTGTCGCGTTCGAGAAGGCCGTCGCCGCGGCGGGGTCGATCGTATCCTGCCATTTGATGAGTGGCGAGGACGACTATGTGCTGACCGTGCTGGCGCGAGACCTCGCCGACTTCGAACGCATCCATAAGGAAGAGATATCCCGGCTCCCGGGAGTGGCCAGGCTCAAGTCCAGTTTTGCGATGCGGGAGGTGAAGAACCGGCCGCTACCTGCGACGAGCCTTTCGCCTGTTCGGGGTCGGTAAGCGCCTCCATCAAACCCCGACAATCGAACCCCGCGCGCGCCAGCGTTTGACGCCAGGATGAGCATCGGATTTTGCGGCGCTGCTCAAAACTTGTGCAGGACCGTTTGGTCATTTTCTTGATTATCAATAACTTAGTCTTGGCACGGGGCGTGCAGTTGAGTTTCCCATAACGCCTCTAGGGTTCCGGCCGCGTGGCATCGCGCGCGGTGACTGGTCCGAGAGAGGCTCTCCCGCCCCGCACCCGCGAGGCGGAGCCACGGCGGGATAAAAGCCCGGGAGACCTACACCGCGAGGAGCTTCGGCTCTCGGACGGAAGGCCTCCAGGGATTCCACGCTCGGATTCTCTTTCCGTCCCCCGATCCTCCTTGCGTTCGTTCGCAGTCGTGGACAGCACAGGGGAATTTCATGCGCCGTATTCTCAGAAATTGGCTCGCCGGCACGCTCGGAGCAGCAGCCCTCACCGGCATCGCTCTCGCGCCGGCGATCGCCGCCGAGAAGAAGGATTTCAAGGTGGCCTGGTCGATCTATGTCGGCTGGATGCCGTGGGGCTATGCCGCCGACTCCGGCATCGTCAAGAAGTGGGCCGACAAATACGGCATCAACATCGAGCTGAAGCAGATGGATTATATCGAATCCATCAACCAGTACACGGCCGGCGCTTTCGACGCCGTGACGTTGACCAACATGGACGCGCTGTCGATTCCCGCCGCGGGCGGCGTAGACACCACTGCCGTCATCATCGGTGACTACTCGAACGGCAACGACGCGATCATCCTCAAGGGCAAGGGTAAGCTCGAGGACATCAAGGGCCAGAGCGTCAACCTGGTCGAGTTCTCGGTGTCTCACTACCTGCTGGCGCGCGCGCTCGAAAGCGTCAAGCTCGCCGAGAAGGATGTGAAGGTCGTCAACACGTCAGACGCCGACATCGTGGCCGCTTACAAGACTCCGGAAGTCACCGCCGTCGTGACTTGGAAGCCGATGGTCTCGACCATCCTCGCCGAAAATCCTGATGCGAAGGAAGTCTTCGACAGCTCGAAGACCCCCGGCGAGATCATCGACATGTTGGTCGCCAACACGGACGTGCTTAAGGACAATCCGAAGTTCGGCAAAGCACTGGCCGGCATCTGGTATGAGACCATGGCCGAGCTTGCGTCGAAGAAGGAAGCCAAGGAGCACATGGCCAAGGCTTCGGGCACCGACATCGCCGGCTTCGATGAGCAGCTAGCCACGACAAAGCTGTTCGCGACCCCGAAGGAAGCCCTCGCGTTCACCGAAGGCGCGGACATCAAAGCCAAGAATGAGCTGGTCGCGAAGTTCCTGTTCGACAAGGCGCTGCTCGGCAAGGACGCCAAGTCCGCCGGTGCCATTGGCATCGAGTTCCCGGACAAGTCGGTCTTCGGTGACAAGGCGAATGTGAAGTTGCGCTACGACGCGACCTTCATGAAGGAAGCCGAAGCCGGCAAGCTCTAAGCGGCCGCAGCTTTCATCACACACATCTGAGGCAAGGCGGCGGACCCTATATGCGCGCAATAAACACGAAGCCGGACAGGACGTGGAGTTTCGCGTTAGCTGCCTTGCCTTTCATAGCAGTACTCATTGCCTACATGATCGGCTCGGAGATGCGCCTCTCCGAGAACCCGAACGACAAGCTTCTTCCGAGCTTCGGCGCCATGGCGGAAGCCGTGAAGCAGATCGCGCTGACGCCGGATCCGAGGTCCGGCAACTACCTGATGCTGAACGACACGCTGTCGTCGCTGTCGCTCCTGCTGTGGGCGCTCGCGATCTCGACCACGATCGCGCTGGTGATGGGCATCTTCATCGGACTGCTCCCCGTCGCCGGCATAACCTTCGGGCCTATTGTCGCCGTGCTGTCGATGGTGCCTCCCCTCGCCTTGTTGCCCATCCTGTTCATCGTCATGGGCCTCGGCGATGCGGCGAAGATTTCCCTTATCGTCATCGGCACATCATTGAAGCTCATTCGCGACGTGGCGTCCCGTGTCCAGGATCTGCCGCGCGAGCAGCTCATCAAGGCGCAGACGCTCGGCGCTTCTTCCTGGCAGATCGCGATCCGCATCGTGCTGCCGCAGGTGCTGCCGCGTCTCGTCGATTCAGTCCGCTTCGAGATCGGACCGGCGTGGCTCTACCTCATCGCTGCCGAGGCGATCGCCTCCGACTCGGGCCTCGGCTATCGCATCTTCCTGGTCAGGCGTTACCTCGCCATGGACGTGATCATTCCCTACGTCATCTGGATCACGATCCTGGCCTTCCTCATGGATGCGTTGCTCAGGGGACTCCAGCACGTCTGGTTCCCGTGGTTCGCCAAAGCGAGGACGCAATGACGGCCATCACAATTGAGAAGGTGTGGAAGGAATACGGCGACCACGTCGTACTCGAGAACATCAATCTCGAGATCGCTCCGCGCTCGTTCGTGGCTCTCGTGGGGCCATCCGGCTGCGGCAAGACCACGTTCCTGCGCATGCTTCTCGGCGAAGAAAAGCAGACACGCGGCAAAATCCTGATCGACGGCGTGCCGCTCAAGCACGAGCCTGATGCGGAACGCGGCGTCGTGTTCCAGCGCTACTCGGTGTTTCCACACCTGACCGTGCTCGGCAACGTCATGATCGGACGCGAGCTCGAGGCGTCGCCATTCCTGGGCCGGCTTTTCGGCAAGGCGCGGCGCAGGGCGCAGGAAGAGGCCATGGCGCTGCTCTCGGCCGTTGGCCTTGCCGGTCACGAGAAGAAGTATCCCTCAGCGCTTTCTGGCGGCATGCAGCAGCGCCTGGCGCTGGCGCAGACGCTGATGCGCAAGCCGAAGATCCTTCTTCTCGACGAGCCGTTCGGCGCGCTCGATCCCGGCATCCGCGCCGACATCCACGTGCTCATGCGCAAGCTCTGGAACGAGACGCAGCTCACAGTGGTGATGGTCACGCACGATCTCTCGGAAGCCTTCCGGCTCGGCACGCGCGTGATCGCGTTCGACCGTCCTCGCAACCGGCCCGAGGAGCAGGAGCGCTACGGCGCGACGCTCACGCCCGACATCAAGCTCAACGGCGCGACGCCGCACTATCCCAGGGGCGCAACGGTATCGCGCGATCTCGAGGTGTGGCCGCCCAAGGTCGCGGCCGAATTCAAGAACGGGAGCGCCTGAGACCCAACCATTCGGCCGGCGGGGACGACCCCGCATGGCTTCACTCCATCCCCGGGACGACCCGGACCCACAGCAGGCGGCGCGGGTGCCGCTCGTTCGTCAGGAGATCGGGAGATGAGCGAACTCATCTACACGGATACGTTGCCCGGAGGTAAGCACTGGTCGATGATCATGCGTCGCGGGACGCTGCTCACGCTCACGGACGCGGACGGCGGCGCCAACGTCGGCATGCTGCTCTACAATCCGACCAGCCTCGTCGAGCGCTACAATGCGCCCGACACGCTCAAGTGCCAGCACACCTTCAAGCTCACCAAGGGGCATTGCCTCTATACCGACATGGGGCGCGTGCTGTGCTCCATCGTCGAGGACACGTTCGGCTGGCACGATACCGTTTCCGGCAACACGACCAAGGCCAGCGTCAAGCGCAAGTGGGGCGAAGCCAACTACCAGACGCACCGCAACGACTGGACCCAGAACGGCTATGACAGCTTCCTCGTCGAAGCCGCCAAGTACGGCATGGGGCGGCGCGATCTCGTCGCCAACGTCAACTGGTTCAGCAAGGTCGCCGTCGATGCCGCGGGCGGCATGATCTTCGACACGTCGGCGGCAAAGGCCGGCGCCTCGGTGACGCTGCGCTTCGAGATGGACACGCTGGTGCTGCTGCACACCTGTCCGCACCCGCTCAATCCCGCGGCGTCCTATCCCAGAAAGGCGGTTCGCTTCGAGATCAGCGAAGCGCCCGCGGTGACGGCCGACGACGCGTGCCTCAACTCGGCGCCCGAGAACGGACGCGGGTTCGAGAACAACAGGCTGTTCCACGCCTGCTCCTGTCACGCGCATTGAGGGAGAGAGCCATGAACATCAAGGAAAGTGCGCTCGATCCCTCGACGGCCAGCGCGCGTCTCACGGTGCTCGCCGGAGACTATCTGCTGCACTCCATCAAGGCCGGGGACACGGTGCGTCTCGTCGACGTGGAAGGCAACCAGGCCGCCGACACCCTCTTTTTCAACGCCAACGATCCGCATGAGCGCTACTCGGCGACGGACACGATCCGCGAGCAGGGCAACGTCTACGTCGGAGCCGGCACGACCATTCTCTCGGACCGCTGCACTCCGATGCTGACGATCGTCGCCGACACGGTCGGCCGGCACGACACGCTGGGCGGGGCCTGCGCGACCGAAAGCAACACGGTGCGTTATGCGCTCGAGAAGAAGAGCATGCACGCCTGCCGCGACTCCTACCTGCTCGCGGTGGCCGAGAACGAGCACCTCGGGCTCTCGAAGCGGGACATCGGCCACAACATCAACTTCTTCATGAACGTGCCGGTGACGCCAGAGGGCGGGTTGACCTTCGCCGACGGCGTCTCAGGTCCCGGTAAGTACGTGGAGATGCGTGCGGAGATGGACGTCATCATTCTCATCTCCAACTGCCCTCAGCTCAACAATCCCTGCAACGCCTACAACCCGACGCCCATCGAGGTGATCGTGTGGACGGGAGCCGCGTGATCCCATGTTCAAAAAAGTTCTGATCGCAAACCGCGGCGCTATCGCCTGCCGCGTCATCCGCACCCTCGACCGCATGGGTATCCAGAGCGTCGCCGTCTATTCGGAGGCGGACCGCTACTCGTTGCATGTGAAGCGTGCTGGCGAAGCCGTGCTCATCGGTCCGCCGCCCGCGTCGAAGAGCTATCTCGAGCAAGAAGCGGTGCTCGAGGCGGCCAGGCGCACCGGCGCCGAGGCCATCCATCCAGGCTACGGCTTCCTGTCCGAGAACCCAGGCTTTGCGGAAGCCTGCGAGGCCGCGGGTATCCGCTTCATCGGCCCGCGGCCGGATCATATGCGCGCGTTCGCGCTGAAGCACACGGCCCTCGAACTGGCGGAGAAGGCCGGCGTGCCGCGTGCACCCGGCTCGGGCCTGCTCGCGAGCCTCGATCATGCCATCGTGGAGGCGCGGCGCATCGGCTATCCGGTCATGCTGAAAAGCACGGCAGGCGGCGGCGGCATCGGATTGCAGCTCATCAAATCCGAGGACGAGCTTGCGCCGATGTACGAGCGCGTCGAGCGGCTAGCGCGCAACAACTTCAAAGACGCAGGCATGTTCCTCGAGAAATACGTCTCGCGGGGACGCCACATCGAGGTGCAGATCTTCGGTGACGGCAAGGGCAAGGTCGTGGCCGTCGGCGAGCGTGATTGCTCGGCCCAGAGGCGCAACCAGAAGGTCGTCGAGGAAACGCCCGCGCCGAACCTCCCGGAAAAGACGCGTCAGGCATTGTGGGAAACAGCGTCGCGGCTCGGCGAGAGCGTGGGCTATGCCAACGCCGGAACGGTTGAGTTCCTCTACGATACGGACACGGGCGAGTTCTATTTCCTCGAGGTCAACACGCGGCTTCAGGTGGAGCACGGCGTCACCGAGGAAGTGACCGGCATCGATCTTGTCGAGTGGATGGTGCGCGAAGCGGCGGGTGAGCTGCCTCCCATCTCGCAGGGCGACATCAAGCCCAAGGGCGCGTCGATCCAGGTGCGGCTCTATGCCGAGGATCCAGCGCGCGATTTCCGTCCAAGCTCCGGCTTGCTGACGAACGTGACGTGGCCCGCGGACACGCGCGTCGAGACCTGGGTCGAAAGCGGGACGGATGTCTCTCCGTTCTACGATCCGATGATCGCCAAGGTCATCACGACGGGCGCTTCGCGCGAAGAAGCGCTCGCCAAGCTGAAGGCGTCGCTGGCAGCGACCCGCGTCGCAGGCATCGAAACCAACCTCGCTTATCTCTCGGAGCTGATCGGCTCGGAGGTGTTCGCGGATGGCAAGGTCACGACACGCACTCTCGATACCTTCGCCTACCATCCGGCGAGCTTCGAGGTGGTGCTGGCCGGCACTCTCACCACCGTGCAGGACTGGCCGGGACGCCTCGGCCTGTGGGACGTGGGCGTGCCGCCGTCGGGTCCGATGGACTCGCGTTCGTTCCGCCTTGCCAACCGACTGGTCGGAAATCCCGACTTTGCAGCGGGGCTCGAAATCACGCTCGCGGGCCCGACACTCAAGTTCAACACCGACGCGCTCCTTTGCCTCGCGGGTGCCGAGATGGCGGCCAAGGTCGATGGGACGCCGGTTCCGTTCTGGAAGCCGTTCGAGGTCAAGGCCGGACAGACGCTGGCCATCGGCACCGTAAAGGGAGCCGGAGCGCGCGCTTATCTCGCCGTACGTGGCGGCATCGATGTGCCTGACTATCTCGGATCGAAGGCCACGTTCCAACTCGGCAAGTTCGGCGGCCATGGCGGCCGGGCGCTGCTGGCCGGCGACGTGTTGCATGTCGGTGCGATTGAAACGCTCGGCGAACCGGTAACCGATGCGCTCGTCCCTTCCCTCGTGCCGGAGATCTCGCACGCGTGGCAGATCGGCGTGCTCTATGGTCCTCACGGCGCGCCGGACTTCTTCACGGAAGGCTTCATCGAGACGTTTTTCGAGACCGACTGGGAGGTGCACTACAATTCGAACCGCACCGGCGTGCGGCTCATCGGTCCGAAGCCCGAGTGGGCGCGCGCCGATGGCGGCGAAGCGGGCCTGCATCCCTCCAACATCCACGACAACGCGTATGCGGTCGGGACCGTGGACTTCACCGGCGATATGCCGATCATCCTCGGCCCCGACGGCCCGTCATGCGGCGGCTTCGTGTGCCCGGTGACGATCATCGCGGCGGAGCTTTGGAAAATGGGCCAGCTCCGCCCCGGCGATAAGGTGCGTTTCGTGCGCGTCTTGCCGGACGCGGCCTATCAGGCGGAGTGGGCGCTTGAAGCGAACATCGAAACCCTGGCCCCTGTGGCGCCCGACGACATTCCTGGCGCGCCCGGCACGGGTGCCGATCACTGCATCGTCGGCGAGATTCCGGAGGAGCCGGATAAGCCGCTCGTCGTCTACCGGCGCGCGGGCGACAAGTACATGCTGGTCGAATACGGCCCGTTGGTGCTGGACCTGGAATTGCGTTTCCGCGTGCACGGTCTGATGACCAAGCTCCGGGCTCGCAATGTGCCCGGTATCTCGGATCTCACGCCCGGCGTTCGCTCGCTGCAGATCCACTACGAGAGCCGGACGCTGCCGCTCGAAACCCTGATTTCGATCCTGCGCGAGATCGATGCCGAGCTCGACGAGGCGACCGACATCACCGTGCCGAGCCGCGTCGTGCGCCTACCGTTGTCGTGGAACGATCCGACCGTCCAGACGGCAATCGACAAGTACATGCAGTCGGTCAGGCCGGACGCTCCGTGGTGCCCGAGCAATATCGAGTTCATCCGGCGCATGAACGGCCTCGACAGCATCGCCGACGTGCAGAAGATCATCTTCGAGGCGAGCTACCTAGTGCTTGGCCTCGGCGACGTGTATCTCGGCGCGCCGCTGGCGACACCCGTCGATCCAAGACACCGGCTGGTGACGACCAAGTATAATCCGGCGCGCACGTGGACGGCCGAGAACATGGTCGGCATCGGCGGCGCCTACATGTGCGTCTACGGCATGGAAGGTCCGGGCGGCTATCAGCTCTTCGGGCGCACGTGCCAGATGTGGAATACGTATCGCGTCACGGCGGACTTCAAGCCCGAGCATCCGTGGCTGTTGCGCTTCTTCGATCAGGTGCAGTTCTATCCGGTCTCGGCCGAGGAGCTTTTGAAGATCCGAGAGGATGTGGTCGACGGGCGCTTTTCGCTCGACATCACCGAGACAACCTTCAGCCTCAAGGACTATCGCGCCTATCTGGCGGCCAATGCCGACGAGATTGCTGCGTTCAAGGCGCGCCAGCAGGAGGCGTTCAACGAGGAACGCCAACGCTGGAAGGCAAGCGATCAGTCGGCGGCCGCCGTCGATGCCGATGCGGGCGCGCCGCCTGAGGCGGATGAAATCCCCGAGGGCAGCGTCGCCGTGCCGAGCCCGGTTCCCGGCAACGTGTGGAAGATCCAGGTGGCAGAAGGCGCGCGCGTCGCGGCTGGCGATGTGCTGGTGATCGTCGAGTCCATGAAGATGGAGATGACGGTTACGGCTCCGCACGACGGCGTCGTCGTCGAGTTGCGTTGCGCCGAGGGGCGCGCCGTGTCGCTCGGACAGACGGTGGCCGTGCTCGCCGAGCTGGAGGCGGCGCAATGAGCGTGTCGCTCGATCTATCGTCTTTGTCGGCGGCCTATGCCGCCGGCACGCTGACACCACGCGCTGTCGTCGAAGAGGTCTACCGGCGCATCGCCGAGATGGGCGAGAAGCCAGTTTGGATCTCGCTCGTGCCAAAAGAGCAAGCCTTGGCGCGTGCCGCGGCTGCAACAGGTCCGCTCGCCGGCATTCCGTTCGCCGTCAAAGACAACATCGACGTCAAAGGCATTCCGACCACGTGCGCCTGTCCCGAGTTCGCATACACGCCTGAGCGGTCGGCCACCATCGTCGAGCGCCTGGAAGCCGCCGGCGCAATCCTGATCGGCAAGACCAACCTCGATCAGTTCGCGACGGGGCTCGTCGGCACGCGGACGCCCTACGGCATCTGCTCGAGCGTGTTCGACGCGGCGTATGTCTCAGGCGGATCGAGTGCTGGCTCAGGCGTGGCAGTTGCGGGCGGGCTGGTGTCGTTCGCGCTCGGCACGGATACGGCCGGCTCGGGACGCGTGCCGGCTGCCTTCAACAACATCGTGGGTCTGAAGCCGACCAAAGGCCTGTTCTCGACACGCGGCCTCGTGCCGGCGTGCAGGACGCAGGACGTGATCTCGATCTTCGCGCTCACCTCGGGAGATGCCGCGAAGGTGGCGGAAGTTGCGGCGGCCTACGACGCGGAGGATCCCTACTCGCGCAAGGCCCCCAAGCCTTACGTGGCGAGCGCACCGGCCGCGCTTCGCATCGGCGTGCCGAAATCCGGGCTCGAGTTCTTCGGCGACGCCGAGGCGGAGAAGCTCTATTGGGCTGCGGTCGAGAACGCCAAGGCGCTCGGCACGGTGGTGGAGTTCGACTTTGCGCCCTTCGCCGAAGCGGCTTCCCTGCTCTATTCCGGTCCATGGGTTGCAGAACGCTTCGCGGCCATCCGCGCCTTCGCCGAAAGCACGCCCGAAGCGATCATAGAGCCGGTGCGCTCCATCATTTTCGGCGCCAAGGGTCTTTCGGCCGCCGACGCGTTCCAGGGCTTTTACAAGCTGGCGGATTTCGTGCGCGCCGCCGACGCCGAGTGGGCCCGCATGGACGCGATGCTGTTGCCGACCACAGGCACGACCTACAAAATCGCCGACGTGCTGGCGAACCCGGTGCAGCTCAACTCCAACCTCGGCCGGTACACCAACTTCGTGAACCTGATGGATCTCGCGGCCTTCGCGGTTCCGGCCGGGTTCCGCAGCAATGGACTGCCATTCGGCGTCACTCTCATCGGGCCCGCCTTTTCCGATGGCGCTCTCGCCGCCCTCGGTGATCGCCTGCACCGCTCCCTTCCCGCTCTCAAACTCGGAGCCACGACCATGTCGCTCGCCGGAACGCCGCCGCTCACACCGGCGAACGATACGCAAACGACCATCGAGGTTGCCGTCGTCGGCGCGCATCTCACGGGCCAGCCGCTCAACTGGCAGCTCACGGATCGCAACGGCAAGCTGCTCGAGACCACGCGTACGGCTCCCGGCTATCGCCTCTACGCACTGCCCGGCACGACGCCGCCGAAACCGGGCCTCGTCTTCGACGGCACAGGCCCGGGGCTGATCGAGGTCGAAATTTGGGAAATGGAGCAGATCGCCTTCGGCTCATTCGTAGCACTCATTCCGGCGCCGCTCGGCATCGGTACGCTGAAGCTCGAGGACGGCCGCTCGGTCAAAGGCTTCCTGGCCGAAAGCTACGCAACGGCAGGCGGGCTCGATATCAGCTCGTTCGGCGGCTGGCGGGCGTGGCTCGCACAAAAATAGCAGCCATGTCTTGACCACCCGCACCGCGCGCGCCATCTGTTCCGTAATCCGCTCTTTTCACGCGATCGATCGCAAAACAGCGGGACTGGCATATGACGAGCGCTCAGACGTTCCTTGCATCCAAGGCGCTGCGTACACTCGAAAGCGCCATACATACCGGGCACCTCAAACTCGTCACGCCCGAGGGCATGACGCATGACTTCATGGGCGCGATCGACGGCCCGTGCGGCACCATCATCGTGCACGACTGGCGGGCGGTCTCGGCGGCGATGGCGCGCGGCGACATCGGCTTCGGCGAGGCGCACATGGCCGGATGGTGGGACAGCCCCGATCTCGAAGCTCTGTTCGCGGTTCTCATGAGCAATTTCGAGGATCTTGGGCGTCTTGCCTGGGGCACGCCCCTTAACCGGGCGTTCGCGGTCATCCGCGACCGCGTGGTTCGCCGCAACAGCGTGACCGGCGCTCGCCGCAACATCATGGCGCACTACGACCTCGGCAACGCCTTCTATAGCCTTTGGCTCGACCCGAGCATGAGCTATTCGAGCGCGCTCTACCGCGACGAGGAGACCGATCTCGGCGAGGCGCAGCAAGCCAAGTATGGACGCATTCTCGACAGGCTGGGTGACGCGCGCACACGCGTGCTCGAGATCGGCTGTGGCTGGGGCGGCTTCATCGAGGCGGCGCTTAACCGCAACAAGAACGTGACGGGGCTCACGATCTCAGACGAGCAGTTCCGCTTTGCGCGCGAGCGAACCTCGGGACAAGCGGACGTGCGGCTCGAGGATTACCGCGCCTGCAGCGGGCGGTTTGATGCCATCGTGTCGATCGAAATGTTCGAGGCGGTGGGCGAGCGCTACTGGCCTGCCTATTTCCGGACATTGAGCAGCCGGCTGCTTCCCGGAGGTGCTGCCGTGATCCAGACGATCAGCATCGCCGAGACGCTGTTCCCCGGCTACCGCACGTCGAGCGACTTCATCCGCCATCACGTGTTCCCCGGCGGGATGCTGCCGACGCTGTCGCGCTTCAAGAACGAAGCCCAGCGCGCCGGCCTCGCCTGCCGCGACGTGTTCTCGTTCGGCGCTTCGTATGCGCAGACGCTGCGCGACTGGCTGGTGCGGTTCGACGCGGCGCTGCCGGACGTGCGAGCGCTCGGCTTCGACGATGCCTTCATCCGGGGCTGGAGGCTCTATCTCGCGATCTGCGCGGCAGGGTTCGCCAACGGGCGCATCAATGTCCACCAGATCGAGCTCGAACCTCAGGCTTGAAGAAGCTTCAGGCGTCTGGCGTGCGCTCTATCACGTCCACGGCAACCGACATGGAATGGCTGCCGGAATCGTAGATCACGCCGTCGATGGGGGAGACATCCGTATAATCGCGGCCAAAGGCGAGCGGAATGTGGTCGCGTCCGGCGCGCATGGCGTTGGTCGGATCGAGATCCTGCCAGCCAGCCTCGCGACCGCACCAGACCGACACCCAAGCATGCATCGCATCGGCACCCATAAGCCGGGCGGTGCCAGGCCGGGGCACGGTGCGCAGATAGCCGCTGACATAGGCGGCCGGCAGGCCCAGCGAGCGCATGGCGCCGATCATGATATGGGCGAAGTCCTGGCAGACGCCGCGCCGTAGCGCGAAGGCGTCACGCGCGGGCGTCCTGACGTCGGTCGCCGATGGATCGTATTCGAACTCATCGTGGATGCGCTGCATGAGTTCGACGGCGCCCTCGAGAATGGGCCGGCCGGTCGGAAAGCTCGGCTCCGCATAGGCCAACAGGTCGGCATCGATCGGCACGTGGCGCGTTGCGAACAACTGATGCGCGGGCGATCTCGGCGCCAGGCTCGACGTGCGATGGGCTTCGATCCTGACGAGCTCCCAGGCGGGCGTCGTCGCGGGATCAATCGGATCTGGCGGGATGAGCTTCACGACCACGCGGCTGTCGATGGACAGGCTCTTGTGCGTCGACCTCAGCGACAGATGCGTGATCGAGTTGCCGAAGAAATCCTTGGCGACGGAATATTCGCTCGGCTGCGGATCGACGACGACATCGCATTCGAGCACTTCGAGACCAGGGCTCGGCAGCGGAATGAGGCGCAGCACGTGCGAAGCGAACGGCACGAACGAGCCATATGCATACGAGGTGACCTGGTGGATCTCGTAGATCACTCGACGCCTCCTCGCGGCAGCTCGCGCACATGAACGCGCAGGAAGCTTTGGGAAATCTCATCCGAGATCTGCATCAACGCATTCTCGACGCCCAGGATGTCGTCGCTCCTGATGCGGACGGGATCGAAGGCGAGCACGGTTTCAAGCACGCGCTTCGCGGTGGCGAGTGCAGGTGTCGGCCGGCTCGACGGAGGCAATAGCGGCAGGTTCTCGCAGTGCTCGCGGATTCGACCGAGCTGGAACGTGAGCGAGCGCGGATTGCTGTCGTCGAGCAGCACGAGGTCGAGCACGGGCGCCAGCGCGGCACCGAACGGATAGCGGCCGCGATAGGTGATCTGCGTGTCGCTGAGATCGAGCAGAACGTCGAGCTCTTCCGGCGTCCCGGGCACGTGCGCGAACTGTCGCGCATAGCGACAGATGGAAATGGCGCGCTCGATGCGCTGGCCGAGCTTCAGGAAGCGCCAGCCCGATCTGCGGTTCATGTTCTCGAGCTGGAAGCCCGTCACGGCGGCGATGATGCGCTGAGCGCTGCTGGCGCGCTCGTAGACGAGGCTCTCGGGCAGCTCGGCGCCCGAGGCATGGACGAAGCTATTCAAGTCTTCGAGGGCCCGCCATGCATCGGGGGGAAAGCGATCGCGAATGACGATCCCGGAGCGGCGGGCTGAGCGCACCAGCGCCGGCACGGCTCCATTCCTATTCAGATCGCACAGTGCCGCCTGCGCCGTGCGGCCGAGGTTGCCGCGTTGCGGCTCCTGCTCGACAGCGCCCCAACGGAACAGGATCTCGCCTAGCCCCGTGAGGTCCGCACGATCCTGATCGGGCCGGTCGGAGGCACGCGCGGCAAGGGCGCGGATCAAACGCAGCGTGGCCTCGGTGCGCTCGATGTAGCGGGCGAGCCAGAACAGATTGTCGGCTTGCCGGCTCGGCAGCGCGCCGGTGGCGCGGCGGACGACGATCTGCTTTTCCGTAGGCAGCAGCGTCGTCTGGTTGGCCTGGCCATCAGACAGGACCCATACGTCGGCGGAGCGGGCGCCCCTCTGCATGGTGACCGCGCGCGGATCGTTCTTGTCGCCGATGACGGCGAAGCCGCCCGGCATTACTTTGTAACCATCCGTCGTGGCGGCGACGAAAACGCGAACCGTGAAGGGATGCGGTTCAAGGCGGCCATTCACCCAGACGGGCGTCGTCGAGAGCTTCACGGCCTCCTGGCCGACGAAGTCTATGCCGCGGCGCTCGATGGCCCGGCGGAGCGACGAGCGCTCATCGGCACTGGTCTCGGCTATAGTCCAGGGGCCGCCGGGTGGATTGCCGCGGCTTGTGCGCGTGAACGCCGGCGCGATGACCAGCTCATCGAAGCGATCGAGGACGGCCTCACGCTCCGCGGCCTGGCCGCACCACCAGGTGGCGACGTTGGGCAGCTTCAGGCTTTCGCCCAGCAGCGGCGCTGCAAGCGCCGGAAGGAAGCCCATCAGGGCGCGGGATTCCGCAAGGCCCGAGCCAATGGCATTGGCCAGTGTGACGTTGCCCTGACGCACGGCCTGGACGAGCCCGGGGACACCGAGCTGCGAGCGGCCGTTGAGCTCGAGGGGATCGGCGAAATCGCTGTCGATGCGGCGCAAGAGAACGCGGACCTTGCGCAAGCCAGCGATGGTGCGCAGGTAGACCTCGTCGCCCTGGACCATGAGATCCGCGCCCTCGACGAGACGAAGGCCGAGATAGCGAGCCAGATACGTATGCTCGAAATAGGTTTCGTTCAGAGGCCCGGGCGTGAGCAAGCAAACGCCGGCGTCGTCCGGCTCGCGCAGTCGGCCCAAGGTTTCGCGCGTGCGATCGAAGAACTGCGCCAGGCGCTCGACCTCGAACGAACGGAAAATGTCGGAGAGGCTCCGCGACAGGGCGATGCGGTTCTCGAGCGCGTAGCCTGCCCCCGACGGCGCCTGCGTGCGGTCGCGAAGCACCCACCATTGCCCGGTCGGACTGCGGCAGAGATCGACCGCATAGAGAAACAGGTGCTTGCCGCCGGCGGGCCTCGAATGCACGAGGGGGCGCAAATATTCGGGGCTTCCCGCGACGACAGTCGCAGGGAGCAACTGATGGTGCACGAGGCGCCCGGCTCCGTAGCAATCGGCGAGCACCGCCTCGACAAGGCGCGCGCGCTGCACGACACCGGCCTCGATGAACTTCCAGTCCTCGGGTGAGATCAGCAGCGGTACATGGCTCAGGGGCCAGGCACGCTCGCTGGCGGCGGGATCGTCATAGACGCGATAGAAGACGCCGGAGTCGCGCAGATAGCGGTCCGCCGCATCAAATCGCGCCCTGGTGGCATCCGGGCCTTCAGCCGCAAGGCGCTCTACAAATGGGCGCCAGTGGGGGCGAAGCGCGCCGGTCTCATCGACCATCTCGTCGTAGGCGCCGGGCTGCGGCCGGTATCCCGACAGGAGCGCGTCCATGTTCGGCTGGTCGGCCGTTCTCGCCGGCTCACCCGTCACGCCCATCGTCCAATGAAAGTCGCTGGGTCATGAGATCGGGCGTCTCAAGTCGAGCGTCGCCGGATACTCGTCGGTCCGCTCCGGCCGCGGCGGCATGATGAAGCCGGGCGTGTGACCGTGATCCTGGAAGCGGGCAAGACGGCGCGCCTCGGCTTCGTAGGTGTTGACCGGATAGGTGTCGTAGCTGCGTCCGCCCGGATGGGCCACGTGATAAACGCAGCCACCGAGCGAACGGTTGTTCCAGGAATCGAGGATGTCGAAGGTCAGGGGCGCGTCGGGCGCGATGGTCGGATGCAGACCCGAGGACGGCTTCCAGGCCTTGAAGCGCACGCCGGCGACATACTCACCCTTGAGGCCCGTCGAGACGAGCGGCACGCGACGGCCGTTGCACGTCACGACGTGACGTTGCGGATTGAGGCCCTGGGTTTTCACCTGCAGGCGCTCGACCGACGAGTCGACGTATCGCACGGTGCCTCCAGCAGAACCTTCCTCGCCCATCACGTGCCATGGCTCCAGCGCTTGGCGCAGCTCCAGGTGCACGCCCCCATGCTCGACGCTGCCATAGAACGGGAATCGAAATTCCCGCTGGGCGTCGAACCATTCCGATTTGAAAGGGTAACCTGCCTGACCTAGCTCGTCGAGGACTCCAAGGAAGTCGGCCCACACGAAGTGCTCGAGCATGAAGCGATCGTGCAACGTCGTGCCCCAGCGCACGAGCTGGCCCGACTGGGGCTCGCGCCAAAAGCGAGCAATGAGTGCCCGAAGCAAGAGTTGCTGCGCCAAGCTCATGCGGTAGTCGGGCGGCATCTCGAAGGAGCGGAACTCGACCAGTCCCAAGCGGCCGGTGGGGCCGTCCGGCGAATAGAGCTTGTCGATGCAGATTTCGCTGCGATGCGTGTTGCCGCTCGAATCGACGAGCAGGTTGCGGAACAGCCGGTCCACCAGCCACGGCGGTGGCGCCGGCCCTTCGCCAGGCGACGGCACCATGCCGGTGGCGATCTCGAGCTCGTAGAGACCCTCGTGACGCGCCTCGTCCACGCGCGGCGCCTGGCTCGTCGGGCCGATGAACAGGCCCGAGAACAGGTACGACAGCGACGGGTGGCGCTGCCAATAGACGATGAGGCTTTTCAGCAGATCCGGCCGGCGCAGGAACGGGCTCGACGCCGGCGTCGCGCCGCCAACGACGACGTGGTTGCCGCCACCCGTGCCGGTGTGCCGGCCATCGGTCATGAACTTGTCGGCGCCCAGGCGCGACAAGCGCGCCTCGTGATAGAGCTGCTCGGTGATGTCGACGCATTCACGCCAGGACGTGGCAGGGTGAATGTTGACCTCGATGACGCCGGGATCGGGCGTGACCTTGATGACATTCAAACGGTAATCGGGCGGAGGCGGATAGCCTTCGATGTGCACCGGCAGGTTCAATTCGACTGCGGTCGCTTCGACGACGGTCAGAAGCTCGAGGTAATCCTCGAGAGACCCCAGCGGCGGCATGAAAACACACAACTTGCCGTCGCGCTGCTCGATGGCGAGCGCCGTGCGCACCGACGCGCCTTCGATATCGTGAGAAAGCGGAAATGGCTGGCGATAGGGGTTGTCGCCGACACGGCGATAGACTTGCGTGAACTCGTCAGGATCGGGCAGAGGTTCGCGCTCGAGGAACGGATCGTCGGGCACGACCTGCGGATACGCGAGCGGCGGGATCCAGGGCAGCGAGTTGAGCGGCAGGCGGAGGCCCAATGGGCTATCGCCAGGAACAAGGAACAGGTGCTTGCGGCGCAGCTTCCATTTCTCGCTCATCCAGCCCTTGCCGGCGCGCGAGTTCCAACGCTGGACGGGCAGCACGAAGCCGGTCGCCTTGCCCAGGCCTCGCTCGAAGACGCGGGCGATGCGGGCCCGCTCCTCGGCATCCTCGAGCTTGCTCTTCATCGGGTCGACGTTGTCGGGAAGCTGAGCTTCCTTGATGATCCAATGCGCCGGGTCCTCGTAGGCGGGCTCGACGTAGGTCGCGCCAACGCCAAGGCGCTCTGCAATGCCCTCGCTGAATTTCTTCGTCTTCTCGATGTCGTAGGGAGCGGATTTGGCCTCGTTGGCGATGAAAGCCGGATCCTGCCAGATCGGCTTGCCGTCGCGGCGCCAGTAAAGAGCGAAAGTCCAACGCGGCAGGCTTTCACCGGGGTACCACTTGCCCTGCCCGTAATGCAGGAAGCCTCCGGGCGCGAAGCGAGCACGCAAGCGGCGGATGAGATCGTCGGCGCGGATGCGCTTTGTCGGACCTACGGCCGCCGTGTTCCATTCGCCGGATTCGTAGTCGTCGATGGATACGAACGTCGGCTCGCCGCCCATCGTAAGGGCGACATCCTCGGTTTTGAGATCCTCATCGACCTTGTCGCCAAGCTCGACGAGAGCTTTCCAGGCTTCATCCGAGAACGGGAGCGTAATGCGCGGCTTCTCCGCTACGCGCGTCACGACCATCTCGAAATCGAACTCGACGTCGGATTCATCCACTGTGCCGGTTATGGGCGCGGCGGAGGAATAGTGCGGTGTCGCGGCGAGCGGCAGATGACCTTCGCCGCACAACAGGCCCGATGTGGGATCAAGGCCGATCCAACCGGCGCCGGGGATGTAGACCTCGCACCAGGCGTGCAGGTCGGTGAAGTCGACCTCGGTGCCCGACGGACCGTCGAGCGATTTCAGGTCCGGGCGCAGCTGGATCAGGTAGCCCGAGACGAAGCGCGCTGCGAGACCCAGGTGGCGGAGGATGTTGACCAGGAGCCAGCCGGTGTCGCGGCATGATCCGGACGCGAGTGCGAGCGTTTCCTCGGGCGTCTGGACGCCGGGCTCGAGGCGAATGAGGTAGCCGATCTCGCGATTGAGGCGAGCGTTGAGCTCGACGAGGAAATCGATCGTACGGACCTTCTCCCTCGATATGGACTTGAGGAATTTCGCCAGAAGCGGCCCGACCGGCTGGGTCTCTAGATAGGGCGCGAGCTCGCGGGCGAGATCGGCCGCATACTCGAACGGCGTCTGTTCCGCGTAATCCTCGATGAAGAAGTCGAAGGGATTGTAGACCGCCATCTCGGCAATGAGATCGACGGTGACGGAATACTCGGTCGTCTTCTCGGGAAAGACGTAGCGGGCGAGCCAGTTCCCGTGCGGATCCTGCAACCAGTTCACGAAATGGGGCTCGGGCGTAACCTTTATGGAGTAGCTATGAACCGGCACCCGGCAGTGCGGGGCTGGTCTAAGACGTATTGTCTGTGGCCCAAGAGAAACAGGGCGATCATACTTGTAGCGGGTGACGTGGTGCAGGCTCGCAAGTATCGCCATAAGCGGAATCGCATCTCTCAGGTCGCTGAGAAAACCCGCTGAATTGACCGGAAATTCAGCTTCGAGCACTATATTGTGCAATGCAATGATGCTGCCTTGTTGGGCAACCGATGGTCAAGCGCGATGCGGTGTATTTGCGCCTAATCTCTACTCAGGGAACCGCCTACTTTTCCGGCAATTTAGCTCTTTTGTGACGCAGGGCTTGACGGAAATCAGCCGCCCTGTTGCACTGCGGGAGTCGAAGCTCTTCAGCGGATGCGAAGACTTTCGGCAGGAGATGCCACGTTATGCATTACTACACCTATGAACTTGCTCACGTTTTGATGCAGCCTATGCGCTTTATGGCGCGAGCCCTCAAAACCCAGATGGAGCTACCGTTCAACCCTCTGGCTTCTACCGAACTCGCCAAGAATTTCACCGCCGCATGCGAAGTTTTCGAAGGCATGACGCGCCGGTACGGAAAGCCGGATTTCGGAATTAAGGAAACTACGGTCCACGGCCTTACCGTTCCGGTACGCGAAGAGGTCGTTCTTAAGAAGACCTTCTGTAACCTTCTCCATTTCGACCGCGACGAGACTGTCGTCGGTAAACGCTACGACCCCAAGGTCCTCCTCATCGCTCCCATGTCGGGCCATTACGCGACGCTTTTGCGCGGTACGGTCCAGGCCATGATCAAGGAGCACAATCTCTACATTACGGACTGGGCGGACGCGCGCGACATTCCGGTTTACGAAGGCGGCTTCGGCCTCGACGACTTCATCGATTACATCATCGAGTTCGTCCAGTTCCTGGGCCCGAACACGCACGTGATGGCGGTGTGCCAGCCCGCGGTTCCCGCGCTCGCCGCAACCGCTGTGATGGCTGCCAACGACGATCCCTGTCAGCCAGCTTCGCTGACGCTGATGGGCGGACCGATCGACACGCGCCGCAACCGCACACAGGTGAACAAGCTCGCCGAGGAGAAGCCGCTCTCCTGGTTCGAGAACAACGTCATCAACTACGTGCCCTTCCCCAACGCAGGTTTCGGGCGACGCGTATATCCGGGCTTCATCCAGCTCACCGGCTTCATGACGATGAACCTCGAGCGCCATACGCAGGCGCACGTGAAGCTTTTCGAGAACCTGGTCAAAGGCGACTGCGACTCCGTCAAGCAGCATCGCGACTTCTACGAAGAATACCTCGCCGTCATGGACCTGCCGGCGGAATTCTATCTCGAGACCGTCGAGGCGGTGTTCCAGAACCATCTCCTGCCCAAGGGCGAGCTCATGCATCGCGGGCAGAAGGTCGACTGCAGCGCCATTCGCAAAACGGCCATCATGACGGTCGAGGGCGAGCGCGACGACATCTGCGGCTTGGGTCAGACTGAAGCCGCGCACGATCTCTGTCCGAACGTTCCAGTCGACGAGCACTACTATTACGTGCAGCCGGGTGTCGGCCATTACGGCGTGTTCAGCGGCACGCGTTTCCGCGCAGAGATTCAGCCGCGTATCCGCGAGATGATCCGCACCATTCAGTTCAAGCGGCGGATCGAAGCTCCCGACGTCAAGATTCCGTTGCCTTACCGGTCACTTGCGCCCGCGCGCGAGAAGCAGTTCGATTGGCGCGGCGACGAGGAGCCCACCAGCCCCGTCAACGGCGCAGGTTAACCACCTCGTTCAAGGACGCCGCGTTGACTCTCGGTGCGCTCTCTCTAGAGTGCGCCGCGATATTCCCTCACGCATCAGCTGTCTTTCGATCGAGGTCATGCCGCCGATGAGCGCAATCCGTACGCCTGCCAAGCATTTCGCCCCTCTCGCCATCGGCGCTCCCGAACCCTTCCGCTCCCTTCCCGTCCGCATCGAGCGCATGATCCATTTCGTGCCGCCGCACAACGAGAAGATCCGCTCGAAAATCAAGGATATCGCCGGTCAGGTCGACGTCGTGCTCGGCAACCTCGAGGACGCGATCCCGGTCGGAGACAAGGAAGCCGCGCGCAAGGGCTTCATCAAGATGGCGCTCGAGAACGATTTCGGCGACACGGGTCTGTGGACGCGCATCAACTGCCTCAACTCGCCGTGGATGCTCGACGACGTGACCGAGATCGTCGCGGCCGCCGGCGACAAGCTCGATGTGATCATGCTGCCCAAGGTCGAGGGACCGTGGGACATCCACTACCTGGATCAGCTTCTGGCTCAGCTCGAGGCTCGCCATTCGGTGAAGAAGCCGATCCTCATTCACGCCATTCTGGAAACCGCCGAGGGCGTCAAGAACGTCGAGGCCATCGCAGCGGCAAGCCCGCGCATGCACGGCATGAGCCTCGGTCCCGCAGACCTCGCCGCTTCGCGCGGCATGAAGACGACGCGGGTCGGTGGCGGCCATCCGGACTACTACGTGCTCGAGGATGCCGGACCCGATGCCGCCGCAGCCCGCGCGCGCTATCAGCAGGACCTCTGGCACTACACGGTCGGCAAGATGGTCGATGCCTGCCTCAGCTACGGGTTGAAGCCGTTCTACGGACCGTTCGGAGACTTCTCGGACGGCGCGGCATGCGAGGCGCAGTTCCGCAATGCCTTCATCCAGGGCTGCCTCGGAGCCTGGTCGCTGCATCCGACGCAGATCGACATCGCCAAGCGCGTGTTCTCGCCGGACGTCAAGGAAGTGGCCTTCGCGAAGCGCATCCTCGACGCCATGCCCGATGGCACGGGCGCCGTCATGATCGACGGCAAGATGCAGGACGATGCCACCTGGAAGCAGGCCAAGGTCATCGTCGACCTTGCCAAGCTCGTCGCCAAGAAGGATCCCGAGCGCGCCGCTGCCTATGGATTTTAACGCTGGCTCGCACTTTAACGTGGGCTCATGTTGCACAGGCGACCAGTTTCGGTTGTGCTAGAGTCTGCCCGCTCGGCGATACCCAACCTTGGGCTATCGCCGCGGCGGAACCCGGGGGCTAACTCTAGTTGACATCGAATAAAGTCTCCCATCGAATAGACCTTCTGACGGGGGGACCGGCACAATGCCGCGCAAAGCAGTAAAGGCCGCGCCTCGTGGAGCAAAGAAGCCCGCGCCGCGCAAGCCAAGGATCCGGACGAAGAAGGCTATTGCGATGCGCAAGGCCAAGTTCGCGCTCGGGCAAATCGTGCGCCACCGCGTTTATCCGTTTCGCGGTGTCGTGTTCGACATCGATCCGGTCTTCAACAACTCCGAGGATTGGTGGCTCGCAATTCCGGCCGAGATCCGCCCGGTGAAGGATCAGCCCTATTACCACCTGCTGGCTGAGAACGACGAGACCGAATACATCGCCTATGTGTCGGAGCAGAACCTGCTTCCCGACGACAGCGGAATGCCGCTCAGGCATCCGCAGCTCAACGATTTCTTCGTCGAGGACGAGGACGGCCGGCTGCATGCGGTTTTCATGCAGCCCAACTGACGCCGCGTTTTCACCACTAACGCCAAAGCAAAAAGCCGCCCGGATTCACATCCGGGCGGCTTCGTCGTTCAAGAGGCGGAGAGGCCTGAACCGAGCTTACTTCTTAGCAGCTGGCGCAGCGGCAGGTGCAGCCGTCTCGCCGGGCTTCGGCGGAAGGTCCTTCATCTGCTCAGCCTTCATCTTCTCGTAGGCTTCAGCCTGACGCTGACGGATCTGAGCCATCAGCTGGCCGCGGGCCTTCTTGTACTCAGCGTTGTCCACCGGCTTGCCGGCGAAGGCCTCGGGGAAGCCGTCGAGCGGAACCGGGAAACCGATCGGCTGCGCCGAAGCGTTCATCGCGAGAACCATAATGCCGCCGCCGGCCTTCATCTGCTCGACGATCTCCTTGGTGGCCTCGGTCTCAGCCGTGCATCCCGACGGATGGCAGAGCGAGAACTTGAGGTCGATAGGCTTGAGGGAGTTCTCGTCGATCTTCTCGTTCTTGGCAGCCTTCGCCCACTGATCCTTGGTGTAGACGGCGGCCTTGATGCCGGGAGGGATCGCCATGCCGAGCGGCACCATGACCATCAGCGACGGGTGGTCGGAGCCTTCGACCTGACGGATAGCGGCAGAGACCAGCACCATGCCCGAGTTGCCATCGAGACGCTCATGATGCGTCAGGCAGATGTCCTTCTCTTCCTTGACCTCCTTGCCGTCCTTGTCCTTCTTGACCAGAGGCGACTTCTCGCAAAGCTTCACCCAGGCGCTCTGCGGCTTATCGCCGTTGGCGGCCGGAGCGGCCGCAGCGTCCTTCTTTGCCGCAGGGGCCGCAGCGGGAGCCTTATCCTTCGCAGTTTGAGCAAATGCCGGGCTTGCCGCATTCAGCCCGATGACGATGGCAGCCGCTGCGCTCATCGACAGCGCGCCGCGCACCGCGCTCCTTGCGATAAAATCTCTGTACGACATGAGAAAATCGACCTTTCATTGTGAGCCGGTCCCAGGACCCATGCTGGAAGTCCGCTCCGGCGCCTCAGCCCCTCTTCGCAGCGCTCAAGCGTCGATTAGGGTGTCGACGTCGGGAGCACAGGTCTCGGCGCCCCGCGGCGCCCAACCGGCCCGGCAGTAAGGCCCGGATTACGGCATTCCCGTGACGCGGAGCCCTTTAGACAAGGCTTTCGCCCGCTGATACCACAGGGCCGTTGCAAAGTCGCAACGCCGGCCGTCACTTGAACACCGCTTTGACATTCTAAAACCTGTGCTACGCCAAACACGTGACCCCGGAGAACAACTCTTCCGTGCTGCGCCTTTTCCCCTATTTCCTCGTCGGCATCCTCGCATTCGGCATCCAGGCTTCCGCGCGGGCCGAGCCTTCGCATGCGATCGCCATGCATGGCGCGCCTGAGCTTCCGGACGGATTCTCGCATTTTCCGTATGCGACGCCCGATGCACCCAAGGGTGGGCGCATCGTGCTCGGCTCCTCGGGCTCGTTCGACAACCTCAACCCGATGATCGTGCGCGGCGAGCCCGTACAGGGTATCCGCGAGTTCGTGGTCGAGCCGCTCATGGCACGCAGCCAGGACGAGCCCTTCACCCTCTATGGCCTCCTGGCCGAGACGATCGACGTGCCGGCCGACCGTGGCGAGGTTACGTTCCGGCTCAATCCCGCCGCCCGCTTCTCGGACGGCAAGCCCGTAACGGCTGACGACGTGATCTTCTCGTTCGAGGTCCTGCGCGACAAGGGCCGGCCGAATTACCGCACCTACTACAAGAAGGTCGCCAAGACCGAACGCATCTCCGATCACGAGGTCCGCTTCGTGCTGGCCGAGCGCGGCGACCGGGAGATGCCGCTGATCCTCGGGCTCATGCCTATCCTGCCGCGCCACGCGATGTCGGCCGATACATTCGATCAGACGACGCTCAATCCCATCGTCGGCTCCGGGCCCTACCGCATCTCGCGCATCGATGCGGGACGGTCGATCACGTACCAGCGCGATCCCAACTATTGGGGGCGCGATCTTCCGGTCAATCGCGGCCGCTTCAACTTCGACGAGATACGCTTCGACTACTTCCGCGAAGAGGCGACGCTGTTCGAGGCTTTCAAAACAGGCGCCATCGATCTCAGAAACGAGGACAATCCGGCGCGGTGGGCGCAGAGCTATACGTTTCCGGCCGTAAAGAGCGGAAACGTGATCCGGGCCGATATGCCTATCGGACTGCCCGCCGGCATGACGGCCCTCGTGTTCAATACGCGCAAGCCGGTGTTTTCTGACCCGCGCGTGCGCGAGGCGCTGATCCTGCTTTTCAATTTCGAGTGGATCAACAGCAACCTCTATCATGGGCTCTATTCGCGCACTCAGAGCTTCTTCGCGCGTTCGACGCTGTCGTCCAATGGCGTGCCTGCCGATGCCTATGAGCGCAAATTGCTCGAGCCGTGGAAGGACAGCGTGCTGCCCGCCATCATGGACGGAACCTTCAAGTTTCCGGAGAGCGAACTTTCCGGGCACAGCCGCACCAACGCGCGCAAGGCCTTCGACCTGCTCACGGCGGCGGGGTATGAGCTCAAGGGCGGGACCCTGGTCAAGACCGCGACAGGCGAGCCTTTTACGTTCGAAATTCTGGCGACAACTGTGAGCCAGGAGCGGCTACTGTCGAGCTTCGCGTCGGACGCGGCAAAGCTCGGTATTCGTACCCGCATCCGCAACGTCGACAGCGCGCAATATCAGGCCCGTCTCAAAGACTACGACTTCGATATGATCCAGTTCACGTGGCCGTCGTCGCTGTCGCCCGGCAACGAGCAGCTGTTCCGCTGGTCGTCGGGCGTCGCCGACGATCCCGGCTCGTACAATTACGCTGGTGTTCGGAACCCTGCTGTCGACGCCATGATCGCGGCGTTGCTTGCGGCGGAATCCGAGGAAGATTTCGTGTCCTCGGTGCGGGCCCTGGATCGGGTCCTGCTGTCGGGATCGTATGTCATTCCAATGTTCTATCCGCCGGTGCAGTGGATCGCCTACTGGAAGCATCTCGGGCGTCCCGAGAAAGTGCCGCTCTCCGGGTTCAATCTCGACACCTGGTGGGTCGCGAGCCCAAAATAGCGCCATGACTCGTGCTCCCTCGTCCCTTCCCTCGCGCTTCAACATGGCCCGCTATTGCCTGGCGGAGGCCGCGCGCGCCACGCCTGCAAAGGCCGCGCTCATCGTCATCGACGACGCCGAGGCCCTCATCGCGGGCGGCGCTCCGTCGGAGGTCTGGACCTACGCCGCCGTCGAGGATGCCGTTCTGCGCGTCGCGGGCGCGCTGCAGGACGCCGGCCTGAAGCGCGGCGACCGGATCATGATCCGGCTCGACAATACGAGCGCCTATGCGGTGCTATTCTTCGGGGCGGTGGCGGCGGGCCTCGTGGCGCTGCCCGCATCGAGCCAGCTCACGCCGGCGGAAGCGCAATTCCTGCTCGAGAACAGCGGAGCGGCCGCAATCGCGCTCGCTCCTGGCCTCGATGTGGCGTCACTTCCTGCGGGCGTGCACGCCTTCACGGCCGACGATGTCGCGACCATGATGCGCTCGGGACGGCGGGCCGATTACGCCGATACGGCCGCAGATGATCCGGCGTTCCTGATCTACACGTCCGGCACGACCGCGCGGCCCAAGGGCGTGCTGCATGGCCAGCGCGCCTCATTCGGGCGCAGGCCGATGTATCAAGGCTGGTATGGCATCGGCCCGGACGATCGCATGCTGCATGCCGGCGCCTTCAACTGGACCTTCACGCTCGGCACCGGCTTGACGGACCCATGGGCTAACGGCGCCACGGCGATCATCAACACGGGGCACAAAGATCCGGCGCTGTGGCCGCAGCTCATCCGGCTGACGGGCGCCACCATCTTCGCCGCCGTGCCGGGGCTCATCCGGCAAATTCTCAAGTATGGAAACTTGGACGAGGTGCGCATGCCGTCGCTCCGGCACGCGCTGACGGCTGGCGAGTCCCCGCCGCAGAGCCTTTTCGACGATTGGAAAGCGCAGACGGGCACGGAGCTCTATGAAGCGCTCGGCATGAGCGAGCTCTCGACCTACATCTCCACGGGGCCCGGCATGGCGCGCAAGCCGGGAGCCGTCGGCAAGCCGCAGGCCGGCCGGCGCATCGCCATCCTTCCCGTCGATGCGGGAGAAATTCCTCTTCCGGCGGGCGAGGAAGGGCTCATCGCCGTGCATCGCTCCGATCCCGGTCTCATGCTCGGCTATTGGAAGCGGCCAGAGGAGGAAAGCGCGGTCTATCGCGGCGAATGGTTCATCGGCGGCGATCTCGGCGTCATGGATGACGACGGATATGTAACGCATCTCGGCCGCAACAACGACCTCATGAATGCGCTCGGCTATCGCGTGTCGCCGCTCGAGGTGGAAGCAGTTCTTGCGGCACATCCCGATGTGGCGGAAGTCGCCTGCAGCGAGATTGCCGTGCGCGAGGATGTGCGGGTCATCGGCGCATTCGTAGTGCCTAAATCCGGTGCAGCGCCGAACGCCGACAGCATCCGGGACTTCGCGGCGGCGCGCCTTGCGGCCTATAAGTGCCCGCGCGAAGTGCGTTTTATCGAGGCGCTCCCACGCACGCCCAACGGCAAGGTCAAGCGTAGCGCGCTGGCCGATCTTATCCACACCTGACGCACCCAAGCCTGATGTCGTCCCCGCGGTGTGACGCGGGCGGACTGGCGCGAAGCCGTCAAATTGGCTAGTGAAGCACCTTATTTTTCATTCGTTGCAGGGGGAGCGGAGATGATTCAAGAGCTTAGTCAGTACCTCGCCGACCACCCGGTCATTCTCGGCTCACTTGGCATCTTCATTCTGCTCGCCGTCATCGGCGGCTGGTATGTGGTGTCACACCATCTGCATGCGGTGCTCATCACGCTGCTGTGCGCGGCGGGATTCGTCTCCGGCATTCTCGTGCTCTACCGCGGCTACGAGGCCGATCAGCGCGACCTCCTGGTCGTCGGCTCGTTCCTGGTTGTGATCTTCCCGCTTGTCTATCATCAGGCCATTCACGTGGCGAAGATCGCCTATGGCGGCGCGCCATCTGCGACGGCCAAGGGCCACGCCCGCCGCGCGGGGGCTTGAGCACAAGCCACGCGTCACGCACGCCAACACTGTCATCCTAGGCCTTGTGCCTAGGATCCATGTTTCCGCGAGGAAGCCGTTCAAGATTTGACGAACGTGCCCACCCGATCCTTCTCCCCAAGCGGAGGGCTGGATCCTCGGGACATGCCCGAGGATGACAGTGAGAGGCCGCTGCAGCGTTGTGCTAAGCGGCCTTCTGGCCCTTGGCGGCGATGTCGGCGAGCTCCGACACCAGTTTCCGCACGCCCTTGAAGCGCAGCTCGGGCAGATCCCACTCAGCCTTGAAGATCAGCTTGTGATCCGGCTGTAGCTTCACCTTGCCGCGTGAGGCCTGCATGAAGGCGGCCAAGCCCTGCGTGTTGGCGAACTCGTTGCGATGGAACACGAGCACCGCGCCCTTCGGCCCCGCATCGACCTTGGCGATGCCAGCTGCGCGGCAGAAGCCCTTGATCTCCATAACGTCGAGCAGATGCTCGACCTCGGGCGGCAGCTCGCCAAAGCGATCCACCAGCTCGGCGGCGAAGGCATCGATGTCGGCACGCGTCTCAAGCGCCGACAGGCGGCGGTAGAGGCCGAGACGAAGCTGCAGGTCGGCGACGTAGGTTTCGGGGATGAGCACCGACAAGCCGATTGAGATCTCGGGGCTCCAGCGCTCCTCGCTTTCGCGCAGATCGCCGCCCTTCATGGCCGCGACCGTCTCCTCGAGCATCGACTGATAGAGCTCGAAGCCAACCTCGCGGATATGGCCGGACTGCTCCTCGCCGAGCAAGTTGCCGGCGCCACGAATGTCGAGATCGTGCGAGGCCAGCGAGAAGCCTGCGCCGAGCGTATCCAACGACTGCAGCACCTTGAGGCGCTTCTCGGCGCCTTCCGAAAGCTTTTGGCCGGGCGGCGTGGTGAAGTAGGCGTAGGCGCGGCGCTTCGAGCGGCCGACGCGGCCGCGGAGCTGATAGAGGGCAGCCAGGCCGAACATGTCGGCGCGATGCACGATGAGCGTGTTGGCATTAGGCACGTCGAGACCGGATTCGACGATCGCGGTCGACAGCAGCACGTCGTAGTTGCCTTCGTAGAAGGCGGTCATGATGTCTTCGAGCTCGGACGGCGGAAGCTGGCCGTGGGCCTTCGCGACCTTCAGGTGCGGAAGGGCCTCGCGCAGGAATTCGGCGACGTCGTCGAGGTCGGAAATGCGTGGGGCGACATAGTAGGTCTGCCCGCCGCGGTCGCGCTCACGCTTCAAGGCATCAACGAGGATCACCGGATCGAAGGCGGAGATGTAGGTCCGCACGGCGAGGCGATCGACCGGGGGCGTGGTGATGAGTGACAGCTCGCGCACGCCGGTCAGCGCCAATTGCAGCGTGCGCGGGATCGGCGTCGCCGACAGCGTCAGCACGTGCACGTCCTCGCGGAGTTGCTTCAAGCGCTCCTTGTGGGTCACGCCGAAGTGCTGCTCCTCGTCGATGACGAGCAGACCCAGGCGCTGGAACTCGATCTGCTTGCCGAGCAGCGCGTGCGTGCCGACGACGATGTCGACCGTGCCCTTCTTGAGCCCGTCCTTGACCTCGGCCAGATCCTTGTTGCTGACGAGGCGGGACGCCTGGCCAATGCGCAGCGGCAGGTTCTTGAAACGCTCGTTGACGGTGCGCGTGTGCTGGCGCGCCAAGAGGGTGGTCGGCACGACGATAGCCACCTGGAAGCCGTTCATGGCGGCGACGAACGCCGCGCGCAGTGCGACCTCGGTCTTGCCGAAGCCGACGTCGCCGCAGACAAGGCGATCCATGGGCCGGCCGGAGTTGAGGTCACCCAGCACGGATTCGATGCTCGCGGCCTGATCGTCGGTCTCTTCGTAGGGGAAGCGGGCGACGAACTCGTCATAGGCGCCCTGTGGCGGCGCCATCGGGGGCGCTTCCTTGAGCTGGCGCAGGGCCGCGATCTTGATCAGCTCGGAGGCGATCTCGCGCAGGCGCTTCTTCAGCCGTGCCTTGCGCGACTGCCAGGCGACACCGCCGAGCTTGTCGAGTTGTGCATCGCCTTCGTCCGAGCCGTAGCGCGACAAAAGCTCGATGTTCTCGACCGGCAGATAGAGCGTGTCACCGCCGGCGTATTTCAGCTCCAGGCAGTCGTGCGGCGCACCCAGCGCGGTGATGGTCTTCAGGCCGGCGAAGCGGCCGATGCCGTGATCCGCGTGCACGACGAGATCGCCGACCGACAGGCTCGTGGCCTCGGTCAGCACGTCAGCGGCCTTACGGGCCTTGCGGCGCGGGCGCACGAGACGGTCGCCCAGGATGTCCTGCTCGGCGATGACGACCAGCTCGGGCGTCTCGAAGCCCTGCTCCAGGCCGAGCACGGCCAGCGACGTGACACCCGCCGGTTGCGCCAACGCCTCCGTGAAGCCTTCGACCTTGGCCTGCGTCTTGAGCCCGTGCTCCGACAGGAGCGTGCCCAAGCGCTCGCGCGCGCCGAGAGTCCAGGCGGCGATGACGACGCGACGATTGCTGTCGTGGATGGATTTCACATAGCGAACGACGGCGTCGAACACGTTGGCGTTCGGGTCCTGCCGCTCGGGCGCGAACGACCGCGCCGCGCGTCCCTTCCAGGGGCGCACGTTCTCGGATTCCGCGATCTCGAACGGGGTCAGGCGAACAATCTTGTGCGGCTTGATCGCCTTCGCCCACGCGGCGCCATCGAGATACATCATCTCGGGGGGCACGGGCTTGTAGGGCGGGGCGCCGAAGCGCGCGGCCTCGAGGCCTTCCTTGCGCGCGTCGTAGTGCTCGGCGATCTGCTCGAAGCGGTTCTTGACCGTGTCCTCGGCCTGATGGTCGAAGCTCAGCACCGCACCCGGAATGTAGTCAAACAGCGTTTCGAGCTGCTCGTGATAAAGCGGCAGCCAATGCTCCTGGCCGGAGTAGCGCGAGCCGGCGCTCACCGCTTCGTACATGGGATCGTCGCCGGTTGCGCCGCCGAACAGCTCCACATAGCGCGTGCGGAACAGAGCCGTCGGCGCCTCACCGAAGGCGACCTCCGAGATCGGCATGACGATGAGCTTGCGCAGCGGCTTCGCAGCCGTACGCTGTGTCTCGGCGTCGAAGGCCTTGATGCTTTCGAGGTTGTCGCCGAAGAAATCTAGACGTACCGGGTTCTGCCGGCCAGGCGGGAAAACGTCGACGATGCCGCCCCGGACAGCATATTCGCCCTGCTCCATGACGGTGCCGGTGCGCGTATAGCCCGCGAGGCTCAAGCGCTGGATCAGCCGGTTCATGTCGACGCGCTGGCCGGGCGCAATTGCCTTCATGGAATTGCGAATGAAGGTGCGCGGAGGCACGCGCTGGAGCGCGGCATTGACGGTGGTCAGTACGATCACCGGCTCGCTGCGGCTCGACAGCACGAGGCGCGAAAGCGCCGTGATGCGTTTGGCGACGATGTCGGCGTTCGGGCCGACGCGATCATAAGGCACCGTGTCCCAGGCCGGGAACGACACCACGCGCACTTTGGGGGCGAAGAATTTGAGCTGGTGCTCGAGCTCGTCGACGCGGCGGTCGTCGCGGGCGATGTGCACCAGCAGGCCCTGCGCGTCGGCGCCGTTGGCAGCCTCGTCGACCAGGCGCGCCAGGACGAGCGCATCGAGGCCCTCCGGGACGCCCGATTGAATGAGGTCAGTTCGCTCGCCCATGGCCTACGCTTTTCCGCACGTCTCGAAGAAGGAGTTCAGTAATCCGGGCGGGTTCTCTCCGCCGCCGCTAGGTCTTTGTCGAGACCGATGATTCACGCTTCGGACTGATAGGGTCCGAAGCGATCATGGTCTAGAGACCGTGAAACTTCCGCACCGCCTGAACGAGATCGGCGAATTCGCCCCCCTCGCCTCCGACTGGCGCCAGGATCCATGCCTGCAACTCCGGATCGCCCACGGCGAGGAAACGCTCGAAGTGGTCGAGAGCTGCCTCCGTCATGGCCGGCAATTCGGCCGCGGCATAGGTCCCGACCATGAGGTCGAGCTCCTTCGTGCCGCGGTGAGCCGCGCGCCATGCCGCACGACGGCGCCGGATGTCAACATCGTCGATCATGATCAGGTGAGAACTGCGGTTCAAAACCCTGCGCGGGCCGTCGCCGGCGTCCTGTCCGCTTTGCTTCGGCCCGCTTGGAGTGTCATATAGCGCCGTCTCCCCCGCCTGTCAGCCGGAGACGACGATTTTGCCGCGTGCGACAGTCCTTTGTCCAAGCCGGCGACACTCCGTCATGGATTAACCCTCGCACATGCGGCCACCCGAGCTTTCACCGCTGTTCGCCTCAGCCGAGGTCATAAAAGGCGTGGGACCGCGTATGGCGGCCCTGGTCAAGAAGGCCGTGGCGCTTCCGCCGGGCGTGGCCGAGCCGCGCGTGATCGACCTCCTGTGGCACCTGCCGACCGGGGTCATCGACCGCCGCGCCGAGCCAACAGTGGCGGCTGCCGTGCCGGGCACCATCGCCACGCTGGCCGTTCGTGTCGTGAAGCACAAGGGCCCGCCCAGGGGGAACACCAAGGCCCCCTATAAGATTGTGACCGAGGACGAGACCGGCCGGCTGGACCTAGTCTTCTTCCGCGCCGAGCGCTCCTACATCGAGCGCCAGTTGCCGGTGGGCGAGATCCGCTATGTCTCGGGGCGCGTCGAGCGCTACGGCGAGACGCTGCAGATGGCGCATCCGGATTACATCGTCGCGCCCGAGCAACGGGACGAGCTGCCCCTGCTCGAACCAGTCTACCCGCTGACGGCCGGGCTCTCCGGCAAGGTTTTGCTCAAAGCCGAGCGGCAGGCGCTCATCCGGGTGCCGCTGCTGCCCGAGTGGCAGGAGCCGGCGTGGCTCAAGGCGCGGGCGTGGCCCTCGTTCCATGATGCACTGGCGCTGTTACACAGGCCGACGGAAGCCTCCGATGTCTCTGCCGGCGGCCCAGCGTGGCAGCGCCTCGCCTATGACGAGTTGCTCGCCAACCAGCTCGCGCTCGCCATCGTGCGGGACAACTTCAAGGCCCAGCGCGGACGCCCGGTTCGGGGAGACGGCCGCATCCGCGTGAAGATCATCGCCGCGCTGCCGTTCGCGCTGACCAACTCTCAGCAGCGCGCGCTCGGCGAGATCGCCGAGGACATGGCGGCGCCGCGGCGCATGCTGCGCCTCCTGCAGGGCGACGTCGGCTCAGGCAAAACCGTGGTGGCGCTGATGGCGATGGCGATTGCCGTCGAAGGCGGCGCGCAGGCGGCGCTCATGGCGCCGACGGAGGTTCTGGCGCGGCAGCATCTCGAGACCATCGAGCCGCTCGCGGCGAAGGCCGGGCTGCGCATCGGCCTGCTGACAGGGCGCGAGAAAGGCAAAGGGCGAGAGGAAACGCTGGCCCGGCTCGCAGCCGGCGATATCGATATCCTCATCGGCACGCATGCGCTGTTCCAGGACGACGTCAAGTTTCGCGACCTGGCGTTCGCCGTCATCGACGAGCAGCATCGGTTCGGCGTGCATCAAAGACTGGCGCTGCAGACGAAGGGCGGCGACGGTGGCGCCAACATGCTGGTCATGACGGCGACGCCCATTCCGCGCACGCTGCTCATGACGCACTACGGCGACCTCGACGTGTCGAAGTTGACCGAGAAGCCGGCCGGGCGAAAGCCGATCACGACCAAGATGGTCGGGATCTCGAAGCTCGAAAAGCTCATCGACCGCGTCAAGGCGCAGCTCGCCGAAGGGGCGCAGGTCTACTGGGTGTGTCCGCTGATCGAAAGCTCGGATGTGTCTGACCTCGCTGCGGCGGAGGAGCGGCACGCGCATCTCGAGCAGGTGCTCGGCAAGGGCGTCGCCGGGCTTCTGCACGGCGCCATGACTGGAGCGGCAAAAGACAAAGTCATGGCCGCCTTCGCCTCCGGCCAGCTCAAGGTGCTGGTGGCGACGACGGTCATCGAGGTGGGCGTCAACGTGCCCAACGCCAACATTATGGTGATCGAGCACGCGGAGCGCTTTGGCCTGGCGCAGCTGCACCAGCTGCGCGGACGCGTGGGACGCGGCTCGCGCGAGAGCTTCTGCATGCTCTTGCATACGGACCAGATGAGTGAGACGGCGCAGAAGCGCCTCGCGATGATGGAAAAGACGGAAGACGGCTTCGAGATCGCGGAGAAGGATCTCGAGCTGCGCGGCGGCGGCGAGGTTCTGGGGGCGCGGCAGAGCGGCGAAGCCGAGTTCCGCGTCGCCGGCATCCCTGGCTTCCAGACGCTACTTGCGGCGGCCCACGACGACGCGCGTCTCGTGCTACAGGGCGACCCCGATCTCAAGAGCCCGCGCGGCGAGGCTTTGCGACGGCTCCTCTATCTCTTCGAATGCGATGAGGCCGTGCGCCTCTTCAGGGCGGCCTAGGTTCTTCAGGCGCTCTTGGAGAAGCCTGGCGGCGGAGCGGGCGGAGGCTGTGTGCGCGGCGTTTCCGTCTTGGCGCGTTCGGCGAGCTGTTTCAGGCGCGCCTGATAGTCCGGCACGACCATGCCGGCCGAGATGATGATCTTGGCCGCGTCTTCGACCGACATCTTCAGGAATATGACTTCCTGGCGGGGGATGAAGCAGATGAAGCCCGTCGGCGGCACGATGCCTGTCGGCATGAACACGGTGAGAAGATCCTCCTCGCCGCCCGGCCGCGTCAGGCTGATCTCGCCCTTGGTCTCGCCGGTGACGAAGACGATCGACCAGAGGCCCTTTGAGGGGAACTCGATCAAGCCGACCTTCTCGAAGCCGTGCTGGGCGCTCGCGGTCTTGATCATGGACTCGAACACCTGCTTTACCGCGCCGTAGACGTTGCGCACGACAGGCAGGCGGTCGAGCATCATCTCGCCGAACGAGATCAGCGAGCGGCCCAACAGGTTGGCGGCCAGGGCTCCGATGAGCGTGAGAAAGACAATCCCGAACAGAAGGCCGATCCCGGGCACGGCGAACGGCAGATACGTTTCGGGAAGGTAGACGCGCGGCACGAACGGCTTCAGCCACGCGTCGGTGATGTTGATGAACCACCAGATGATGTAGATGGTGAGCGTGACGGGGCCGACGATGATGAGGCCGGTGACGAAGTAGTTCCGCAACCGCGCACCGATGCGAAGCGGCGGATTACCGTCGTCGGAAGCCAGACGCTGTAAGCCGGCCGAGAGGCCTTCGGTACCGCCGGACTCAGCTCCCTCCCGGCGAACCTGATGTTCTTCTGTCATCGGTTGCTATGGTGCGGATCAAACGCCGCCGCGTCAACACCCCGGGCCCGTGTAGGTTGTGCTCATTGAACAAGCGTGCCCTGGGCGCCGCTATTTATTGCGTGACGACCATGCAGTCGAAGCCCTGAGGCTTCAGCGTCTTGCAAAGCTGGCCGGGCTCCTTGGCGTCGGCATAGGGGCCGAGCTTCACGCGATAGAACGTGCCCATGTTGCCGATGACAGCTTCGTCGATTTCGGACTGGACTGCGCCGGTCTGGACGGCCTGATAGCCATTGAGTGATGCGGCCAGTTTCTCCGCCTCCTCGCGCGTGCGAACAGCCGCCACCTGCAATTTAAACTTCCCGGCCGGTGCGGCGCGCGCTGCTGCCGGAGCAGGTGACGTCACTGGCTCCGCAGCCGCAACGGTCTGTGTCTGACCGGACGACCACGGCAGTGGCGCGGCCGGCTCGTCTGGTCCGCGCTGGACCATCGATGACGTCTGCGCGACCACGGTCGCGCCGTCCCATGGTGTGTCTCCATGAGCCGGGCCGGTCGAGCCGGTGGCGAAGCCAGCGGCAGGCGCCGGCTGCTGTGGCGGGGCGCTGCTGGAGCCACCGAACATGTTGCCGAAAAAGCCCGAGATCGCCGTGCCGGCTCCGGAAATCGCTCCCGTGACCGTCGATGTGGGCGAAGCAGATGCGGGCGGGGTCTCGGTCGTCTGAGGCGATGTCGAGACCAGGGTCGCGGTCGTTGGGCCGTCCGATGTTACGGGCGTGGTGGCGGACTGGGGCGCGAAGGCTGCCTGTTGCACAGCCGCCGGCGCTGGAGCCGCGGCCGGTGCGGAAGGCGCTGCCGATTCCGGAGCCGCGGCCGTCGCCGTCTGCCAAGCGCTCTCCGGGGCTGCAGCCGGGGCAGCAGGTGCCGCCGCGGGGGCGGCGGGCGCCGCAGGCGTAGCAGCGGCCGTGGCGGCCGGTTGCGGCGCCGCTGCCGGGGCTTGAGCCGGCGCGCTGCCACTACCACCGCCAAAGATGCTCGGCATGGTGACGCTCGGCATCGTCGGCATCGAAAAGATCGAAGACTTGGGCGGGACCGTCGCAACCAAAACGCCGGGCTTCGGTGCGACCGCGGGCGGGACAGGTGCGAGACCGGGGGCGGCCGTCGGCGCTGCAGCCTGCTGCACGGGCTTCGCCGCCGGCGCATCGAGCGGTGCCGCGCCGATGGCTGGAGCCTGGCTGCCTAGACCGGCTTCGCTGTAAGCCGCCTGACGCTGCTCCATGGCCTGGGCGCGATCGGAATCCGAAAGTCCGCCCTTCAGCCAGACCGCAGTCGTGAGATCGGAGATGGCCTGAGCGGGCTTGCCCTGCTTGCGATATGCGGTGCCGCGATAATACAGCGCCTTCGCCATTTGCGGATTGGGGAGGCCACCGTTGGCCAATGCGGCGGAGAGCTGCTTTACGGCTTCGTTCAAATTGCCGGCTTCATAAGCCTTCGTGCCGGCGGCGTAGGAGCGCTCGGCCGAGGCAGAATCTTTCTTGGCACCTTCAGCCTGGGCATCGGCTGGCTTCTTGTTGCTCGGCGCCGCGTAGCTGGCAGCGGGCATGCAAAGGGTACCGATCGTCATGACTATAGTCACAACGCGTGTCGTCCTCACGATCCCGTCCCTCGCATTAAGCATGCGTTCTTTTTACCCCTGCCGCCCAAAAACGCAGCACAACCCCGATAGACATGTATTTCAAGCGCAGTCTCTAGGCAAATCCAGGGCAGGCCGGATTTGTCCGTTTTCCCCTCATTCCACGGTTACCGACTTGGCCAGGTTGCGCGGCTGATCCACATCTGTCCCCATGAATGCGGCGGTATGATAGGCGAGAAGCTGTACCGGTACCGACGATATGATCGGATTGGTCAACGGATGGGCCGAGGGGGTGCGAAGGTGAGCCTCGACCTTGCATCCGACCGTGGCGGAATCGGCATCTGAAATCAGGATGATGCGCCCGCCCCGCGCGGCAACCTCCTGGACGTTCGATATGGTCTTTTCGAGCAGATCGTCATTAGGGGCCACGACGATCACCGGCACGTTCTCGTCGATGAGCGCTATGGGACCATGCTTGAGCTCGCCGGCGGCATAGCCCTCGGCATGGATGTAGGAGATTTCCTTAAGCTTAAGCGCGCCCTCGAGCGCCACGGGATAGCTCGAGCCGCGGCCCAGATAGAGCACGTCGCGGGCATGCGACAGCGACTGGGCCAGGTCTGCGTACTGGCTCTCGTCGCGCAGCATGGTCGAGATGAGGCGCGGAACCTCGATCAGCGCCTTGACCAGCTCCTGCTCCTTCTCGGCTGAGATGGCGCCGCGTGCGCGGCCCAGGGCGACGGCCAGGCAGGCGAGCGCCGCCAACTGACACGTGAAGGCCTTGGTCGAAGCAACGCCGATCTCTGGACCTGCCAGCGTCGGCAGCACGGCATCCGATTCGCGGGCGATGGTGGACGTCCGGACGTTCACCACCGAGGCGATGCGCTGGCCGCCAGCCTTGCAGTAGCGCAGCGTCGCCAGCGTGTCGGCGGTCTCGCCCGACTGCGAGACGAAGAGCGCGAGGCCATCCTTCACCAGCGGCGGCTCGCGATAGCGGAACTCGGAAGCGACGTCGATCTCGACGGGAAGGCGCGCGTACTGCTCGATCCAATACTTGGCGATGAGGCCGGCATAGTAGGCCGTGCCGCAAGCCGAGATGGTGACGCGAGAGATCTTCGCCAGGTCTATGCCGAGGTCGGGAAAGCGGACACGCGCCTCTCCCATGTCGAGATAGTTGGCGAGCGTGTGGCTGATGACGTCCGGCTGCTCGTGGATCTCCTTGGCCATGAAGTGGCGGTGGTTGCCCTTGTCGACGAGCAGCGAGCTTGCGACCGACTTGATCTGCTGGCGTGTGACGGGCGCTCCGGTGCGGTCGAAGATCTCGACGCCCGAGCGATGCATCACGGCCCAATCGCCTTCGTCGAGATAGGTGATGGCGTCGGTGAATGGGGCGAGCGCGATGGCATCGCTGCCGAGATACATCTCTCCGCGGCCGTGGCCGATGGCGAGGGGGCTCCCCTGACGGGCCGCGATCATCAAATCGTCTTGGCCCGCAAAAATGATGCCGAGGGCGAAAGCCCCTTTGAGCTTCCCGAGCGCGGCCTTGACCGCGTCCACGGGACCGAGCCCGCGCTGCATCTCGTCGGTGATGAGATGGACGACGGCTTCCGTATCGGTGTCGGTCTCGAACGTGTGGCCGCGCTTGGTGAGCTCGGCCTTGAGCTCGCGATAGTTCTCGATGATGCCGTTGTGCACGACCGACACCTTCGCCGACATGTGCGGATGGGCGTTGCGCTCGGTCGGGCGGCCATGCGTGGCCCAGCGCGTGTGACCGATCCCCGTGTGTCCCGACAAGGGTTCGGTCAGAAGCCGGCTTTCGAGGTTCCTGAGCTTGCCTTCGGCACGGCGGCGATCGAGATGGCCGTTCTCGACGGTCGCGACGCCGGCACTATCGTAGCCGCGATACTCGAGACGGCGCAGCGCGTCCACGAGATCGGTCGCGACGGGCTTTGAGCCCAGGATGCCAACAATGCCACACATCTATTCAGGCCTCTTCCGTGTCACCGGCTTCATTCTGCGTTAGCGGGCGAGGCGCCCGTCGAGCAAATCAAACAATATTTCGCTTCCTAACGCGCGTCTCAGCCCGCCTTGGCTTTCTTCCTCAGCATCATCTGCCGAAACTTCTCCGCCCACCCCGGACGCTCCTCCTGCGTCGCACGCTCGAGCGCGAGGGCCCCCGGCGACACATCCTTGGTGATGACGCTGCCCGATCCGATGTAGGCGCCATCGCCGATTTTTACCGGAGCGACGAGCGCCGAGTTCGAGCCGACGAAAGCGCCGGCCCCAATCTCGGTGCGATGCTTGAAGAAGCCATCGTAGTTGCAGAAGATCGTTCCTGCACCGATGTTGGCGCCGGGGCCGACGGAGCCGTCGCCGAGGTACGTCAGGTGATTCGCCTTGGCGCCCTCGCCCATGGTCACGTTCTTGACCTCGACGAAGTTGCCGACATGCACATCCGTGCCGAGATCGGCACCGGGCCGCAGGCGCGCAAAGGGACCGATGCGAGCCCCTGCCCCGATTTTTGCGCCTTCGATATGGCAGTTGGCCTTGATCTCGACGCCATCCGCAACTGAGACGCCCGGGCCAAATACGACATTCGGCTCGATGACGACATCGCGACCGATTCTTGTGTCGAACGACAGCCAGACGGTTCCCGGCGCAATCAGCGTCGCGCCTTCTGTCATGGCGCGTTTGCGTGCGCGCTCCTGCCAGATGGCTTCCGCCTCGGCGAGTTCGGTGCGGGCATTGACGCCGAGCACTTCCGTCTCGGGGCAAACGACGATCCCGGCACGGCCGCCGGCGCGGCGCAGGATCTCGACCGCGTCGGTCAGATAGTACTCGCCCTTGGCGTTCTGATTGCCGATGGCTTCGAGAACGTCGAGGGGCGCGTCGTGACGGAACGCCATGACTCCCGAGTTGCAGAGGCTCACTCTGAGCTCCTCCTCGGTCGCGTCCTTGGCTTCGCGGATGGCGCGCAGGCTTCCGTCCGATTCGGTCAAGAGACGGCCGTAGCTGCCAGGGTCCTTGGCTTCGAAGCCAAGCACGGCGACAGCCGCGCCGCGATCGAGCTCAGCGACGAGACGCGCCAGCGTCTCGGCCTCGATGAGGGGCGTGTCGGCATAGAGGACAAGGAGGTCGCCGCTATGCTTCGCAATCGCCGACTTGGCGGCCAGCACGGCGTCGGCGGTGCCGAGCTGATTCTCCTGCACGAAGACCTCGGCGCTGGCTGCGTGCTTCAAGGCTTCGCGGCGCACGTCGTCCATGCCTGGGCCGACGACGACGGCGAGTCTCTCGGACTTGAGCGCCGCTGTCAGTGCCAGCACATGACCCAGCATCGTCCGTCCCGCGATCTTGTGCAGCACCTTGGGCAGCGCAGACTTCATGCGCGTGCCTTTTCCTGCTGCCAAAACGACGACGAGAAGCGGACGGCTCATACCCAACCCTTTGGTCCTGACCAAAAAACAAGCGTAGCACACCCTTTAGCTCAGACATCTAGCTTGGAATGTGACGCACCGTACGGTGGCCGCCGGGCTGCAGTGCCGCGGCATCGTTCTCTTATCCAGAGGTCGTCCACAGTTGACGGGGCCGGTCGCGTTGACCCCCACAAGGGACTCTGACACTCAATGCAACACTTGGGCAGGTGAGTCCCGTTTTCTGTCAACGGATTGCCGGCGGCACCGGCCCATTCATTTTGATGACTTCAAGGCGTTATTTGACAGTGGGCGGATACGAGACATGGCGGAAAAGACCAATCCGGTACCCGGGGGCGCACCAGCACCCAAGAGCCGATTTTTCACTCCCTACGTCTTGATCTGGGCCGTTTTGGCCAGTGGATCGCTCCTTTACTTGGCACTTCTCGCCACGGAGCCGCAGCTCGTCGCCAGTTTCCTCGGCGCGGGGCCCGCGAAGCAGACCTCGGAAGTCAACGCAGAGAAGCAGGCTATGATCGAGGCCGTGGCCGAAGTCAGGCTTCTGCGCGAATCCGTGGACCGTTTCCGTGACGATCTCCAGGAGCTCAGGGCGGAGGTCTCGAACCAGAACGAGCGGGGCGGCGATATGACGGCGCGAATCTCGGCGCTGGAAACAGCTGCTGCCGCAGCGCAGGCCGATCCGCTCAAGGTGGCGGCCGATAAACGCGCTGCCGCCAAGGCAGCCAAGGCCGAGGCGACGGCTGCTCTACAGCAGGCCGCACCCAAGGCTGCGGCTGTGGCCGCGAAGAAGCCGGAAGCGGCTCTCGAAACCGGAAGCGTGGCGGGTCCTCCAGTCTCGTTCGGCCCTGCCATCGTGACGCCGGCACAGAAAGTTGCTGCCAATGCACCGGTGGCACCTCCTCAGTTGAGCAAGACCTTCGGCGTGCAGATCGCAAGCGGTCCTTCCGTCGACAGCCTGCGTCTCAGCTGGACGCTCTTGGCCGAACGGCACGGCGACAGCCTGCGCTCGCTGCAGCCGCGCTATACGATGGGCTCCGACGGTACCGGGACGACCTACGACCTCGTAGCCGGCCCGCTCAAATCGGCGGCCGAAGCGACACGCCTCTGCCAGGAGCTCAGTGCCCAGGCGACGCCCTGCTCGATCGGCGTCTACTCGGGTGACGTGCTCTAGGCTCCTCGACGCACGGCAATACCTTCTCCAAACACAAACGCCCCGGACAGCATGTCCGGGGCGTTTGTGTTTGAGAGGTGCTCCTCTCAGCGTGAACCAACAGGGATCGATCAGAGGTCGCTGGCGCTGAAGGTATCGCAAGCCTGCATCTTGCCGGTTTCGAACCCCTGCTTGAACCAGTGGACACGTTGCGCTGCCGATCCGTGGGTGAAGGCATCAGGCATGACGCGGCCCTGCGTGCGCTTCTGGATCATGTCGTCGCCGATCTGGCTTGCCGCGTTCAAGGCTTCGTCGATGTCGCCTGGCTCCAGGCGGCGCTTCACCTGATCGTTGAGGTTCGCCCAGACGCCAGCCAGACAATCGGCCTGCAGCTCCATCATCACCTGGATGCGGTTGGCGTCGCGCTCGCTCGAGCGCTCCTTGAGGTTCTGCACCTTCTCCGAGATACCGAGCAACGTCTGCACATGGTGGCCGACCTCATGCGCGATGACGTAGGCCTGGGCGAAGTCGCCGGGCGCATTGAAACGGCGCTTCAGCTCGTCATAGAAGCTCAAATCCACGTACACTTTCTGGTCGATCGGACAGTAGAACGGTCCCATGGCCGCCATGCCGTGGCCGCACGCGGTGCGCGTGCCGCCCGAGAACAGCACGAGCTGCGGATCGCTATACTTCCTGCCGTTGCTCTCGAACACGCGCGACCAGACATCCTCGGTGTCGGCAAGCACGCGCGAGATGAACGTCTTCATGGCATCCTCGCCCTGAGGCGACTGGGCCTGCTTCTGGCCGCCGCTGCCTGGGAGGCCGGGAATGTCGATGGGCGAGCGCTCGCTGGTGCGCGGCTGGTCCATGCGCGGCAGCTGCACGTCGGGGAAGTTTCCGCCGCCGGTGCCCAACAGAACGTCGAGCGGGTTGATGCCGAAGAACAGCATGATGGCGCCAATGATCAGTAGCGAGGTGAGGCTCATGCCGCCTTTGCCGCCGATCGGAATGCGGAAACCGCGGCCGCCCTGGCCCATGGGGAAGGGAAACCCGCCGCCGCCCTCGCCGCGGCGGTCATCGACGTTCTTGCTCTCGCGATCGCTGTCATCGTAGCGCATGGCGCATTCCATCCCTGGACTGTCGAGGCGAAGATGCCCCGCGATTATAAGTTCATACTGCATAGGGATCGCGACAGGACAAGGTCCGCGCGGCCGGTTTCGCATCCGTAAGCCTTTGCCGCGCCGTTGGGCACGGTAAGCTGAAGCCTTGTTCGCTTTGCCAGCGCCTTACCGCACTGCAGCGTGCGCGCGCTGCCCGATGGCCGGGGAATGCTTTGGGAGTTAGGCCTGTGGAGCGCTGGCACAAGGCTTGCTCCAGAATTGCTCGAGCCGTTGCCGGACCTGCACCCGGCTGTTATGGCTGGCTCGGCTGCCGGGGGCCCGCAGCCGGAAAGTCATGTGACTCTAGTCCGAGGGGGAAAAGAGTATGTTGCGTCCATTCCTGCCGTTCCGTGCCAAGCCCTTGAAAATCGCCGCGCGGCCGAAGGCTTATGTCGTCGACCAGCGCACCGATCCCAACGTCGATGCGATCCTGGTGACGATCAAGGCGACGCGCAAATCGATCAAGTTCGCCCGGCCTGCTGTCTCGAACCGGCTCAAGATCCTCGGAAGAGAAGCCGCCGAGGGCTGAGACTGTCTGCTCGACACTAAGGGTCAGAGGCCTGCGGTCATGCCGCCGTCGACCGCGAGTTCGGCGCCGGTCACATAGGCCGAATCCGCGCTCGCGAAAAAGAGCGTGGCGCGAGCGATCTCCTCGGACGTCCCGAAGCGGCGCATCGGCGTCTTGTCGAGCAGCGCCTTGGCGACGAGCGGGTTCTTGAGGAAGCGCTCGGTCAATGCCGTGTCGATGTAGCCCGGCGCCACCGAGTTCACGCGGATGTTGTAGGACGCGTACTCGACCGCCAGCGCCTTCGTCAGCGCCGTCACCGCGCCCTTGGTGGCCGAGTAGCCGGCGAGCTGGCGCAGACCGCGCTGGCCCATGATCGACGAGACGTTGATCAGCGAGCCGCGGCCCGAGGCCTTGAGAAGATTGAAACCGTCGCGAGCGATACGCACGACGCCGTCGAGGTTCACCTCGCGGATCTTGACCCAGTCCGCGTCCGACAGGTGACGGAAGTCGCTCCTGACGTTGAGGCCGGCGTTGTTGACGAGCACGTCGATCTTGCCGTGTGCGGCCTCGACGGCGCGGAACAGCGCGTTGACATCCTGTCCGCGCGACACGTCCACCGTCATGGCGGTGGCGCCGAAGCCCCGGCCCTTGAGCGCCGCCGCGGCGGCTTCTGCGGTCTCGCCGTTGAGGTCGGTCACATAGACGTGGGCGCCCTCCTCGGCAAACAGCGTTGCCGTCGCGAGGCCTATGCCTGCGCCAGCCCCGGTGACGACCGCAACGTAATTCTCAAGCCGGCCCATGATGCCCTCTTTATAGCGTGACCGATCATGGTCTAGCTGTCGCCGGAGCTATAGGCCCGGTAGGCGAGCGGCTCAACTCTCTTCGGACGTGTTCGCCATCACTCGGTTAATCGGCTGAGCCGTGGGGGTTAATGGGCTGGGATGGAGGGAGCGAGTTACAGCAGCTCCTGCGGCGGCAGCCACTTCTCGCGCATGGTAACCAACTCCTCCGCGGCGCTCGGATGCAGGGCCATCGTGGCGTCGAAGTCGGCCTTCTTGGCGCCCATGCGCATGGCGATGGCGGCCATCTGCACGATCTCGGTCGCATCGGGACCCAGCACATGGCAGCCGAGCACGCGGTCGCTCTCCGCATCGACGACGAGTTTCATCAGCATGCGCTCGTCGCGGCCAGCGAGCGTGTTGCGCATGGGGCGGAAGCGGGCCTTGTAGATATCGATCTCGGCGTAGCGCTCGCGCGCTTCATGCTCTGAGAGGCCGACGGTCCCGATCTCGGGTGTCGTGAATACCGATGTCGGAACCAGGGTGTGGTCGACGGAGACGAGCTTGCCGCCGAACACGGTATCGGCAAATGCGTGGCCCTCGCGGATGGCGACGGGGGTGAGATTGATGCGATTGGTCACGTCGCCCACGGCGTAGATGCCGGGCGCAGTCGATTCCGAATAGGCATCGACGATGATCTCGCCGTGATGGCCGGTCTTCACACCCGTGGTTTCGAGCCCGAGTCCGGCCGTGCTGGGACGGCGCCCGGTCGCGGCCATGATAGCGTTGGCCTCGATGGATTTCCCGTTATTGGTCGACGCGAAAACCGCATCGCCGGATTTTTCGACGCGCGTCAGGTGATCCAGCATCATGAGGCGGACACCGCGCTTCTCGAGCCCGAGCATCAGGTCGTCGCGCAGATCCTCGTCGAAACCGCGCAGCACTTTCTCGCCGCGATGCATCAGGATGGTTTCGGCGCCGAGGCCTGCGAAGATCGAGGCGAACTCGACGGCGATGTAGCCACCGCCCACGACCACGATGCGGCGCGGCAGACGATCGAGGTGGAAGGCTTCGTTGGACGTGATGACGTGCTCGGCGCCCTTGAGATCCGGATCGACGACCGGATGGCCGCCTGTTGCGATGAGGATCATGCGCGCGGTTACGCGCGTGCCGTCGGAAAGGCGTACCGCATTGGGCCCATCGAGCACCGCGCGTGCTCTTTTGATGGTCACGCCGCGCGCGGTGAGATTGCTCTCATAGGCACGCTCGAGACGGTCGATCTCGCGATCCTTGTTGGCGATCAGCGTGGCCCAGTCGAACTTAGGTTCGCCCGGGAGCGTCCAGCCGTAGCCAGCCGCGTCCTCGAAGTCGTCGCTGAAGCGAGATGCGTAGACGAGCAGCTTCTTCGGCACGCAGCCGCGAATGACGCACGTACCGCCCAAGCGATACTCTTCCGCGATGGCGACCTTGGCGCCGTGGCTTGCTGCGACACGCGCGGCGCGGACGCCGCCCGAGCCGCCGCCAATCACGAACAGATCGTAGTCTGTCTGCGTCATATCAGGGTCCGCCTTCGCCGAATGCTATTGTGGCCGCCCGAACCGGGGCCGCGGCATGCAGCTATCACCCAATCCTGTCGACACTTGGCCAGTCGATATCCGTCCCAACGAGGAGAAACGTCACGCGAGCTCTGTGGACCTGTCGTCCTGCGGCTCGAGCACGATCACGCCTTCCGCGCCGGCCACGACGGCAAGATCCGCCATGCCGAGGAACAGCCCGTTCTCGATCACGCCGGGAATGAACTTCAAGGCCTCGTCGAGCGATTCCGGATCGTCGATGCGCCCGAATAGACAATCGAAGATGTAGTTGCCGCCGTCGGTGACGAATGGCTGGCGATCCTTGCCGAGGCGCAGGCGGATTTCGCCTTGGCAGCCTGCGTCGGCTGCCAGCATCTCGATCATATTGCGCGTGGCAGTGACGCCGAAGCGTGCGACCTCGACCGGCAGCGGGAACGCACCAAGCTGCTCGACCCGCTTCGAGGCGTCGGCCACCACGATCATGCGATCCGACGCAGTGGCGACGATTTTCTCACGCAGCAGCGCGCCGCCGCCGCCCTTGATGAGGCGCAGCTCGGAGTCGAGCTCGTCGGCGCCATCGATGGTCAGATCCAGGAAGGGTGTTTCATCGAGAGTCGAAAGCGGGATTCCGAGGTTCGCCGCCTGGATGCGCGTCGCTTCCGAAGTCGGTACACAGAGGACGCTGAGGCCATCCTTCACGGCGGCGCCCAAAAGATCGACGAATTTGGTCGCGGTCGAGCCCGTTCCGAGACCGAGCCGCATCTTGGGCTCGACGAATCGGAGTGCGCGCTCAGCCGCGGCAATCTTGTAACTTTCAGCCGACATCAGGATTTCCTCGGTGCGTTCAGTCCCTGTCTGCCAGCCAGACGGCGAGCCTGCAAGCCTTCCCGTGGTGCAATCTGCCGCGCGCTACACGCGGCCATCAAACTTAGGGTCTCGTTTCGCAAAGGCATGACATGGCGGGCGGGCGACGGTAGAAGGCGGCATGCAGAGACCAACTCTCGTTTTCGACCTCGACGGCACGCTCGTCGATACGGCGCCAGACCTCATTGCCGCCACCAATCATGCGCTCGCCGACCTGGGCCTCGCTCCGGTTGCCGATGCTGCGCTCAGAGCCTCGATCGGGCACGGCGCGCGCCATATGATCGTCGAGGCGCTGCGTCAGTCTGGCCTTACGCTTCCTGAGCCCGACATCGATCGGCTGCTCACGCTGTTTCTCGCATACTACGAAGGCAATATCGCCAATACCAGCCGGCCGTTCGACGGAGCCTTGACGGCGCTCGGCGAGCTTCGCCAGGCGGGGTATCCACTCGTCGTCTGCACCAACAAGCGAGAGGGCCTGTCGCGGCTTCTCCTCGATGCGCTCGGCATGACGGAACTCTTCGCCGCACTCGCCGGACGCGACACGTTTACCGTACACAAGCCTCATCCCGACCATCTGCGCCGCGTCGTGCTTCAGGCCGGCGGTGATCCCGCCCGGTCCATCATGATCGGCGACACCAGCGTCGACGTCGCAACGGCCAGGGCCGCGTCGGTGCCGGTGATCGCCTGCAGCTTCGGATACCCCGACAAGCCGGTCGAGAGCCTGGCCGCGGACTGGACCATCGGTCACTTCGATGAGCTCCCGGGGGCGGTGTCAGCTCTCGCGGCAGTTCCCGGCTGAGCTGGCACGTCCGTCATCCGCCGGCCACATCCTGCCTCGCCCGATGCAACACATGCTCAGAGGCAGATGGCAGCATCCTATTGAATTGGCGTACTAATATTCCCACCTCACTGGCGATGGGGCTCTGTTGCAGGCGACTGTTGCCCACTGAGCATACCGTGGCCCTGGTTTGACAGCCGTCCATTCATCACCCATGTTCCCGCGTCCGAACCCGGGTTTGGATACGGTTCTCAAGACATCCTTAATCCGGCCATTAGTCTTATGTTCCCGTGCGTTGACCCGCCGAGCAAGCGCGTGCCCGGCTCCCCATATAAGATGAGCAAAGGGCGGCGAGCGACCTTGGCGCCAGCCCAACCAAGGCCAGAAAGTTCGAAATGAACGTCGTTATTGTTGAATCGGCCGCCAAGGCCAAGACCATCAACAAATACCTTGGAAGCAACTATAAGGTGATCGCCTCGTTCGGGCACGTGCGCGACCTGCCGTCGAAGGACGGCTCGGTGGCGCCGGACCAGGACTTCCAGATGACCTGGGAGATCGACAGCGGCTCCCAGAAGATCATTCGCGAGATCGCGGAAGCGGTGAAGGGCGCCGACAAGCTCATTCTGGCGACCGACCCTGATCGCGAGGGTGAAGCCATTTCCTGGCACCTGCTCGAGATCCTAGAGCAGAAGAAAGCCATCAAGAAGGGCACGCCCGTCGAGCGCGTCGCGTTCAACGCCGTGACCAAGCAGGCGATCCTGGCTGCGCTCGCCGAGCCGCGCCAGATCGACGAGCCGCTGGTCGAGGCCTATCTGGCGCGCCGCGCCCTCGACTATCTCGTCGGCTTCACGCTGTCGCCGGTTCTGTGGCGCAAGCTTCCGGGCGCAAAGTCCGCCGGGCGCGTGCAGTCGGTGGCGTTGCGTCTCGTATGCGACCGCGAAGCCGAGATCGAGGCTTTCCGCACCGACGAGTACTGGTCCATCGAAGCGACGATGGCGACCCCGAAGGGTGAGGAGTTCCCCGCCCGCCTTCAGGCGATCGCGGGCACGGCGCTCAAGAAGCTCGACATCAAGGACGGAGCATCCGCCACGGCCATCAAGGCCGCCATCGAGAAGGGTGACTTCAAGGTCACCTCGGTGGAGAAGAGGCCGGTCAAGCGCAACCCCTATGCGCCGTTCATGACATCGACGCTGCAGATGGACGCTTCGCGCAAGCTCGGCTTCTCTGCCAAGCAGACGATGCAGGTGGCCCAGCGCCTCTACGAAGGCGTCGATATCGGCGGCGAGACTGTCGGCCTCATCACCTACATGCGAACCGACGGCGTCACCATCGTTCCCGAGGCCATCAACTCCATTCGTGGCCTCATTGCGCGCGAATACTCGCAGCGCTACGTGGCGCCCTTCGTGCGCGAATACAAAACTAAAGCCAAGAACGCCCAGGAAGCGCACGAGGCGATCCGTCCCACGGATGTCGCGCGCAAGCCCTCGGACGTCGCGCGCTATCTCGAGAAGGATCAGGCGCGGCTTTACGAATTGATCTGGAAGCGCTCGGTCGCGAGCCAGATGGCCTCGGCCGAGTTCGAACAGACGACCGCCGACATCGAGGTCAAGGGCCGGGACGGCAAGGTCTATACCCTGCGCGCCTCCGGATCGGTGGTTCAGTTCGACGGCTTCCTCAAGGTCTACGAGGAAGGCCGCGACGAAAAAGTGCGCGTGCTCGAGAAGGGCAAAGAGGATCACGCCGAGGACGACGACGAGGACGGCCGCAGGCTTCCCGCTCTCGCCGAAGGCGACAAGGTCACGGACCGCGCCATTGAGGCCGAGCAGCATTTCACGCAGCCGCCGCCGCGCTACTCCGAGGCGACGCTGGTCAAGAAGATGGAAGAGCTCGGCATCGGACGGCCTTCCACCTACGCCTCGACGCTCGCGGTGCTGCAGGAGCGCGATTACGTTCGCATCGACAAGAAGCGGCTCATCCCTGAGGACAAGGGCCGCCTCGTCATTGCGTTCCTCGAAAGCTTTTTCAAGAAGTACGTGGAGTTCGACTTCACGGCCGCGCTCGAGGAAAAGCTCGATCTCATCTCGAACGGCGATTTGGAATGGAAGCAGGTCTTGCGCGACTTCTGGCGTGACTTCACCGGCGCTGTCGAGAGCATCAAGGATCTGCGCGTCGGAGACGTGCTCGAAGCGTTGAACGAAATGCTTGGGCCGCACGTCTTTCCGGCCAAGGAAGACGGTTCCGATCCGCGCCTCTGCCCCAAGTGCGGGACGGGACGCCTGTCGCTCAAGATCTCCGGCAAGTCCGGCGCCTTCATCGGCTGCGGCAACTATCCGGACTGCAAATACACGCGCCAGCTTTCGGGCGAAGTGACGGGTGGCGGCGACCGCGAGCTCGGCTTCGATCCGGAGACAGGCCTGCCGGTGCTGGTCAAGGCCGGCCGGTTCGGGCCTTACCTCCAGCTCGGCGAAGCCGAAGGCGACGAGAAGCCCAAACGTTCGTCGATCCCGAAAGGCATCGATGCCGCGACCATCGATTTCGAGAAGGCGCTGCAGCTTCTGTCGTTGCCGCGCGAGGTCGGCATCCATCCGGAAACCGGCACGCCGATCACCGCCGGCCTCGGACGTTATGGACCGTTCATCCTGCATGACGGCACCTATGCCAACGTCGACAGCATCGAGGACGTGTTCACGATCGGTCTCAACCGCGCCGTGACGGTGCTGGCGGAAAAGCGTGCCGGCAAAGGCGGCGGCCGCTTCGGACGTGCCGCGGTCAAGACCGTGCTCAAGGACCTCGGCGAACATCCAGGTGGCGGCGGCAAGATCCAGGTGCTGGACGGCAAGTACGGCCCGTACGTCAGCTGGAACAAAGTCAACGCCACGGTGCCGAAGGGCACCGAGCCGGCAGCGCTCAGCATCGACGAAGCGGTTCGGCTTCTGGCCGAGCGAGCCGCCAAGGGCGGCGGCAAGAAGCCGGCGAGGAAGGCTGCCGCACCCAAAGGCAAGGCGAAAGCCGCTGCCAGCGACGATGACGGCGAGGCAAAGCCAGCCAAGAAGGCGGCGCCGAAGGCTAAAAAGGCTCCGGCGGCAAAATCCGCCAAGTCGAAAGCCAAAACTGCTGCTGAGAGCTGAGGCTGGTGGCGAAGAGGCCGAAACAGGCCAAAGGGCCGAAGCGTAAGGGCACCGACAGCCCCGAGGGGCTGCCCTCGCGCGAGGAGATCCTGAAGTTCCTGCGCGAGTCTCCGGGCAAGGCAGGCAAGCGTGAGATTTCGCGCGCATTCAATATCAAAGGCGGCGCGCGCATCGCCTTGAAGCGCATGCTGTCGGAGATGGCCGACGAAGGTTCGCTCGCCGGCGACCGCAAGCACCTGCGCGAGAAGGGCAAGCTCCCCTCCGTCACCGTGCTCGAAATCACCGGACGCGACGACGACGGCGACCTTCTCGCGCGGCCGGTCGTCTGGGACGAGGACGGCGAGCGGCCCACGGTTCTCGTTCTCACACATCGCAAGCCAACGATCGACAGCGAGGCGCAGTTCGGCGTTGGCGACCGCATCCTCGCCCGCATCAACCGGCTGGAAACGCCCGACGTCGAGGGCCATCGCTACGAAGCGGAAGCCATCAAGGTTCTGCCTCGCGACAAGCGGCGCCTGCTCGGCATCTTCCGGGCGCGACCCAATGGCGGCGGCACCATCGAGCCCATCGACCGTCGCGAGCTTCGCTCGTGGCAGGTGCTGAAAGGCGACGACGGCGGCGCCAAGGACGGCGACCTGGTGCGCTTCGATCTTTCGAGCCGGTCTCGCCACTCGGTTGCGGACGCTCGTGTGCTGGAAGCGCTCGGCAACCCGGACGACAGCCGCAAGATCAGCCTCATCGCCATCCACGCGCACGGCATCCCGGACGACTTTCCGGCGCAGGTGCTGGTCGAGACGGAAAACCTCGAGCCGCCAACCTACGAAGGCCGCGTCGATCTCACCAACGTGCCGCTTCTGACCATCGATCCCGTCGACGCGCGCGACCATGACGACGCCGTCTACGCCGAGCCGGATACCGATCCAAAGAACCAAGGCGGGCACGTCGTCATCGTCGCCATCGCCGACGTGGCGCACTACATCCGCCCCGGTACACGCCTCGACAAGGAAGCGCAACTTCGCGGCAACTCGGTCTACTTTCCGGACCGCGTGGTGCCGATGCTGCCCGAACGCATCTCGAACGATCTCTGCTCTTTGCGCGAGCTCGAGGCGCGTCCGTGCCTCGCCGTGCGCATGGTGCTCGACAAGCACGGCGAGAAGCGCAGCCACACCTTCATGCGCGCCATGATGAAGAGCGCGGCCAAGCTCAGCTATCAGCAGGCACAGGCCGCAATTGACGGCGAGCCCGGTGAGAAGGCGGCGCCGCTGCTCGATCGCGCGCTGAAGCCGCTATGGGCCGCCTACAAAACCGCCGCCAAGGCGCGCGACACGCGACAGCCGCTGGACCTGGATCTTCCCGAACGCAAGATCATCCTCGACGGCGAAGGGCGGATCGCCGATGTCGTCGTGCCAGCGCGCCTCGAAGCGCATCGGCTCATCGAAGAATTCATGATCCTCGCCAACGTCGCCGCTGCGGAGACGCTGGAGCAGAAGAAGACGGCCGTCGTCTATCGCATCCACGATGCGCCCTCGAAAGAGAAGCTCACGTCGCTGCGCGACTTCCTCGACTCGCTCGACATCAAGTTGCCGGCGGGGAATGCGCTGAAGCCCGAAGCGTTCAATCGCATCCTTGCGCGCGCCAAACATCTGCCGGTGCCAGAGCTCGTCAACGAGGTGATCCTGCGCGCGCAGGCCCAGGCCGAGTACAATCCCACCAACATCGGCCACTTCGGCCTCAATCTTGCGCGCTACGCACATTTCACTTCGCCCATTCGCCGCTACGCCGATCTTCTCGTGCATCGCGGGCTGGTGCGCGCACTTCGCTTCGGTCCGGACGGACTTCAGGACAGCGAGGCGCAGAACCTCAGGGACATTTCGAAAGCGATCTCGGATGCCGAGCGGCGCGCCATGGCAGCAGAGCGCGAGACCGTCGATCGCATGATCGCGGCACACCTTTCTGATCGCGTGGGTGCGACGTTCGAAGCCCGCGTCGCCGGCGTGACGCGCTCGGGTCTTTTCGTGAAGCTCAAGGAGACCGGCGCGGACGGCTTCATCCCCGTGTCCACGCTCGGCCGCGACTTCTTCAATTATGTAGAAGCGGTACATGCCTTGGTTGGCAATCGCACAGGCGAAACCTACCAGCTCGGCGACCAGGTGACGGTCAAGCTCGTCGAAGTCATTCCCAGCGCCGGCGCCATGCGCTTCGAGATGCGTACGGCGGGCAAGCAAAGCAGCCTCGCCAAGGCCAAGGGCTCGCACCGGTTCAATCAGCGCTCCCGGCGTCGATGAGCCGCGTTGTAGCGACGGATGTCGCTACCTATGTCACGGAAAACCAGTGAGTTGCTTGATGATCGAGATCGAAGGAAGCCAAGCGCCGGCCCCTAAAGAAGAGCGGCGGGACGTTGTCCAGGCCATGCTCCGGGGCGCGCGCTGCCGTTGCCCCGCCTGCGGCGAGGGCCGCCTCTACAATAAATACCTGAAGGTCGTGTACGCCTGCGACGTGTGCGGCACCGAACTGCATCATCAGCGCGCCGACGACGCGCCACCCTATTTCACCATGATGATCGTCGGGCATATCGTCGTCGGCGGCCTGCTCGCGCTCGAGGTTGCCTATCATCCGCCGACTTGGGTCCACCTCGCCATCTGGCTGCCGACGCTCGTCATCATGAGCCTCGTGCTGCTCCCTATCGTCAAAGGTGCCCTGGTCGGACTGCAGTGGGCGCTCAGGATGCACGGCTTCGGCGGCGAAGAGCCAGAGCCGGAACAAGAGCCCAGCAGTCAGCCTTACGGCCATCCATAGGAGACGCGTGTCGTGACTGAAGGCATAGAGCCCGTCACGGCCGCCGCGTCACCGCGTGCGCGCATACGTCCGCGCGACGCAGCGACCCTCGTCATCATCGACACGTCCGGCTCGGAGCCGCGCGTGCTCATGGGCCGGCGCAGAGCAGATCAGGTTTTCCTTCCTGGCGCCTATGTGTTTCCGGGCGGCCGTGTCGAGCGCAGCGATCACCGCATGGTGCCCGCAGATCAGCTCCGATCGACCGACGTCGATTTGCTCATGCAGAGAATTCGCGGGACGCCGAGCTCCTCGCGAGCACACGCTCTCGCGCTCGCGGCCATTCGGGAAACCTTCGAGGAGACCGGCCTTCTGGTCGGCTCAGCTTCGGGTGTTCTCAAGCCTCGGCAAGCGGGACCGTGGGCTCAGTTCCTTGCGCACGGCTTCATACCGCGGGTGAGCGGGCTCCGCTTCTTTGCCCGCGCGATCACGCCGCCAGGGAGGCCGCGCCGCTACGATACGCGCTTCTTCTACACGCAGGCTTCAGAGATCGGACATCGCGTGGAGACCAACGACGGCGAATTCTCCGAGATTGGATGGTTTACCTTTGCGGACGCGGCAAACCTTAATTTGCCGTCAATCACGAGGACCATCGTCGGTGATCTCGCGAACGTGCTGAAAACGGGGCCCAGCGCGGGTAGCAGAACGTCCGTACCCTTCTACTTTCACAGGGGCGGAACATTTGAACGCCTATCGCTGTCGCAGGGGGCAGGCTCGGCTTGACACCTGAGGCGCGGTCAGTATGTTGCGCACTCCGAATTCGACCTCACCCTTTTAAAGATTGCCGGACCATGGCCAAGCAAATCACACAGAAGATCAAGCTGCTTTCGAGCGCTGGAACAGGATTCTTCTACGTCACCAAGAAGAATCCGCGCACGTCGACCGAGAAGCTCGTTTTCAAGCGTTACGATCCCGTCGTGCGTAAGCACGTCGAGTTCAAGGAAACGAAGATCAAGTAACGCTGCTCGTGCCGGCGGCTGAAGCCGGCAACGGTTCTCTCTGACATTTTGGGAATTGCCGCTGCGGTCAGCAGCGAGGGAAGGACTCAACCAAGGTCCGTAACCTCCCGGCAGCGGGGTAAGCATTCCGGGAGAGCTACGGACCCTGGCCTAGTGACCAGATAGTTGTCAAAGAGGGCGTTGACTTCCCACCTGGTGTCGTGGAGAGCGAGAACGGTATTAAATGAGGAGTAACTCCGCCGTTCAGACCCCGACCACGAAATTCCCGTTCCACTAGGAGATGCGGCGGACCCAGTGGGTCACGGGAACCAATCAACCCGCAAAACAAATTCATCGCCACGTGGGCGAAAAATCCGCGTTCGCGGGCAAAATTATTGAAGACCCCCCTCTAAACGCTGTGTCACTCTGGCAGATCAAGAAGGCCAAATCAAGTTTGGCTCTTGACCATTGCACGCTGACCACGGCGATTTCGATTCGAGATTAGCGCGATTTAGCTTGCGCGTAGCTGGACACAGGCGCCGCTTCTGCTGCTGGCATGCCAGTGCTAAACCACCGATATATTCGGGTTCTCCCGGGTGCCGGCGTCGCCCCCGAGTGACTGCGGTTTTCTTATGTATGTCATGGCCCTAAGGGTCAGGGACCCTAGGCGGCGTCCTCGGCGACTTGGTTGCGGCCTCTCCGTTTAGCGGCGTAGAGAGCGCTGTCTGCGCGCTTGAAGAGCATCTCGGACGTGTCCTCAGCGCCGTCCAGGCTCGCCAGTCCCACACTTACGGTGACCGTAATTTCGGTGCCTCCAGCAATCGTAAACGGTACTCCTGCGACACATTCGCGCACTCGTTCGGCAATCTGGGCCGCCCGCACCTTGTCGGTGTCCGGCATGATGATCAGGAATTCCTCGCCTCCGAGCCTGCAGGCAAGGTCGAGCCCGCGCGTATAGCGGCGGAAGCGGTCCGCGAATTCCTTCAGAACAGCGTCGCCGGCATCGTGGCCATAGGTGTCGTTCACGCGCTTGAAGTAGTCGATATCCGCAACGAGGATCGAAAGCGTCCGTCCCGTGCGCACTGCGTCCGTCATGAGCGTCTTCAGGTGACGCTCCATGTAGCGGCGATTGTGCAGACCGGTCAGCGGATCTGTGATCGAAAGCTCGACGCTCTCGCGCAGCTGGTTGCGCAAGTAATCGGAATAGCGCTTGCGACGGATCTGCGTGCGAACGCGGGCCAGGAGCTCATGGCGGTCGACCGGCCGCATGACATAGTCGTTGATGCCCATGTCGAGGCCGCGCATCAGACGCGCCTCTTCACCCGCATCGACCATCAGGATGATCGGCGTGTGCCGCGTGCGCTCGAGGGAACGAACCTGCGAACAAAGGCGCAGTCCGTCGGAAGCAGAGAGGTTGGCGGCGACGATGAGGAGATCGAAGCTCTGCTCGGCGAGATTGATCAGCGCCACCTGCGGATCGGGCTCCACATAGGCGTCGTGCTGTTTGGCGAGCGCGCCCATGATGCGCGACGAGGAACGCGGATGATCGTCAACGACGAGAATGCGACCGGGCTTGTCGGAGAGGACCGCCTTCATCGCCTCCTCGTCCGAGATGCCCATCTCCCGGCTGGTCGACGCGCGCATCAGCATCTCGTCGTTCAGCATTTTGAGGCGGGCGAGGCTCTTCACTCGGGTGACGAGAGCGATGTCGTCGACCGGCTTGGTGAGGAAATCGTCGGCGCCGCTTTCAAGGCCCTGGACGCGGTCGGAGGGCTGGTCCAGCGCCGTCACCATGACGATCGGAATGTGCAGCGTCTGGGCTTGGGACTTGAGCCTGCGGCAAACCTCGAACCCATCGAGACCCGGCATCATGACATCGAGAAGGACAACATCGACGCGCTCGCGGGCGCAGATATCCAATGCGGCCTGGCCGGAAGAGGCCGTGACGACCTCGAAGTATTCCGCCTCGAGCCTAGCCTGCAGCAGCCGGACATTGGCGAGAATGTCATCGACAATCAGGACCCTGGCCGTCATTTTATACTCTCAACACCAAAAATGCTTTGCGCCGTTACGCTTCGCCGATGAAGCGCCGGACAGTATCAAGAAACACCGCAACCGAGATCGGCTTCGACACGTAAGCTTCGCATCCACCGGAGCGGATGCGCTCTTCGTCGCCCTTCATGGCAAATGCCGTGACGGCGACGACGGGAATGGTCCGCAGCTCGTCATCTTCCTTGAGCCACTTCGTAACCTCGAGACCGGAAACCTCCGGCAACTGAATATCCATGAGAATCAGGCTCGGCTGATGCTCACGTGCGAGCGACAGGGCATCAAGCCCGTTGCGCGTCTGAATGGTGCGATAGCCGTAGGCGTCCAAGAGGTCGTGGAAGAGCTTCATGTTGAGCTCGTTGTCTTCCACGATCAAAACGGATTTCGACCCGCGCTTGCTGCCTTGCGCGGGGCCCTCGACGGCCATCCTGGTCTCCTGGTAGGTCATCGTCGAAGGTTCGCATGTTTGCCCCGCCTCATACCTGCACGATTCTGCGGGCCATTTGCAGCGGAGTGTGCACCCTGATGTTTTACCAACAGCTTAAGGGGTTCCGGGGGTGTTTAGCCCTTCCCTTACGCGGGTCCCAATTCGGGACAATTTCAGCTGCGATGGAGCGCGATATGGGCAGACGAGACAAGGCTCCCTCCCAAGACGAGGCCGAGGCGTTTTCCCTCATGGCGCTCTCGTTCCTGGCCGAGGAACCGACTCGCCTGAGCCGGTTTATGTCACTCACTGGCATCGCGCCCGAGGAGTTGCGCCGGGCTGCCGATGCCCCGTCCACTCTTCTCGCCGTGCTTGACTATTTGATGGGCGATGAGTCGCTGCTGCTCATGTTCGCGGCAGAAAAGGGCATCGCCGCAGAAACGCTCGTCGCGGCGCATGCCCGTCTTTCAGGGGGTGGCGCTTTTTATGACTGACGGACTGCGGATCGGCATCGACCTCGGGGGCACGAAGATCGAAGGTCTCGCGCTGGATGGCGCCGGCCAAGAGCGGGCGCGCCTGCGCATTGATTCCCCGCAGGGCGACTATGGCGAGACGATACGAGCAATTGTCGGCGTCGTGGCCCGGCTCGAGGCCGATATAGGCGCTAAGGCGAGTGTCGGCATCGGCATGCCCGGCTCGCTGTCGCCGACGACCGGGCTCGCGCGCAACGCCAACTCGACATGGCTCAACGGCCGCCCTCTCGGGCAAGACGTGTCCGACGCACTCGGTCGCCCTGTTCGTTTCGCCAACGACGCGAACTGCTTCGCGCTTTCGGAAGCGGTGGACGGCGCCGGCCGCGACGCGCACTCGGTTTTCGGCATCATTCTCGGCACGGGTTGCGGTGGCGGCATCGTCATCGAAAAGCGGCTCATCGAGGGCGCGCGTGGCATCGGCGGCGAATGGGGTCACAATCCCCTGCCCTGGCCCGCCCGAGAAGAAATGCCCGGACCGCGCTGTTGGTGCGGACGCCACGGGTGCCTCGAGACCTGGATCTCTGGACCAGGACTTGCCGCCGATCACGAGCGGATCAATGGCGTGCTGCTTTCAGCGCAAGCTATCGCAAAGCTCGCCAAGGGCGGCGACGAGGCCGCACAGGCGACGCTTAACCGCCACGCCGACCGTGTGGGCCGCGCACTGGCCCACGTCATCAACATCATCGATCCGGAGGTGATCGTCATCGGCGGCGGGCTCTCGCACCTCGCGCACCTTTACGCTGAGCTTCCGGCGCTCGCGGCTCCGCACGTTTTCAGTGACGAAGCCCGTGTAACGGTGCTGCCGCCGAAGTGGGGCGATGCCGGAGGCGTGCGGGGGGCGGCGTGGCTATGGAATGATGCCACGCCGTAGAGGCCTTCAGGGCTTCGCCTGCGGGCATTTGCCGGCCTCGAGATAGGTCAGCTCCTTGAGCTCGCCGCGGATGGCGAACTCGCCGTGGTCGATACGCAGGCTGCTGGTCACGCCATTGTCGTGGAACCGGTAGGACATCTCATAGAGCGGCAGCGCGTCGGAGCGGGTCTTGCCCGGCGTGAAGTAGCTGACCGAAACCGGCCAGGATGTCACGTCGTCGAGCTTGGCGCTGCTGCTCGAGAGCGAAAGCGCACGTCCCTTGCCGGGGGGGATCTGACGGCCGATGACCGTGGACGTAGCGTAGATCTTGTCGCCGGTCTCGGAGCCATCGAACAGGTCGGCAGCGAGAATCTTCGTACCGGAGCGGGCCGCTTTCACGATGGCCATCGAATGCTGGATCGGGAAATAGACGTTCCCCGCGAGGGCGACCTTGCGCTTCGAGGGACGCGTAAGGTCAACGCGCGCGCCGCCCGCGTTGTCGCGCTCGGCGATACCCTGAGTCTGATCGGCGGGCTGCTCATTTTGATAGGTGCTGGTCGAAAAGCGCAGACGGCGCGGCGGAACCTGCTCCCAGCTCGACGTGCGCAGATCGGTCACCTGCGTATCGCCTTCCTGGGTCACCGTCTCGGTCACGAAGCGCATGCTTTGCGCGTAGCCTTCACACGCACTGCCCGTCAGCTCGTAGACGATGCGGCCTGAGACGCCGGCGACGCCCGAGCCGGAATTGGTTTCGTCGAGGGACAGATCGTAGACCGCCCGGTGCGGCGAGAACACGATGTCCCCCTGGCCCGCACCCTTGAGCGCCGTTTGGGCGAAAACCGTGCCGACGAGAGCCCACACGCTAACGCCCGCAATGGCGGCGGCAGCCGTGAGCTTCGAGAATTGGCGCATTCCACTTGTCCTTCTTCGCAGGCGGACCCTCCGCGTGGGACCGCCCTTACTCGTTATCGGGGAATCTAGGCCGCCGATGGGCCGTTGCAAAGTCCATTACGACGGATAAGAAAGATAGCCGCATAAAAGAAGCTGCGGAAAAGCTTGGTATACAGGCAGCCGCGACGCCTGCCGCCCTGATCTTGGACAAGAAACGGAGACAAGGATGAGTGATACCGTGGACGCCCGGCTCAAAGCCCTGGGTCTGAGCCTTCCTGCGGCGCCCAACCCGGTCGCTAACTATGTGCCTTACCTCGTTGCTGGCGATCTGCTGTTCATTTCCGGCCAGGTCTCGAAGGCCGGGGACGGGACTGTGGTCACGGGCAGCGTCGGCACGGATGTCTCCATCGAGCAAGGACAGCAGGCGGCGAAACTCTGCGCGCTCAACATCCTGGCTCAGGCCAAGGCGGCCCTCGGAAGCCTCGACCGCGTGAAGCAGGTCTTGAAGCTTACAGGTTTCGTAAACTCGGCCGCGGGCTTCGGCGACCAGCCCAAGGTCGTCAACGGCGCCTCGGACCTCATGGTCGAAGTGCTCGGCGACAAGGGCCGGCACACGCGCGCCGCCGTCGGCGTCTCGGGGTTGCCGCTCAACTCGGCCGTCGAGGTCGATGCGATCCTGCTGATCGAGTCCGCCTGAGCCATGCTCGATCGCGGCTGCTTCCTTCGCCCTATCGCTCATCGGGGACTTCATGACGTCTCGCGCGGCGTGATCGAGAACACGGCGGGCGCGTTCGACGCGGCGATCGCCAAGGGCTACGGCATCGAGTGCGATTTGAGACCAGCGGCGGACGGACTGCCGGTGGTCTTCCATGACGAAGCGCTCGAACGCCTCACGGAAGGGTCGGGCATGTTGACGTCGCTCGGACCCACCGACCTCGCTCGCGTGCGCTTCAAGGGCGGTACGACGACCGGCATCCAGACGTTCGCGGATTTCCTGAAGCAGGTCGGCGGGCGCGTGCCTCTTCTGGTCGAGGTGAAGAGCGAGTGGGACCCGATCGACGCGGCATTCATCGGCGAAATTGCGCAACTTGCGAATGACTACAAAGGGCCGATCGCACTCATGTCGTTCGACCCGGCGGTGCTGGTCGCGCTGAAGCAGCTCGCGCCGGGCGTGCCGCGGGGTATGGTCTCGGGCTCGTACAGGAATCCGGATGGGACGCAGTGGTGGGCGGACAAGGTTCCCGAGCCGCGCGCGTTCAATCTCGCGCAACTCCTCGAGAGCGGACCGGCTGCGCCGCACTTTTTCGCCTATCACGTGAAGTCCCTGCCCTCGCCCATCACTCGCTTCGTGCGCGAGGTCGTGCGGATGCCGCTCTTCACCTGGACGGTGCGCAGCGAAGAAGACCGCCTCATCGCCTCGCAGTGGGCGGACGCGCCGATCTTCGAGGGCTATGAAGCCTAGGGTGGCCTACCGGTCGATTTCGCCGAAGACGATATCGAGGGAGCCGAGAATGGCCGAGACGTCGGCCAGCATGTGACCCTTGTTGAGGTAGTCCATGGCCGCCAAGTGCGGGAAGCCGGGAGCGCGGATCTTGCAGCGGTAGGGCTTGTTCGAGCCGTCAGCGACGAGGTAGACGCCGAACTCTCCCTTCGGCGCCTCGACGGCGGCATAGATCTCGCCGGCCGGAACGTGGAAGCCTTCGGTGTAGAGCTTGAAGTGATTGATGAGCGCTTCCATGGAGCGCTTCATCTCACCGCGCCGCGGCGGCACGACTTTGCGATTGGCGGCCGTCACCGGACCCTTGCCGTCCGGGCTCATCAGCTTCTCGCAGCACTGCTTCATGATCTTCACGCTTTCGCGCATCTCGATCATGCGAATGACGTAGCGATCGTAGCAGTCGCCGTTCTTGCCGATGGGAATATCGAAATCGAGCTCTGAGTAGCATTCGTAGGGCTGAGCCTTGCGCAGATCCCAGGCGGCGCCCGAGCCTCTGACCATGACGCCCGAGAAGCCCCAGGCGAACGCGTCGTCGAGGCTCACGACGCCGATGTCGACGTTGCGCTGCTTGAAGATGCGGTTCTCGGTCAGCAAGCCCTCGATGTCGTCGAGCACCTTCAGGAACGGATCGCACCACGCGTAGATGTCGTCGATCAGCTCAGGCGGCAGGTCCTGATGCACGCCACCGATGCGGAAATACTTGGCGTGCATGCGCGAGCCCGAAGCGCGCTCATAGAACACCATCAGCTTCTCGCGCTCCTCGAAGCCCCAGAGCGGCGGCGTCAGCGCGCCGACGTCCATGGCCTGCGTGGTGACGTTCAGGAGATGCGAAAGATGCCGACCGATCTCGGAGAAGAGCACGCGGATGAGCTGCGCGCGGCGCGGAACCTCGATGCCGAGCAGGCGCTCGGCCGCGAGGCAGAAGGCATGCTCCTGGTTCATGGGCGCGACGTAGTCGAGCCGGTCGAAATAGCCGATGGCTTGCAGATACGTCTTATGCTCGATCAGCTTCTCGGTGCCGCGATGCAATAGGCCGACGTGCGGATCGACGCGCTCCACTACCTCGCCGTCGAGCTCGAGCACGAGGCGCAACACGCCATGCGCCGCCGGATGCTGCGGGCCGAAGTTGATGTTGAACTGGCGGATCTCGGTTTCGGCCATGTGCTTCTCAATCGGTTTTATCGCCGAGATAGCCGGCCATGGCGTCGGTGCCGGCCTGCTTCTCGGTCGCGTTCGCGAAGTCGTAGAATGCGGGTTTGTCCTCGATGAAGATTTCCTTCGTCAGGACTAGGGTTGAAGGATCATCCAGCGCGCCGGCCGTGAAGGTATAGCGGTCTTCGCCCGCAACCTTCCAGAACAGGATCGAGCCGCAGCGGCTGCAGAAGCCGCGCTCACCTGTGTCCGAAGAACGATACACCGTGATGGCCTCGGCGCCCTCGAAGACAGGTGCGCCGGCGACATCGACGTACATCAGCGGTCCGCCCGTCCAGCGCCGGCACATGCCGCAGTGGCAGACGGCGACGTCGTGCGACGCCAGCTTGGCCGTGAACTTCACGGCGCCGCAGAGACAATGACCCGAGACGTCGAGAGCGCCCGCCATCACGAACCCATTATTCCGGAGCCGACACGCTCGATCAGAGCCGCATGCGCGAGCTTGGCCTTGTCGTTGACACGCGACACGAAGCGCTCCCACGGCACGATGATGCGCTCGTGTGTCCCTTCCCCGATGAGCTCGACGCCGTCGTGCGCCTTCACCTTGAAGCCGACGCGGCGGCCGTTGATCGAGGTGCATTCGGCGTCGACCGTCACGGTCTGGCCGGGCACGGTCGCCGCGATGTGCGAAACGTTGATATGAACGCCGAGGCTGCCCTCGCCGCTTTCGACATGCGGCTCGAGCACCTTGAGGCACGTCCACTCCATCAGTCCGACCATGAAGCCGGTGGCGAAAACCGTCGGCATGAGCTGGAAGTCATGCGCTTCCGGATAGAGGTGCGGCACAGTCTTGTTGGCCGGGACCTTGTATTCCAGCCGCGCCTTATCTCCGACCTTGAGCGTCTGCTTCATGGCCTCGCCTCTCAGGCCTTGCCGGCGGGGGGCTGGCTTTGCGCCGCTTTCTCGTCACCGGGAAGGACATAGTTGGGTCCCTCCCACGGGCTTTCGAAATCGAAGGAGCGGAATTCCTGCACGAGCTTCACGGGCTCGTAGACGACGCGCTTAGCGTTGTCGTCGTAGCGAACCTCGACGTAGCCGGTGAGCGGGAAGTCCTTGCGCAAGGGATAGCCCTGGAAGCCGTAGTCCGTCAGCAGGCGGCGCAGGTCGGGATGGCCCGAGAACAGGATGCCGTACATGTCGTAGGCCTCGCGCTCGTACCAGTTTGCGGCTGGAAAAACGGGCAAAGAGCTCGGGACGGGCGTGTCCTCGTCGGTCTCGAGCTTGACGCGGATGCGCTGGTTCAAGCGCGGCGACAGCAGGTGATAGACGACATCGAAGCGCAGCGGGCGCGCCGGCCAGTCGACGCCGCAGATGTCGATCAGCACCTCGAACTGGCAGCGGGCGTCGTCGCGTAGGAAGGTCAGGACCTCGATGATCTTCGGGACCGAGACTTCGACCGTCAGCTCGCCATGCGTGATCCGCGATGCCAGGATCTCGGCGCCGAGCTTCTCTTTGATGTGGGTCTCGAGTTCGTTGAGCATGATGTGGTCCTGGGCGATCCGTCACTCGGCATTCGAAAGTAGCTAAAGCTGGGTCTAGCTCATCTTCTGCTGCCGATTTCCGCCTTCTATCGTTCAATCGTTCCGGTGCGGCGGATCTTCCGCTGCAACAGCAGCACGCCATAGACCAGCGCTTCCGCGGTCGGCGGGCAGCCCGGGACGTAGATGTCGACGGGAACAATACGATCGCAGCCACGCACCACGGCATAGGAATAGTGATAGTAGCCGCCGCCGTTGGCGCAGCTGCCCATCGAGATGACGTAGCGCGGCTCGGGCATCTGGTCGTAGACCTTGCGCAAGGCGGGCGCCATCTTGTTGGTCAGCGTACCGGCGACGATCATGACGTCCGACTGGCGCGGCGAAGCGCGCGGAGCGAAGCCGAAGCGCTCGAGATCGTAGCGCGGCATGGACGCCTGCATCATCTCGACGGCGCAGCACGCGAGGCCGAACGTCATCCACATGAGCGAGCCCGTGCGCGCCCAGTTGATGAGGTCGTCGGTGGTGGTGACGAGGAAGCCCTTGTCGGCGAGCTCGTTCGAGATCTCGGCGAAGTAAGGATCGGTGGGCTTCACGAGCGAGCGCGCCGAGCCGGCGCCTTCGCGAGCCGTGTCGAATGCGACCTCAGGCGGAACGATCAATCCCATTCGAGCGCTCCCTTGCGCCACTCGTAGATGAAGCCAATGGTCAGGACACCGAGGAAGATCATCATCGACCAGAACCCGAAGGTGCCCGCTTCCTTGAAGGCGACCGCCCACGGAAACAGGAACGCGATTTCGAGGTCGAAGATGATGAAGAGGATCGAGACCAGGTAGAAGCGCACGTCAAACTTCATGCGCGCGTCGTCGAAGGCGTTGAAACCGCACTCGTAGGCCGAGACTTTCTCGGGATCGGGATTGCGGACAGCGACCACGAAGGGCGCCAGCATGAGAGCGCCGCCGATGGCGAGCGCAACGCCAATAAAGATGGCGAGCGGCAGGTAGGCGTTGAGTAATTCTGTCATAGAGGTGCCCTTCGGGCCGACACAGCCGCGTGCATGTGCGAAGCGACTTGAACACCTCGTGTTAACGCAGCCGATCCTGGCATGCAACCCGGCTCTGGGCTCAATTCCTGGGCAAGCGCAGCGCGACCGCGGCACTGTGCCCGGATGACCCACAGGGCACCGGAGAACTGCGAACACCAAAGTTCATGGACTGGGAAAATGGCGCGAGAGACGGGACTTGAACCCGCGGCCTCCGCCGTGACAGGGCGGCGCTCTAACCAACTGAGCTACTCCCGCATTGCAGGCGCGGGTGACGCGCCGATGCGAGGTGGTGGAGATACGTGTTCGCGGCAGCTAAGTCAAGCGACGCCGAACCCAATATTTGTGGGTGTCGGCGCACCTCGTCATGGGGTCTTACTGTGGTCCTTCGCCGGCGCATACGTAGGCGCCCCAGAGCTCCGACGACAAGACTATACTCTGTTCAGATGAGCTGTGCTCAACGGGAGAACTACACTCTCTCCGAGAACAACTTGGGCTCTGCAGTTGCGCTCGAGCATTGGGCCAAGTATGACGGACTCGTGACGGTTATTTAAAGGGGCGATTATTTATCCATAATTCAAAGGGGGGCAGGCTCATGAAAGCCGTTCGCGCTTCTGAAGTCATTGCGTTTGCCGCAATGATCACGCTCATTCCACAGCCCGCGTTCGCCTATATCGATCCGGGTCTCGGCAGCCTGATTTTCCAGGGTGCCATCGCAGCATTCGTCACGGTCGCTGCCGCCTGGGCCGGGCTCAAGACGAAAATCATCGCGTTCTTCGGCAAGGCTCCGAGCAACCGCGACGCCGACGAAAATGCTTCGGGATGAGGCGTCCTTCCGGGACCCGGATGGATTTGTCTTCGAACACGAAGGACTGCTCTTCCGGAGTCTGACACGCGAGGCTGCCGAGCGGCTCTCAGCCCATCGCGACTTCTATCGCGAGGCGGTGGAACGACGCCTGCTCGTCCCCTTCAGCGCGGAAGACCGCATCGCCGGCTTCGAGGTCATCAAGCCGACGCGCCTGGCGCTCGTCTCCTATCCTCACGAGTGGTGCTTCGAGCAACTGAAGGACGCCGCGCTCAATACGCTCGACGTCAACATCCTCGCTCTTGGTCATGGGCTGACGCTCAAGGATGCGTCCGCCTTCAACAACCAGATCCTCGACGGCAGGATGGTCTTCATCGATCACACCTCGTTCGAGGAATCGGACGGTCGCCTTCCGTGGCGACCCTACTCGCAATTCTGCCGTCACTTTCTCAATCCGCTGGTGGTGGGCGCCTACCGGGACATGCATGTCGGTGCGTTCTTCCGCATGGACATCGACGGCCTCCAGCAGCAAACGGCGAACGACCTGCTGCCGCTTCGCGCGACGCTCAGACCCTCCGTCATGATGCATATGCTGGCGCACAACCGCTACATGCGCAAAGCGTCCGAGTACGAGGGCAAGACCGAGGCGGCCACCATCACGGCCAAGGGCCGGCAGATCGACCTTCTGAAGCAGATGCGCGCGTTCATCGCCAGCCTCGAGGCCGCGAAAGCTGCGTCCACCTGGGCGCACTACTACGAGAAAACGAACTACGTCGAGGCCACGTTCGCACAGAAAAAGGACGTGGTCGCGAGCTGCTTCGCCGGCAGGGACCTCACGACGATCTGGGATGTTGGCGCCAATGATGGGACATTCTCGCGTCTTGTCGCCGGTGCGGGTCGGAACGTGCTGGCGCTCGACCTCGACCATAACGCCGTGAATGCGAACTACGCTTTCAATCGCAAGCAGAGCGTGGCGGGCATTCACGCCCTTGTCTACGACGTCGGCAATCCAACACCCGCGCTTGGCTTCCGCAACAGGGAGCGCACCCCGCTCGAAGCCAGATCGAAGCCAGACGCCATCATGGCCCTGGCGGTGATCCACCACCTCTCGCTGACCAACAACATCCCGCTCGATCAGACGGCACTCTATTTCGCCGAGCGATGCCCCGAGCTGGTGATCGAATGGGTTGGCCGCTCAGACAGCCAGGTCGGACGGCTGTTGGCGCAGAAGAATGTTTCCTACGATTGGTACGACGAGGACAACTTCCGCACGATCTATGCGAAGCACTTTGCGCTCGTCTCGCGAACGCCGATCGCGGGGACGGACCGGACCTTCTATCATTTCCGGAGGATGTAGTGGCGGGGCGGCTTCTCTTGCTCGTCTGCTTCAGCCTCGCAGCCGCGGTCTGGCCCGTGGGAACCTCCGCGGAAGAAATCAGCCCCGCAGAGCTCGGGGTGCTAGCGGTCGCCTTTGCTACGGTGCTCGCCGTCCAGTGCGGTGCTCTCTGGCTCATCGGCCGCTTCGCAAGCGATCGAGTGCTCGACGGGCTGGTGGCGCTCCTCGTCGCCCTCAACGCCCATCATTTCGCATTCCTCACCCTGGAGGCGAAAACAGTCGTCCGCGTAGCATTGGCCACCGGCGTAGGTCTCGGCGCGGGAGCCTTGCTGATGGCCGGCGTATCGCGGTTCAAGACGCTCTTGTTCACCGCCATTTTCACGTCTCTGTCCTTGGGCCAGTATGCCTACGGAAGGAGCAGCCTTTCAGAGGCCGAGCCCAAAAGAGCTGTAAGCGCGCCTGGAGCCATAGCGCTCAAGAGCGACCGGAACGTCTACCTCATCTCCACCGAGTCCCTGCATTCGCCCTATGCATTCCGCCGCCTCCACGGGATCGAGGATGCGCCTCATGTCGCATATCTCAAGGCGAACGGATTCCGCGTTCTCGACCGGTCCTACTCGGTCGACACGACCACGCGTCGGAGCTACCAGCGCATCATGGAGTTCTCGAAGCCCTTGGCCAACTCAAGGGAGCTGAGGCAGGTTTTCAAATTCGGAAACTCGACGTTCGAGAGCTTCCAAGATGCCGGCTACGGCATCCAGTTCATCTACATCAGCAACTACATGAACCTGAACCATGCGCTCGTCGAGCATGCCTATCCCGAGACAGGCTTCTACATTTGCGACAACCTGCGTCGGAACTTCTTCTATTTCATTTGCCGGCCGCCCGTGCGCGCGTTCGTGAACCGAGTGGTGTTCGGGATCCCGGGCGCGGTCTCGGTGGAAGACGAAATCGAGCACCTCAAGCAGCGGATCGGCGTTGCCGCCGCGGACAGGCGACCGTGGCTCACCATCAGCCACATCGCATTTCCTTTTCACACCGGTCTCAATCACAGCTACGAGGATGCGCCCCGGATCGAGAGATTCCGCGAAAGGATCCGCGGTCACATGCCGCAAATCGCGACGCACTATCGCGAGATCGTCTCCGCCATCAAGGAGAACGACCCCAACGCGGTCATCGTGACCTTCGGCGATCACGGCATGTGGCTCACACGCGGCATGAGCACGGCGAAGTCCAACAGCGTCTTCTCGACGGAAGATTATATCGAAGACCGCTACGGCGCTCTCATCGGCGTCTACCCCGCCGACTTCTGCCAGAAACGCATCTTCGAGGGCTCGACCACCGGGATAATCGTCAAGAGCGTGATCGAGTGCCTGAACGGCAATGACGAGCCCACGGCGGACGATCTCATGCGGAGCCGCTCGGTGGTCTACCTCGACGAGACCAAGACGCTCGACAGTATCGCGAGCGCGCCTTGAGAGGCTCGAGGGTCTAAACCGGCCTCGAGCTTAGTTTGGCGCGTACGAACTTCACGCGCTCCCCGATAGGCACGCACGGCAGCGGCACCAGCTCATAGCCCAAGCCGCTGTAGGCATCTGCCAGGGCGTGGTAGGTCGCCTCGGCCTCCTCGACAGATTGCTTCCGTTCTGCGTCCTGAGTGAAAATCTCGGGCCACGGCGGAGCAATGAAGACCCGCCTGCTGTAGCGGTAGGATTCGGCGGCTCGCTGAGCATGCGGCGGCACCGGCAGCCCCGAGAGTCGGAGGTAGCCTACGACGTCGGGAATGCCGCGGTCGAACATCACCGTGCCGACGTGGGCGTCTGCCGCCTCGCGATAAGAGCGCATTTCCCAGCTCAGCATGAGCTCGGCGAATGCCTCGCGGTCGGCCCAGGGGAGCGCTGAGCCGCCGATCGACACCTGATCCTGAATGATGGCCCTGCCCGCCTCGGGCATGGCAGCGAAGCCTGCGGCGGACAACGCCGCAAGCAGCGTGCTTTTTCCAGAGCCTGGACCGCCGGTGATGACGACGAAGCGGCTGTTCTCCCGCAACTGGCGAATATCCCCTACTTCAGCGGCGGCTCAGGAAGTCGAGCTTGCCGATCTCGAGGCCATTGTGGCGAAGGATGGCGTAGGTGGTGGTGCAGTGGAAATAGAAGTTCGGGAGCGCGAAGTTCAGGAGGTAGTCCTGCCCCTTGAACGATTGCTCGCCCGAACGCAGCTGCAGCGTGACGGTGCGATCCTCCGAGCCTTCCATCTGTTCGGGCGTGAGGGTGTCGAGGAACGCGCGGGTCTTGGCGATGCGCTCCTTGAGCTCAGGGAACGTCGTTTCGACATCCGGATGGCTCGGCACCGGGACGCCCGCGAGTCTCGCGCCAGCGCCCTTGGCGGCGTCGCACGCCAGATGAATTTGCCGCGTGAGCGGATGCATGTCCGGATAGAGCCGCGCCGTCAGCAGCGCAGCCGGGTCGATCTTGCGCGCCTCGGCGTAGGCCACGGCCTTGTCGAGGGTCGTGTCGAGCATCTGCAGGAAGCGTTGAAACGTCGGCACGGCGATTTGGTACATGGAGAGAGACATGACAGCTCCGGCAGCAATGGGGTTTGAGTTTGCGGCGGGGATGTAGGTCGCGGACTGAGCGCTGCCAATGCCGCCAGCAACGATGCGCAACATCGGTGGCGCTAATGCATCAGTCCGTAGAAGGGATGGTGGGCGGTGAGAGGGTCGAACTCCCGACATCTTCGGTGTAAACGAAGCGCTCTACCACTGAGCTAACCGCCCGACGAGGTGTGTTTATCGGTGAAGCGCGCTCTGCGCAACCGACTGCTTGCGAAACCCCGTTCTAAAAATCAAAACGCGCCACGGCATGGCTGTGGCGCGTCGAATGCTTCAAGCTCAGCGAGCGCTCAGTTGAGAGCGTCCTTGAGGCCCTTCGAGGGGCTGAACTTCGGGACGACCGAAGCGGGGATGTTGATCGTGGCGCCGGTCGCAGGATTGCGGCCTTCACGAGCCTTGCGCTTGGCAACCTTGAACGTGCCGAAATCCGGGATGCGAACTTCCTCGCCCTTCTTCAGAGCTTCGCGGATATGAGCGAGCGCTGCGTCAACTGCAACGCCGGCCTTCTCCTTCGTCAGCTCGCACTCCTTGGCGACGGCATCGATCAAATCTTTCTTGCTCATCTTTCCGTCCTCGTGACTGGAATCTAACTGCAATGTCGGGGATGATTCATGACGCGCGGGTCGCGCGAGCCGGTGTGGAGGTTCGCGTTCTGCGAGCCCCGCATCAGCGACAGTGGGCGCACAAAAGCGCGTAATTTCGGGCCTCGTCAAGGGCTAAAAAGCTCGTTTTAGGCCTAAATTCGCTGGTTTTCGTGCCCTTGCCGGACATGTCGTCGCAATGCAAACGCTCCGTCTACCGCAAGGTAAACGGAGCGTTGCGTTTGTACGTAAACGAGGATGGTTATCCTCGCCTGGAGTACACTGTTCGACGTCAGTGCGCCGTGACGCGCGGCGTGCCAGTGCTGCCGTCGGCCGCGAGGCTTGCGGCCTCGGCTGCCTCATCCCACTGGATCGCTTCCGGCACCCGTACGAGCGCGGTCTTCACCACGTCCTCCATGCGGGCCACTGGAACGAGCTCAAGCTTCTTCTTGATCTCCTCGGGGATGTCGGCGAGATCCTTTACGTTCTCGTCAGGGATCAGCACCGTCTTGATGCCGCCGCGCAGCGCGGCGAGCAGCTTCTCCTTCAAACCACCGATCGGAAGCACGCGACCGCGCAGCGTGATCTCGCCCGTCATCGCCACATCCTTGCGGACGGGAATGCCGGTCAGGATCGAGATGATCGCCGTCGCCATGGCGACGCCGGCAGACGGTCCATCCTTGGGCGTCGCGCCTTCCGGCACGTGCACGTGGATGTCCTTCTTCTCGAACAGCGACGGGTGAATGCCGAACTCGATGGAGCGAGAGCGCACGTAGGCGTTGGCCGCCTGAATGCTCTCCTTCATCACGTCGCGCAGGTTGCCCGTGACCGTCATCTTGCCCTTGCCGGGCATCAGCACGCCTTCGATCGTGAGCAGCTCGCCGCCGACCTCGGTCCAGGCCAAGCCGGTTACGATGCCGACCTGGTCCTCGGTCTCGGCCTCGCCGAAGCGATACTTCGGCACGCCGAGATAGTCCTTCACGTTCTCAGCCGTGACGACCACCGACTTCTTCGGAGACGTCAGGATCTCCTTCACCGCCTTGCGAGCGAGCTTGGCGATCTCGCGCTCGAGCGAGCGCACGCCTGCTTCACGCGTGTAGCGGCGGATGATCTCCATCAGCGCGCCTTCCTCGACGACCCACTCGTTCTGCTCGAGGCCATGCACCTGAAGCTGCTCGGGCACGAGATGGCGCTTGGCGATCTCGACCTTCTCATCCTCGGTGTAGCCCGCGAGACGAATGATCTCCATGCGGTCCATGAGCGGCGGCGGAATGTTGAGCGTATTCGCCGTGGTCACGAACATCACGTTGGAGAGATCGTAGTCGACCTCGAGATAGTGGTCGTTGAACGATGCGTTCTGCTCAGGATCCAAGACCTCGAGCAAAGCTGCCGCCGGATCGCCGCGGAAATCCTGGCCCATTTTGTCGATCTCATCGAGCAAGAAGAGCGGATTGGTGCGCTTCGCCTTCTTCATCGACTGGATGACCTTGCCGGGCATCGAGCCGATGTAGGTGCGGCGGTGGCCACGGATCTCGGCCTCGTCACGCACGCCGCCGAGGCTCATGCGCACGAATTCGCGGCCCGTGGCATTCGCGATCGATTTGCCAAGCGACGTCTTGCCGACGCCGGGGGGGCCGACGAGGCAGAGGATGGGTCCCTTGAGCTTGTTGGTGCGCGCCTGGACAGCAAGATACTCGAGGATGCGCTCCTTCACCTTCTCGAGGCCGTAGTGCTCGGCATCGAGAATGAGCTGGGCTTCGTCGAGGTCCTTCTTGACCTTGCCCTTAATGCCCCACGGAATCGAGAGCAGCCAATCGAGGTAGTTGCGCACGACGGTCGCTTCGGCCGACATCGGGCTCATCTGCTTGAGCTTCTTCAGCTCGGCAGAGGCCTTGTCCTTCGCTTCCTTCGAGAGCTTGGTGTTCTCGATCTTCTCCTCGAACTCCGCGATGTCATCGCGCTCTTCGGTGTCGCCAAGCTCCTTCTGAATGGCCTTCATCTGCTCATTCAGATAGTACTCGCGCTGCGTCTTCTCCATCTGGCGCTTGACGCGCGAACGGATCTTACGCTCCACCTGCAGCACGGAGATCTCGCTCTCCATGAGCGTGTAGACCTTCTCGAGCCGCTCGGAGATGATCGTCGTCTCGAGCACGTCCTGCTTGTCCGCGATCTTCACGGCCAAGTGCGAGGCAATGGTGTCGGCAAGCTTCGAGTAGTCCTCGATCTGAGCGATGTTGCCCAGGACCTCGGGAGAGATCTTCTTGTTGAGCTTGACGTAGTTCTCGAACTGCGACACCGCCGAGCGCGCCAAAGCTTCGATCTCGGCCTTCGAGCCAACCGATTCCGGAATGCGCTCGACCTCGGCCTCGAAGTAATTGGGATTGTCGGTGTAGCGGAGAATCTTGGCGCGCGTCGTTCCTTCGACGAGCACCTTCACGGTGCCATCGGGCAGCTTCAGAAGCTGAAGCACGGATGCAAGCGTGCCGACCTGATAGATCGCATCGGTCGCCGGATCGTCGTCGCCGGCGTTCTTCTGAGCAGCGAGAAGGATGTGCTTATCCGCGCGCATCACTTCTTCGAGCGCGTTGATCGATTTCTCGCGGCCGACGAACAGCGGCACGATCATGTATGGGAACACGACGATGTCGCGCAGAGGCAGGACAGGATAGTGGTCCTTTGCGCCGGGCTTGTCCTTGGCAGTTTTTTCTTCGCTCATCTCATCACCCGTTTCGAAAGCCGCATTCCGGAGTGCCCTACTCAGCGGCGGCACCCCTTATCATCAGACACCACCTTAGTCCCGCGCGGGTGTTCCTTTGTGTCCCAATAAAGGAAGTTTGATGCCCTTCTGCCCGTTCTGAACCGCGGGTTCCACATAACAAGACCCACGCGGATTAATGTGAGGTCTAGCATGACTCAGATGGGGAGGTGCGTCATCCTTATCAATGACGCACAGAGGATCGCCCGGCGCGTATCAGGCATGCTCCCCACCAGGGCCTCCACGATCGTGAGGCCCTGGGCGACCGGCTTCAGCGTCAGGAAGCCGTCGAGCCTTTTTCCTCGGCCCGGTCAGAGTAAATGCGGAGCGGCTTTGCTCCACCTTCCACAACCTCGGGACCGATGACGACTTCTTCCACGCCCTTGAGAGCGGGAAGGTCGAACATGGTATCGAGCAAGATGCCTTCCATGATCGAGCGCAGTCCGCGAGCGCCGGTCTTGCGCTCGATGGCCTTACGGGAAATCGCGCGCAAAGCTTCCTGCGTGATGGTGAGGCGAACGTCCTCCATCTCGAACAGGCGCTGGTACTGCTTGACGAGAGCATTCTTGGGCTCGGTCAAAATCTGCACGAGCGCCGTCTCGTCGAGATCCTCGAGCGTGGCGATTACCGGCAGACGGCCGATGAACTCAGGGATCAAGCCAAACTTGAGCAGATCCTCGGGCTCGACCTCGCGCAGCACCTCGCCGGTGCGGCGCTCGTCCGGACCCATGACGCGGGCGCCGAAGCCGATCGACGTGCCCTTGCCGCGACGCGCGATGATCTTCTCGAGGCCGGCGAAGGCGCCGCCGCAGATGAAGAGGATGTTCGACGTGTCGACCTGCAGGAATTCCTGCTGCGGATGCTTGCGGCCACCCTGGGGCGGAACGCTCGCAACAGTGCCTTCCATGATCTTGAGGAGCGCCTGCTGCACGCCTTCACCGGAAACATCACGGGTGATCGACGGGTTGTCGGACTTCCTCGAAATCTTGTCGATCTCGTCAATGTAGACGATGCCGCGCTGCGCGCGCTCGACGTTGTAGTCGGCGTTCTGCAGGAGCTTCAGGATAATGTTCTCGACGTCCTCGCCGACGTAACCGGCTTCAGTGAGCGTCGTCGCATCGGCCATGGTGAAGGGCACGTCGAGGATGCGCGCCAGCGTCTGCGCCAGGAGCGTCTTGCCGCAACCCGTCGGTCCAACGAGGAGGATGTTCGACTTCGCAAGCTCGACGTCGTTGTTCTTGGCCGCGTGATTGAGGCGCTTGTAGTGATTGTGAACAGCGACGGACAGCACGCGCTTGGCGTGGAACTGACCAATCACATACGAATCGAGAACGGTGCAAATCTCCTGCGGCGTCGGTACGCCGTCACGGGATTTCACCAGTGTGTTCTTGTTCTCCTCGCGAATGATGTCCATGCAGAGCTCGACACATTCGTCGCATATGAACACCGTGGGGCCAGCGATGAGCTTCCTCACCTCGTGCTGGCTCTTGCCGCAGAAGGAGCAATAGAGGGTGTTCTTTTCCTGAGCCATTCTGTTCTCTCAACCGCGGTCAGGGGGCGTGCTTCGGGCCACGCGGATCGGCCCAAGGCCTTAAACGATCACAGGTACCGAGCGGATCTTCCTGCACGAGGCGCACGAACCGCACGAAGCGTAGTACCGATCTCAGCACGCTAGTGTCGCCGAGATCAAGATTCGATTAACGGCTTTCCGCCGCAGCTTCCGTCCCAGAGGTCCTGATTACAACAGTGTTGCGTCAAGACCAGCCTGGAACGGCCTGGCTGTCAAAGTTCCATAGTAAAGGTTACGAACCTTACGTGGCCCCTGTGCCGCGCGATGGCAATATCCATCGCGACGCACAGGCCATGTGGCACACGCATCCATGCGCTGCAAAAAGCGTGCAACCCAGGGAGGCTGGACGGAAAAAGCCCAGTTAACCGTTCGACTTGGTCTCAGCGATCTTGAGATCAACTTCATCACGCTGGCTCAGGACCTTGTCTACAATGCCAAAATCCTTGGCCTGATCGGCAGTCATGAAGTAGTCGCGGTCGAGCGTACGCTCGATGACCTCATACGGCTGGTTGCAATGCTTAACGTAAACCTCGTTCAGGCGGCGCTTCATTTTGATGATGTCTTCAGCATGACGCTCGATATCCGAGGCCTGGCCGGAGAATCCGCCTGAAGGCTGATGAACCATGATGCGCGCGTTCGGCAGGGCGAAGCGCATGTCCTTGCTGCCGGCGGCCAGCAGCAACGAGCCCATGGACGCGGCCTGGCCGATGCAAAGCGTCGCAATCGGGGGCTTCACGAACTGCATGGTGTCGTAGATGGCCATGCCGGAGGTCACGACGCCGCCGGGAGAGTTGATGTACATGGCGATCTCTTTCTTGGGGTTCTCGGACTCAAGAAAGAGAAGCTGCATGCAGATCGACGCGGCCATGTGGTCTTCCACAGGCCCGGTCACGAAGATGATGCGCTCCTTGAGCAGGCGCGAGGGGAGATCGTAGCCGCGCTCTCCGCGGGCCGTCTGCTCGACGACCATGGGCCAGAAGGTATTGGTAATTTGTGCGACCGGATCGCGCATGGAAACTCTCTCCTTTGGAAGGCGGCGCTCCGGCACCTCGCTCACGCAAGCTTGCCGAATCGCCCACTGGGGGGCCGCAGTGACTTGAGCATTGGGGCGGCGCACTTCAAGAGCGAATCCACCGCCCTCTTTGTCAGGCCTGCTGCTCCGCCAGCTTGTCGAGGCCGTCCGTCAGCTCTTTGCGGGACACTTTCTTCTCGGCAGGCTTGGCCAGCTCGAGCACGAAATCCACGACTTTGTCTTCGAAGATCGGCGCTCTCAGCTCCTGCAGGGCGCCCGGCGTCTTCTCGAAGTATTCGTAGACATTCTTTTCCTGGCCGGGGAAGCGGCGTGCCTGCTCCATGAGGGCGCGGCGCAACTCGTCCTGCGTCACCTCGATCTTGTTCTTGTCGCCGATCTCGCCCACGACAAGGCCAAGGCGCACGCGACGCTCGGCAATCTTCTGGTACTCGGCCTTTGCCTCGTCCTCAGTCTTGCCCTCGTCCGCGAAGGTCTTGCCGTCACGCGTCAGCGTGTCGTTGACCTGCTTCCATATGGCCTCGAACTCACGCTCGACAAGAGACGGCGGCAGCTCGAACTCATGCGACTTCTCGAGCGCATCGAGCAGCTCGCGCTTGATCTTCATGCGCGCTGCATTGTCGAGCTCGCGCTTGATCTGAGCCGAAACGAGGCCCTTGAGTGCCTCGAGGTTCTCGGCGCCAAGGGTCTTCGCGAACTCGTCGTCGATTGCGGGCGTAACCGGCTTCTCGACCTCTTTGACCGTGACGGCGAAGACGGCTTCCTTGCCGGCCAGCTCGGCGACCGGATACTCAGCCGGGAAGATGCCCTTGACGTCGCGGCTCTCTCCCTTGACGACGCCCTTCAGGCCCTCTTCGAAGCCAGGGATGAAGTTGGCGTTGCCGAGGACAAGGCTCAGGTTCTCGCCCGAACCGCGCTCGAACTCGACACCGTCGATCGTGCCCTTGAAGTCGATCGTCACGCGATCACCTTCGCCGGCCTTACGGCCTTCCTCGGGCTCGAATGCCTGGTTGCGCTCGGAGATCTCCTTCAGCGCCGTCGCGATCTGCTCGTCATCGACGTCGACGACGAAGCGCTCGAGCTTCAGCGATTTGAAATCCGTGAGGTTGACCTCTGGCAGCACCTCGAAGCTCATCTCGTAGGCGAGGTCGGCCTTGCCTTCGACGACCTTCTCGATGGTTTCGGCGTTGTCGGCCAAGTTGATGGCGGGCTGCAGGGCCGGACGCTCCTTGCGGTCGCGGATCGCCTTGCTCGAGGTCTCACGGATGGTCTCTTCCAAGACCTCGTTCATGACCGAGCGGCCGTACACCTTCTTGATGTGCGAGATCGGGACCTTACCCTTGCGGAAGCCTTTGAGCTGAACCTGGTCCTTGATCTTGTCGAGATGGTTCGTGAAGCGCTCGCCGAGCTCGTCCACGCCGACAACGACCTTGAGCTTGCGCTTCAAGCCTTCCGAACTCGTTTCTGTGACCTGCATGATGATCTGCTGCCTTCGCTCGCTCTCAACTGTCCAGCACCCTTGCGGGGCGAAAATTCTTTGCCAATCCGTGGCTTGGCCGACCCCTGGTGCGGGCGGAGGGACTTGAACCCCCACGACTTTCGCCGCTGGAACCTAAATCCAGTGCGTCTACCAATTCCGCCACGCCCGCGTCCAGGGTCACGTCGGCCGTGCGCCGGGAACCTCGCGCCCCAGCCCGGATGGACCAGCAAAATCAGTGGGAAGCCGGCCCCGCTCGGGGCTTTTGGGCCGCGCCAGGATGGGCACATATACTCGGGGAGGCCCCGGAAGATCAATCGCCAATGTTCTTAGGATACGCGGCAGAACCTCGGCTGCGGCAGGGTGCCGAGATGGCTTGCATCAGCGCCAAGGAGGCGCGGTCGTCAGTCAGAAGCCGTAGAGACCGGTTTCGTCGGTCTGGATGGTCGCGATTACGGACTTCGCGGCATCCTTGGCGTCCTCGCCAGTTTGGCCTCGCAACGCCGCGTCGAGCTTCTTGCCACCCTCTCCGTCTGGAGAGGAAATCGCATCGACGAGGTCGTCGATGCCAATACCAAGCTTATCGAGCCCCAACTTCTTCTCGAGAGCCGCCAGAGCCATCGCACCCTCGGGCGTCGCCCTCATTTTTCCGATCACGCCCCTGAGTGCCGAGCCGTAGTCGCCCGGGTCCTCGAAGTCGTCCATCTTCACGCCGAGCTCCTCGCCCAGGCGCTGGAAGAGGTTGAACTTCATCTGCTGAATGTCGATGGGGCTGTCCATGAAGGCGTCGGAGATTTTTGCCTTCGCCTGCGACTGGGCGTTAGAGACGCTCGGGATTGCAACGCCATTGGCTGTCGCAAGAACAACGCTGGCGGCCGGCGGGTCCTCGTCCTTGGAGGACGGCGGTGCGCTTGCCTGTTGGAGGATCAGGAGAGCGGCAGAATTGAGCGGGCCAGTCGTCGTCATGTCTGCTCCAGAGAGACGATCTCGTCGCGGTCCTTCAACGCATGTAGCCGCACGGACGCACGGCTACATGCGAATCGACAAGCAACAGTTGCCGATACGGTGCCGGTGCTCTCTTAAGAAAACAATACGGGGAAGAGACCGTCCTTCTTGTCCCTACTCTGCCGGATGTTGGACCGCGTGCTGCGGCGGCGAGGCTTTGCGCCTTCCTGCCAAGGTGCGGGTCAGGACGTAGAACACGGGCGTGAAGATGAGGCCGAAGAACGTGACGCCAATCATGCCCGAGAAAACGGCGGTGCCGAGTGACTGGCGCATCTCAGCGCCGGCACCCGTTGCAAGCACGAGCGGCACGACACCCAGAATGAACGCGAGCGAGGTCATGAGGATCGGACGCAGACGTGTCTTCGCCGCACTCACGGCAGCGTCGAAGCGGGTCATCCCCTCCTCCTCTGCCTGCTTGGCGAATTCTACGATCAGAATAGCGTTCTTGGCGGCAAGGCCCACGAGCACGACGAGACCGATCTCGACCAGGATGTTGCGATCCAGGCCGCTCAAGTTCACGCCTATCATCGCGGCCAGGATACACATGGGCACGATGAGAATGACCGCGAGCGGCAATAGCCAACTCTCATAAAGCGCCGCCAACAACAGGAATACGAACACGACGGCGAGACCGAAGGCGACGACAGCCGTATTGCCGGCGAGCTTTTCCTGCAGCGCAATCTCAGTCCATTCGAAACCGAAGCCCGTAGGCAGGCCCTGAGCTAGTTGCTCGATAGAGGCGATGCCCTGGCCCGACGAGAAGCCGCGCGCGAGGCCCACCTGAACCTCGGCGGCCGGGAACAAGTTGTAGCGGGGCACGCGGTAGGGGCCGGTCGTGTCGGTGAATGTTGCGACCGAGCCAAGCGGAACCATGCCGCCATAGGTCGAGCGCGTCTCGAGATTGGCCACGTCGCGCAGTGTTTCGCGATAATCGTTGTCGGCCTGTGCGGTGACGCGGTAGGTGCGACCAAGGATATTGAAGTCGTTCACGAACGCGGAGCCCATGTAGATCGAAAGGGCCTCGAAGACGCGACCGATGGGAACGCCGAGCTGCTCGGCCTTGGTGCGGTCGATCTCGGCCCAGATCTGCGGCGTGCGCGTATTGAAGAGTGTGAACGGCTGCACGAAGCCGGGATTCTGCATCGCTCCGCCAGCCACCATCCAGGCGGCGCCTTCGAGAGCGTGGGCGCCGCGACCCGTACGATCCTGCACGTAGCCTTTGAGACCGCCGCCCGTGCCGATGCCTGGAACCGAGGGCGGCTCGATCACGAAGGCGAAGGCTTCACGCAGCGCGAACATCTGGCCGCGGAGATCGGCCAGGATCTGATCCTTGGTGATCTTCTCTTTGATCCGTTCCTCGAACGACTTCAGGCGCACGAAGATGACGGCCGTATTCGGCGCGTTGGTGAACGTCGCGCCGTCGAAGCCTGCGAATGCGACCGCCGCCTCGACGCCAGGACGCGTCAACATGATCTCGCCTGCCCGCTTTACGACCGCGTCCGTGCGGTCGAGCGTCGAGCCAGGCGGTAGCTGGAAGACGGTGATGAAATAGGTGCGGTCAAGCTGCGGGATGAGGCCGGTCGGCGTATGCGCCAGGCGCTCCCAGGTCAGGAACAGAAGTCCGCCGTAGGCGATGAGCAGGATGAGTGGAAGGCGGATCAGCCGTGCGGTTACGGCGCCGTACCCGCGCGACAGGCCGTCGAACATCGCGTTGAAGCCGCGGAAGAACACCCGCACGGGTGCACCGACGACGCGGCTTATAAAGCCGCGCTTCTCCTCGTGCGAATGGGGCTTCAGGAGCAGAGCCGATAGTGCCGGCGAAAGCGTCAGCGAAACGAAGCACGAGATCGCCGTCGAGGCGGCGATGGTGATGGCGAACTGCTTGTAGAACGTGCCCTGGAGGCCGGAGATGAAGGCCGTAGGAAGGAACACGGCAATCAGCACCAGCGAAATTGCGAGCAGCGCGCCGCCGACCTCGTCCATGGTCGCGTGGGCCGCTTCCTTGGGCGACATGCCCTCGCTCAATCGCCGCTCGACGTTCTCGACCACGACGATGGCGTCGTCGACGACGATGCCGATGGCGAGCACGAGACCGAACAGGGACAATGAGTTGAACGAGATGCCCAGCGCACCCATGAATGCGAACGAGCCGATGAGCGACACCGGGATCGCGAGAATGGGAATGACGGCGGCTCGCCACGTCTGCAGGAACAAGATGACGACGATGACGACGAGCGCGAGGGCTTCGACCAGCGTCTGCACCACGGCGTCGATCGAATACTGGATGAAGTCGGTGGGATTGTAGACGATCGAGTAGCCGACGCCCGGCGGGAATTCCTTCTTGATCTCCTCCATCTCAGCCTTGATGGAGGCAGCGGTCGCAAGAGCGTTCGAGCCCGGCCTCTGGAACACCACGATGGCGGTCGCCACCTTGTTGTTGAGGTAGGCGTTGACCGTATAGTCCTGCGAGCCCAGCTCGACACGGGCGATGTCCTTTAGACGGATCACCTCGCCGTTGGGCTCGGTCTTGATGACGATTTCTTCGAACTGCTCCGGATCGGTCAGGCGGCCCAGGGTCTGGACGGTCAACGTGAAGGCGCCCGGCGACACCGCCGGCGGTTGATTGATCGAGCCGGCCGCGACCTGCAGGTTTGCGGCACGAAGGGCGGTCACGACCTCACCGGCCGTGAGATTACGCCGCGAGACCTTGGCGGGATCCAGCCATACGCGCATCGAATAATCGCGTGCGCCGAACACGCGCACGTCGCCGACGCCATCGATGCGGGCGAGACGATCCTTCACGTACAGCGTGGCAAAGTTCGAGATGTAGCTCTGATCGCGTGTGCCATCGGGCGAGATCATGTGCACGACCATCATGAGGTCGGGCGAGGCCTTGCGCACGGAGAGGCCCAGACGGCGCACATCCTCGGGCAAGCGCGGCTCGGCGATGGCCACGCGATTCTGCACCAAGACCTGGGCCTGGTCGATGTCTGTGCCGGGCTTGAAGACGACGTTGATGCCGACCACGCCATCGCCGGTCGACTGCGAGACGATGTAGAGCATGTTGTCGACGCCGTTCACCTCCTGCTCGATGGGAGCGGCGACGGTTTCGGCGATGACGGTGGCAGAGGCACCCGGATAGGTGGCGGTGATGTTGACGGTGGGCGGGGCGATGTCCGGATATTCGGCAATGGGGAGATTGAAGCCCGCGATCACGCCGACGATGGTCAGAATGACCGACAGCACTGTCGCGAAGATCGGACGATCAATGAAGAAGTGAGACAAACGCATCGAATTCCCCTCGGTGGCTCTCCCCGAGCCTCGTCCCGTATTCCTTCCGCGTGGGCCTTTGCCCAGCGGCCTCGCCCGCAGCGCTCGCCTAGTTCTTCGCGACCACGGCCTTTATCTCCCCGCTCTCCGGCGTGACCTTGGCGCCGGGGCGCACCATCGGGTTGGCAAGACCGTTGATGATGACTTTGTCCGAAGCGGACAGACCGCTCTGGACGACGCGCAGGCCATCGACGATCGGGCCGAGTTTCACCAACGTGCCCTTCACTGCGTTGTCGTCGCCGACGACATAGACGAGCTTACTCATCTGATCCGCCACAACGGACGCATCGGGAATGAGAAGCGCATCGGTCTCGCCGCCGAAAAGACGCAGGCGCGCAAAGATGCCGGGCGAGAGAAGCTCGTCCTTGTTGTCGAAGACGGCGCGGCCGCGCATGGTGCCCGAACGCGGATTGAACTGGTTGTCGACGAAGTCCATGTGGCCCACACGATCCCAATTATCCTCGTCGGCGAGCTTGAGACGGACCGGGCTCGCGTTCGTACGCGAGGATGCACGCGTGCCGTCGAGGCGCTTGCGCGAATAGCGCAGATAGTCGGCCTCGGAAGCGTCGAAGATGAAGTGAATGGGATCGATGGAGACGATCGTTGTCAGAAGGGTCGCTTCCCCGGTGCCGCTCACGACCAGATTGCCAATGTCGATCTTGCGATCCGAGATGCGGCCCGCGATCGGCGCCTTGACGATCGTCCATTCGAGATTGAGCTCGGCAGTCTTCAGGTTTGCCTCGGCGACGCTGAGCTGGGCCTGCGTGACGGAAAGGTTGGCGGCGCGCTGCGTGAAGTCGCGTTCGGTCACGGCGCCCGTCTTGACCAGCGGCGCGGCGCGGCCGACCTCGCTCTCGGCGAGCTCAACCTGAGCCTTGGCGCGGGAAATCTCGGCGCGAGCGCTCTCGGCCGCGATCTCGAACGGACGCGGATCGATGGTGAACAGGGGATCGCCAGCCTTGACGATCTGACCATCCTTGAAATGGATCTTATCGATGAAGCCGGAGACGCGGGGGCGTACCTCGACCGTCTGCACGGCCTCGAAATGGCCCGAGTACTCGTCCCAGAGCGTGATCTTCTTGGCGATGGGATTGGCGGTGGTCACCGGCGGAGGCGGCGGACCCTGAGCAAAAGCCGGCGCGGGCGCCAGCTCCATCGATGCGAGCACGACCACTCCCGCACATAGCGCACCCCACACCCGCGTCATGTTCCCGTCTCCGATGCCTTTGGAAGCTCGCTGCCACGATTCATGCGGCGCGCGTGGGTTTTAGTATTAACCGGTACAGATTGCACGAGCTAGTATGATCATCGTCATATTTGGCGGGCTTGCCGCGGCCATGCGCCACGCGTCGGAGGGAGGTTGCAAGCCATTGAAAAGCCATGCACGCGCCTTTGAAACAGGCGGCTCGCTGCCTATCTGCCCTGGAAACGCGCAGCTTTGTACGCTAGCAGACGTGTCGGATTAGCCACGGTTGAAACTCCCGAACGAAGAAAGACCAAGACGTGAAGGTCACTCGATTCAATCGGCGCCAAGTGCTCGCCGGTGCCGCCGCCTCTGCGCTCGCGACGCAGCTTTCCAAGGCGAGCCTGGCCGGAGACGCCAACGCCATGCTCAGCGACACGGTCCCTGCAGGTGCGGCGCTCGGTGAGCCCAGGCCGTTCTCGTTCGAGATCTTGCAGGAGCGAGCGAAGGCACTCGCCGCCTCCGAGTGGCATGCGGTACCGACCCCTTCACCGGAAATTCTCGCGCGCATCGACTATGACGCCTACCAGGATATCCGCTACCGGCGCGACATGACGCTGATGCTGGACGCTCAGAAGCGTCTGCCGGTGCAGATGTTCCACCTCGGCAATTACACGCGCGACGCCGTGCACATCAACGTCGTCACCGGCGGGCAGGCACGCGAGGTGCTCTACAGCACGAACCTGTTCGAGATCCCGGCGGACCATCCGGCTCGCGAGCTACCCGACAACGTCGGCTTCGCAGGCTTCCGCATCATGGCTCCCGATCTCGAGACCGACTGGCTCGCGTTCATGGGCGCCTCTTATTTCCGTACCTCGGGTCCCTTCAATCAGTATGGACTTTCCGCACGCGGCCTTGCCGTCGATACCGGGCTCTCGACGCCGGAGGAGTTCCCGCGCTTCACGGAGTTCTGGCTCGACACCTCCACTGCGGAGGATGCGCCGCTCACGCTCTACGCGCTGCTGGACGGACCCAGCGTCACCGGCGCTTATCGCATGACGGCAAGGCGTGCGCGGGCCCCAAACGGCGCCGACCACGTGGATATGGAAATCACCTCGGAGCTCTTTGCGCGTAAGACGATCACGCGCCTTGGCGTGGCTCCGTTCTCGAGCATGTACTGGTACGGCGAAACGAGCCGGCGCCAGGTCGCGGACTGGCGTCCCGAGATTCACGATTCCGACGGCCTTGCCATCTGGACGGGCGCCGGCGAGCGCATCTGGCGGCCGATCAACAATCCTCCGCGCGTCATGACGAACACTTTCGTCGACAGCAACATTCGCGGCTTCGGCTTGTTGCAGCGCGACCGCGACTTCGTCCACTACCTCGACGACAGCGTGTTCTACGAGCGGCGGCCCTCGGTGTGGGTCGAGCCGATCGAGCCTTTCGGCAATGGCGCGCTGCATCTGCTCGAAATCCCCACCGACGACGAGATCCACGACAATATCGCCACGTACTGGTGCCCCGAGGAAACCTTCACCGCGGGTTCGCATCGCCGCTACAGCTACCGCTTGTCGTGGCTCGACGACATCCCGTTCCCGCCTGCGCTCGGACAGGCCACTGCGACGTGGACCGGCCTCGGCGGGCGCCCCGGCCACAAGCGGCCCGAGGGCGTGCGCAAGTTCGTCATCGATTTCCAGGGCAAGGTGTTCGACGGCGTCCGTCGCGACGACGGCGTCGAGATCGTCGTTACGCCGTCGCGCGGCACGATCTCCAATGCCTACACGCATCCCGTCGTCGACCAACGCGAGCGCTGGCGAGCGCTGTTCGACCTGACCGCCACGGGACCCGAGCCCGTCGACATTCGCGCCTATCTGCGCAAGGGCGACCGCGCCCTCACCGAGACGTGGGTGTATCAGTTCTTCCCTGAGGCGTGAGGCCGGCAGTCAGTTGTAACTGCTGCAGTAACTGCGAGGGCGACCCGAGGGTCGCCCTGCAGGTTGGCGCGCTTAGCGCTTCTTCGCAGGGCCGGACTCGACCGGCGTATCGAGCTTCTCCTGACCCCACTCGGCCCAGGCGCCGTCATAGACGGCGGCGTTGGTCTGCCCGAGTACGCTGAGCGCCAGCGACAGCATGGAGGCGGTGACACCCGAGCCGCAGGTCGTCACCACGGGAGACAACGGATCGATGCCGGCCTCGACGAAGATCTTCTGCAGCTCGTCAGGCGACTTCAGCGTGCCGTCCTCGTTCAGGATCGCGGCCGAAGGCACGTTCTTCGAACCTGGAATGTGACCCTGCCTCAGGCCCGGACGCGGCTCGGGCTCGCTTCCTTCGAAGCGGCCCTTCGGACGCGCATCGACGATCTGCATGTTGCCGTTGGCGACATAGCTCTTCATGTCGTCGAGATCGCGAACGAGCGAGTTGTTCAGAAGCGGGGTGAAGTGGCGCGCCGTGCGCGGCACGGGCGGGCCATCCTCGAGCGGGCGGCCTTCGGCCTTCCACTTCTTGAGGCCGCCGTTGAGCACGGCCACGTCCTGATGTCCCATGGCGCGGAACGTCCACCAGACGCGCGCAGCCGAGAAGAGGCCATAGGTGTCATAAACAACGATGCGCAGGCCATCGCCCACGCCCATCTTCTTCATGCGCGACGCGAACTTGACCGTGGACGGCAGCATGTGCGGCAGGGAGGACTTCTCATCGACGAGATCGTCGATGTCGAAGAACAAGGCTCCGGGAATGTGCTCGGCCAGATATTCGGCCTTGGCGTCGCGGCCTGCCGTCGGCAGATGCCATGAACCGTCGAAAACGATCAGGTCGGGGGCGTTCAGATGCTCGGCGAGCCAATCGGTCTCGACAATCCAGTTCTTGGCGCTCAGCGGCACATTGTCCTCCTCAATACGTCGGTCGAGCGCGAGCCCGACAATCTCAAATCTGCACACCCGCACCTCGACGGGAGCGCCCAGGTCTTGCATCCGCATATGGGATCCGCCGCCGGGGGGCTCCCCGGCCGCGTCAGAGCGGCGCTCCGCGCTTTACGGAGCCGAGATGCCACATAGGCATTCGCCGCCGGACCGCAACGGTGGGCACCCTAAAGCCGGCCCGTGACAGCCGCAAGTGGACTGGTGTGCCAAGGCTATGCTTTTGTTTGGCTTAGGAAAGGACCCTGGAACGTTCTCCGCTATCTGACGTTTACGACGTGAGGGAGGCGCGACATGCTCATTCGCTATGGGTTCGACATCCAAATCTCTGTGACTCAAGTCACGCCGGTCATATCGTTGCTCGACGTGCATCAGGATCTCCGGCGCAACATCGTGGCCGAGAGTCAATTTGCGACCGCTCCGGCCGTCGCGGTTTCGACCTACGCCGATCATTTCGGAAATCGCTGCCGGCGGTTTGTGGCCCCGCAAGGGGACTTCACCCTCGGGCTCGAGGGCTTGATCGAGGACAGCGGAAAGCTCGACGCCGTCGATCTCAGCGCCGAGGAGATTCCGGTCAAGGATCTGCCCGACGACGTCCTTGTCTATCTACTCGGCAGTCGCTACTGCGAAACCGATCGGCTCAGCGAGTTCGCTTGGAAGCAGTTCGGCCCCATGACACCGGGATGGTCGCGTGTGCAGGCGATCGTCGACTTCGTGCACGAGCGCTTGAAGTTTGGCTATGAGCACGCTCGCGCGACGCGCACCGCCGCGGAGGCCATGGACGAGCGCGTCGGTGTATGCCGGGACTTCGCCCACCTCACCATTGCGCTGTGCCGCTGCCTCAATATTCCGGCGCGCTATGTCAACGGCTACCTCGGAGACATCGGCGTACCGCGTGACCCGGCGCCCATGGATTTCAGTGCCTGGTGCGAGATCTACATCGGCGGACGCTGGTACACATTCGATGCCCGGCACAACAAGCGACGTATCGGCCGCATCGTCATTGCACGCGGACGGGACGCAACGGATGTGCCGTTGATCCACACCTTCGGTCAGCACGTCTTGAAGTCGTTCAAAGTATGGACCGACGAGTTGCCGGTCGACGTACGGACGTCGTCCGCGGCTTAGCGGCGGGCTCTCTCGAGGCAACGACCTGGACGCGAGGCGCGCCAGACGTGACCTCGACCCAGTCGGAATTGCGCCCAGATTTATAGGGCTGATCCATGCGTTTCGAGACGACGCCGGCAAATCCGACGCGTTCGCTCACCACCAGCGCTTTGGCCGGGTTCCTGATCTCGCTGCAATACCGAAACGAGTGATCGTTCGAAATGAGCCGAGCCAGCGCGGCCTTGCGCTTGATGAGTGGGTTCGCGCGCAGGTCGCGGCCATTGAGCTCGATGAGATCGAAGCACCAGCAGCAGCAGCGCGTATGGGTCTTGGCCATGAACGCGTCGAAGCCGAGCTTGATGTGGCCGTTGCGCGCGACCACTACCGCATCGATGACGACCGACCTCGCCGGCAGAGTCAGCAGTCCCTGCCGCAGAAAAGGCAGATGGGCCGTGAGGTCCTGGCCATCGGGTCCGTAGATGATGGTGCGGCTCGCGCTCTTGTGCATTTGAACGCGGATGCCGTCGATTTTGATTTCATGCAGCCACCCCTCACCACGGGGCGGCACGGCTGCGTGAACGGCGATGCTTGGGCGGATAAAAGAAATTGGAAACTCGCTCTCGATCAATTGAAATGGGGTCAATGCGCGTTTCGTAACGATCTTCACGGAGCTGCGAAAGAGACGGATCGTAGCAACACCTCGGAATACGATGCTGCACGCATTACTGAACGTGCATCAATCCGAGATGGTTAGCGAAAGCCTGAGGCGCGCTTGCGGAGACAAAACTCCGGGTTTCAAATGCGCGATGTTACTCGCGCTCCGTGAACCGTCGGTTCGAGCCCGAGTTCTCGAGCTTGAGGCCGAGCACATTCTTCAGGAGGCGTATCATGAACAATCCGTTCGTTCACATGGAGCTGATGTCGACCGACGTCGGAAAGGCGAAAGCGTTCTATGGCGAGTTGTTCGATTGGCAGCTCGATGACGTGGACATGGGCGACATGACCTACACCATCATCAAGGTGGGAAATGGTACTGGCGGCGGCATCATGAAGAACCCGATCCCGAACGCGCCGTCCATGTGGATGCCCTACGTTCTCGTCGATGATCTAGAGCGCGCGACATCGAAGGCGAAATCGCTCGGCGCGCCGGTGATGAAGGAGATGCAGGAGGTTCCGGGCATGGGCAAGTTCAGCATCATCACCGATCCGGCGGGCGCGATGCTCGCGCTCTGGGAGCCGAAGGCGAGGTAGCGCGCTCGAAGCTCGCCTCGCGGGTCTGGTCCCTGGAACTTCCGTAAACGCAGCAGCGTTCCAGCTTGTGTTGCCGGCACACGCGGACGCTGTGCCTGGCCTGATCCCCTCTTACTCTCATCGGCAAACGCTCATGAAGGCCATGACCATCGGCGGGGCAATGGTCGACACCATTGCCATCATCGACTCGAGCCGCATCGAGCGCATGAGCATGTGGAACGCGGAGACGTCGTTTCTGCTGCTCGCCGAGGGTAGCAAGATCGAAGCCACCGAGGTCTCCACGCATTGCGGGGGCGGAGCTGTCAATGCCGCGGTCGCGATGGCCCGGCTCGGCGCCGAGGTCTCCGCCGTCGTCAAGCTCGGCAACGACAGACGCGCCGAGGAGATAATTCAGCGTCTCAGCGCGGAAGGCGTATCGACAACGCACGTGCTGAGGGACGAGAGCGCGATGACCGGCGCTTCCGTCATCGTGGCCTCTCACGATCGCAACGCGACCATCTTCACCTATCGCGGCGCGAACACGCACCTGGCGCGCAAGGATCTCTTGCCCGAGATGTTCGCGCTCGACCTCGTCCATGTCACCGGCCTCTCGAACGCCTCGGCCGAATGCTTTCCGGCCATCGTCGATTGCGCACGCAAGCACAAGGCGTTCGTCTCGACCAATCCCGGCATCCGCCAGCTGTCGAGTCGCGGCAGCGTGTTTCTCGATCATCTCGGCCGCGTCGACCTCCTCGTCATCAACCGTGGCGAAGCCGAAGCCCTGGTGCCGGAGCTCGTCTCGCGCTTCGGCGAGAGCGGGCCGCCATTGGGACGGGGAGCCGAGCAGATTTCATCGACGCTGGCGCACCGCGGACTCGCAGGCGGTGGGTATGAGCTCAGCCTGCGCGCCTTCGCTTCGGCGCTGATGACGATCGGTCTCGGTCATGCCGCCATCACGGATGGGCGGGCGGGCGCGTTCCTCATCGACAGTCATGCGATCCGGTATTGCCCGGCCCTCGAGACGACGGTGGCCGGAACGGCAGGCGCAGGCGATGCCTTTTCGGCGACGCTGGGCTATTGCCTCGCCGACGCGCGCAAGCCCGAGGATGCGCTGCGCGCAGCCACGCTCAATGCCGCGTCAGTCGTGGCGCACATCGATACCCAGACAGGACTTCTCCGCCGCGCCGATCTAGATGCAGCCCTGGATCGGCCCGAAACTCCTCCCTGCACGCATAGCTGGGCGATGTAGCCGATGCCCGGGCGCGCAAAACACGCCGTGGCGATCTCGACTGCTCCCGAGCCAGGCGGCGGCGAAAATCAAATCATCGAGACCGATGTGTCCCAGCGCCTGGATCGGCTCCCTTGGGGACGCTTCCACACGCTCGTGGTCGCCGCGCTCGGCATCACCTGGATCCTGGACGGCTTGGAAGTCACGCTGGTCGGGGCTCTTGCTGGAGTGCTCGTGCGCAGCGACGTTCTCGGATTCAGCGCCACCGATGTCGGCTTTGCCAGCAGCGCCTATCTCGCCGGAGCGGTGATCGGCGCGGTTTTCTTCGGCTGGCTGACCGACCGGCTCGGGCGGCGAAAATTGTTCTTTATCACGCTCTCGGTCTATCTCGTGGCGACTGCGGCAACGGCGCTGTCGTGGAATCTCGCGAGCTTCGCCCTGTTCCGCTTTCTGACCGGCATGGGGATCGGCGGCGAATACGCGGCCATCAATTCGACGATCCAGGAGCTCGTGCCGCCGCGCGTGCGCGGGTGGACCGACCTCGTCATCAACGGCAGCTTCTGGATCGGCGCTGCCCTCGGGGCGGCGGGCTCGATCGTTCTGCTCGATCCGGCTTTACTCGCTTCGGATGTCGGCTGGCGGGTCGCGTTCGCCATCGGTGCCGCGCTGAGCCTTATCATCTTCTTCATGCGTCTTTGGATTCCGGAGAGCCCCCGCTGGCTCGCCACGCATGGCCGCGCTGCCGAAGCGGACGCGATCGTGAGCGATATCGAAGCGCGATTTCGCCGCGAAGGCCACACTCTCAGCAATGGACCGTTTCGACCCATGCGGCTCAAACCGCGGACTCACACGCCGCTGTCGGAGGTCTTCTCGGTCCTCCTTAATTCGCACCGGCGCAGAACCCTTGTCGGGCTTTCACTGATGGCCTCGCAGGCGTTCTTCTACAACGCCATCTTCTTCACCTACGCACTCGTACTGACGCGGTTCTATGGCGTGAACGCGGAGCATGTGGGCTGGTATCTGCTGCCGTTCGCGGTTGGCAACTTTCTCGGGCCGCTGCTACTCGGACGCCTGTTCGACATCTGGGGACGGCGCATCATGCTGGCCTCGAGCTACGCCCTCTCTGGGCTGCTGTTGACCGCGACGGGTTATCTGTTCTCGGCTGATCTGGTCTCGGCGGGCGCGCTCACCGTTGCGTGGTGCATCGTCTTCTTCTTTGCCTCGGCCGCCGCGAGCGCGGCCTATCTGACAGTCAGCGAAACCTTTCCGCTCGAGACGCGCGCGCTCGTCATCGCGATTTTCTATGCGGTGGGCACCGGCGCCGGAGGGATTGCCGGGCCCTGGCTGCTCAGCGCTCTTATCGAGACCGGCTCGCGGCAGAGCGTGTTTACGGGCTATCTCATCGGCGCCGCCCTGATGATGGGTGCGGCAGTCATCGCAGCGCTCTGGGCCGTGGATGCCGAGCGCAAATCGCTCGAGGAGGTCTCGAGGCCGCTCGCTTCAGTGTAACTGCAGATTTTCTGTGTGTAGTTCGCGCTTGGTACGGTCGATTACCGTCGGTGCAGGCTGCGAGGGCTAGGGTGCCTCTATCGTCGGCTTGCAATAGCAGGCGCCGGCGGCTGAGAGACACCTTTAAGCGTGCTCCCGCCTGTAGACGACAGGAGGGCACCCATGGTGTTCCGCCACTTTCTTCATGCCTTCGATGAAGCAGAGCTTCACACGATGCACGACGCCTATCAGCGCCTTTGCGGCAGGCTGGGCGTTCGTGCCGGGGACCCGGACGATCCCTTACGCATTCGTATCGCGCGGGTAATCGTGGACCTGGCTCAGTCGGGTATAAAGCTCGACCAGATCGAGACGCAGGCTATGGCCAAGCTTCGGTTCTGAACCGTCGTCATTCCTCGGCGGTGTCAAAGGAGCTGCCTTCACGCGTGTGGAGGACGCCGAAATCCTTCGAGCGCGAGCCGTCGCTCGCCGGCCCCGTGCTGATGGCTTCCAAGCCTCTTTTCATGAGCTCGCGGACGGCCGCAGCGCGGCTCGGCAAGCGGTACTTGAAGCGAAAGTCGTCGATCGCTCGCAGCTCATGCGCCGAAAGCATGATCTGCAGTCGCTCTTCTCGTTCACGGTTGTCTTTGTTCATGAGCCGCTCCGTCGGTCCATGTCTGTGCGTTACTTACTAACAGATAGTACTTCGCGCCGTTTATGCAAGAGGCTTCATGAGGGGCACTGACGACCCTAACGCATTATCACAACTTAACTGATTGAAATTTCTGAATATTGATGCGTTAATGGGCGAGCTTTAGGAGGATTTTGCGTGGCCCGTCTGCTCATCGTCGAGGACGAACACCTGATCGCGACCATGCTGGCCGATTGGCTGGCGGAGATGGGATTCGAGGTAATCGGCATCGCCAGGTCAAATCGAGAGGCCCTGGCCATTCTCGAGCACACATCTCCTGAAGCGGCGATCCTGGACCTTCTCGTCGAGGACGGGATGACGTATCCAGTCGCGCGCGAGTTGCGGCAACGAACCGTGCCGTTCCTATTCGCAACCGGCTACAGTGGCGAGGACATCGATGCGTCTTTCATGGACGCAAGCGTGGCGATGAAGCCGTTCGAATTCGATAGGCTCCACCAGCTCCTGACCGGTATTCTTCCGCAGACGGAAGTAGCTTAGCACCGCGGCGTCGACCGCTGGGCGAGCCGCGCTCACGTTCGGACCGCGTGCCCCAATCGAGAACCCGTTTCCACGATCCGCGCAGGTACGCTCCCCTTCTCGGCAAAGTAGCGCCAGAGAAGAATGCCGAGCACGAGAAAGCCCACCCCGTAGGCGGCTTCGCGATATTCCGCGAGGGCGCGCTCGTGCAGAGTGTCGAGACGGAAGAACGTCACCGTCAGCTTCGAGGCGAAGTAGTTCGCAAGGAATACGGCCCCGGCCAGGAGCGGCGGCACCGGGAAGCCGACGCGTTGCACCAACTTGCCAACGGCCGTCGATGCGAGGACGGCAATCGGCACGATCACGCAGTACAGGAACCAGAACACCGAAATGAGCCGGTCCGCGTTCAACATTCGCTCGATCCACGGCTTCTGACTTCCACCGGCGGTGTTGGCGTGGAAGAGCCAAAGGTTGTGCAGGTTGGTTTCGCTCTGCATGTTGACTGCGGCCAGGCTCGCAGGGGTCTCCCAGCCGAAAAGACGCTGCCCCCAGCTGATCTCCTCGCCGAACGCCATGAAGAAAAGCACCGCAAGAAGCGCCATGAAGATGTTGCGCTCGGTGGCGTAGCCGAAAAAGCGGTTGTCGTGCCCGCGCGACGCGACATAGGCAAGAACGGCCATAACAGACGCGCCGAGATAAGCGAGCGCACCGAGCCATTCGGCGAGTTGATCCTCGCTTGCGAGAAGCATCGCGGTCGTCTCATCCATGAAAGGGATAAAGGCATAGACTGCTGCCGTTGCGGCGCAGATGACACCTACGGTTTTACGCATTACGCCCCCCAGGGAATAACCTCAATATGAAGGTTCAGTGACCTAGGACGGGAATAGCCTGGCAATCGACGGGAATTATTCCCGATTTATACGAGACGCGAGCATTTTTTGCTGGTGGGGCCGAGCGATGCTGCGTCATCCACCAGACGCAATTGCGCTAATCCGGCGGGCCTCGAAGTGCGCAATGCAGCGGTCGCGCGCCAGGATGCAGCTGCCAAAAAGGAGTCGGAGTCCGCGGACTTTAGCGGGATTTCTGGCACTATCCTCGTGCCTAGGCTGGCGGGTGCAAACACCCGATCAAGCGCATCCATAGAAACTCAGAAACGACTTTCATTAACGGCCAGTATTTACCGTGGATAAGGCGATCTATACTGCCGTCAGCATTCGCCGTAATTAGCCTTCGCGAAAATTCAGAAGATGCGTCGCGATGAATTGGTCCGGGATATATACGGTCCTATTTGTGGCCATTCTTCTCGCCGGCTCGCGGCAGCATGCCGCCGGCAAGCAAAACGAACCGCAAAAGGCGAAATCAATACGTCTTCACGCAACGGGGCCTGCTCAGGATATCGAGCCTTACTCTTTGCCTCGCTCGGCCCGTCGCTGGAGGGCATCCTGGTAGCGAAGGATAGCGCACCCACTCCCCTAGGTTGCCGCTCTGACTTTCAGCCAACCCTTGCGGGGAGATTCACGCCCGCGCCGGACATCTTGCCTCCCCATTCCAGCGGCAAAAATGGAGCGTCCGAGTCGCTTTGCGTTGCCGGACCAGCCATTTGAAACTCACTGGGGGAAGTGACTTATGAAGATCTCATCGGCGATTTTTGCCGTTCTGACCGCATTCGTTGCGCTCGCCGGCCTTTCGCGTGCAAGCCATGCCGACAGCGGGGCTGTGACGCTGACAATCTACAAGGCGGGGTGGATCATCGGCGGGTCCGGTGGCAGCGGTTCGCTCTACTTCCGCGGCCGGTATTACGGACTTTCGACCGGCGGGCTGGACTACGGCCTCGTCTTCGGCGGCTCCAAGACAGTTCTGCGCGGACGCGTGCGCAACATCTATCGGCCTTCGGATGTGGCCGGCGTCTATGGCGCGGCGGGCGCGGGTCTCGCCGTCGGAACGGGCGCGCGAGCGATCGTACTCACCAATCAGAAGGGCGCGGTCCTGGAGCTGACGGGCCGGCAGGTCGGCCTGATGGCGAACGCGGACCTGAGCGGCCTCGCGATTACACTCAAGTAGGCCAGCCCTACGCTCCTTTTGAGCTGCAATCGGAAAACCACGCCGGAGCGCGAGCCGCTTCGGCGTGGTTTCCATTTTGCTAGGCCGCCTCCGCTTAGCGCGGCGATGAGCGCGATGCAGACGCGCTCCCGATAAGATAGCGTTCGTTATACATAATGGTCGTTATTGCACGATCTGATACCCGAAAACTTGATTTCCCGTAGGATGATGCACTGATGTCCAGCCCCGGACTCGAGGCTGGCGTGGGCGCTTAGATCGCTGGCGTCTGCGAGGAGGCGCGTGGAAGGCGGCAAACTCGGCGATCGGCTTGCCCAGTGCCTCGCGGAATGCAATTCCTCTCGAACCAACTCGGTCGCAACGAAACGAAAGAGGTCTCTCGGATGGCGGAGCGCGTCGTACTCGTAACGGGGTCGTTGGCCGAACCTCGCGTCAAACGCGTTGCCGAGGAGGTGACCGGCGAAGCGCTCGAGCCTGTCGTCGCCAACGTCGGCGTCAAGGTCGCCGCCCTGATGACGACGGATATCGTCGAGCGGCGGCTGAAGCTGCCGGAAGGCGCCGACAGAGTGATCATGCCCGGCCGGTTTCGCGGCGATCTCGATCGCCTCTCCGACTTCTTCGGCAAACGGTTCGAGCGCGGGCCCGACGAGGTGGCCGACTTGCCGGAATACCTGGGTCACACGAAGAAGGCCGTCGACCTCAGCCAGCAGAACGTGAAGATCTTCGCCGAGATCGTCGATGCCACGCTCATGAGCCCGGCTCAGATCGTCGAGCGATCCCGGTATCTGCGTGCCGAAGGCGCGGACGTCATCGATCTCGGCTGCCTCCCGGACAGCCCCTTCCCGCATCTCGAAGAGGCAATCGCAGCGCTCCACGCCGATGGCGCCAAGGTCAGCGTCGACTCCTTCAATTGGGACGAACTTTCGCGGGCGACGAAGGCCGGCGCGGATTACCTGCTCAGTCTCTCGGAGAAGAACATCTCCATCGCCGACGAGGGCCCCGCGATCCCAATCCTCGTCCCTGTTGGCGGCGCCGACATGGACTCGCTCGACCGAGCCATCGACATCATGGTCGCGAAGGGCAAGCCCTACTACGCCGATCCAATTCTCGATCCCATTCACTATGGCTTCGCGGCCTCGATCGTGCGCTACGTGGACCTGCGTAGGCGTCGTCCCGACGTTCCGATCCTGATGGGCATCGGAAACCTCACCGAGCTGACCGACGCCGATACGACCGGCATCAATGCCGTGCTCATGGGCCTATGCTCCGAACTCGACATCACGGCCGTTCTCGCTGTCCAGGTCAGCCCGCACTGCCGCACGGCAATCCGCGAGTTCGACCGCGCCCGGCGCGAGTATTTCGCAGCGCGCCAGACCAACGCCCTGCCTCAAGGCTTCGGTGGCGGCCTCATGGCTCTGCACGACCGGAAGGGCTTCGCCTCCACGCCCGAGGAGATCACCACGCTGGCAGCGCAGATCCGCGATCCGAACTACCGCATCGAAGTCGCGTCGGACGGCATCCACATCTACAATCGCGACGGCCATCACGTCGCCGACGATCCATTCAAGCTGTTCCCTCACATCGACCCACGTGCCGACGCGGCCCACGCGTTCTATCTCGGCGTCGAGACAGCGCGCGCCGAGATCGCGTATCGGCTTGGAAAGCGCTACGCGCAGGACGAGCCGCTGTCGTTCGGCGTCGTCGCCGAAATACGCGGCGCGGCCGAGGACGCCCACCAGATGAAATTCAAGGAAGCGGGATCGACCCTCAAGGCGAAGCAGGGCGCCTGACCGCTATCCCGTGCGCGGTTGCACGACCGGCTACTGCCTGGCCAGGATTTCTCTGAGCACGACCGCTTCGTTGTGCTCGACGTCGCGCGCGCCAAAGAGAAGCGTCACGGTGCCCTTGCGCGCATGCGACCGCAGCTGGGCGAGCTCGGCTTCGTGATCTTTGAGCTCCGCACGGTAGCGCGTCTGAAATTCCGGCCAGCGCTTGGGGTCATGACCGAACCAACGACGGAGCTCGGTCGAGGGTGCGATCTCTTTCATCCAGAGATCGAGGGCCGCGCGCTCCTTGGCGACGCCGCGCGGCCATAGGCGGTCGACAAGCACACGAAAGCCGTCAGAGGGCTCCGAGGGTTCGTAGATCCGCTTGATCTGGACGCGACCCATGCTGTTCCCATCGGCTTCGGCCGCTTACCGCCAATTGGCCCTTGCCAACCGGTACCACCGAATTGCGTGCGAACAAGCCCTGATATCGGCTGTCGGCTTCAAGGGGCGGGCAGCAACTGCAAACCCCAAAGCCATTGTCCGTCGCAACCTTCTTGGAAGTGGAAAGAGGACGCGAGCGATTGGCTCAAATGCGCCACGGCTGCAGGCCGAGGAAACGTGTGCGCCCATTTCCTGCGCACCGCGTCCATCCACCATTAATGCGCTGGAATCGCAGTTCTTTAAGAGACCCTGGTGAGCCGGGAGGGAATCGAACCCTCGACCCCATGATTAAAAGTCACGTGCTCTACCTCTGAGCTACCGGCCCAGGATCTCAGGACGGGTCCGTCCGTCGAAGTACGCGCTTCTAAAGGTCGTATCCCGGCCGGTCAAGGCGACGCTTCGCGAGGCGGCCAGGATGTCACGGTGGCGCCTCGCCATTACCCGATTTGATGTGCTAACACGCCCTCGCCCGGCGACCGCGCCCTTGTCACGGCCCCGGCCCACTTGCAGCAGCCCAAGATCGTCCCGACCCAAAGGAAGGCCGGCTCAACGCCGACGCCCACGATGCAGCGTACCCATTCTCCGCAGGCCTCGGACCCGAGCCGGCAGCGCCTCCAGGCGATCGGCCTCATGCTGGCGGCCGTCACGTTCTTCTCCGGGCTCGACACGGCCGCGAAGTACCTCGTGACCTTCGAGGGCATTCCGGTGACGCAGGTGGTGTGGTCGCGCTTCATCGGCCAGTTCATGCTGCTGCTGACGTTCGTCCCCGCGCTCGGGATCATGAGCGCCAAAGCGCTCTTCACCACCAACAGGCTCAAGTTGCAGATCGTCCGCTCGCTGCTGATGGTGGCGACGACGGCGTGCAATTTCATCGCGCTGCGCCACCTGCGCCTCGACCAGACGGTCACCATCGTATTCCTGGCGCCGCTGATGGTGGCGCTGCTCGCGGGTCCCCTGCTCGGTGAGTGGGTCGGCTGGCGGCGCTTCGTCGCCATTCTCGTCGGCTTCGTCGGCATCATCATCGCGGTGAGGCCGGGCGTGAATGGCCTGCATCCAGCCGTCGTCATCTCCTTCGCGGGCATGGTGGCCTACGCGTTCTTCATGCTGCTGACGCGCTATATGGCTGCCTTCGATCCGCCGCTCGTGACGTTGTTCTATTCCATGTTCGCCGGCACGATCGGCGCGGCTCCCCTCGCCTATGCCGACTGGGTGACGCCAAAGGACACGCTGTCGTGGGTGCTGCTCGGCTCGCTCGGCATCCTAGGCGGCATCGGCCATTACCTGTTCCTGCATGCCTACCGGCTGGCGCCTGCCTCGGCCGTGGCGCCGTTCCTCTATCTGCAGCTTCTGACCATGGTGAGCTTCGGCTTCGCCGTGTTCGGCGACCTCCCCGACATGTGGACGCTCGTCGGCGCCAGCATCATCGTGGCGTCGGGCGTCTATCTCGTGCACCGCGAGCGCCTGAGCGGCCGCATGCCCGCGGCCGTGCCGCCGGCCGTCGACCAATAGCTCACTCGTCTTTGGTTCCAGGCTTGGCGCTGACAGCGAGACGCGCCTTGGTCTCGTCTGCCCATTCGGCGAAACGGCCTTCGGCGATTGCAGCACGCATGGCCGCCATCAGATCCTGATAGAAAACCGTGTTGATCCACGACAGCAGCATGGCACCGAGATATTCGCCCGAGCGCACGAGGTGGTGCAGATAGGCGCGCGAATAATCACGCGCTGCCGGGCACGAGCTTTCGAGATCGACCGGCGCGGCATCGTCTGCGTGCCCGGCGTTGCGTAGGTTGACAGGACCATTCCACGTGTAGGCGAGCCCGTGGCGGCCGTTCCGCGTCGGCAGCACGCAGTCGAACATGTCGATGCCGCGGCGCACGCTTTCGATCAGATCCTGCGGCGTGCCGACACCCATCAGGTAGCGCGGCTTCGCAGTCGGCAGGAACGGAAGCGTCTCCTCGAGCGTCGCGACCATGAGATCGTGCCCTTCGCCGACCGCGAGACCGCCAACGGCGTAGCCCGGCAGATCGAGGCGGACGAGCTCTTCGGCCGAGCGGCGGCGCAAGGCGCCATCAGTGCCACCCTGCACGATGCCGAACAGCGCCTGGCCGGGTTTCGCACCACCACTTGCGAGCTGGCTTTCGAAGGCGCGCTTCGAACGCTCGGCCCAGCGCAGCGACAGCTCCATGGCGCGCTCGACTTCCTTGCGCTCCGCCGGCAGCTCGATGCACTCGTCGAACTGCATCTGGATGTCCGCGCCGAGCAGACACTGGATCTCGATCGAACGCTCGGGCGAGAGCATGTGCTTCGATCCGTCGAGATGCGACTGGAACGTGACGCCTTCCTCGGTGATCTTCCTGATCTTGGACAGGCTCATGACCTGGAAGCCGCCGGAGTCGGTCAGGATCGGACCTTCCCAGCGCATGAACCTGTGCAGGCCGCCCAGCTTCGCGACGCGCTCGGCGCCGGGGCGCAGCATGAGGTGATAAGTGTTGCCGAGCAGGATGTCGGCGCCGGCTTCGCGCACCTGTTCGGGATAAAGCGCCTTCACGGTCGCCACCGTACCGACAGGCATGAAGGCCGGCGTGCGGATGACGCCGCGCGGCGTCTTGATCTCGCCGAGACGGGCGTTGCCGTCCTGGCGGATCATGCGATAGGCGAACTCAGCGGACGTAGGCGTGGCAGCGTCTTGCATGGGATCTCATGTGGGAGAGACGGGCGTCTCGGGAAAGAGCAGAGAGGCGTCGCCGAACGAATAGAAGCGATAGCCCGTTTTGATGGCATGCGCATAAGCCGCCTTCATGGTGTCGAGGCCCGAGAAGGCGGACACGAGCATGAACAGCGTCGAGCGCGGCAGGTGGAAATTGGTCATCAGGACGTCGACGGCGCGGAAGCGATAGCCGGGTGAGATGAAGATTGCGGTATCGCCCTTGAAGGCCTCGATGCGGCCGTCGGGCCGCGCCGCGCTTTCGAGCAGGCGCAACGATGTGGTGCCGACGGCGACGATGCGGCCACCTTTGGCGCGCACGGCGTTGAGAGCATCCGCCGTTTCGGCCGTCACCTCTCCCCACTCGGCGTGCATCTTGTGATCGTTCGTGTCGTCGGCCTTCACGGGCAGGAACGTGCCGGCGCCGACCTCGAGCGTCACGAAGTGGCGCGAGACGCCTTTGGTTTCGATCGCGGCCATCAGCTCGGGCGTGAAGTGCAGTCCTGCCGTCGGCGCGGCGACCGCGCCATCGCGCTCGGCGTAAATGGTCTGGTAGGCGGCCTGATCCTCGGCGGTCACAGGACGGCGCAAGGCGATGTAGGGCGGCAGCGGCATTTTCCCGTGCGCGGCGATGGCTTCGTCGAGGAAGGCGCCGGAGACATCGAAGACAAGCTCGACCTCGCCGGCGTCGAGCTTTTCGGAAACGGTGGCTATGAGCTCGTTGGCCATGCAGACCGAAGCGTTGCCACCGAAACGGACGCGATCTCCGACGACGAGGCGCTTCGCGGGTCGCGCGAGTGCGCGCCAGCGGTCATCGGCAACGCGGCGGGTGAGATTGAAGCTCACCCGCGAGGTGACATCGCCGCGCGTGCGCTGGCCCTCGAGGGCCGCCGGAATGACGCGCGTATTGTTGAACACGAGTGCGTCGCCGGGACGGAGGAAGGACGGCAGATCACGCACGCCCGCGTCGGCGATCGGCGCATCCGTACCCGGCCGGACAATGAGCATGCGCGCGCTGTCCCGCGGGGTCGCGGGATGGAGGGCAATGCGGTCGTCGGGGAGCTCGAAATCGAACAGGTCAGTGCGCATGCGCCCTCATACAGCAAGGCGCGCGGGCGTGCCTATGCACAAGCTGACGCGTTAACCGCGTTGGGCGAGAACTTCCCATACGCCGGCGGCGGACAGGATGAGCCAGCCGATGATCATGGTCGTGCCGCCGGTGGGCGCGGCCATGGGAAAGAGCCGGTTGCCCCAGAGCGTGCGGGAGACGATGTCGCCGCTGAACAGCGTAACGCCGATCAGAAGGATGAGCGCGGCGACCAAGAATGCGCCCGGATGGACGGCCCTGACGGCAATCGCCGAGATGGCCAGCGCCGCCGCGGCGTGCATCAACAGGAACTGTGCCGCCGGCGTAAGGGCAGAAAGGGAGGCGCCATGCGCGCCGGCAGCCGCAAGCGCCACGCCCGCGGCACCCGCGAGCCCGGCGTATACGGCAATCAGGGCCGCCACCTGTGTTACCGTCGTGGCGTCCATGCGCTGCCTCCCCTTGCTCCTCAGATGCCGGCTCAGGCCGCGTCGGCCGCGACTTTGACGGAGACCATCTTGTCGGGGTTCTGGACCGGCTCGCCGCGCTTGATCTTGTCGACGTTCTCCATGCCTTCGATGACCTGCCCCCAGACAGTGTATTTGTTGTCGAGGAAGGTCGCATCGTCGAAGACGATGAAAAACTGGCTGTTGGCGCTGTTCGGCGAAGCGGCGCGGGCCATGGAAACGACGCCGCGCACGTGCGGCTCGGCGTTGAACTCGGCAGGCAGGTTCGGATAGCTCGATCCGCCAGTGCCGGAGCCATGCGGGCAGCCCGTCTGCGCCATGAAGCCGTCAATGACGCGGTGGAAAACGATGCCGTTATAGAAGCCTTCGCGCACGAGCTGCTTGATGCGCTCGACGTGCTTCGGGGCGAGATCAGGCCGCATGGCGATGACGACAGGGCCCTTAGTGGTTTCGATGATCAGCGTGTTCTCGGGGTCTTTGATATCTGCCATGGGTCTTCTCCAATTGGGAACGTCCGCGATCCAAGCCGGATAACCGGCAGGCCGCAGCGCGGGTTCCTCTCTCGATGATGCGTTGGTTTCTGTAGGCTCTTTAAATGAGGTCTCAGGTTCCGGCCATGTACATCTTCACGATGACGTCAGGCTTCGGCGGCGGCTCGCCCTTGGCGATCTGATCGACATACTGCATGCCGTCCACGACCTGACCAAACACTGTGTACGTGCCGTTGAGATGGGGCGCGTACGTGAAGCAGATGAAGAACTGACTGTTGGCGGTGTTCGGATCCGACGTGCGCGCTGCACCAAGCGTGCCGCGCTCGAACGGGGCCGCTGAAAACTCGGCCGGAAGATTGGGGTACTTGGAGCCGCCTTCGCCCGTGCCCTTCGGGTCGCCGGTCTGGGCCATGAAGCCCGGAATGACGCGATGGAACTTGAGGCCGTTGTAGAAGCCCTCGGCCACGAGTTGCTTGACGCGGGCCACGTGCTGAGGCGCGAGATCGGGACGGAGCCTGATCGTGACCTTGCCGGTCTTGAGCTCCATGATCACGGTGTTGGCCGGATCGTTGGCGGTGGCGCCCGTCGTCACCGCGGCTTGGCTCGGGGCGGGAGGCGACTGCGCCAGGGGGGAGCTGTTGCAGGCGGCGAGCCCGAACAGCAGGACGGCGGCGGTCAGATATCTCGTCAGTTCCATGATCCAACCCCTCGGAATCGGGCGCTTGAGGTGCGCCGGGTTATATAGACGTTGCGGGCTCGCGGGCAACAGCCGCCGATCTCACCCCAGCTTGACGCCCGCCTTGCCTGCCAAGCGAATGGCCACGGCCTTCGAGACGAAGGGGGTCACGTCTCCACCCATCACCGCAATCTGCCGTACCAAGTTGGCCGCGATGTGCCGCACCTGCGGGGAGGCTGCGACAAAAACGGTCTGCACCGACGGGGCCATGGCCCCGTTCATCCCGGCCATCTGCATTTCGTAGTCGAAGTCGGTGCCGTCCCGCAGACCACGGAAGATCACGCTCGCTCCGTAGCGCTGCGCTGCTTCGATGGCGAGGTCGGAGAACGTGACGATCTCGATCTCCACCTCGTTGCGGGCGGCGATGGCCCGGGTTTCGGCGACCAGCATCTCGACGCGTTCGGCGTCGTCGAACATGGGGCTTTTGCTCGGATGGACGCCAATACCGATAACGAGCCGGTCCACGAGGCGGCTCGCGCGCTCGATCACGTCGGTATGGCCCAGCGTCACGGGATCGAATGAGCCTGAATAGAAGCCGGTTTTTGTCATGGGCGGCATTGTAGCGGTCGCCCGAGGCACGGCAAGGCCGGGCGGGGTTGTTGGCTTAAGGCCTGGTGGACGGCATAATGGGATCGCTGGGGCTTTTCACCATGTCAGCGTTAAGGGAGACGCCCATGCCCCCATTCAGCCAGCTGCACGTTGCCCTCATTGCGGCCGTTTTGGCCTTGCCAGCCCTCGGGAGCGCCGCGGTCGCCGAGACTTGTGTCACCAAGGCCGGCTCCGCGACCGGTTTCACGCGCGGGTTAGCGGAATACGAGGCTTTTCTGGTCATACGCCAGGTCACGGGAAACTGGCCGTTCCAGACGGACCGCATCGGCACGCCGACCTACAAGTGCGCCCAGGATGGCATGATGTGGACCTGCCGCGCCGAGACGATCGTCTGCCGAAAATGAAACGGGCCTAGGCTCGGAGACCACGCACTTTTCCGCGATGAAACCTGCAGCGCGCAGGCGATCTTGTGCGCTGCGAAAGTATATTCCCGATAATTGATTTGCCTTTTGGCAAGCATTCGAAAATTATTTACAACGACTACGGATTAAAGTGCGTACCATTGCTTAAAATTACTTCAGGGCGACTATATCGATTGCAGACTAAGGATAGATCCCAGACCGGATCGGAAGGAGCTAGACAATGGCCCAGACCCCCTCCCCAAGCTTGAGCCCGAGGTTGCGCCAAGATCTCTTCGAAACGCTTGCCGCAAAGAAAGACGCGATCTTCTGGACCGGCGTGGCTTTGTCGGTGGCCGGATTTCTCTCACTCGTGTTCCCCGTCGTCACCTCACTGACCGTTGAAATCTTCATCGGCTGGGTGCTGCTGATCGCGGGCATTGCCACAGTCTACGGAGCCTTCTCTGTCGAGGGCACGGGGCCGTTCTTCGGCCAGCTCGTGCTCGGTCTCTTGAAGCTCGCGCTCGGCATCTACCTGATCTCTCACCCGGGCGTCGGCATGCTCGCGCTCACGCTGCTGCTGGTGGCGGTCTTCATGATCGACGGCGCGGTGCAATTCGCATTCGCCTTCGATCTCAGGCCGAAGGAAGGCTGGGGATGGGTCCTGTTGTCGGCCATCGTCAGCGTAGCGGTGGGACTTCTCATCGCAGCGGGGCTGCCGGGCACGTCGCTCATCGCGCTCGGCCTTCTCGTCGGCGTGAACTTCCTGAGCACGGGCGTCGCGCTGATCATGCTTTCGAACAAGCTCGGCTCTGCCAGCACCTGATGGAGCGAACGCAAACGGTTTGAAATCAAAAGGAACCGGCAATGGATATCTCTTTCGGTCAGGTCTTCGTGTGGATCCTCATCGGTCTCATCGGCGGCAGCATCGTCGGTCTCCTGGTGAAGCGTGAGCGCAAGGGCTTCGGTCTCTTCTCCAATCTCGCACTCGGTCTTGCCGGTGCATTCGTCGGCGGCTTGCTGTTCCGCCTCTTCGGCTTGCTGCCCGCGCTCGATCAGTACTCGATCTCGCTCCGCGACGTGGTGTCGGCCATCATCGGCTCGCTGATCGTGCTCGCTGCCAGATGGTATTGGCTGAAGCGCGAGAACGGGACGCTGCCATGACGCTCGGCCGCTAATCACGCCGCGCAACACAAAAGGGCCAGGCAATCCGCCTGGCCCTTGCACACACGAGAGCGTCCTCGCCTATTCTTACTTCTTACTTCAGCGGTGCCGCCTCGGCGCGACGGGAGAAGATGTCGTCGAGATTGAACCGGTAGCCGACGCCGAGGCTGTAGATCCACGGATCGATGTCGACGTCGGCGGTCACAGCCGTTCCCGACCAGGATGCCTCGGTGTCGATAAACGTCTTCTTGATGTCGGCGTTGAGGTACCAGCCACCACCGAGCGATACATCGACGCCGGCCTGCAGCGTGAAGCCGAAAGCGTCGTCGAGGTTGATCTTGGCATTGCCGAGGCCGGCGCCGCTGTTGCCTTCGCTGAAGAAGTGGATGTACTGCACGCCGGCGCCGACGTACGGCTTGAAGGCGCCGAACTGGTCGAAGTGATACTGCAGCGTCAGAGCGGGTGGGAACACCCAGAAATCACCAAGATCGAGACCGTTGATGCCGCCCTTGCCCTCGGCCTCGAGCTTGGCGAAGCAGCAGAAGAGCTCAACGGCGATGTTCTTGTTGAGGAAGTAGGAGAGCGTCAGCGTCGGCAACACCTCCGTGCTCACCTCCGCGTCGTATCCGGGCACCACACTGCCGCCGGCCTTCACCGTTGCGCTCGAGTCCGGATCGACGACCGTGCCCTGAACGCGCACCATGAAGTTGCCAGTCTCGCTGCCGGCGTAGCTCGGTGCAGCCGATGCCATTGCTACGAGCGCCAACCCGGCGCCGAAAATCTTCGACCTCATTAGTCCTAACCCCTCTCGTCTGACGCCAGCGTGAAGAATCACCGGCGGAATGCACTCGCCTCACGCTGCGCGAGGCGCGGGGCGACCTCCAGGGTTGATTGCCCTCTCCCGCTGACGAGGATCAAAGGTGATTGGCTTGCGTTCGGTCAGTTGCGCTCAGGCAACGGATCTTTTGATTTGGATCAAAGGGATGCGGAGACGCCGCTTGATCAATGTCAAAGCGCGGGAAGCGGCAATTCGTGACTGTCACAGCATGAGAGACAAGTGCATTCAAGATTCAGGCAACGCAGCAGGACGATCATTATTCATGACGCCAATCCGCAGGGGACAAGGCGCTACTGCAAACGGCCGGGAGCAGGTCCCCGCCAACGGGCCCTCCGCTTCGCAAGCGTCGATCGTCGCGAAATTGGAGCCGTACGCTGTCAAGATTCCAGCACGGCGCCGCCAGAAGCTGGCTATTCCAGTCGCTGGCGACGATACCCTCTATTACGTGCGCCGCGGTGTCCTGCTGACGCATGTCGAATGCCCCGTGGGACGCGGCTTCGTTCTTTCGATTCTATTCGCCGATGACATCTTCTCGCCGCTGGCGATGCCGGTGCTACCCGGTGCGAAGCTCACATGCGCTGCCGACGGTACGGAGGTCTGGCGTCTCAGGGGCGCAGCAATTTCGAAGCTCGCAAGCTCGGATCCCGCCGTCGAGCGCTTCATCTCGCGCAAACTCGCCGAGCAATCGGCGCGCCTCGCGCTGCATAACGTGCTCGTCGCGAGCCTCGAGGGCCACGAGCGGGTCGCAGCTCTCATTGCGGAACTCGCGCTTCGCATCGGCGTACGCAACGGCGGCACGATCGCGCTCGATATGCCTCTGTCACGGAAGGAGGTTGCCGGCTATCTCGCGCTCAACGCCGATACAGTGTCGCGCATCTTCTCGCGGCTCCGTTCCGAGGGTGTCATTGCGAAGGGCGGGCACGGCCGCATCATCTGCCAGGACATCGACGCGCTCGAGAAAATGTTGCCGCCTGCGCTTGCCGGCATGAGCAGCCAGGTTGCAGCTCCCGTTCCGGCCCCCGCATAATCCGGGCAGCCACAGCCGCGAAGCCGATTCACACGCGCGCGCGGCGCACCACTAGCTCCGGTCCGAGGTCCGCAAGCGTGCGGCAGCCGGAGAGCGCCATTGCAGCTTCAAGCTCGTCGCGCAGCAGCCGCAGCACATGGGCGACGCCGAAGGCGCCGTTGACGGCGAGCCCGTAGACGACAGGGCGGCCGACGAGCACCGCCGTCGCTCCCAGCGCCATCGCTTTCAGCACATCCGTACCGCGTCGAATGCCGCCGTCGAGCAGCAGCGGGACGCGTCCGCCCACCGCCTTCGCCATGGCCGGCAGGACGTCGATCGTCGCGGGCAGCGTATCGAGTGTGCGCCCACCGTGATTGGAGACCACGATCCCGGCTACTCCGGCCGCGATCGCGAGCCCCGCGTCATCGGCCGACAGGATGCCCTTGGCTACGACCGGCAGCTTCGTCGCCGAGGTGAGCCAGGCGAGGTCGTCCCATGTGGGCGCGACCGCCATGAAGCGATCGAATATCGCGCTCGCACCGGGTGTCGGCGGGGTTGGGAGACCCGGCAAGTCCTCGAGGTTCTCCGCCCTGATGCCGGGGGGCAGATGGAAGCCCACGCGATGCTCGCGGTTGCGCACGCCGTTGATCGGCGCATCGACCGTGACGACCAGCACCTGGTAGCCGGCAGCCTCCGCACGGCGGACGAGCTTCAGCGTCGCCTCGCGGGTCGGCTGCGGGTAAAGCTGAAACCAGCGGCACGTGGCTCCGGCCTGGGCGGCGTCCTCGAGCGTGACACTCGCCTGGCTGCTCAGCACCATGCCGGCGTCCTGGGCGGTAGCTGCGGCGGCCGTGGCCAATTCGCCGTCCGCGTGCGCGAGTTTTTGATAGGCGACAGGCGCCACCAGAATGGGATGGCCGTAGTCCTGTCCGAAGAGCGTCAGGCGCGTATGCCCGCCCGGACCGCCGCGAAGCACCCGCGGCATGATCGCCAAGTTATCGAAGGCAGCGCGATTCCAGCCGAGCGTGATCTCATCGGCCGCGCCCCCGGAGAAATAGGCCCAGGCATTGGCGTCGAGGCGCCTTTCAGCGAGGCGCTCGTAGTCGGCGACGCAGACAGGGCCCGGGGTGGAACCAGCCGACACCGCCTCAGGTCTCCGACCACTGGCGGATGAGGTTGTGGTAGTGCGCTGTCAGGCCCACGACGGCGGGATCATCGTCAGGAAGGCGCGAGCGGATGCTGCGGATCGACGTATCGAGATCGTAGAGCATGTGCCGCTTCCAATCGTCCTTGACGAAGGACTGGCTCCAGAAGAACGAGGCCCAGCGGCTGCCGCGCGTCACCGGCGTGACACTGTGCATGCTGGTGGACGGATAGACGACCATGTGTCCGGCCGGAAGCTTGACCGAGTGCGTGCCGTAGGTGTCGTGCACGACAAGCTCGCCGCCGTCATAGTCCTCTGGCGGCGTCAGGAACAAGGTCGAGGAGACGTCGGTCCTTAGCCGCTGGCCGGTGCCTGGAATAGAGCGGATCGAACCGTCGACATGCGCGCCGAAGGTCATGCCGACGTCGTAGCGATTGAACATGGGCGGAAGAACACGCAATGGCAGCGCGGCCGATGTGAACATCGGGGTGTTTCCGAGCGCGCGCAGGACGATGTGCCCCAGCTCCTGCGCCACGGGGGAATCGATCGGCACCTGCAGGTTTTTCTTGACCTTCACCGCCTGATCGCCCGCGGTGACACGCCCATCCACCCAGGGCGTGCTTTCGAGCACCTTGCGGATGTGAGCGACCTCCTCCGCAGAGAGAACGTCGGGAATGGTCACGAGCATCGGTTGTAGGTCTCCTCAAACGCAAGATTGCCGGGGGCGACCCGGCAATCCTTTTTGACCTGGCTGCGGAAGCGTAACAAGCACGCTCCCGGCAGCGATGTCTATATTGTCTCCGATTATAGTCAGAAATCGAAGCTTGTGCCGATGCGGTAGGTCCTCGGCGCACCAAGGGTAGCACGACTTGCGGCCCAGTTGGCGCTGATGGCGTATTCCTCGTCGAACAGGTTGTCGATGTTGAACTGAAGATCGACGTTCTTCGTCAGCTCGTATGAGGCCATCACGTTAACGAGGAAGTAGTCGGGCAGTTTACCGTACTTCCCGTTCGGGATGATGCGAAGCGCATCGTCAGGCCGGCCGAACCAGGAATCGCCGACATACTGAACGCCACCGCCGAGGGTGAACTTTTCCGTTACGTCGTAGGTCATCCAGAGGTTCGCGGAGAAGTTCGGCGTAAAGGCCAGCTCGTCGCCGCTGGTCCTCGTGGCGCCGTTGAACCCCGGTGCATCGTTCGTCGGATGGTCGTTGTAGTCGCCCGGATCCAGATTTCTCCGCTGCTCGTCGAGGCGAGCGCTGTGTTTGCGCTCGCTGTCGAGAATGAGCAAGCCGCCAAAGACTTTCCACTTATCGGTGAGGTTGCCGGCGATGCCGAGCTCGATGCCCTGGACCTGCTGCTCGCCGTAACCCTTGAGCAGTTCATCGTCCGTGCATGGAACGGGCGGCGCCGTAGAGGTCAGATGGCTGCAGCCCGTGATCGGGACGTTCTTCTTGACCGTGTGGAACGCAGCCGCCGTGGTCGAAAGCTTGCCGCCGAAGAAGTCCCATTTCACGCCCACTTCATAGTTTTGAGCCTCAACCGGATCCGCTCCGGCCACAAACCCCGGAAAAGCGTTGTCTGTCGTACGAGAAATATCAGGGTTCGAAAGGAAGGATCCCGGCGGCAGCGCCGAAACGCCATAGGATGCGTAAAGCGTGCCGTCCGGAGCAGGCTTGTAGACGACGCCGATCTTGCCGCTGAGCGTCGTCTCGCTATCCGAGTAGTCGATGGCGTTGGTATCTACGAGAGGCGGATTGACGGAGGCGCCTGAGATATCAACCTTGTAGTGCTCGACGCGCAGTCCGCCGACGACCGACCATTTCCGCGTGAGATCGACCGTGTCGTAGAAGTACGCAGCGATCGTCTCGATATCGACCGAGTTCGTCGCGACGGGATCCAAATAGGGTCCATTGAAGCGATCCGGATTCGGATCAAAAAGGCTCGTCCCGCCGCCTCCCCCCGGATTGGTGATGGTCCCGAACCTGTTCGCGTCCGACGTTTCCCGCGTGTAATCGACACCGGTTGTAATCGTGTGCTTGAAGCCGCCGGCCACGAACGTGCCTGCCAGGTTCGTCTGGTTGCTCCAGGCTTCGTTGATGCGATCGTAGTACTGCAGCTGTGTCGTCGCCAGCGTCGCCGCCGTGTTGATACCTGTCGGAATGGTGTATCGGGCGTCGCGATCCGCGCGATCCCACGTCGTCTGGTTTGTGATCGTGAAGTTGTCCGAGATGTCGTGCTCGACGCGAGCCAGGACGCGATCACCCACGACGTCGTCATAGTCGCTTTTCAGGCCGTAGAAGTTGTCGCGGCTCGCACGAGAGGCCGTAGAATTGTAGTTCCAGAAGCCATTCATCGTCGCGCCAGGCACGCCCCAGTCGGGGATGTCATTCCGCTGGAGGCGCTCGTAGGAGAAGATCGCGCGGGTTTCCGTGCCGAGGCCGAAGGCGATCGACGGCGCAAGTCCGTAGGCGTCGAGCTCGGCGACATCGCGGCCCATCACGCCGCCATTCTCGTACATGCCGTTCATGCGGACCGCGACCGCGCCCACCCGCTGGTTGACGTCGAGCGTCGACCGGAAGAGCGGGTCGGTCCCGTGCTCGTCGAATACGAGGCTCGCCTCGCCGCGGACGAAGTTCTCAGTTGTCGGCGTCTTGGTGATGATGTTGACGTAACCCGCGGCACCACCGCGTCCATCGTCCGCCGCCGTGCCTTTGACGACCTCGACCTGATCGACGTTGAACATGTCGCGGGCGAAGCTGCCGGAATTGCGCACACCGTCGACGAAGACGCTGCCGCTGGTATCGATGCCACGGATCTTGAAGTTGTTGATCGACGTCGCGAAGCCGTTCTCTCCGGCGTCGAAAGTGATGCCGGGCGTATTGCGCAACGCTTGGGTCAGGCTCGTCGCGCCGCGCTCCGAGATGATCGTGCCGGGGATGACCGTGACGGTCTGCGGCGTATCGAGCAGAGGTCCGGTGAACTTGTTCGATGCGGAGTATTCGGCGTTGAATTGGCCGGCCGGCACGGGGCCAGCCTGTCCGGGCAGCGGCGGCGCCGTGGAGCGCTGCGACGTGGGCTGGGCCTGCGGCAGTGGCTGCGGAGCGACCGCGGTCGGCGCCTTCTTCGCAGGCGCGCCGGACTTCTTTTTCTTCTGAGTGGTCTCGACGACGAGCGCCGGGAGCTCGGCCGGCTCGGCGGCCTGCTGCGCAACGGCGATCGTCGCAGGGCTCGCTGCCAGCATGCAGAGCGCAGTGAAGGTTCGGATCGGGACCGCACCGTTGCCGGTGGCGGTGGTCTTGGCTTCAATTGCGACGCGGCTCAGGCAATTCTCCGACGCCGCGGACTTACGCGTTACGCTACGCATACTCTTACTCCCCACTTCGTATCCCCACGGAACAACCGGCATTCAGTGCCAAGAGCGCACCTACGTCCGCCGTCGCGCTTCAAAGCTGACAAAATTGTAATTGACTTCCGCAGTCAAGAATTTGGATGTCTAAATCGTCATCTTCGTGCGCGCTGATGCGGATCAGCAACAAACTCGACGGCGCACATATTGTTTTTCCAATCTACAGTGCTGATATTGCATGCTTTATTCGATTATTTCAGCTCAGTCATGCAGTCGGCAATGCTCAGGACGATTGTTGCGCGCTTTCGTCAGGGAGTTGCCCAGACGCTCATGGCGCGGTTCGTTCGCACAGCATCGGAGGGGAATGAAGGGCGTCTAATCGAGGAGCCAGGTGCGAAGCTTGAATGCGTCGCCACCAACGACGGCTGCGCTCAGCGCAATACCGAGGACATAGAACGCCGCGCCCGGTCCTAGCTTTCGTTCGCGGAAGAGCTTCCTCGTCCATGCGAGGTGTGCCGCGACGATGACCGGCGAGAGGATCGCCAGCAATAGCAAGATCATGGTCAGCAGGTAGAGACCGGCGAGCCCCTCGACGTGCTTCGGGTCCGGGTGCGAGTAGGCCGGGAAATGCCCGACCTTCAGCGTGACCGCGGTCACGAAGACGGCGAGAGAGATCAACCAGGCCCAAGGGGCGGCGTAGACAACGGCGAGCGGGATTTTGGCAAGCCAGCTCGTCCGCATGTGATCTGCTCGCTCCTAAGAGCGAGAGCAGCCTCCGGCGAGGCTATTCTTCCTCGCCGTTCGAAGCCGTCTCGCCGCTCTCTCCTTCGGTGCCGTCGTCGGGGATGCGCTCGACGGAAACGACGCGTTCCTCGACCTCGGTCTTGAAGATGCGCACACCCTGCGTATTGCGGCCGGCTATTCGAACATCGTCGACTGGGCAACGAATGAGCTGGCCGCCATCGGTCACGAGCATGATCTGGTCCGAATGCTCGATCGGGAACGAGGCGATCAGGTTGCCGTTACGCTCGTTGACGACCATGGCGACGATGCCTTTGCCGCCGCGGCCCGAGGTGCGGTACTCGTAAGATGAGGTGCGCTTGCCGAAGCCCTTCTCGGACACGGTGAGCACGAACTGCTCCTTGGCCGAAAGCTCGGCATAGCGCTCGGGCGTGAGCTCCGCCGGGCCCTCATCGCCCTCCTCGGCTTCGACCTCGGTCTCGACCGGCGCTTCGGTATCGTCGCCGATCTCGCTGCGGCGGATCTGTGCCGCCTGCTTGAGGTACGCCGTGCGCTCGGCGGGCGAAGCCTCGGCGTGGGTCAGGATCGCCATCGAGATCACCTCTTCGCCGTCATCGAGCTTGATGCCGCGAACACCGGAGGAATCGCGTCCCTTGAACAGCCGCACCTCGTCCTTGATCAGGAAGCGGATGCAGCGGCCGCCCGCCGTCGTCAGCAGCACGTCATCCTCGGGCGATGCGATGGCGACCGACACGATACGATCGGACTCGCCGCCTTCCTCGGCGTCGAGCTTCATGGCGATCTTGCCGTTGCGGTTGATGCTCTCGAAATCGGTCAGAGCATTGCGGCGCACGCCGCCCGAGCGGGTGGCGAAGATGAGCTCGAGCTTCGACCAGGTCGAGGTGTCCTCCGGCAGCGGGAGGATCGAGGTGATGACCTCACCCTGCGCCAACGGCAACAGATTGATGAGCGCCTTGCCGGATGCCTGCGGCGTGGAAGCCGGCAGACGCCACACCTTCATGCGGTAGCACATGCCGCGCGAGGAGAAGAACAGAACGGGCGTGTGCGTCGAGGCGATGAAGATCTGAGTGACGAAATCCTCGTCGCGCGTCGACATACCGGAGCGGCCCTTGCCGCCGCGCCGCTGGGCGCGATACGTCGAAAGCGGCACGCGCTTGATGTAGCCCTTGTGCGAGACGGTGACGACGCAATCCTCGCGGGCGATGAGGTCCTCGTCCTCGACTTCGCCTTCGATGTCGACGATCTCGGTTTTGCGCGGCGTGGCGAACTCGGCCTTGATGGCCTCGAGCTCGCCCTTGATGATGTCGACGATGCGCTGGCGCGACGACAGGATCGCCAGGTAGTCCTTGATCTCCTCGGCGATCTTCTTCAACTCGTCGCCGATTTCGTCACGGCCGAGGGCCGTAAGGCGCGCAAGGCGCAGCTCGAGGATGGCCTTGGCCTGCTCCTCCGAAAGCTGATAGGTGCCGTCGTCCGCCAGACCATGACGCGGATCGGCGATGAGCGCGATCAGCGGTGCCATGTCCTTGGCCGGCCAATGGCGTTCCATCAACTGCACCTTGGCTTCAGCCGGCGACGGCGAGAAGCGGATGAGCTTGATAACCTCGTCGATGTTGGCGACGGCAATGGCCAGACCGACCAAGACGTGGGCGCGATCGCGGGCCTTGTTGAGCAGGAAGCGGGTGCGCCGCGTCACGACTTCCTGACGGAAGCTGGTGAAGGCTCCGAGGATATCGCGAAGGTTCAGCTGCTCGGGCTTGCCGCCGTTGATGGCCAGCATGTTGGCGCCGAACGACGTCTGCAGATCCGAGAAGCGCCAGAGCTGGTTCAGCACCACATCTGCGATGGCATCGCGCTTCAGCTCGATGACGATGCGCATACCTTCGCGGTTGCTCTCGTCCCAGATGTCGGAGATGCCCTCGACGCGCTTTTCGCGCACGAGATCGGCGATCTTCTCAATCAGCGTCTTCTTGTTGACCTGGTACGGAATGGCCGTGACGACGAGGGCTTCGCGATCCTTGCGGATCTCCTCCACCTCGACCTTCGAACGCATGATGATGGAGCCGCGGCCCTTGTGATAGGCGGCGAGAGCGCCTGCACGGCCGAGAATCAGGCCACCGGTCGGAAAGTCCGGCCCCTGGATGATCTGAGTCAGGTCCTCGATGGTGACCTCGGGATTGTCGAGCATCAGGATGGATGCGTCGATGACCTCGCCGAGGTTGTGCGGAGGAATGTTGGTCGCCATGCCGACAGCGATGCCGCCGGCGCCGTTGACGAGCAGGTTCGGGAACTTCGCCGGCATGACCGACGGCTCCTCGAGCCGGTCGTCGTAGTTCGGCTTGAAGTCCACCGTGTCCTTCTCGAGATCGTCGAGCAGGTATTGGGCGACCTTGGAGAGACGCGCTTCCGTGTAGCGCTCGGCTGCGGGCGGATCGCCATCGACAGAGCCGAAGTTGCCCTGGCCGTCGATCAACGGCACGCGCATGGAGAAGTCCTGCGCCAAGCGCACGAGCGCATCGTAGATCGCCAAGTTGCCGTGCGGGTGGAAGTCGCCCATCGTGTCGCCCACGACCTTGGACGACTTCATGTGCTTCTTGTTCCAGTCGAGCCCCAGGCGCTGCATGGCGTAGAGGATGCGGCGGTGCACCGGCTTCAAGCCGTCGCGCACGTCGGGCAGCGCGCGCGAGATGATGACGCTCATCGCGTACTCGAGGTACGAGCGCTTCATCTCATCTTGAATGAGGACTGGGCGGATGTCGCTCGGCCCCGCGGCGCCGGGCCGGTCAGTATTGTCTGTCAATATTGGCTTCCCAAAAGGCGCTACCTGCCCGGGTCACGGGGGGCGGTTGCGCAGGACATTCGTGTGTCGCCCGGAGTTTAGCCCAAGGGGTGGAGACGAGGCAATCCGGGGGGCCTATGTGCTCGGATTCGCCGCACTTTTACCCACAAATTTCAGGCTTTTGCCCCTGCCGGCTAGAGAGCGCGTGACACGTGTTTGCCAAAGAGTATGCCTAGGGTCGCTTCGTGCCCGGGCTGAGCGTTCGCGTATCGCTTGAAAGCCACGGAACCCGGGAGCATTTGAGGGTTTGTGACTTCGGTACGTGTTGTGCCGATCCATGAGGAAACGATCTAGATGAAACATACTTCCGTAATCTTCGCCGCTGCGCTTCTTGCGCTTCCGGGCCTTTCCGTGTCCGCGCTGGCGACGGACGGTAACCTTTCTTTCGTGCCGGCTCAGACCGCCGATCAGTACCTCGCCAAAGATCACCTGATCGGGGCCAAGGTGGCCGGACAGGACGGCAAAATCATCGGCGATGTCGAAGACCTCATCATCAACGACCAGAACCAGGTGGTGGGCGTCGTGCTCGGCACCGGCGGCTTCCTCGGCGTTGCCGAGAAGAAGGTCGCGGTCGATCTTTCGGCTCTGAAATTCGAAGAGAAGGACGGCAAGACCACTGTGTCGCTCCCCGGCGCGACACAGGCCGTGATCGACACCGCTCCGACGTTCCAGCGCACGAAGCCGGCCAAGACGCTGCTCGAGCGCGCGCGCGAGAAGGCTGTCGAGATCGGTGACAAAACGACGGCGACGACCAAGAAGGCCTACGAGGATGCGAAGCCTGCCCTCGAGGACGCGAAGGTGAAGGCGCAGGAGGCCTACGACAAGGCCAAGGAAGCAGCCACGCCTGCCTATGAAAAGGCGAAGGAAGCGGTCGGCAGCGCGTATGACGAGGCCAAGAAGGCGGTTACGCCCGATTCCACAACGCCTCCTCCGGCAGAGCCTGCTCCTGCTCCAGCCGCACCCGAGACGCCGGCCGAGCCCAAGCCTTAATCGGCCAGGTCTCAGCCCTATCGACATGAATTGCCCCGCTGCGCGAGCGCAGCGGGGCTTTTTCTTGCGTCGATACCTGCGTCAGGTGCCGGTCGTAGAGGTGACTAGAACGGGATCTCGTCGTCGAGCGGCTTGTCGAAGCTCGGCTTCGAGCCGCCACCGCCGCCGCCACTGCGCGCGGGAGCACGGCGCGCGGGTTCGCTGAAGCCGCCGCCCGAGCTCTCGCCGCCATAGTCCGACTGATCGCCGTCCTGCATGCCGCCGCCGGCCCCGGCGCGGCCGTCGAGCATCGTCAGCTGGCCGTTGAAGCCCTGCAGCACGACCTCGGTCGAGTAGCGGTCCTGGCCCTGCTGGTCCTGCCATTTGCGCGTCTGAAGCTGGCCCTCGATGTAGACCTTGGCGCCCTTGCGCAGATACTGCTCGGCGACCTTGCACAGGTTCTCGTTGAAGATCACGACCGAGTGCCACTCGGTCTTCTCGCGCCGCTCGCCCGAGGACTTGTCGCGCCATGTCTCACTGGTGGCGATGCGCAGGTTGGCGATCGGACGGCCGTCCTGCGTGCGGCGGATTTCGGGATCCTTACCGAGGTTGCCGACCAGAATCACCTTGTTGACCGAACCTGCCATTGCGTCACTCCTTAGCTCACTCGCTGCCCAACGGCCGGAACCCGGCTCGCCGGCGCGACTCAAGTTGCAGCACCCTACCCGCATCGGCGCCGTGACGCGAACCGGTGCCATAGCCAGCCTGACAGTTGTCCCCAGGCTTTCTCAATTTCCCCGCGCGAGCGCGGAGTTTAAGTCGTGCAGGCTCGCATGCCGCTCGCGGCTCACTGGCCGAGCAGAGACGGGCCAACCAGCTCGATGTTCCCGCTATGTTCTAGCGTCCTTTACCCCCGATCGCAACCCCCATGCGGGCCGATCGGATGCCAGCTTAGCCGCTGCGGGCGAGGTCGGCCGCGCCGGAGAGGTCCTTCAAGACCTTGGGCAGTACCGTCTTCCCGGCCGGGCAGTCGGCGTGCACGAGCGTGTCGTAGAGGATGACGAGGTCGCCGCGGAACTGCTGTCCCTGAGCGCGCCGCGCGATGCCCGTCGCGACCGATCCGTTGCTCCAGCGCGGCTTGCACTGCAGGCGCATCAGGTAGTCGGTCAAGCGCTGCTTGTAGAAATCGGACGGCGTCTGCGTCGAGGCGGCGACGATGCTCTGCCATGCGGCCAGCTCCGGCGACTGCGCCCAGGCGGCGGTCTGCGCGTTATCTAGAAGAGGCGCCAAGGCCTCGGTCACTCTGGCGCGGATGCGACGGCTCACAATGCGTTCGAGCGTCTGCTTCAGAGCCGCGACGTCGCTCTCGCCGATCGGGGCCAGGACCAGGTCGGACAAATCGGCCATACCCTGCGCATCGGGCTGCGGCGGCTTGGTCATCCAGACGCGCGCGCCGCGAAGGTCGGCGCCCGTGATCTTCACGTCGGTCAAGTCGGCGCCGAAGAGCCAAGCCTGAATCAGCGAGGCTGCCTCGAGGTCGGCGTCCCGCAGGTTCGCGGCCTGAAGCTGGGCGAAGTTCAGAACCGCGCCCTGCATGTTGGCGCTGGAGAAATCCGCGTCCTGCAATTGGGCGCCGGTCAAGTCGGCGCCCTGCAGCGTCGCGAGCAGGAAGCTCGCGCCCTGTGCCTGGATGCCGCCGGTCATGTCCGCCTTGTCGAGACGCGCGCTCGAGAAGTTCGCGCCCTGCACGAGCGAGTAGGCCAGCTCCACTCCCTCGAGCCTCGCCTCGTCGAGCTTGGCGTTGCGCATGTCGACGCCGGTCATGTGCGCGCCGTCGAGCTTGGCGCGCGAGAAGTTCGCCCGCCGCGCCGTCGTGCAATTGGCGGCGACGCGATCCTCCGTGAGGATGAGCTGCGTGAGGTCGGCGCACTGCAGCCAGGCGCCTCTCAGGTCCGTGCCCGTAAGGCTCGCGCCGCGCAGATCGGCGCCGGTGAGGTCCGCCTGATGCAGATCCGAGCGATCGAGCTTGGCGTAGCGGAGATCGCGGTCACGCAGGCTCACGCTCGGCTCGCCCGGCGTCTGCTCCTTGTCGACCACGAGGTCGGTATCGGTGACGATCAGATTGCGCTGAAACACGCCCAGCAGCGAGCCTTCGGACCCGAATGTCAGCCAGGGCACGGTGTACCCGGCCGCGAAGCGTGGCGCCTGCCCGCTCTCGTCCTCGTTGTTGAAGCCTAAGACCTTCTGCGTCCAGCGATCGAGCTGCTCGCCCGGAATGGTGGCGAAGAAGAACGAGAATACTGTCACGAACAGCAGCACGAAAATGGTCGAGACGAAGCTCGCGGGATGCGCCGAGGTCGTTCGCATGAATGCATGCACGAAGGAGGTTTCGGCGCGCATGAGGAAGACGCCGATGGCGACCAGCATGGCGATGTCGGCCAGGAGCGCGATGCGGTGCGTCCAGGTGATGCGGACGTCATGATACGGCAGGAACACGACCTGGATGTAGAGAAGGAGCACGACGGGCAGGACGACCAGCGTCAGCCACGACATGCCATGCAGAAAGCCGCTCATGATTCGGCTGCGATAGGGACCAGCGATGGCCTGCACGAAAAAGAAGTTGTTGAGCTCGAGCCGCAAGGGATGCGTGCGCTTGTCGGTTGTCTCGAGCAGGCGGACGGAGTGATCGAACTCGAGCGTCTCGCGGGCCAGAAGCGTGAGCTGCGACACGAGGCCCAAGTGCATCAGCACGAGGACGACGGGTGCAAACTGGAAGAACTGGGCGAGCTGGATATTGACCTGAAGGATCGGCAGCGCGACCGGAGTTTCGAGCAGCAGATCCTTGTGCGTGACGCCAGCGACCGCGATGAGAAAATAGGCCATGATGGCAAGAAAGATGAGCCAGGCGGTGTGCGCCGTGTCGCTCGAATGATTGACTGCCTCGAGCAGGCTGTAAGGGTTGACCGGCGTCTCCCCCTCTGGCGCGTTACGCGTCACTTCCGTCATCCAGACGACCCCCGACTTGAACTCAACGTACCTGCTCCGAGCAAAACGGAGAAAATTGGGCGTAACGCCGTCCCCCAACGGCGAAATCCGCATTCCGACGATCGCACTGCATAGCCCGCTACAGGTCTGATATAAAGCAGACCGCCAGGCCGCTGAGGTAGCGACATTTTATGTCAGCCAAGCGAGCTCGGCTTCGAACGCGGACCGTGAGTGGGTGCGGCAGCTAAGCCGGGAAGTCCCATCGGAAAGCATTTGACGAGCGGGCGGCGCGGCTCGAAAGATGCTGCAGCGCAGAACGTTAGCCAAGCAGGGCTATGGCTCGGGCGGCGTTATCAAGCGGAACTTTGGGGCGGGACCAACGACGTGTACGATTGCAGTAAGTGCCCCGGATATTGTTGCTCTTACCCATTGATCCCGCTCGACAAACGCGATGTCGAGCGGCTGGCTCGCCATCACGGCATGGGCTTTGAGGAGGCGCGGCGCGCCTTCACCAAGGAGGCGCACGGGCGCAAGTACGCCATGCGGCGCAAGAAGGATAAGCACTTCGGCCATATCTGCCGGTTCTTCGACACCGAGAAGCGCCGCTGCACCATTTACCATGCTCGCCCATCGGTGTGCCGGTCGTTCCCCGGGAAGGGCCGCTGCGGCTACTACGACTTCCTGGCGTTCGAGCGGCGGGCCCAGCGCGACCCGACTTGGGTCGCCGTCACCACCAACGAATAGCTGCCTCCGCACCCCTCTCAGGAAACTGTCGCATACGCATCAGGGAAATTTCACCTGTGGCGAGCATGAGACGTTGGTGCAGACTTTGCACCATTTGCTCAGAGCGGGAACTACTCCCCTATCCAGCGTCCACTGACGATGCGCCTAGTGCGAGCGGCTTCTGGGAGAAGCGCTAAGTTAGGTTCGTTGCGTAAGGGTCAGAAAATGAGAAGAAAAATATTGCTCGGATTCGGCGTGCTCGCCGTATCCGCGGGAGGACTATTGCCTGCATCTGCGCAAGAGAATGCCATTGCTCAGTGGGGTGGATTTTACGGTGGCGGTCACGTGGGGTATGCCTGGAGCACACCCAATGCCACGACAGAAGGTGAAGTCGAGAAGCTCTACACGCTCACGCCACCCGTAGGTTCCCGCAGCGCCGTCGATGCCGTACTGGAGGACAAGCAAGTCCCGCTGTCGTTCGACGGCGCGGTCGGCGGTCTCCACGTCGGCTACAATCAGCAGTTCAAGAATTTCGTCCTAGGCATCGAAGGCGCCTACGATTGGACTCAGGGCGACAATTCCGCGAGCGTGACGCCCGAGGCAAAGCTGACCAACAGCAGCGTCATCAACGCGATCAACAACGGGACGACCACGCTCGGCGACGACGCGCGCGTCAACTACAAGGGCTCCATGGGCGACATCGCGAGCGTTCGCGGACGTGTCGGCTTCTCCAATTCCGTCCTGCTCCTTTACGGAAGCGGCGGCGTGGCCTGGACCGACTACGCCCTCAACATCACGGCTGATGCCGCGCCCGGTTACGCGGACGGCGACTTCCGCATGAGCCGGAACCTCACGGGTTGGGTCGCGGGCGGCGGCGTCGAGTACAAGCTCAACCGCTTCCTGAGCCTGCGGGCCGAAATTCTGCACTACGATTTCGGCAGCATCGAATACTCGATCGAGAACGAAGGTGCATTCGAGGAACTCGCCGGCAAGCACGACATCAACTTCAACGAAGCGCACATCGGCCTGTCGTACCACATCAATTGATGCGGCTAGACTGACGCTGGATCATCCGAAACGAGAACGGCCGTCCTGAATGGACGGCCGTTTTTCATTTCAGCCTGCCTTGCACTTGGTCTCGCAGGGAACTTCCTCGCGCTTGTCGACGGAGCCGCGCACCGGAGACATGGTCTCGCGGTAGCACTTGCCGTTCTCCTTCACGATGCGCACAAGCTCCGACTTGCTCACCAGCGACTGGCAGACGACCTCTAGGCTCGACTGGGCGAGTTGGGTGCGCGCGCCAAGGCTGTCGGCCTGGGCCACGCCGATGATGAGGTCGATGAAGTTCGCGGGAGGCTGCTCGCCGGGCTTCTGAAGCTGATTGTAGGCGATCCATTCATACGTGGACTTGCCGTCGGGTGCCGAAATCTTGATGGCGATATCGCCGCTCGTAGGGCATGCCCCAACGTCGACCTTGGTGCCCTGCGACGTAGCTAGCGCCTTGTAGTCGATCTTGCAGTCGAGGTTTTTCACCCAGAGATCGTATTGGGCGAGACGGTGGGAAACCTGGGTGAACGGAACCTTGTACTGCCAGGCATGATAGACGGTGATCGCTGTCGGGATGGCGGCGAGAATGGAAACGACGAGTGCTGCGGTTTTCAGCAGCGAAACGAAGCGGCTTGTCGGTTCTGTTGGGGACTCATCGCTCATAGCATGATCGGACATTGCAGAGGCTCCCTCGTCGGTCTCAAACGTGGTGGGCATGTCAGCGGCTCGCTCAGAAGGAAAGGACTGATGCGCGCAATTCTACGCACCCAGTTTGAACCGCTCTTGATCGACTGGTTCAGGCCCCATTCAGCTCGCGAGCTGTTTGGCCAGATTAGCGCAGCCAGCGAGCCCTGACCATGCCGGCAGGCCTCTAGGCCAGCGCTGCAGCGCGATGGCGGCGTTCGAGCCAGATCAAGGCGAAGCCGATCAATGGGATAAGGATGTCGGTATAGAGGATCACGCCGGCGTTGCCGGGTGCGAGGTTGCCGGTGGCGGCGATCTCGCGGATGTGGCCGGCCGCAGCACCCCACAGGAATGCCGCCGGGCCGAGGACCGCCGCGAGGCGCATGTCACGGCTGCCCTTGAAGGCAAGAAAACCCAAGAGCGAGAAGCCGAGGCTCGCATAGCCGACCTCGGCCTGGAATGGGCTGTCGGCCCAGCCGATAAAGCGCGCGGCCATCTCACCGAAAAACACGTGCATCACGAAATTGTAGAAGAACGACACGCCAACGGAGAAAAGCAGGAAATAGGAAAGAAAGGCCTCGGCGATCTCCCCCGGGGCCCAGGGACGCGGCCGGCGCAGAAGCGCGATGGCCGAGGCGATCAAACCTACGACGAGGAGGGTCAGCGTAAAGTTGGACAGGAGAAAGCGAATGAAGTCCGCCACCTAGCACCTGGTCTGCCTGACGCACGCACGACTCTAACTCTAGTCGATCGGTAGGCGCTGCGCAGCGTCAAACGCTGACCATCTGCGCACCCGGCGGTCCATAAAGATTGAGCCCCGTCGTGCCTTTGGCCGAGCGGGGCTCTGATCTTCGATGAATTGCCCAGCTGAGCCGGGCTGATGTGGCGAGGCTCAGGCACCCGGATACGATCGTGATCCTTCTTCCGCCCTCGCATGAAGCTTCATGGCATTTTCACGGGATGGGCCCGGTCCAGCGTGATCAATTTCTGCAGTCCGCTAACCAAGCCTGGACCTCAGTTCAGCGTGAGGTCCGAGTAGACTACCCGGTGGCGTCATCCTTCCTCCATTCGCTGTTGATCCTCGCGACGGCGGTCCTCAAAACCCGCGGGTACTGCTGAAATTCCCTGCCGGCAATGCCGGCGCCTACATTTGGCTAGGGGGTCTCTGCAGCGACTTTTGCCATCACACTTTGGATTTTGGCGTCTCCTCCCTATCTTTCAAGGCCAAATCCCAACATAAGGCGCCGCATTGCCCCGGCACGAGCGCTCGGCTAGATCTTCGCACCATGAGCAAGCCCCCGAAAAAGCCAGTTCCGGCAACCCCCTCGCTGATGAAGACCATCCATGTGCGGGGGGCCCGCGAGCACAATTTGAAAAACGTCGATCTGGAAATTCCGCGCGACGCCTTCGTGGTGTTCACCGGGCTTTCGGGATCCGGCAAGTCGTCGCTCGCGTTCGATACAATCTACGCGGAGGGCCAACGGCGCTACGTGGAGAGCCTTTCGGCCTACGCGCGCCAGTTCCTCGAGATGATGCAGAAGCCGGACGTCGATCACATCGACGGCCTATCGCCGGCCATCTCCATCGAACAGAAGACGACGAGCAAGAACCCGCGCTCGACCGTCGGCACGGTGACGGAGATCTACGACTACCTGCGTCTCCTGTTCGCGCGCGTCGGCGTCCCCTACTCACCCGCGACCGGCCTTCCGATCGAGAGCCAGACGGTTTCGCAGATGGTGGACCGCGTTCTCGGACTGCCGGAAGGAACGCGCCTCTATCTGCTGGCGCCGATCGTGCGCGGTCGCAAGGGCGAGTACAAGAAAGAGCTCGCCGAGCTCATGAAGAAGGGCTTCCAGCGCGTCAAGATCAACGGGACATTCTACGAGATCCCCGACGCGCCGAAGCTCGACAAGAAATTCAAGCACGACATCGACGTGGTGGTGGACCGCCTCGTCGTGCGCGACGACATCAAGAAGCGGCTCGCCGACAGCTTCGAGACGGCGTTGGGTCTCGCCGACGGCATCGCCATCGCCGAGATGGCAGACAAGCCGCTGCCGAAGTCGGAGACGGAAGGCGCCAACAAATCCAAGAACGACACGCATGAGCGCGTGATCTTCTCGGCGCGCTTCGCGTGCCCTGTGTCCGGCTTCACAATCGATGAGATCGAGCCGCGCCTCTTCTCGTTCAACGCGCCGGCAGGCGCCTGCCCGAAGTGCGACGGCCTCGGCACGGAGCTTCAGTTCGAGGCCGAGCTCGTGGTGCCGGATGGATCGCTCTCCTTGAAGGACGGCGCCGTCTATCCGTGGTCGCGTACGGGCGCGACGTCGCCCTACTACGAGCAGACGCTGGAAGCGCTCGCCAAGCACTACAAAGTTTCGATGTCGACGCCGTGGGAGAAGCTGCCGAAGCATGTGCAGCTCGCTATCCTCTATGGCTCGGGCGACGAGGAAGTGGAGTTCATCTACGAGGACGGCACGCGACGCTACAAGACCGCCAAGACCTTCGAGGGCGTGATCGGCAACATCGAGCGGCGCTGGCGGGAAACGGATTCCGACTGGGTGCGCGAGGAGCTGTCGCGCTATCAGACCGCGCATCCGTGCGATGCCTGCGGCGGCTATCGCTTGAAGCCCCAGGCGCTGGCGGTCAAGATCGGTGGCAAGCACATCGGCGAGGTGGGCGATCTCTCGATCAAGGCGGCCAACGTCTGGTTCGAGGAGGTGCCGAAGACCTTCACCAAGCAGCAGACCGAAATCGCGACGCGCATCCTGAAGGAGATCCGCGAGCGCCTCGTGTTCCTGAACGACGTGGGCCTCGAATATCTCACTCTCTCGCGCTCGTCCGGCACGCTGTCGGGCGGTGAATCGCAGCGCATCCGCCTCGCCTCGCAGATCGGCTCGGGCCTCACGGGCGTGCTCTATGTGCTCGACGAGCCCTCCATTGGCTTGCATCAGCGCGACAACGACCGCCTGCTCGGGACGCTGAAGCACCTGCGCGACATCGGCAACACGGTCATCGTGGTCGAGCACGACGAGGACGCGATCTTGGCTGCGGACTATGTGGTCGACATCGGTCCCGGCGCCGGCATCCACGGCGGCGAGATCATCGCCGAGGGCACGCCGGCCGACATCATGGCCAATCCCAAGAGCCTCACGGGGCAATACCTCTCGGGCCAGCGGCAGATCCCGATGCCGAAGCAGCGGCGGGCGCCCGAGAAGGGCCGCGCGCTGCGCGTCGTCGGCGCACGCGGCAACAACCTCAACAACGTCACGGCCGAGATCCCGCTCGGCCTCTTCACCTGCATCACCGGCGTCTCGGGCGGCGGCAAGTCCACGCTCTTGATCGACACGCTGTTCAAGGCCGTGGCGCGCAAGCTCAACAATGCGCGCGAGCATCCCGCACCCTTCGACAAGCTCGAAGGGCTCGAGAACCTCGACAAGGTAATCGACATCGACCAGTCGCCGATCGGACGCACCCCGCGCTCGAACCCGGCGACGTACACGGGCGCGTTCACGCCCATCCGTGACTGGTTCGCGGGCCTGCCCGAAGCGAAAGCGCGCGGCTACGGCCCGGGGCGCTTCTCGTTCAACGTCAAGGGCGGGCGCTGCGAAGCCTGCCAGGGCGACGGCGTGATCAAGATCGAGATGCACTTCCTGCCCGACGTCTACGTCACCTGCGATGTCTGCAAGGGCAAGCGCTACAATCGCGAGACGCTCGAGGTCACGTTCAAGGAGAAGTCCATCGCCGACGTACTCGACATGACGGTCGAAGAAGGCGCGGCGTTCTTCAAGGCGGTGCCGCCGATCCGCGACAAGCTCGAAACGCTGGCGCGTGTTGGTCTCGGCTACATCCACATCGGCCAGCAGGCGACGACGCTCTCGGGCGGCGAGGCGCAGCGCATCAAGCTGTCGAAGGAGCTGTCACGCCGCGCCACGGGACGCACGCTCTACATCCTCGACGAGCCGACGACGGGCCTGCATTTCCACGACGTGGCCAAGCTGCTCGAGGTGCTGCACGAGCTGGCGGATGCGGGCAACACGGTGGTCGTCATCGAGCACAATCTCGAGGTGATCAAGACGGCCGACTGGATCATCGACATGGGCCCCGAAGGCGGCGACGGCGGCGGGCGCATCGTGGCGCAGGGCACGCCCGAGGACGTGGCGCGCGTGAAAGAGAGCTACACCGGGCAGTATCTGAAGGAGCTGCTGGCACGTCGTGCCGGAGGCGCGCAAGGAAAGATCTCGGAGGTCAAATCCTCGAAGGGCAACGGTAAGAAGCAGGCGGCCGAATAGCGCCTTCCGGCCGGCTCCCTCGCGGGGGAGTCGGAAGGTGCAAACAAGAACGCGCGCGCCCAAAAGAAAAGAGGGGCGGACCAGAATCCGCCCCTCTTTTAGTTTCGCGCGTCAGTAGCCGGGGGGCCGGTAATACTGTCTCGGCCCCATGTAGACGGTGATGCCCGGACCATAAACGGGATCATACCCCTCACCGCCGTGCCAACGATAGGCGTAGTCGTCGTTGCCGCCGTGGCGGCGAAGCTGCTCGCGGTCCATGCGAGTGAGAGGGCGCCCCTGGCGCTCTTTCGCGCGCGCGCCTTCGACGGTGCTGATGTCATCGGCCCGAGCGTTTGGCGCCTGAGCAACGAGTGCGACCGGCACAGCCAGCGCAACACCAAGCGCCGCTACGATCCCGGCCTTCAGGCCATTTTTCCCGATCATGTCTCAACTCCTTTACGCAGCTTTGGAGTGTAAACGAGGGGGCAGGGCGAGTGTTCCAAGGGCGGGGGTGCATCGTTGAGCAGAGCGCGCTACATAGCCAAGCGTGCTCGACAAGCCTAGGCAATATTGATGAGAAATGGCTCACTCTGAGCTACGAGGCAGCCGTCCTTGACGATGAAACATTGGATGGAGTGAAGCCCGGCATAGAGCGTGCTCTCGTGCTTGGTGAGGCCACCCCGCTCAAGATAGTGCTCCTCAAACAGTCCGCGAAGCTGATCGGCCTGAGTCGCCTCGGTCCCCGTGTTGACGATTTGCCAGTAAATTCGATATGGCCGGGGGATTTCCGTACGCACCGTAAAGGTGAGATTGTGCCCCTTCGCCAGCGGCGGTCCGTCGCTGCGAATTTGCCGAGGCCTGAAGCCGTCACGTTGTGCTGTTGCCTCGACGATCCGCGCCGCACCCATAAGGCGCAGGGGCCACTGAGGTTCAGCGCGGTGCGGCGCGCGGAAGAGTTCCCGGAAGCGGCGCGAAATCGTGGTCAATAGGCCTGGCGTGGCAACGCGTTTTACCGCGGCGGCGCGCACCACTCGCTCGCCGAGCCTATCGGCCAAAATCTGAATAATCTGACCTCTATCAGCCAGCGTCGTCGCGCGCTGAAAGTCGCGACGTGCCGCATCCAGCCATTCGTAGAACGCGTGCTCTCGTGCCGGTTCTTGCCCCCAACGATCCGCGAAGTTTTCAAAAGGATCCGAGGGGTTCATAATCCAAGCGGCACCTCCGCGACGCTCGATGTAGTGATCCATATCGGAAAGGATGCGAAAGAGCGCCTCCGCGATTGATGTCTCTTGTCGGTAGGCGTGCGCGGCCAAAGTGGTGATGATGATCGAGATCGGCTTATTATCGGGTTTCGCCTGACCGAGCGCCCAGATATCGCGATGACGCTTGAGAATTTGGATCGCAGACTGGAGCGGCGTCTTTACCTTGTAGTCCGGGATTTGCTCGACGCTGGCGCGCGCCCGCGCGGCGATAGCGCGGCGTCTCTCCTCGAAGACACCTCCCATTCGCATCCGGAACCAGGCCTGAAATCCGCGCGGATTGCTTCGGCGCCAGGCCATCGTGAGTTGAGCGAATTGCGGATGACGCTCGTCGGTGATCGCAAGACTCGTCGAGAGATAGGGGTTACTTATCCCGTGACGCCGGTATAGCGCGACGACCGCGTCGCCGTCGGGAATCGCCGGTAGCGTGTCGAGATGGAACTGCGCCTCATCGGCGTAATGTAACGTCCAGCACCGATTTCGGCGCTCCGGCGCCTTATTCATATTCTTGGCACGCACGTAGAGCCAGATTTCGTGCCCCAGCGCGTCCTTGACATCTTTCTGCGTCACGTGCGCCTTCGAGAGAAGGAGTTCGCAGACAGCATCGACGTCGTATTCTTCGTCCTCGTTTACCGGCTTCGTGGCGGTTCCCAGCGCGAACGAGCCGTGCACGTAGATCTTAGGTCTCGCATTCCGCAGCGAGGACTCGGGTCTATCGAGCCACTCGGCGAGTGAGAGGTACGCGCGCTCGGCGTCCTCGTAGCGGCTCTCAGAAATATCTAGTTCGTCAACGATGTCTTCGAGCAGGTCTTCAAATATTTTGATGCGCAATAATTGGTTCATAACGGAGCCTCATGATCGAATCTCAAGCGCACGGATAAACTCCCCGCGGCTCTTGTTTTGATCGAACACGATCAACGGAAGGTCGGCCTTGGGCATCCAAACGCGCCCTACCTCGACCGCTATCGAGACCGGCATCGCGGGGAATAGGTTGATTACGGCGTGCTCGCCATGAGCAGCTTTGATCTCATCGAATAGGCGCCGCATGACCTGCCGGAACCGGGACAGGTCAGATGCGGTCTTCATGATGTCGTTGTGCGGCTCCGGCGCAGTGACAGACCAAATCGAGACGTCGTCGCCGAGCACGCGGGTGATGCGATCGTCGTTGACCGTCGCGCTCAACGCGATTTTCAGCGCTACGACCGGTCGGATGTCTTGTGGGCGCGTGATTACGAAGGGGATTGGAGCGCCGTCCGAGGGCCATGCCCACGTCTCGGGCTCGCGATGTCGCTGGAAGGTCGCCGCCGGAACGATGTCGCCGATCTGTCGACCGAGTTCAATAAGCAGCGGCTGCGGTGCCAGCGCAAACACTGAGAGGTGCTGAATTTCTCCAGTCTCGACACGTCCTTTGAGATGTGTAGCGACCTGGCGCCGGAGGTTCTCTTGCTGGAAGCCCCAATACGCGGGCTCGTGATCGGCGAACTGGCAGCCGATGAGCTGGACGTCGAGGGAAGAGAGCGTGGCGGGATACCGCGTCGGCAGAAGCGCCTCGAACATGTCGGCTTGCGAGAGCAGCGCCTCATTTTTGCCGATCAATGCACCATAGCGGAGAACATGCGTCGCTCGATCCGGCGCTATGCTCGTCTGGATTGAGATGCGGTTCTCGTGCGCGTGCTTGATTGCAAGCAAGCGTTCCTCGGGATAGTCGGCCGGACGCTCGTAGTCGATGGAGCGATGATCACCGTGGCAAAGCAGCATGACGTTCGCGATGTCGTCGATGAGCTCGGGCGAGCGAATAGGATCGCCGCGCGGACCATCTGGCTTCTCGGCGACGATGTGGGCAACAAGCCCCTTCACCAGGTCGGGAGACCCGGTCATAAGGTCGCCGATCAGATCTTTGTTACACATCTGGCAGCGGCCCGACGATCGCGCCCAAAGGAGCAGACGGGTTTTTATGGAGACCGACGTATTGAATGGTTTGGTCATATCATTCCGTCCAATCCGGTAACGTCGCCAGCACCACGCCCTGAACCTGGAAATCACGCTGAAGAACGATGGGTTTGTGCGCGGAATTTTTCGAACGCGGCATTAGGACCACCGCATCTGAGGAGCGCCGCAGTTCCTTGATGGTCGCCTCGTCGTCGACGAGGGCGACTACGACGTCGCCGGCCTCCGCAATTGGCTGCTGACGCACGAGCACCAGCGCACCGTCGTCGATTCCGACCTCAGTCATGGAGTCGCCTACGGCGCGCAGCAGGAAGTAGCGGTGCCCGGGTCGAACCAATTGAGTAGAGACGGGGATCATCGCCTCGCGATTCTCTTGCGCGAGTAAGGGAGAGCCGCAGGGAGCGCTCCCGACCAGCGGAACCTCGATTGTGGACGCGCGATCAGGCGCTTCTTCGGGCATGCGCAGTAGCTGCAACGTCCGATCATCGCCGCGGCGCTTCAAATATCCGAGTTCGATCAAGCGATCGATGGCGAGCATGGCTGAGCGAGGGGAAGAGAACCCGAGTTCGACTGCCAGTTCGCGAACCGAGGGCGCGCCACCGTTGTGCACAATGCGATTGCGGATGAACGTGAGAGCCTTCCGATCGGTTGGCCTGAGATCTGAATCTGGTGCTCGTTTAATCATGATACGAAGTGTATACCTATGTTTACCGGCGTCAAGTCGGGTGCGCAGGCTTGTCCACACCCCGCAAAATAACAGAGCACCGAAAGGTCAGGCGCATCGAGCTACCCTGACCAATCCCCGCGATTAGCCAACTGCTGATGCCCCTCGCCGCCATTTATCCCCGCCACGCAGTCTCACCGCTACGCTCTGCACATCCCGCTCATCCGGGGGCCCGGCGTGAGCTGGACGCTAGGTGAGAGGGAGCTGCCCTTCCCTCAAGCCGGACCCATCAGCTGGAACAGGAAGGTGCGGAGTGGCTTTCCGGTTTGATGGACCGGGACGCCAACAAGTGCACGGTGGATGTTCGGGCATTTGGCTTCGCATCGGTGGAGGACTGCGTCACACGCGGGGCCCGCGATTTGGGCATCAATTCGCAGTGGCGCGTGCAGCAGCGGGGCGGCCTGGCCGCATCCGGTTATGATACGGCCTACGCCCCGCTCCCCGGGTTTCCCTAAAAGCGCTCTTTGAAACGACCTGATTGAATTCCCGCGGCGGGCTTCGTGTCCCAGCGGCTTTTTCTGCGCTGCCGATTCACGTCGCGCCTGATAGGAGGCGCGACGATCGGAGCTTTTGTGCGCTGCCGATTCACGCCGCGCCCGATAAGAGGCGCGACGATCGGAGCGACCTCACTTGCACGCCTCCGGCACGACAGCCTGCAGAGCTTATTGGAAAAACTTCGTTGTGGTCCTCCACCGTCGATTTGGTAGGCTTGCCACGCTCCCGGGGGAGCCGCACTGGTGGTCGGCCGACTGGCAGGGGAGTTTTTTGGGGAGGTCTTTCATGAAGTTTGCAGCGAAGTTTCTGTCCGTCCTGGCAGCCGCAGGCCTGCTGGTCGGAGCCATGGGCTCTGCTCCGGTGATCGCCGGCGGCAAGAAAGCCGAAGCGCCGAAAACCATCTTCGACTACATCGACGCGGACCTGAAGGCGCTCGACAAGGCCCTCTTCGGAACACCGAAGAAGAAGTAGACCTGGGCCACGTCGGTCAATTCTTCCGCCGGCCTTGCGTGAGGCCGGCGGGTTTTACGGAGGGAGCGTTCAGCCGCGAGCGCTGGCACACGACGGCGCGTGCTCTGCGACGCCCGCCTCGATGGGACCCGAGGCGATCGGAGCGTCTTGTTCTGCGCCGCCGACTTCTCTTTTTGCGCTGCCGATTCACGTCGCGCCTGATAGGCGGCGCGACGATCGGAGCGCCTTGTTCTGCGCTGCCGATTCACGCCTCGGATTGATAGGATCCGAGGCAATCGGAGCGCTATTTCTTCTTCGCGTCGGCCTTTTCCTTCTTGGGCTTGCGCTTTTCCTTCTGGGCTCTCTGTCCCTTGGACATGGCGTATCTCCTCGAGTTTCGGATCGAGAGCGTATTGCTCGCAGCTGATTCAATGACTCGATTCCGGCGCTTCGTCGACAGGCAGATCGTTGGCGCTGCTGTCACCTTGGATACAGACCGCGGCCAAGGGCGCGCTCAGTGTCTCGGCCATGACGGAGGACATCGAAACCTGGCGGCGGCGCGGGGATGCGGCCCGGCTTGCGCACGAGGCGGTCAACCAGGCCTTCCGCGCGCATGTGCGCGAGAAGGACCCCGATCGCTACGACGCGCTGCTCCGGGATTTTCGCGACAGAACCGAAGCGGCGCTGCCGAGCAGCCAGCGGGATTTCATGGCCGGCCTTGCCGCCGGTCACGCCCGCTTCGTGGAGAGGGCCATCCTGTTCCTCGAGGCCGATCCCTGGTTCTTCCGGTCGGGCTACGAGAAGCAGCGGCTCATTCGCCACCTGAAGCGGACGCCCCTGAACCCAATGCAGCGCCAGCGCCTCGGCCGGGTGGTGCTGGCCGCCATCGACGGTGATGCCGGAGGCGTGCGAGCGAACCGGGACAGGCTCGAGTTCCGGCATTATGGCCGGCTCGCATGCGCCGTATGGAGCGATCTCCTGGATGAGGAGGTCGCCAACCGCATCGAAAGCCCGGATGCCGGCATCCGCAGGCGGGCGACCTGGGTGGCGGAGGCGGCCATATCGTCAGGAAAAGCCTGAGGTCGCCATGCCATAGACCACAATTCACGCTTCGAACTCTTCCTGCGCTGCCGATTCACGCCGCGCCCGATAGGAGACGCGGCGATCGGAGCGGATGGGGTCCGGAGCGATCCGGTCAAGGGCGGCGGAGAGGCGCAGGCGTCCCCCATTCCTCAACGCCCCGAGCGGTGATATGCGGATGACGAATTCGTCATCAACCGCAAACAGGTGCCCCTGATGTCCCGAGACGCCGACCGTTCGCCGCTTAGCATGCTCGCCGCGCTGATCTTCGGCTCGCGCTGGCTGCAGGTGCCGCTGTACCTCGGCCTGATCGTCGCGCAAGCGGTCTATGTGTTCCTGTTCGTGAAGGAGCTCACCCACCTGGTCGCGCACGCAAGCTCGTTCGGCGAGCAAGAGATCATGCTGATCGTGCTCGGCCTCATCGACGTGGTCATGATCTCGAACCTCTTGGTCATGGTCATCGTCGGCGGCTACGAGACGTTCGTATCGCGGCTCAAGCTCGACGGCCATCCGGACCAGCCGGAATGGCTCAACCACGTCAACGCCAGCGTGCTCAAGATCAAGCTCGCCATGGCCATCATCGGCATCTCGTCGATCCACCTCTTGAAGACCTTCATCGAGGCCGGCAACCTCGGCCGCGACGGCGCCAAGTTCACCGAGCCCGGCGTCATGTGGCAGACGATCATCCATGTCATCTTCATCCTGTCAGCGGTCGGCATCGCCTACGTCGACAAGCTCGGCCGCGATATCCCGTCGAAGGGCGCGGCGCAGCACTAAACGACACGGGGTCTAGCTGCCCTGCGGCGCAGTCTAGGCCGCGGGGCGGGCGCGGGGATAAGGAGCACGACGATGAGCGACTGGTTTTCGCGTCCCGTTTTTTTCGTCGAGAGCGTCGAGCGCGCCATCGCCTTCTACACGGAGAAGCTCGGCTTCGGCGAAGGCCCCCGCTACGAGGAAGACGGCCGCGTCCTCGTCGGCCAGGTGGCGCGCGGGGACTGCACGCTGCTTCTCAATTGCCAGCAGCCGGAGAAGAGCGGCCGCGGGCGCATGTTCATCTCGCTCGACGCCGAGACCCACAAGGCGCTCAAGGGCGACTTCGAAGCTCGCGGCGCCACCGTCACGGACGGCTGGTGGGGCACCGACCTCATGATCGTCGAGGATCCCGACGGCAACGAGCTCTTCTTCCCCTATCCCTAACTCCCTCCGGGGCGGCTGCGGCCACCCCCTCCTGCAAAGATAAAATTCGAACGAACCCGCCAACGGCCCGCTTACCATCCCACGATCCGGCCCGCCCGGCATGGATCGGCGCTTAACTTTTGCAGCTTAACCTTCTTCCCAAGACAGGCGTTTTCCTGGGATCGTACCGGCTGGCCTTACGCCGGCCCCGCCCCGCTACGCTCTGAACCAAGCGCAAAACCAAGCCCATGGGAGCGTCCAACATGAACAAAACCTTGGCCCTTCTCACTTTATTCTCGGCGACCGGAATGGCGGTCTCGCTCGCGGCCGACGCCGGCTTCGCGGAGGACCCGCACGCCGCCGTCATCGTCGTGGCGCAGGCCGAGAAGGCCGCGCCCGCGCCTGCCCCCGCCCCTTCCGCCAACCAGGATGACCCGGATGGCGTCTTGAAGCCCAAGACGTTCCCGGAGACCTCCGCCGAGGTGGCCGAATGCATGAAGAGCTGGGACCCCGAGACCCAGATGAGCAAGGCAGAGTACGAGAAGTCCTGCCAGCGCTCGCTCAAGTACTTCCCCGAAAAGGCGCAGTGAGCTTTTTTGGGAGACCGACGATTCACGCTTCGGACTGATAGGGTCCGAAGCGATCATGGTCTCTTTTTGCGCTGCCGATTCACGCCGCGCCTGATAGGAGACGCGGCGATCGGAGCTTGGTGCGCTGCCGATTCACGCCGCGCCTGATAGGAGACGCGGCGATCGGAGCTTGGTGCGCTGCCGATTCACGTCGCGCCTGATAGGCGGCGCGACGATCGGAGCGCGTTTCTGAGACCGACAATTCACGTGCCGCCTGTTAGGCGACCGCACGATCTGAACCCAAGAGCGCCGCCGGCATCGCCGGCGCGGCGCTTTTTAGTTTGTGCCATAGCAAGATGGTCTCGCGGCTTGATAAGCCCGAAGGGATAAATCGAGGGTACGGAGCTATGCCAGCGCCGCCTCATTTTTAATTTTGACTGGCGGCGCTAGGGCCCCGCGCTAGGATTTGTGGCATACCCGGGCCTGAGCCTTTCCTTGGCACCAGGGATTTCACCTGGGCAACCCGGCGAGCCTCGGAGGAGCAGCCGCGTCGAGCCGCATCTCCGACCTGCTCCCGCCCCAACACACTGACGACGCCTCGCGAGCGCATCCCTCGTAACCGAGGCGGGATGTGGGTGAGCATAAGGGGTGTGCGGAGGGCGGGGATAGAATGAAGCGGATATGGCTGAGGTCTGCTCATGAGCCGCAGCTCGTACCGATAGGCTACTGCTCCGACCACGGTCACGGAACAAAGCTCCTTCAGATACATTCAGTCAATTACCCGCCAACGCCTCGCAGCGAAAGGCGGGCTTTTTTGTACCTGAGGAGGAAACCATGAAGAAGCTTGCCATAGCTCTGTTGCTCGCCAGCGTGACAAGTCTCGCGGCTTGCGACGGTGGCACCAACGCGGCCCTCAAGGCGCTCGACCCCGACAACGACGGCACCATCGACCTCGCTGAAGCGCAAGCAGGCGGCGAGAAGATCTTTGCCAAGATCAACCCCGACAACGACGGAACGTTGGACGAGAAAGAGCTGTCGGGCCGTCTGGATGCCGCCGGCCTCAAGGCAGCCGACCCTGACAACGACGGCACACTCGACGTCAAGGAGTACGCCGCAGTCATCGAGAAGAAATTCAAGGCGGCCAATCCGGATAACGACGGCACGATCGATAAGAAGGAGCTCGAATCTCCAGCGGGCCAGGATCTTCTGAAGCTGATTTATTGATGGCCGCAACCTGCTGCGTAGCAAAATAGCTTCAAAGGCCGGACACGCCGCCGATCCGAGCGGGGTGCCAGATCTACGTGTATCCGGCCTTAAGCGGCTGCGCTCCCCCCTGGCTTGGGCGCTCCTCCGAGCTTCTTGCTTTTTGCATTGAATGCCAGCGTGCGATTGCCTCCGCACAAAGAAGTTTGGTTCACGGAGCCAATGTTGGCCATCCCCGGTTTGGGGGAGGCCGCGCGAGCCACATCTCCGAACTGCTCCCGCTTCATCGCAACTCGCGACGGCTGATGAGCGCGTCCCTCGTACCGAGGCGGGATGGGGGAAGGATACGGCGTGGGTGGAGTGTGGGGATAAAATGGTGGTCGGCTCCTGAAGGCATGATCGAAAAAGCGCGACCAAGCGTGCAACCGCATAATCAGAAACTGTATTGGGTCGGAGCTACCTTTGCGGGCAGCGCGAACCGGGGTGCCAGCAACTTTCGACCCTAGTTTCTTCCACACATTCCCAACAGCCACCTGCGGCGCACGTCGTCCGAATCAGACATTCAGGACGAGGCTGCCATTCCGTGCGCGTCGCGGCCCACAAGGGGCACTGACGTGATGGGTTTCATCTCCATCTTTGCAGCTAGCATCGCCGGTTATTCTGATCTGGGACTTTGGGCCATTGCAGCATGTGCGATCGCGCTCGCGTCGACGTCGTACGCTGCGCACTACGCAGTCTATCGCCGCGGGCAGGAACTTGGCCTCTCCGACACATTGCGCGGCACGGTCCTACGCAGTTTCGGGAACGGGTTGGCTGCTGCCGGAGCCGCTTACTTTTGCGGTTGGTGTTTGCGGCTCATCTAAACCAGATGGAGTGCGCGGCCACCAAGCCATATCGTAAATCTTCTGGTCACGAGCCCTGCGCACGCGCTCGCGACCGTCGCGAATGCGATTACGCAGGCCGCTACTAGACTTTCCGATGTTCCAACGCCTTGTTCTAATTGCCAACAAGGCCGCTTGAAACGCTGCGTCCGCATCTTCAAGACTCTGCCCTTCAACATTGTTGTAATCGCGGAGTCTCGCCAACAAAGCCGTGAAGTAATGCATATCGCCCTTCTCGATCCACTCCCATGAAGATAGGGGCTGGCAACGATCGAGCAGAGCGATCGGGCCGGGTGAATATTGCCCGCCATCGGCATCTGCACGCATCCTCAGGTAAGCGTTCCACGGCTTCGCATCGATCTCAGCGAGATATCGCTTCGCTCTCGCCACAATTACATTTCTGTCGCGCTCGGAATGTAGATCGCGCGCCAACTCGATAACACGCTCATAGGCTACTTCTGCAGCCACGAAATGCCCGAGCTTTCGTAATTGATGCGCTTCGAGTTCCTTGAGTTGAATATCATTGGCGTGCCCTGGCAGGCTGAGAGCATTGCGAAAATAGGTGAGCGCCGTTGCGTGTCGCTCAGCTCCGGCTCTCGCCGAGGCAACCGCACCGCGTAGGCCATAAGCTGTACAAAGTTCCTGCCTCAGCGAAACGGCCTCACGCTCCGCGATCTGCAGCTTGCGCTTGATATTCTCGACGGCTTTGGAGAGCTGCCATTCCGCGCTGCTATTCACACTTAGCGCGAGGGTCGTGTTGCCCCATTGGTTTTCGCGCAGCACAGACGCCAATTCGCGATCGATGAACGAGGGGGCTTGCGCGGTTTGTCCGGGTGCCGGGCGCTGGATGGTCTCCAAAGCCTTAGAGCGGACATCCTTCAATCGCGCGTCTCTCGCGCTGATGTAATCGTCTAAGCGCTTATGGAGTACTCGTTCGTGGTAGAGCCACCATCTCCAGGCGCCGAAGGAAAACCCCAACAGGCCGACGATCAGTTGGCCGTAATCTTTCAGAAATTGGGCGACCGCGCCGATCCCGCCAGTTGAGCCCTGGCCAAGCTTGATCAAAAGGTCATTGAGCTTTCTTGCGGCCAGTTCGTTCTCGGTAAGCCAAGTCAATGCTTGGCAAAGCGTCTCCGACCCGCACTCCATTGCCGTCCCCGCACTACATTTAAAGGCAATGGCGAGCACAATGCGACGCCAACACATGCGTGTACAGCCTGTTGGAGTTCAACCAACCGACGAATCCACAATATTGCGTGGCACGCTTGCTACACGTGAATGTTAGTCAGTTGGGCGAGACGTCGTTCCGGTGGGACCGCTTTCACTTGCGATCACCTGCTTGAGGAGTTGCGGTCCGACAGAGTTTGCGCCCGTAAAAGGGCGACTGTAAGCGGCGATGAGCAGCACAGACAGCGCAATGCCGGTGGCAAATGTCGTCAATGATATCGCGCAGGCACGCCGGTTATCGGCGTGAACCATGGCAATGACGACCAAGGTGCAAAGTCCCTGAAGCAGGATTCCGACCCACTTCACTCCACCAACCGCAGACTCGCTGATCACGATGCGTTGGCGTCTCGCATCGAGCGCGGCTTCGAGCGCTCTGACTATTTCGGGCTGGGCGGTTCGCTCCCGATCGTCGGCGGCCTTCATCGAGAGGGCGTCCTGCAGAGCCTCAATCAGCGACGTGGGCAAAAGCAAGAGCGTCGCTCGCTGTTCGGCCATCTCTGGCCATTCTTCATTCACCGCGACCTCGACGTGACGGTTGATCAGACCGTAAAGACGGCTTCGTTGGTCTGGCGGGAAGTTTCGGGCGAGGAGAACGACGGAACGAAGGGCGCTGGCCTCGGCGGCAACGGCTGCCTTCGCCTTATCGAAGCTGCTCCAGACCTCCACGGCGATGAAGCCAATGAGCAGCGCGAACAGAATGCCGAGCGGCGAAAGCATGGCAGGCGACACGGCCTTAAAGGCGCTACCCCACTCGGTCGCGGCGAGCCTCATTACGATCCAATGGACGCCGCCCGCGACGAGATAAGTCGCGAGGAACACCATCAGCGCCATGCCCGGCAAGGGGAAATTGAGCAACCCGTCGACCATGACCGACCTGTCCTGCCTGATTGGACCCGGGCACCACTCTACACTTGCGGTACACTGACGGAAACCGCCCCTACCTCACCACGCCCTCGTCCACGAACCACGTCGTCCCCTGCATGCGGCCGGGGGTGAGCATCTCGACGTTGACGGTGTGCGTGTCGGGCTCGTAGTCGAGCACCCTCACGGACAGCGCGGGCTCGAACTGCCAGGCCTCGCGGTCGGCAAGCTCCTCCTCCTCGAAGGCGGCGAGCGCCTCGGCCTTGCCCGCGGCCTTGAGCTCCTGCCAGTGCGCGAGCTTGTCCTCGTCCTGGAACCAGATGGAGTTTGGCCTGGCCTCGAGCTTGGCGCCCTCGCGGATCTCGGCCGAGACGACATTGCGTCCGAACGCCACCGCGAGCAGAGCCGCGGCTGAGAGCACGACGAGCCGGCGCATAGGCATGGATCACGTCTCCTTCACCTGACCGCCGCGCGGACGGACTCGTCTGATTTCCGCCAGGAGCGGCCTCGACCTGCCTGCCGCCGTGGGGGGCGGCCATGGCCTCAATTGTGCTCCAACCTGTCAAAGCCCCTCCCCGCATGCAAGCGATCCCCTACCGGCTTGCGGGAAGGCCTTTCTCTTGCCCCGACTCGTGCCGTAGGAATGCCGCAGCCGTGTGAGGTTCTTCCTCTAAACCATGGTCAGGGAACAGGTTTCAAAGCGAGCATATGCGCAAAATCAGGCAGATCGCGATGGCGACGGTGATGGGGCTGCTGCTCGCGCCCACGCCTGTGCTGTCGCCTTCGGCCTCGGCCCAGCAGGTGCCTGATTTCGGCGCCGGCCCCTCCCCTGGCGGCGCAGGCCCGATGGGAGCGGACGAGCTCGCAGATATTTTCTCCAAGGTCGGCGACCAGCTCTACGAGGACTGCATCTTCGAATTGTCGCAGGAGCAGGTGCTGGTGCAGTACGCGCTGGTGCAGGCCTATGTGGCGAAGGGGGCTTCGGGGCCGGTGGCGCGCAAGCTCGCGGCGCAGCAGATCCAGCCCCCCAAGCTTTCGGCCAAGTGTGAGCAGGTTCGCGGCACGCGCGAGGCGGCACCCCCGATGCAGGAAGCCCGCCTCGAGCCCGAGGCGCAGCCTTCGCCCGAGGGTCCGGTTTCGTCCGAGCCGGAAGCCGTTCCGACGCCCGCGCCGGAGGCACCTCAGCAGGCTGGTCCCAGCGCTCAGACAGCTCCCGAGGCCCGTGAGTCCGCGCCGGAGGCGACGCCAAAGCGCGGCGCTCACGAGCTGACGCCTGAAGATTTAGCTCTGGCACCGGCGCCGGTTCCCGCGAAGCCTCCTCGGCCCGCGCCGGAGGCAACGCTGGCACCGGCTCCTAAGGTCGCCAAGGCTCCCGAGCCTGAACCGGAGGCGGCTCCGCTCCCCTGGTCCACGACCACGGAGCAGGCGCCGAAGCCGGTCGAGAAGCCGTCGGTGGTGGCGCTGCCGAAAGTGAACGTACCGCAGCCGCCGCCGGAGCTCGGCGCGCAGCCGACGGGGCCTGTCATGCCGGTCGCCGGGCGGAAGGGGCTCAAACTGTGGGACTGCGCCGACGGCGTGGACTACGTCACCATTCATATCAACGGCTACGAGAGGAAGCTCTCCGGCGGCGAGATCTGCAGTCCGTTCCAGGATGTGGTGAGCGAGCTGCCGGCGTCGGCGACAGGCTTCCGCCTCGGCTACACCATCAAGACCGGGCGGCTGTTCGTGATCTCGAACGATGCCTCGATCTCGGGCAAGACCATCGCGTGGGGGCTTTCGGGCCGCGACGTGTGCCGCAACAATCCTGACCCAGATTGCTTCGCCGCCAAGGCGGTGGGTCCGTTGCCGCCGGGCGAATATGCGTTCGCTTCAGGCAAGGAATATCGCGTCAGCTACGGGCCGCGCACGAAGCGGCATGTGGCCGGCATCTTCCTCAACAAGCTCTGGAACAAGGAGCGGTTCAGCCCGGCGCACCTCGCGGCCATCAAGGCGCGCGGCAACATCGCCATCCATGTGCGCTTGAAGGGCGAGATGTCGGAGGCGTGCATCGGGCTCGAGCCCAAGGGGTGGGCGTATGTGGCGAGCCTGATCAAGGATGGCCGCGCGATCGGGCTCAACGCCTATATCGACGAGCCCTATCCGCAGGTGGCCGAGGCGCCGCCTGTCGTCGTCGCCTCGGGATTCTCGCTGACGTCGCTGTTCAAGTGAGCTTCGGCGACGATCCGATGAGTGCCGGTCCTTAGACCGACAGCACGGAGCGGATCTGCTCCTCGTACTGCTTCACGGCTTCGAGCGCGCGCGCCTTCATGACGGGATCGGCGTCGGCGTGAGAGGTGAAGCCCTCGATGGCCTCGCGGGCGCTGGTCATGACCTTGCCGGCGGCAGCTTGCGGATTGAGCTCGCGCTTCAGCATGGACTGCAGGAGCTGCGTGAGGATCACGCCGGTGGCGAGAGCCAGTCCGGAAAGCTCGGCGGTCTCGCGCTTCAGTTGCTCGATGGTCGCCGTGGTGTCGTTGTCCGCCATGTCGTGAAACTCCGTTGTCGCAGCAGTCCGGCCAGGTGGCCCCGTTAGATTGTGATCGCGCCGGAGCCCATGGGCACCGGAGGGCTAAATCCCCGGTTCTCATCAAGCGCCTAGCGCGGTTTCGGTGCAAAAGAGTACGGACATGGCCGGGCCGTCAAGAGCACAAATGGTGCGACGGGGCGGCTTCTGCCTTTAGGCGGTGAGAAGCCCGGGGCAGAGCGCGCCCCGGGCAGCAGTTCGTGGTTACCGGACGCGGGACGGGCTATTTGCCGATCGCGGCCTGGACCTTCTGGGCCGTGGCGTCGGCATCGGCGAACTTGCCCTCGCCGCACTGGGTTTCCAACGTGCCGATGAGCTCGTCGACCTTGGTGGCGTCGGCGTCGGGAAGCTTCTTGGCGGCTGCCTTGTCCGCAAGGTCGAAGGCGAGCTTGTTGCAAGCGTCCTGGTCGGCGGGCGGGGCGGCAAGCGCCGGGGTCGCGAGCGCGGCCGTCAGAAGGGCCGCTGCAAGGGTCATCTTCTTGTTATTGGTCATGTCACAGATCCTTTCGTGTCAGTGCTCAACTGGGTGGAAGCGAAGGCTGGCTGGCAGCGATTAGCGGCGGCCTGGAGGGCCGTCGCGTCCTGGGCCATCGCGTCCGGGGCCACCGCGCCAGTCGGGTCCGCCGTCGCCCTCGAGGGCGAGGACGCAAACCTGGGCGCCCTTCTTCAAGGACTTCAGGCTGAGCGAAGGAACGTACTTGAGCTCGATGCGATCGATGGTGCGACGGCGGCCGTCGAGATCGAGGGGCCGCGTCTCAGCGCCTTCGGGAATCACGGAGCGGACGTCGAAGGTCTGCGATTCACCGTTGCCGAAGACGACGCGCATTCTGTCGAGGCGCAGCTTTGCATCGGCGACCGTGAGTTTGAGAGCGCGGAAGGCGCCTTCGCGGCGGCCGACGCGGATGACGTCGTTATCCTCGAGGAAGGCGACGCGCTGGCAGCCGAGCTGCTGCCATTGAGCCTCGCGGCGCTTCTCACCGAAGAACTCGATCCTCACCGGACCGGGCGCGCGATAGGTGACCTCGATGCGCTGGATGAACTGGCCGCGGCCGGGCAAGTCGATGGGGCGCGAGCGCGTGCCTGCCTTGAAGAAATCGCGGACGCGGAGTTCATCGACCTCCCCGCCGACGTAGATGATGCGGAGGTCCTCGATACGAACGTCGCTGCCGGTGACGGTGAAGCCCAGCGAGCGGAAGCGTCCCTCGCGGCGTCCGACCTCGATGACGTCACGCTCGAGACGCGTGCCGATTTCGGCTGCGCCCAGAGATTCCCAATCGGTCCGGTTGTCGGGCCTCCAATCGTCGCGGCCGCGCGGAGCCTGGGCGCCGGCGCTGGCGATGGACGCAAAAAGAGCGACCGCGGAAGCGATCGCGAACAAACCTCGTTTCGACATTGGAAAAACTCCTTAGCGTCCCCAGATCAGTCGCGCCGAAGTGTCTCTTCGGTCGAGTTCGATGTCCGCACGGGTGCCGGAATGCGGTGATGTCACCTTCGTCACGATTTGAGCCTAAAGAATGGCGATCTGGTGGGCTCGGGCGGACGCTGATCAATTTTGCTTCGGCAGCGAATTTGGGCTACGCGAGCGCTCCGAAGACCGATCAAGAGAACAAACCGGGAGGACGACCATGAAACTCAGCAGAGGCGCCCGCGCGCTTGGCGCCGGAGCCATTATCATCGCGCTCGCAGGCGCATTTGCAGCGAGCGCACCAACCTCGACACTCGCACAACAGGCAGGAACAACCGTGACCACGCCATCAGGTTTGAAGATCATCGATACGCAGGCCGGAACGGGCGCGCAGCCCAAGACCGGACAGACCTGCGTCATGCACTACACCGGCTGGCTCTACAAGGACGGCGCCAAGGGTGAGAAGTTCGACAGCTCGGTCGACCGCGGGCAGCCGTTCGAATTCCAGATCGGCACCGGGCAGGTCATCGGCGGCTGGGACGAAGGCGTCGCGACGATGAAGGTCGGCGGCAAGCGTACGCTCATCATCCCGCCCGATCTCGGATACGGAGCGCGCGGCGCTGGCCGGGTCATCCCGCCGAACTCGACGCTGATTTTCGACGTGGAACTGCTGGACGTGAAGTAAGGCAGAACGGCAGCGCGGCAGTCGGATCCAATATCCGACTGCCGGCTTCCCAATAGCTATTTCCTCGCCAGCTTCGCGACCCACATCATGCGGTCGTTGACCACGAAGCGCTCGGCCTTACCGTTGATGAGCGTCACGATCAGGCCATTGGGCACGATGCCGAGTGTGCGGGTCGCGCGCGCACCCACGATGGCGGCGCGCGGGATGTTGAGCTCGCGACGCTGCAGATTTATAGCGTGCGGCTTGAAGATGAGGTGCGTTCTCGTCAGTGCCAAACGCCCGCCGCGCCCCTCGAGATTGAGGAAATGATTGGCGAGGCACGAATACTCGACCTCGTCGTCCGGCTTGAGCGCCATGTCGCTCGCCTTGGGCATGATCGACGAGCGCATGAACAGGCCGATGAGCAATCCGAACATGGCGCCGGAGATGACGATCTGTGCGACGACACCGGCCGCTTCGCCAGGCGAGGACGGCGGAAGCCAGCCGTTGGCGTAAGAACTGATAAGACCGAAGGCCAAGCCGAAGAACGAGCCGGCATAGGCGGCGTTGCGCCAGGATTGCGCGCGCTCCGTCATGAGTTACTCCCTGATGAACCGAGTTGCGACGAGGCCCTGTTTTGCCGCGACGGCATGCGGTCTGTCTGTGACGCGGGAGACATGGGCATGAGGCCGATGTCTAACGGTGCCTAGCTGACTGCCGCGTGAACGGCCCGGCAATGGCGCACGAGGTTCGAATGCGCCCGCACGCATTCCTTGAGCGGCGTTTCTATCCCGAGAAAATAGATGTTGGCGATGAAGCCAAAGATGCCGGCGTCGATGCTGGTCGGTGTCGGACCATGCAAGAAGCCGCTTTCCGGCATCACGCGGGCCAGGACGGAGAGATCCGCGATGCCGCGCGCGTAGGCCTGCTCAGGTGTGTACCGGCCGATGCCCTGGAAATAATAACGCTGCGCGTTGAAATCCCTCGCCTTCTCCATGCCCTCCTGCGTCAGGCTCGGATGCTCGCGCATCAGTGCGGCGGTGAAGGCCGGATAGAAGCGATCGTCCTTCCAGCGCGAATACGACATGACCCAGTAGAGATCGTCGAGCAGGCGCGTGATCAGCAGGTTCATGTCGCGCTGATCCTGCGTGAGCTCAGCATCGATGCCGAGCTCATATTTGCGGATGAGGTGCGCGATGATGGCTTCGCTGTCGCCGATGGTTGCGCCGTCATCGACGATGTAGGGCAGCTGACCACGCGGCGCCGCCGAGGCATCGAAGATGTGCTCTTGCTTGAAGGACAGTCCGCTCAAGCGCAGAAACGCAAAGACCTTGAGGCCGTAGCCGTTGTTGTCGGCCGCACCGCTCAGCTGTGGGTAGGAGTAAAGCGTGATCAAAACTACTCTCCCGTTTCGCACCTTGGGACTCACCGCCCGCGGCGGTCTTTCACGGAACGGACAATTGTGCGAAGGAATGTAGCGCAACCATTCGGGGAGCAACAGCGATGCTAGTTCGCGTGAAGTTGCCGAAAGGGAAGACCGCCTCCATCGAAGCCACCTCCGTGATCAGGATCCGACCTTCGTTCGGTGACTACGAGCAATCGGACACCGTCTTCATCGACTACGTGTCGTCAGGTGTCTTCTCGATCGAGCCGTTCGAGGAATTGAAACAGCGTTTCGGCGAGCATATCCGCCTCGCCCAACTCAACAGCCCTGTCAGTACGCCGGTGCTGCTCAACGCGGACGGCATCGCCGCCGTCGTGCCGCCCAACCCGGCCCTGCATCACGAGCTCGCGCGGTCGGTCGCCATGTTCACGACCGCCTTCATTAATCCGACCAACCCGACGCGCGGCCAACAGCAGCTTCGCGAGACGGAAGCGCAGGCGCGCACCATTCTCAATCGTGCGGCGGTTCTGTTGGCGTGAAGCGCCTCACGTCACGCGGACGTAGGCGGTCATCCCGGTCTTCTGATGCTCGATGATGTGGCAGTGGAAGGCCCAGTCACCAAGGTTGTCGGCGACGAACGCGAGCTCGACCTTTTCATCCGCATTGATCAGGTAGGTGTCCGTCACCTGCGGCATGACCTTGCGCGTCGACGAGGAGAGGACGGTGAAGCTCATGCCGTGCAGGTGAATGGGATGGACGTGCGGCGTCAGGTTCTCGACCTGCAGGATGTAGCTCTTGCCGAGCTTGAATTCGGCCAGTGGGGCCATCGGATCCGGCGTGTCGCCCGGCCACGGCACCTTGTTGATGGCCCAGAAGCTGTAGCCGAGCGAGCCGCAGATGCTGTCGACGGAAACCGTTTCCGCGGTGGCGCTGAGCGACACCGGGATCCGCTGCGCCGTTGAGAGATCGGCCTTCGGGACGGGGTTCGCCGCCAGGGGCGCGAGGTCGCGCAGGTCACGCTTCAGCGAGGCGCCGACAGCGCGCAGCGTAGCGATGGCCTTCTGCGTCGTGCCGCGCGTATCCCTCAGAGTTGCAATGGCGCCCTCGCCGTCGGGCATGCGCACAGCGAGATCGAGGCGCTGGCCGGGGCCGATCAGAAGTTCGCCCAGCGCGAAGCGCTCCGGGACCGGATTGCCGTCGATGGCGATGACGGTCGCGTCGGCGCCTTCCACGACCAGGCGATAGATACGCGTCACGTCGGTCACGCAGATGCGCAGGCGAACGAGTCCGCCCGCGGGCGCATCGTATTGCGGCTCACCTGCCCAATTGGCCGTGCGCACCGTGCCGAAGGTTCCGGACTTGCCGGCGTTCTTGGGAAGGTATTGAGCGATGAACTGGCCATCCTTGCCAAGGCGCCAATCGCGCAGGTTGAGCGCGACCTCGCCATCGAAGGACGGATCGGCGGGGTCCTCGACGATGATCAGTCCGGTGAGGCCGTGGCCCATCTGAGTGAGCGTGTTGCAGTGAGGATGGTACCAGTAGGTCCCGCCGTCGGGGGGCGTGAAGGTGTAATCGAAGCTCTCGCCCGCGTTGACATAAGGCTGGGTCAGGAACGGCACGCCATCCATGCCGTTGACAATGCGCAGCCCATGCCAATGGATGGTCGTCGGCTCATCGAGCGCGTTGACGAGGCGGGCGGCGAAGGGCTCGCCCTTTCTCATGCGCAGCGTCGGCGGCATGCCGGCGTCGCCGTAAGTGAGCACGTTCTGGGTCGTGCCGGCGTCGCTGAGCTTGGCTTCTGTCTTTTGAGCGCGGAGGATCTTGGGCTCGATGGGCGCGGCCACGCCGAACCTCGCGGCAACGCCCAAGCCGACAGCATAGCCGCCCGCCAATGCGGAGGTCGTCAGCAGCGTGCGGCGGGTGAGAAGCGGCATAAGGGCTCCAGCTCCGGGTTAACCGGGGGACGTGTCCAACGTCATGTGAATTTAAAGTATACGAATTCGGTCATCAAGATTGCGTCGGGAAGCCGGATGGCCGCAGGTGACGCAGATCAGCGTTCGCCAAGCCGAAGTGCGGGGGGCCTGCAAAAAGGCTGGAACTTTGCCGGATCACTTGATCCTCCTCAATTGCGCCGAGGACGCGGCAGCCTAGTGTTTGGGGATGGCTCTGCGTACGCAAGCGACAGCAGGTGTGCCTCCCTGTGTGCCGGCGACGCTTGGGACGCAGAGCCGCGAAGCCGTTCTCTACTTCCCGTAACTGCGGCGGTCCCCCGCGCGGCTCGTGGAGTGGCTTCGGAGGCTCGGCAGCTCCGTGCATGTCGTTCCTTGCATGGAGTTGCCGAGATCCGTCTCGTCATGTGATCGACGCGGAGTGAGGCTGCGGGACTTCCTGATGCGATGCGCGTGCCTCATAGTTCAGCACGCAGGTGTGCGACTGCTGAACGCGTGCACAGTTGTGCTCATCACCGATCAAAACTTCTCTCGAAAGCCCTCCCGGTACTGACACTCACAATGCGGTGTCAGATGCGGATGAGATGCGTTGCCGACGGAGCAATGTGCGTCGCGTCGCATTGACGGCTCGGCGTCAGATGGTTTTCTTGGCTCTTTCGTGTCCGCCTCTTCGATCAGATCGGATTGTTCTCGAATGAGCACTTCTTCGAATGGCGAAGCTCCCCCGTTTCTCGACAGCGTGCTCATGCGCATGAACGGGTTCCTCTACCGGTGCCGTGCCGACAAGGAGTTCACGATGCTGGAGCTGACGTCCGGCTTTGCGCGCTGCTTTGGACACGACGCGACGGAGGTGCTCGGCAATCGCGGCCGGTCGTTCGCGTCGCTCATCCATCCGGACGATTCCGCCGCCGTGGACGAGGCCGTCGTCAAAGGGCTCGAGCAACGGCGCAACTGGAACATCAACTATCGGCTCATGCACGCCTCGGGGCGCTACATCTGGGTGCACGAGGACGGCGGCGGCGTGTGGGACGACCAGGACGCGGTGGCGTACCTCGAGGGTGCAGTATTCGACATGCACCACCTCTACGACAGCCTGCAGTCGCAGTTCAAAGATTGAGCCATTGGTCGTCTTTTGGGCGCGTGCTCTGCATCCCAAGATGCGCTAGGATGGAGTTCGGCTCGGGGGCCGCAGGAGACCGGCTCATGAGATCAATCTTCACGCTTGCAGCAGGGATATGCCTTGGCCTGACCGCCGGGTCCGCGCTGGCGCAGAATCCCACCTATGAAGGCCGCGGCTACGGTGGGCCGCTCTACGTGGGTCCCAATTTCCAGACCGGCGGGCAACATACGGCACCAACTTACGGCAAGAAGCCCGCGAAGAAGAGCGTCGCGGTCCCAACCCAGCGTCCGGCGGCCAAGGTGCAGAAGGCCAAGCCTGAGAAGAAAGAGGTCGCGACCAAGAGGGCGCCTCAGACGGTGAAGGAAGAACCAGCGACGCCAGCGGTTGCCGAGAAGCCTGCGGCGGCTGACGCGACGACGGCTGAAACCGCCGCGACTACGCCCGCGACCTGCAAGAGGTTCGAGCCCACGTCCGGGCAGACGATCACGGTGCCGTGCCAGTAGCGCCAATTTGCTGATCGCTGTTCTGCATCGCCAGGATCCATGGAACGCCCTTTCGGCGGGATATGTCTTTTGCCGAAATGAGAGGTTGTGGACGCACCGAGCTTTGGCTAAGCCATTTGAGTCAGGAAAATAAGGTATTGGGTTACAAGCGCTTTTTCGGCACGGGGGGACAACCAAAACGGAGTGTCCCATGTCGACTAATCTAGTCTCCGATATCACGCAGAACCTGAACGCCAATCTCGTGCAACGCGTCGCTGCCGCATTCGGTCTCGACGCGACACAGGTCGAAAGCGCCTTGAGCGGCGGCATCCCAGCATTGCTGGCCGCACTCGCCTCCCTCGTTTCCTCTCCTAAAGGTGCTGCCTCGCTCAGCGCGGCCGTCTCGCAGCAGCAGCCCGGCTTGCTCTCGAGCCTTGCGGGCATGGTCGGAGATGCCGGACAGAAGGGCATCGTCGATGCGGGCAGAAACACGCTGACAACTCTCCTTGGCGGCACGGCGATGTCGGCGCTTGGCGGCGCGATCGGCAAATATGCCGGCATCAACGAAGGCGTCTCGAAGAGCCTCATGGGCGTGCTCGGGCCAATCGTCCTCGGCGGACTCGGCCAGCAGCAACGCTCGAGTGGGCTCGATGCATCGGGGCTCGCAAACCTTCTCACCTCGCAGAAGGACAACATTCTGCGCGCGATCCCACCCGGCCTATCGAAATCGCTGGGAGACACGGGAATTCTGGACGGCCTTGCCGGCGCGAGCGACGTCCGCGGGACAGCATCTGCCTACCAGAGGAGTGCGCCCGCCTCGACTTCGCACGCCTCGTGGATCATCCCGGCCATCGGCGCCATAGCCCTGCTCGGCCTCGCGTGGCAATTCTTCTCTCGTCCACATCCGCAGACGGCAGAAGCACCAGCTCCGACGAAGATCGAAGCTCCGGTCACGACGGGCGCGCTTCCCGATAAAGTCGCTCCCAATTTCGCATCTCTCGAAAACCTGCGCGGGATCAAGGCCGGCAACGTCGACGTCGGCGCAGAGACCGCCGACGCTTTGACGAAGCTGCGGACATCGCTGGAGGGAATTACCGATGAAGCTTCGGCGAAAACGGCACTCGTGCCGCTGCAAGAATCCGCCGCCGAGCTGAGCAGGATCACAGGGACGCTGAACCAGCTATCGCCCGCGAATAGATCGATCGTCGCGAAGGCCATTGCTGCAATACGGCCAAGCCTCAATCAGCTGTTCGACAAGGCGCTGCAGATCCCGGCCGTGGGCGCGCTCATCAAGCCCTCGATCGACAGCATACGCTCCGAAATGGATACGCTGGCGACGGCCTAGACGATCCTCGATGGGCCACCCGAAGTTGCGTTGGACCGCGACCCGGCGTGGCCCTCTTTCGTGCCGCATTCGCCAGGGAGGACACCATGGCAAACAAGCAATCCTTCACGCCCGAGGAATGGAGCAAGATAATGGAGAGCGCTGCGCTCTCCGGCATGGCCGTGACCGCAGCCGATCCGAGCGGTCTGATCGGCATGCTGCAGGAATCTTTCGCGAGTGCCGGCACGCTGATAAAGGCGAAGGACGCGCCAGGCTCAAACGAACTGATCAAATCCGTCATCGCCGAGTTCGAGACCTCGGAGGGGCGGAGCAAAGTAAGCGCCGCGCTCAAGGCGCGATTTGCCGGCGCCAAGCCGGGCGACGTTCGCCAGCGCTCGTTGGATGCTTTGCGTGAAGTCTCGAGCCTGCTCGACGCGAAGGCACCAGGGGACACGATCGGCTTCAAGGAGTTGCTGGGCACGATCAGCAGCAAGGTCGCGGACGCGGCGCGAGAAGGAAGCTTCATGGGCTTCGGCGGCGAGAGGGTCAGCGACGCCGAAAAGGCCACGCTCAGCGACGTCAAGAAAGCGCTCGGAACCGCCGCATAGGGGCTCCGGTCGATTGCGCGTCGGAGCCGGGACGAGGGCAGCCCCAAAATCGAGGTGCGCTTCAATTCCCTGTCGGGAAAAGGAACGTCACCACGCCGCGGGCGCCCCAGCCCTCGGGGCCGCTGTCCTCGGGGCTATCGGCCCAATAGCGCACGCCGGCGCCAAGGCTCACCGGCTGCTTATCGATCTTGATGAGCTTGGTGACGAGAAAGTTGATGGGCACCGACCATTCCTCCTCGACCCAATTGTAGGTCGACTCGGTGTTGAGCGTGAACGTCCACGCGTCCTTGGTCGTATAAGAAATGAAGGGCTGCAGGAACGTGGAGTTCACGTCGGCGCGATCCTCGTCACCCGCAAACGACCAAATGTGATTGGCAAGGATGCCGATGGTCCAAGGCCCCTGCTGCGTGAGCGCAACGCCGGTCGGGCCCGCGCCCCATTTCTCAGCACTGAGCAGCTGGTCGGTTCCCGTCGGAAGGTAGAGGACGGGTCCGACGCCCCAGATGATGCCGTTCGTGGGGAGCTTCGGCGAGAAGAAGAAGCTCTGCGTCGTATCGCCGAGGCCGAACTGGTCGCCCGCGCCCGGGACTATATCGTGCTGGTCAATGACGGGCAGGATCGTGCGGGAGATGAGATTCCAGTCCTTGTCGAGCGAGATCGGGACCACCGGCTGAATGTTGACGTAGGATTTATGCCCGCCCTCGTCCGGGCCAATGCGGTGATCGTAGTTGTACTGGAACGGCACGCTGATCAGCGATGCGACCGGATTGGAAAGCTGCTTTGCGAGATTTTCTGAATCGTCCGATCGGGCTCGTGTGGACGCAAGAGGGCTCAGGGTCAGGATCGCGAGCAGCAGTGCGAGCGGCGACAGGAATACGCGCTTTCTCTTGGTCATTCCGACCTCCTGAGAATTTGCGGCTCACCTAGGACGTAGTTTCAGAACTTGATCGTGAGCCCCGAAAGCGGCCCGTGCTGCAGCACGTCGTACTCGTAGCGCGTCCGGCCGGAGCCCTGCTCGTAGTCCACGTCGAGCAGGCGATAGCCGAGCACGCCCGAATAGGTGAGGCCGCCCTCGGTGCAGAGCACGAAGCTGTAGGCGGCGACGATGTTCCACGAGAACTCGCTACCGGCGCCGAAGCCGCCGATGTCGCCACGCAGCAGCAGATCCTGGCCAGGCGCCAACTGGTGGCGGATGCGGGCGCCGATAACGGGGTCGACCCAATCGACGCTGCCCGAACGCGCGATGGCTCTGCTTCCGGAGATGTCTAGGCCGCCAATGTCGAGGCTGCCGTCGAGGGTGAGCTCTAGATTGGCGCGCTGATGCCAATAACGCGCGCCGGCAAGAAGATCGAACGCGGTCGTGCCGCCGACGATCTGATAGGCGCCGCCCAATTCGAGGATCGTCTGCTCGTAGTCGAGGCCCAGCGCAGCGCTGAGCGATCCCGAGATCTCGGGACGCACGCTGCGGGAGCGCACGCCGTCCGCGTCGATACCGACGCTCGCATAGACAAGGTCGCCATAGACCGCGAACGGTCCCTTACGCGCCTCGGCGTAGCCCATGAACGGGACCTTGTTCAGGTCCTGGATCAGCTCGATGGGGTCGACCTGGACATCGACGGAGCGTCCCTTCACCGTTTCGGTGCCGTCGAGCCACGTGGCCCAAGCATAGGGCGTGACAGTCAATGTCCAACCGGGGAACTCGCGTCCGGTAGGCGTCGCTGGCGCACCCAAATCTGCGGCCGCCGAGATCGACGCTCCGCCGAGCGCTGCCGCGATTGCAGAAAGAGAGAATATGAGGACCGTGCCGCTCCGGGTGATCATGACTGACACCTGCTCCCAAGCTGATTCGCACGCGGAACAGCGGGTATTGTTGCCTCGAAACGGCCTTCACATGGTTGCGAACGGGTCTCCGGGAACTTTTAATTTTGCGCTCGCCTCATGGAGCCGGGCGAATTTGACTTAGGTCAATTTGGAGCGCGCGCGTTGGTGCCAAATGGGCTGGCAAGTCGCGGAGGGCGTTGTGGTGTGACCGCTGGGGCCGGACACGACAGAGGATCGGCGCGGGGTACGTTCCGATCCGTGTGGCGTCCGGCCCGAGCAGCTTAGGCTGTCGCAAGCGTTTCCACGCGTCTTCCCCACCCCTCTGCGACACCCATCCCCCAGCGCCGCTGCCATCAGCGAGGGACGTGCGGGTCCTTTCGCCAAGCAACGGCTGGCACATGCCCACACCGTCCCCCGACGGGTGAAGCAAGCACCGACGGCAATTTGGTTGCATAGCCTTCCCTGCACCATCCCCGGTTTGGGGGAGACTTGGTTTCGCGATATTATACTTGCCAAACCCGGCATCTGGTACTACCTAGGCGGGAGTGCTAGATCATGAGTGCCGTCCCACCTGATTCTAATTCCGGATACCAAATGATCCGATCCATCGACATTAGGAATTTCCGGTGCTTCGAACGGCTCCATGTTGAGAGTTTCTCGAGGCTGAATGTAATTGTAGGAGACAACGGAGCCGGAAAAACCGCGCTGCTAGAGGCAATATTTCTACCCCTATCTACGTCGACACAGATCCCATTACGTTACCGACAACATCGCGGCCTGGATGGAACTTTTAGCGGACCAGCAATCCGCATTGAGGAAGCCATCTTTGGTGATCTTTTTTATCAGTACAACTATCGACAGCCCATACAGATTGTTTTGGATGGTGATGGCGTAGACACTCGGTCGCTTACCATCTCCCGTGGCCCAACAGAATTACTGATTCCGCTATCTGACGCCGACAAACTCAACGCCGGTTCAGTTGCGCCTATCACATTCGCGTGGAAAGACGCGGGCGGTTTCGAACGTCGAGTAAGCCCGTCTGTGACGACGGCAGGCCTGCAACTGCCAGAGACTGGCGAAGATATGCCAGATTTCTTCCTGTTTCCGTCAAACCAGACAGTCTCGGCGCTGGAGAATGCAACTAGGTTCTCGGATCTAAGCAAGTCCGGTCATCAAGGAAGATTTGTCGAACTATTTACGAGGGAATACCCTTGGCTAACCAGCATCAGCGTGGAGTTGATAGGGGGCTCTCCGGCGCTCTTTGCGTCCGTGAAGGGGAATCCCATCAAATTGCCTTTAGCCAATGTTTCTGGCGGAATAAACCGTATATGCGGAATTCTGCTGGCAATAGCTTCACGTCCTCGGTCAGTCGTTCTCGTCGATGAGATAGAGGCCGGAATATATTTCAAGCATCAAACCGAGATTTGGCGGGCTATTCTCGCTTTCATGCGTGAATATGATAGCCAACTATTCGTTACAACGCATAGTGAAGAATGCTTGCGCGCGTTGCGCGATGCGATCAACGGAAAGGTTGATGACATCAGTCTTTGGCGAATGGAAAGAGATGCTCATGAACCAGTGCTGCGGCGATTTTCGGGGGCAGCTTTCAAAGCCGCGCTAGAGATGGGCGGGGAGATTAGGTAGGGGGAAGTAATGGCATTGCGGGAAATTACGCAATCCCGGTTGATCCTGTGCGAAGGTCCGGCGGATGCTGCATTCTTCCGTGCGCTCATCGCTACAAGAGCGCTGCCTCAATTCAATGTCTTCTCGGTTGCTGATCATGGTGGGGTAGGGGGTGTAACTGGTTTTCGTACCGCGTTAGATGGCATAACCGCGTACCGTGGCTTTGAAAATCTTCAGCACATAGTGATCGCGATAGACACGGATACAGACTTGCGATCGAACTTTAATAATGTCTGCACACAGATTGAAGCAGCGGCCCCTTTCGGCACGCCACCTGTCAGGTATCAGGCTCCAGCCGAACCGCTAGCTAGGTCAGCTAGTTTGCCGACGATTTCAGTTATGCAGTTACCCTGGGAAAACGAACTAGGAGATCTCGAATGCCTGCTGCTACCAGCAGCATCGGCTACGTGGCCAGTCATTGCGGGGTGCGTTGGTACCTTCGCCAATTGCACAGGCTCTGATGCCTGGGCTGAGCTTCAGCTTAAAACCAAGATGAAACTAAGAAGTCTGCTCGCTGCTGCGCACCGGCAGAATCCTTCTATCGGCCTTGGGAAGCTTTGGGCCGACGCGCCGCAGTTGATCCCTCTGGCCCACGCTCGCTTTGATCGGGTTTCGAATTATCTTTCGACCTATTGACGGCCGGTACCACAGCCTTGAAGGCTTTCTCGAAATCCTTTCCCGTCGCATCGATTTTTAGGTTGCGAACCGTTTCCTTAAACCGTTCGAACTGCTCTTCCGGCTTCTCTTCTGGCGTCTTGCGCTTGGGCATGTGGCGGATCAACTCTTGTTTGGCGTGATCCTAACGTGATGAATGGCATGTCGAGCCCATTGGGCTATGACTGCGTGCACCAAATCTGGGGCTATGTCGCGTGCGCCACCTTGCATTTGTCGCACGTAATTTTCCGCCTGCTTCATAATGTGGGGCGGAACCTCAAATTCGAAACTCTGCTCGAGAGAATCATCGGGCCGCGGAATTGGACGTCCTAATTGCCTCGCGGCGTCCTTCCACTCCTCGATCGCTCCTTCGACGTTCTTAAGTGCGTCGAAGGCATTTTCACCATCTGACATGCAGCCGGGCAGATCTGGCACTAGGGCAACCCACCCACCCCCGTCTTCTGAGCTGAGCGGACGCAGGACAACCGGATATTCTGGCTTAAAGGTCATCTTGGCGCTCCCTTCACGGCATCGACAAACTGTACCAGATTCTTGATGTAGATGGCCTTGATGGGCCTGTTAGCGACTACCGTCAGAATCTCTCGTTGGCTGGGATGGGCCACCTTGTAGTGGCTCCCCCCAGAGGGCTTAAGGCACTGAATTCCGTAATGTCTACAAAGCGCTTCGACATCGGCTATTTGCCAATCGCCGGACGGATTTAGGCGCATGGCCTGGAGTCGCTTTTCACCTTGCGACATGACAGATACGCCTGTTCGTATTTGGGAGAAAGAGTCTGTTTGGCAACAGTATAGTTGGAGTTGCGGCAAAATAAATGCTCAACGTCGCGGCCTTTTTCTCAAACGCCACGCTCCATAGGCTTTGCGCAAGTCTCTGGTTAACTGGAGCTCACTTGGCTCGCGAGTTAGTCGTTCGATAGGTCAGGCGCTTGCCGACGACACCCTCCACCGCTTTGGAAGCGCGCTGCTCGTCATTCACGCCGAGCGCGACACGATTCGAGTATCGGAAATCGAACTCAGCCAGATAGCGGTGCAGGTGCTTCTCCGAGCAGTGCTGGTACACACCCTTCATGCCGCGCTTGAAGATTGAGAAGTAGCCTTCGACGGTGTTGGTGTGCACATCGCCGCGAACGTATTCCTTCTTCGAGTGGTTCACGCTCTTGCGGTCAGGGTAGATCGGATCGAGGTGCTTGTAGATCGGCGCGTCGTCGGTGTTGACCTTTGCTTCGGTTGCGATGTTCTCGCGCACGATGGGGACGACAACGCGAATGCTGGCGTTCTCGATGTGGAACGAGCGCGCTTCGCCTTGGCGGCTCACGAGAGTGAGCACGACACGCTTGTGGAACTTGCCACCACGGATAACGGGACCTTTGCCGCCAGTGATGTAGGTTTCGTCGACCTCAACGGCGCCGCCGCCACCACCCATCGGAGCCGAAAGCGAGCCGACGCGCATGGCCTCGCGAATACGGTGGGACATGAACCAAGCAGTCTTGAGAGTGACGCCAAGAGTGCGGTGGAGCTGGTTCGAGCTGATGCCCTTCTTTGAACCGGCAATCAGGTAGAACGCTTGCAGCCACAGGTGCAGCGCTACGTGGCTCTTCTCGAAGATGGTGTTGACGGTGACCCGGAACTGCTTCCGGCAGGCGTAGCACTTGTAGAGGCCCATGCGGGTTGCCTTGCCCTGCATCTTCGAGACGCGGGCTTTCTCCTGGCAATGGGGGCAGACGGGGCCTTCCGGCCATACGTGGGCTTCAACCCAGGCGTAGGCGGCCTCTTCGTCTTGCAGGTGTTTTTGGCTCAGCAGAGACATGATGGATTCTCCTATTGAATCCAATGTACTGCTTCGCGTTGGGTTTGGCAAGTATAATATCGCGCTTGGTTTGTCACAATCGCAAATTTTCAGGGGATCAGGCGGCGGCGGAGGGCCTGGGCCACCGAGTGCGTGCGCGAAGAAGCACCAAGCTTTGCCTGCGCCTTCTTCAAGTGGCTTCGCACGGTTTCCTCGCCCAATCCCAGAAGCTCGGCCGTGTCCTTGACCTGGTGGCCAAGAGACAACTGGCGCAGAACGGCAAGCTCTCTCGGGGTTAGCGCCACGCCGCTGCCGAGGCGATCCGGATTGTTCGGCACGATCTTCTGCAACCGTATGACCGCAAACGTTGCGCCCATGAACAGGATGGCGCGGGCTTTCTCCGAAAGGCGCTGCGTCAGCACGTGCTTCGACCAGTACGTCAGGACCCAGCGCCCGCCCACCGGACAATTCAGGCGGTCGCGCATTCCGTATTTCAACGCCAGCTCGAACGGCCAACGCTCGCCGCCCAGCGGCTCGACGATGCGCATTAGCTCCGACAGGGTGTAGGGTGCGAGAGCGAGCTGAGCGAACATGAAGCCGCAACCGGGATTTTTGCTGCTCAGCTCGACGTGCTCCTCCCACCAGCCCTCGGGGACGCTCTTGTGCAGGAAGACGGTCTTGCCCTTGCCGTTGGTCTCCCAGTCGCCCCAGCGCAACGGAAACTGAGCGGCGCCGAGCACGTTGAGGCGCAGGCTCTCGGAGCTCACCTTGTTGAGAGCGTCCAGGACCTCGTCAGGGGTTTTGAGCTCGTCGACGCTGCTGGTGAACTGCAGCATTTCGGCGCCAAGCTTCGTGACATCCGAGACCGTCGATGCGTTCATGAACCAGCGCCTTCGCAAACGCCGCCGTCATGGCGAGCGATGGCCCCCTGGGGGGCTATTAAGGCGTGTGAACGGCGTCTCGGCAAGGTCTGCGCGCAGATGCGGGTTAAATGCGGGGCCTGTATCTTGGCGCTTTTCTGCATTTACCCTCAGCAATCGGAGGAATCTGGCGCGCGCCTATGCGGGGCAGGATCACTCCCTTAAGCAAACGGCCGAGAGTGTGAAGCCGGACGCGACGCCCTCAGAAACCTTCCGGCTCTTGGGCATTCCGGCTGTTTGCCAGCAGCGCTTTGGGATATGGAATGCCCGTCCTGTGCCACATCCTCAAAGGCGGATGCGTAGACCTTGAGCCAGCCCCTCCACTCCGATGCCTCGCCCTGCACGACGTGCGGCGCGTGCTGCTCCTATTCGGCGGAGTGGCCGAGGTTCTCAGTCGAGCCCGACGAGGCGCTGGCGCGCATTCCAGAGGCCCTCGTGGCTGAGAACCTGTCGGGCATGCGCTGCGAGGGCGACCGCTGCATGGCGCTCGCCGGCAAGATCGGCGAGGAGACGCGCTGCACCATCTATGCGGACCGGCCGCAAGTGTGCCGGGATTGTCAACCCGGCGACGAGGAATGCCACATGGCGCGCACGCGTCACGGCATGTCGCTGATCGCTGCGTGAAGGATTCGATCTCTACGGCAATGTATAGACGCTGAGCGTGCCGCCGAGCGCGGTGTATTGCTTCAAGCCGGCGTAAGCGCCGACGGCACCTGCTCCGTCCTCGGGCTTGTCGAGACCGGCCGCGAGACCGATGCCGGCCCAGCCGCCGACACCCGAGAAGACGCCGATATATTGCTTGCCGTGCAGCGCATAGGTGAAGACGTTGCCGATGATGCCGGACGGCGTGCGGTGGCGGAACAGCTCCGTCCCGTTTTTCTGGTCGCGGCACTTCAAGTAGCCTTCGAGCGTGCCGTAGCAGAAAATGCCGCCGGCGGTCGCGAGCACGCCGGACCAGACGGAGAAGCGCTCGTCCTCGCTGAAGACGGTTTTGCCTTCGCGCGCATCCCAGGCGATGACGCGGCCGGTGCTCTCCCTCCCCTGCTGCGGATAGATCGACAGCGTGGCGCCGGCAAAAGGCTGACCTGGGGTGTAGTTCACCTTGTAGGGCTCGTAGTTCATGCAGAGGCTGTTCATGGGCACGTAGAAGAGCCCCGTGAGCGGCGAGAAGGATGCCGGCTGCTCGTTCTTGGCGCCGATCGATGACGGGCAGATGCCGGTCGTCGTGTTGTCAGGGCCGTTCTGGAAGGTGGACTTGGCGGCGACGACTGACGGGCGGCCGTAGTTGGATTTTGACGGATCCATCTCGACGCCTGTCGACCAGTTGAGATCGGGATCGTAGGGCTTGGCGGAGATGAGTTCGCCCGAGACGCGATCGAGCGTGTAGGCGAAACCGTTGCGATCGAAATGGACGAGGGCTTTGCGAAGACTGCCGCCGATATCTAGGTCGGCGAGGATCATCTCGTTGATGCCGTCGTAGTCCCATTCGTCGAACGGCGTCATCTGGTAGGCCCAGGCCGCTAGCCCCGTGTCAGGATGGCGGGCGATGATCGACATGGTCCACTTCTGATCGATGGGCTTGCCGTCGGGACCGGCGCGCTGATCGGGATTCCAGGTCGAGGGATTGGCGGTGCCGTAATAGACGAGATCGAGCGCGGGATCGTAGGAGAACCAGCCCCATACCGCGCCGCCGCCAATGGTCCACTGGTCGCCGGTCCAAGTTTTCAGCGAGGAGTCGCGGCCGACGGGCTTGCCGAGCGAGGTCGTTCTGTCGGGATCGAACAGGATCTCGGCATCGGGGCCGACGCTATAGGCACGCCAGATGCGTGCGCCGCCGTTGATGTTGTAGGCGGTGACGAAGCCGCGCACGCCGAGGTCGGCGCCGGAGATGCCGACCAGCACCTTGTCCTTGACGACGAACGGGGCGGCAACGCCGGTTTCGCCCTTCTTCGGATCACCGTTGACGGCGTGCCAGACTTCCTTGCCGCTTCTGGCATCAAGCGCCACAAGAGTCGTATCGGCCTGATAGAGGAAGATCTTGCCCTCAGCGTAGGCGAGCCCGTGATTGACCGTGTCGCAGCACATGACGCCGGTGACGGTGCCGTCCTGCTTCGGCTTGTATGCCCAGAGGACGCGGTTCTCGTCGTCGAGATCGAGGGCGTAGACGACGTTGGGGAACGGCGTGTGCAGGTACATGATGCCGCCGATGACGAGCGGCGATCCCTCGTGACCGCGCAGCACGCCGGTGGAGAAGCTCCACGCCACCTTCATCGAGGCGACGTTCGCAGTGTTGATCTGATCGAGCCGAGAATAGCGCTGGTCGGCGTAGTCGCCGGTCTGGAGCGCCCACTGGCTTGGGTCGCGGGATCGGGCGGCCACACCGTCGTTGGCCAAGGCAGCGTTGTAGGCCGGAATCGACAACAGCAGCGCCAGGACAAATCGCCAATGCATTCGAACAACTTTCCTGCTTCTCGTCCCCTGCCGGAGCTATAGAGCGCGTTGGATGCCGCAAAAAGTAGGCCCAGCGCGGCATTTCGGCAAAATGGCCCTGCCTGCGACCCCTTTACCGGTTCCGGACCTATCTCTGGCGGTCCGGGGCAAAACTGGGTAAGTGATCCTATCCTTGAAAGCCTTGGGCCCGTGCCCCGCCGTTCCTTCAGCAGGCGGGCGCTTTTGCCCTCGCCCCAGATTTGAGCCGACATGACATTTCCGACGACCCACCCGGCGCTCGCCCGCGCGCTCGCCGCCCGCGATTATTCGGTCCCGACGGCCGTGCAGTTGGCCGTGCTCGATGGGCAGGCTTCCGGCCGCGATCTCCTGGTTTCGGCGCAGACCGGCTCGGGCAAAACCGTCGCCTTCGGTCTTGCCATGGCGACGACGCTCCTTGGCGCCGAAGAACGGCTGCCGCCCGCGGGCAAGCCCATGGCGCTCATCATCGCCCCGACGCGCGAACTTGCCCTGCAGGTGCAGCGGGAGCTTTCATGGCTCTACGCGGAAACCGGCGCGCGCGTGGTGACGTGCGTCGGCGGCATGGATGCGCGTGCGGAAGCGCGCCAGCTGGAATATGGCGCGCACATCGTGGTCGGCACGCCGGGACGCCTGCGCGATCACCTAGAGCGGGGCCGCCTCGATCTCTCGGAGCTCAAGACCATCGTTCTCGATGAGGCGGACGAGATGCTCGATCTCGGCTTCCGCGAAGACCTGGAATTCATTCTCGACGCGACGCCGGAGAGCCGCCAGACTCTGCTCTTCTCCGCAACCATGCCGCGCGAGATCGAAGCGCTGGCCAAGCGCTATCAGCGCGACGCCTTCCGCATCGAGACGCTGCGGCGCGACGAGCAGCACGCCGACATCGACTACCAAGCCATCCGCGTGGTGCCGGGCGACTCGGAAAACGCCGTCGTGAACGTGCTGCGCTTCCACGAGGCGCCTGCTGCCATCGTGTTCTGCTCGACGCGCGAAACCGTGAAGCGGATGCATGCGCGCCTCGTGGAGCGCGGCTTCTCCGCCGTGGCGCTCTCGGGAGAACTCACCCAACACGAGCGCACGCAGGCGTTGCAGGCGCTGCGCGACGGCCGCGCGCGCGTGCTGGTCGCAACGGACGTGGCCGCACGCGGGCTCGATCTTCCGGCGCTCGGCCTCGTCATCCATGCCGACTTGCCGAACGACGCCGAGACCCTGCTGCATCGCTCGGGCCGCACGGGCCGCGCAGGCAACAAGGGACTTTCGATGCTGATCGTGCCGTTCAACCGGCGGCGCAAGGCGGACGTGCTTTTGGCAGGCGCGAAGCTCAAGGTCACGTGGGCTCAGGCGCCCACAGCCGAGGAGATCCGCGCGCGCGACCAGGAGCGCTTCCTCGCCGACAGCATCTTCACCGATGCCGCGACCGACGAAGACCTCGCGCTCGCCGGATCGCTCAAGGCTGCGCGGACAGCGGACGAGATCGCGCTCGCGCTTGTGCGCATGCAGCGCGCGCGACTGCCGGCACCCGAAGACCTGGCTGAGGATCGTGGACCGCCGCCCAGGCGCGAATTCAATGATCGCGGACCAGGCAACCGTTTCGAGCGGCGCAACGATCGCTCCGGAAGCTCGCGACCCGAAGGCTCGGGCGAGCGCGAACGCCGGGAGCCCAGGCCACGGCGCGAAGACAACCGCGAGATGGTGTGGTTCCGCCTCGACGTCGGCCGCGATCGCAATGCGGATCCGCGCTGGCTGTTGCCGCTCATCTGCCGCGCGGGCGGGGTTTCGAAGTCCGAGATCGGAGCCATCAAGATCTTCGATCGCGATACTCGCTTTCAGATCGTGGCGGAGTTCGCCGATAAGTTCGCGGACTCTTTGCGCACGAACAAGCCAAAGGAAGGCCACATCTCGCGTGTGGGGGCGCACACCTCGGACGACTTGGCTGCTGCCACACAGGCGATCGACGCTGTCGCCACGCCGCGTCCCGCGCCCGAGACGCGCTCGCGTCCGAGCGAGGTGCGCCCGCGTCCGAACAACGAAAGTCACACCCGTCGCCCGTATGACAAGCACACGCACCCGAGCGAGAAACGCCCACGGGAGATGCGGACGCGTCCAGACGATGCAAACGCCCGCTCGAGCGATGCTCGCACACGTCCAAGCGATACGCGCCCGAGCGAGCCACGCACGCGCCCGAACGGCAAGCCGACTTTTGCCCAGCGCGACAAGGACAAGAGCTTCAAGAAGCCGTGGGAGAAGCGCAACAAGCCCGATGGCAAACGCCCTGACAGGCCTGACGGCAAACGTTCCGACAAGCCCGATCGGCGTCGCGACGACCGTGGTTTTTCGTATGCCAAAGGCAAGGACAACAAGGGTGGTGGGCACGGAGCCGAGCGTCCGCGCGGCGGCCCCCATGCTGCATCTGCGCCCTCGAGGCCGCAGTCAAAGTATGCGCACAAGAAGAAGCATCGCGGCTCGTCGCCGCCACCTGCGAAAACTAACTAGTCAGGCGATCTCGAAAGCGCGTGCAGCGCAGCAATAAGTGGGCGCTGCAAAAGGCTCGAAGTGGCTTCCATCCGGCACGTGATTAACGCTTCGGGGTAGGTCCGAGATACCCACCCGAGTAGGACGATTGGCAGCGTCGCGAAACCATTGCGGGCTTGTTTATAGGCTCATATACCCTCCCGACTTTCAAAACCGCATTCCGCCCACGAACCTGCTATCCAAAGTGAGGTCTCGAAGAGTGGAAGCCGCAACATCGGGGAACGATTGACGCGCCGGACAACTTGGTTTGTCGCGATCATGGCCCAGGGGAAACGCAGATGAAGAACAAGGTCGTCTCGGCCGACGAAGCCATTGCTCGCATCAACGACAACGACGTTATCGCCACGACCGGATTCGTTCAGAGCTGCATCCCCGAGATGCTGCATGCGGCACTCGAAAAGCGTTTCGTAGATTCCAAGGCCCCGCGCGATCTCACGCTCATCATGTGCGCCGGCGCGGGCGACAGCAAAGGTCTCGGCACGGGCCGTCTGCATCACGAAGGTCTTCTCAAGCGCGTGATCGCCGCCAACTTCGGCCGCATGCCGAAGGTCGCGCAGGCTGCGCAGGACAACAAGATCCAGGGCTATAATCTTCCCCAGGGCGTCATCTCGAAGCTCTATCGCAGCTGCGCTTCGGGCAGCCCGGGACTCTTCACGCGCGTCGGCCTTCACACCTATGTCGATCCGCGCTTCGGCGGCGGCAAAGTGAACACGGTCACCAAGGAAGACCTCGTCAAGCTGGTCGAGGTCGATGGCAAGGAGTGGCTGTTCTACAAGGCCACGCCCATCAACGTCGCGCTGATCCGTGCGACCAGCGCCGATCCGCTCGGCAACCTCAGCATGGAGCGCGAAGCACTCACGCTCGACGTGCTAGCGCAGGCCATGGCCGCGCACAACAACGGCGGCATCGTCATCGCGCAGGTGGAGCGCCTCGTCGCCGACGGCTCGATCAAGCCGAAGGACGTCAAGGTGCCCGGCATTCTCGTCGATTGCATCGTCGTGGCGGATCCGCCCGAGATGCATCGCATGAACTATGGCGTCATGTATGACGCGGGTCTCGCAGGCGAAGTGCGCGTCACCGTCGACAGCCTGCCGACGATGGAACTCGACGAGCGCAAGATCATCGCGCGCCGCGCCGCATTCGAGCTGCCGCCCAACGGCGTCATCAACCTCGGCGTCGGCGCTCCGGATGGCGTTGCGAACGTCGCCAACGAGGAGAAGGTCACACCGCTCCTGGTGATGACGACGGAAGCCGGTGCGGTCGGTGGCGTGCTCGCGGGCGGATCGAGCTTCGGCTCATCGGCCAACGCGCACTCGATCCTCGACCAGAACCAGATGTTCGACTTCTATCATGGCGGCGGCCTGGACCTCACCTGCCTCGGCATGGCGGAGTGCGACAGCCTCGGCAACGTCAACACCAGCAAGTTCGGCGGCAAGCTCAACGGCTGCGGCGGCTTCATCGACATCTCGCAGAACGCGCGCGCGGTCGTTTTCGCGGGCACGTTCACGGCCGGTGGCCTCGAGGTCGCAATCGAGGACGGCAAGCTCAAGATCGTCAAGGAAGGCCGCGCGAAGAAGTTCGTGAAGCAGGTCGAGCAGGTGACGTTCTCGGGACAGTATGCTGCCGAGAAGCAGCAGCCGGTGCTCTACGTCACCGAGCGCTGCGTGTTCCAGCTCACCGACCATGGCCTCGAGCTGATCGAGGTGGCGCCCGGCATCGACATCGAGCGCGATATCCTTCCCCACATGGCGTTCAAGCCGCACATCCACAAGCCGGTGCAGATGAACCCGCGTCTCTTCCAGGAAGGGACGATGGATCTCCTCGCAGACCTTCTGAACCAGAAGCTCTCCGAGCGCGTCAGCTACGACCCGGCGCGCAACATTCTGTCGGTCAATCTCGAAGCCTGGAGCGTGAGAAAGAAGCAGGACGTCGTCGATCTGCAGAAGGTGCTCTCGGACGCGTGCAAGGCCGCCGGCCGGCGCGTCAACTCGCTCGTCAATCAGGACGGCTGCCGCATCGCCGAGGATCTCTACGACGAATACGCCGACATGGTCGCGTATATGGTGAAGCATCACTATGCGCGCACCGCGCGCTACGCAACGAGCGTGATCACGCGCACGCGGCTGCAGGATGCGCTCAGAAGGCGCGGCCTCGAAACGCGCGTCTACGAGAGCGCGGACGAGGCGAAGGCTGCGCTCGACGAGCCGGCCATGAAGGGCGCCGCGGCAGAATAAAAAACGCGAACGTCGGCGGCGTGTGCGCAAGCACATGCTGCCGAACGATACACCTTACCGATTTGTATTGGGCAAAGCGCTAGCGGGGCGCGGAACGAGACCTCATCCTAGTTGATTGGATGACGTCCCTTCCTGGAAGAACCAACATAAGGTTCCAACGCCCATGACATTCCTGAAAGCACTTCCCGCATTCGCGGCTTCCGCCTTGCTCTTCGCGGGCGGCGCCGCTTTCGCTGCCGACTATTCCACGCCGCAGAAGCCCGCAGCTCCAATGAAGACGACCGTTCAAAGGACTCCTGCGTCCATCGAGTGCTCGAAAGAAGCCGACGCCAAGGGCCTCCACGGCGCGGTGCGCAAGTCGTTCCGGGCCAGCTGCAAGGCTGCGATCAAGGCCGGCAAGCCCGTGCCCGAGCCAAAGGGAACCTAAGGAGCTCCGAACCGCTGGATAGTTCTTCTTCGCACGGATGATGTGGCGGAGAAGACCTATCCATGTCTCCCCCGATCCGGCTATCACGTGACCTCATCGGGATCGTGAGTTTCGGCTTGGGAGGGCGCTCATGAAGGGATTGGCCGCGAGGTTCTTTGGCAGTGCTGTCGTCTATGCCGTACTCGGCATGGCCTTGGGATTAGCCATGGGAATGACGCACGATCATTCGCAGTTGCCGACGCACGCGCACATTCTCGTCATCGGCTGGGTCAGCTTCGCGATCTACGGCTTCTTCTATCATCTGTTTCCGGCCGCCGCGGCGAGCAAGCTCGCGGCGGCGCATTTCTGGCTGGCGCAGGCCGGGCTGGTGACGCTCGTTACCGGGCTGTTCCTGATGTTCGCCGGAACGAGCAGCGCCGAGCCGCTGGCCGCGATCGGATCGATCGGCTTGCTTATCTCGGCTGTTCTGTTCGCGATTGTGGCGCTGCCGGTCGTGAGGGCGCGCGTCTAAACCGGCCGACGCCTTCGAGGCTCAGCGGTAGACGTAGGTGATCAGGAACGTGCGGTCGACGGCCGTCGAGCCTCTCGGCGGCAGCGGGAAGTACGCCTGCTTCGTTGAAAAGACCACGCTCTGGTCGAGCCCCGGCTTTCCGGAAGGCTCCAGAACCTGCACCTGGGCGAGATCGCCGTTGTCGTTCAACAGCAGCCGAACGGTGACCCGGCCGAAGGTGCCGTTCGGCGCAGGCATAGTGGCGCGCAGCGCGCGGATGACGCCGCGGCCGAAGTCGTCGTTCTCACCCGAGCGCGTGATGCCGGGAGGACGTGATGCACCCGCCGCGCGACCGGGTCCGACAGCGGACACAGACGGCATGGCCGGAGCCGGGTTCAGATCGAGCTTGGCCTGCTTCTTCTTCGCGGGCTGCTGAGGAGGCTTTGCCTGTTTCTGCGCCTCTTCGGCCTTTGTCTGCTTTTCGGCTGGCTCGGGCTTCTTCTCCTCCGGCTTGGACTCCTTTTTCAAGTCGGGCGGCGGGAGGTCGGCGAGATCAGGAACCAGCGGTTCGAACGCAGGCGTAGGCGATTTCGCCTCCGGCTGCGGTTGCGGCGGCGCGGGCTCAGGCGGCGGCGTTGCGGCGGCCTGCTTCTCGGGAGGCTTCGGCTCCGGGGGGGGCGGCTCGGGTGGAGGCTGCGCGGGCTCGGCCGGTTTCTCTGGCGGCGTCTCCGCCTGCTCAGGCGGCGGGGGTGGTGTCGGCTGAGGCTCGACCGACGGCTTCACCGGGGGTGCACCGCCCGGCGGCGGCAGCGCGATGGTCTCGCGGCTCTTCAAGTCGGCTTCCGTCACGAGCTCGACGGCGATGGCGTTGTCGGCGCCCTCGGCGGTTCCGGCGGCGTGTCGCGCTACGCCTGCTCTGTTGAGCTCAATCAGCAGCGCACTGTGGAACAGCAGCGCGCAGCCGAGCGCGATCCAGAAGCCACGCTGGCGCGTGTCCATCGGCGGCGCGAGGCGCGCATCCAGAGGCGCCAAGTGCGCGTCTAGAGAAGGGATGTCGTCCGCTGTCAGCATCATTCCTTGGCGAGTCGGGCGGCAGGCCGGCGAAGGACCAAACCTTTACTACACCAGATCTTGTGCGTTGCGGTATGCCCTCATCCCAGCGATCCCCCTAAGAGTTGTCGCAGGACGGCATATTCGGTCACATTGGACAGGCGTCAGTGCGCGGCCGAGCGCGTCCGGCGTTTGCTCGCGACATGCATATTGTCGACGAGGTTGGGATAGCTGCGGCCAGCCTTCTTGGCGGCAGCTTTTGCTTCTTCTTTTTCGGCACTCGCGAGTTTTCGCGACCGCCCAGCCTTTTTTGCCGGATTGGGCTTCTTCCAGGGTGGCCGAGCGCTTGCGCTCATCGCCGTCCGCCCATCTGCACCTTGGCGTGCTGGGCCGGATCGTCGTCGACATCGGGGGTTGTGCCTTGCAGCACGGCCTTCAGGCCCTCGAAAAGGTATTTGAGCCTGTTGGTGCCGCCCCGGTCCCAGTACTCGCCGGATTGAGCCGTGACCCGCAGCAGGCATAACGTCGGGTCGTCCTTGCCGAGCGGGAACCACACCCTCCACGCCTCGGACCAGAGTTGATCGATCAGCGTCTTGTCACGCACCACTGCTGCCGTTCCGTTCAGGGCCGCATAACCTGCGGGGCTCTGAAACGTTATGGCGACACGCGGATCGGCCTCGATCTCGGCCACTTTCGGGGTGTCGAGGCCGGTGGCGAAATAGACCTCGGCGTCGGGCTTCAACTGCGCCACCGCCATCGGGCGCGCATGGATGATGCCGCCTGAGCCGCGCGTGACGACCATCGCGACGGGGAAATCCCTGATGAGCTCGTAGAGATGTTTTTCCGTTTCTACTGTCACGACTTGTCTCCTCTATTGAAGAGATCAATGCGTGCTGCCGACGGATGTTCCTCGAAGATGGGCTAGCTTGCCTTTTCCACGACGGTCTTCAGGTTCGCGAGCCCCTTGTCGAACTGGTCTGAGATCATCTTCTTGCCGTTGAAGATGATGCACATGGCGCGGACGAGGAACGGCTGCTCGCTCTGCATGTCCCAGGTCACAATGGTCTTGTCGCCATCGGGCTTGAACGTGAATCCGGACATGTTCGAGCCGGCAAACGGCTTCACGAAGTCAGTCCTGATCTTGATCTGCTCGTTCGGACGGCTGTCGAGGATGGTCATCTTGCCTTCGCCGATATCATCGTTGCCGGACCACGTGAACACCGCGCCGTTGCCTGCTGCGGGGCCTTCGAACGTCGCCTTGGCGTTGGGGTCGATCTTGGCCCAGGGCGACCAGGCGTCCCACGCCTTGAGCTCGTTCACATGCTGGAACACGGCCGACGGCGGAGCGGCAATGGTGGCGGTCCGCTCGATGCGCAGCTCCGGCGGCTGCAGAGCGACATAGCCTGCGAAGCCGGCCAGCAGCACGACGATGGCTATCAAGATCTTTTTCACCATGGTCGTTCCTCCTTCTCGTTCTTGCGGCGATTGTGGCTATGGCTTGTGGCAGGCGTAGGTCCGGAGATGAGCGGGCTCGAAGCGATACTGATGTGCTCGACGGTAGCATAGCAGGTCAGACGGGGCGCGTGCGTGTACGGAGCCTGGAAGATCCGCCAGTCGGCGTGCGGACTTGTCCCGCGCGGCTACCCTTGACACCCGAGGCTCAAAAGGCTTGCGTAAAGTCCAACGCATCGTCGCACGAGAGGGAGCATAAGAAATGCGTACACTGCCGATCCACACCGCCTGTTTTGCCGTTGCCGCTGCGGCGCTGCTCTCAGTCAGCCTCACCTCTCAGACGCGGGCGGAAGATCCGGCATATGTCGGCACCTGGGCCTCGGATCTGGCTCAGTGCAAGACCCCGCAAGACAGCCAGGAAGCTCCGCTGGTGCTTTCCGCCGACAGCTACGACCAGCACGAGACGCACTGCAAATTCAAATCGGCCGACGGCGCGGACAACTCGTGGAAGGTCGCGTCGGACTGCACGATCGAAGGCGCGGCACAGCCGTACGACTTCACCCTCACCGTCTCCGGCGACACGCTGACGGTCGCAGACGACACGGGCTCGCGCGATCTTCTGAAGTGCAAGTAGTCGCTCCGATCGCCGCGCCTCCTATCGGGGCGCGGCGTCAATCGGCAGCGCAGGAAAAGTCCTGAGCGGCTTCACGCCCGCCGCAGCGAGAACCAGCGCGCGATTTCGACGATTATCCACAGGATGACAACTCCCAGCATCACTGGCAGAGTTGTCATCAGGAACCAGCCCATCATCCCCATGGTCATAAGCGTTGGCCCGATGTCGGTGCCATGAGCCATGCACGGCTGGGTCGCCGCCAGGCTGAGGTCGCAGCCATAAATGAAGGCTGCGGCCTGCGCTGCCAGCATGCTGAAGAGCGGCGTCAAACACGCCAAAACCACGATCGACATCAGAATTCTGAACGCGCGCATCACGGCGACTTCCCCCCTGTCATAGCTCCCGGCCCGCTTCCCTAGCCTGCCGTGCGAGTTCCACGCGTCGGCTGATGTTCGCCGATGTGGCTTTAGGTCGAAGCTCGCATAATTGCCGGCGGGACACACGCACTTCGTCAAAATGCAGAGCGTGACAACGGCAGCCTTAAATCCCGCTGCGCCCCGGTGCAGGTTCCGCCGCGTCACATGACACGTCCGGATCTGCGACTGCTCGGCGCCGGGCGCGCCTGTCTTTTTCCCCATCACGGAGGATCACATGAAATCGCATCTCAAGCTCGCCATGCTGGCGCTCGCCGCCATGGGCGTTTCGGGATTGGCCACGGGCTCGGCTCACGCCGAGTGCAAGAACCTCGCTGCGGTCGGCACCGGCCTCACTCAGGACATCGCCAAGTTCATGGCCGACGCCGGCCTGAAGAACATCCGCGAGGACCGCGGCTACAAGCCGGGCGGCGCCATTTCCTACAAGTGCACGCCGGGCGCGATCGCCATCGACTGCAGCGCTCGCCAGCGCGTGTGCAAGTAACCCGCAGCATTCGCAACTTCGCGACTGTGGCGAACAAAGATGCGGCGGCGTCCCACGGGCGCCGCCGTTCGCTTTTCAGCGACGGCAATTGTTGCGAATTGTTTCTGGGAAAGCGGCTATTTCTGCGCCTTACCATAAGTTCATGGCTGCCCACGACGGAAACTCAGCGGGCCGCCGTTTCCTCTCTCAAGACGGCACGTCCCGTGACGCGCCGATCGAGGTGAGGAGAGAAGTTTCATGACACGTAAAGGTAAGTTCATTCTGGCCGGCGTGACTGCCGCCACTTTTGGACTCGCTGCAGCCGGCGCCATCGCGGCGCGCGGAGACTGGCAGCATTTCGGCAAGCACGGCCATCGTGGCGGTCCCATGATGGGTATGGCCGGCCTGGGCCTCGGCATCGGCTCGCCTCTGCACCGCCTCTGCCGCGGCGACGCCGGTGAGATGGCCGATCACATGCTCGTGCGCATCGAGCACAAGATCAAGCCGACGGATGCTCAGAAAGGCGCGTTCGAGGACTACAAGACCGCGACGCGTGCTGCGGCGCAAAAGATCGAAGCCGCCTGCCCGTCAAAGACGGCTGAAGCCGCAAAGCCCGAGGATGGCTCACAGAAACGGGCGCGTCTGACCCCCGTCGAGCGGCTCGCAGAGACGCAGGCCGGTCTCGAGGCTTCTCTCGAAGCGGTCAAGATCGTGCGTCCTGCGGCTGAGAAGTTCTACGCCAGCCTCGACGACGCTCAGAAAGCCAAGTTCACTGCCCCGCGCTGGCGCGACAAGCGCGGCGACGGCAAGCCTGGTGACGGTGCCGACGAGCCCGCCGACAAGGCACCGTCCGAGCCTCCCAAGGAGTAGTCGTCGTCTGCCAGAACATCCGGGAGCACGGGGTGCTTTACCTCGTGCTCCCATTAAGCATAGAGCCTGCGCATTTCTGCAGCACTCTGCCTTGACTTGACCCAAAAGCTTTACGATTCTCAGGGGAGCAGCACAAACGGCACGATGACTGGAGTCCCCATGCGCGGACGACTTTTGCTTTTGGCGTTTCTTCTCGTGGCTGGAGCCGCGACGCTCGTCGCCTCCGGAGCAGTGAAGCTTCCGGCACTCCCCTGGAACATGACCGCGCTCGACCCCGTGCCGTCGGTGCCCAAGCCGAGCGATCTCGCAAACGTGCCGGAAGCCAAGCCTGACGCCAAATCGGTCATAGAGGAAACGACGGCGGCGCTCGGAATCGACGGCAAGGACCAAGGCGGCGATCCCGCGACGAAGCCCGTTCTCGACATCTCGCGCATCTCGCGCGACGGCGTTTCGGTGTTCGCAGGACGTGCGGCGCCCAATTCGTATGTGACCCTGCTGGAGGACGGCAAGCCGGCCGGCACCGCGAAGACCGACGAGAGCGGCTCGTTCAGCCTCTCGACCGAGCACAAGTTCGCCAGTCTCGATCCGAAGCTGACCTTCCGCACCGACGCCAATCCGCCGCCCGCACCGGCTCCGCCGGAGACGGCGACCGTCGCGTCCCGTGACAACAGTGCCAAGACAGCAGCCGCCTCGCCGACCCAAGAGGTGATGCAGAAATTCGAAGGCCTCGTCGCGGAAGCGCGCGAACATGCGAAGGCGGAAGCCGAGCGCGCCAAGACGGAAGCGAAGCCGGAAGCGGATACGTCCTCGTCGGAAACCGCGACGTCCTCGGACACTCAATCCAAGAGCTCGGCCGCGAGCGCCGAAACAGCTCCGCCGAAGGAGACGGCGCAGGTCGGCGTTTCCGCAAACACGAGCACCCGCGCGCACACGGTCAGCAGCGCGCCGATCCCGGTGCCGATCATGTTCGTCTACAACGAGGCCGAGCTGACGCCGGAAGGACACCGGGGCGTCGGGTTGCTGCTCGAGTATTTGAAGCTCGAGCGCCTGCCCTCGATCGAGCTCTCGGGTCACGCGGACGAGCGCGGCACGGACGACTACAACATGGATCTTTCGCGTGAGCGCCTGGAAACGGTACAGCGAATCCTGCGCGAAGGCGGTTACGACGGCCAGCTCAAGCTCAGCCCCAAGGGCAAATCCGAGCCGTTCCTGGGTGTCGACCGGACCAAGTACGCGCAAGACGCGCTCTACCAGCTCGATCGCCGCGTCGAGCTGCACATCGTACGCTGATCCCAACGCCCGGAGCAGAGAGGGAGCCCTAAGAGCGCTCCACCCATCCCCGCATACTGCCCACAAAAAAAGAGGCCCCAGAGCAGAGCCCGGGGCCTTTGGAGGTGGGGAGTTAGGTGGGAGGAAGGGGAAACGTGCGAAAAGAATTCGGGGGCTCGATACGAGTTACTCGATACTGGTTACTGGCAGGTCTGCAGCAGCTCCCAGACCTTCTTCGGCTTGCCGTTCACGAAGACGATCTTCGGTGTCTTGACGTACGAGCAGTGGTAAGCGCCCGAGAAGCCTTCGTAGCCGTTCATCGGCTTCGAGAAGGTGTAGGTCTCGGCGAAGTATTCCTTGGCGCCGCGGGCGCTGGCAGCGCTCGAAAGAAGCGCGGGCGCGATAGCTGCGGCGGCGAGAGCAACGAAGAGCTTCGAGCGGATCATGGTGTTTCTCCTTGATGCGGCCTGGCCTCGGCTCAGGCGTCCTGGGTCATCGATGAGGTGACCCTAGGCCTCGCGACGCCCGGCCGCTGTTCCCCGAGGCACAAGGTCTGCTATTTCTGGCCCGCGCCAGAAAATGGCCGCCGAACCGGCGGCAATCGCTTGAAAATCAGGACCCTATCCTCATGACCTCTCCGATCACGTCCGCGCTCGCTCCCGGTTTGACAGGCGAGGTCAAAGCCGTCGTCACCGACGCGATGACGGGGCCGGTGGTCGGCAGCGGGCTCGTCGTGGTGCTGGCGACGCCGGCCATGGTGGCCCTGATGGAGGGGGCGGCAGTCGCCTGCGTCGAGCATCTGCTGCCGGCGGGGCACAATACGGTCGGCATCCACCTCGAGGTTTCACACACCAAGCCCACACCACCCGGCGTCGCCGTCAGCGCGCGGGCCGAGCTCACGGACGTGGATGGGCGCAAGCTCATATTCCGCATCGAAGCGCGCGATGCGCTCGAGGTCATAGGACAGGCAACACATACGCGCGTCGTCGTCGACCGCGCCCGCTTCGACCAGAGAGTGGCGGCCAAGCTCGCCTCCGCACAAGCTTTGGCGAAATGAAATCCGCAAAAAGCGAGTAATTAGAATGCGCCGTGGCGAAGCCCTCATGCAAATGTGCAGCAGGGACTGACTTTCCACGACTTGAACGCAGGAGATGACCTCCCCCCTCGGGGCTTTTCTTGCTAGGTTGGCGGCAGGATTCGGGAGGGAACAATGCGCATAACCCTGACGTCGTTTCTGATCGCGGCCGCCACCATGACGGCCACGGCCGAACCGGCTAAAGCTCCATCATCTGACGCGAAGGCCGCCGCGACGGCACAAGCCAAGACCGCGCCGGGGGCCAATACCCTCACGACGGGCGCCACGCTGCCGGCAACGCCGGCTGCAGCTACGGCGCCACCACCAGCCGCAACCCCTCCTCCCGCGACCTCACCAGCACCCCTCGCCTCCAAGGCCGGTGCCTGCACGAACCCCGATCCACTGGGCGTCGGACGTACCGTCGAGATCGATACCACTGGCGGCCCCGGCTTCGGCATGGAGCAGTACAAGGCCCATGATTTCCTCGAGCCCAAGGAAGTCGTGCTGACGTTCGACGACGGCCCGCAGGTTCGGACCACGCAGGCCATTCTCGACGCGCTTCAGGCCGAGTGCACCAAGGCGATTTTCTTCTCGATCGGCAAGATGGCCGTCGGCATGCCCGAGATCATTCGCGACGTCGCCCATCGCGGCCACACCGTCGGCACGCATACGTGGTCGCACGCGGACATCCGCAAGAAGCCGGAACAGGAAGGCAAGGACGAGATCGAAAAAGGCATCAGCGGCGTGAGACGCGCCGTCGGCGGCCCGATCGCTCCGTTCTTCCGCTACCCTTACCTGCGTGACTCCCAGCCCTCGCTCGACCATTTCGCGAAGCGCAACATCGCGATCTTTTCGACCGACATCGACAGCTTCGACTTCAAGCCGCAGACGGCCGAGCATCTTGTGAAGAGCATCATGGGCAAGCTCGACAAGAAGGGCAAAGGCATCATCCTGATGCACGACATCCAGCCTCACACGGCCAAGGCCATTCCTCTGCTGCTCGCCGAGCTCAAGAAGGGTGGGTACAAGGTCGTGCACATGAAGGCGGCGGCCGAGCTCAAGACGCTGGCCGAGTACGACGCGATGATCGAGAAGGACGTCAAAGGACTGCCGTCTCCGGGAAGCGAGCGGGCGACGTCGAGCATCGTTAAGACGGTGCCAAACACGCCCTAGTAGGCGGCTTCGCAACCAAGCGTTTCGAATTGATGCAATTCGAAACGCAATTGCGCTCTCGGCGAACATGATTGCGTCAGATTCTGTTGATCTGACGCAATCTGATCTTATCTGGCATGATGATTTGCCGGAAAACCGAGAAGAATGAGCACGCTATGATCGGACGTTACCATTACGCGGTGCTTGCGGCGTTTCTCGCCTTCGGTGCGGGACCGGCCGCGGCCGAAACCTGCACGCAGGAGACGCTGGGCGCCGCCGTAGATGCGGCCGGTGTCGAGCTGCGCACGCTCAATGCCGACGCACAGCCGAAGCTCACCCAGAAGATCGCGGCTCTCAAAGAAAAGAAGAAGTGGAGCACCGCCGAATACGAGCAGAAAGTCGGCGCGTTCCTGCATGACGCCCGCACGGCGCAGCTCGACGCCAAGGCGGACGAGCTTCTGACCAAGATCGATACGCTTGGCCGCCCAGCTCCAGGAACGCCGGTGAATTGCGCCACGATCGACGACGTCAAGGCATCGGGCAGCGAGCTTCTCGCCGTCATGAAAGCCAAGTCGGCCTATGTCACCGAGAAGATCGACCGCGAGCTTGGCCTCGCCCCGGCGGCGACGGCGGAAGCTCCCGCACCAGCCCCGCCGAAGCCGGCTCCCGCCCCGCCGGCCGCAAGCAAGACTTCTCCCCCCGAGAAGGTCGCCAAGGCTGAGCCGCCGGCTGCTGCCCCGCCTCCGTCCCCGAAGCCGGCAGAGAAACACGCCACGCCTCCGAAGACCGACGCCGAGAAGTCGTCGTCATGGAGCACGTCCACGGCCCAGATCCATCCGCCTGCACCGCCTCCCGTCGAAGGCTTCCCCGACCAGCCCGGCGTGCCCTATGCGCCTCCGGCCGAGGAGTTCACGAACAACGAGGAAGGCTACACCATCGACGAGATCCGCGAGGCCTCGCGCGGCTTCTTCGGTACCATCTCGACCTCGCTCGGAAGCGTCATCGAGCATGCGTTCCGCAAATCGGGACGGCCGACGGCATACGTTCTCGGCACCGAAGGCGGCGGCGCGATCCTGGCCGGCCTGCGCTATGGCGAGGGCACGATGTACCTGCGCTCAGGCGGGTCTCAGAAAGTGTACTGGCACGGGCCTTCGATCGGCTACGACCTCGGTGGCGACAGCTCGCGTACGCTATTCCTGATCTACCGACTGCATGAGCCCGAAGGCATCTTCCGGCAGTTCACCGGCATCGACGGCACCGCCTATCTCGTCGGCGGCGTCGGGATCACGTTCCTCAAGGGCGGCCAGGTGCTGATGGCGCCGATCCGCTCGGGACTCGGTCTGAGGTTCGGGGCCAGCCTCGGCTACGTTCGCTTCACGCCAAGGCCGACGTGGAATCCGTTCTGATCCTGCTCAGAGGCTCAACGCGCCTCAGTAGCCGTCGCCACCATAGTTGTTGAACAGGCCGCGCTGAACGTAACGGCGCTGCTGAGGCGGATAGTAATACTGTCCGCGCCGCTGAGGCCGGACGTAGTACGGCCTGTCATAGGCATAGGCGCGGCGGCGCGCATAATAGGACGGCGGCGGCGCACGGTCGTATTCGTCGAAGCGCTCGCGATAGGGATCATCCACGATGTAGCGGCGGCCCTGTCGCGAGGCGACCTGCGGCTCGGCGCCGTGGTTCGGCGTGCCATGGACGACGATGCGCGTTGCGGCTTTGCCGTGGTTGGCGACCATCTTGTAGAGCGTCGCGGCGTTCCTGGGCGCAAGGCGCACGCAGCCGTGCGAAGCGGGACGTCCGAGCGCGCCAATGTAAGCGGTGCCATGGATGGCGGCGCCGCCATGAAAGAAGATCGCGTTCGGCATGGGCGCATAGTCGTACTGGCGCGAGTACCACATCTTCGACATCCACACCGGCTTGAAGTCGCCTTTCGGAGTGTCGTGGCCACGGGTGCCCGACGAGACCGGCCACACGTATCTCGGGACTCCGTTCTCGCTGACGTTCATTTCCTGACGCGTGAGATCGATGTCGATGTGCAGCGTCGTTTCGACTGGAGGCGGCGGAGCCTCGGCGCTCTGCTCTTCGGCGGGCGCTGCGGAAGGCTCGGCGTCAGCCGGCGCAGCATTGGCTGCTGCCTCGGGGTCGGCGGGCTTAGTGTTGGCTGGCTTGGCCGCAGCTCGCTCAGCGGGAGCGGGCGCCGCTGGTTGCGGCTGCGCGGGGACTGCGCGAACCGCGGTTTCGGGTTGGTCGTAATCGTCCATCATGATGGGAGCAGCGGCCTGCCCCGGCGAGGCTGGAGCTGCGGGAGCGGCGGGAACTGCAGCGGCAGACGGCGCACCAGGCGCGGAGGGAGCGGACGGGGCTGACGGCACACCGGGTGCCGACGGAGCGCCGGGCGCGCTCGGAGCCGAAGGTGCCGAGGGCTCGCCTGGAGCACGATTGATGATAGTCACGTCGGGCGCTCCCGGCGAGGCCGGAGCCCCGGGAGAAGCTGCGGTGGAGGGCGAAGGGGGTACGCCTTGGGCCTGGGCTGATTGCGCCATGACCCAGAAGGCCACAGCCGTGGCCAGCACACTTGTTACCCGCATCGTAACTCTCCGAACGCACTACCGAGGGCGAATTATGACATGGCGTTGGATGCCGATCGCTTAATGTAAAGCTGAAAGACGGCGATTTTTAATGCCTCCCCGGGTCAAAAGATCCAGGTTGCATCAGATACTTCAGCCAGCCGTGGACCGGCTCAGCGGCCGATGGCAATACGCGTGCGCGCGGCGCCATGCTCACGGACCAGCGCGAACAGAGTTGCGGCGTGGCGCGGAGCCAAGCGGACGCAGCCGTGCGAAGCCGGGCTTCCGAGACGCGAGACCTCGGTGGTGGAATGGATTGCATATCCGCCACTGTAGAAGACGGCGTTGTGCATCGGTGCATTGGAGTACTTGGTCGAATACCAGCGGCGCTCGAGACGCTGGGGACGGAAGCTGCCTCCCGGCGTTGCATATCGGCCGCGGCCGGTGGAGACGGGCCACACATACTCGAGATACCCGTCAACGTAGACGTACATCGTCTGCTCGGCCTTGCTGATGCGGACCCGCACGTCGGCATGGGCCGGGACGGCATAAGCACAAACGATCGCAGCAACGGCGGCAAGAAGGACGCGACGCATGGCTCTACTCCAGCACGTTTCAGCGCGCTGAGGAGCGGCGCCGTACCTCACAACAAGTAAGCGAGATTACCGTCGGGGACGCGCTCAAAGAAGGCCGCGCGGCTAGGCAGCCTTAATTTTTTTGTAAGCTGCGAGCGCAGCGTCCCGGCGTTCGGCGTGATCGACGATCGGATGTGGATAGGTTTTGCCGAGCGTGACGCCCGCCTTTTTCAGTACGGCTTCGTCGGCCTCCCAGGGTGAATGGATCGCGCTTGCGGGAAGCTTTGCCAGCTCCGGCACCCAACGACGGATGTAGTCGCCGTCGGGATCGAACTTCTCGCCCTGAAGGACGGGATTGAAGATGCGGAAGTATGGCGCCGCATCGGCGCCCGAGCCCGCGACCCACTGCCAGCTCGCGGCATTGTTGGCGAGGTCGGCGTCGACGAGCGTGTCCCAGAACCAAGCCTCGCCCTTCTGCCAGGGAATGAGCAGATCCTTGATCAGGAACGACGCTGCGATCATGCGCACGCGATTGTGCATCCAGCCCGTGGCCCAGAGTTGGCGCATGCCGGCATCGACGATGGGGTATCCGGTTTCGCCGCGCTGCCAGGCGTGCTCGGCCTTGAGGTTCTTGTCCCACGGAAAGCTCGCGAACTCCTTGCGAAAGGGCTCGTCAGGCAGATCGGGCCAATGGAACAGCAGATGGTATGAGAACTCGCGCCAGGCGAGCTCCTTCAGAAACGTATCCGCGCCTTCGCCGTGTTGCCTCTTGTGCGAGGCGTGCATGCAGGCCGCGTACCAGCATTGGCGCGGGCTGATCTCACCGAAATGCAAATGCGGCGAGAGACACGACGTGCCTTCGTGATCCGGGCGGTTGCGCTCCGAGGCGTAATCGTCGATGCGCTCATCGAGGAAGGTGTGCAGCCGTTCGAGTGCTCCGGCCTCACCCGGCTGCCAGGCGTCGCGAAACCCCTTCGCCCAGTCGGGCTTCTTTGGAAGAAGCTTCCAGCTCGCGAGAGAGTCGGAGGCGATGCGACCCTTGAATGGTGTGAGGCTCGTCGGCGCCGGCGTGGACCGTTTCACATTCAATGACGCGCTGAGCGCGCGCCAGAACGGAGTGTAGACCTTGTAGGGATCACCGGCCTTGGTCTTGAGCTGGTCGGGCTCGTGCAGCAGAGGTCCAGCGAAACGCTTGAGTTCGACATCCGCGCGCGAAAGCCGATCGCGGACGGCGGTCTCGAGCTGAAGCGACCAGGGCTCGTAGCTGCGCGTGCAATGGACGGCCGCGGCGTCTGTCTCCTCGGCGACTTCAGCAATGATCTTGTCAGCACTCCCATGGCGAAGAACGAGCTTGGCTCCGAGGCCATGCAGAGCCTCATCCAGGCTTTCGAGGCTGCGGTGCAGCCACCATCGAGATGCGCCGCCAGGAGCCCAGCGCTCAGGCGATTTGTCGTCGAGGACGAACAGCGGCACGACGGGCGCTCCCGTTTCAGCCGCTGCTGCGAGAGCCGCTTGATCGGCCAGCCTCAGATCGTGGCGAAACCAGACAATGATCGGACGATCAGACACGAGCGCGCGTTCCTCCTGGCCTCGAGGCCGGAGCAACGAGCCGGCAGGCGATGCCTAAACGCTCGCATAGTGCCGGTGGATCAGCGTGCAGGACTTTAGTTGAATAGAAGGTCGAAGATGGTTTTCGACTTCTTCTTCGAGCCCGAGCGCTTGACGGGTGCGCCGCTAGCTCCGCCACCGCCGGCCCAAGGCTCGGCCCAGGGGGCCCAGCTGCCACCTTGCTCGCCCGTTGCATAGGTGCGCGATCCGCCAGGCGAAGCGATGTTCTCCCGGCCAACGCGAACGGAGAACTCATCTGTCACGCCGTCGACGCTCGCGACCGTGATCTTGCCCTGCTCCCAGGTCCAGGTGGCGACCTTGTCACCTTGCTTGTGCGGCTCGATGGCGACGACGAGATTGGCGTCCACGTCGACAACGGCGACAAGCTCCATGTCCTCGTTGCCGCGCTTGCCCGGGACGGCGCCGCCATAGAAGCGCAGCACGCCGATGCCCTTGAACGGCGGCGGCTTCAGCTCCCATTCGAGCAGCTTCGGCTCGCCGGCTCCCATCATCTCGAGAGGCACGGAGAGGCGCGGATAGAGATCGTTGACGGCGAAATAGCGCGCGCCTCGCGCAACGACGCGCCAGGTGTCGATGCCAGATCCCGGGATGGGTGTTTCCTCGGACGCCGGAGCACTGCCGAGACGCTGCAGAAAATCTGCCGCGTCGCGATAGCCCGGGCGAAGCGCCAGCGCCTTCTTGAGATCGGCGATGGCCAGCTCGGTCTGTCCCTGCGCCTCGGAAATCTCGGCGCGCACCCAATAGACCTCGGCGCGATCGGGAGAGAGCTTCTCGGCGACCTCGATATCGCGCTGCGCGACGTCGATCTGGCCGGTCTGCTTATAGACATAGGCGCGGAAGGCGAACGCCAGCCCCGAGCGCGGATCGATCTCGATGGCTTTGTTCAAATCGGCGAATGCCTCGTCGTAGGCTTCGGCGACGCCGTGCGCGAAGCCGCGCATGGCGTAAGCCTGCGAGCTCTTGGGATCGAGCTGGATTGCCTGCGTGAAGTCCTTGACGGCGGACGGCGTGTTTCTCACCCACAAATACGACTGCCCGCGCAGCACGTAATTGTCGGCGTTGTTGACGTCGAAGGCGATGGCGCGCGACAGGTCCTCGATGGCCTCATCGAAATGCTCGACCTCGAGCTTGGCCTCGGCGCGGTTACGGTATCCGGCAGCGAAGCGCGTGTCGGAGTTGACGGCGCGCGTGAAGTCACGGATTGCGGCGTGCGGGCGCAAGCGTGCGAGGTGGGCACGGCCGCGGCCGCTCAACGGCGCAGGATTGGAGGGAAGAAGCTCGACCGCCTTCGTATAGTCGCGGATGGCCTCGTCGATCTTGCCCATGCGCACGAGCACGCCGGCGCGATTGTTGTAGGCGGCAGCGTACCCAGGCGCGAGCACGATGGAGCGGTCGAAATCCTTCAAGGCCTCTTTCGGCAGTCCGAGCGAGAGAAGCAGGTTGCCGCGATTGTTGTAGACGGCGGCATATTCTGGAAAGAGCTGCGCGGCGAGATTGAAATCCTCGATCGCCTGCCTCGCATAACCGAGCTTGCTATAGGCGACGCCGCGATCGCTCAGAATGGCGGCGCGGCGATCATTGGGAAGCGTCGTGTCCTTCAGCGCCTCGGTGTAGCTCGCGACGGCCTGCTGGGAATCACCTCGCACGAGCGCGCCAGCGGCCTCATCGACCGGCGCAGGCGTACCCGGAGCCGTCGGCGCGGCGCCAATCGGGGGCGAAGCGGCAACGGCGGCCGCGAAGCCCAATACGAGCGTGAGCGAGAGGCGTGTCATCTGTCCTTTTTCGGCGCCCGGAGACAGAGGCATTTTACCGGATTGCCGCAAGCTTGCGGGGCAGACATTGTTTCAAAGGAGACCTTTCCTCGAATCTCCTCATCGGGTCAATAACTGCTGATTGTGGCCGTGCGCGGATAGTCGCGGAGCACCGACGAGAATGAACCTCTGGCTGCGCCTTTTCTGGCTCATTGCAACCTCGTGGCGGCGGCCGAAGCTCGCCGTTCCGGACGGCAAGTCCGCACTTTTCTTCCGCGTGTGGCCGCACGACCTCGATCCAAGCCTGCACATGAACAACGGCCGCTATCTCGGCCTCATGGACCTGGGCCGACTCGATGTCATCCTGCAGTCAGGACTGTGGCGGGCGGTTCTGAAGCACGGCTGGACCCCGGTGGCCAATGCAGCCGTGGTGCGCTTCCGGCGGGAGCTGCGCCTGTTCGAGCGCTTCCGCCTCGAAACGCGCATTCTGGCGTGGACGGAGGCCACCGTTTTCATGGAGCAGACCTTCCTCTTTGCGGACGGCGATCGTGAAGGGCAGGTCGCGGCGCGGGCGCTCTTCAAGGGAGCGCTCTACGACCGCAAGGCGCGCGCCTACGTGCCGGTCTCGAGACTCATGGAGGAAATGGGCGTAACCGTTGCTAGCCCTCCCCTCACCCCGGAGATCGAGGCCTTCCTCGCCACCGACGATGAATTGAAACGCGCCAGCGGATCCGCCGTCATACCGTCCTGAGGTCAGCCAAGCGCTGCAGCACCCGTGGAAGGGTTTCGGGCAGATCCTCGGCAATGAGGCCGGGGCCGAACATCGCGGCGCATTCGCCGTGCAGCCAGACGGCAGCACACGCGGCCTCGAACCCCGGCATGCCCTGCGCCAGGAGACCGGTCACGAATCCCGCGAGCACGTCACCCGAGCCTGCAGTTGCGAGCCACGGCGGGGCGTTTTCGTTGACGGCTGCGCGGCCGTCAGGCGAGGCGATGACGGTATCCGGGCCCTTGAGGACAATGACCGCGCCGGAACGCTCGGCCGCCGCACGCGCGCGCTCGAGTCGCGAGCCTCCGCGCTCACCGAAGAGGTGCTGGAACTCGCCATCGTGCGGCGTCATCACGACAGGACGCGAGGGACGCTGCACGATCATCGAGGCGAGATCGCCAACTGCACCGGTGAAAGACGTGAGCGCATCGGCATCGAGAACTGCAGCAGCACCAGATTCGAGCACCGCGCCGACAAGCTCGGCCGTCGCCTCGCCGACGCCCGCGCCTGGCCCGACCATGACGGCGTTCTTGCGTTCGTCGGCAAGAACCTCCGCAAGACCGACCGCGCCTTCGAACGGCTTCAGCATGATGGCGGTAAGGTGGTTCGCGTTGACGTCGAGTGCATCGAGCGGACTCGCAACCGTCACGAGACCAGCGCCGATGCGGAGCGCGCCGCGAGCACTAAGCCGGGCCGCGCCGGTTTGATGAGCGGGACCGGAAACCGCCACGGCATGACCGCGCCGGTATTTGTGGCCGGCAAGCTCGGGCCAACGATAGAGCGGCAGCCAGAGCGCGGGCGCGTTCGCCCAAGTCTTCGGTGCAACCTCGCCCAGAACCTCCGCCGGAATACCGATCGGGGCGACCGTGACGTCGCCGCAGAGGGCGCGCCCGGGCATGAGCAGGTGGCCGGGCTTGCGGCGGAAGAACGTGATGGTGTGGTCGGCCGCGATGACATCGCCGGCCGCGCTGCCCGTGCTGCCGTCGAGCCCGCTCGGCACGTCAACGGCAAGAACAGGCACAGACGAGGCATTCACCGCCTCCACCATCTCGGCCGCGATGCCCGACAGGGGACGCGATAGACCGGCCCCGAACATGGCGTCGATGACGAGGTGCACGCTCTCGATGGCATCAGGCGTCATCTCGCGGACCGGACCGTCGAAACGGCGGGCCATGTCGGCGGCGTCGCCTTTCAAGGCGTCGCGGGGGCCGATGAGATAGAGCCGGACGTCGTAGCTTGCGCGCTTCAGGTGGCGGGCGGCGACAAATCCATCGCCGCCGTTGTTGCCGGGTCCGCAGAGCACGACCACGCGTGAGCCGGGCTTGACCAGGCGGCGAGCGACATCGGCGACGGCCCGGCCGGCGTTCTCCATCAGCGTCAGCCCGGGCGTGCCGTGTTTCGCGGCCAGGCTATCGGCGGCCGACATCTCCTCCGACGTCAGCAGCTCGAGCCCCCGGCCCAAACTCGTCGCCCCGTCGCTGGTCTCAAACTTCACGGCCCAATCCCGCAGCCCGGATCATTCAGTGGCCTTCGTTTAGCACGAAAGGCCGGCTCACGCTTGCGCACGCAGATAGGGCAGACTGCACTTCCCGCGCGCTTAGGACCTGTTCATTTTTTGAGCAGATTGCACTAGCTTTGCGCACTTCCGGGCCGCGGAATTGCCTAACTGCACGGCAGAATTAAGCCAACCTGCTGATATGCATGGACTTAATGTATCCCTAACGAGTTGGCACAGCGCGTGCTACCCGTTGGCCGGTCCACACATCTCAGCACTAAACAGGACTTCTGGAGGTCTAAAGGGCGCATGAAAAAGATCGAAGCTATTATCAAGCCCTTCAAATTGGACGAGGTCAAAGAGGCGCTTCAGGAGATCGGTCTCCAAGGCATCACCGTCATCGAGGCGAAGGGCTTTGGCCGCCAAAAGGGCCACACAGAGCTCTATCGAGGTGCCGAGTACGTCGTGGATTTCCTACCCAAGGTCAAAATCGAAGTCGTCCTTAACGACGACATGCTCGAGAAGGCCATCGAGGCAATTCAGAAGGCCGCAAAAACCGGCCGCATCGGCGACGGAAAGATCTTCATCTCGACAATCGAGGAAGCGATCCGTATCCGTACGGGCGAGACCGGTGCTGAAGCCATCTGACGTGCTGGCCTGTGCATGTAAACAAGGCTCTATAGGGGAGTGTTTATGAAAACCGTCAGTGACGTCCTGAAGATGATCAAGGACAAGGACGTGAAGTTTGTCGATCTCCGCTTCACGGACACTAAGGGCAAGATGCAGCACGTCACCGCTGACGTGTCGACAGTCGACGAAGCCATGTTCGAAGGCTACGCGTTCGACGGCTCGTCCATCGCCGGCTGGAAGGGTATCGAATCCTCCGACATGTTCCTGAAGCCCGACCCGGCTTCCGCTCACGTCGATCCGTTCTTCGCCCAGACCACGGTTGCAATCTTCTGCGACGTCATCGAGCCGCTCACCGGCCAGCCCTATGAGCGCGATCCGCGCTCGATCGCCAAGAAGGCCGAGGCCTACATGGCTTCGCTCGGAATCGGCGACAAGGTGTTCTTCGGCCCCGAGGCCGAGTTCTTCATCTTCGACGACGTGAAGTTCACGACCGACATGTACAAGGTCGGCTTCAAGGTCGACAGCTCGGAGCTGCCCACCAACTCCGACACCGATTACGAGATGGGCAACCTCGCCCACCGTCCGCGCGTCAAGGGCGGCTACTTCCCGGTTCCGCCGATCGACAGCTGCCAGGACATCCGCTCCGAGATGCTGTCGGTGCTCACCGAGATGGGCGTGTCGGTCGAAAAGCACCACCACGAGGTGGCGGCTGCCCAGCACGAGCTCGGCGTGAAGTTCGGCCCCATGATCACCATGGCCGACCACATGCAGATCTATAAGTACGTCGTGCATCAGGTCACGCAGGCCTACGGCAAGACGGCGACGTTCATGCCGAAGCCGATCTTCGGCGACAACGGCTCGGGCATGCACGTGCATCAGTCGATCTGGAAGGACGGCCAGCCTGCATTCGCCGGCAACAAGTACGCCGACCTCTCGGATATCTGCCTCTATTACATCGGCGGCATCCTGAAGCACGCCAAGGCAATCAACGCCTTCACGAACCCGACAACGAACTCCTACAAGCGTCTGGTTCCGGGCTACGAGGCTCCCGTGCTGCTCGCCTACTCGGCGCGCAACCGCTCGGCTTCGTGCCGCATCCCGATCGTGACGAGCCCCAAGGCGAAGCGCATCGAGATCCGCTTCCCGGATCCGGCCGCGAACCCCTACCTCGCCTTCACGGCCATGCTGATGGCTGGCCTCGACGGCATCCAGAACAAGATCCATCCGGGCGACCCGATGGACAAGAACCTCTACGATCTGCCGCCGGCAGAGCTCGCCAAGATCCCGACCGTTGCGGGAAGCCTGCGCGAAGCCCTCGCAAGCCTCGACAAGGACCGCGCGTTCCTCAAGGCTGGCGGCGTCATGAACGACGACATGATCGATGCCTACATCGAACTGCGCATGGCCGAGAACATGCGCTACGAGATGACCCCGCATCCGGTCGAGTACGACATGTACTACTCGGTCTAAGACCGAGCCTAGGGGAGCAAACCGAGAAAGGCCCGGCAGCGATGCCGGGCCTTTTTCATTCTGCCGGGGCCCGAGGCCCAGAGCTCAGTAGTAGACGAGGACTGCGATGAAGAGAGCGGCCCAGGCGAAGCGATAGATGCGGCGCTCGTTGAAGAGCAGCCAGTTCGCCAGACGGTGCGGGAGCTCAGACCAGGAGATGCGCGCGAGCGCCGACAACAGGAGGCCTAGCGCAAGCCCCGCGAGCAGCGAAGCAAGATCGATGGTGTTGTGGCCTTCGCTGAATGCGATCGGTAGCCCGGTCGTGCCCGAGCCCACGACGACCATTACGCCCGCGGCGAGAAAGCCGAAGGCCAGCAGCGAAAAAAATCCAAGCAGTGATCTCATGGCGGCCCTCTCCGCGCTGGAGCCACTCGCGAGCCCTCGGCTCGCCCGGATGCCACCGCAATTCCGGGCACCGGCTCCTCGACCGCACATTTTACCGGGGGGCCGTCAACATCCGGTTAACCATGACCGGGGTGCTTGCATGCGGGACATTTGTGAATTGACAGGTCCGGGATCGGGGCGCAGACTTTGGTTACTTTCCGAAAGGAGGTCTAAGAAAATGTCGCCACCTGGTCAGATATCGCCGCTTGGTGCCAAGTCGTAGACACGCTTTCGATGACTTGCAGCCAATGCGCACAGAATTGAAAATTTGGAATTTACACGCGAATACTTTGCAATAGTTCACTTGAACTTGGAAAGGTGTGCTCTATGCGCCGATTTGCGCGCGGAGCAGGTCGCGCACGCACCGGGAAGCATCCTGAGTGCCGGCGGCAGGAGACCCATCTTGAGGTCAGGTGACTGGGCTAAGGTTCGTGAAACGCAGAGTGAAAGAGGCAGGAGATCCGAGAGGTTTCGAGCACACGGCGAGCAACAGAGGCATGACGCCTCAACGCAGGTCCGATACGTGCCGAGCCACGCAAAGTGATCAAACCCTGACCTCATACAAAGGCGAGCCTGCCGAGGGATGATAACCCGGCAGGCTCGTTTTTTTGGGATCCTGCGCGGCCCTTTTTCTACGCCTGGGCGGGCATCCCCCTTCCTAGCCGCGGCTTCGCCATCGTCCGATGCGATGTGTTCGGTCAATCGACCCACCATCTCACGCAGGAAAGCCCCCATGACAGCGCGCTCCCGTCTCCTCGGCCCCAGTGGAGCGCGTGCGATCGTTTTCGCCCTCGGTCTTGTGGGCGCCGGCCTAGCACCGCTGCCCGCTGCCGCTGGCCCGGTCTATCCCTGGCGTGGTGACAACGCGCCTGCCCAGGAGACCCTCGCCCAGAGGATTGCGCCGCCCACGGGCTTCGAGCGCGTTCCCGCTCCCGACGGGACCTTCTCCGGGTGGCTTCGGGGGCTGCCGCTCAAACCCGCCGGCTCCCCAGTGCTCACCTACACGGGCAAGCCAAAGTGGCGCCAGGACGCGCACGTGGCGGTGATCGACATCGATGTCGGCAAGCGCGACCTGCAACAGTGCGCGGACGCGATCATGCGGCTGCGCGGCGAGTGGCTCTTTGGCGCCGGGCGCAAGACCTCCATCGCCTTCAACGACACCGACGGCAAGCGCCGCGCGTTCTCGCGCCAGTCAAAGCAGGATTACCCGGCTTTCCGAAAGTACATGGATCTGGTGTTCGCCTACGCCGGCACCTATTCGCTGGAGCGCGAGCTCAAGCCCGTCGACATCGGCGACATGGAGATCGGGGATGTGTTCATCAAAGGCGGATTTCCCGGCCACGCCGTGCTTGTCGCCGACATGGCCGTCGACAAGGCCTCCGGCGAGAAGCGCTTTCTCCTGATCCAGAGCTACATGCCGGCGCAAGAGATGCACGTTTTGAAGTCGCCGAAGTCTGCCGACGGAAGCGCGTGGTACTCGGCCAACGATATCGGTGATCAGCTCGTAACGCCGGAATGGGTATTCGCGAGGACTGCGCTGAAACGCTGGCCCTAGTCTCCTCCCCCCACCGAAGACGATGGGGAGAGGGAAGAGCTTTTGATTAGACCGACGATTCACGCTTCGGACTTTCCCAGCGCTGCCGATTTACGCCGCGCCCGGCAGATGGCGCGACGATCGGAGCGACTAGGGTCCGAAGCGATCGTGGTCTTAGCGCGAGAGACGGAGCAGCGCCGAGCCCTTGGCGGACTGGAGGCGAACGGTCTGGCTGTTGCCGCTGACCGTGATCGAGATGCTGCCGTTGGTGTCGAACTCTGCGTTGTAGAACGAGCCCCTGAAGTTCGTGCCGTTGCCGCGCACATGACCGCTCGCTGAAGCGGTGCCCGACTGCGTCGCGCAGGTGGCCGAGTACTCATAGCTCGTCTTCGATGTGGGGCTGAAGGTGGCCCGGCAACGCGCTTTCTCGCGCGAACCTGACGAAAACGATACCGAACCGCCGCCTTTCCACGTGCCCGTGAGACCGGGTTCGGCGAAGGCTGCTTGTGGCGCTAGCGCGGTTGCGGCGAAGGCGGCGAACGCGCAGGAGAACAGTGTCCCGAGTTTGGCTCTATGCATAGTGATCGTCTCCGAAGGGCCCTTGTCGCGCTCTCAACTAACACAGGCGAAGATCACATTACCTCGTCCGAAACGGAAACAGGTCATGATCGCAGGCTATATGGACCTCGCCCGAGCATAATACATGGTCGTGCGCCAAGCGGGTTCCAAGACACGCGCGATTTCTGGGGGCTTCGTAAAAATGTTCTCTATGCAGAGGCGACAATTGCGGCCCTGGCCGCCAGCAATGCCTCCGGCAGTACGGCAGCAAAAATCGCCAAATCCTCGTCCCGGCCACAGGAAACCCTAATGCAGCGATCAAGCGGCGGTACGCCGGGTTTTCTGGCGAAGACGTCGCGCGCCAGAAGCTCGTCGAGCACGCGCTTGGCAAATGCGCCGTCCTGCCGACAATCGATGGTGACGAAGTTCGCGGCGGACTCGATCGGAGCCAGCCCGTTCGATGCCGCAATGCGGGAAATTGCTGCGCGTGCGCGGGCAATGCGGGCGACGGCTTCAGACAAGTAGGCCTGATCCTCGAGCGCGGCGAGCGCTCCGATCTGACCCATGCGGTTGATGCCGTAATGATTTCTGATTTTTTCGAAGTTGGAGATGACATTCTCGTCGCCCAAGGCGTAGCCGATGCGCGCGCCGGCAAGGCCGTAAGCCTTGGAGAAGGTGCGGAAGCGCAAAACCTGCGGGTTGCCTACGTCGAGGCGCGGCACGGTTCCCGAAGGCGCGGTGTCACAATAGGCTTCGTCGAGACAGAGAAGCGTTCCCTCGGGCAAGCGCTCGATGAGGGTCTCGACGTCGTCCGCGCTCCACGAGGTGCCCATTGGATTGTTGGGGTTGGAGACGTAGAGGATGCGCGCCTCTTCCCGCCTCGCCGCATCCAACAGCGCGCGCAGGTCTTCCCTGTCGTCGCGAAAGGGCACTTTGACGAGCTTGGCGCCCTGGACGGCGACGTGGAAATTGAAGGTCGGGTAGGCGCCGTCGGACGTGACCACGGGCGTTCCCGGATCGGCGGCCATTTTGACGGTCAGGCCCAGGAGCCCGTCGATACCCTCGCCGATGACGACGTTTTTCGCCGTCACTCCATGATGGCGAGCGATGGCCTCACGCAGATCGTGGCTCTCGGGGTCCGAGTACATCCACGACGAGGCGGCGGCTTCCTCCATGGCGCGGACGGCGTTGGGGCTCGGACCGAAGATGCTTTCGTTGGCGCCGAGACGAGCGCGAAACGGCCGGCCGCGCGCGCGCTCCTGCGCTTCGGGGCCGACGAACGGCACCGTCAGCGGAATGTTGCGCACGATCTCGGATAGGGGCGGGCGTCGCATGACAGATAGACCAATTCAGATGAGGCCGAGGTGCGCCAGTTCCTTACGCATCTCCGGCGGCAGCTTTGCCATGTCGTCGCTCGATCCGATAGCGAGATCGGGAGGGGCATCGTCTGCGGTGAGATAGCGCCAACCCTGGAAGGCGCGGCGTGGTGTCGGCCGCACGGGCACGAGGGCGCGGTCATAGACGAGGAGACAGCACGGCGAGCCATCGTCCTTGTGGCCCTCATCGAAGCCCAACAGGCGCTGGCGCACCTGAATGACCCCCTTGATGACCCAGTAGATGGATCCGCCGTCCAAGAGCTCGGCCTGCCGCTTCGGCGTCTGGAACGTGGTGTGGAACAGGCGGCGCTTCTCGCCGCGCTTCTTTTGTTCCGCAAGACGCTTCTTCTGCCAGTCCGCGAGGTCCTCGATGGACTCGGCGCCGACACAGAGCTTGATCAGGTTCAGCGTCATGGCGCTTTCCTCGTGAGTTGGCCCCGAACACGCGCCGTTATAGTGCGCTCAATCGCGCGGGCGCGTGTTCGTCCACAGCTTGATCGCTCATCGCATCGTCACTCGGGACGGCACGAGCCCGTGTACTGGCCGAATACGGGCTGCCCCAAAATGCCGAAGTGGCGCGAGTGAACGGCTGGATATGTGCCCGTGGCGGGGTCCTTGTCGTAGATGGTCGTAAGATTGAGGAAGCCTTCGTTGACGGCTTCGATGAAGTGATTGGCGTTGATGGCGCGCACGACGCTGAGCTTGCCCGGCAGGCCGCCGGACTTGGCCTTCAGAACCGCAGTCTGCTTTTCGAGATCGACGTTTTCGATCGTGAAGGACAGCGGCTGCGGCGGCTTGGACTGGAACGTGCCGGCGGTGTAGCTCCAGGCCTGGCCGCCGGTAAACTCGCAGACATAAGACGACGGAGCGTCCTGGGCCTCAGCGGCGAAGGCCAAGCTCAACACCACGGCTGAAGCGGCGATCGACGCAACGATGTTTTTCATTCGTCCTCTCATGAACAGCGAGAATTGGGTCTGCCTCGGCAGGACCTCGCCACACTGATAGCAGGGTCCGGGGCGGTGTTAAAATCCGGGTCGTTTGAGGAAAGCGGCCAAGGCGCCGCAGGGGCAGGTGTGGCGCACCGGCCCCACTGCCGCTACCATGCCCTTCTGCCGCCTCTATTCAACCCTGAAATTAGTTCCCATCTAGTGCGCGCATTCAACCGGGCACAGCACTGCGATGTTGCATAGATCCGCGCTCAAGCTTTTCCCCGTCTTGGCGACCGTAGGGCTCGTCCTGACGGGGTGCGCGTCTGCGGGCGACACATTACAGGTCTCGTCTGTCGGCCCGGGCGGGCAGCCTCCACGGCCCGAGCCGAGCCAAGTCACGACCGTGGGATATACGCTTACGGACGAGGAAAAAGAGCTAGATTGCAAGAAACTCACCGGCCGCATGCAGGTGCGCATTCTGCAGATCCGCGACTTCAATGAGCGCGAGCAGACTTCAACGGTTTCGCATTCGCTACAGCAGGCGGCGACCGCGATCTTCGGGGGAAGCAAGGAAGGTGTGGCTCCGGCCGAGCGCTATGCGCGCGATCGCGCCATCCTCGAAGCGTATAACCAGCAACTCGCGGCGAAGGGCTGCCGCACGTTCGATCTCGAATCGGAACTGCAGCCCAAGGACGCCAAGGAAACGCCGACGCCAGTAAGGCCGCCGCCGCCAAAACCGGCCCAATAGGGCCGGGATTTTTTCCTATTCACAGTTATCTTTGCTGGGGCGCGACTACGGCGCGGGAAACACATCGTCGATGCGTCCGAGCAGGCGATAGGCCACGAGCCCAATCCATTCGTTGGCGCCGAGATCGACGCGCATGTGGCCGGCCGGGATGCGCTCGAACATGCGGGTCAAATCCTCGGGACCGCGCGTCCGGTAGTCGACTGAATAGGCCGTCACGTCGAAGCCGGCCTTGCGGAAAAGTCCGATCGCGCGGGGCATGTGATAGGCGCTCGTCACCAGGTACCAGCGCTCGCCCGGCTTGGGCTTGACGATGTCGCGCGTGAAGAGAGCGTTCTCGTAGGTATTGCGCGAGCGGCCTTCGACGATGATGCGATCGGCGGCGACGCCTGCATCCTGCAGAAACCGCGACACCGGGCCCGTGGCCTCGACATCCTTAGACAACAGCCCGCCGACGCCGCCGGTGAAGATCACCTTGGCCTCGGGGTGCTTCAGCGCAAGACGCAGGCCTTCCGTCAGACGCTCGGCGGCTTCGTTCACGCCGAGCATTCCACGGCCCGTAGACACCCAGCCATCCTCGAAACCGCCCAGAATGACGATGCCATCGATCTTGTCCGTATCTGCAGGGCGCGGCACGGACGCGAAGCGCTGCTCGAGCGGAAGAACGAGGAAGTTGCCGAGCGGAAACAGGCCCGCAACGACAAGATAGATGGCCGCACCCCAGGCCAGGCTGCGGCCGAGACGCTCCCGTTTCGGCCAGCGCATGAGCACGAGGCCCGCGATAAGCGCGAGCGCCATCAGAGTCGAAGGTTGGGCCAGCAGCGCGAGAATCTTAGCGAGCGTGAACGGCATCAGATATCCAATGAAACGGCAAAGTAAGGAGCGCTGATGCCGCTCGCGTCAGCATTACGGGCAGGCGGAAAGCTTCTGCATGTTGGCCTTGTCGGCATAGCCATCGAGGCCGCCCTTGCGTACAGCGCACCAGAAGCCGCGCAGCGTGCACAGCGGCTTCCGCTTGATCAGGATCTCGCCCTTGTAGGCAGTGCCGATGATCTCGGCAGTGCTGTGGGGCGTGGCGCGAATGTTGAGGCTCGAAGCCGTGACCTTGAAGCAGCCGTAACCGGCGGCCTGGGCCTCGGCGGCGGCAACGGTAAGGCCGAAGCCGACGGTGGCTGCGAGAGCCAGCTTGGAAATGCGTTTCATGACGTCCCCTACTCTTATTTTTAAACAACACCGGCGGGTTGAAGTCCCGCCTCGCGCACTCTTATTGGCGCGCAGTCGCTACGCCAACCCTGCGCGCTGCACATAGACCCCATTGCGGCGGAAAGTGTGGCGATCGTCCGTGCACGCCGCCAATGATAGAATACATAGTAAACCGGCAGCGCGGGCGATGCCAAATCTGCCGTCAGGCGACCTCAGCCTCGAAGACCGCGACGGCGCCTTTCATTGCTAGCCTGACGTTGGTGAAGCGTGCACGCAGCGCCGCCTCGAGATCCTGCCGCGTATCGCGGCTGTTCGAGAAGATGCCCTTGCCGTTGTAGACATCCATGAGCTTCTGCGCCGCTCCGCTGCGCGGCGCGTCCCCCTGCAGGATCGTGGCTCCGAAAACGCGCGTGCCGCTCGCGACAAAGGGCTTCAAGTGATCGAAGACGACGGCCTTCTCCGGAATAGAGCCCGGCAGGCAGTGAAAGAGGTAACAGAGCCCGACGGATTGGAAGGGCGCCCCGGCGGACAACGGCAACGGCTTCAGCACGTCCGCAACGACCGTTTTCGGCTCGTAGCTAGCAATGCGCCGCGCCGCCGCCGCGAGGCTGTTTGGATTGAGATCGAGAAGCGTTATGTCGGGGCGGCTCACGGGCCACTTTGCGTGATCGAGGAAGTATCCCGTGCCGACGCCGATATCGAGATGCCGCGCGCCGAGATTGCGATTGTAGAGATCGACCAGACCGGGCGTCGGGCAGCGCCAAAGCAGGCGGTTCGAGATGCCGAGCACCAAGATATCGTAGACGGACAGCACCAGAGGCGAATAGACCGCTTGTCCGGCTTCGACGGCGTCCTGTTGTGCATTGGTCATGCAATGGTCCTTCTCAATTGCGCCCGCCGAGGCCGATACTTCCAAGGTCGTCAATCTGCTATAGAAAATACCGGGGAACTGTCAGGGTTTTTTATGACCGATCCGAGGGAAACGACGCCGGCAGAGCTGCCGGCGCTGCCGTGGCCGCCGCTGCTTCTTTTCGGCGCAGTGGTGGGCGCGTGGGCGTTCGGCCGTCTGGCACCGCTCGCCTGGCCGGGCATGGACGACGGGCCGGCGCACTCCATCGGGATTGGCATCGGCCTCGCGGGCGTGGCGCTGCTCGTCTGGTCCGGCCTGACGCTTTGGCGTCACGGCACGACTTTCCTTCCGAGCCGCGCGCAAGCGACGCGGCTCGTGACCGATGGGCCCTACGCCATCCGGCGCAATCCCATCTACATCGCCGACGTGCTGATGCTGCTCGGCGTTGCCGAGCTGACGAAGAACGTGTGGTTCGTGATCCTAGCCGCTCTTTTCATTCCGCTCGTCACATGGCTCGCGGTCCTGCCCGAGGAGCGGCACCTCGAGGACCGCTTCGGGGATGCCTACCGCGATTACAAAGCCACGACGCGTCGCTGGTTCTAGGGGGCCAACTCGTGAGCACGGATTACGGCGAGAAAGAACGCCAGTTTCTCGAGACGCTCAAAGCCGACACGGGTCGCGACGTGTCGGAATGGATGACCGTGATCGCGGCGGAGAAGCTTTCGACCCGCAACGAGATCATCGACTGGCTGCGCCGGCAGGGCTTCATGTTCTCGAAGGCGTCGTGGCTCGAGCGCATTCACAACAACGGCGGGCGTCCGATTTACGCGAATGGCGGCGCGGCACGGAGGCCGGCGAGGCCGAGACGCCCGCAGCCGCCCGCGCCCATGCCGCCCGCTCCTCCCAGCGCTCCTGTCGCTCCTCTACCTGCCGCCGCTGTTCCGCCGCCACCCTCGGCTGCGCCCCCGGCGCGGCCCGCGCTGCGGATCGTTCCGAAGCCCGAGCCCGTCGAGGCGCCCGCAAAGGCCGCACCACCACCGCCTGCTCCTGCTCCGCCCGCAGCCGAGACGCATGATCTCGACGCGGTGCTCGCCAAGGCAAAGGCGTTCCGGATGCTGGCGAACTATGTGCTCGCCGAGATCGCCAAGGTCGTGCCCGGATCCGCCGCCACACCGGGCGCAGCGCACGTCGTGCTGTCCAAGGGCACGCAGACGTTTGCCGTGCTCGCGGTCAGCGCCAAAGAGCTGCGGCTCGGCCTCGTGCTCGCCGGCACTCCCGTCGAAACCCCGTATCAAGGAGCGAAGTCCGCCTCCTTCCCTGCCGAACACGGCAGCGCGCTGACGCACATGGCGGTTCTCAACGACGCGCGCCAGATTAACGACGCGCTTTTAGCCCGTGTGCGCGAGGCCGCCGATCGTGTAGGATAAGTTGCATCGCGACTTCGGCACCATTGATTTGCCTGAATTTCATCGCTGATTGCCGCCTCATTGGGAGGCATTTATGCCCACAAATTCGTGCGGGTTGTTGTTGAATTCCAAGTCCGTCGCCGCCGCGCTCTGCGCGAGCCTGCTGTTGCTGCCGGCTGACACGGCCAAGGCGCAAAGCGCCAAGAAGGACGGCATTGCCGACCTCATCGGCACCTCGGAGAAACCGGCCGCGCCTCTGGCACAAGCCAAGCCCGCCGTTCCTGAAGTCGACGCCGATCCGCGCGCGGGTGACGCCAGCTACGAGCAGGCGCGCCAGCTCATGTCGGCCATCGACAACATCCTGAATGACGTCTCGGAGCAGCGCGCTGCGGCGAAGAAGCTACCCGGCAAGGACGAGTTCCTGGTTACGCCGCTCTGGACCGAAACCAAAGAAGACCGCGAAACCAAAGTCCGGGCACTGCTCGATTCCGCGCTCGCCATCGTCACGGACGTGCCGGTGGTCGAGGTGCAGAAGAAGATCGAGGGCTATCGCCGCAACATCCGCGACCTCGAAGAGCGCATCGTGCAGCTCAAGGAGCGCCAGCTCAGCGCGCCCAAGGACGGCGTGCTGCCCGGCATGATCACGGACACGGTCGCAAGCCTCGGCAACAGCATCGAGGACTGCAGGAAGCGCATCGAAGAGAACCGCGCCAACATCACGAGCGCCAAGGGCGAGATCCAGACCGCGCTGGCGAAGGCGGGGCTTGGCCTCGAGGCCGATCAACTCGACCTCTTGATCGACAGCGTGCTTTCAGGCGACCTCGTGCGCCTCGCCGCGACGTTCCACGCCGCCAAGGTCATCGACACCCATCTCGGAAAGCTGATGGCGTCGGCATCCGAAAGCACGATTGCGGCGCGCAAGTATTTCGCCATGCATGCAGCGCTGTTCGCGCTGCTCGTGCATGCGCAGGACTCCACCATCGCCAAGATCGACACGCAGTACCTGCCACGCCTCGACGCCATCCTGAAGGACATCGCGCAGGCCAAGGCGAGAACCGCCCAGCTCATGCGGGCGGAGAACCGTCCCGATCAGCAGCGGGCGCTCGAAGCCAACCGAGACAGCCAGAAGCTCGCTGAAGAGGCGGCGCGTGGCTATCGCCGCTACCTGACGCAGCAGCGTGAGCAGATCGCGAGCGCACGCACACGCGCCGCGCACGACTTGCGCATCGCCGACAACACGTTCGAGACCGTGGAAGCGAGTTTGGAATTGCGCAACCTGATGCGTGACAGCTCGGCTTCCTTCGAGGCGATCCAGAAGCTCGAAGCACCGACCTTCGAGCAGATCTTCAAGAACGAAGAGCTCAGGCGCGAGTTCGAGAACCTGACGCGCAAGCTCGACGCGCCGACGAGCTAGGGCGTAGGGGGGCTGGGCCAAGCAAATTGGGCGGTTCCCGGTCCGGAGTGCGGGGCCGGATGATCCGGGGAAAAATGCATATCCTCTCGGACAGCCACATTCCGCTGCGCCGGACTTCTGCTATAATTCTGCTATCCGTAAGCACAAACTAGAATGGAGGCGTGTGGGGACCATGGATTTCACGCTCCACAGAGGCAAACGCTATAGGTCGACGCTGACCTTGGGCTTCATCGAAAACCTGTTCGACAATGACGTGATCGCCGGGAAGTTTCGGGAAGCCGGGTTCATCGACGTCAAGGTCACGGGCCACGGCGATATCCGCCATGCCGAAGGCGTCTGGAATGGCGACGACGTCAAGCCGACCTATCCACCGCAGATCAGCGACATTTCCGAGGTGACAGCCTGAAGGCGGGCGATCATGAAGGCTTCAATCCAATATGCTGTTGGCCTCAACTTAAGGGGCAAGACTTGTCATGAGATCGTCGACGCGGACGATGCCCTCGTTGCCGCGCTGAGGGTGAAGGCTCAGCATCCGGACGCCCTGATCACCTATGTGCGGCGCGCCAACCGCCGCGGCGACGCGCGTCACCCGCCACAGGCTCTGGAGCCGTAGCCGGTCACGGCGACTTGGGCGGTCCGAACCAGACGCGCAGCAAAGCGCGCCAGCGACGGCGCCAGTTCACCTGCTCATCCGACAGTGAATCGAGGAAGTCGGACAGCCGGCGCGACTTCAGGATCGTGTACAGCGTGAGCATCGTGGTCGGCACGAAGACGATGAAGAAGGCCGCGACGCGCCACCATACGGGCTCCTCCGCCCAGGCGATGAGGTTCATGCCCAGGAAGCCGGTGGTGACGGTTCCGACCAAGCCGAACGTCGTGACGACCGTCAGTCGGACCACTGTCTCGTTCTGCTTGCGCGTCGCCTCGACCTCGAGGAAGCCGCTCATGTCATGCAGCTCGTCGCGCACCTCGGAATAGAGGCCATCGAGCGTCAGGTGCGAACGCGTCATCTCGAAGAGCTCGCGCGTCTGTCCCTGGTTCGAGATCTCGTGGAACCAGTAGCGGTGGGCGAAGCGCAAGAAGTTCTCGTGGGCGGAACGCGTTTCCATGCGGAAGACGCGGTTGGCCTTGGGGCTCCGGATGTCGAGCTTGCTCACGGCGGCCACGAGGCGGTCCGAGAACATTCGAAGCGCGGCCTTCTGGAAGTGGGCGATCATGAACATGAGAAAGTGCTGGTGGCGGAAGCGTCCGAGAATTCCGCCGTGGGCGTTCATGAAGAAGGCGTCGTCGGCGTCGCCGAGTACGACGAGCGTGTGGCCGGAAGCCATGAAGCGGGCGCGGGTCGGGCTCTGATCGGGGCCGAAGCCGAAGTAGCGGTCGTAGCAATAGCGACGCTCGAAGTCGGCCAGATAGGATTCCGAATAGGGTAACGCGTTGTCGTCGCGGGATTCGCTGCCAAGCACCAACCTGATGCAATCCGCGCGAGAGAGCTTGTTGACGTTCTCCAGCGCCAAGAACGTCATGTAGGGCATGCGGTAGTATTCGAGCTGGCGGTAGCGGACGTCGCCCTTCCTGTCGCCGTGATGAAGGACCAGCGGCGAGAGAAGAAACTCCCAATGCGACGCCGTTGCCGGAGCGCGATGGCGGCAAACAAAGGACAAAAACTTTTCGCGGTTCTCGTAGTCGGAGGCGGAAAGGACATTGCCGGAAGCATCCAGCCATTCAACCTTCCAAGGACAATGTCCGCCGCGTCCGTTGTCGTCCCAGTAGGCCGGATAGGCGCGGCCGAAGCGGAACATCAGCTCTTCAGCTTGGGTGAGCGGAAGATCGTCGACGTAAACCTCAAGCGCCATGATGGCGACGTTGATGTCGAAGAAGAAGTAGAGGTCCACGTGCGCGATGCCGAGGTCGAGTGTCGGACCATCGCGATCGAGCGTCACGCGCGCCGAGGCGATGTCGCAGCGGCGCATGACGCGGATGGGACTTTCTCCATAGACCTTGCTGACCGAGCGGCCGATGCCCTGCCCATAGAGGAAGCGCTGCACGGGCGGCAGGAAGGTCACGAATTCGTTGTAGTGCCTGGATTGGAACTCGCAGGGATCGCCGAACTCGTCGTCGACCTCGCGCCACGGGTTGCCTGGCCCGGGCGTGGCGAAATGTTCCCAATGCTCCTGCAGCGGCGCATCGTCGTCGAAGGGAAGAAGATAGACCGGCCACAACAGGATCTGGCGCAGGTGCTTGACGCGCTTTTCTTGTTCCATGGTGCTTCCCCCGCCGACTTCCGTGGTCTTGAGCGCTCCCTCTTGCGATCGAACGCTCGAGGCGCTGCCACTCTTCAGATATCCGGCCTCGATATTCTTGCCGATTCGACGCTTTGGCGGATGGCTCGAGTTGAGACCGCGGCGTAACTAACCGCTGGTTATTGTATGAACATGACAGTTCGAATAAACGCCGGCGCGAGGCCTCGCCCAGCTTTCAATATCGACATTTCTACGACCCGCGCCGGCCTCCCGCCAGAGCAGATCGCGGACAAGGGCGCCAATCAAGTCGGCACGCCGATTGAGTTTTTGGGTCGTTCGAGCGGCGGGTAGGCCGGAAACCGGCCGGGACGGGCGATCAGACCATGATCAGCGTTGCGAGCCCGAGGAAGGCAAAGAAGCCGACGCAGTCGGTCACCATGGTCACAAACACGCCGGAAGCCGGCGCCGGATCGAGCTTCAGGCGATCCAGCGCCAACGGGATGAGGATACCGGCGAGGGCTGCTGCCAGCAGATTGACGATCATGGCCGCGCCGACGACGGCGCCGAGCTTGCTCGATCCGAACCACAGAAAGACGATTGCGGCCATGATGACCGAGAGGACCGCACCGTTGAGAAGGCCTACAAGCGTTTCGCGCGTGATGATGCGCGGCGCGTTGGCGGAACCGAGCTTCCTCGTCGCCAGCGCGCGGACGGTCACGGTCATGGTCTGCGTGCCGGCATTGCCGCCCATGGACGCGACGATGGGCATGAGGATCGCGAGCGCCACCATCTGCTCGATCGTGGCGCCGAACGCGCTGATGACGCTCGAGGCGAGGACCGCTGTGCCGAGATTGACCACGAGCCAGGGCACGCGACTGCGCGATGTCGCGAGTACACTGTCCGTCAGGCTTTCGTCACCGACGCCGCCGAGCGCCTTCATGTCCTCGTCGGCCTCGCTCTGAATGACCTCGACGATATCGTCGACAGTGATGACGCCGAGAAGCCGGTCGTTGTCATCCACGACCGGAGCCGAGATGAGGTCGTAACGCTCGAACTTGCGCGCCACCTCCTTCTGGTCGTCGGTCGCGTAGACCAGATTCAGCTCCTTATCCATGATGTCGGCGACCGGAACGTCGCGCTTGGTGCGCAGCAGCCGCGACAGCTCGATGCTGCCAAGCACGCGGAAAGCCGGATCGACGACGAAAATTTCGGAGAACACGTCCGGCAAGTCATCGGTTTCGCGGGCGTGGTCGATCACCTGTCCCGTGGTCCAATAGGGAGGCACCGCCACGAAATCCGCCTGCATCAGGCGGCCGGCGGTTTCCTCGGGGTAATCGAGGTTGCGTTCGAGAGCAGCACGATCGAGGCGCGGGATCTGCGCGAGAATTTCCTCGCGGTCGCTCTCCTCGAGGTTCTCGATGAGGTAGGCGGCGTCGTCCGTGTCGAGCTCGGTAACAGCCTTAGCGAGCAGTTCGTTGGGCAATGCCTCCGAAAGCTGATCGCGAACGGCCTCGTCGATCTCGGTCAGGACCTCGTAGTCAAAGGCCGGTCCCAGCGCCTGGATGAGCTCGATGCGGTGCTCGGGGCTCAGATTCTCAATGATATCGGCGAGATCGGGGGCGCGAAGATCCTTAACGAGGTTTGTGGCCCGCTCCGTATCGGCAGCTAAAAGCGCCTCTGTAACCTCGTGCGCGAGGGCGCCAGCATTCGGACCATCATCGTCTTCGTGCTCATCATCGCCGGCCATTGGCTTCCCCACGTCCTCGCTCGTGTGCCGATACGCCCGGGCAGCCCTCAAAGGCCAGCCGAAAAGTAGCTTACGTTCCGGAAAACCACAGTTTGCGTAGCAAGGACGTCACCCAACTGACACTTGCGGCGCGCAATCTAGGACCGAGACGTCGTGTTATTTGCTTATCGCGCGCGAAGCTCTATACGATGCTCCCCAGGCGTCATACCGCTTGCCACCTGCCCCCTTCGAGGGCAACCGGGGTATAAGGACGCAGTGCGAATAGCGAAAGTGGAGAGACTGGGCATGAGCGCCACTCCGAGCGCAAAGGCTGCGTTCGCGATGATGCTGGCTGTTTTGGTCAGCGGCGGAGCCTTGGCCCAAGGAGTGCCCGAGCAAGCCGCCCCGCAGCAGCTCCCTCCTCCGCCCCCGAGCTATTCGCCGCCGCCCGAGTGCGCATCGCGCACGGACCTGCTCGGCATCTCGCGCATCGTCGAGATCGATACCGCCTCGGGTCCCAGGTTCGGCGCGCAGCATCCGGCGCAGGAATTTCTCAACGACCACGAGATCGTGCTGACCTTCGACGACGGTCCGATGCGCCGTTACACGAACCCGATTCTCGAGGCGCTCGACGAGCAGTGCACGAAGGCGACGTTCTTCTCGGTCGGCCGCATGGCGATCTCGGATCCGGCCACGCTGCAGGAGATCGCGCGCCGCGGCCACACCATCGGCGTGCATACCTGGTCGCACAAGAACTTGGCGCAGACGGGCGGCGCTGCCGCCAAGCAAGAAATCGAACTCGGACTTTCCGCGGTGAGCAAAGCGCTCGGCGCGCCGATCGCGCCGTTCTTCCGCTATCCGTATCTGGCAGAAAGCAAGTCTACGCTCGCCTACCTGCAGACCCGCGGCCTCGGCGTGTTCGGCATTCACGTCGACTCGCGCGACTTCCGCACCAAGAGTCCGGGAACCGTGATGCGCAATGTGCTTTCGCAGCTCGAGCACTCGAAGAAAGGCATCATTCTCTTTCACGATATTCAGCCGTCCACAGCGGGCGCGCTGTCGAGCCTTTTGGCCGAGCTCAAGAAGCGCGGCTACAAAGTCGTGCACATGATCGCCAAGACCCCGGCCACGACGCTGCCGGAGTACGACGCCATCGCCGAGAAGTCGCTCAAGGCCAAGCTGGCGGCGAAGGCTGGCAACCCCTTGGCGTCGCGCGCCGCCACCTTCCCCAATCAAGACGGGGGCACGTCCGAGGATCTGCCCTGGTCCGGCAAGCAGTCCAGCCCGAAGGCGAAACCCGCTGGACAACCGACGCGCAAAATCGACTATACCAATCCCAGCGACGAACCCTGGCAACTCAAGCCTTTCGGGAACTGAGCGTCCTTGAACCGATGCGCGAGGGACTCACCTCCCCGCCCTTCGGGACCTAAAGGCTCAGCCCAGGCTTGCCCGGCTGGCGCAAATCGAACAGATTGCCGGCCAAAAGCCACGAGATCTCCGGGGGAAGCTTCGATGCGCCGTCTCTCTGCCGGCCTTCTGGCCGTAAGTCTCATCGCTGCAGCGGCGACGCCGGGCCTTTCCGAAGGCTGCCAGGATCCGGCCAACGCGCTCGGCGTATCGCGCATCATCGAGATCGACGCCAGCGGCGGGCCGATCTTCGGCGACATGACCAAGCGCGACAAGGAACCGGCCTTCCTCGAACCCAAAGAAGTGGTGCTGACGTTTGACGACGGCCCCGTGCCTTGGATCACAACCCCAATTCTCGACGCGCTCGACAAGTTCTGCACTAAGGCGACCTTCTTCTCCGTCGGCGAGATGGCGCTCGCCTATCCGTGGATGTCGAAAGAGGTCATGGCGCGTGGGCACACGCTCGGCACGCATACGTGGTCTCATCCGCTGTCGCTGCGCCGGCTCAGCGTGGAAAAGGCCACCGATCAGATCGACAGGGGCTTTGCCGCCGTCTCCATGGCGGCCGGACAGCCGATCGCGCCCTTCTTCCGCTTTCCGGGCTTGAGCGACTCGGATGCGCTTCTCGCTCACATGCAGAAACTCGGCATCGCGAGCTTCACGGTCGATGTGGTTTCGAACGACAGCTACATCGGCAGCCCGGACCGCATCGCAGACCGCGTGATCAAGCTTGCCGAGGCGCGGCAGGGCGGCATCCTGCTGTTCCATGACATCAAGTCCGCGACAGCCAAGGCGCTGCCCAAGATCCTGGCCGAGCTCAAGGCGCGCGGCTTCAAGGTCGTGCATCTGCAGTCGAAGGCGCCGCTGGCGCCCATCACCGGCTACGATACCGAGCTTGCGGCCATCATGGCCAAGGCTCCGAAGAAGAACCAGCCGGTGCCGTTCTACGGGGCGGTGCCTCCGCCCAAGACTGCCGAGGGTGCAGAGCCCTCGCTGGTGCAACTGGCTCCCGTCGCACGTCCTCGGGTTGTCGAGGCCTCCGTAAAAGGCGACGCAGAAGCCTCCGAAACGGCTGTGACGCCGCATAAGCATCGCGCCCGCGGGGCCGCCCATCGTAAACGCCGCGCTGCCATGAATGACGAGCCCGCTACTCAATAGGCCGGTAGTTCCCTTCCCGCGCATCATTTGGCCCTACCGCAGGCAAGCTGCCGCAATCGGTACGTAGAATTCGTCCCCGGCGGGCGAAAATACTTGCGCCCGGGCGCGCCGGATTTCCCGCTGCCGCCTCGTTCTTTGCAGTAATGTCAGGAAGCGGCCGGCGGGGTTTCGGTTGACGTGCAGGAGCTCCTGGCGTCCCCCACCGCAGTTCGGGCTGGTCGAGCCTTAGAGGAGTGGCCATGTTGAGGCCGGCAATCATCGGCAGCGCGCTCGTTGCTGCGCCGATCGTGTGGATTCTGGCGGGGGGCGCAGTTCCCGAAGGTGCGCGCGCACCAGTCGACAGCCTCAAGAAACAATTTGGTCTCGCCTCTCCAATTGCTCCTACGGCCAGAAAAGACGTGGCCAAGAAAGCCCCGGCTGCGAAGGGCGGAAGCCAAAGCATAGCTGTCGAGACGGCGGCGGCGGTTGCGGTCGAAACCTCGCGCGACTTGCGCGCGATCGGCAGCCTGCTCTCGGATGAATCCGTTCAGATCAGCTCCGAGATCGCGGGCCGCGTGACGGAAATACCGTTCAGCGAGGGCGGGCCGGTACAGGCAGGCGATATCATCGTCAAGCTCGACGATGCGCTCGCAGTCGCAGAGGTCAAGGACGCTGAAGCGCGGTTCAGCCTGGCTTCCGGCAATCTCGACCGCGCCAATACATTGGCTAAAACGGGCAACGTAACGGAACGGGCGCGCGACGAGGCCACGGCCAATTCGGAAACCTCGCGCGCGGCGCTCGAGCTGTCGCGTGTTCGCCTCGCCAAGCACACCATAAGGGCGCCGTTCCCAGGCGTCGCAGGCATGCGCAAGGTCTCGCCCGGCGCCTACGTCACGGCGGGACAGTCCATCGTCAATCTCGAGAAGATCGACAAGCTCAAGATCAATTTCACCGTGCCCGAGCTGTACCTGGCGGATATCAGCAACGGACAGACCATCGAGATTTCCGTCGACGCGCTGCCGGGGCGGAGCTTCGCCGGCACGATCTATGCCATCGATCCGCATATCGACGTCAACGGACGGGCGCTTTCAATCCGCGCGCGCCTCGATAATCCCGAGCTCGTGCTGAGGCCCGGCCTCTTCGCACGCATCAAGATCAAGGGACCGACGAAGAGCAACGTGGTGCTGATCCCTGAAAGCGCAGTGGTTCCGCGCGGCGACGACAAGATCGTGTTCAGCATCGAGAACGGCCGTGCCGTCGAAACGAAGGTGAGCCTCGGCCAGCGCAGCAACGGGCGCGTCGTAGTTCTCGACGGCATCAAGGCCGATGCCGTCGTGGTCACCGCCGGTCAGCAGAAGCTCAAGGACGGCAGCCTGGTCGACACCATCGCGAGCAGCGAACCGGTCCGGGAAAGAGGCGGCTGATGGGTCTCTCGGAGCTTTGCATCCGCCGGCCCGTTTTCGCGACGGTGCTGAGCCTCATCATCGTGCTTCTCGGCATGGTTTCGTATTCGCGGCTTACGGTGCGCGAGTATCCGAACGTCGACGAGCCGGTGGTTTCGGTCACGACGAGATATCCCGGCGCGTCGTCGGCCATCATCGAAACGCAGATCACACAAATCCTCGAAGGCTCGCTGGCCGGCATCGCCGGCATCGACGTGCTAGAATCGTCGAGCCGCTCGGAGCAGAGCCGCATCACGGTGCGCTTCCGTCCTGAGGTGGACCAGGACGTGGCGGCGAGCGACGTGCGCGACCGCGTCTCGCGCGTGCGCAACCGCCTGCCGGACGAGGTCGACGAACCCGTCATCGCCAAGGTCGAGGCTGACGCGCAGCCGATCATGCTGCTCGTGTTCAAAAGCGCCGAGATGAACTCGCTCGAGATCACCGACTATCTCGACCGCTACATCGTCGACAGGCTCAAGAATCTGAACGGCGTTGCCGACGTCATGATCTACGGCGAGCGGCGCTATGCCATGCGCATCTGGATCGATCGCGAACGGCTCGCAGCCTTCAACCTTACCGTCCAGGACATCGAAAGCGCGCTCAGGGCGCAGAACGTCGAGCTGCCCTCGGGGCGCATCGAAAGCGAGAACCGCGAGTTCAGCGTCCTGTCGCGCACGAGCCTCGTCACGCCCGAAGAGTTCAAGAACATCATCATCAAGCGCTCGGGCGAGCATCAGGTGAAGCTCGGCGAGGTCGCGAATGTGGAACTCGGCGCGGCCGACGAGCGTCGCGAGAGCCGTTATGACAGCGCGCCGGCCATTGCGGTTGGTGTGATCAAGCAGGCAGTCGCCAATCCGCTCGACGTGTCGCGCGCCGTGAACGAGCTTCTGCCCGAGATCAACCGCACCATGCCGCGCGGGCTCGAGGCCGACGTCGCCAACGACGATTCCATCTTCATCGACCGGTCGATCCAGGCGGTCTACCGGACGATCGCCGAAGCCATCGTGCTGGTGGTGCTGGTCATCGTGGTGTTCCTGCGATCGTTCCGAGCGTCGCTCATCCCGATCGTCACGATCCCGATCTCGCTCATCGCAACGTTTACGCTGATGCTGATCTTCGGCTTCAGCGTCAACACGCTGACGCTGCTCGCCATGGTTCTGGCCATCGGCCTCGTCGTCGATGACGCCATCGTCGTGCTCGAGAACATCTACCGTCATATCGAGGACGGCATGAAGCCGATGGCGGCAGCCATCAAAGGTACGCAAGAGATCGGCTTCGCCGTCGTGGCGATGACGCTGACGCTGACGGCCGTTTATGCGCCCATCGCCTTCGCCTCAGGAAAGACGGGACGCCTGTTCCTCGAGTTCGCGCTGACGCTCGCCGGCGCCGTGCTCATTTCCGGCTTCGTCGCGCTGACGCTGACGCCGATGATGTGCTCCAAGCTTCTAAAGCACGATCCCAATCCGAGCCGCCTCTTTGTCACGATCGAGCGCGCATTCGTCTGGCTCGAGACCGGCTACAAGCGTGCCCTGGGCGGAGCGCTCAATGCGCGTGCGCTCGTCATCCTCATCGCGCTCGGCGTCGCGGGATCGAGCGCATTCCTGCTCACGAGCCTCAAGTCGGAGCTTGCCCCGGTCGAGGATCGCGGTCTGCTTCGCATCCGCGGCACAGGCCCCGAAGGCGCGACCCTCGCCTACACCAGCCGTTACAGCGCGCAGACCGACAAGATCCTGGACGACATCCCGGAGATCCGCTCGCGCCTCATCATCAACGGCAATCCTGAGGTGTCGCAGTTCCTGATCTTCACCCGCCTCAAGGACTGGAACGATCGCGAGCGCTCGCAGCAGGAGGTCTCGCGGGAGATCTCGCAGCAACTGGGGCGCATCGCAGGCGCGCGTGTGTTCTCGACCGATCCCGGCGCCTTCGGACAGCGCGGCACCGTGAGGCCGATCGAGTTCGTGCTGCAGTCGTCGGCGAGCTATGAAGAGTTGCAGAAGCAGGCCGACAAGCTTCTCGAGGCCATCGAGGATTATCCGGGTCTTGCCAGCATCGACACGGACCTGAAGCTCAATACGCCCGAGTTCCGCATCGAGATGGACCGCACCAAGGTTTCGGACCTGAGGCTCGACGTCAACGTCGTGGGCCGCACGCTCGAGACTCTTCTGGGCGGGCGGCAGGTGACGCGGTTCGACATGAACGGCGAGCAGTACGACGTCATCGTGCAGCTCGCCATCAAGGACCGCTCGACGCCCGCGGCCCTCGACACGATCTTCCTCAGGGCGCCGTCGGGCGAGATGGTGCAGCTGTCGAACGTGGTGAAAGTGGTCGAGTCGGTGGCGCCCAAGGAGCTCAAGCGCTTCAACCAGCTGCGCTCGGTGACGATCTCGGCCAACCTGGCGCCGGGATATGCGCTCGGCGAGGCGCTGTCCTATCTCGAGAACACCGCCCGGCAGGTGCTGCCACCGACCATGCAGACCGACGTCAACGGCCAGAGCCGCGATTATCGCGCTGCGGGGCAGAGCCTGGCGCTGGTTTTCGTGATGGCGATCGCGTTCATCTATCTGGTGCTGGCGGCGCAGTTCGAGAGCTTCCGGGATCCGCTCATCATCCTGCTCACGGTGCCGCTATCGATGACGGGCGCGCTCGGCGCACTCTATCTCGCGGGCGGCAGCCTCAACGTCTACTCACAGATCGGCCTCGTGACGCTGGTCGGCCTGATCACCAAGCACGGCATTCTGATCGTCGAGTTCGCCAACCAGCTCGGGGCGGCTGGGCGGCCTCGACGCGACGCCATTATCGAGGCTGCGAGCCTGCGCCTGCGTCCGATCCTCATGACAACGGGCGCGATGGTGCTCGGCGCCGTGCCGCTCGCGCTCGCGCACGGAGCTGGCGCGGAAAGCCGTCAGCAGATCGGCTGGGTCATCGTCGGCGGCTTGAGCCTCGGAACGCTCCTGACGCTATTCGTCATTCCGGTGGTGCTGAGCTTCGTCGGCACGCACCACAAGGCCGAGACGGAATCATCCGGTCACGCCCCGGCCGGGGTGCCCGCGGAATAAGGCCTTCGGAATCGATCTGCTAGCAACGGCGAGTGGCGAGGCCCTCGGCATCGAGCATGTGGCCCGAGAGCTTGCGGCCGCCGCGGCTGGCGAGGTGCAGTGCGAGGGCAGCGAGGTCGGCGTCCGTGGTTAGCGGCGCGCCCTGCGTAAGGGCAGAAACCGACGAGCACGGTCCCACAGCGTTGACGCGGATGCCAAATTCCGCCCACTCGCGAGCCTGAGCGCGCGTCAGGTCGGCCAGCATCACCCGCGCGATATCGGCGAGGAGGCCCGAGCGGCGTGCTCCGGCACTCGGCATGGTGACGACGTTCAGGATGGCGCCCTCGGTCCAGGTGAGGCGCATGCGATTCGCGGCCACACGTGTGATCATGGCCGAGGCTTCGAGCTTGCCGGCAATGAAGCCTTCGACGTCATCGACGCTCTCGAGACGGCTCAAGTCCAGAGGGTCGATGTGGATGAGATTGACGACGGCGTCGAGGCCGCCCAGGTCCTGCATGACCGACTGCACAAGGCACACCGCAGACTCTGACCCCGAGAACGGCTCGTCGAAAATCCGAAGCTCCGCGGCGCCCTCGGAGAGGACAGCGGCAAGCTCGGTCATGGCGGGAGAATTCTCAGCAGTCTGAAGGACAAGGCGCGCCTTGTGGTCGGCGAATGCACGCGCAACGTCAACGCCTACGGCAGAGTTTACGCCAGTCACAAGGACTCGCACTCCGGCCAATTCGGCATAGGCCGGCACATCGCACTCACGCGCAAAAACACTCATGAACATCGGGCCCTTCTCCTTCGTACGCCGGACCTCAGAGGCCGCCCGGACACCACAATACCATGCCGATTCGGCTAACGACATCTAAACAGCGCCCCGATTCGGGTTGGCGCTTGGCTGCCTCATGGCGCCATTGCGGCTCTCCCCGGAAAAGGCACGTGCCAGCCCGATGCATCCCTGCCACGGCGGTGCATAAGTCTGTTCGGGGGCTCACTAAAAGCTGGTGATACACGTGGGGGCCGTCATTGCCTTGAATGGGGAAGAGCGTGACTCTGTGCCTACGATTCGTCTTACGCACGGGCCGCTTACGCCGCTCGTGAGATTCCGGGGGACCACTTGCTCATGCGGCAGAACCAGCAAACCTCACAGACCTTCGTCATGTTGGCGATGGGGCTCGTTACTGGTGCCATGGCTATTGCTCTTTATCAGCATGCCGGCTTGCCTGGACCTGTCGCAGCCACGACGGCACTTGCGGTGTATGTCGTTCTATTGTCAGCCCACGCCATGCTTTGGCGTACCGGCGGCATTTCCCTGAGCCTCACGCGCGACCGGCGCAAAAAAGAGGTTCAGCGGATGGCGGGCGAGCAGAAGCAGCTTAAGGCGGCTTCGGCTGCCGGCCGTCTCGGCTTCGGCATAGGCCGCCGCGCAACGGCTGAGCCTGCGTCGATTGCCCCGGTTCAGCCCCAGCCACAAGCTCAGCGCGGCGGCAAGGAAGCCGCTGCAACGGCCCGTGGACCGGCGACGCCCACCCTGGGTCCGGCTCCGCAGCCGCAGCACCTTGCTCCGCCGCCCATGCCCAATCTGCCTCCCCTCACCAAGGATAACCGGCCGGCGGCCGCCCAGGGCGAGCAGGATTACTGGTCCTATCGTCCCGCGGCTGGTCCGCGCCTCGATCTGCCGCCGTTCGTGACCGGGCGTGCGTCCGGCCGGGCTCAGGCGGCCCCTGGCAGCGCGCCCCAGGCCGGCACCCACACGCTTCCGCCCATGCCGCCGCCGCTGCCGAACCACGGCAAGGGCCCGCGCGAGGCAGACGTCGAAGTGATCCAGGACGCCATCAAGCGCCTGCTGCTGGAAGTGAATGCCGCCGAGGCTCAGGCCCGGATGGACACGGTTGCGGGCGCTCCCGCCCAGCACGCTCCTATGGTCAGCGAGCAGGTGGAGTACTCGGTCGACGCCCTAAAAATGGCGGCACAGGCGATGCGCGTTGCAGGCCAAAAGGCCGACACCGTGCCGCCGCCGGTGCCTCAGGCTGCGCCGAGCATGGCGCATTTCAACGCCCAGCCGCATCAGTGGGGTCAGGCCGTCAATCCTTCGCAGTCACGGGCGCAGATGCTTTCCGACGCCATCAAGGCCGGCCGCATCGACGTGCGCCTGGAGCCGATCCTCGGCCTCGAGGACCAGCAGACGCGCCACTATGAGGTCTCGGTTCGTCTTCGCGACGTGGCCGGCGCCCCCATGGAAGTGGACGGCACGGGTCCGGATCTGCGCGGCACGGGTCTGCTGCCGCTCTTCGACAGCGTCCGCGTCGCCCGCACGGCCGCTGTGGCCCGCCGGCTCGAGGAGCGCGGCAAGAGCGGCTCGATCTTCTCGCGCTTCAGCGGGGAATCGGTTGCCGACGAGGGCTTCCTCGGCGAACTCGCCGAGACGCTGCATCAGCGGGCCAGCCTCGCGGCACAGCTCGTGCTGTCCTTCACGCAGGCCGACGTGCGCGGTTTCGCTACGGCCGAGTGGGACTCTCTCGCCGACATGCGCGCGCTCGGGTTCCGCTTCGCCTTGTCGGACATCACCGATCTCGACATGGATTTCGAGGCGCTGGCCGAGCAGGGCTTCGCATTCGTGAAGCTCGATGCGGAGGTGTTCCTCAAGGGCCTGCCGGCCGCGAACGGCATGATCCCGTCGAGCGACGTCTGCCGCCACCTCGCCAAGCTCGGACTGACGCTCGTGGTCGAGCGCATCGACAACGAGGACAAGCTGGCGCGGATCTTCGGCTTCGGCGTGCTGCTGGGACAGGGTCAACTCTTCGGTGGCCCGAGGCCCGTGCGGTCGGACGTGACTGCAGGCGCTGCGGCCTAATCCGGCTGCGACGGCTCGGACGACAATCTCATGACTATCTGAACGCGGGCCGAAACGGCCCGCGTTCGCATTTGGCCGCCGCTCTCCCCTTCCCCTCGGCTGCATTCGGCTTTAGGGATGCGGGATGCAAGATCCTCTGGCCACACCGCATTCAATCCCCGTCATCACCTCGATTGCCGAACTGTCTGCCAAGCGAGAGGCTTGGCTCACGGACATCTGGGGCGTGATGCATAATGGCGTTGAGCCTTTCGCGTCCGCCTGCGATGCGTGCGCGCGTTTCCGTCTCGAAGGCGGGATCGTGCTCCTGCTTTCAAATGCTCCTCGGCCAGCGGCAAGCGTCGTGGCGCAGCTCGACCGCATCGGTGTGCCGCGCTTCGCCTACGATACGGTTCTGACTTCGGGCGACGCCGCGCGAGCGCTCGTCGGAGCCTACAAGCATCGGCCCGTTTTCCCTCTCGGCCCCGAGCGCGACCTGACTCTCTATGAGGGGCTCGATGTCGTCCTCTCCGATGCGGCTTCTGCGGAAGCGATTTCGTGCACGGGGCTGTTCGACGACGAGATCGAGACGCCCGCCGACTACCTCGACATGCTGCAGGAGTTCGCGTCGCGTAAACTACCGATGGTGTGCGCCAACCCGGATCTCACAGTTGAGCGCGGCGACAAGATCGTCTACTGCGCCGGCGCGCTGGCGGTCGAATACGAGAAGCTCGGCGGCTCGGTCTCCTATGCCGGCAAGCCGTTCCTGCCGGTCTATGATCTCGCGCTCGAGCGCCTCGCCGCAATCAAGGGGCGCGCCATCGACAAGGCCCAGATCCTCGCCATCGGCGACGGCATCCGGACCGACATCAAGGGTGCGGCGGCGGCCGGCATCGACAGCGTGTTCGTAGCGAGCGGCATTCATCTCTCGGGCAGCGACGTCTCGAGCGAAACGCTGGCGCCGCTGTTCTCCGATCCCGCCGTGCGCCCCATTGCGGCCATGCCCACCCTCGCCTGGCATAGCGAGTGACGCTTACACGGTGAGGACGATCTTGCCGATGTGCTGGCTCGACTCCATGCGCGCATGAGCGTCGGCTGCCTTGGCGAGCGGAAACGTCCGGTCGAGCACGACGCGAACGCGGCCATCAGCGAGCAGCGGCAGCGCGTTGGCTTCCACCGCTCGCGCGATCGCACCTTTGACCTCGATCGGGCGGATGCGCAGCGTGGAGCCGGTAATGGTCAAGCGCTTCAGCATCACGCGCATCATGTCAAGGGTCACCGTCGAGCCCGACTGATAGCCGATGTTGACGAGCCGGCCGTCGTCGGCGAGCGAGCGTATGTTGCGGTCGATGTAGTCACCGCCGACCATATCGAGGATCACGTCGACGCCTCGCTTGCCGGTCTCGGCGCGAACGACCTCGGCAAAATCCTCGTCGCGATAATTGATGGCGCGCGTGGCGCCGAGCGCGACGCAGGCGGCGCATTTCTCGGGCGAGCCGGCCGTGGTGATGACCTTGGCGCCGAGGGCCGCCGCGAGTTGAATGGCCGTGACGCCGATGCCGCTCGAACCGCCGTGGACGAGGAACCACTCGCCGCTCTTCAGGCCGCCGCGCTCGAAGACGTTGTGCCAGACGGTGAAGAAGGTCTCGGGTATGGCAGCGGCCTCGACTGAGGTGAGGCTCGCAGGCACGGGAAGAACCGCAGGCTCGTCCGCCAGGCAATACTCGGCATAGCCGCCGCCGTTCACCAGCGCCATGACGCGATCGCCGATCTTGAAGCGGCCGGCACCCTCTCCCAGGGCGGCCACGGTGCCCGCGACCTCAAGCCCTGGAATTTCCGAGTGGCCCTTGGGAGCCGGATAGTTGCCCTGACGCTGCAGCACGTCCGGCCGGTTCACGCCGGCTGCTTCGACCTTGACCAGCACCTGACCTGGACCAGGCGCTGGAACCGGGCGCTGCTCCGGCACCAGAACCTCGGGACCGCCCTTGCCGTTGATGGCAATGACGGTCATCGTAACCGGAAGCGTAGTCATGGGCGGGTCTCCTGGGCCGTGAATTGGGCCATACCTGCCCGAGCCCGGGCAAAGTGACAAGCAGAGAGGCTTAAGACCCTCGGTTATGGACGACGCAAGGAGGCCACATGGATTGGGATGACGTCAGACCGAAAACCACGAAGGCCGCGAGCGTAGGTGAAAACCTCGAAACTCTATCGGTCGCGGAGCTCGAGGCGCGCATTCAAGCCTTCGAAGCCGAGATAGCGCGGACCCGAGACGAGCTCACCAAAAAGCAGGCCCACGAGAGCGCCGCGGCAGCCCTGTTCAAACGGCCGCCCACTTAGTGCGCAGGCCCACGCGATCATGGTTGACGAAGGGTAAAAACGAGGCGAGCAAAACGTTAGCGGCCGTGTCCCAGATGGGGCCAATGCATCTGTCCGCAAATGACGCAAAGCTAAATTCGGAGCGGTTCGATCGGGGTCGCCACTTAAGACTATGTTAGTGTTAGAGGCGTAGTTTCACCGCATCCAGTCATCTGGATCCTGGGGTGGTGCCTAGCCACCCTGTTTGACGCCTCCCTGTTGACTTCTGAGCCGCCGAAAGGCGGCTCATTTTTTGCATAGTATCCACAGAGCACAGTTTGTCCCGTTCTTGGCCATCTTGTTAACACTGGTCTCGTACGTTCTAACGGTGCTATTGGTGATCAAATCGTAGGCGTTTGTATCGAAGCGTAATCATGAGCAACAGTTCCAGCGTAGAAAGTCTCTTCGCCGACAACGGCGTCACGGTCTCGTTCGGAGAGCGCTTCCAGGCGTCCGAGCAGTTTGACAGAATCTTCTCCGAAGGCATGGCGCTGGTAGAGCGCTCAGCCGCCTACCTCGACGGCGATGGCCGTCGCGACTCCAAAGGTCTCCCCAGCCAGATCACGGTGCTCTATGCCACCGAGAGCATGCGTCTCACGACGCGGCTGCTCGAGCTCGCATCGTGGCTGCTGATCAGGCGCGCCCTCAAGGAGGGCGAGATCACGCCCGAGGAAGCACAGCGCAAGCGCGGACGCGTCCGCCTCCAGTCGCTGGGCCGTCCTTCGCATACCAAGGGCTTCACCGAGCTGCCGCAGGGTCTGCGCGATCTCATCGAGGCGAGCTTCGCCCTGCATGACCGCATCGTGCAGCTCGATCGCGCCATGGGCTCGCAGGATGACGCCGCCGAGCCAAAGACGGTCGCCAACCCTGTCGCCAACCAGATGGCTGCCCTCGAGCAGGCCTTCGGCGAAAAGCGCGTGGCGTCGCGCTGAGCGTCGTACGGACGCAAACCAGCGCACCTCGTTGCGACACCAGATAAGCAAAAAGGCCCGGGACATTGTCCCGGGCCTTTTCGTTTGATGCCGGCAATCGCGCGGACGCAACCTTGAGGGCGCCGCCGCGAGGTCGGCTTAGAGGAAGCCTTCGAATTTCTTCTTGAAGCGCGACAGACGACCGCCACGGTCCATGAGGCGCTGATCGCCGCCGGTCCAGGCGGGATGCGACGTCGGATCGATATCGAGATGCAGCTCGTCGCCTTCCTTGCCGTAGGTCGAATAGGTGACGAAGGTGGTCCCGTCGGTCATTTTCACCTGGATCTGGTGATAATCGGGGTGGTCGGTGTCTTTCTTCATGACGCCTGCTCGCTCATTCAGGGACGATTGCGGCCGCAAGTGCCCGGCAACCCTTTGCCTCACCTCGGCGCATCCCAATTTAATGGATGCGCCTCTATAGTCGAAGTGATCCCACGGCACAAGCGCACAAAGCCATTAACCGGACCGCAAGCGGCCCGGAAACGGCCCAAGTCACGGAAAATACGAGCGTTCAGGTCGTATTTCCGCGACGCTTCTATCGTTGACGACGGGGGCGGGCGTCCCGCATGGTCCCAGCGCGCCCGCCAACCGTACGACAAGGAAAGTCGCCCTTTTGGCCAAGAACGACAAAACGCACGCCGCTTTATCTGATCCAACCCTCGAAGCTCAACTTTCGACGCAGGAAGAGAGCGCGAGGCCGCGTATCCGCTCACTCCGGCCGCTCCTGGCGCTCAAGCCCTACGTTCTGCGCCACCCGAGCCGCCTTGCAGGTGCATTTGCCGCCCTCGTCGTCTCGGCGCTGACCATGCTCGCGGTGCCGATGGCCGTGCGGCGCATCATCGATCACGGTTTCGGCGCCCACGACGAGCACATGATCGGCCAGTACTTCGTCATGCTGATGACGCTCGGCCTGGTGCTGGCCGTCGCCAGCGCGGTGCGCTTCTATCTCGTCAACTGGATCGGTGAGCGCGTGGTGGCGGACCTGCGCGCCGACGTCTTCGCGCATCTGGCGCGCCTTGGGCCCTCTTTCTACGAGCGCACACACTCCGGCGAGGTCATGAGCCGGCTCACGGCGGACACGACACAGATCAAGGCGGCTGCGGGAACGGCAATCTCCCAGGCGCTGCGCAACAGCATCATGCTGATTGGCGCGCTGGCGATGATGATCATCACCAGCCCGCAGCTGTCGCTGCTGGTGCTCATTGCCATTCCTCTGATCGTACTTCCCCTCGTCGGCTACGGACGCGTGGTACGGCGCCTGTCGCGCACAGCGCAGGATACCCTCGCCGAGGCTTCAGCCTATGCGGCCGAGAACCTCGCAGCAGTGCGCACGATGCAGGCGTTCGTCAATGAGGGCGCGGTGGCGGCGCAGTTCCGTCGCTCGGTGGAGCGCTCGTTCGCTGCCGCCCGTGACCGCATGCTGTCTCGTGCCGGGCTCACGGGCCTCGTCATCTTCCTGGTCGTGCTCTCAATCGCGGGCGTGCTGTGGTACGGCGCTGCCTCGGTGGTGAGCGGAGAGATCACGGGCGGACGGCTCGGCCAGTTCGTCATTTACGCCGTTTTTGCCGCCGCTTCGCTGGGTGAGCTTTCCGAGGTCTGGGGCGAGACCAGCCAGGCCGCCGGTGCTGCTGAACGCATCACGGAATTCCTGACGATCGAGCCCGAAATCCGCTCGCCCGAGCATCCCATTCCGCTTCCCACTCCGGTGAAGGGCGAAATCAATTTCGACAACGTCAGCTTTGAATACGCCTCGCGGGCCAATCTCCCGGCGCTGAAGAGCGTGTCGTTCCGCGTAGCTCCGGGCGAGCGTGTCGCGCTTGTCGGGCCTTCGGGCGCCGGAAAGTCGACGGTCCTCAATCTGCTGTTGCGCTTCTACGATCCCACGAGCGGCGCGGTCCGCATCGACGGCATCGATGTGAAATCGCTGGGCCTCGACGACCTCAGAGGCTCGATCGCGCTCGTGCCGCAGGAGATCGCCGTGTTCGCCGACACTGTCGCCAACAACATCCGCTACGGAACGCCGAATGCGAGCCAGGCGGAGATCGAGCAGGCGGCGAAGGCGGCGCAGGCGGACGAGTTCATCCGGGCGCTGCCTCAAGGCTACGAGACGCAGCTCGGCGAGCGCGGCGTGACGCTCTCCGGTGGACAGCGCCAGCGCATCGCCATCGCGCGCGCGATCCTCAAGAACGCGCCGATCCTGCTCCTCGACGAGGCGACCAGCGCGCTCGACGCGGAAGGCGAGCTTGCCGTGCAGCGTGCGCTCGACCGCATGATGGCGGGACGGACGACGATCGTGGTCGCGCATCGCCTCGCAACGGTGCAGAAGGCCGATCGCATTCTCGTGCTTGATCAGGGACGCATCGTCGAGAGCGGCACGCACCGCGAGCTCGCCAAGAACAGCGGCCTCTACGCGCGGCTTTCGGAATTGCAGTTCGGCCACGAGGCGGCTGAGTAACTCACGCGACCGCGCGTCGTTGAAACGCTGCTTGGGCGATCAGTTGCTGCCGCCCGCGGTCGTCGATGTCGTGACCGGCCCAAACGAGCTCGTCTCTGCAGCTGCGGACTGCTGGCCGTATTTCGAAAGGACGTCGCGCGCGCGATCAGTGACCGCGTCAGCGATGGCTGCGTGCCCTTCGGCCGAGGGATGGAAGGCGCCCGAGTACGTAGACGCGAGCAGGATCTGGAACCACGACAGGCTCTGGAGCTTCAGGACCTTCTGAAGCACGGAGCCGGCGACATGGAAGTTGCCGGTCATGAAGGCGTCGTTGGGCGTGCGGAACCAGCGCTTGCGCGGGATGTAAGGTTGAAAGAACGCAGGATTGTAGGGCACCCAAATGTTGCCCTTCTTGCGCGGCAGGCGCAGGTCGTCTGCGACCGTGCCGGAGCCGTTCGTGTGACCCGAGCACAGGCCGTGGCCGATGAAGGCCTTGCGATGTGCCTCGACAAACGACCAGCCATGCGTTGACGCGCTCTGCTCCATCACCTGATCGAGCTTGTCGGCGAGCCAGGCACTCGACAGTGCGCTCTTCTCGGAGATGTTGAACTCCTTGAACACCTCCATACCGGCATTGCCGTCGGGACAGACGGAGCCGGTGTCATTCTGCATCGAGAAGGGCGGATAACCGGTAAGAATGACGCGATCGCTCTGATCCCAGGGGATGTGCAGGATGCCGTGCACGGCGCGGTTCATGGCCTTGTAGCGCTGATCGAGACGGCTCAGGAGATCCTCTGACTCGCGATTGCCGTGGACTTGGCCGAACCAGCCACCGAGGCTGCGCACCAGCGCGTCGTCGGCAAGCACGGCGTTGGCGACGAGGCGCGCGAAGCCGATGTCGTTGCCGCCGATCGACAGCAGAACGAGATCAATCTTGCGGGCTTCCTCGAAGGGACATTTGCTGAGCGCCACTCCCCCCTTCAGCTCGGGAATGACGCCGTTCATGTGGTAGGCCTCGGGCATATCGACGACCGGGGCTTCGCGGCGGCCGCACTGCGCGTCGGCGGCGGCAGAGATTTGCGAGAGATCCGGCGGATTAGGCACCCACTCGTTGCCCTTATAGTGCAGGAACAGGCCGAAGGTGACCTCGGCGCCCGAGCAGGCGAAGCCAGCATACGTCACGGCGCGATGCGGATCCTCGACAGCAAGCTGCAGGGCCGTGCGCATTTGGAACGAATAGAGCGACCGGTGACAGGCTTGATCCAGCCACCGCGCGTTCTCGTCGATGAACGCCTTGTCTCCAACCTGCTTCCATGGGCCGACACGCGCCGGGTATCCGCTGAGGTCATCCGTACGGCCTTCCTTGCCGTAGGCCGCAGCGCGTTCATGTGAGAAGCGGACCGGGACGTCGGGATTGCCCTCACCGGAGCCGAAGCTGTCACCCATGCCGACGATGAAGATGTCGCGGACTTTGATCTCGGTGGCGCCGATCTCACGTCCAGCGACCGAGACTGAAACGGACATGCCGCCTGGATAGGGGACCTCGAGCTCGATCTCCTCGGTGCATGGCTTGGTGATGGCCTCGCCGCGGCCTTCCTTGCCGCCGTGCGGCGTCGTCAGCCAGTTGCAATCGACGTTGGCATCCATCGCGCCCGCCAAGGACACCTCAACTGTGTGGCTTGCCGGCTTGATGTAGTCGGTGCGGTCCGGGCAGACGTAACGGTTCTTGCCGTCGTTCCAGCAGGTCTTGCGATAGATGGTTTCGGCCCAACCTTCGTCATGGCGACGGCTGAGCGCGTGCTCTGCAGAAAGGATCGGCGACTTGCGCTGATCCTGTGTCAGAGCGAGATAGGTGGCGCGATGGATCTCTGTGTCGGCGGGATCGGTGAAGAAGCGGAACGGGTTCTTGAGGCGCCATTTGACCTCGGCCGGCGGCAAGCCGATGGGTGGCTCGGGCGGAAGCGGATCGCCAGTGGCCGAAAATGGAGGTGCGGGCTCGAGAGGAGCGATGGTCGTCGCGCCAGGGCCACTTTCAGATGGGCCGTCCATGGCAGGCGGGATGGCCGGGATCGGATCGCTGGGCGGTGCCGGCGGCTGAGTGCCGTCGCCCTTGAGCAGCTCCTCGATCGTTTTCTCGGGTGTTTGCGCGTAGGCAGGCGCGCTCGCGAAAAAGCCGCTCGCCAGCACGCCAGCAAGCAGAAGCGCGCCCGCGGTCCATGCTTGCCTTCCCTGCATTCCGTCTATGCCTCCGGTCCCCGCGGCCCGTACTGCTCTAATGACCTGCCAACACTCAGATGCGGCCACGCCAATGCGCGAGCCACAGGCGAAAAACACGCGTCAGCGGGGATATCTCCGCTATCCCCGTGAGCGCATCATGGCGCGGGCTCTCGATTGCACGCAAGTAGGGCCCTATCAGGGCCAGCGGCAGAAAAGCGGGGATTGCCTCAGATGCGAGACCGGTCGAAGCGGCTCGGAAAGCCGCCAGGGACTGCTCCCCCTCCTCGGCGAGCTTGGAAAGGATGCCTCGCGCCGCGACACGGGCCTGATCTGGTCCAAGAGAGCGCGGATCGCCCGTAACTGCGATGTCCGCAGCAGGAAAAGGCAGCCGGCCCTTCTCCAAAAGGCGCGGCAGGGATAGCGCGAGCCGCGTGCACCCCAAGGCTGAAGCTGCCTTCAGGCAGAGCGGCCCAGACGGCTCGACGCCCAGGATGTCCAGCGCGAGGCGGATTGCCGCACCTTCGGTCTCGTCCAGATAGGCCGCGAAGGCGCGCTGATCCGGAACGCCGTCCTCGTAGAGCTCGCGAGAGCGACCCTCGATGGGGCGCATCAGGACCTCGACAGGAAGAGCGTGCTTCCGAGCGGCTCGGCCCATGGCATCGGCGATCGGATTGCCGGTGGCAGCTCCCGAGGCGAAGCCTTCGACGGCCTCACGCCACCATTCGAGCCTGATCTCCGCGATCTGGGGATCGACGACGGTCGTCGGAATGCGCGCCAGCTCGCCGAGATAGGCCGCGAGCGCGATGAGGTCGTCGCGCACATCGCGCGGGGCAAGCAGCGCGGAGAGATAGCGGTCGAACGCAAGAGAGCGCGCCGCGCTGCGCACTGCATCCGTTTCCACCTGAACGCTGCTGCGGTTTTCGTCCTGCACGCCCGCTCCTACTCGACCGCGATCAGCGCCGCCGCGACAGGACGGCTTTCCGCGAGCAGAACATTATAGGTGCGGCAGGCTGCGCCGGTATCCATGATCTCGAGGCCGATGCCCGCGTCCGCAAAGGCCTGCCTCACGGCGGGTGCGGGACGCACGAGCGCAGGCCCCGCTCCGAGCAGCACGAACGACACGCGAGCGCGGTCCGCGAATACGCGCGAGAAATCGGAAGGGACGAGATCGCCAATGCTGGCGACGGTCCAGGCGAACACTCCCGAGGGCAAGCACAGTAACGAGCCCTTGTGGCTCATTCCGGCAAAGCGGAAGCCACCGTTGCCATAGGCCTCGATGGGCGCCTGACCGGGATAATGGGCTTCGCCGTCGGACATCAGCATGCCTCCAGCGAACGCGCCGCGAGCTTCGGGCTAGCCTTACGCCTTGCCAGCCGCTGGCGTGTCAGCCTTGGTGGCGCGACCTTCGACCGTCTCACGTTTGACGCCGAGATAGCCCAACAGCGGTGCGGCAATGAACATTGACGAATAGGTGCCGATCAGAATGCCGAAGAACATGGCGAAGCTGAAGTTGCGCAGCACCTCACCGCCGAAGAAGTAAAGCGCCAGAATGCCAGCGATGGCGGTGACGCCGGTGAGGATCGTGCGCGACAAGGTCTCGTTGATCGAGATGTTGAGCAGCTCGTTCAGCTCCATCTTCTTGTACTTGCGCATATTCTCGCGGATGCGGTCGGACACGACGACCGTGTCGTTGACCGAATAGCCGAGAATGGTGAGCAGAGCTGCGACGATGGATAGATCGAACTGGAACTGGAACAGCGAGAACAGGCCCGCCGTGACCAGAACGTCATGCGCCAGCGCTACGACGGCGCCGAGCGCGAACTGCCATTCGAAGCGGAACCATACGTAAACCACGATGGCGACGATGGAGGCGAGCACGGCGATGATGCCTGTGGTCCGGAGCTCGCTCGAAACCGCGGGACCTACGACCTCGATGCGCCGTTGGGTAAAGTCGTCACCGAGCGCGGCAGTCACCTTCTTCAGCGCGTCCTGCTGGGCTTCATCGCCACCGGGCTGCTCCTGCACGCGGATCAGAACGTCGGCATCGGTACCGAAGGTCTGAATCTGGACCTCACCAATGCCGAGGTTGTTCAACTCTTCGCGCAGCTTGGGGAGATCTGCTGGGCCGGACTTGGACTGAACTTCGACCAGCGAGCCACCGCGGAAATCAACGCCGTAGTTGAAGCCCTTGGTCGCAAACAACGCGAAGGACGCGGCCATGCAAATCAGCGAAAGGGCAAAGCAGATGCCCTTATAAGACATGAACGGAAACCGCAGGTTGTGCGGAAAGAAATCGTGACCTTTGAAGTCGGGAACCAGAAACATTGTTTCGCTCTCGTCTTAAACCGGCACTTCGACGGCGCGGCCCTTTTGCTTCGAGTACTTAAGCCACATAGCCACGAGCAGTCGCGTCACCGTGACGGCGGAGAACACCGAGGTCAGAATGCCGATGGTCAGCGTCACAGCGAACCCGCGGATCGGACCGGATCCGAGCCAGAACATGATCACGGCTGCGGCGAGCGTCGTAAGCTGGCTATCTGCAATGGTGATGAAGGCGCGCGTAAAGCCCGCGTCGATGGCCGCGATCGGCGTACGGCCGTTTCGAAGCTCCTCACGTATTCGCTCGTAGATCAGCACGTTGGCGTCGACGGCCATGCCGATGGTCAAGACGAAGCCGGCGATGCCGGGCAGCGTCAGCGTCGTGCCGATGACCGACATCAACGCCACGATGAGTAGGCCGTGCACGATAAGGCCTATGACGGCATAAACGCCGAACGTGCCGTAGGCGAAGATGGTCAGGAGCGCCGTCAGGGCGCAGCCTATCAGGCCCGCGAGCTTACCGGCCTCGATACTGTCGGCGCCGAGCGACGGGCCTACGGTGCGTTCCTCGACGATCGTGAGCTTCGCAGGCAGTGCGCCGGAGCGAAGCTGAATGGCGAGGTTGTTGGCAGTTTCGACCGTGAAGTTACCCGAGATCTGACCCGTGCCGCCGAGAATAGGCTCGCGGATCACGGGAGCAGAGATCACCTTGTCGTCGAGCACGATGGCGAACGGCTCGTTCACGTGGTCCTTGGTGAAGGCGCCGAACTTGCGGGCACCGGACTGGTTGAAGCGGAAAGAGATGATCGGCTGGTTGGTCTGGTGGTCGAAACCGGGCTGCGAATCCACGAGATCGGCGCCCTGCACAACAGGCGTTTCCTGCAGCAGGTAGCCGCCTTGGGCGCGAGCCTCGTCGGAGGGGTCGGCTTCATAGATCTTGTAGCCGGTCGGCGGGCGCGACAAGCGCGCTTCCTCCGCCGTAATAGTCGGATGCACGGCGTGGAAGGTCAGCTTCGCGGTTTTACCGATGAGCTGCTTCAGCATCGTGGTGTCGGTAAGACCGGGATACTGAATCAGGATGCGGTCGGTACCCTGGCGAACAACGGTGCTTTCCGCCGTACCCAGCGCGTTGACGCGGCGGTTGATGGTCTCGATGGACGCCGCCGACGCGCTTGCGACGCGTTCCTGCATGCCGAACGAGGTGGGCTTGATCAGGATGACGCCCGGCTCGCCCTTCTCGATGGTGATGTTGTTGCCGCTGGTGCCGAGGATGGCGTTGCCAACCGGCTGGATCAGCGGCTTCAACGCCGTCATGGCCGCGTCGGTGTCCTCGGGCTTGGCGAGGCGGATCTGCAGGGCATCGCCGGCGACGCCGATGGCCGAGAAGCCGATCTTGGCTTCACGCAGGTTCTTGCGCGAATCTTCGCGCAGCTGCGTCAGCCACTCCTTGCGCAGGTCGTTGGTATCCATCGCCAACAGCAGATGGGCGCCGCCGCGCAAATCCAGGCCCAGCGGCATCTGCCGCTTCGGCAGGAAATTCGGCCACGTCGCGACGAACTCCTTGGAAAAGAAGTTCGGCGAAGCGAACAGAAGTCCTGCGAGACAGGTCGCCACGATGGCGATGATCTTCCAGCGCTCGAAGTGCAGCATGAAAGCGGACCCCTATTCCGCACGTTTTCTATGTTGGCCGGGTTTCACCGCGGCTTTCTATATTGGTCCGGCGTCCCTGCCGGGCAAGACGGCCTACTTTGTGACCGTCGCGTCCTTCACCGGCTCGCCCTTGGAGCGAACATCCAGAAGCGTGCTCTTCAAAACACGCACCTTGAACGTGTCGGAAAGATCGACCTCGACCTCGTCGGAGTTGTCCGGCACGCGCGAAACCTTGCCGATGAACCCGCCCGACGTCACGACCGTATCGCCACGGCGCACCTTCTCGATCATCTCGCGATGCTGCTTCTGGCGCTGGCTCTGCGGACGGATGAGCAGGAAGTAGAAGATGACCACCATCAGCAGCATCGGGATGAGGATGCCGCCAAACGGATCGCTCAACGGGCTACCCGCTTGAGCAAAGGCCGGAGTGATAAACATGCGCGCTTGGTCCTATCGGATTGAAGTAAGCGAATACGGGCTGGCCTGGCGGATTGGCTCCGCAAGCCTCGCCCGGCTCAGATCGGCCGCGACTATAGTCTGGCGGGCCTCGTTTGCAACCCAGGACCGCTTCCGGAGGCCCAAAACGCTGGCCAGGACGGGATTTAGCTTGTAGCAGCCCTCCCGCTTTTCCTCTACTAGCGAGGCCGCTTCAGCCCGCGCTATAGAGGTGCACCGAAATCCAGGGCTCGCGCCCTTCTCCTCGCAAATTCAAGGTTCTCGCGCCCATGACCGGCGATACCGATCTCAATGCCCGCCTCGACCGCATCGTCGCCGCTCTCGAGCGCCTCGCACCGTCCCAGCCCAAGCCGGCTGACCTCGACGCCGCGGACGCATTCGTCTGGCGGGCGGATCTTTCGACGCTGCAGCCGGTGCCAACGGTCAATCGCGTCCCGCTCTCCCTTCTCAAGGGCATCGACGGGGCGACGCAGCAGCTGCTCGACAATACACGCCGCTTCGCCGACGGCTTTCCGGCCAACAATGCGCTGCTCTGGGGCGCGCGCGGCATGGGCAAGTCCAGCACCGTCAAAGCCGTGCATGCCGAGGCCGAGCGCCTGCTTTCGGAGAAGCGCAAGAAGGGCGGAAAGCTTCCGGGCCTGAAGCTGGTCGAGATCCATCGCGAGGACATCGACTCGCTGCCTGCCTGCCTCGCGATCCTCAAAGCGTCGCGGCACCGGTTCATCGTCTTCTGCGATGACCTTTCGTTCGATCACGACGACACGAGCTACAAATCGCTTAAGGCCGTGCTCGAGGGCGGCATCGAAGGTCGCCCGGCGAACGTCATTTTCTACGCGACGTCGAACAGGCGCCATCTCATGCCACGCGACATGATCGATAACGAGCGCTCGACGGCCATCAATCCGGCGGAGGCCGTCGAAGAGAAGGTGTCGCTTTCCGATCGCTTCGGACTATGGCTCGGCTTCCATAACTGCAGCCAGGACCAGTATCTGACGATGGTCCGCAGCTACGCGGAGCACTACGGCCTTGGCGTCGGCGACGAAGAGCTCACGCGCGGCGCGCTCGAGTGGAGCATGACACGCGGCGGCCGTTCGGGGCGCGTCGCGTGGCAGTACATCCAGGATGTGGCAGGACGGCTCGGCAAGCAGCTCGACGCCTAGAATGACAACAGGCGGCCATCCGAAGATGACCGCCTGCTACCCAATCCCAAGATAGTCCAAGAGAACTACATGCGTTCCATGAACGGCGTCGGGTCTACCGGCTTCTGACCCTGGCGCAGCTCGAAGTGCACCTGCGGCTGGTCGACCTGACCGGTGCGTCCAGCCTTGGCTACCACCTGGCCGCGCTTGATGCGATCGCCGCGCTTGACCAGGATCTCGTCGGCATGGGCATAGGCCGTCACCCAGCCGTTGTCGTGGCGGATCAGAACCAAGTTGCCGTAGCCCTTGAGCTCGTCACCTGCGTAGGCAACAACGCCGCTTTCGGCTGCATGCACGTCGGTGCCGAGGGGTGCCGCAACATTGACGCCGTCGTTATGCGTGCCGTCGGGACGCGGGCCGAACGCGCTCACGATCTTGCCTGCAACCGGCCAGCGCAACTTGCTTCCGGCGACTGAGCCTTCGCCCTGCGCAGGCGTGGAGGCGCCGGCGTCGGTCATCGTGCCCGGTGTCTCGAGCTTGGCGACGCGGTTGTCGGCCGGCGCGCCGCCGTTGCCGTTGAGCATGGCGGGTGCGACGGACGAAGCCGTCGGCGGCGGGCTCGCGGCTTCAGACATGGACTGGGCGCGATCGGGGATGGCGGCAGGCGCCGACGACGGTGCGCTGTCTGCGGCCGACGCAACCGTCTCCGAGGAACCGTGTCCCGGCACCTTAAGCACCGTGCCCGGCTTCACTTTGCGAGAGTCGGCGATGCCGTTGTAGCGCTCGAGCTCGGCAAGCTTCACCTTGTTCTCGCGGGCGATGGCGTAAAGCGACTCGCCCTGCTTGACGGTGTGCGTGCCGCTCCAATCCGCAGGCGCTTCGGCCACTTCCGCAGCCGGTGCAGCAGGTGCGGAGGCGGGTATCTCCGCCGGCCGTACGGCGACCGTCTCGTAGTTCGCTGACGGCGCGCGCGGAGCTGCCTTCGCCGATGCACTACCCGGCAGATAAAGCTTCTGACCAGGCTTGATGGCGGAGCCCGAGAGCTGGTTGGCGGACATGAGATCCGCGACCGCAACCTGGTGACGGCGCGACAGCGAATAGAGCGTGTCGCCCTCGCGCACTTCGATCATGTCACCGCTTTCGTGCAGAGCGGCCACTTTCGTGCCACCGCTGCTGACGGGCGCGGCGTAACCGGCGTTCTGCTGCGGAGCATAGGACGAAGGCTGCTCCTCGCGCCCGGTTGCCGGAGCGTAACCCTGGTTCTGGCCGCCCTGAGCCTGATTGGTCGGGCGATAGTGTGCGCTGTCGTAGCGGCCACCTTCGTAGGTGCCGCTCTGTCCGCCGCCCGAGTTGGCCGGAGGAAGCGCGCTCGTCTCGCGCGGCACGTCGAGCTCCTGTCGCGACACGGTGTTGTCGCTATAGGAGCGCGGAGCGCTGTAGCCCGAGGAGGAATTGCGACCGCTTCCTGCCGAGCCAAAGCTCGGATCGCGGCCATATGAGTTGGAGCTGCTACCGCTGCTGCCGGAGTCGCTCGGACCGTAGCCGGAAGCGACACTCGGATTGCCGAGATCGAACCGGGTTACGTCGGCGCTGCAGCCCGCAGCGAACACAACACTGATAGCCGCAAAGCCGAGCTTGCACCCGGCCGCGGTCGTGGAACTCTTAAAGAATGTCGGCTGACACCTACGCTTGGAACTCGACATGTCACGCACCTACTCTACCCTAACCCTTCAGTAACCCTTAACCGGTTAAAGGACCCTTAACGGGATGGGTTGGATTCGTTTGAATTGCAGGCTGGCGTGGGAGAAAGCGTACGCGACTGTCCCCGCTAGTGCTCTCGCGCCTGATGAAGTCGTACGCCGCGATTGTGCTTTGATCGCGGAGGAATTTGGTCAACTCCGCGACGACGGGGCGCGTGGTTAGAAAAGTCTTAAGGGGACTTTCCGGGAACTGTATGTCCCGACCGATCTGTCATCGCTGCGTCAGGCTAAGCGATCAGCCAGCGCCCTTCATGAGGGTGGGCGTCGGCAGCGAGAGCGTGCTCTCGAGACGTACGCGGGTTTCCTCGTGGGTCAGGTTGAGCGACAGCGGCGTCACCGAAATCAAGCCGTTGGCGATGGCCCAGAGATCAGTGCCTTCGGGAGGATCCGAGCGGCGGCGCTCGAAGCCGACCCAGAAATAAGGATCGCCCCAGGTATCACTACGCTCCTCGATGTGCAGGCCGCCCTGGTCGCGCCTGCCCTGGCGTGTCGCGGCGATGCCGGCGACGTCTCCCGGTGCGAGATCGGGGTAGTTGACGTTCATCAGCATGCCCTTGGGCCAGCCTGCGTCGAGAAGCTGGCGGACGATGGCGGGGCCGTGCTCGAGCGGCGTCTTCCAGTGCTGGCGGCCTTGCGGATCGAAGCCGATGGTCAGGCTCATGGCGATGGAGCGCACGCCGAGCATGGTTCCTTCCATGGCACCGGCGATGGTGCCCGAGTAGGTGACGTCTTCTGCCAGGTTCGCGCCGTGATTGACACCCGACAGCACGAGATCCGGCGGCTGATCCTTCAAGACGTGCTTCACGCCCATGATGACGCAATCTGCCGGCGTGCCGCGCACGGCGTAGGCGCGATCACCGATCTCGCGATAGCGCAGCGGCACCTGCAGCGTCAGCGCATGCGAGGCGCCCGACTGGTTCATCTCCGGCGCAACGATCCACACATCGTCGGACAGCGCCTTGGCGATCTGATGCAGCACGGAGAGGCCGTGCGCTCCGGCGCCGTCGTCGTTGGTGACTAGAATGCGCATGTGAACTCCGTGCGGCGGGCGAAGGCGTCAGGCCTTCTCGATCTTGGTCATGCCGCCCATGTAGGGCTGCAAGGCTTCCGGGATTATGACGGAGCCATCGGCCTGTTGATAGTTTTCGAGCACGGCGACCAGTGTGCGCCCGACGGCGAGACCCGAGCCGTTCAACGTGTGGACGTGCTTAACATCCTTGGCGCCTTTGGGCCGGTAGCGGGCCGCCATGCGACGGGCCTGGAAATCGCCGCACACCGAGCAGGACGAGATCTCGCGGTAAGCGTCCTGTCCCGGCAGCCAAACCTCGATGTCGTAGGTCTTCTGCGACGCGAAGCCCATGTCGCCGGTGCAGAGAAGCATGGTGCGATAGGGAAGCCCGAGACGCTTCAGGACTTCCTCGGCGCAGTTGGTCATGCGCTCGTGCTCTTCGAGGCTCTGCTCGGGCGTCGTGATGGACACGAGCTCGACCTTCGAGAACTGGTGCTGGCGGATCATGCCGCGCGTATCCTTGCCGGCGGCGCCCGCCTCCGAACGGAAACACGGCGTCCAGGCGGTCATGCGCATGGGAAGCTGGGCATCGTCCAAGATCTGATCGCGCACGACGTTGGTGAGCGAGACCTCCGCGGTCGGGATCAGCCAATAGCCGTTCGTGGTCTGGAACAAGTCCTCGGCGAACTTGGGCAGGTTGCCCGTGCCATAGGCGGCATGATCCTTCACCAGCAGCGGCGGGTTCATCTCGGTGTAGCCGAAGTACGTCGTGTGTAGATCGAGCATGAAGGAGCCGATGGCGCGATCGAGACGCGACAGCGCGCCTTTCAAGAGCACGAAGCGCGTTCCGGAAATCCTGCCGGCGGTCTCGAAGTCCATGAGGCCCAGCGCTTCCCCAAGCTCGAAGTGCTGTTTCGGCGCGAAGTCGAACTTCTTCGGCGTACCGACGCGGCGGACTTCCTTGTTGCCCTTCTCGTCGGTACCGACCGGGACATCATCGCGCGGCAAGTTTGGAATGACGGCAAGGGCGTCGTTCAGCACCGCGTCGAGACGGCGCTCCTCTTCCTCACCCTTGGCGATGACGTCCTTCAGCTCCGCGACCTCGGCCATGAGCTTCGAAGCGGCGGCTTCGTCCTTCGACGCCTTCGCCTTGCCGATATCCTTCGAGGCCGCGTTGCGGCGGGCCTGGGCATCCTGCAGCTTGACGAGGTTGGCGCGGCGCTCCTCGTCGATCTTGATCAGTGCGGCCGATTGCGCTGCGAGCCCGCGATTGGCGAGGCCGGCATCGAAGGCGGCGGCGTTATCTCTGATCCATTTGATGTCGAACACGGGTTCGATCCCCTCGCGGTTGGGATTGGCTTTGCCCGTCCGTATAGGCCGCTATGAGCCGCCGGTCCAGGCGACGTCGCCCGGAAAAGGTCAGGTCGAGGACTGGTCGGCAGCTTTCGCGGCTTCCTGCTTCTCGACCCAGGCGACGGCGAGAATGGAAAACTCGTAAAGCAGGACCGTCGGCATCGCCATGATGCACATGCTGAGCGCGTCGGGCGGGGTCAGGATCGCAGCCGCGGCGAAAATGCCGACAATGGCGAAGCGCCGGCCGCTCCGGAGCGACGCCGAGGTCACGATGCCGGCGCGAGCCAGCAGCGTCAGCACCACGGGCAACTGGAACATGATACCGAAGCCGAAGATCAAGGTCATGATCAGCGACAGGTATTCCGACACCTTCGGCATCAGCTCGATGGTTGCCGGGCCGGAGCTGGCGGATGCCGCCAACCCGATCGAGAACTTGATCAGGATCGGCATGGCCAGGAAATAGACCACCATGGCGCCGAGCACGAAAAAGACCGGCGTGGCGATCAGATACGGCAGGAAGGCGCGGCGCTCGTTCTTGTAAAGCCCGGGCGCCACGAACTTGTAGATCTGCACGGCGATGACGGGAAACGACAGGAACGCGGCGCCGAACATTGCGAGCTTCAGCTGCGTGAAGATCTGCTCGAGGAAATGCGTCGCGATGAGGCGCACGTGGTCCGAGCCCGAGGCCCAGACGTAAGGCCAGACCAGCACGTCGTAGATGTGCCGGGCGATGGTGAAGCAGAGAATGAACGTGACGAAGAACGCCGCGGCCGCATAGATGAGCCGCTGCCGCAGCTCAATCAGATGATCCAACAACGGGGCTTTCGACGCGTCGATGTCGTCCTGGCCGGGGCGCGGAAGGCTCTCCTGCATCAAGAAGTCCCCCCTGCCTTGCTTTCCGCGGGAACCGGCTCGGGCTTCGGCGCCTCGGCCGGCGAGGCAAGCGGAAACGAGATCGGTTTGGGCTCGGGTTGCTGATCAGCCTGCGGCTCTTGCGCAGGCGATTGAGGCTCGGGGGCAGTTTCTGCTTTCGTAGCCTCGACAGCTTCCGGTGCCGCCAGATCCGCTGGAGGTTCGGGAGCCTTAGGAGTTGGTGGTTTCGCAGGTTCGGTCGACATGCCCGCCGAAGTCTGGCGCTGCACGTCCCGGAAGGACTCGCTCATGCCCTGGCGGAATTCTTCGACGTTCTTCTTGACCTCTTCGAGCTCCGCCTCGCGCATGGCTTCGTCGAATATGCGGCGGAACTCATTGGCCTGACGGCGGACAACGCCGGCATAGCGGCCGAGCGTGCCGAGGAATTTGGGAAGCTCTTTCGGCCCCACGAAAATGAGCGTCACCACGCCCAAGATGAGAAGCTCGCTCCAACTGATGTCGAACATCACTCAGTTCCAGATGCAGAGCCGGGATCGAGACGCCCTGTCCGCGTAGCAATTGCGCGCTCAAGCCGGTGCTCTACGCCAAGCGATGACGTGGTGGTCTCGAGCGCAGCCAAAGCTCAGCCCGCTTTGGACTTGTCACGCTCCGCCGCGGTCTGGCCGCTCGCAAGGTCGATGGTCTTCTGATCGCGAACCACCTCGGGTTCGTCCTCAGCCATGCCCTTCTTGAAGCTCTTGATCCCGCGCGCAACGTCGCCCATGAGATCGGAAATCTTGTTGCGGCCAAACAGCAGGACGACCACCACGAGCAACAGCAGCAGATGGGTGGCACTAAAACCCATGGACTAAGGCCTCCATTGGCAAACGTCGGCAAGACCGAGCGCCGCCTTCCTAAATTTGCCCGTACTATCGCAGAAACGGTATCCACCCGCAAGGGCGGCTCCCCGAGCCCGATCCATACTTAGGCGGTTGATTTAACTAAACTTTCAGAGCCGTTAGCAGGGAAGATAAGCACCTGAGCACGGTCGATCCCTACCCTTACTTCCGTCCCTTTCGAGACGCCATGATTTAGGTCAGCTCGCACGTGAAGTGGCGCTTCGAAACCTTCGACCGCCACCTCAACGCGTACAGCGTCGCCCAGAAACTTAATGTGCTGAACGCGTCCTGCAAGGCCCTCCCCTCCCCTGCCGTTGACGGGGCTCAGAGTCGTGCCGCGCTCGCGGATGCAGAGTGTCGCCTGCGTGCCGTCGGCAAGACCCGGCGCCGGCATGCGTCCGAGGGGCGTTTCGATCTCGCCGCCGGTAACGCGGCAGGCGACCTCGTTTATCTCGGAGAACAGCCGCGCAACGAACAGCGCCGCGGGGTGGTGATAGAGCTCCTCCGCCTTGCCGACCTGGACCAAGCGGCCGGCCTTCATGACCGCGATGCGGTCGCCCAGGCGCATGGCTTCCTCTGAGTGATGCGTGACGATCATCGAGGTTGCGCGCGTCTCACGCAGAAGAGCCAGGGTCTCCTCCTGCATGCTGTCGCGAAGCTGCACGTCGAGACCGGAGAACGGCTCGTCCATCAGCATCACAGAAGGGCGGGGTACGATGGCGCGAGCCAAGGCCACACGCTGCTGCTGTCCACCCGAGAGAATGTGCGGGTAATCGTCTGCATAACGTTCGAGGCCGACACGTGCCAGAATGGCGAGCGCTTCGCGGCGCGACTCCTCGCGCGGCAGCGACTTCAACCCGAAGGCCACGTTGTCGATGATGGTGAGGTGCGGGAACAGCGCGAAATCCTGGAACATCAAGCCGACGCCGCGCTGCTCTGGGGGCACGAAACGGTTCGGCCCCGCTACTTCAACATCGCTGATGAGGATGCGTCCCGCCGACGGCTTCTCGATGCCGGCCGCCAAGCGCAGAAGCGTCGTTTTTCCGCAACCCGAGGGACCGAGAAGGCAGACCACCTCACCAGGCGCGATCGCGAGCGACACGCCGGCAAGCGCGTCGGTTTCGCCGTAGCGACGCTCTACATCTTCGAACACGAGGCTCGCAGCGAATGTGGCGCCGGCTCTGCGTCTCGCTGATCCCGCATTGTCGGGGTGCAGCGAGGTTCCGGCGACGATGGGGCCGGACAGCTGGCGATCCGCTGACTTCGAGAACCAATGCTTCACACGCTTGAACCTAATGGGGGCATTGCACTTGCAGGCCGTTCAGACAGGTGTCCGATCGGTGGGTTGCAACCCGATCGCGGCCCAGTGCCGGGAAATCAGGTCCCGGTCTCGTCTGGATTATCGCCCCCGCCGCTTTCCGGCAAGTCGGAGTCAGAATTAGCCTCAATGCCCTCGTCGTCCGAGGTGTCCTCTTCCTCGTCCGTTTCCTCTTCCTCGTCGTCGCCAGCCTCGAGCGGCAGCTCATCGGGCATCAAGGCCGCGACGCTCATGGGATCGGGCACGGTGAAGCCAGGCGGCAGCGTGCCATCCAATAGGCCCGCGGCCTTGAGGTCGGCGAGGCCCGGGAGATCCTTGACCGTATCGAGGCCGAAGTGGCCGAGGAAGCTTTCGGTGGTTCCGTACGTGATGGGCTTGCCGGGTGCACGGCGACGACCGCGGGGGCGGATCCAGCCAGCTTCCATAAGAATATCGAGCGTGCCAGCAGAGGTCGTCACGCCTCGGATGTCCTCGATCTCGGCGCGCGTCACCGGCTGGTGATAGGCGATGATGGCCATGGTCTCGAGCGCGGCCTTCGACAGGCGCCGCTCCTCGACGGCGTGCTTCTCCAGCAAATACGAGAGATCGGCCGCCGTTCGGAAGGCCCACTTGCCCGCCGTGCGCACGAGGTTGACGCCACGCGCCGCGTAGCTCTTCTGCAGCTCAGCCATCAAAGTTGAGATCGCCTCGCCTGGGCCAATGTGGCTCGCAAGCCTTTCCTCGTCGAGCGGCTCCGACGCGGCGAAGAGGAGAGCTTCGAGAATGCGCAGCTTCTCGCGCCTCTCGGCCGTCTGCGTGGCAACGTCGGGCGTGGCCTCAGCAGGGCCGGTCTCGGACAATGCGCGCGCAAGTTCGACCGCCTCGGCAGCCTCGGGCTCGTCGCGGCGCGAATCCTCGATATCGTCGTTACGCGACACGAGCGTCAGCCTCGGAGGCGTCATCATCGCTTCACCTGACCTCTACGAGCTTACGTGTCATAGTTTCGAACCATGATTCACGCACCAGATTGATCGGATCTGACGCGATCATGGTCCATGGGCCTCGTTACTCAAAAGCTGCCACTCGGCGCCAGCCTCACACCTGCGCATGTAGATGGGCGCGAACGGCGCTTCCTGCTTGAGCTCGATCATGCCTTCGCGCGCCATCTCGAGCGTGGCGCCGAACGAGCTTGCAAGGACGGTGCGGTCTTCCTCGACGGCAGCGAGATAGGTCTTCATGTAGTCCTCCAGGACCACCCAATCTCCAACGCTTTCGCCGACAAGTTGTTCAAGACGCACGCGCGCCTGCTTGATGGACCAGACCTTTCGCGCCTTGACGATGTGGCTCACCTTGACGGTGCGGCGGCGAAGCTCGGCATAGGCCTTGAGCAGGTCCACGATCTCGGCAGTCCATTCCGTCTCGCGGATGGACTTCGTGCCCTCGGGCATGCCGCGCGGAAACACATCGCGGCCGAGACGCTTTCTCGTCATCAGCTCGCCCATGGCGCGGCGCATGGCGTCCAGGCGCATGAGACGGAAGGCGAGACGCTGCGCCATTTCTTCGGCGGTGGGCTCGTCGCCGTGCTTCTCCTCGCGCGGCAAGAGCAGGCGCGATTTCAGATAGGCGAGCCAGGCCGCCATGACGAGATAATCGGCGGCGATCTCGATCTTCAGGCGCTGCGCTTCGGAGATGTAATGGATGTATTGCTCGACGAGGGCGAGAACCGAGATCTTGGCGATGTCGACCTTGTGCGTGCGGGCGAGCGCGAGAAGGAGATCGAGCGGGCCCTCGAAGCCGCCGACATCGACGATAAGGGCTTCGGATGCAGCGGGCGCAAGCTCAGCGTCGGGGGCTTCCCAAGCCTCCGTGCCAACGTCCACTCCTGAGGTCGTCTCGTCCATCGTATCCGGATGTAGGGAGCCTGCGGCCCCATCGAAACCATCTAATCGGTTTCGCAGATTACACTGATTCAGCGGACGGCGCGTCTATCGCCAATGCCGCGGCTATCAGGGCCTCAGCCCTCAACGAATCGAATGGTTTACGGGCCTTAAGTACATCCAGGGCGCGATTGAATCGGCTTAGCGCCGCGCCGGCAAGCTCGGGGGCCTCGGCGGCCACGGCACTCATTTCAGACAACGATCCGTTGCAATGAAGTGCCACATCCGAGCCGGCGCGGAGAACCGCCCGGGTGCGCTCATCGAAGGAACCCGAGAGCGCTTTCATGCTGAGGTCGTCGCTCATCAGGAAGCCGTCGAAGCCGATCTCGCCACGGATGACGTCGCGCGTGACGATCTCGGAGGTGCTGGCGGGATTGGCGGGATCCAGGCTGGAGAACACCACGTGCGCTGTCATAGCCACCGGCATGTCGGCCAATGCCTTGAACGCCTTGAAGTCGGTCGCCGACAGTTCCTCACGGCTCGTTTCCACGACCGGCAAATCCAGATGGCTGTCGGCCGTGGCGCGGCCATGCCCGGGGATATGCTTGATCACTGGGAGAACGCCGCCCGCCATGAATCCTTCGGCCACGGCGCGGCCAAGAGCTGCGATTTGCACGGGCTCGGCGCCATAGGCGCGGTCGCCGATGATGTCGTGGGCGCCGGGAACGGGAACATCGAGCACCGGCGCGCAATCGGTGTTGATGCCGAGAGCAAGGAGATCCTCGGCGACGAGCCGCGCGGCGAGGAAGGCCGCTTCGAGCCCGCGCTCTTCGTCCTGCTCGTAAAGGCGGGCATAGGCAGCGGCGGGAGGCAGCGCCCGCCCGAGCGGGGGACGGAGCCGCTGCACGCGGCCGCCTTCCTGATCGATGAGCACGAGAAGATCGTTGGATCCCACTGCAGCGCGCACGTCTCCGACGAGGCGGCGGATCTGGTCGTGGGAAATGCAGTTGCGCCCGAACAGGATGAAGCCGCACGGCCGCGCTGATCGCAGGAACGCGGCCTCGTCAGGCGTCAGCGTCGCGCCGGAGACGCCAGTAATGAAGGCTGTAGGCATTCTTTGAGCTAATGCATCATTGGGGGCGGCGGCGCATCAATAGGCCGTTACCCAGCAATTGCTGTAGCCCTGGCCCTTGAGCTCGCTGCAAAGCTGGCTGGCGGAATCGCGCGATCCCGGCGGGCCGACGAGCAGCCGATGGTAAGTCCCCTTCTCGCCCAGGTTTGCTTCCTGAACGTCAGGCGTCTTGTTCTGCAGGATGGAGCCGTACTTCTGCTGCATATCGGCGAACTGCTTCAGAGCGTCGATGCGGCTCGATGCCGAAGCCGGAACAGAGGCGATGACTGCGACGTATCCGGCGCCGGTCGGCGTTGGGCCAGCCACGCCCGATGGGGCGAGAGCCGCAGTTTTCTTAACAGGAGCCTTCTTGGCAGGCGGCGCCGGGTCGGCGTCGGCCAAGCCTCCGTCGCTGCCCGAGTCCGTCATCGAGGTCGGCGTGGCGGCAGCGATCACCTTCGGCTTCACCGGAGCGGCCGGCGCGGCAGCGGGCGGCGAAACGACGAGCGGACGGGCTGGCTGCTGCTCCGCAACCGTGGCGGTTCTCGGCTGCTGCTGCGGCTGGGGCCGCGGTCCACCAAAGCCGTCGATCACCGTCAGACCAGGCACGGCAACCGTCGCTCGCTGAGGCGACGGTCCCGGATTGTCCGACGGGGCGGGCGGGGGCTGGATCGAGCCATCGCGGCCAACTACGAGAACCGGCACCTTACGGGCGCCGCTGCTGTCCGGTTCCGAAGCCGGCGTCGTCGACGACGTCTCCGTGTTCGAGGCTGACCCCTCGGCGAGGCGGCCCATGACCTTGCTATCGGTGTGAGCGAACTGCTTTCCACCCGGATCCGACGGCTTCACCTTCACGGGACCATCGGCGCTCTTCACGACCGGCGGTGCGCCGCTCGGAGAACCGCCGACCAGGGAGCTGTAGGCATAAGCCAAGCCACCACCGAGCATCACGGTGCTGGCGAGCAGGACACCGATCTTCTTCCAGCCGCGACGCTGCGGCTCGGCCTCGTACTCTTCCTCGTCGTCGGCATAGGTCTGATCGAAAGAGCCTTGAGCCTGCGGCTGGACCTGATGTCCGTAGTTCGCAGCGCCGTCGTAGCCCTGCTCTGCGCCGAGATGACCGTAATGGTCCTGGCCGACCCAGTGCGACGTGCCGGCCGGCGCGGCGGTGCGGGGCGACTGCTGCTGGTAGGCAGCGTCGTAGCCGCCCTGATAATTGTGCGCGTCGGCATGTGGCTGGGTCGCGGACCAGTTGTCGAAACCGCTGGCGTCGAAGCCCGTGCCGCGTTGAGCGTAGGCCGCGTCGGCTGGCGGCGCAGGATAGGACGTTGCCGCGCCGAAGGAAGTCTGCTGGGCGGGCTGAGGGGAATACGACTGCGCAGGCTGCGCATATGACTCGAACGGCGAAGGCTCTCGCGCGGCAGTGCGCGGCTGATAGGTAGAGAGAGCAGGCTGCTGTTGCGGCAGCGCGTACTGTCCGCTGGCGAACGGGTCCGGCTGCTGCTGATACTGATAATCCTGACGCGGCGGCTGCGTCGGCGGATCGGCGCGCAAGGCGGCGAAGGCATCAAGCGCAGATGCGGGATCGTTGCCGAAAGCACCTGGCTGGCTGTAGCCGGGCTGGTTGTAACCGGCCTGGTCGAAGGCCGATGACTGCTGCGGATATCCAGCCTGCGGCTGCGGTTGACCGAATGTCGGCTGAGCGGGGCGGCTGCCGAACGCCTGCTGAAGCGGCGGCGACTGAGCTGGTCTCTGAGCGCCGCGACCGGCGGTGTTCTGCGCGCCCCAGGCTTGCTGATCGTGGTCCAACGGCGAAGGCTGGCCTTGCCCAAGCGGCTGTCGCGCCGGAGCTTGCGCCTGAGGATTATTGAACCGTGACATCAATCGAATCCCCTCGTCGCACTGATCCCACCGTGAGAGATTGTCACCGTGGCTCGATCCCCGCAACGCTTAAAGAAACTCGTGCTCGGGTCGTCAAGGTCCACACCTCAGCCCTCGGACCTACTATCGAATCAGGACTCTAACGCATCGACTCCGGCGCGCCGACACCGAGAACCGTAAGTCCTGAGGATAACACCCCCTGCACGGCCGCAACGAGCGCGCAGCGGGCTGCGGTCAGGTTGCGATCATCGGCCTGTATGACCCGTAATTGTGGCAAATCATTGCCACGAGTCCAAAGCGCGTGAAAAGCGGAAGCTAAATCATACAGATAGAAAGCGAGCCGGTGCGGCTCGTGGGCAAGCGCTGCGCCAGTGATAAGTGCCGGGAATTGCGCCATGCGCCGGATCAGATCTAGCTCGCCCTGATCCGTAAGCGGAGCGAGACCGACGAAGGTTAACGAGGGACGGTCGATCTCGAGGTCGGGGAAGGCCTCCTTGGCATTACGCAGCACAGACGCGGCACGGGCGTGCGCGTACTGAACATAGAATACCGGATTGTCCTTGGACTGCTCCGTCACCTTGGCGAAGTCGAAGTCGAGCTCCTTCAGCTCCTCGCGATAGAGCATCATGAAGCGAACGGGGTCGCGGCCGACCTCGTCCACCACGTCGCGCAAGGTCACGAACGTGCCGGCGCGCTTCGACATCTTGAAGGGCTCGCCGTTCTTGAACAGCTTCACGAGGTTCACGACCTTGATGTCGAGATCGGCTGTGCCGCCGGTCGTATGCCAATGCTTGAGCTTGCCTTTTGCGTCGCGCTCGACCTGGCCGCCGGTGAAGGCCGCAACGGTCGCGAGCATGCGCGGGATGTAGCCGATGTGATCGGCTCCGAAGACATTGATCAGATGTCTGAAACCGCGCTTCAGCTTGTCATAGTGGTAGGCGACGTCGCCGGCGAAATAGGTGTAGCTGCCGTCCGACTTCATGAGGGCGCGGTCGGCCTCGTCGCCATACTCGGTCGACTTGAAGAGGGTCTGCTCGCGATCCTCCCACTCCTCGTCGTCGTGGCCTTTGGGTCTTTCGAGCCGGCCTTCATAGATGAGGCCCTTCGTGCGCAGGTCCGCGACAGCCGCCTTGACCTTGTCGCCGTCGCCCTTGGTGAGCGAGGCTTCGGAAAAGAAGACATCGTGGCGGATGTTGAGGGCTGCGAGATCGTCCCGGATCATTACCATGTTGGCTGCAATGGCGCGCTCGCGCACGAGCGGCAGCCATTCGCTTTCCGGCATTTCCAGAAGCTTCTTGCCGAAATCCTTGGCGAGCGCTTCACCGACCGGCTTCAGGTAGTCACCCGGATAGAGCCCCTCCGGGATCTCGATTTTTTCGCCCAGGGCCTCGCGATAGCGGAGGTGAACGGAGCGCGCGAGGACATCCACCTGCCCACCCGCGTCGTTGATGTAGTACTCGCGCGTGACGTCGAAACCGGCGAAGGCCAAGAGGTTGGCAAGCGCATCGCCGAACACGGCGCCACGGCAGTGGCCGACGTGCATGGGGCCAGTAGGATTGGCGGAGACATACTCGACGTTGGTGCGCTCGTGCGCGCCGACGTTGGAGCGGCCGAAGTCGTTGCCGGCCTTCAGCACGGCGGTGACCACCGCGTGCCAGAATTCGGGGCGCATTCTGAGATTGATGAAGCCAGGTCCCGCGATCTCGACGCTTGCGATGTCGGGATCGCTTTTGAGCCGTCCCTCGAGAAGGACCGCAATATCGCGCGGCTTCATCTTGGCCTGCTTCGCCAGCACCATGGCGGCGTTACAGGCGAGATCGCCGTGGCTCGGGTCGCGCGGCGTCTCGATGGCAACGGCCGATACGTCGAGACCCGACGGCAACGCGCCCTCGTTCTGCAAAGCCTCGAGCGCCGCCAACACGCGCGCTTCGACCTCGGCGAACACGTTCATTTCTCACCATCCCAGGAGTGTCGGCCCCTGCCCTCAACTGTTCCGGGCCGGAGCGTGCAATATCGATGGCCCGGCTATCGCAATTCCGGGGTGGCGTCAAACAGGCGCCCGTGCTCGGCTATGGCATAGCGATCGGTCATGCCGGCTACGAAATCGCCGATGGTGCGCGCGCGCTTTCGGTCGCCGGCCTCCTGCGCGGCAGCCTGCCAAGCCTGCGGCATGGTGGCTGGGTCGGCAAGGTATCTGGTAAACAACGCTTCGACGATAGCCTCGGCGTCTCCCATCACGTGCATGACACGCGGGCTGCGGTAGACGCGGTCCATGAGGAATGCCCTGAGCCCGGTAATGTCGGCAGCCATCCCGGCGGAGAAGGCGGCGGTGGCCTCGGGGGCGGCGCGAATGTCGTCCGGTGACGACGGCGCCAGCTTGGCGAGGCGCCGCCTCGTCTCCTCGACGAGGTCGCGGATCATGATCGTGATCATGCGGCGGCTAACCTCGTAGGCGGCGCGGGCCGCATCTCCCATTCGTACGCCCTTCAGCAGGTCGGCCATGATCGCGCCGGCCAGAGGCGCCGAGACGAGATCGCCGAGCGAGAGGATCTCCGCCCGGAGCGCGTCGTCGATATCGTGACTGAGGTAGGCGATGTCGTCCGATAACGCGGCGACCTGCGCTTCCGCAGAGGCCCAGCGATCGGGCATGAGGCTCTGCCATTGCTCGAACTTGGCCGTGACCTTGCGAATGGGATTGTCGGACGATGGCGAGAGCGGGCCGTTGTGCTTCGCGAGGCCCTCGATGGTCTCCCAGGTGAGATTGAGCCCGTCGAAGGCGAGATACTTGCGCTCGAGCCCCATGACCACGCGCAGGCTCTGGGCGTTGTGATCGAAGCCGCCAAAGGTCTCCATGACGCGATCGAGCGCGCGCTCGCCGGCATGACCGAAGGGCGGATGGCCAAGGTCGTGGGCCAGCGCCAGCGCTTCAGCCAGATCCTCGTCGAGACGCAACTGCCGCGACACGGTGCGGGCGATCTGGGCCACCTCCAGGCTGTGCGTCAGGCGCGTCCGGTAATGATCGCCCTCGTGGTAGACGAACACCTGCGTCTTGTGAATCAGGCGGCGGAAGGCGGTCGAGTGCAACACGCGGTCGCGATCGCGCTGAAAAGGGCTCCGGGTCGGACAAGGCGGCTCAGCATGAAACCGCCCGCGCGAAGGGATGGCGCCCGCGGCATAGGCCGCCGGCGCGCGTTCCCCAGGTTGCAGCGCCTCGCCGTAGGAGGCGTCGGCAGATTCGAGCGCGGACCTCAGTTTTTCCATTGCTTTTCAGGACCCTTCCGCAGCGTCGCAGCTATTTGACAGCGCCGCTGCTATACCTATGTTTCCTGACAGTGTTCGCGTCGAGCCGCAACCGGCGGCCGAAGCGCAAAGGATGGCCTTATGACGACTAGCACCGTTACGCTGACCGAACGCGCCGCGGAGCGCATTGCAGAGATCGTATCCGGCGAAGACGCTCCGTCCATGCTCCGTGTTTCGGTCGAGGGTGGCGGCTGCTCGGGCTTCCAATACCGCTTCGACCTGGTGGGCGAGGCAGCGCAAGACGATGTCGTCATCGAACGCAAGGCTGCCAAGGTCCTGATCGATCCCGTGTCGCTCGAGTATCTCGCCGGTTCCGAGATCGACTTCGTCGACGACCTCATCGGCGCTTCGTTCAAGATCCAGAACCCAAATGCGACCTCGTCGTGTGGGTGCGGCACGAGCTTCGCCCTCTAGGCCATGAAAATCACCACCTGGAATATCAATGGCGTCAAGGCGCGCATCGAGAGCGCTGCCGCTTACATCAAAGAAGCGCAGCCGGACGTCCTGTGCCTGCAGGAGATCAAGAGCGTCGACGAAGGCTTTCCTGCGCACGTTTTCCAGGATCTTGGATACTCGGTCGCGACGCACGGCCAGAAGGGCTTCAATGGCGTCGCGCTGTTGTCGAAGACGCACCTCGAAGACGTGGTGCGCGGCCTTCCGGGCGACGAGAGCGATGTGCAATCGCGCTATATCGAGGCGACGGTCGCGGTCGGCAACGGCGCGGTTCGCGTGGCCTCGATCTATCTGCCGAACGGTAATCCGCTCGGCAGCGAGAAGTTCGGTTACAAGCTCGGGTGGATGACGCGGCTCGAGCGGCACGCGCGGAGCCTGCTCGAAACAGAGATGCCCGTGGTGCTGGCGGGGGATTTCAACGTCATTCCGGAACCGAAGGATGCACGCCGCCCGGAGAACTGGCGCAACGACGCGCTGTTCCAGCCTGAAAGCCGCTCAGCATGGCGGCGGCTCTGCAATCTTGGACTAACGGATGCGACCCGCGTTTGCCATCCCGGACCCGGCGTCTACACGTTCTGGGACTATCAGGCCGGTGCCTGGCAGAAGGACGACGGCATCCGCATCGATCATCTCCTGCTTTCGCCGCAGGCGATGGATCTTCTCAAGGCGACGAACATCGACAAGTTCACGCGCGGATGGGAGAAGCCCTCCGATCACGTGCCGGTGTGGGTCGAGCTCGGTCTCAACTAATCAGACAATCTGGAAACTGAAGGCGTCGGCCCGGTTCGTAACCGGGCCGCTATCCTTATCAACGCGCGGGCGGAACGGCCGGAAGCGTCGTATCGACCTCGCGCATCACCGGGCCGCCCAGGTTGTTCGGACCCGAGGCTGCGCCATAGGTGAAGCCTCGAACTTCAGGCGAGCGCGCAATCGGCGCCGTGGCGGCCGGCGTTTCGAGGGCCGACTTACTCCCGGCGGCGACCTCGCTGCGCCGGCCCGAAATCGGGGACACAGCCTCGCCGTTCTGGCAGGTGCGGATCGGACCGGCCGCGAGCTGCCCGAGGCCGCTACGGTCGCGCGAATCCGTGGGCTTCCTGCCATAGCGGTCACCCCACTGGGCAACGAGACCCGTCGCCTGCTTGCGGATGCCCTCGCCCGAGCCGCAGAAGATGTTCTGATAGATGTCCTCGATCCACAGACGCTCCTGGGGCGGTGCGTTCTCGACAGCGATCGAGATCAGCGCCAATGCGCGTGATGGATCGGCCTCGACGTGCTTGCCGCGCCAGAGGAGGTCGGCGAAGAACGCCTGCGCGCCCGCGTGTCCGTTCTGGCTCAGGATCGAGAGCCAGTGGCGTCCGAGCGGAACGTTGGTCTCGATGCCCTCGCCCTTGAGCTGCAGCTTGGCGAGCTCGTACTGGGCGTCCTCGTCGTTGAACGTGGTCGAGGCGTTCTTGAGATAGAACACGGCGCGTTCGGGATCGGCCTTCAGACCGATCTCGGGCAGCCCGCGGCGCACGTAGCCTGCGAGCGCGGTCAGCGACTTGCCAACGTAGGGCGCGCGTGGATCGTCATCGGGATCGGCATCGATGTGCTCGTCCACGATGCGCTCGAAGAGCTGATAAGCCTTGGCGTGATCGGTGTAAGCGCCGGTGTTATCGGAATAGATGCGAGCGAGGTAATAGGTGCCCATGAATTCATTGTGGTCGGCCGCGTACTCGAGCGCCGGAATTGCGATCTCGTAGTAACCGCCCTGATAGGCACTCACACCCTGCTTGAGAGCCTCACGCGCCGAGCTGAACGGGGGCGTATCCGCCACCGCGAGCGCGGGCGTGAACAAAATCAACATTGCACAAAGGATCAGCTTATATGTCCGCATAGCAAACAACTTCCGCCTTCCCGCCTGGATGTGTCACGGCACCAAACCGAGCCGGACCAACCTGATCTGCAAATTTTCTAATTGCACCGCTGGTGTAGGCATTAGGCGGGCATTTCCACTCAGCCCGCCGACGTTCGAGCTCCGCCTGATCGACTTCGAGATCAAGCGTGCCCGTCGTGGAATCGATCGAGATAATGTCTCCGTCCTTGATCAGCCCGATGGGGCCGCCGACAGCCGCTTCCGGACCGACGTGACCGATGCAGAGGCCGCGTGTCGCGCCGGAGAAACGCCCGTCGGTGATGAGCGCGACCTTGTCGCCTGCACCTTGCCCGTAGAGCGCAGCCGTCGTGGACAGCATCTCGCGCATACCCGGACCGCCCTTGGGGCCCTCGTAGCGGATCACCAGGACTTCTCCGTCCTTGTAATCGCGAGCATCAACAGCGCGGAACGCGTCCTCTTCGCAATCGAAGCAGCGCGCAGGTCCGCGGAAGTTCAACATCTTGAGGCCGGCGACCTTTACGATCGCGCCCTCGGGCGCAAGCGTGCCCTTGAGGCCCACGACGCCGCCCGTCGGGCTGATCGGCGTCGAGACCGGATAGACGACTTTCTGCTCGGTGTTGAACTTAACGCTCTCAAGATTCTCGGCCATCGTCTTGCCGGTCACCGTCAAGCAGTCGCCGTGCAACACCCCGCCTTCGAGCAACGCCTTCAAGATCTGCGGCACGCCGCCGATCTCATGCACGTCGGTCGCGACATACTTTCCGCCAGGCTTCAAGTCGGCGATGTAAGGCGTCTTCTTGAAGATCTCGGCCACATCGAAAAGATCGAAATCGATGCCGCACTCATGCGCCATCGCCGGAAGGTGCAGCGCCGCGTTCGTCGATCCGCCCGTCGCGGCGACTACGATTGCAGCGTTCTCGAAGGCTTTCCGCGTGCAGATGTCGCGCGGACGGATCCCGAGCGCGATGAGTTTCATCACCGCTTCGCCGCTCACGCGCGCATACTGATCGCGGCTTTCATAGGGTGCAGGTGTTCCGGCAGAGCCCGGCAGAGCGAGGCCGATAGCTTCCGAAACGCACGCCATCGTGTTGGCAGTGAACTGCGCCCCGCAGGCTCCCGCGCTCGGGCACGCCACGCACTCGAGCTCGTGCAGCTCGGCATCGCTCATACGCCCGACCGAATGCATGCCGACGCCTTCGAACACATCCTGGACGGTGACGTCGTGACCTTTGTATTTGCCAGGCAAAATTGAGCCGCCGTACATGAAGACGGAGGGAACGTTCAAGCGCAGCATGGCCATCATCGTACCGGGCAGGCTCTTGTCGCAGCCAGCAATTCCGACGATGGCGTCGTAGCTGTGGCCGCGCATGGTGAGCTCGATGCTGTCGGCGATGACCTCGCGCGAGACGAGCGACGACTTCATGCCCTGGTGGCCCATGGCGATGCCGTCGGTAACGGTGATGGTGCAGAACTCACGCGGCGTGCCGCCGGCATCCCTTACGCCGGCCTTGGCCGACTGCGCCTGACGCTGCAGCGCGATGTTGCATGGCGCGGCCTCATTCCAGCACGACACGACGCCGACGAAGGGGCGGTGGATCTCTTCTTCGGTGAGACCCATGGCATAATAATAGGAGCGATGCGGCGCGCGGGTGGGGCCCTCGGTCACGTGCCGGCTCGGCAGCTTTGACTTGTCGAACGTCTTCGCGTCCATTGACCCAATCCGCCTGCGTATTCTTATTCTTTGTTGTTTGTCTCGGGTCCGCCATAACGGCGCGACCCGATCACCTGTCGCAAAAGCCTGTCGCCCGTGATTGACGGGAAGAGCAAAAAGGTGCTCTCGCCCGTGCCACGATTTTCTCAGCGGCGGCTGCTTAGTCATTCGGACGATGCCAGAATATGGCAACGCTAATCCCGGCAACCAAGTCCTGCACCTTGATCGCGTCGGGAACCGAACCGAAGCCCCCGCAGCTTCCGTTCCTCGGTATTTGTCGTCGCCATTCTTTGTGGCTCAAAAGAGGCATCGACCCTCACAGTTCGTGACTTGGGTGCAACAGACGGTAACGACGGCAGCCGATTTGAAGCGGTTATGGTTAAGCGTTGCCTCGGGATCACAGTTAACGGCCGGGTACCCGCTTGGCGGATCCCACTTTTTCGACTTTCGATATTCGGAGCCGTTCCCTCGGCATGATTACGATTTTGCACGAGAAGCTGGCCGATACTGGGCGCGCGTTGGGCGTGTATTGGGCGCTTCTTCGACTTCTTCTAAGCAAAGCACGGGGCGCAGGCGGGCTAGGCCGGGTGGGCCATCAGTTTCGCGCGAGACAGCCTCGCGTCATCTCTTCATGGTACGGACCAGGCTCGACGTAACTCGCACTCCGGGACATTCCATGGACCTCAGAATCGCGGACCCTGCTCCGCCGACCGCCGCTGGACAGCCGATCAGGATCAGCTGGGCGCATCCGAAGGGCCTCTTCGGCCTGTCGTTCATCAACTTCCTGCTCACGATCGTGACGCTCGGCATCTACGGCTTCTGGGCCAGGACCGAAGTGCGCAAGCGCATCTGGTCAGGCGTGCGCATCGAAGGCGAGCCGCTCCATTACACGGGGACCGGCAAGGAGCTCTTCCTCGGATTCCTCTTCGCGTTCTTCCTCGTGCTCGTCCCCATCATGGTGGTCACGTCGGCCGTATTCATCGCTCTCGGCAAATCGCCGCTCCTCAATCTTTACGTGGCGGTCTTCTACGCCTTCATCTTCTTCCTGGTCGGCGTCGCCATGTACCGCGCCCAGCGCTACCGCCTATCGCGCACGCGCTGGCGCGCCATCCGCGGCGCGCTGGTCGGAAGCGCGACGAACTATGCCTGGACCTATTTCTGGACCGGCCTCGTTTCCCTGCTTACGCTGGGCTGGGCGCTGCCTTGGCGCTCTACAAAGCTGCAGGGGATCATGACGCGCGATACGCGCTTCGGCAGCGAGCCGTTCAAGTTCGATGCCAAGCCCGGTCCGCTCTATTCCCGCTATGCCGTGCTTTGGATCGTGGCCGTTCTCATCTATGCCGCCATGGGCTTCGGCGTCGTCAGCGCGCTTGGCATTTTCAATCCCGACGTCGCAATAGGAGAAGAGGGCTCGCCGCTGCAGTTCGGTCCCGACGGCAGGCCGGTGCCGACCCCGCGCACCATCGCCATCATTTACGGCATCCTGTTCCTGGGCATGATCGCGTTCTCGGTTTTCGCCGCCTGGTATCGCGCCAGCCAGATCCGCCACTTCGTCAACCACACCCACATCGACGGCGCGACGTTCAAAAGCACGCTCTCGACCGCGGGGCTGATCTGGGTCGGAGTTTCCAACGTGTTCATCGTGCTCGGCACGCTCGGCATCCTGGCACCGGTCGCACAGGCGCGCATGGCACGGTATATGGTCACCAATCTGGAAGTGACGGGCACGGTGCGCCTCGACGAAATCACGCAGGCGGCCGAGCAGAACATCCGTTACGGCGAAGGTTTGGCGCAGGCATTCGATGTCGACGGATTCTGACAACAACTCGGCTCACTCGGACGCCGCTTACGGCCGTCTCAGCGACGGCAAGACGGCGGCGGCCAAGGACGTGCAGGTGAGGCTCGGCGTCGCCGGCCTCGACATCCTCGAAGCCAGTGGCGGCATCCCCCGCCACTGGTCGTACGAGAGCCTCGAAACGTCCGAGCCGCTAACGCCCTACGCCATCGACGCGCTGCTCACGAGCACGTTGCAGCCGGGCATGACGCTGTTCGTCGCCGACAGCGATTTCGCGCGTGCGCTCGCCTCGCATGCGCCCCAGCTCACGGCACGCGCCACGCGCTGGCGGCACGCGCGGCCGTGGGTCGTCGCGGCTGGAGCGGCCGTGGTGGCGACCGTCGCACTGTTCGTGCTCGACATCTCGCCGTCGCGAACCGTTGCGAACCTCCTGCCCGACTACGCCCGCAATGCCCTCGGCGCCGAAGCGTTGCGCTCGATGACCGAAGGGCGCCGCACCTGCCACACCGCGGCCGGCGACAAAGCGCTCGACCGGCTGACCAGCCGGCTCGCCGCGACGTCGGACGGCGTCAAGTTCAAGGTCGTCATCGTCGATTGGCCGCTGTTCAACGCGTTCGCGGTGCCGGGCGAGCAGATCGTGCTCACACGTGGTCTCATCGCCAAGGCAGACTCGCCGGACGAGGTCGCGGGCGTCCTAGCGCACGAGATGGGCCATGCCATCGCAAGAGATCCCGAGACGGGTTTCGTGCGTGCCTTGGGACTTTCGGCGGTGGCACAGCTCGTGACCGGAGGCTCGGGCGGGACGCTCGCCAACATCGGCGTGGTGCTGGCACAGCTTTCCTATACGCGCGACGCCGAGCACCAGGCCGACCTGACGGCGATGCGCCTTCTGAAGGAGGCCCGCATCTCGCCTCAAGGTTTCGCCGGCTTCTTCAAGCGCGTGCTCGCCATAGAAGGCCAGGATCCGATGGGTGGCATGCCCGGCATCCTGAGAACGCATCCCGCCACGGAGGAGCGTCAACGTCTGGCGAACTCGCAGCCCCCCTACCCCGCAACGCCGAGCCTTTCGGACGCTGACTGGAAAAGCCTCAAATCGATCTGCGGCGAGGATCCTGCCAAAGGCAAGAAGCCCCGAGATGAGGGCACGATGTCGGGTCAGGACATCTAACGTCTGCCGCCGACGAAACTTGGCCCCAATTCTTTGCGCTATGGGACCTGCGTAGCGCTCAAGGGACATGGCGCCGCGCGAGGTGCGAACCAGATGCGCAGAAGTCTCTACGCCGGCCTTGGCGCCCTTCTCATGGCGATCGCCTACATCGCGACGCCATTCGTTGCAGCCTGGTCGATCCGCGAGGCGATCCAGAACGGCAACTCTGACTATCTCGAGCACAAGATCGACTGGGACAGAGTGCGGGAGACCTTGCGCGAGTCGCTCACCGAGGCCGCGCTCGGACAGCCGGACGGCAACACGACACAGGTTGCAGAGGCCGCGGCGAAGCCCGGCTTCTGGCGGCGCGTCAAGAACAGCCTCAGCCGAAGTGCCGTCAACAATATGGTCGACAGCTACGTGACGCCCGAGGGACTGCCGCAGCTGTTCTCGTATCGCAAAACCTATCGCGACGTGTCGGGCGAGACCGCACGGCTCGAAGCCTTGCCGTGGCACGAGAGGCTCGCGGGCTTCTGGTCGCGCATCAAGCGAGCGGAGTTCAAGTCGCCGGCCGTGTTCGAAATCGAGATGGCTGACCGCAACGACCCAACGCGCCACTATGTGGGTCTTCTCGAGCTCTCCGCCTTCGAGTGGAAGCTCACGGAGCTCAGGGTGCGCGTGGTGCCCGAGACCGAAGCCGCGCTGCCGCTCGTCTCTGATCCGGCCTGATCTCCTGTCCTGCGGATGCATTGCAAAGCAGGAATCCTTTGTTAGGCGCGTTTGCGCCTGATGTTACGCGGACGTGCCGGCCCGTGGGACCGGCGATCGCTTCGTGGGAGCTAACCTCAATGTCCGTTTCAAAATTCGCGCTCGGCGCCGCGACTGCCGTGCTGCTCGCGCTGCCCTCCGCTCCGGCATGGTCGCAGGCGCAGGTCCTGCCTGAAAGCGGGCCGGCGCGCGTTACCGTTCTCTATGACGCGTTCGGCAAGGATCAAAGCCTGCGCAAAGACTGGGGCTACTCGGCGCTGGTCGAGATCGGCGGCAAGCGCATCCTGTTCGACACCGGCAACGATGCCGATGTGTTCGCGGCCAACGCCAAGGCCAAAGGCGTCGACTTCTCGACACTCGACTTCGTCGTGCAGTCACACCGCCACGCCGACCATCTCGCGGGCCTTTCGGAGGTGTTGAAGATCAATCCCAAGGTGAAAATCTATGCGCCGAAGGAAGCCTTCAGCGTCTACGGCTCGTCGCTGCCGAGCGCCTTCTACCGTAAGAAGGAGGGACTGCCGCCAGAGCAGCGCTACTATGACGGCAAGCCGCCGGAGACTTTGAAGTTCGGCACAGTCTGGAACGGCGCAAACGTCGAGAGCATCGACAAGACCACCGAGATCGCGCCCGGCATCTGGCTCATCGCGCTCGTGTCGGATGCGACCGGCACCAAGGAGCTCAAGGAGCTATCGCTCGCGGTCAATACGCCGGAAGGCATCGTGCTCGTCGTCGGCTGCTCGCATCCCGGCATCGAGAAAATCGTCGAGGCCGCCGCCGCCATCAATCCCAAGATCCACTACGTGCTCGGCGGATTCCATCTCGTCACCGCGCCGGACGAAGCCATCGCCAGCGTCACCACATCACTGCGAGACAAGTGGAAGATCGAGAACATTGCGCCGGGCCACTGCACCGGCGAGCCGACGTTCGCGGCGCTGATCGAAGCGTTCGGCGATCGTTACGTCTACGCTGGCGTCGGCACCGAGCACAACGTCGGCAAGTCGAAGCGGGCTGAGACGCGCTCGCTCATTCACAAAGCCTCGTTCTCTGCGGCCACTGCGTCGACAGAGTTGCGCGGCGAAGCGGCGGCACTCACGGGCAGCGACCTCGCCTACTATCGCGCCAGGGCGCAAACGAGCCCTGATGTTCGCGAGCCGCAGATGATGAAATGGCTGCGCGCCTCGTTCCGGCTCCCGGAGCCCGAGGCACGGCCATAACCAGCAATAGCTCTTCCTCTCTCCATCTGTAGACGATGGGGAGAGGAAGGCTTCTAGGTTTCGATACGCTTGAGGGCTGCCTTCAGACGCGCGATGCGATCCGTTCCCTCGGCAACGCGCTCGCGATTGAGCGCCACCACGTGCTCCGGCGACTTGGCGACGTTCGACTCGTTGGCGAGCCAGGCCTCGGCCTTGGTGAGATCGCTCTCGGCCTTGTCGATCTCTTTCGACAGCCGCTTCCTCTCGGCATCCATGTCGATGACCCCTTCGAGCGGAAGGGCGATTGTCGCCTCGCCAATCACGATCAGCGCCGAGCCCTTCGGGGCCGACGGCAGGAACGTGATGTTGTCGAGACGCGCGAGCCGCTTGATCGTCTCGTCATGCGTGCGGGCACGCGCGATGGTGACGTCGTCGGCGCCGGAAATGATCATCGGAATCTTGGCGCCGGCCGGCACGTTCATCTCGGTTCTGACCGAGCGGATATCGGAGACGAGCTTCACGACCCAGCCGATCTCGTCGTCGGCCTTCTTGTCGGCAAGGCCCTCGAGCTTCGGCCAGGTGCTAAGCGTCAGCAGGTTGTAGCGGGCGACACCGTGCTCGACCATGTGCGCCCAGAGCTCTTCCGTGATGAAGGGCATAAACGGGTGCAGCAGCTTCAGGCACTGATCGAGCACCCAGGCTACCGATGTGCGCGTTTCGGTGATCGCCAGCTCGTCGTCGCCGGCCAGGATCGGCTTGATGAGCTCGAGATACCAGTCGCAGAAGACGCCCCAGATGAACTCGTAGACCGTGGTTGCGGCCTCGTTGAACTTGTAGGCCTCGAGAGCCGCGGTAACCTCCGTTGCGGTGCGCTCGGTCTCGCCGACGATCCAGCGGTTTAGCGTCAGCGTCACCGTCTTGGGATCGAAATTCGGATCGCGGACGCACTCGTTCTGCTCGGCGAAGCGCGCGGCGTTCCAGATCTTGGTCGCGAAGTTGCGGTAGCCCTTGATGCGCTCGATGGAGAGCTTGACGTCGGAGCCCTGCGCGGCCATCGCGGCCATGGTGAAGCGCAGCGCATCGGTGCCGAACGGCTCGATGCCCTCCGGGTATTCCTTGCGGATTTCCTTCTCGACGCGGTTGGCCTGCTCCTTGTTGAGACCGGCTGTGCGCTTGGCGATGAGGCCCTGAAGGTCGATGCCGTCGATGATGTCGAGCGGATCGATGACGTTGCCGCGCGTCTTCGACATCTTGTTGCCCTGGGCGTCGCGCACGAGGCCGTGGATGTAGACGTCGTGGAAGGGCACATCCTTCATGAAATGCGTGCCCATCATCATCATGCGGGCGACCCAGAAGAAGATGATGTCGAAGCCGGTGACGAGTGCGCTGGTCGGATAGAAGCGCGCAACTTCTTTCGCGTCGTCGGGCCAGCCAAGCGTCGAGAACGGCCACAGCGCAGACGAGAACCACGTGTCGAGCACGTCCTCGTCACGCGTCAGCAACTCGTCCTTGCCGTAGTGCTTTGCTGCCTCCGCCTTGGCCCCAGCCTCATCGGCGGCGACAAAGACCTTGCCGTCCGGCCCATACCACGCCGGAATCTGATGACCCCACCAGAGCTGACGCGAGATGCACCAGGGCTGGATGTTCTCGAGCCAGCGGTAGTAGTCGTTGGCGAAGCGATCGGGAACGAAGCGTGTCTTGCCGCCTTTGACAGCCGCAAGCGCGGGCTTCGCCAGCTCGCCGGCATTGACGTACCACTGGTCGGTGAGCCACGGCTCGATGGCGACGTTGGACCGGTCGCCATGCGGGACCGCCTGCGTGGTGGGCTCGATCTTCTCGAGCAGGCCCAGCGCTTCGAGATCCGAGACGATGCGCTTTCTGGCTTCGAAACGGTCGAGGCCGCGATAGGCCTCCGGCACCTCGTCGTTGAGCTTGGCGAAGGCGTCGAAGATGTTGATCTTAGGCAGATCGTGGCGGCGGCCGACCTCGAAGTCGTTGAAGTCATGCGCTGGCGTGATCTTGACCGCGCCGGTGCCCTTCTCCGGATCGGAGTATTCGTCGGCGACGATGGGGATCTCGCGCCCCACCAACGGCAGGACGATCTTCTTGCCGACGAGCGCCTGATAACGCTCGTCCTCGGGATGCACGGCGACACCGGTATCGCCGAGCATGGTCTCGGGACGCGTGGTGGCAACGACGATGAACTTCGACGGATCGTCCTTCAGCGGGTAGCGGAAATAATAGAGGTGCCCGTTCGGATCGCGGTCGAGCAACTTCGCCAGCGCCTTGGCGTCGAAGGGCTTCTCGGGATCGCCGGACTTCCACGTGAACGTGCCGCGCTTCTCGACCTGGATGACCTCGAGATCGGATATGGCGGTCTGGAACTTGGGGTCCCAATTGACGAGGCGCTTGTCCTTGTAGATGAGGCCCTGGCGGTGAAGGTCGACGAACACCTTGATGACGGCGCGCGAGAGGCCCTCGTCCATGGTGAAGCGCTCGCGGCTCCAGTCACAGGAGGCGCCCAAACGCTTCAGCTGATTGACGATGGTGGAGCCGCTCTCTGCCTTCCAGGCCCAGACGCGGCGAACGAACTCCTCTCGGCCGAGCGTGCGGCGGTCAGGTTCCTGGCGCTCCATGAGCTGGCGCTCGACAACCATCTGCGTGGCGATGCCGGCGTGGTCTGTTCCGGGCTGCCAGAGCACGTCGCGGCCGCGCATGCGCTCGAAACGGCAGAGCACATCCTGCAGCGTGTTGTTCAGCGCATGGCCCATGTGAAGCGAGCCAGTGACGTTCGGCGGCGGAATGACGATCGAGTAAGGCTGGGCTTCGGCGCGATCCGGGCGTCCGCCCTTGAAGGCTTCGGCCTTGTCCCATTCAGCGGCAATGCGCGGCTCGATCTCGGCGGGCTGATACGTCTTTTCGAGCATGGGTCGCGTTAGCCTTCGGATGCGGAATGGCGGGGCATGACGGCCGTGCAGAGCCGCACAGGGCGTGCGGCTCGTCCATTCACGGGTTTTCGCCCTTCAAAACGGAACAGGCGTCCTACGAAGACGCCCGCGCACTGTCAAATGCCACAGAAGCCGGATTTGGGGAAGTTGGCCCAGGGTCGCGCCGGCCAGGACCAAAGCGGCAGCAAGGGGCCTGGGATCAGGCCCCAGGCGACCTCGGACCCTTCTTGCCGGCGTTTGCGGCCTCGACACGCAGCGCCTTCTCGATGATGCGCGGCATGTTGTCTGCAAGCCATTGCTGCAGCAGGGGCTTCAGCATTTCAGCGACCGCGTCCTCGAGCGTCCGAACGGGCTGGTTCGGATCGTAGCCGCTCGGCGCGGACGCTCGCGGCTGGGCGTTGCTCGAAGGGCGATGGCTCGCCGGCTCGGACACGGGAACGAGAGATCCGGTCGCGTGGATGCCGTAGTGATCGTTGCGCGGCGCTTCCGGCGCGGGACCGGCAGGCGAAGACTGGTGCACCTGGTGCATGGGGTGCGCGGCTGCGGAGGCCGCCAATCCCTGGGCCAGAGCGTCGAGCGCCATCTTGGCCGCGAATGCTGGCGTGTCCGTCATGCGCGGGGCCACCGTATGGGCGCCGTTCATCTTGGGAGCGGAGTAGGAGTCGACAGGGCTCTGGGCGGGCGGCGGCTCCGGCACGAACCTCTCGACGGCGGGCTCAACGAGGACGGACTCGACCGTGATCGGCTCATCGAGATCGGGCTCGTTGTAGAGCTCGGGTGCGCTCACGGCCTCTGCAATTGCGGCTTCGATATCGGCGTCCGAAGGCTCCGCCTCGACGCTCTCGTTTTCGAACTCGACGGTGGTCGCCTCGGGAGCCGGCGTGGACGCATTGGCCGCTGCCGTAATGCTTTCGGCCAGACCAACTGCGAGCGGGCGCGGGGCGGAGATTTCATACGGCTTGGGAGCGGCGTTCGACTCCTCCAGCACGAGCTTCGGCTCTTCAAAAATCGGCGCCGACGGAGCCGGATCGGGCTCGATGGCGCTGAGGCGATCTTCCTCCGAGACAGCGAAAGACGACGGCGCCGCGACGGGACCAGTGTCCGCCTCGTTTTTGGGGGCCTCAGCGGCGGGAGAAGCAAACGGGTCGGCCGGCGCAACGCTGCCCAGCGCGCCGAGGCGCTTCAGCACGCCATCCGAGTGCTTGGACTCGTTCGTTTCGGCGGGAGCGCCCGGAACCTTGGGCATGAATCCGGCAGGCGGATAGAAGCCGCTGCGGCGCATGGGTGGCGCAGTGCGGGGAACCGTGTCGTTGTCCGTAGCCGCCTTGGCGAATGGATCTGGGGTGGCGACGCTTTGCGAGGCGGAATCCTGGGCGGCGGGCGCAGGGGTGCTGTTTCCGTTCAGCGACGCGAACAGCGATGCCGACGAGGGCTTGGACACGCTCGCTCTCGGGATGAAAAGGCCAGGAACGTCGGGCGTGGGGCTGATACTCGGCTTCGGCGCCGCGACACCATTCGCGCCTCCCGCAGGGGGCTCATCGAGAATGTCGGCCAGCTCGTCATCGAAGGAGGACGGGCGCTTCGACGAGAGCCCGTTCGCCGGGGCCGCCGGGACGGCTTTTAGAGCATCCGACAATCTGCCCCGCGAAGGAACAGCATGATCCGAAGGCGCGCCCATGCGCGGCGCCCCGCTCGGGAGCGAGTACACTGACGGCGCGGGCGCGTCCGCGGGAGCCACCTTGCCGGTCTCGCGCTCGTTGGAGATCGTCTGGCGGATCGACGCCAGAATTTCCTCCATACTCGGCTCTCCGGGATTATCCGGTCTATTCATAGCCTTACCCTGGGAAACTGGCGGGCGCGGCCGTCCGGTCCGCACTTGAGCGCATGTGATCCCAATGTCCTATATCGGCCGATGACAGCGTTCAACGCGTCATCGGTGTCCATGGTCAAGCGCATCCGAGGCATTTTCGTGGCCAAACCAATGAGATGCGCTTGCAAGTGAATGGAGCAAGCCGCGAAAGGCTTCGGAACTTCGCTCAGAACCGGGCCTCTCCCGACGTGCGCGGATCAAATGCCGGTGGGCTTCTTGCCGGTCTTGACGCTTTCCGCGACCTCGATGTGGAGGGCCTTTTCGACCATGCGGGGCATGTTGTCGGACAGCCATGCACGCAGCATCGGACGCAGCAGCTCTGCCGTCGTGTCCTCGATGGTGCCGGTTGCCTGGCCGTCGGCATGGGCCGCATCCGAAGCGTCGGACGAGACAAGCGTGAGCGGCGGCGGCGTCAACGACATCGGGTTGTGCGGCAGGGCGGGCGGATCCGCCGGCAGCTGAGCAGCCTCGACCGGGCGAGGTCCGAGCGGGACTGCGGCCAGCGGAGTCGAGGGAAGCGTCTGCGGCTGCGGCTCGGGGCGCAATGGCTGCCCAAACGAGCTGGACTGAGGCTGTACGGGTGCGCGCATTTCGGCCTCGACAGCCGCAGGACGCTCGAAGCGGGCCGGAATGATGGCGCCGAAATCGACCGGGCGCGACGGCTCGGATGCTGGAGCCGGTGTCGGTGCCGGGACCGGAGCCGGCTTCTGAGCCTCGACCGCAGGAGCAGGTTGGGCTTGTGCGGGAGGAGCGAGCGCTGCGGGCGCCGGCGCCGGACCGCTCATACGCGTGAAATGCGTATCCTTGAACGGCGCCATGACGCGCTTGATCTCTTCTTTGATAGCGGCCGGCGGCGGCGATGCCGCGCGGGTGAAATTCCAGCCCTGGCTTGCGGCCTTCTGGGGCTCGGCAGGCGTGGTCTCGGTGGTGTCCTGAGCCGGCGTCTCATGACGGACCGACTTCAATGCGCTTAAAGCCGGGTAGCTCTCGCTCTGGGCGCCAAAGCGGCCCACGGCGGGTTCGTCGCGCTCGGAGCCGTCCTCTACCACTTGCATTTGCCTCACCTCCGGTTGCTGCTTCGGCTCGGATTGTGACGAGGTCGCGTTGCGGATGGCATCCGTCAACCGTCCGATCAGAGGACCCGGCTTTTCTGGCTGCGGCGTGGACGAAGAGCGGAAAATAGCTGGCAGATCAAACTCGCTGGCGTCATCCAGGACGCCGTCACCATTGAGAGTGATCGGATTGTTGCGGAAATCGATGATTGGCGCGCTCGAAGGAGCGTGTTGCGTTTCGGGCTCCTCTGCCACGATCCTGCGGATCGAAGCCAGGATTTCCTCCATGCTCGGTTGGCCGTTCTTCTCGGTCATGTCCATTACGCTACTCCCTACGCGCACCGCTTTTTAGCGGCGGCCGCACCCGCCAGCCACGGACCGGTCAGCGATACCGGCTCCGTGATGAACGTCAGCGCGCGCCACCTCCCCAGGCTGCCCGCGCCGCGAGAAACACCTCCCCATGCGTGCACATTCCCGCTCGCGGTCAGTGTGCGCACAGACGTTTAGTATGCAAAAGTTTAAGTGAGGTGTCCCACCCGTCGCGAACCTAGGAGCGATAATAGGCAATGGTGTGGCAAAGACACTCAACGCAAGCGAAATCACCGGAGAAATCCCCGGCGATTTGCTTTTCAGGTTGGTGAGATGTCGCGGGTCGCCCTTATTTCACGGGCTCGACGGTCGCTTCCCAGGCTCCGCCGCTTCTTTCGGTCGGCGTGATCGAGGTGCCCCAAGGCTTGCGGCGCACTTCATTATAGTGGACCTCGGGATCGTAGGAGACCGCAGTGAGACCCAGACTTACGGTGTCGAGGCGTCCGACCGCCTGCAGCACTGCGTAGCTTGCGACGACATAATTCCTTCGGATCGTAACGAGATCGACCTGCGAGTTGAGAAGCTCGACCTCGGCGTTGAGCACGTCGAGCAACGTGCGCTGGCCGACACGCTCTTCCTCGCGGACACCCGTGAGAGCAGTTGTATTAGCTTCGACCTGGGCCTTGCCCGATTCGGTCTGAGCTTTGGCGGCCAGGAGCTGCGACCAGGCTGCGACCACGGATTGCTCCGTCTGGCTGCGGGCCGTCTCGATCTGCTGCATCAAGCCGACCTGATTTTGCTTGGCCTGACGAACCTGGGCGTAAACGTCGCCGCCCTCATAGATCGGCACGGTCAACCGGCCGGTGACGGTGGTCGTCTCCGTCTCGGTCAGGCTCGACGGGCCGGCGCCCGGAAAGCGGTTGGCGTAGTTGGCCTCGAGCTGGACCTGCGGCAGCAACTGGCCGCGGATCTGATCCACCGAGTGACGCGCCGCTTCCTCGGAATAGAGTGCGCCCACCACCGCCGGGTTCTCGTGCGTTCCCTGCTGGACTGCATCCGGTAGCGACTTCGGCAGCGCGCTTTCGAAGCCGTGGGGCTCGGATACTGTGTCGGGCGCGTGGCCGATAACCATCTCGTAATTGGCGCGGCTGGTCTTCAGGTTGGCGCGGGCCAAGTCGAGGTCGGACACGGCGCCTGCGCGGCGGGCCTGCGCCTGGGCGACGTCGGTGCGCGTCACCTCGCCGACCGAGAAGCGATCCTGGGTGGCCTTCAACTCGCGGGTCAGCACGTTGACGTTGTTCTCGCGCAGCCGAACGATGGCCTGGTCGCGCACGACGTCCATGTAAGCCGTCACGGCCTGGAACAGGACCTGCTGCTCGACGGTGCGCAAGGTCTCGCGCCCAGCGCGTACATTGGCTTCTTGAGTCTTCACCGCGTAGACGGTCTGAAAGCCACTGAAGATCGGCTGTACGGCGTCGACCGAGTAGCCCCTCGGCTTGCTGTCGCCCTCGCCGAGGGTGTCGGGACGCGTGTTGGTATGCTGGTAGTTGACGTCGGCGCTGCCGGTCACCACGGGGCGATAGCCCGACATGGCGCGCGCGACGTTCTCGTCCTGCGCTCTCAGAAACGCGCGCTGCGCATCGAGCTGCGGGTTGTAGCGGTAGGCCGCCGCCAATGCGTCATTCAGGGATTCGGCATTCGCAGGAGCGCTGAGCAGGTAAACCGACGCGGCCAATAAGGCGGCGCGCGCCACGCTTCCCCGAAGAGTGCGTTTCAGCTCAAACACAGGTTGCTCCACTCGTAGCCTCATCCAACGTCAGCCAAACGCGCGAACATTCGGCATCCTTCGCCGGTCACTGCCTTTTTTAATATTTGATTCGCAATCCCCCCGAACCGCCCATGTAGTAGAGAGACACGATTCTTAGAAGGATACCCGTCGGTTTTCGCGCGATTACGTGCTGACGCGTGTCATGATTCACACACCGCGCGCGCAGGATACCCCCAGGATATCCAAGCCCTTCGGGAGTACGGCAGGTTCAGAATGCGAACTCTTGGACGGGTTCGAAACCGGGCAAAGTTTCACCCGATGCATCGAAGATGTCCGCAGCGCCGTAGACCGCTGCCTGCCGACGCCAGACGACAGCTTTGCCGACGAGACCCTGCCTCAGAATTGCGACGAGGCGGCCGCCGTCCTTGAGCTGCGACAGCAAAGCGGAGGGCGCCGCTGATATAGCGCCCTCGACGAAGATGGAATCGAAGGGTGCTTCCTGCACCCAGCCGTCGCTAAGCTCGCCCGTCACAACCGATACGTTGCCGACGCCAAGGCCAGCGAGCGTCTCGCGCGCTTCAGAAGCTAGCTTCTCGTCGCATTCGAGCGCTACGACCTCGGCCGTGAGCGGCGACGCGACAGCGGCGGAATACCCCGTGCCCGCGCCGACGATCAGAAGCGAGCCCGTGGGCTCGGTCTCGGCTGCCTGAAGGAGCTTGGCGAAGGTCCGCGGGGCCATGAGGCTCCGCCCCTTGTTCAGCCGAACGCTTCCATCGCTATAGGCGAGCGAGCGAAGGGCCTCCGGCACGAACAGCTCGCGCGGGACTTGTCCCATGGCGCGGATAATGCGCCGGTCCGTGACATCGCTCGGACGAACCTGGCTTTCGACCATATTCGTGCGTTGGGTTGCGTAGTCCACGTCGGCTCTCCCTCTCCGCGCGATGCGCCCACCGCTCGCGCGAGTTTGGGGCCGCACACAAATTCGCCGGCGTCTACGGCTCGGCGAAGCCGGCACCATAGCCAGAGTCACGGCCCGAGGCCAGCGCGCGCCTGTCACACGACAGGCGAGGCTTCAAGCGTAGTACGCGCGATAGACGAGACGCGTGAGCAGGATCGTGACGGCGATCCATATGGCGACCACTATGAGTGCTCCCCAGCGGCTTGCGGGCCGCGCGGCCAGCTGCTCGGCCTGAGCGCGCAGATCCGTCATGACGGCCGGGTCGATAAACCGAGCGATGAGGGCGACGGCCACCGGAAGCAGCACGATCTCGTCCAGATATCCGAGCACGGGTATGAAATCCGGGATGAGGTCGATCGGCGAAAGCGCGTAGGCGGCCACACCCGCCGCAAAGGCTTTGATGCCCCACGGGACGCGGGGATCACGGGCGGCTAGATAGAGGGCGATGCCGTCCCGCTTGGCGGCCCGTGCCCATTCCTTGAGTGCTGTCGGTATTCGTGCCACGTCGCCTCCGGGCGAGGCCCCCCCGGAGATCGCCGGGGTCCCGCATGATTTCTTCTGCCGGCCCCCTGCACTCGCTTGTGCTGGCCTTAGCCTCTATGATAGATGCCATCGCTTCCGGCTCTGGGCCAGCCTGCTGCCGCCGAAATGGCGCTGGCTTCACCACGCCCAGATCAGAGCCGACCTCCAGAGGCCACGTGGCGGAGTGGTGACGCAGCGGACTGCAAATCCGCGTACCCCGGTTCAATTCCGGGCGTGGCCTCCAGGTCGCTCTAAGTATTATGCGTCTCGCGCTCAACGATTGCGGGTGGGACAAGAGTGATCGCAAGTTTTTGCGATAAGACTCTGGCTCTTGCCGTTTCGTTCTGCTAAGAGCGCGTTTCCTTGCGATGCCAAGGTATTCCGCGGTAGCTCAGTGGTAGAGCATCCGACTGTTAATCGGACGGTCGTAGGTTCGAATCCTACCCGCGGAGCCAATTTCGCCTCCCCCAAAGGCCTTATTTTACCGGCGAACCCTTTGGTCGCGCGCCTGAGCGCGCTGACCCTCGACGTCGCCATACGCAATCCGGGCATTGAACAATGCTCGACGAGGACGCCAGCATGCCGACCTCGCAGCCGGATTGATAGAAACAGTCTCCAGGTGTATTGTTATCGGACTTGACGCGCCCCCGATGAGATCGGCGGCGTGCCGTAGAAAGTCGTGTCACCCCTCGTGATTTTAACCGCCCGGATGGCGGAGAAGGGGACTGGCCATGACGAGTCTAAAGTTAGACATCGATGGAATGGTGAGCACCACTCACCCGCACGTCCGCAGGATCGATCCGGCGGATCTGAGAGACGCATTGGCCAAGGGTTTCGACGACTTCATGGCCATGCCGACCTTCTCGGTCTTCCTTGTCGCCGTATATCCGATCGTCGGTCTCATTCTGTTTTGGCTGACGTTCGGCCTCGACATGATGCAGCTGGTCTTCCCCCTCGTCGCCGGCTTCGCCTTGATCGGCCCCTTGGCTGCAATCGGGCTCTACGAATTAAGCCGACGCCGTGAGCAGGGCCTCGATGTCTCGTTCGCGGCCTTGAAGGACATCCACTTCCACAGCATCCGAGATATTACCGCGCTCGGCATCGTGCTCATGGCGATCTTCTTCGCCTGGCTGGGGGCGGCAATGGCCGTCTACAGGCTGAGCTTCGGTGACTGGGTGCCGGCATCGATTGGTGAGTTTATCCACCAGGTTCTCACGACGCCTGCCGGCTGGACGCTGATCGTCGTCGGGTGTGGCGCCGGCTTGCTTCTCGGCATCGTCGCATTCACCCTCAGCGTCGTATCCGTGCCGCTCCTTTTGGACCGGGACGTGGGCTTGATGGCGGCGATTGAAACATCGGTGAGAGCCGTTCTTGAAAACCCACGCACCATGGCTTTGTGGGGTCTCATCGTTGCGGGAGCCCTAATGCTTGGCTCGTTGCCGTTCCTCATCGGTCTCGCTGTCGTCTTCCCGATCCTCGGGCATTCGACGTGGCACCTCTATCGTGCAGTCGTCGAGAGATGATGCTGCGCCGCTAACGTGTGGAGACGAAGCAAGGCCTTTTAGCCCACACCCCTCGGGCTCGGAGAGGCAAGGATGAAAAGCAATGGCTATAGCGCTGGCCCTTATTCTGGTCGTCGTCGGCTCTGTGCTCTTCCATGTCTTGAGCCCTTGGTGGTGGACGCCGATCGCTTCGAACTGGCGCTATATCGACGACACGATCATGATCACATTCTGGATCACCGGCATCGTGTTCATGGCTGTCGTGCTGTTCACAGCCTACTGCCTCATCCGCTTCCGCCACCGGCCGGGGCAAACGGCAGTCTACGAGCCTGAGAACAAGAGGCTCGAGTGGGGCTTAACAATAGCGACAGCGATCGGCGTCGCAGCCATGCTGGCTCCGGGCCTATTCGTGTGGAACCACTTCATCACCGTTCCTAAGGATGCGACCGAGGTCGAAGCTCTCGGCCAGCAATGGCAATGGAGCTACCGCCTGCCCGGCAAAGACGGCAAGCTCGGTATTTCAGGCACGCAGAACGTCAGCAGCGACAATCCGCTAGGGCTCAGCTCTCACGACCCCGACGCCAAAGACGACGTCGTGATCGAAGCCGCGGACTTGCATCTCCAATTGGGCAAGCCGGTGAAACTGCTGATGCGGTCGGTCGACGTCATCCACGATTTCTACGTCCCCGAGTTCCGGGCCAAGATGGATATCGTGCCGGGGATGGTGACCTATGTCTGGTTCACACCCACGAAGACTGGAACATACGAAGTCTTCTGCGCTGAATTCTGCGGCACCGGACACTATTCCATGCGCGGGAAGGTCGTCGTCGACAGCGACAGCGACTATCAGAAATGGCTCGGCGAGCAGAAGACGTTCGAAAGCCTTACGGCGCAAGCGGCCCACATCAAGACCGCGGCCTCCGGCCGAATCCCGGAGGACCAAGGCGCTCAGGCAAAGGGAGTGAAGCGGTGAGACTTCCCTAGACGCAAGTCTCACGACGAGACGCGAGGAGGCATTTGATGGCCGACGTCGCACGTGGCGCATACGAAGGTATCCGTCCCGCCGAAGTGCCGGATGTTGATCTCTACCATCCGAAAAGCTGGTGGACGACTTACGTCTTCTCTCAGGACGCCAAGGTCATCGCGATCCAATACGGCCTGACCGCGTTGGGGATTGGGCTCGTCGCGTTGGTGCTGTCGTGGCTCATGCGCATCCAGCTTGCTTATCCCGGAGCGCTCTCGTTCATCGACGCCCACTTCTACTATCAGATGATCACCATGCACGGCATGATCATGGTGATCTATCTGCTCACCGCGCTGTTCCTTGGAGGCTTCGGCAACTACCTCATCCCCTTGATGCTAGGGGCGCGGGACATGGTGTTCCCCTACGTCAACATGCTGAGCTACTGGATCTACCTGCTCGCGGTGCTCGTGCTAGTGGCGAGCTTCTTCGCGCCGGGCGGACCGACGGGCGCCGGCTGGACGCTTTATCCGCCGCAGTCGATCCTCGCCGGTACGCCGGGCGGACAGGAGTGGGGCATCATCCTGATGCTCTCGTCACTGATCTTGTTCATCATCGGCTTCACGATGGGTGGTCTCAACTATGTCGTGACCGTGCTGCAAGGGCGCGCTCGCGGCATGACGTTGATGCGCATGCCGTTGACCGTGTGGGGCATCTTCACGGCGACTGTTATGGCGCTCCTCGCCTTCCCCGCTCTGTTCGTCGGCGCGGTCATGATGCTATTCGACAGGCTCCTCGGCACCAGCTTCTTCATGCCGGCTATTTCGCAGATGGGTGAGCAGCTGAAGACCAGCGGCGGCACGCCGATCCTGTTCCAGCACCTCTTCTGGTTCTTCGGCCACCCCGAGGTCTATATCGTCGCCCTGCCCGCCTTCGGCATCGTCTCCGATCTGATCGCCACGCACGCACGCCGCAACATCTTCGGCTATCGCATGATGGTTTGGGCCATCGTCGGCATCGGCGCCCTGAGCTTCATCGTGTGGGCGCATCACATGTACGTCAGCGGCATGGATCCCTACTTCGGCTTCTTCTTCGCCACCAGCACACTCATCATCGCCATTCCAACGGCGATCAAAGTCTACAACTGGGTGCTTACGCTCTGGCGCGCCAACATCCACCTCACGATACCGCTGCTGTTCGCCGTCGCCTTCATCGTCACGTTCGTCAACGGGGGCATTACGGGGCTCTTCCTCGGCAACGTGGTCGTTGACGTGCCGCTCTCGGACACCATGTTCGTTGTTGCGCACTTCCACATGGTGATGGGTGTCGCGCCGATCCTCGTGGTGTTCGGGGCGATCTATCACTGGTATCCAAAAATCACCGGGCGCATGCTGAGCAACCCGCTCGGGCACATTCACTTCTGGGTCACGTTCCTCGGCGCCTATGCCATCTTCTTCCCCATGCACTACGTGGGTCTCATGGGCGTGCCGCGCCGTTATTACGAGATCGGCGAGACGGCCACCCTTCAATCGGCGGCGACGCTCAACCATTTCATCACCTTCGCGGCGCTGACCGTGGGTGCGGCTCAGATGGTGTTCCTGTTCAATCTCTTCTGGAGCCTCTTCAAGGGCAAACCCGCGGGCGGCAATCCCTGGCGCGCGACGACGCTCGAATGGCAGACGCCGCAAACACCGCCGGCACACGGCAACTGGGGCAAGGAGCTGCCGGTCGTCTATCGCTGGCCCTATGACTACAGCGTGCCGGGCGCAGCGGCGGACTTCATTCCGCAGAACCAGCCGCCTGCTCCCAGAGCCGCGTAAGAAGGAGCTCAGATGAGCATCACTCTCTTCTTCGTGGTCGTGGCGGGTGCCATCGTTCTCCGATGGCTGTGGCATCAGGGCTTGACTGCCAAGCCCTGGCTCGAAGAGGGCGCGCCCAGCGGCATGCAGGGTATGAGCACGACGTCTCTGCCGGCGTCGAAGGTGGGTCTTGGGGTATTTCTCGCCGTCGTCAGTGCGCTGTTCGTGTTGCTGATCAGCGCATACGCCATGCGCATGCCAATGAGGGACTGGCTACCCCTGCCACTTCCGAGGGTGCTGTGGTTCAACACGGCGATGCTGATCTTGAGCAGCGTCGCCCTCTATTCAGCACAACGCGCTGCGCGCGAGGGGTGGATCGAAGGCGTACGAGGAGGCGTGCTTGCGGCCGGCGTCACCGCACTCCTGTTCCTGATCGGGCAGCTTTTGGCCTGGCGGCAATTGACAGCTGAAGGCTTCTATCTGGCGGCTAACCCGGCCAACGCCTTCTTCTACTTGATGACCGCCTTGCACGGACTGCATGTGGCGGGCGGCCTCGTCGCTTTGGGAAACACCAGCGCCAGGATCTGGGACGACGACGAGGAGGAGATGCGCAAGGCGGCCCTGAGCGTCGAGCTATGCGCCACGTACTGGCATTTTCTGCTCCTCGTCTGGTTCGTCCTCCTTTTGCTTCTGACGGGCGTGGCAAGCGATTTCATCGGCATTTGTCGCCAAGTGCTCAGCTTGTGAGGATCGATAGCAATGGCCGAAGCAGCGCTGAATAATCCAAGACACGACGGCGGTCAGTTGGCCGGCTGGCAAGGCGTCACTGCGGATTGGTCCTCCGACCAGAGGGCATTCAAGGACGTCTCCTGGGGGAAGGCCATGATGTGGATCTTCCTCTTGAGCGACACTTTCGTCTTCAGTTGCTTCCTGATTGCCTACATGTCGGCGCGCATGTCCACAGTCGTGCCGTGGCCCAATCCGAGCGAGGTCTTCGCCCTGAATATCGGCGGAGAGAGCGTGCCGCTCATTCTCATCGCCATCATGACCTTCGTCCTGATCAGCAGCAGCGGGACCATGGCGATGGCGGTCAACTTCGGCTACCGGCACGACCGCAAGAAGACGGCCATCCTGATGCTGGTGACGGCGGCCTTCGGCGCGACCTTCGTCGGCATGCAGGCGTTCGAATGGACGAAGCTGATTATGGAAGGTGTGCGGCCGTGGGAAAATCCGTGGGGCGCGGCGCAATTCGGATCATCGTTCTTCATGATCACGGGCTTTCACGGGACGCACGTGACCATCGGGGTCATCTTCCTCCTCATCATCGCGCGCAAGGTATGGCGCGGCGACTATGACGCCGGCGCTCGGGGATTTTTCACGAGCCGCAAGGGCAACTACGAAAGCGTCGAGATCATGGGCCTCTACTGGCACTTCGTCGATCTCGTGTGGGTGTTCATCTTCGCGCTCTTCTATCTGTGGTGAGAGGCAGCATGGCACACGATGCAGCGACGACACACGCGATTGCGACGGCCCATGTGGCAACACACGAAGGCGGCCAGCAGCATCCGATCAAGCTCTATCTATTGGTTTGGGGATGGCTGTTCGTGCTCAGCGCCTGCTCTTACGCCGTCGATTATTTTCACGTGCAGGGCTATCTCAGGTGGTTCCTGATCCTGCTATTCATGATCGTCAAGGCGGGCCTGATCGTCGCCGTGTTCATGCACATGGCGTATGAGAGATTGGCGCTGATCTATGCCATCTTGGTGCCACCTGTCGCCGTCCTCGTATTCGTCGCCATCATGGTGTTCGAATCCGATTACGTGCACCTCACGCGGGTGGACTACTTCGGACCATATACCGGAGCAGTCCAAGCGCCTCCCGACCATTGAACCAGCGCATTGAGCATGGGCCGTCAGTGCGCCACGACCTTGCGATAGAGGTGCCAGGTCGCGTGGCCAAGGATCGGGAAGACGACGGCAAGGCCGAGGAAGAATGGCAGCGAGCCGAGGAGGAGTGAAGCGGCGACGATCAGGCCCCACACTGCCATTGTCACCGGGTTCTCCAGCACTGCGCGGATAGATGTCCGGACGGCGGTCATGGTGCCAACATTGCGATCGACCAGCATCGGGAACGACACCACACTGATCACGAGCACGAGGACGGCAAATAGGAAGCCGACGGCGTTGCCAGCGAGGATCAGTTGCCTGCCTTCCGGTGTCGTCAGGACCTGATTGAAGAACTCTCCAACGGAAGCGGGCACGGCTAGCCCGAAGATCTGCTCGTAGATGAGCTTGGCGACGGCCAGCCACGCAAAGAAGATCGCGGCGAGCGTGACGCCCAAGGCCACGATGGATCCGAGCGACGGCAGGTGGAAGATATCTAAGACGTGCGAAGGTGACGCATCGAGACCAAGTTCTCGGCGCCGGCTGATCTCATAGAGCCCGACGGCTGCGAACGGGCCGATCAGCGTGAAGCCTGCAAGGAGCGGAAAGACCAGAGGCAGCACCTCGTAGCCGAACGAGAGCCTGAACAGAATGAGTCCAATGATCGGGTAAATGATGCAGAGGAAGATCGCGTAGCTTGGGACAGCCGCGAAGTCTGCCCAGCCCTTCTCCAACGCGCTTTTGAGATCCGCCAGTCCGATCGTGTTGATCGCTGGTTCGCCTGGCCGCCAGATGGCGGAGGCGGGCCATTTCAGATCTACCCCCGGGTGCGTCTCGGCCGGCCCGATTGGGGTAGCCGTCGCAATGTGGTCCAGCGCCTCGGCGGCCGCGCGCTGCTTGTCCTCTGGAAGAGTATCAATTCTGGCAATAGCTAGTTCAAGGACCTTCAACATGACATCGCTCCCGTTTCCGGTTACGAGCTGGCGCGAGGTCTGAATGTCGCTTCGTCCGCGGCACATCATTGCGCCAAGCAGGTCTTGGGACCCGGCCGATGGCCGGAGGTCCGGCATCACGTTAAAAAACGACTTGGATCAATATATCAAATTCTGAAGGGCTGCGCAGCCTATCTCGCCAGATCGTGCACTAAAGATCGAAGCGTGAGCCGATGCACGCGATTGAAACTGGTTCGATTTTGCACGGTTTGGGCGAAAGCTGATCAAACGCCCGCGGTCAGCAACAACATGGCACCTGCCGCGATGAGGGCGAGACCCGGCCAGACTTCTCTAAGCCCAAGGGCTTCTGAGTGGTTCGCCGGCTCGAGGGTGTTCGCGGGCTTGTCGGGAGGAAGCCGTTTGCCACCGCTCAGCCTATGTCGCCGTAGAGGCTGGTAGGAGAGGTAAATCACTCCCACGAGAACCAGCAACGCACCAAGCAGTATGCCTGTCATACCTGCCTCCTCTAGTTCCCTCCCCATGCACTTTCCCGTTGGCCTCGTCGTGGAGCTTACACGATCTCGAGGCGCGAGCGTGCGACGGGGCTGCGGTGGACACGATTTTGCGATGTGGAATTCCTGTGCATTCGAAATCGCTGAGAAGATCGGCATCAGAACCAATGCTTCAATCAGGGTACGTTGAGTGGCCTCCGCCTACACAGGGAAGGAAGTCTAGAGCCTTTAGAGAGCGGACATCTCCCTCTAGCGCGCGATGTCATTTGATCTTGATCTGCAAATGTCAGCTTCTGGATCTTGTCATCGCGGAATCTTGAGGGCCTTGTCTTTAAACTCGATACGCTCGCCCGGCGCCGCGTTCATGACGATCTCCGGCAGGCCGTTCTTCCACGACCCCTCTTCGGTCCACGGCCGGCTCGCACCTGACGCGCGGATTACCTGACTATCGGGAAGCGGCGCACCGTCGTAGAGGTGCGCCCGCATGAGGTCGAGCGCGCAGTCGAGATAGTGATGCATCGGCACGAGCGTCTTCGGACCAAGGAGGGAGATAAAGGTGTCGAAGTGGTTGCCGTTGACGACCTCGATGTAGCGCGTCGGGCTGTCCGGGCCATCCTCTTGCTTGTTCAGCGCGTAGTAAGGCCGCGAGCTGTGATTTGGCGCGATCAGCGCGTCACTGCGGCCGTGCAGGATGATCGTTGGCCGGCCGCCGAGCTTGCCCTTGGCGCGAACCTCGTCGATGCCCTTCCTTATGCGCGCTGTGTCGAGCCAAGAGGGGCCGACCGGCGTCTGCCCAATATAGTCCTGGCCGGTGACGAGCGAGCGGAAACACAGCGCGGCTCCGAGGTTGAAATCATTCTGCGGCCGAGCGTCGACGTAGGTGACGCTTCCCAATGGCGAGAAAAAGCCGAGGCCCGTACCCCACCCGCACATCTGGCTGACGAGTTTGCCATCCGCGGGTTTCGGGGTGCCGCGATCGTCGACGGCAGCGGCGCTGACGCCGCAAACGTGGCAGCTGACACCCGTCTGGCCGTAGGCGTTGGCGTAGGTCATGGCGAGCGCCCGCCACAAGCCGGCGAACTCGTGGAACGGCAGCAGAGCCTTGGCATCGGGGAGCATTCCGGCGGCGTGGATTATCGCCAGTGCCTCATGGCCCTGCGAAGCGGCGTCATCGGCGGCGAGCAGCCCGCGGCTTCGCAGCAGCGCGCTCCGCCGGGCCCGGCGCTGCTGATCGGGAGACGTGCGGTCGGTCGGGTCGACGACATACGCGGCGCTCGGCGCGTACACGTCCATCAGTGTGGCGATGTCGAGTAGGCCGCGGCTGTGGTCGGCGAATACCGTGTCGCCATAGACAATGACGAAGTCGCCGCCTTTTTGGGGCTGGACCTGTGGCTCGCTCACGACGACGGCATCGATCTCCGGGCGTGTCGAGTCGTCCTGCTCGGCGGCACGCAACGCGGCGCCGCCACCGTTGGAGACGCCCGCAGCGATGACTTTGATCTTGTCGACCGAGAGCGATTGTCGGCCGCGGTCCTCGAGATAGTGCACAAGACAGACTTTGCTGAACCCGATCGACAAAAGTAGATGTCGACCCCAGTAGCGCTCAGGGTTTACGCCCGAGTGGGCATGCTTGACGCCGAGGCGGTTAGGGAATGCTTTGCGGAATGCGGCAAGCTCCGCGGTCTTAGGCGCAACGAACAGCGCTTCGTCGCTCGTCGAGCCGGCCGTGATAGGCAGCCCTTCAACGTCGTAGGCGATGTCGCGATCCAGGTGATTAAAGCCGGGACCGCCACCTTTGTCGTTGAAAGCCACGGCGGCGCGATTCCGGAACGCCCAGCCGTTCATGGATACCGCGCCGTAGATTCCGCGCGAACCCGACGCTGGCGCGGTGATGATCAGCGGCCTCGCCTCGTCAAAATCGGCCGGAATTTGGCACATCAAAGTTATAACGGCATCGTCGTCCGCTAGGCGCGCGAGCGCGACGTACTCACGGCCGTAGACCTTGCCCGTCAACGTCGTGCCAGGGCGCACGCCAAATCCGCCGAAGGCCGAGACGTCCATCAACGCGATGTAGTTCGTGTAAATGGCGAGCCGCCTTAGCTCCGCCGCGGGATCGACGAAGCGATCCGGTACAAAGGGCTTCTGAATATCCTCAGTAGTGAGCCCCGCCGACTGCAGATCGTCACCTGCGTCGGCCACACGATAGACGGCGCGGTCGTCTTTCGCCGGTGCGGGCGGCTTGGCGGCCCCGCAATAGTCGGTCACCCGCACCTTTCCGACAACGTAGCTCGGCCATTGCGTAGACATCCGCGTCTCCCGGACCAACGCTCTTCCGGTCAGTGACCGATAACCGTGGATGTTAGCCGACCGTCTGCCGGCTTCGATATTATATGCGCGCCCGGGCTCCGAGAAGAGCTTCAGACGTCAGAATTTCTGATCAACGGGAAACCGCCCTCCCCGTACGAAACGTTCAGGGTTACTGCGGAGCCGGGACCGGGGCCGGCGGTGGCTGAGGCGAGGCGTCCTCTTCGGTTTGCGCGAACATCGACGCAATCGGCACCTCGATCGCGCCAGCAGGTTGCTGAGCAGTAGAGGGCCGCTCTGGGTCATTCGCTGCCTCGATCGGGTCACCCTCGAAGTCCGATCGCTATCGTGGAGCGGACTTGTCTGAGGCCACGGCAGGCACCGCCCCTTACAGTCGACGATGTCCGCTTATGGATACGACGCCTAATGCGACCGGCCAAGTTTCCGAGCGGGAAGTAAGGTTCAACCCTCGTTACCACCGGTAACGGAGGCTTCCGAGAACTGTCCGTCCCTGGTCCTCGTAGCAGTAGTCGTCCGAGCAGGTGTCCACCAGCTTGTCGAAGACGTTGGTGACGTTGAGCTGCAGGCGGGCGCCCGCGAACTGGGCATCGAGGCCGGCCAGATCGTAATGGGCGGCGGCGTCCACGATCCCGCGGGCACCATTCTCGAACGTGTTGGTATCGTTGCCGTAGCTCGTGCCCGTATAGCGCACGCCGGTGCCGAACCCCAATCCGCGCAGCCGTCCCTGGTCGATCGTGTAGTCGCCCCAGATCGAGAACAAGTGACGCGGGGTGCTGGATAACGTGTTCCCGGACACGTCATTTACGCCAAAGACGTCCGAGCCCTCGATAATTTTCATGTCGACATAGGTATAGGATGCTTGAAGGCTCAGGCCATTGGTGAGGGTCGTCACGCCCTCGATCTCGAACCCGCGCGAGCGCAGAGTGCCGCGCTGGACAGTTTGTTGGCTGTTAGGGTCAGTGAAGATGCCGCCGTCCTGCTCGATGTCGAACAGCGCGCTGTTGAGAGACGCGTTGTACCCCGGCACGAGATACTTGAATCCGATCTCCTTCGATTCCGCCGTTGTCGGCTTGAACGGTTTGCTTTCGAAAACGCCGACGTTGGGCACGAACGAAGTGCCCCAGGCGATGTACGGTGCAAAACCGGAATCGAACAGGTAGGTAAGGCCGGCACGGCCCGACCACGCCTGATCGTCCGCGTCCTCCGCGAGGTGGCCATCGACGTTGTCCCGTTCGGTTTCCGTGTGCGCCCAGTCATGACGGCCGCTCAACGTCAGAACCCAGCGATCGAGCTTGAGCTGATCCTGAAGATACGCGCCGATTTGAAGCTGATTCTGGCGCGTCACATCGTCGATGGGAGGCGCGGGAATATGCTGCTGCCCGTAGTTGAAATTAACGAGCGGCGGAACGTCGTACCAATAGCCGGACCCCTCCTTGTAGTTGATGTAGCCCACGTCGAGGCCTGCCAGAAGAATGTGCTGAACAGGGCCGGTACTGACCCTCGCTTCGACCTGATTGTCCATGTTCAAGGCATGGAAGGTGCTTTCCACAACGCCCGCCGCGCGCGAATATTCGCCCGGCGCCACGGGCTGCGGGACGGACTCGTCAATGTCGATGTACTCAGAATCTTCGTACAGGTGCTCGTAGCGCGCTTTCTGGCGGAAAGTGATAGCGGGGTTCAAGCGGTGCTCGAACTCGTAGCCGACGCGTTCCTGGGTCTGGTCGTATTCGTTGAAGGCCGGGTCGCCGGACCAAATGTTGGTGCGGCGCACGTGATCCGGATCGCTGCGGTCCTGATACCAAGCCGTGTTGGTGCCGTTCTTGGTGTCCATGTACTCGCCGAACACCGTGAGCTTGGTGTCCGGATCGATCTTGAACGTGAACGCGGGCGCCAGATACAGGCGATCGTCGGGGAAGCCCATATACTGGGTATCGCTGTCGCGCACGACGCCGGTGAAGCGGTAGAGGATGTTGCTGTTCGAGGGGACGGGACCGGAGAAGTCGAAGTTGCCCTGGAAGCGATCGTGATTACCCATCAGGTATTCGACTTCGTTGAAGGGCGTCTCGGTCGGCCGCTTGGTGTACATGTCGACGATGCCGCCGGCGTTGCTCGAACCGTAAAGCGCCGCTGATGGACCGCGCAGAACGGTTATGCTGTCGAGGCCGTACGGCTCTGTCTTGAATTGGCCGAAGCCGCTGTTGAGCTGACGCAACCCGTCGCGATAAAGGCCCGTGTTGGTGGCATCGAAGCCGCGAATAAAGAACGTGTCGAAACGGGGATCGAAGCCAGACTGATTGACACGGACGCCCGGCACATACGCGAGGGATTCGCCGAGGCTCTGAGGCTTGCGATCCTCGAGCTGCTGGCGCGTCACGGTCGAAATCGATTGCGGCACCTCTTGCAGCGGTGTGTTCGTCTTGGTTCCGGCAGTGCCTTCCTTGGCGACATAGCCGTTGACCGCGCCAGGCGCTGTGCTGGCACCATCTGAAGGCGACGGTGATGTCTGTGGCGAAGGCTGGGGCGCAGCTTGCGCTGCTGCCGTGGGCTTCACTTTCGCCGCGGCCTTGGGCTTGGCCTTCTTCGTGGGAGTTGCCGTCACGTCAAGCTGAGGCAATGCGGTCGCGCCCGCCTCGCCTGAGGGAGTGCCAGAGGGCGGTGGGTTTTGCGATGTCTGCGCGTAAGAGACGGTTGCAGAGGCCAGCATCGTCGCTGCACAAAAAGCAAGTACTCGGATGGAAGTTTCGAGTTTCATCAGCCCCAGCCCATTTCCGATGCGTTGGCCGGCTTGTCCAAGCGGATTGGCTGGCTTACGGATTCGATGCGGGGACGCTAGGTTTCAAGACTTTTTTGGTCAAGATTGCCCGGAGCGTTGTCGCTGCTTGTGTGGCCCAACTGCTCCGAGCACGAACCACCGTCGAAGGGGCTCTGGTCGTGCGCAATGCGCATTTTTCCGCGTTTAGTACGCATCGCACGGTTTGACTCACTAGCGATCTGCCAGCTGCGGCAACGAAGGTGCTTTCAGTATTGTAATCTCAAGTCGGCCCAGACGCTGGCCGCTACGCCGACATAGCAGACCTTGCCCGGTCGTTTGCGTTGGAGGCGCCACTGATCCGCCGCCGGAACATCAAACCGTTGGCCTGAGTGTGTACAGGTCTGAGATCTCGCCTGGAGAGTACAACACCCCACCGGCCATGATCCAAGGCCTCATCATCGGGTGGGGCATGTGATCGTCGGGGAGCCCAACGTCTACGGCCTCTTCAACCGCGTCGCTCAGAGTATGCCGAGAGTCCAACAGAGCAGCACCGGGCAGCGTGTAGTTGGGTCCGAACATTTCGGGGGTCGCCGACGAACCCGCCTCAAGCCACAGCAATTTGGCGTCCTTGGCAAAAAGAATAGAGATCGCGTCAGACATGAAAAGTGCCTCTTGCTGAGTTTTCAGAGCGTACCCCTGCCGTCTCGCAACGAGCTGCGTCTCAGATGCGGACACCAGAGCGCTCTACCGGGTAAACACCCCTTGCCTCAGCCCGTTCCCGATTCATCGCAGTGCAATGATTTAGGCCGCTGTTCGACCTCGCAAATGCAGGCGGGATTGATCCGCGTTCAAACTCTGGTGCCCCAGAAGCTTCTCCCGGCGACCTCGGAACGAACGTCTGTCTGCGCGCGTTGGGTTGGGCTACGACGCACGCGAGAGTCTGTTCCCGGTCTATCCAAAAATCCGTTCACTCCATAGATGAGGACTCGCCTGATGTCGGCCATGACCTTCCAACCCCCGCTGGTGCTCGATTCAAATAGCGGAGATGCGGCAAAAAACTTCCCGATCGCGCTTCGCATCTATTCGTCGACCTCCGACAAGACCGAGCTCTATCGACTACGATACCGTGCATTCCTCGACGCGGGTTGGATCACAGCAAACGCGGACGGCAAGTTCGTAGATCGGTACGACGGCCTACCCTCCACGTTCGCGGTCGGTGCATTCCACCATGGCGCCTGCATCGGTTCGTTGCGGCTTGCGTTCGGAGGGGCAGGATATGCCGCTCGCACCATGCCGTGTGAGGAGCAGTTCACGAAAGAGGTCCGCACGCTGAACCCGGCGCGACATTACCGGACGGTGGAATTTTCGCGCATGGCGGTCGAGCCATCGCTCACCAACAAATCCTTCCGAACGACGTTGTACGCGTCTCTGATACGGGCCGGCGTCATTCTGTCCAATGCGGCAGACATGGACATCGCCTTGATCGCGGTCCACAGGCGGACGTCACCATTCTATAAGGCGATGTGCGGCTTCAAACTCGCCGGGAAATCGGACGCCTACCTAGGGATCAACGAGCCAACGGATTTTCTCACGCTGCAGTTCAGCGAGATCAAAGAGCGCCGAATGCGCGCCAATACTTTCTTTGCGTTCTCGGAGCATGAGCTCTATTCGGCTCGAGAAGCCATGTCGGACCTGCAGAAGCAAGTAGCCTGATCCATACCAAGCTCGCGGCGAGCGCGCCCTCGCCTTTCGAGCGCAGCTTCATCAGCGAGCGCGCCCGCGCAGGAATGCGCCGCCGGAAACTTCCTCGCCCCACGAAAACAGCGATTGCCGTCAGCCGACCGGTTGCTGCGGCGTTGTAGCTGGACGTTCGGGCGCGGGCGTGGATGTCTCTGGTTGTGCGGACGACGGGGCGTCTGCAACAGGTGAGGCGGCCCTCCGATGTCGGCCGCACAGCGGCGACTTTCGCGGGCGGTGTCTTGGCTACCGGGTGAGCCGCTGGCCCCGAATTTGAGACTGCCTCTGAACCAGAGCGAACATTCCTCGCCACAACAACGCCGCTATGCCAACATTCTCAGACCACCCCCCGATGAAGAGGAAGATGGAGATGAGCAAGAGTTTTGACCGCTCGACCGGTCCAGGTCCAATTTGCGGTGAGGTTTAGGCATGCTTCAGGCTTGGCTGTCTGTCGGTTACATCGTCCTCATCGCGGTTCTCGTGCTTGCCTACATTTTATGGCGCAGGGAATCGCCCCTTCTGGCCATCGCTGCGCTCGTGGTGGGTATCCCCCTATGGTTTGGATGGGAATACGCACGTCCAACATTTACAACCGGCCTCATCACAGGAACGGAAGTGCGCCGCAGCGATCCCGACGCACGCGGGCATACGACCGACATCGAATACATCTACATGCGAAATCGGTCCGACCGGGGGCTTGAGCTGGTCAACGACGATTCCTGGTGGTGGTTGAAGCGGAACAGCGAGCGCGTCTTCAACGACGCCAAGACCGCGCAGTCTCGCAACACGGAAATGACCTTGATGTGGTACCGGTGGCGCTCCACGCTCTTCAGTTGGTACCCTAACGTGATCGCCATCGGCCCTGCCGGATCCTGGCCGTTTTGGTCGATCCGAACCATCATTTTCTATGTTCTCTCTGTCGTCCTGTGGCTCGGTTATTTCTACGCCTTCGTCAGGCTGAGCCGCTCGAGCGCGCAGGAAGTCTAGGCCGGGGAACGCGGAGGACTGGTTACGGGTTAGTCTCTTGTCTGAACAAGGAGATGAAGATGGCCCGCGACCCCGACCTCCGTGACCCGCTGCCGGGCGGCTTCAACCGCAACATGCGATTGGTTCTCGCCATCATCGTGCTGTTGCTCATCCTGGGTTACCTGTTCGGCGGGTTCCCCCATTGGGGAGGTTCGCCGTTGGGTCCACCGCCCTCACCGCCTTCCCCTTAAGCGGAAATCTGCAGGGAAACGTGTTCGCTCTCCGACGGAGCCTCTCGACAGACCGCGCGAAAATACTCGATTGTCATGGGACTGGCCGCTCAGCGAACGCATTCTCGACGCATTCCGCCTTCAGGCATGCGGCCACCGCGGGTGGCCCTAATCCTGGAGACCGATGTCGCTCGAACTCTGCATCCTTGCCAGCGGCTCGGCTGGTAATGCGGCAATCCTTCGCTCGCCGGCTGGCGTCTTGCTCATCGACGCCGGCATCGGCCCGCGCACGCTCTCCAAACGGCTCGACGGGACGGGAGTGCAACTGACCGACATTTCTGCGCTGTGCCTCACCCACCTTGACGGCGACCACTTCTCTCCCCGCTGGGCCTCGACCCTCCTCCGCCTGAACCTACCGGTCTACTGCCACGCCAATAAAGTTGATGATCTCGCCCTCTGCTGCCCAGAACTCGTGGCGCTCATCCGACCGTTCGAGACCGCATCCTTCACGCCGATCGACGGTCTGAAGTGCGATCCAATCGAGTTTGCTCATGACCGCCTTGGCTCGCACGGCTTCGTCGTCGACGGTTTTAGCTATCGCATCGGCTACGCCACCGATCTCGGTCACGTTCCGTCCCACCTCTTCGACCGCTTCCGCGATCTGGATTGCATCGCGCTGGAGAGCAATTACGATCCTCAGATGCAGGCCGATAGCGGGCGGCCCTGGTTCCTGAGGCGCCGTATCACCGGCGGGAACGGTCACCTGTCGAATCAACAGGCCTTTGCCGCTATCCGCAAAATACTCGATCGTGCGCGACGACTGCCGGATCACATCGTGCTGCTGCATCGGAGCCAAGAATGCAATTGCCCGGAACTACTCCATAGGCTCTTTAGCACCGACGACCGGATCGCACCGCGTCTCACCTTGGCGCATCAGCATGAGCGCTCCCCATGGTTGGGGCGCACACATCGGCCAGCGCTCCTCGGCGAGCAATTGACGCTCGCGTTCTAGTTTTCCGCGAGCGTCGGGGCTTGCCGGACCTATCCTTCAACAGCGATGGCCACGCCCGCATCTTGGATCTTGCCTGCGATGAGACGTCAGGCGTAGTTGCGGCGGAGGGTGTCGAACCGTTCGACCTGTTCCGCGATCAGATTACGCGCCTCGTCGCGTCGAACGAAGATTTTGAACATGGCCTCGCCGTCCTCGCTGAAGAACTGGACGGAGCGGGACTCGCGCCCCATGAAGGGTCGCGAGACGAACGCAATCGCTTTGCAGCCTTCGGCGCGGATGTGGCCACCGAGCGGGCTGTCGCCATGAAAGTTGTAGTATCCGCGTCCAAAGCTTCCCGGCGGAAGCACACCCTCGCACTCGAGCACGATGTGGCGCGTGTGCACGATGAACAGGATCGGCCCCCAGTCTCCGATCGCTTCCATCACGTCGGCGAAGCGAGCACCGTCAGCCAAAGTCCGATGCGTTTCTGGCAATGCGCGCACGACGTCTAGCGTGCTGACGCCGTACTCCGCGGCGATCTGCTCCAGGATGCCATCTGCGTTTGCCGCCAGGCGCTCGTCGAGGGGACGGCGCTCTTTCTCGATCCCGGCTTCTTCAGCGTCGTCCATGGCGATCACTCGGCAGCGCTGCGTTGACCGTCGGAGGTCACCGTTTGCAAGACGTGGAAGCCTTCGAATTCGGGATGACCGAGATAGAGCGGCTTGTTTCCACCTGCGCCGGCGTGCGCCTTGCGGAACTGCTCGGACTTCGTCCAAGCCTCGAAATCGGCATGAGAGCGCCAAATCGTGTGCGAGGAATAGAGAACGTGATCTTCCTTCTCCGGCCCCTTCAACAGATGGAACTCGACGAAGCCAGCCATCTGGTCGAGGTGCGTCTCACGGGACAACCAGACATGCTCGAAATCCTTCTCCGAGCCCTTGATCACCTTGAAGCGGTTCATGGCTATGAACATCGCGGTACTCCCATTGTTTCTTGAAGCGTCGCTTTGAAACGCACGGCCGCGGCCCTTCCTAGGACCGCGGCTGATCGCAATCTGATCCTTTGCCGAGCCTACTTGGCCCCGAAACGCATCGTCAAACCGACGCGCGCACCAAAACCAGGACTGTTGTACTGATCGAGGTGCTGACGATAGTTCTCGTCGAACACATTGTCGATGTTGAGGTTGAGGACGGTATTTTCGCTCGCCTCATACTGGGCGAAGAGATCGACCACATTATAGGCACTCGTATACTGGAAGGCCCTGACCTCATCGTCCGGGTCCAACGGATAGCGATCCTGACCACCGACGAAGCGAGCTCGCGCGCCAACAACCAGCTTCTCCTGCAGGGCGCGAAGGCCGAGCGTCACCGTGACCTGGTCGGCCGGAACCGTCCGCAGGCCGAGGCCGGTATTGTCGTCCTTGCCACGGATGCGATGTGCGCCGAGGCCGGCGAACCACTGGCCCGCATCGTAGTAAGCCTCGAGCTCGACACCCTCGATCGTCGCCTTGGAGATGTTCTGATACTGGACAAAGTCGTCGGCGAAGAAGGGCACGCCGAAGAAGGGTATGAAGCCGACGGGCGGAATGTTCATTCCGAACTGAACCTCGTCGATAGGCCCGGAGACGCTCACCAGGTCGATGAAGTTGCTGACCTGATTGTGGAAGGCCGTCACCTTGGCCCGGAAGCGGTCGCCGGGTTTCAGCACGTTGTCAAACTTCAGGTTGACGCCGCCCTCGACGTTCTCCGCGACCTCCGGTTGGAGTTCGGGATTGGGACGGATTTCGAAGTTTGCAAAGACGGGGTGGATGCCGCTCATGAGCGACTCCGACAGCGCAGGAGCGCGGAATGCCTCCGCCCAGGTGCCGAACAGCGTCACACCAGGTACGGGCGTCACGCCGACCGTAATCTTGGGCGAGATGTGGTCGTCCTGGACGTTCACGCCATTGCCGTCGAGCTCGTAGGAGTCGTAGCGCAGCGCACCGATAACATCGACGATGTTAAAGAAACTGATCTTGCTCTGCGCGAAGCTGCCCCAGACGTTGCGCTCGCCCGAAGGCGTAAACTCGTCGCCGCTTCCCGTCGGATCAGTCGTGTTGACCGTGTCCCGGAAGCCGTCGATGCCATAGGTCAGAGCCACGTTCACGCCATTGGCCGCCTTGAAGCGCGAAGTATTGAAGACGTCAAACCCTTCGGTCTCCGCATTGAAGCTTCGCTGCGAACCGGCAGGAATGACGCTCGGGTAATAGAAGCAGGGAATGTTCGTCACCAGCGGAGGGCCCGGTGGGCTGAAGGCCGGTCCGCAAGGCATGCTGCCAGGCCCGGGTGTCGTCGACATGAAGCTTCCGTCGCCGGCAGTCAGGCGTGTCTGTTCGAGCTCTGTCTCGTTCCGGTAGATCTTGGCCGAGAAGTCGACCAGCGGATTGGTGGGGCTCTGTAGCGTATAGCCAAGCGTGTACTGCCGATTCTTGACTTCGCTATCGTAGTTCACCGAGCTGCCGCCGCCCTCGATCTCGTCGGTGAAATCCGAACCGTAATCGATGACCGAGCCCGTGATCTGATGGCCTGAAGCAGGACGCCAGCGAAGCTTGACGAGCTTCGAGTCCGTGTCGTCGTTCGAACCGGGCACGTCGTTGCCGTCGCCGTCCTTGTAATCGTCGTTCCAGCGGCCATTGAATTGGCCAAGAATATCGAAGTTACCGACTTTCACAGCGGTCGCGCCGCTTGCAAGCTTCTGGTTGCCGTTGGTGCCGTAGCTGGTCTTGGACTGCACGGCGGCATACTCGCCTTCCCTCAGGATGTCGTCGGCATCGAGGGTTTCGAAGGCCGCGACACCACCGACGGCGCCGGAGCCGTAAATCGTGGCCGTGGGGCCGCGCGTGATGTCCACGCGCTTGACCATCTCCGGTTCTATGTAGAAGGCGCCGTTCGCGCTGTGGCCCGAGCGCTGGAAGTTCTGGCGTGCGCCGTCGATAAGCACGTTCACGCGCCCGAAATCCTGCAGGCCTCGGATGTTAATCGCCGTTGCGGTGTCGCCGGCCGTCTCTTGGGTCGTCACGCCCGGGATAGTGCGCAGTACTTCGGAGATGCGGTCGGCGTTGAACTGCTCGTTGAGCTGCCCGAGACCGATCGAGCTCGATCCAGAGAGAGAATCGATCGCGCTTTCATCGACTTTGCTGGTCGTCACGATGGTACCGTCGAGAACGACCTCCTCCGCCGAGGAGGGTGCATGCTTGCGCGGCTTGGTCTTCTTTTTCGGCGCCGCAACTTCGACCGAGAGCGGTTCCAGCTCCACCGCTTCCTGTGCAAACGCGGCATCGGCGTGCTGCAGCAAGAGCACACTGCTGGCGCCTGCAAGCAGGCAAGCAAATCTGAAGAGAGCGAGGGACGACGGCGAGAACGGCCGCCGCGGGCCAGCCGGACAAACTGAACGCATTACTAACTCCGCATACAGACGAGCAACGGTGGCCGGCTAGCTTCGGCACACCGATCCTTGCGAAGCGGGCGCTGGCTGGCTGGCTAGAGTCTTGTGGGGCGCGAGGTGTGGTCTGACAGGAAGGACGACGCTCCCTTGAGACCTACTACACATTCTTGACGGGAGTCGTCTACTTATGTCACGTATCGTTCGTGAGCCCGCCGGCACTTTTCGGCGCTCTGATGCAAAAATGCTTCTTCATGACCGCGATGGGTCTCAACCCAACGCGCGCACATTCGATTCAAGCAATGCAATTAGGTGAAACCGACAATGATCCCACGTGCCAAAGCGTTCGCGCGTACTCTGATCATCGCCTTGTCTGCGATCGCGTTTTCGTCCTTTGTCGTCGCCGGCGGTGTCGACAAGGCTTATGACACGAGCCGCATCGTTTCGGTCGGCGGCGATGTGACGGAGATCCTCTACGAGCTTGGGCTCGGGGACTCTATCGTTGCGGTGGACACGACGAGCGTCTATCCGCAGCCCGCCATTACCCAGAAGAAGAGCGTCGGGTATATGCGCGCGTTGTCGTCCGAAGGCATGCTGGCGGCGGGACCGACCCTTATCCTCGCCACCGATACCTCGGGGCCGCCCGAGGTCGTCGCGGCGCTCAAAGGGTCGTCGGTCCCCTTCGTCACCATCGACGGACCCGACACGCCCGAGGGCGTGAAGCAGAAGATCGAGCTCGTTGCCAAAATCGTGGGCAAAGCCGAAGCGGGCGAGACCCTTGCCAAGCGCGTCGACGCAGAATTTGCCTCGACGGCACAGGCGCGTGGGCAAATCAGCAAGCCGGTACGTGCGCTCTTTCTTCTTTCCATTCAAAGCGGGCGCGCACTCGCGGGAGGTCGGCATACCGCCGCCGACGCCATGCTTGCGCTTGCGGGCGCCGAAAACGTCATCACGACTTTCGACGGCTACAAGCCCTTGTCCGGTGAGGCGGCTCTCGATCTTGCACCCGACGTCATTGTCGTCATGCAATCTGCATCGGGTCATCGCATAGCGGATCCAAAGGGGCCGATCGCCAATGAAATCGCTGCGATCGAAGGCTTGGCGGCGACGCCCGCCGCAAAGGCGGGGCGGATCATCGAGTTCGACGGGAGCCTGATGCTCCAGTTCGGGCCGAGGGCTCCCATGGCAGCTCGCGAGTTAATGAAGCTCTTCTATCCTGGGACGAACGGCGCCTCGAAGGGTTAGCTGGCCCATGCTGAAGTCCAAGGTCGAGCCTTCTGTGGCCCGCTCGAGAACATGGATTGGAAGTTCCGCCAACCTCCTCGGCGTGCTCGCCGTGATGCTCGCCATCGCTGTGCTCCTGTCGCTTTCGGTCGGACCGACCGGCGTCACGCTCGAGGCGTTGCCGCGCGCCCTGCTGGAGCTATCTGGAAAGGCGGATCAATCGGGCAGTCACGAAGCTCTCGTTCTGTTCAATATTCGCCTGCCTCGCACATTCCTTGCCATGTACGTCGGCGCTTCCCTCGCTGTTGCTGGCGCCATGATGCAGGGCTTGTTCCGAAACCCATTGGCCGATCCGGGACTGATCGGAGTTTCGTCCGGCGCCGCCTTGGCCGCAGTCAGCGTCATCGCATTTGGCCATGCCCACTTCGCGGGCGTCATGGAAATTCTCGGAGTCCATGCCTTGCCTCTGGCCGCATTCGTCGGCGGCATCGCCGCAACGGGAATGCTCGTCGCCATCACGAGCGGCCAGAAGAATATTTCCACTGCGGGTCTTCTGCTCGCCGGCATCGCCATCGCCGCGCTGGCGCAGGCACTGATGGGGCTTGTAGCCTATCTGTCGGACGACCGCGCGCTGAGAGACCTCACATTGTGGACATTGGGCAGCCTCGCCGGTGCGAGCTGGAGCAAGGTGATAGCGGCCCTGCCGCTTGCAGCCCTCCTCGCAATTCTCCTGCCGCGGCTGGTTAGAGACCTCAATGGATTGCTTCTCGGCGAGGCAGAGGCCTATCACCTCGGCATCGACATTGGGCGAGCGAAGTTGCTGATCGTTCTGGCGACGGCGGCTGCAGTGGGAGCAGCCGTGGCGGTGGCCGGCATCGTCGGCTTCATCGGTATCGTGACGCCTCACATTATCCGGTTGCTTGCGGGGCCTGACCATCGAGTTCTCTTGCCCGCAAGCGCCATGCTCGGTGCAACACTCGTCCTTGCCGCCGACATCTTGGCGCGTGTCGTCGTAGCCCCCGCCGAGCTGCCGCTCGGCATCGTGACCGCGCTCGTCGGCGCCCCAGTCTTCCTACATCTCGTGCTGCGCAGGGATGTGCATGGATAGGGAGAAAGCACCGGCTATCGAGACCGTCGACTTAAGTTTCGAGGTTCGTGGCGCGCGCCTTGTCGACAGGGTGCAACTCAGTGTCGACGCGAAGCAGGTTATGGGCATCCTCGGCCCGAACGGCGCCGGCAAATCCACATTCTTGAAGCTCATATCCGGTGAACTCGCTCCGACGTCCGGAGCCATCTTGCTCGACGGATTGCCGTTGCAGCGCGCGGAGCCCTCGTTGCTCGCACGGCGGCGAGCGGTGGTGCCGCAATCCTCGCAGCTCACCTTTCCCCTCACCGCGATCGAGGTAGTCAGTCTCGGGGCCACCGTTCCCGGCTTTGCCCAGAACGAGACGATCGTGGCCGCAGCCGAGAGCGCATTGCGCCGTGTGGCCTTGCTCGATCTGGCGCAACGAAAATATACGGACCTGTCGGGTGGCGAGCGCCAACGAGTGCATGTCGCGCGCGCCATATGCCAGCTAACGACCGCACGCCGGCGTGAGGGCGAGACGCCAATCCTTCTCGTCGACGAGCCGACGTCAAATCTCGACATCGGTCATCAGCGGATCGTTCTCAGCGCCATCCGCGAGATCGCACGCGATGGCGCGGCTGTAATTGCCATCCTTCACGACATCAATACGGCTGCCGCCTATTGCGATGCCCTGGCTCTCATGCGGGACGGCGGCATCGTCGCCATCGGTCCGCCCGGCGACATCGTCCGCGATGACTTGCTATCGCAAACCTACGGGTGCGATCTCGACGCCAATACGACGCCAAAGAGAACGCCATTCGTGCTTCCGATCACGAGAGACGAGCAGAATCCCGCTGTTCGTGATGAATGACACCGGCGCCCCACGCCCGTCCGCGGGGGGACAACGTCGGAGGCATTTGGCCGGACGGGTGAGTTAGATTCGGCTGGGAAGGTTCTGCCTGACCCAATCGGTGAGCCGGTCCCACGTGTGGCTGTCGGCGGCCTGTTGAGCATGTTGGTAGGCTTGGCGAACCCGGCGCTCAAAGTCTCGGGCAATTCGCTCTTCCCTACTCTGCATTCTAGGCAGAGCGTAAATGGCTCCGATTGCGAACGCCACGCCAGCTGCGACAACGAGCGCTTCGGTGGGGTTAGCGCGTACGTAGTTGGTCACGCTGTTATAAGCGGTTTGCGAACGCGCGCCTGCTTCGCTGGCGCCGCGGTCCTTCGCCTTCGAGCCGGACTGGTTGGTGCTTTCATAATTCTCTGCAAAACGCTGTACCATGACTGAACTCCTGTGGCCTGGCGGCACAACGTGCTGAACCGCAAGGTGTTCCAAAGGAGCTTCGCCGTACCGGTAGGCACACGCCTGGCGATCACTGTTGTGAGCCTTCAGCTTTGGCAAGGTAGCTCTTGAGGTCGTCCACGGCTGCTTGAGGGAGCTCGTTTCCGCGCAGCTCCGGCGGAGCGGTCCAACCCGGTTCGATGCCCTCCATGCTGGGAAGCTCGTGAGCGATACCCTTGTGGCAATCGATGCAGGTCGCTTTTCCGGCCAAGAGATATCGGCGATGAATCTCTGCCGCGCGTTGCGTTTGCTTCGTAAAATCCATCGCGACGCTCGAGTGGCAGTTACGGCATTCGAGACTGTCATTGGCCTTGAGACGGGCCCACTCGTGCTTGGCAAGCTCGAGCCGGTGATCGAGGAATTTCCGCCGCGTATCGATGGTTCCGAAAAGGTGTCCCCAGACCTCCTTCGACGCCTGCATCTTGCGAGCTATCTTGTCGGTCCAGTTATGCGGCACATGGCAGTCGGGACACGTCGCCCTCACGCCCGACCGGTTGGAGAAGTGCACGGTCCGCGTGAGCTCCTCATAAACGTTGGCCTTCATTTCATGGCACGTCGTGCAGAAGCGTTCGGTATTGGTCACCTCGAGCGCGGTGTTGAAGGCACCCCAGAACACCACGCCGCCGATGAATCCTCCAAGCGTCAGAAACCCGAGCCCCAAATGTACGCTTGGACGCGTGAAGATCGCCCAACACCAAAGCACCGTGGATTTGATGCGCGCCCACATGGCCTCAATTGCTCCCGGCTGGCTTGACGCCCATTTCGCTCATGTCTTTGAACGTGTTCGGCACCAGCGGCGCGGCATCGACTTGCGGAACATGACAAGCGGTGCAGAAATATCGCCGCGGCGAAACGTCGGCGAGCATCTGCCCTTCGCGGGTCATGTAGTGCGTGACGCTGATCATTGGGGCGCCCGAACCCTGTGTGAACTCGCGCTTGTGGCATGAGAGGCAGCGGTTCGTGTTCACCGAGAGCTGATAGCCTTCGATGGAATGCGGGATGACGGGCGGCTGCTCGGGAAACGCCCGCATACGGCGGATGTCGTCTGTGACCCACTTGGCGACTGGAGGGGCCGGGATTTCCGCCAGAGGCGGCCTTTGCCCGCTGAGCTGCGGAACGCTCTGCGACAAGGCCGGAACGGCGAGCACGATCATACCGGCGACAAAAGCCGCGACGATCGGCCGATCGATCAAACGGGGGCGATCTTTACAGCGCATTTTTTGAAGTCCGTCTGCTTCGAGATGGGATCCGTCGCGTCGAGCGTGACCTTGTTGATGAGCTGACTGGCGTCAAACCAAGGCACGAACACCACGCCCTTGGGCATCCTGTTGCGCCCCCGTGTCTCGATACGCGTGCGGATTTCTCCGCGGCGGGAGACCACGCGAACTTCCGATCCCTGGTTGAGACCGCGATCGCGGGCATCATCCGGGTGCATGAAAACCCTGGCAGCCGGGAAAGCCTTGTACAGCTCCGGCACGCGCATGGTCATCGAGCCCGAATGCCAATGTTCGAGCACGCGTCCCGTCACGAGCCAAAGATCGAACTGGGCATCGGGACTTTCGGCGGGCGGCTCGTAAGGCACGGCGAGGATCACGGCCCTGCCATCGGGCCGGCCGTAGAACTTCACGCCCTCCCCTTCCTTCACGTAAGGATCGTAGCCCTCGCGGTAACGCCAGAGCGTTTCCTTGCCATCAACCACGGGCCAGCGAAGACCACGCTCCTGATGGTAGCGATCGTAGAGCGCGAGATCGTGGCCGTGTCCCCGGCCGAAACTCGCGTATTCCTCGAACAAGCCCTTCTGGACGTAGAAGCCGAAGTCCTTCGATTCCTGGTTGGCGTAGTCCGTATTGATTTCAGAGACTGGGAACTTGTCGACGTTGCCGTTACGGAAGAGCACGTCGAAGAGCGTCTTGCCGGCGTACTCGGGATTGAGATCGAGCATCTCGGAAGGCCAGACTTCCTCCGTCTTAAACCGCTTGGAGAACTCCATGATCTGCCACAGGTCGGACCTCGCTTCGCCTTTCGCATTGACGAGCTGATGCCAGACGTGGGTTCGCCGCTCGGCGTTGCCGTATGCTCCTTCTTTCTCGACCCACATGGCGGCAGGAAGAATGATGTCGGCCGACATCGCGGTGACGGTCGGATAGACATCGGAGACGACGACGAAGTTGCTCGGGTTCCGGTACCCCGGATAGGTCTCCTGCCCGTTGTTCGGGCCCGCCTGCACGTTGTTGTTCACCTGAACCCAATACCAGTTCAGTTTGCCATCCTTCAGCATGCGGTCCTGCTGGACGGCGTGGTAGCCGGGCTTGTCGGGCAAGAGCCCGTGCGGCAGCTTCCAGATCTCCTCCGCATGTTTGCGGTGTTCCGGATTCGTAACGACCATGTCGGCGGGAAGCCGATGGGCGAACGTGCCGACCTCGCGCGCCGTCCCGCAGGCAGATGGCTGTCCGGTCAGCGAGAACGGGCTGTTACCTGGCTCGGAAATCTTTCCCGTCAGAAGGTGGATGTTGTAGACGAGTTGGTTCGCCCACACGCCGCGGACATGTTGATTGAACCCCATGGTCCAGAGCGACATCACCTTCCGCTTGGGATCGGCATAGAGCTCGGCGAGCTCCTCGAGGAACTGCGGCTCGACACCCGAAAGTTCCGAGACCTTCTCAAGCGTGTACTCGGCAACGAGCGCCTTGTAGGTCTCGAAGTCGGTGGTCTCCATCTTGGCTGCATCGGCTGCACCCTTGGCCTGCACCTCGAGCGCATGCTCCGGACGCAGTCCATAGCCGATGTCCGTGGCACCCTTCATGAAGACCGCGTGCTTCGACACGAAGTCCTTGTTGACGCGCCCGCTCTGGATGATGTGGTTGGCGATGAAATTGAGGATCGCGAGATCGGTGCCCGGCTTGAAGATGACCGGCACGTCGGCGAGATCCATGCTTCGATGCGTGAAGGTCGAGAGCACCGCGACGCGCACATGCTCATGCCCCAGACGCCGGTCCGCGATGCGCGTCCAGAGAATCGGATGCATCTCGGCCATGTTCGATCCCCACAGGACGAACGCGTCCGCATGCTCGAAGTCGTCGTAGCAGCCCATCGGTTCGTCCATGCCGAACGTGCGCATGAACGCGTAGGCCGCCGAGGCCATGCAGTGGCGAGCGTTGGGATCGAGATTGTTCGAGCGGAAGCCGGCCCGCATCAGCTTGGTTGCCGCATAGCCCTCGAAAATCGTCCATTGTCCGGAACCGAACATGCCGACAGCGGTGGGCCCGTGAGCTTTGAGCGTTTCCTTGGCCTTGACGGCCATGAGATCGAAGGCTTCGTCCCAGGAAACCGGTTCAAACTCTCCGTCCTTGGCGTAGTGACCGTTTCGCTTCCTCATCAGCGGAGTGGTGAGCCGGTCGGCTCCATACATGATCTTGGAAAGAAAATAGCCCTTCACGCAATTGAGGCCGCGGTTGACCTCAGCCTGCATGTCGCCATGCGTGGCAACCACTTGGCCGTTCTTGACACCAACCATCACGCCGCAACCCGTTCCGCAGAAGCGGCACGGAGCCTTGGACCACTTGATATCAAGCGCCCCCACACCACCAGGCACGGGCTGAGAGCTGGCTGGCAGCGGAATGCCTGCTACCGCCGTCGCGATCGCGATCGCCTGCGTCTTCAGCATGTCGCGCCTGGAGACGTCGATGGTCATGATTAGATCTCCTTAGCTTCATCGGCGTGCTCGAACACCACGTTCGCGGAAATCACTCCGTCCATCGACCCGATGTGTGCGAGACGCGCGCCGACCTCGCCGCGAGTGCGTCCCTCGAGAATGACGACAATCTTGCTGTTGCTGCCGATCGCTCCGATCTCCGTATCCGGCAATGCCTTCAGAGCGGCGACAACGTCGTCCTCCTTGCCCGGCAAAACGAATACGATCGCGCTCGATATGACGTGATCGAACACTAGGTCACTCTGATCGAGCGACTCGCCTGTTAGGAGTTGCCGTCTGTCCAAGATTCGAGTCATGCGCGCCTCAGTGCGGCGCACCGGGCGGGCCCGGCGGGCCAAATATCAGTTGGAGCATCCAGATCAGGAAGCCGTATCCGCCGACGACGCCAATGGCCACGAAGGGCCACACTCCAAAGGCCAGGATGAGGAACGTCAGCAACTCAGCACGCTTGGTGGAGTGGCTTGCTCCGGCGTCGATGAGAGGGTCTGTCTTTCCAGTCATATCCGACAACCCCCGTCAGCTAATTGATCCGGATCAAATTATGCCCTCAGTCGCGGCGAACCGCAACGGATCGTGAGCGCATTGCGCGACAATGATCGATCCTCTCCTTCGAGTTTCACAACATGGCAGATGGGCGACACTCACTATGTCGGAGCGCTTCCTCCAGAACCCGTTACGAGCGGACACGAAGGCTGCGCGTCCAATGCAATCGCCAACCACGATGAAGGGGGGAAAGTGCGTGCCCGATTGATGACTCGCGTGAAACGCATTTCGGACTTCATCAATTCCCCTCGCAACGCACACGCCCACAAGCGCATCGAGACTTCGCTGCCTTTTGTTCTCGTCGGTGGCGCGCGATGCGATCTCAAATGACAGCGCTTTTGGTCATGGGCTATGGTTTTGTGGCTTCGGACTTGATCTCGCTGCGCTGAATGGAGGCCTGCTCCTGTGCTCAAAATCTCCTTCCTTGCTTTACCCTTTGTGGCCGCCGTGGCGCTTCCCGCGCTTGCTGGACCACCCGCAGACCTCGATGCGTGTCTCAAGCTTTCCGCAGAGACCGCCAGGGCCGCCAAGATTCAATCCGAAGCCGAATATGCCAAGTTCCATCTCAAGCTTATGGATCTCAACGCGGCGTGCGGCGCGAGCGATTTCGTCGGCGCTGAGAAAATTGCCGGCGACATCAGGACAACGTTTCCCCAAAACAAATAGCGAGCTTCAGGACCGCTACGACGCACGCGCTTCGGCGGATCGAACGGCCGAGGCCACGTCTTCGGCCTTCAGCTCGGCGGGGCATTCGAGCGCCGGAGCTTATCTGCGCCCGTGTCGTGAAGCATCGTGGCAACGCGCGTGAACGGTCCCATGAGGCGTTCCTTGACGTCTGCCGCCAGCCCGACCCTATCGATCGCAATCGACATGCACTTCAGCCAGGCGTCACGAGCTTCCGGCGTGATCTCGACGTGCTCGTGCATGTAGCGAACGTCGGAGTGACCGTGCCGCTCGACATAGAGCCGCGGTCCGCCGAAGAATCCCGAGAGGAAATCGAACTGTTCGATCCTCGAATGGGCCACGCCGTGCCCGCGCATATGCAGGATCAGGAGAACGTGGCCCTCCGGTTCGAACTCCACGATGTCGTAGAACGTCTCAACGAGGTTCCTTAGGCCCCTCTCCGCTCCGACCAAGTCGTAGAGCGACGAGCCGGGGTCCGCCGCAGGCGAATTCGCGGGGGGCTTTTGATTGACGCTGCGTTCGGGGTTGTTCTTGTCCATCGCGGCTGCACCAGAGATTTGCCGGCACTGAAGTTGTCTATCGCGCTCGGACGTTGGCCGGCCGTCGCGCACGTGTATCCGAGCAAACGGCCCGCGGGTTCACGAAACCCGTACGGTGAAGACCTTTCGGATGCGCTCTTCCGTCTTCCACAAACCGGTGAAGCCCTTGGGTATTTGAAAGCTATCGCCGGCGGCGAACGTGAGCGTGTTGCCGTTGTCGGGAACGAGGGTCACTTTGCCCTCGAAGAAATGAATGAACTCGTCGGCCGCGTAGACCACTCGATATGTCCCGGGCGCGGCTTCCCAGAAGCCGGTGAGAAACTTGCCGTCGTCCGTCTTGTGCTCGATCCACGTCTTCATTGACGGCGTACCCTCGACCGGCGTCCAACCCTCGAGGTCGGTCAAGATTGGATCTGTCTTGGGCTTGAAGCCATTGCCGTACGACAGGACATTCATGTGCGTATCTCACTCTCTCTACTCTTCGCCCAGCCTCGAATAGCTGTGTGAAGGACTTAAAAAAATGGCCGGAAACCGGTGAAGCTTCCGGCCAGTTGGGAAGTGCGCGAGCCGGGAAGCTAGCCGCGCACGGGGGGATGGGTTCGCAGACGCAAGGGATCGTAAAACGGCATTTGCACCACGGCGGCCTTGAACGACTTACCCGCGTCTTGAATTTGCAGCGTCGTCCCGACTTCTGTGTGCGACGGCTCGATCTGCGCCATTGCGAGTGACTTCATGAGGTGCTGGCTGAAGACCGTGCTGGTCACGACGCCGACCTCCTTGCCGCCCGCGAATATCTTGGCACCTGGCGCGATGGCTTCCGTGCTTTCCACCTCGAGGCCGGTGATGAACGAACGCTCCTTGCCCTTGCTGGCGGCGAGGGCTGCCTTGCCGCGGAAGTCCGGCTTATCGAGATCGACAGTCCAGTCGGCGCGCACCTCCCAGGGCGTGGTGTCGCCGTGGGGCATGTCGAACGGGAAGAAGAGCAGGCCCGACTCGACGCGGACGATGTCGAGACACGTCCAGGATGTCGGAATGACGCCTTTGTCCTTGCCTGCCTTCAGGATCGAATCCCACATGAAGCCCGCATCGGCTCGGCTCGTGAAAACCTCGTAGCCGCGCTCGCCCGAATAACCTCCGCGCGCGATCGAAACGGGGCGGCCGAACAGTGTCGTCTTGACATGCTTGAAGTAACCAAGGTCCGCAAGCTTGGCCGGCGTGTGCGGACTCAGCACCTCGAGCGCGAGCGGGCCCTGCAGCGATAGTATGTGGACGTCGTCATCGCGCTGGACAGAAACGTTGTACTTTGGAGCGTATTCCAACAGCGCCTCGCCAAATGCGCCGCCACCATGGGAGATGCGGAACGTATTCGGTCCGTCGACATAGACGAGAACATCGTCGATGAGTGCGCCGGCGTCGTCGACGGTATTCGAGATGTGGGAGTCGCCGGGTGCTGCCTTCGAGATATCGGTCGTCAGAAGGTAGTTCAGGAACGCCGTCGCATCGGGCCCAGAAACATTGAAGATGTTGAGACCCGTAACCTCGATGAGACCGGCCCTATAACGCGTTGCTGCCACCTCGTCGTACGGATCGCTCGCGTAGTTCTGCGGGATGGGCAGGCTATTCCAGGATTGCTCAAGGTTCGATCCGAGCGCCCTGTGGCGGCTTTCAAGCGCTGTCGTGCGCGTGATGTTCGTCATAACGTCCTCCAAGTGGTTTTGATTTTTTCTGCTGGGTCGCGCGAACGTCGTGATCGCGCGATGCTCTCATTCAATCCGGCGCGCCGCCTGGCGAGGTCGGCAGTCCGTCATCGTATTTGGACAGCCACTCGAGCGTCGTGTCGCGATAACGGGTGATGCCTTTGTAATCGACGAGCTCCTGCGGGAGCGATTTCAGCACGCGATGCATGCGGCGCCCCCACTTCGGCACCGTCACGAGCTCACGCATCTTGATGAGATAGCCGCGGATTGAAAACAGGATCGCGTTCGAGCGCGGCAGGCGCCATAGCCCCTGAAGCTCGACACGGAGATGCACCTTGTCACCGACGTTCTCGGGCGTAACGGTCGTGCGGTCCTTCCCCCACTTGTTATAGTTCTCCGGGCTCGTATCGAGGCGGGGATTGATGGTCATGGTCCAGTTGAGGCGACGCACGGGCTGACCGAGCTGAAGGTTGAGCAGGAACTTCAACGCGCGGTCGAATACCTTCATGTCATGGGCCAGAGGCACCGGTCCGTGCCACTCCATGAAGTTCATGCCGACATCGAAATCGAGCGACCAGTCAGCCTGGGTCGTGATGATGCCAGCGTCCATCCAGAGCTGGCCGTCGCGCTGGTCCTGGATCGAGAAATCGCCTTGGCACTGGCGTCCCATGTACTCCAGCGGCTCGCTGGGAAGCGTGGATGGATCGCCGAACACGAATTTCTGGTCGATGTCGAGCGGCCGGTTGATCCAGTGCCAGCGGTCACCTTCAGTCTTGAGCGAGAACCACTGCGGATAGTCCCGCGCCATCGAAGTCATCAGGAGCTCGAGGAAATCCCACTGCGCGAGCATCATGTGGGGCAGCGCCTGACAGCGGAGAGGATCCTCCTTAAGGACTAAGGCCCGATCCTGCATCTCGGCGACGTAGTGCTCGTTGATGTCGATCGGAAACTCAAACACCGAGCCGGCCGGCCCTTTTGTGTGCGGCTCGATGTTCACCGAGTACATGTACTTGTCTTCCCAGAACGGGAACGGAAACCTGCGAATGGATTCGGGACTGTTGAAGAACGTGAAGTCGTCTCGGAATGTCTCTTTCTTGAATTCTTGATTCATTGGGGTGCTCCTTAGCCGCTTGCGATCAGAGATCGAGGCTGATGCGCGATCCTTTGAGACGAGAGACGCAGATCATGATCTTGCCGCCCGTCTGTCTTTCCTCTTCCGTAAGGTAATGATCGTGATGAAGGATGCTTCCGTCGCAGCTCACGACCGCCGTCTCACATTGTCCGCACGCTCCGCCGCGGCAGAGATACGGGGGATCGAGGCCTGCGGATTCGAGCGCCTGAAGGATGCTTTCATCCTCCTTGACCCGGACGGTCTTTGCCGATTTCACGAGCTCGATATCGAAGGGCAGACCGCCGCGCGGCGCCGTGAAATGCTCGGCGTGAAGATGCTGGCTCGGCCAACCGGCCTCCTTGGCGAGCCGCAGAACATCCTCGATCATCGCGTCCGGACCGCAGACATAGAGGTGCGTTCCGAGCGGCTGCTGGCCAAGAAGGTTGGTAAGATCGATCCTGCGGGCGGAGACCGTCTGATAGTGATGAATCTTCCGACCGAAGCGCTGTTTCAGCTCGTCGACATAAGCCCCCGAGTTCGGCGTCCGCGTCGAGTAATGCAGCTCGAACGGCGCACCGATCTGGGATAGTTGCTCGGCCATCGCCATCATCGGCGTGATGCCGATACCGCCCGCGATGAGGAGATGCTTGCGCGCGCGCAGATCAAGCGCAAACAAATTGGAGGGTTGGCTGATGGTGACAAAAGCACCCTCATAGAGCCGCTCGTGCACGTAAAGCGACCCGCCGTGAGAATTGTTGGTCTTGAGGACGCTGATCTCGTAGCCGGTCGTGTCCCCCAGAGGACCCATGAGCGAATAGGGGTTCTTGATGGTCTTGGCGCCGTCGCGCATCGTCACGACGGTGTGAGCTCCTGCCGAGTATGTCGGCAGTGGCTTTCCATCCACCGGGACGAAGCGGACACGCTTGATGCGCTCGGCAACGGTTTCGACGCGAGCGACGCGGACTGCGATTTCGGCGCTGCTCATACGAATACCTCGACGATCTCAGGAAGCTCGCCGGGCACCTCCGCATCGACGCAGACGCCCTGGAAGGCCGCAAGCCTCTTGGAGTAGTGATCTCGAACGAGAAGATTGGTGCCGCAGTGCCCGCACTTGACGATGTTGGTTCTCACGTTCTCGGTGAATCCTTTGCAGTGAACGCATTGAACGCGGCGCGCGGCGCTGCCGCGGTGCTCGGTCAGAACTGCTTCCGGATCCATGCCAATCTCTTGCGCGAGCTGGACGGTGAGACCGATGAGGGTCTCTGTTCCGGCGGCGTATATGCGAGTGCCCATGCGCATGACGTTGAGCACGCCGCTCAACCGCCGGATTGCGGTGATGACGGTCGGCATGGCGTGAACAATCTCGACAGGTAGCTGCCTCAGACGCGCCGTGTAGTCATCTTTGTTGGGAGCAGTCTCCGCGTAGACGATCATGACGCGGCCTTTGATCTGCGACCCCTGCTGCTCGAAGAGGTCCAGGATGGCTTGAGCGCCCTCGCCGTCGGCTGCGAACACATGATGGTTCGCGTAGCTGTCGGCGATCAGGCCCGGATATTTCGGCCTGCTTTTGATGCCCTCGACGAGCATTCGTGTTCCTCCGCACCAATATATTTGCGTTCGTGGTTCCGAGGGACGCCCCATCCTTTCAGGGCGCGCCTCTAGAACTTAGCTGTGAAGAGTTGTGGAGACGGCGGACGGTGACCGCCGTCTCCCAGTGGCTAGCCCGGTAGCTGGAAGAACCAGTTGGCGGCGAAAACGACCACGATGCCGGCGACGAGCGTCAGGTAAGGCAGGATGCCCGCCTTGCGAACCTTCAGCTCGGCCTCGGTGAGATTGAGGTCCGCAAGCATGTTCGGAGGGAATTTGCCGCGGTCCTGGACGTAGTGGCGGAACAGGAACACCGGAATGATCAGGCCGGCCGCAATGAGGCCTGCCCATAGCGCAACCGGATTCCACACCTTCGCGCCCGCTCCGAGGAACACGGCGTTGACGAACGCGAAGAGAGTGCCAAGCGCGAGGAGCGCTGTCGGCGCCTTCCAGGGACGCTGGATGTGGCCGTTGTCGATGCGGTGGATCCAGCCCGAGTTGAGGTTGAGGAAGTTGAAGATGATGTAGCAACAGTTCGAAACGGCGAGGATGAAGAAGTAGCTCGTCGCATCGGCGGCTGCGATCGCCAGAAGGCCGACGTTGAAGATGAGGTCGGTCCACATGGCAGCCGTCGGCGCGCCATGTCCGTTGACCCGCGACAGGTAGCGCGGCAACCAGCCGTCTATCGAGCCCTGATAGAGCGTGCGGGAGGAGCCGGCCATCGCGGTCATGATGGCCAGCATCAGCGCCAGGATCATCATCATCACCATGATGGAAGTGATGAAGCCTCCGCCGCCGACCATGTTGCCCATTGCAGCAGCCACGCCCGAGCCATCGACGATCGACGTCTCGAGCATGCCGTTAAGTCCCAGAACGCCCTGGAAAGTGAACGGGACGAGCGAATAGAGAACGAGGCAAAGAAGACCGGAGTAGAAGATTGCGCGGAACGTATCGGTCTTCGGGTTGCGGAACTCACTCGTGTAGCAGATGGCCGTCTCGAAGGCGTAGGTCGACCACGCCGCGATGAACATGCCGCCAAGCACCAGCGTCCACCCGCCGATGTTCCATTCACCGTTGGCCGGAACGTACGCTTCTTTCAGAGGAACGAGCGGCGTGTAGTTGTCCCAGTTGATCTGGCCGGTGAGGATCGGCGCGACGCCCACGATCAGCATCGGAACGATGACCAGGAGGCCGATGATCTTCTGGACGTTGGCGGTGCCGAGGATGCCGCGATGTTGAATCGCGAACGTCACGAGCATCAACGCCACGCCGATGAAGAATGTCCAGTTGAGAGAGAACGAGACCGGACCGATTGCGCCGTGTGCCAGCGTCCAGTTGCGGAACGCAGGCGTGAGTGCAGCGACACCATCCTGTGCGAGCAACGCGCTCATCGCGTCCTGAGCGGTCTTGCCAGCATTGGCGGCGAGCCACTCTGCGACGCGGGGGCTATCGGCAGTGATCGAGCCGGCGTTGGCCTTCACCCATGCGAGGACCTCGGGAGCCTCTGCGCCAGGGATCGGTCCCAGAGCGTTGAGGATATAGGCGGCGGCGATAGAGCAGCCGAGCGAGAGCACAGGTGTCCAGGCGAGCCAGTTACACCAGACCGAAAGCGGAGCGATCAGTTTCGAATAACGCACCCAGGCAGACGCCCCATACACCGACGCGCCACCCGACTTGTTCGGGAACAGGCCAGCGATCTCGGCATAGGTGAAGGACTGGATGAAGCCCATGCACATGCTGGCGATCCAGACCGCAAAGGCGACATTCCCGGTCGTGCCGGCGATGCCGCCAATGGAGAATAGAACCAGCGCGGGTACGCCACTCGCGACCCAGAAGGCTCCCGTCCAATTTATCGCTCGATGCAAGCTTGGCGGTTGTTCGACCGCCAACGTTCCCGTTACGACGTTCATTGTACCCTTCCCTGTGTTCTGCCCTGAGTTTTTGTCGTTGAGAGATCTTTCCTCCGCGGGATTGCCCTACGGACTATCCAGACCAAATCCAACCATATATCACCAAAATTTATATGGTGCGCCCATACTGTAGTCCAGATTGAGCCACCATCAATCAAAAATTCTCACTGATATGAAAAAATAGCTGGAGAGCACACGGTCTTAGATTGTGCAATTGCGAAGATTTTGGGCTGCGACATTGAATCATTGGTGGAAATTGTCGCTATGGTCAGATATGGTTTGTTCTGGCTAGAAACATCCTCCACGCGGACTGCTGGTTTCGTCCGGGTGGATCTCATAGGTGTCCGGGAATGTCAGGAGCATCACGAAGCTGGGGGCTCGACATCGCGAGAGCGTTCACTGCGCTCGGCACGGGGAATGTCGGTGAAGCCTTGCCGTTGCTGCGCGATCTCGACGCTCGCATGCCACCAGAGGCGGCTTCGCCTCTCCGCGCTGCGGCCCTCAACAACGTTGGCTTCGCTCATGTGATTACAGGCCGCCTCGACGAAGCGACCCGCGCGTTCAAGCAAGCTGGAAGTCTGTGGCGCGAGACGTTGGTCGAGCTGCGGAGCGCCAATCTTCCTGTGACGGCCGGCAGCTCGTCTTTTCATTTCCAACTGGCGACGAGCCATTACGCGGAATTTGCAGAGCTGCATCGCGACCGCGCTGTACGCTTGCACAGGGCTGCGGCGGGGATGACACGGCTCAACAGCAGCCGGATGTGGCGGACCCGGGGAGTAAGCGCTGCAAGGTCTCTTGCTGACATGTGCCGAGCCTTCGGATCAAGTTGCCCGGAAGCCATCATTCTCCGCACCCATGCCGATGGCAGTCGCAGGGCAACGCTCGATCTCTCCCCCTATCAGCAGAAGGCGGATCGCCTGTTCGAGATCATCGAACGCTCTCCCTTTGGAGGCGCGCCCGACCTTTGCGCGGACATCGAGCGTGCTGCATATTTGACCGGACTCCTGATCCCGGGACTCGAGGAGGCAGCTGTGCCATTGAAGTGCGCCAGCCCGTCAGCGCGAGACATCGAGCATCTCAAGACAAGGACGCCATGAATTCCCCATCCCGAACGTCCTCCGAAACTCCGCCCTGGGACCTGGACATCGCAGCCCACCCTCCCGTGAAGCAGGCGGTCAAAACAATTGCGATGCTCGTCTTCGACAAGATCGTGTCCGGAGAGTATTCGTACGGTACGCGCTTGCCGGCAGAGCGCGAGCTGGCTCTCATGTGCGCGGAATCGCGCAACACCGTCCGTCAGGCTTTGGATTTCCTTGAAGCGTATGGCGTGATTGCGCGACGGGCCGGGTTCGGGGCATTTGTGGCTTACCGCGCTTCGTCGTCACCGAAGCCCGCGGCGGAAGATTCCGGCATCATCGATATCACTGCGATCGCCGAGACGGTCTCGCCGTTCGAGCTCAATGTGGCGGAATCCATTCTCGAGCCGGAGATCGTCCGTCTCGCCACGATATACATGTCGATCCGCGATCTATCGAGGCTTCGCGATCAGCTCAAAGCGCTTGATGAGATTGTTACGGATGCGGAGCGCTTCTCAGCCATCGAGAAAGAATTCATGATGACGCTGTGCGAGGGGACGCACAATTCCGCGATCATCACCATGTATCGCGTACTACATGAGGTGCGGAAGCAGCCGCAATGGTGCACCAACAAGAAGAGAACCCTGACGCCAGACCGCATCCGCGAGGCTAGAGGCGCTCTGCGGTCACTTTTCACGGCGCTCGAGCGGCGGGACGTCGACAACGCCGTGGAGTGTATGAGGCTGTATCTCGCCGCTGCTCAGGACGACATGATTTACGCAGCGTCGTGACACCCGGTGGCAGCTTCCAACGCTGATCTCGAAAATCGGGCGCATTGCCTCTCGGGCCTGGCGCGAGATAGCGTCCGACAGCGGCGAAACGCGTGATGGTTGTGTTTATGGATGGTGCCACAATGAAGCGATCGTCGCGTTTGGATGAATATCTGGTTCGATAATGGCCCGCCCAAGAAGCTCGCTCGCCTCTGCCCTCTCCGTTGCAATGGCCGACCATGGCATCGAGTCCCGCACCGTGCTCAAGGTCGGCTTCCTCGCGCCGCTCACCGGCAAGCTCAAGTCATGGGCAGAGCCGGGCCTCAATGGCAGCCTGATCTGGAAAGACCGCGTGAATGCCAGCGGCGGGATCAAAGTCGGCATGCGCCGCTACATGGTCGAGCTCGTTCCGTTCGATACGAAATTCGACCCCGACGCCGCGTTGGCGGGCGCGAAAAAGCTCATCAACGAGGACGATGTGAAATTCATCCTCATGGTGGGCGGCAACGACTTCTCGCTCGCGGTCCGCAAGTTCATCACTCAGCATCGCATGCTCGTCGCGACGCTACTTCCAACGGACCTGACGCCTGATGCACCGACCCTCGTCGCGCCGAGCGAGGTCCATCCGATCTATAACGTCACGGGGGTCGAATGGCTCAAGCAGCAGGATCCGACGCTCAAAACGGTGGCAATGTGCGCGCAGGACGACCTCCATGGCCTGCCCTCCATCGCGACCTACCGGGCGGCCTTTGAAGCGGCGGGGATCGAGCTCGTGGCCGAACATCTGTTTCCGGTCGAGACGAGAGATTTCGGAACCATCGTGGAAAACCTGATGGCCAAGAACCCCGACATCCTCTGTTGGGACACGGCCTATGAGCCGTTCCTGCACGCGCTCACGAAGGAGGCTTTCCGAAGAGGCTTCAAGGGGCGTCTGTTGTCGTGCACCTGCGACAACTACCAGGAGCTGATCAGGCACACGAGCGCCGAGTTCATGGAAGGGTTCGTCTTTCAGTTTCCGGACTTCGATGATCCGCGACTTGGTGATTCTCAGATCAATTTCGACAACGCGAACGAGTTCTATGCGGAATTCTGCGCGCGCTTTCCGAACTCATGGAGCGCGGTGTCATGGGAATACGCTTCGACGCTGGAGCTCTGGCGCATGGCAGTTCAACGCGCGCGCACGTTCGAGCCATTTCCCGTTCTCGCCATGATGAAGTTCGGCGGTGTCGGCCATCACGCTTTCGGGGAAGCCCGATGGTGGGGCGATGAGCTGTTCGGCATCGACAATGCCCTAGTCGGCAACTGGCCCGTGGTCATGATCCAAGATGGCAAGGCTCGCATCCAGGACTTCCTGTCGATCCCGGACTGGTGGAACAAGCACAAGGCGATCCTGATCCGCCATATGCGAGCGCTGAACCTGATGTGGGATCAGCGGGACCCTTCGCCGTTTACACCGGGGCTTACGTAGTCGACCGCTATCCGAACCCTGGTCTAGGCTAGGACCAGTTCTGAACCGCCCGCCGATCAGGAATGCAGTCGTTCCAACCAACGATGTTGGTGAGCCATCCGTCGATGGCCCCCTGCTCTGCCGGATAGAGACCGCCCAGCGGACCGACGAACTCGAGATAGCTCAGCCCGAAGGCAGGCGCGACCGAGGTCAGCACCGGCTTCTCGAATTCCGCCGCGCGCACGAAAGCATCCATAAGGCCGCCGCCTTCGGCCTCCAGCTTTCCGAACTTGCTGAGGATGACGAGATCGGCGCTCCCAATCCGATCCAGGACGGCCTGGCAGGCCTCGGCGACGCCAGCGGCATCCAGACAACAGGCCGTCGATTGCGGTCCGAGGTCCTGATAGAGCCGATGCTTCGAACCCGACGACAGATCCCTCAGGATCGAGCCGCCGCACGCCTTGCGCAGCCCCTCAGAATGCTCTTCCACGAGACCGACCACCTCGAGCCCCCGCGCCCGCCAGGCACGGGCCGTTTCCGCGAGCAATCGCTGAATTCTCGTGCTTTCAGCACCTTGAATACCCACGATCCGCTGAGCGGGCAGCACGCTCGTAGCTCTATGCATTCCATGCATGGATACCCCCGCCGTCACGTTGTATTGGGTAGGATATAGCACCTTCCAATCCCGAACGCACCTCCAAGCACCTTTTGGTTTTGTATGGAATGCGCTATATTTGTACGGATATAGCGCAGTGAGGAAGCTTGATGAACATCGAGGTCCAGGCATTAACTACCTACAAAGTCGAGCCAGATGGTCAGAGCGTCGCCCTCGGCGTGCAGGATACGTCGGGGAAGGTCGCGACCCTCAAGATGAGGATCAGTGAGCTCGGGAACCTTGTCATGACGCTGCCGAGCATCATTGAGGCAGCGCTTCGCCGCCAGTATCGCGACGCGTCGCTTCGCTACACTTATCCTTTGGCCTCCTGGCAGATCGAGCCCGCGTCGGATCCGGAGCATCTCATCGTCACCATGCGCACCGACGATGGCTTCGGCGTCAGCTTCTCGATGCCTCGCCAGCGTGCGGCTCAATTCGGAAAAGACGTCTCTTCCGGGGTGCGCGAGCAGCCGCACATCGTTGCTCACTGAAGAGGTCACCAGTGCGCGCCAAGCATATCGAGCTGCCCGCTCATGTCGAATATGTCGTTTCCCGCGGTGAAGGGGAATGGACCATTACGCTGCTGGGAACACAGCTGAGCTCCCACGGGTGCGAGCGTTCGGCGCTGCGATCGGCCATAGAGGCCGCGCGTGACGCAGGGGTGCGCGGACATCGCGCCGAGGTCCTTGTTCGGGAACGGGGCAACTACCTGCGCCACGCCTGGACGTTCGGGCTCGATCCGTTCCCAGCGCCGGAAACACAGGACTGAGGCTGCTCGCGCCTTCCAATCGACTTAGGCTCCGCCACATATTCATGATTATTATTTTCAGGAAATAGGATATGACATGAGACGGTCAGGGGCCCCGCGCCGGAAGGAGAGCTCATGTTCATCCGTCAGATGACATATCTCGTCGCTCTCGCCCGCGAGAAGCACTTCGGACGGGCGGCAGAAAAATGCTGCGTGACGCAACCCACGCTCTCGGCAGGCATCAAGGCGCTCGAACGCGAGCTAGATATGCGCCTCGTAATACGCGAGCCTCGTTTCACTGGCCTCACCCCCGAAGGCGAGCGGGTCGTGGAATGGGCCGGCCAGATCATCTCGGACTATGAGAGCCTGAAGCAGGACGTCGAGGGATTCCGCAGCGGTCTCAAGGGCACGCTGCGCCTCGGTGTCATTCCAGCCGCGACGCCGACAGTCGCACGTCTCACAGCGCCCTTCTGCGCCAAGCACCCGCAAGTCACGATCGACGTCGTGTCCATGACGTCGTCGGAGATCCAGCGAGGCCTCGATCAGTTCCAGCTCGACGCCGGCCTGACCTATCTCGACAATGAGCCTCTTCTCCATGTGCGCCGGCGAGAACTCTACCGCGAGCGCTATCTGTTTGTGACCAGCGCCGCGAGCCCACTTGCTGCGTCGGAAGCGATCACCTGGCAGGAGGCTGCGGGTGAGAACCTCTGTCTCTTGCACGAAAGCATGCAAAACCGCCGCGTCCTCAACAACCTCGCCTCGTCGATCGGACTGTCGCTCCAACCCTCGGTGACGACAAACTCATTCCTCGCCGTCTGCTCGCACGTTTGCGACGGGGCCTGGGCGAGCATCATCCCGCACACGTTCGCCTACATCTTCGCGAATTGTGACCAGCTCCGCCTCATCGAACTCGTCGAGCCGGTCCACAGCCAATCCATCGGACTGGTCGTGTCGGACCGCGATCCGCTCACTCCCCTCGCTCAGGCCCTTTTAAAATGTGCGGCCAAGATCGACGTCGGCGGGACCAAGGACGCAGTGCTCGTCCCGGCTTGATCGACGCCGTCTATCGACGATCAAAAACCTTCATTTTGACGCCAACCAACGCTCGATCGAAAGTCCGGCCGCCGCGATCTGCAGGGGCCGGAGAGCCAGACGCAATCGCGGCGAGGAAGCGCGAGGAGCAATCCATCGGCGGCGAAGCATCGCCGCATTGCGGTTAGCCCTCTTCGAACACCGTTGTCGACCGGCGCAAGCCGGCGAAGCGCTGCCTCATGGCCAAATCCCATGCAGGAGTTCCAAGATGGCGAAGATTGTTTGTGTTCTCTACGACGATCCTGTCGACGGCTACCCGAAGTCCTACGCGCGCGATGACATTCCGAAGATCACGAAATACCCCGACGGCCAGACCGCGCCGACACCCTCGGCGATCGATTTCAAGCCCGGTGCGCTGCTCGGCAGCGTTTCCGGTGAGCTTGGCCTGCGCAAGTTTCTCGAAGCGGCCGGCCACACGCTCGTCGTGACGTCCGACAAGGACGGGAAGAACTCGAAGCTCGATCGGGAGCTGCACGACGCCGAGATCGTCATCTCGCAGCCGTTCTGGCCCGCCTACATGACGGCCGAGCGCATCGCCAAGGCGCCGAAGCTCAAGATGATCGTCACGGCCGGCATCGGCTCGGACCACACCGACCTGCAGGCCGCCATGGATCGCGGCATCACGGTCGCCGAGGTCACATACTGCAATTCGAACAGCGTCGCCGAGCATGTCGTCATGCAGATGGTCTCGCTCGTCCGAAACTACATCCCGTCTTACAACTGGGTGATCAAGGGCGGCTGGAACATCGCCGACTGCGTTGCCCGCTCCTATGACATCGAGGGCATGCACGTCGGCACGGTGGCTGCGGGTCGCATCGGTCTGCGCGTACTGCGCCTCTTGAAGCCTTACGATGTCCATCTGCACTACATGGATCGCCACAAGCTTCCCGATGCCGTCGAGAAGGAGCTGAACCTCACGCATCACACGAGCCTCGAAAGCCTGACCAAGGTTTGCGACGTGGTGACGTTGAACTGCCCGCTTCATCCCGAAACCGAGCACATGATCAACGATAAGTCGCTCAAGAACTTCAAGCGCGGCGCTTATCTGGTCAACACGGCTCGCGGCAAGCTCTGCGATCGCGATGCCGTCGTGCGCGCGCTCGAGAGCGGTCAGCTCGCGGGCTATGCCGGCGACGTCTGGTTCCCGCAGCCGCCGCCGCAGGACCATCCCTGGCGGACCATGCCGCATCACGGCATGACCCCGCACATCTCGGGCACCTCGCTTTCGGCTCAGACGCGTTACGCGGCCGGCACGCGCGAGATCCTCGAGTGCTACTTCGCGGGCAAGCCGATCCGCAACGAGTATCTCGTCGTTCAGGGCGGCAAGCTCGCAGGCGTCGGCGCGCATTCCTATAGCGCCGGCAATGCCACGGGCGGCTCCGAGGAAGCCGCGAAGTTCAAACGCTAAACAGTAAGGGCGGCGGATGCGCGTTGCATCCGCCGGTTCCTTCCCTCCCAGCTCTAATCCGGCAGGTCTCTAGATGTCAGACGACAAGACGGCGACGCTTGCCGCGCCTTTGCCGATGAAGCTTTCGTCATGGATTTCCGCGCGGCCGTGGCGAGCCGCCGCGCTTGCTGGAACCGGCGGCGCCCTCACCATCGGCGCCCTGGCGACAATCAACGCCGCAGGACAACTGCCGCTGCTGATTGCACCGTTCGGCGCCTCTTGCGTACTCGTATTCGGCGCCCCGGCCAGTCCCTTCGCACGTCCGCGCAACGTCATTGGCGGCCACGTCGTTACGGCGATTGCTGGGCTGGCCTCCGTGTCGGTCCTTGGCTACGGGCCGCTCGGCATTGCCATCGGCGTAGGCCTCGCCATCGCCGCCATGATGCTCACCGACACCGTGCATCCGCCGGCTGGGGCCAATCCCATTGTCGTTGCGCTGACCCACGCGGGCTGGCCCTTTGTCGTCGCGCCAGTCCTGGTCGGCGCGGCCGCCATCGTGACGCTGGGCATGGCCTATAATCGGCTCGTAGCCGGCCGCTCCAGATAGCGTCCGGCAATTCGTGCCCGCTCACCGCACCGGATAGCGCCGCCAACACTCAGATCCAGCTCACTAAATCCGGACGACCGGCACCGCATCGCTTTGCCGGGCATTTTGCCCGCTAACGAGCCCGCCACCTTCAAATCCTCCCGGCATGTGTGCCACAATCACCCCGATTGGGAGGAAGCCATGCGATTACTCACGCTTCTCGTCATCCGCCTGATGGCCGTCGTGCTCTTCTGTCTGACGGTGGCCATCGGCTGCCTAATCTTCGATGCCCACCGCGCCATCGAGAGCGACGTGGCTGCCACCTCCTCGCGCGTCAACCAGCACCTCCAGGGTCTCTACTGGCAGCATCTGGTGTGGCGTGACGGCATGACCCGCGGCGCTCTCGTGCCGTTGCCGGAATGGCGGTCGGTCGAGACGCAAAGCATCATCTCACCGGGCGTTTGCGTGACCTATGCTCTGCCTGGGGCAGATGCCAGTCGGCTCTGCAGCCAGGGCGAAGCGCTCGGACCTCCGCCACCGAAATGGTTTGCGGCAACCTACGTAACGCTGCTCGGTTCGCACGAGCCGGTCAGCGTGCCGTTGTCCATCCGCGATCAGAGCGCCGGGCTCGTCATCGCCAGCGTCGATCCTGATGCTGCCCTGCGTCGAGCCTGGCGGGAGATTGCGACCGTGGTCCAGGTCGCCGTGTTCATGGCCGGTGGCATTGCCTTCCTGGCCGCGGTGATGATCGGCCACGCCCTCTTGCCCGCGCGTGCCATCGTCGACGCGCTGCGCAAGCTCGAGGAAGGCCAGCTCGCGCTGCAAATCGGCAGGTTCAAGAGCACCGAGTTCAATCACATCGCCAACGCGGTCAACAGGCTCGCCGCCACGCTTCGGCAGACGAGCTCCGAGCGCCTCGCCCTCACGGCGCGGCTCTTCCAGGTCCAGGAGGACGAGCGCCGAGCGATCGCGCGCGACCTGCACGACGAGTTCGGCCAGGCTCTTGCCGCAACCTCGGCGCTGGCCGCCGTGATTGAGACCACCGCGATGCAGGATCGTCCCGACATCGCGAAAGACGCGCAGGCGATCGCGAAGACGCAGAAGCACATGATGGAGACCCTGAAGTCCACCCTCGTGCGCCTGAGATCGCAAAGCATCGAGGAGGTCGGCCTCGAGGCGAGCCTCAGGCAGCTGGTCAACGACTTCAATACACAGTCCAAGTCCGGTACGGTCTTCAAGTTGCAGATGGCAGGCCGCATCGCCGAACTGCACAAGCGCGTCGCCGTGGACCTGTATCGGATCGTGCAGGAATGCCTGACGAACGCCTCGAAGCACGGCCGACCGACCGAAGTCAGCGTCCGCCTCGAGCATCGCTCGGAGCAGACGCCTCACGTTGCCTTGACGATCGAGGATGACGGCGGCGGAGATGCAAATCGCATTCACACCTCGTCTGGTCATGGCATCCTCGGCATGCGCGAAAGGCTCGCGGGCCTGGGCGGAATGCTTTCCATCGGCAACGGACCGCGCGGCATCCGCATCTTCGCGACGGTGCCCGTGGGTCACGGCGAGGCCTATGCATGAGCGCCGTCTCCATCCTCCTCGTCGACGATCACCCGGTCGTGCGCGAAGGCTATCGACGTCTCCTGGAGACGCGCCCGCAGTTTTCCGTCTGCGCCGAAGCCGAGGAGGTGACCCAGGCCTATGTCTCTTACAAGACCCACCGGCCCGACGTCGTCGTTATGGACCTGACGTTGCAGGGCGCGAGCGGGCTCGAGGCTGTGCGCCGCATCCGCGAGTGGGACAAGGACGCAAAGATCCTCGTCTTCACCATGCATTCGGGTTCGGCCTTCGCTCTGAAGGCCTTCGAGGCCGGAGCCAACGGCTACATCACCAAATCGAGCCCACCCGGGGATCTCATTCGCGCCGTGGAGATCGTCGCTCGTGGCGGCCGCGCGCTGAGCGATGACATCTCGCAAGCTCTTGCTGCGGACAGACTGAGCGGCGCCAATCCAGCCATCGACGAGTTGTCTCCCCGCGAGACGGAGATCCTGAGGCTCCTCGCCACTGGCCTCACCAGCGAAGCCATCGCCGATCTCCTGAACCTCAGCCACAAGACCGTCCGCAACCACCACTATGCCATCAAGGCCAAGATCGGCGCCGACAACGACGCGCATCTCGTCTGGCTGGCCCTGAGCGCTGGACTCATCGCTCCCAACAAGCTGTCCGAAATCACGCAAGGCTCGTGAGCGGGCACTATGCCCGGCAAACGCGGGCACGGTGCTCTGGTGTACAAGCCAGTCTCCGCCAAAGTCTCGGTTGGCGGAGCGCGGCGACGTTTGACAAGGCCGTTGTATTCCGTTGGATATATCGTTCGCCGATGAAGGCGACTATAAAAACGGGAGGACGACTGATGCCCTTGGACTCTTCAATTCCTGCTCACTTACGGTGCCCGCGCACACGTCACCGTCGTGTCAGCGACACCTGGAAACCTCCCTATCCCGCATTCTCTGCGAAGGTCGACCCGGCAGTCGAGCAAGTGGTCATGGCCTACTTCGGCGTTCAATCGAAGGGCGAGGCGACGCACGGCAAGGCCTGCGCGGCCTTTCAGACGATCCGAGAGAGCCTGAAACTAGCTGATGGCCCGGCGCGTCACGACCTCGTCCAGTTCGTTGACGCAGAAGGCTACCTGAACCTGATCGTCGTCGCCTATTGGACAGACCCGAAGGCGCATCAGAAGTGGAACAACAGTTCCGAAATCGCAGGGTGGTGGGCCTCCGACGACCGGCTCAACGAGGGCGTCGGTTACTTCCGCGAAATCCTCAGCCCCCGAATGGAGCAGTTCGAGACCATCTTCACGCACGACTACGGGCCCTTCGAAGGCGTGAGCATCCTCTTCGGCGATATGAGCGAGCCTATCTTCGAGCACGGCTATTGGGGATCGATGCGCGACCGCTTGCCGGTGTCGCAGAACGACACCATGGAGCCGACCGGTCAGCTGACGGTAACGCAAGGCCAGCCGCAAGCCGGCGGACGCGTCATCATCAGCGGTCACCAGAACCTGACATTGATCCGATCGGGCGAGGACTGGAGCCGGACAAAAGGCGAAGAGCGCCGCACCTGGTACGAAGACATCGAGCCTGTCCTGCATCAGGGCATGAACTTTCTCCGCGACGACGGCCTCGAGGTCGGCTGCTACGTCAACCGCTACTGCCATCACATCGATGAGAACGGCAATCCCCTGGAGAAGGGCTTCGGCGTCAGCCTTTGGAACTCACTCGCCCATCTCGAGCATTGGGGCGAGTCCCACCCCACCCATTTGCAGATCTTCGTGACGTTCATGCGCAACGTGCATAAGTTCACGGATCTCACGCTCTACCACGAGGTCTCGGTGTTCGACGCCTCGAACCAGTATTTCGAATACATCAACTGCCACCCGAAGACCGGCGTTTTGCGAGCGGTCTGATTTCGATCTCGGCCACGCCAGACTCCGGCGAAGGCATTTACGAAAAATCCGTTCGACGAGGACAACGCCAAGACGATCACTCCCGCAATTCCCTTTGCGGCCTACGGCGGTCTCAAGGTGAAATTCTAGATCCTGTGCGGAAGAGGGCTCCGGAAGTCTGCACTTCCGGGGCCTTTCTCATTGTGTCGTTGGTGTCGTCGGCTTCTGCTTGCCGCTGTCATCCAAAGAGAGCGGCGCCAGCGCAAGACCGACGCGCTGATGATGGTTCCACGCCGGTAGCGCAGAGGGCCTTATCGAAAGCTCAGTGGCGAACTCCGGCGCCGACGGCACGCAGGGCCGGGGCCCGGCGCTTCTTGGCAGGCGAGCCGGATTTGGTGCCGTTACGCGCTGGCAGGCTCGCAATGAGGTTTTCAACTTCGCGCGCCGGCTGCGGGCGGCCCATCAAGAAGCCCTGGACCTCGGAGCAGCCAGCCTTGCAGACAGCCGCGAGCTGTTCCTCGGTCTCGATGCCTTCTGCGGTCGTTTCCATGTCGAGGTCGGTCGCCATGGCCACCACCGCCTTGACGATTTTCTGAGAGCGCGAGCTCCTGACGATGTCTTCGACGAAGGAGCGGTCGATCTTGATCTTGTCGAAGGGGAAGCTCAGCAGATAGCTGAGAGACGAATAGCCAGTGCCGAAATCGTCGAGGGCGATGCGTACACCCAGAGCGCGAAGCTCGAACAGAGTGTCGCGCGTTGCCTGGCTGTTCTGCAGAAGGACGTTCTCGGTGATCTCGAGCTCGAGCCGGTTCGGCGCCAAGCCCGAATGAGACAGCGCCTCGGCCACGGTTCTGACGAGGCCCGGAGCGGCGAACTGAGCTGGCGAAAGGTTGACGGCGATGCGCAGGTGCTTGGGCCATTGGGCGGCGACTGCGCAGGCTTCGCGCAGAGCAAACTCTCCGAGAGCGGCAATGAGGCCGATGCGCTCGGCGGCGGGAATGAAATCGCTCGGCGGGACGGAGCCACGCTGGGGATGATTCCAGCGCATCAGAGCCTCGAAGCCTCTGACGCTCCGGCGCTTGGCCGCGCACTGGGGCTGGAAGTTGAGCTCGAATTGACCGTCCGCGAGCGCGCCGCGCAGATCGCTCTCGAGGGAGCGCTGAGCGCGGACGCGCGCGTCGATCTCTGGGGTGAACAGACGGAAGGAGCCGCGGCGCTCGATCTTGGCGTGGTAGAGGGCCAAGTCGGCGTTGCACATGAGGATATCGGGTGTCACGCCATCGTAGCGACCAGTGGCGATGCCGACGCTGGCGCCGACGACGACCTTGTGGCCGTCGATGTCGTAGGGTTCGCGGACCACCTCGATAATGCGCTCTGCCAAGCTCATGGCTTCGGCATCGGTCTCGATGCCGGGCTGGATGATGGCGAACTCGTCGCTGCCCATGCGGGCGATGATCTCGGTTCGTCTCGTGGTGGCACGCAGGCGAGCCGCCACGGCGCGCAGCAGCTGGTCGCCGACAGGATGGCCGAGCGCATCGTTGACGGCCTTGAAGTCCTCGAGATCGATGCAGTGAACCGCGATGGTGTGGCCGCATTCGGGGCGCTTCTTCAACGCGTCGACAAGGCTCGCCTGGAAGCCCGGCCGGTTGGCGAGCTGCGTCAGCGTATCGTGGTAGGCCATCTCCTCGATGCGCGACTGGGCCTCGTGGTGCTCAATGGCGACGGCGCAGACGTGCACGCAGGTGGAGACGATGCGACGCTCAAGCTCGGTCGGACCCCGGGTCGTGTGAAAATAGAAGCCGAAGGTGCCGATGACACGACCGCTGCGTGACTTTATGGGGCTCGACCAGCAAGCCCTCAGTCCAAGCGGCAGCGGCAGCGATTTGTAGTCGGCCCACAAGGGGTCGGTGGCGATATCGACGACGGCGACGGACTTTCCGAGGTATGCGGCGGTTCCACACGAACCAACAGTGGGGCCGATCTCGATGCCGTCGAGGGCATCGGAATAGTACGTTGGCAGGCTCGGGCTCGCGAGCGGGTGCAGCTTGCCCGCTCCGTCCACAGTGAGCACGGAGCACACCACGGACGGTGCAAGCTCCTCGACGCGGCGACAGAGGATCTCCATGCACTCCGCGAGCGGCGCTCCACTCGCGACGGCTTCCAGCACCTCCTGCTGCAAGGCGCCCATGCGCAGCTTCGTGGTGGTTTCGGTCGAGGGGCGGACCTCGACACCGGCGTAACGCTCGCCATCCTGCATGACGCCGCGGATGCTGACATAGGCCTCACCACCCGCGCCGCCGGCAACGTGACTGAGGGTCCAGAATTTCTCTTCGCGGCCGGATTGCACGCCAGCCCACAGGGCAGCCCAACGGTAGCTATCGATCTCAGGCAGCCAATCGCTGATGGTCCGAGCGCCATTCAAAGCCGAAGACGATGCGTTCGCCGAGCCCCGGGCATTGCCATCAATATCGAAAAGACCGAAGGCCTGGCTCGCCTCGGGCGTCGTTTCGACGACTTGTATAGATCCACGCACGTTTACAGCATCCCAGGGGCGCAACAGCAGCCACGCGTCGCCTAACTCGAGGTTAGTTGCGCGCACTTCCACCACCAACCACGGTGGCAAAAACCCGTGAATATTACGTAAGCGGGAAAAGCAGCTTGCTACCGCAAGATGCTGTGAACACGGCTCAAATTGTACTTAAGTCCAAGCCGCCGGTCAGGGAGCCAGGCCGCCCTGAGGGGCCGGAGGGGCGTCGGGGTCGAGGACCTCGGCCATGGCCGGCGATCCATCGCGCTTATAGATGTCGGGGCGGAACTGGATGTTGCCGTCCGGCTCAGCCCAAGCCGTGATGTAGGTGAAATACACCGGCACAGGGCGTGTCAGCGTGACATCCAAGGCCTGACCACGATCGAGTACGGAATTGACCTGACCGGGTTGGCCCCAGCCGCCCTCGAAGCGGACCAGCCATTCTACGAGCTCGAAAACATCCTGCACGCGGACGCAGCCGGCGCTGAAGGGACGCGAGCGCTGCTGGAAGAGCTGCTTCATGGGCGTGTCGTGCATGTACACGCCGTGCTCGTTTTGCATGTCGATGCGGACCAGTCCCAGCGCGTTCTGCGGGCCCGGATCCTGCTTGAACTTGATGCGCGAGGCCTCGGCCTGGTTCCAGTCGATGGACGCAGGGTCGAGCTCGTGCCCGTTGAAGTCTCCGGACAGGACGCGGATCTGCTCCTTCTGCAGGTACTCGGGCTCCTTGCGCAGACGCGGGATGACGTCGAGCTGGGCGACACTGTCGGGGACGCGCCAGAACGGGAAGAAGTTGACGGCGCGGATCGTCGCCTTCAGCGACGGCGTCTCGCGTCCGCCGCGGCCCACGATGACACGATGGCGCTGCACGGTCTGATAGCGCTCCACGGCCTCGAGCTGGAAGGCGGGAACGTTCACGAGCACGTAACGCTCCTCGGGCGGACCCTGCATGAGATCCGAAATGCGTCCGAGGTTGAGCTTCAACTGCGCGAGGCGCTCTTCGGCCGTGACGTTCAGGGCTGCGAGCGTGGGCTGGTCAACGCGTCCGCTGGCGCGAAGGCCGTTGCGCTCCTGGAAGCGGATGACTGCAGTCTCGAGCGTGCTGTCGAAGCCATAATCGTCATAGGACGTGCCGCCCGTGAGCTCTCCCGTGGCACGGAGGCGCCGGCGCAAGAGCGGAACGCGGTCGTCGTCGTCGCCTGCGCGCATCATGCGATTGCCGGGGATGATCGGCCAGCCGCCCCGATTGACGATCTGCTCATAGCGATCGATCGCCGCCTGCATGGCGTCGCGCATCTCGTCGCTGCGCCAGGGCACGTCGTTGGGTCTCAGGTCGTTGACGTCGTCGGGCTTCGGCGGCGTGCGCTCGGAGGCGCGGCCTTTATTGGAGAAACTCTGCGGGCCGAAACCGGTAATGCCTTCCCACCAATTGCTGTCCTGGGCGGAGGCGGGAACAGAAGGCAAATTTGCGGCGGCCAAAAGGCTCATAAGCGCAATGACGCCCGCGCTGCGCATGACGCGGCAAATCTGCATGAGAAGAGTCACCAGAGTCCCAGATCCTTGAGGTTATTCGGCATTTGTCCCCGCCGCAGTGCACCGCCTAAGAGGGACTCGAACCCGTACCGGAGCAGAAGAACGAAAGTCATGTGGCCAAAGAAAGACCCTTTAACAAGGTTGTGGGCTGAGGGTCACGCACAGAAAATGCCAATATCTTACGTCGCGTTGTCGCATGAAATGAACATCCGTCCCGCAGACGACCGCACGGTCAGAAATGATCCCATCCGAGGCGCCCGAGTTCGAGGGGGGCGCCATCCAAATCTGAGATCTCAAGCCCGCTTCCGGCCTCGATACGCCCGATCTCGGTCACGGGAATGCCCACCTGAGCGGCCGCCTCTCGAAATGCGGTGCAGCGGTCCCGAGGTACGGTCGCGAGGATCTCGTAGTCGTCGCCACCCGTGACGAGGGCCGGGAAAAGTTCCGGGGATCGCTCCAGAACATGGCGCGCAGGCCCTGAAAGCGGGACATCGCGCCCGGCGACACGCGCACGGGCGCCGCTTGCACGCGCGAGGCGGTCGAGATCCTTGGCCAGTCCATCGGAGATATCCATCGCCGCCGACGCGTACTCACGCAGCGCGGGACCGAGCGCAACGCGGGGCTCTGGACGCAGATAGCGGCCCAACAGCGCCTGCACCTCGCCGGGAACAAGTCCCCACCGCGCGCCGAGACCGGCCTCGCCGTGCAGTTGCAGGCCAAGCGCGCTGTCTCCGATCGTGCCCGAGACGAACACGGCATCACCGGGCTTGGCCGTCGTCCGGCGGACCATGCGTCCCGAGGGGACATAACCCAAGGCCGTGATGGTGATCGAGATCGGCCCAGGACGGCGGTCGGTATCCCCGCCCGCGAGCTTGATGCCGAATGTGGACTGAGCGTCGGCGAGACCCTGCGATAAGGCGCGCAGCCATTCAGGCTCGGGTCGCTCCGGAAAGGCCAACGCCATGACATAGGCGGCTGGGACCGCGCCCTTGGCGGCGAGGTCGGAGACATTCACGGCCAGCGCCTTCCAGGCGATATCGCCTGCCGCATCATCGGCAAAGAAATGCACGCCGGCCGCGACCGCGTCGGTGGTGATGACGAGATCCTCGCCGGGACGAGGCGGAAGGCTGGCGCAATCGTCGAGGAGACCTTGGGCGCCCGGCAGATCCGCCGCGAGCGGCGCGAAGTACGTCTGGATCAACGCCTCCTCACCGTCCGCTCGCCGGGTCGCCGCCATGCTTCAGCCGTCCTCGCCCGGAGCCTCGAATTCCTTGGCGCGCAGCTTGTGCGCGATGCGGTCGAGCACGCCGTTGACGACCTTGGGCTCGTCGCCCTCGAAGAACGCCTTGGCGATGTTGATGTACTCGTTGATGGTGACGCGCGCGGGAACGTCGCTGCGCTCCATGAGTTCGAACACGCCGGCACGAAGAATGGCGCGCAGAATGGAGTCGACGCGAACGAGGCGCCAGCCGGTACGGAGCTGTTGATCGATGAGCGGATCGAGCTCGCGCTGGCGACGCACCACGCCCTTCACGAGATCGGCGAAATAGGTCGGATCCGCGCCTTCGAGGTCATTGCGGCCCTCGTCAGCCTCGCTGACCGGCGGCGCATCGGGAGGGGGCGCGCTGAAACGGAGCGCGGCGAATTCCTCGATGACCTCACCCGCGTCGGTGCCGGCGAGATCCATCTGATAGAGCGCCTGGACAGTTGCCATGCGCGAGACCGTGCGCGGCTTGGGAGCATCACCCGATTGCTTCTTGCGTTTGGGAGCGGTGGTCATGCAAGCACGTTTCCGAAATGCTCGGCGACCCAGATGAGACGCAGGCAGGCTCGTGCCGCGTCGCCGCCTTTACCGTCGCGTCCACCTTTGGCGCGCGCCATCGCCTGCTCCTTCGTGTCCACGGTCAGGATGGCGTTGCCGACTGGGATATTGTTCTTGATAGCGATCTCCATGAGCCAGTGATTGGCCGAGTTGCAAACGATGTCGTAATGCGAGGTCTCGCCGCGAATGACGCAGCCGAGCACGATGACGCCGGTATAGCGCGCCGATTTTCCCGCCGCGCCAAAAAGGCCTGCCGCAACAGCCTGGCCCAGCGCCTGCGGGATTTCGAGTGCGCCAGTGACGGCAATGCGGTCGAAGCCAACCCCATTGGCTTCGAGCTCAGCCAGCGCGCCCTTGGCAAGCTCTTCGTTGACGTCCTGATAGTAGGGGCTTTCGATGATCAGCACATGTGCGCCCGGCCCCTGGTGAAGAGGCAGATGCTCGTCAGCGGTGGAGGTGTGATTGCGCACCATGACGGCTACTCGATCGCCTGCGTGCCGACGATGCGAAGCCCGTAGGCCTCAAGGCCCACGTAGACGTCCGTCGGCGTGTTGGTGAGCAACGTCATGTCGTGCACGCCAAGATCGCGGAGAATCTGGGAGCCCACGCCGATCTCAACTTGGCGGCGCCCGCGTGCCGCATGGCCCGACTTCGAAGGTGTAGAACGCCGGTTGACCCAATCCGTCACGCTCTTCGGCCCAAGGTCGCGAATGAGCACGATGACGCCGCGGCCCTCACGCTCGATGGCGCGCATGGCCTTGGCGACCTGAGACTCCGCTCCCGCCGGCTCGCCGACACCGAGCAGATCTCCGAGCACGTTGACGGCGTGCACTCGCACGAGCACCGGGCCCGGTGCGGAGAGATCGCCTTTGACGAGTGCCAGATGCTCGACCGGCTCGACAGTGGTGGTGAAAACATTGAGCGTGAAGCTACCGGCGATGCCGCTCTCGACCGTCGTCTGTGCGACGCGCTTCACCAGGCTCTCGGTGCTGATGCGGTAAGCGATCAGGTCCTCGATAGTGCCGATCTTTAGGCCGTGGCGCTGCGCGAACGGTACGAGGTCCGGCATGCGGGCCATGGTGCCGTCGTCATTCATGATCTCGCAGATGACCGCAGCCGGCACGAGGCCCGCGAGACGGCAGAGATCGACGGTCGCTTCCGTGTGGCCGGCGCGGATGAGGACTCCGCCTTCGCGCGCGATGAGTGGAAACACATGGCCGGGCGAAACGAGATCGGCTGCACCCTTGGTCGGATCGATGGCGGTTGCAATGGTGCGTGCGCGGTCATGCGCCGAGATACCGGTCGAGACGCCTTCGCGCGCCTCGATCGACTGCGTGAAGGCCGTGCGTTCGCGCGCTGCCTTGGCGCGAACCATGAACTCGAGACCAAGCTCCTGGGCACGCGTCTGCGTGAGGGTAAGACAGATGAGGCCACGTCCGTGCTTGGCCATGAAGTTGACCGCGTCGGGCGTTGCCATTTGTGCGGCGATGACGAGATCGCCCTCGTTTTCGCGATCCTCGGCGTCGACGATGACGACCATGCGGCCGTTGCGCATATCCTCGACGATCTCGGCCGTCGAAGACAGGAAGCCCTGGCCTTCCTTGTAGGCGATTTTGCCGAGGCCTTGAGTGGTCACGGAGCGGTCTCCATCAGGCGCGCCACGTAGCGCGCGAAAAGGTCGATCTCGACGTTAATCTCGTCGCCGGGCTTTTTGCGCCCCCAGGTGGTCTGGGTCAAGGTCAAGGGGATGAGATTGACGCCGAAGCGGGCGCCCTGCACCTCATTCACCGTAAGTGACGTGCCGTCCAGGGCCACCGAGCCCTTGGGCGCGACGAAACGCGCCAGCGGGGCCGGCAGCTCGAACAGCAGGCGGCGGCTCTCTCCGTCGGTCCGGACATCCAGGATGCGGGCAACGCCATCGACGTGGCCCGAGACGATGTGCCCGCCGAGCTCGTCGCCGGCCCGGAGCGCCCGCTCCAGGTTGATGCGGCGGCCGGGAACCCAGGAGCCGAGCGTCGTCTTCGACAAGGTCTCGTTCGAGACGTCAACGGTGAAGGCGGAGCCGACGCCGTCGGGGCGTACGGTCACGACGGTGAGGCAGCAACCGTCGCAAGCAATGGAGGCGCCGATATCGATGCCGTCGGCGTCGAAGCCCGAGCGGATGGCGAAGCGGCCGCCTTCGCGTCCGATGACCTCGCCGACATCGGTGATAATCCCAGTAAACACGTCTACCTCACTCTCGGCACTCTTGCTTACCGCACCTCTTACTCAGGCCGACGGAATATATGCATCTCGTCGGCGCCTGTCCGCCGGGTCGAGGTGAAAGTCAAGGAAAGCCCTGATGCATATCGGTCGAGTAAGGAAGGCGGCGTCGAGCGGCCCTCGCCGCGGTTGTCGGATTGGCGGCCTTCGCCGCCGGGGCCAGCCTGAAAGATGACGACCTCGTCGACCAGACGGGCCTCGGCGAAGGCGTGCCATACTGCGGGACCACCCTCGACGAGAAGGCGCGTGATGCCGCGGGCGGCGAGTGCGCGCAAAACATCTCGGATATCGAGGCCGCTCGGGCCGGAGGCGGCGGTGAGGATGTCTGCGCCCTGCGCTTCAAGCCGCGTACGCTTCTCCGGATCGGCGGTTTCGGCACCGATGATCCAGAGCGGGTACTGGCGCGCCGTGGCGAGGAGACGCGAGGATGCGGGAACATCGAGTTCGCGGCTCAAGACGACGCGGACTGGTGATCGCGCGGCGAGGCCCGGCAGGCGGCAGGTGAGCTCCGGATCGTCGTCGCGCACCGTGCCTGCGCCGACCAAAATGGCGTCTGCGTCAGCGCGCAGGAGATGCCCGTGTGCGCGTGCCTCAGGGCTCGTCACCCATACAGGCTTGCCGTCATTGCCGCGGGGCAGACTGCCATCGGCCGCCAGAGCAAGCTTCAGCTGAACGAACGGGCGCTGCTCGGTGACGCGGAGGATGTGCCCAAGCGTGACCCAGCGGGCTTCCTCGGCAAGCACTCCCGTTTCGACCTCGATGCCTGCAGCGCGCAGGCGCGCAATCCCCTGCCCGGCCGTGCGCGGGTCTGGATCCTCGATGCCGACGACGACACGCTTCACGCCGGATGAGATCAGCGCATCGGCGCAGGGAGGCGTCTTGCCGAAGTGGGCACACGGCTCGAGCGTGACGTAGACGGTTTTGCCGCGCGCACGCTCACCGGCTCGCTTCAATGCTTCCGTTTCGGCGTGCGGCCTGCCGCCGGGTTGCGTCATGCCGCGCGAGATCAATTCGCCGGTCTCGGCATCGGCGACGACGGCTCCTACCGCGGGATTGGGCGCAACCGATCCCAGCGCGCGGCGCGCCATCGTTAGCGCCACGCCCATCATGTGCCGGTCGAAATCGGAAGGCGTGCTCACGGCCATAGCGGACTAGTATTTCTTTTGCGCAAGGCCAGAGGGAGCATCGCCGACGTCGTCGCGCGCGATCTCGCCCAGAACTTCCTGGAAATCCGCCGCCTCGCGGAAATCGCGATAGACGGAGGCGAAGCGTACGTAAGCCACGGGATCGAGGCCACGCAGGCCTTCCATGACGTACTCGCCAATGGACGACGACTGGATCTCGCTTTCGCCCGAGCTTTCGAGCTGACGAACGATGCCGGAGACCATGCGCTCGATGCGATCTGAGTCGATCGGCCGCTTGCGGAGCGCCACCTCGACGGACTTCAGAAGCTTGTCGCGGTCGAAGGCGACCTTGCGGCCAGAGCGCTTCACGACTGTCAGCTCGCGAAGCTGTACGCGCTCGAACGTAGTGAAGCGGCCACCGCAATCGGGGCAGACGCGGCGCCGGCGGATGGCGGCGTGCTCCTCGGTGGGACGGCTGTCCTTCACCTGCGTTTCCTCGCCCGAGCAGTAGGGGCAGCGCATGGGTAACTCCCGGAAGTTCTCTCAGGCTAGGGGGCTGGCGGCACGCAGCACAGCCGCCGGACAAAGTCATCGCCTCAGCCGGTCCTGGTGCCGCGTCCGTCAGACTAACACGGGGCGGCGCGAGCGGCAGCGCCGCAGCGCCGTCCAGTTCACCTTTCCCGTGGTTAAGACCTGGCTTCCAAACCGTGACTGGCTAGGATGTCGCAGCCGCTCAAGAGCTCAGGCAGCAGCAGAAGCGGCGGTACGAAACAGCTGTGCCGGGGTCGGGAGAACGAAATGTCGAGAACGCTGAGGGCCATCGCAGTGGCGATAACGGCCAGTGCTGCTCTGCCGGCCTATGCGGGCGAAGGCGGCGGCCCCGACGACTTTCGTCTGCCACCTGCCACCGAAAACGAGCCTGAGCCGCGCGACGACGACGATGGGCCCGTGCTACCGCCCTGGCAACGCCCGGACGCCGTCGAGCCGGAAGCTGGCGTCGATGACGATCCGACCACATTCGATCCGGATGCGGGGCCGACTGCGCCCGAGCCGGACTGATCTCGGCCTAACCAGCGCGCAAAAAGCAATCGCCCCCGCCCTGAACGAGCGGGGGCGACCTCAACATCTTCTTACGAGTAGATCGGGAAGCGCTTGCAGAGCGCGATCGCCTCGTCCTTGATCTTGGCTTCGACCTTGCCGTTGCCGGCTTCGCCGTTCTTCGCGAGGCCTTCGAGGACCTCGGAGATCATGCGGCCGATGTCGCGGAACTCGGCCTCGCCGAAGCCGCGCGTGGTGCCGGCAGGCGCGCCGAGACGGATGCCCGACGTGACCATCGGCTTCTCGGGATCGAACGGCACGCCGTTCTTGTTGCAGGTGATGTGCGCCCGCTCCATCGACTTTTCCGAGATGTTGCCGGTGAGCTTCTTCGGACGGAGGTCGACGAGGATGAGGTGCGTATCGGTGCCGCCGGAGACGAGCGCGAAGCCGGACTTCACCAGCACGTCGCCCATGGCCTTGGCGTTGACGATGACCTGCTTGGCGTAGGCCTTGAACTCGGGCTTCAGGATTTCGCCGAAGGCCACAGCCTTGCCGGCGATGACGTGCATCAGCGGACCGCCCTGGATGCCCGGGAAGATGGCCGAGTTGACCTTCTTGGCGATGTCCTCGTCGTTGGTGAGGATCATGCCGCCGCGGGGGCCGCGCAGCGTCTTGTGCGTCGTCGTGGTGACAACGTGGGCGTGCGGGAACGGCGAGGGATGCTCACCAGCGGCAACGAGGCCGGCGAAGTGGGCCATGTCGACCATCAGGTGCGCGCCGACCTCGTCAGCGATGGCGCGGAAGGCCGCGAAGTCGAACTGGCGCGGATAGGCGGAGCCGCCGGCGATGATGATGCGCGGCTTCTCGGCGAGGGCGATCTCGCGCACCTTGTTCATGTCGACGCGGTGCGTGTCGGGCTCAACCTGATAGTGCACAGCCTTGAACCACTTGCCTGACTGGTTGACCGTCGCGCCGTGGGTCAAGTGGCCGCCGTGGGCGAGGTTGAGACCGAGGATGGTGTCGCCGGGCTTGGCGAGAGCGTTGAACACGCCCTGGTTGGCCTGCGAGCCAGAGTTGGGCTGCACGTTGGCGAAGCCGCAGCCGAAGATCTGCTTGGCGCGGTCGATCGCGAGGTTCTCAACGATATCAACGTACTGGCAGCCGCCGTAGTAGCGCTTGCCGGGATAGCCCTCGGCGTACTTGTTGGTCAGCACGCTGCCGGCGGCCTCGAGCACGGCCTTGGAGACGATGTTCTCCGACGCGATGAGCTCAATCTCGTACTGCTGACGGCCCAGCTCCTTGTTGATCGCAGACGCAATCTCGGGATCGGTCTCGGCCAGCGGAGCGTTGAAAAAACGGCTCGTCGGGCTCTTGTTCGCCTTCAGCTTGAACATGGGTTTCCTCGTGTTATCCGGCTCGAGACTTGTCTGTCTCTACCTATCCAGTGTGACCTGCATTCGGGGACGGACGAAGGCAGCACCACCCACGTCTCGCCGAAATGAATCCGCAGGGGCATATCATGCGCACGGCCCGCACAACAAGAGAAGTCCCGTCGCAGCCGCCTTCGCGGTGCAAGAGGACTAAACTACGGTTATCGGGGGGCGGGAAAGACCGGCGGGAGACCGCCGGCCTGGTGCCTATTCGGCTGCGAGCTTGACGTGCTTGCCGACCGAGACCGGGCAGGCCGCCCAGAGCTCGGACAAAGCCGAGACCAGGTCGTCCATCTGGGCGTCGGTATGCTGCGGGCTCGGCGTCAGCCGGATCCGCTCCGTGCCGCGGGGGACGGTCGGATAGTTAATCGGCTGGGCGTAGATGCCGTAGTGCTCGAGCAGCGCATCGGTCACCTGCTTGCAGTGGACCGGGTCGCCAATCAGAACCGGCACGATGTGGCTCTGGTTCTGGAACAGCGGCAGGCCGGCGGCCGAGAGGCGCGCCTTCAACGCGGCAGCGCGCTCCTGGTGATGGCCACGCTCGACGCTCGACGATTTCAGATGACGGATGCTCGCGAGCGCGCCTGCGGCGATGGCCGGGGCCAGCGAGGTGGTGAAGATGAAGCCCGGAGCGAACGAGCGGATGGCATCGCAGAGATCGCGCGTGCCGGCGATGTAGCCGCCCATGACGCCGAAGCCCTTGGCGAGCGTGCCGTTGATGATGTCGACGCGATGGGCAACGTTATCGCGCTCGGCGATGCCGCCGCCGCGCGGGCCATAGAGGCCAACAGCGTGAACCTCATCGAGATAGGTCAGCGCGTTGTACTTCTCGGCGAGATCACAGATGGCGTCGATGGGGGCGATGTGGCCATCCATCGAGTACACGCTCTCGAAGGCGATGATCTTCGGCGTGCCCTTGGGGAACTGCTTCAGCTTGGCTTCGAGATCGGCGACGTCGTTGTGGCGGAAGATGCGCTTCTCGCCGCCGCCGTGACGGATGCCCTCGATCATGGAGGCGTGGTTCTTCTCGTCGGAGAAGATCACGCAACCGGGCAGAAGCTTGACGAGCGTGGAGAGCGCGGCCTCGTTGGCGACGTATGCCGACGTGAACAGGAGCGCCTGCTCCTTACCGTGGAGGTCGGCGAGCTCGTTCTCGAGCTCAACGTGATAGTGCGTGGTGCCCGAAATGTTGCGCGTACCGCCGGAGCCGGCGCCGACAGAGTCGATCGCCTCGTGCATAGCGGCGATGACCTTGGGATGCTGACCCATGCCGAGATAGTCGTTCGAGCACCAGACGACGATGGGCTTGGAGCCGAGAGGCGTTACGTGGGATGCGGTCGGGAACGAGCCGCGGCGACGCTTCACGTCAGCGAAGACACGATAACGCCCTTCGCGCCGGATCGAGTCCAACGCAGCGCTGAGGTGGCTCGAGTAATCCATCGACTCCCCTAGTCCTTTCCTGCGCGTGACAGTGCACGCGTCCGGCCGCTTTTACGGCGTTGCGGGTACATAGTCACATATATTCACCCCGTCCCGCCCGGTATCAATCGCCGTTATGTCGCGGTCAAGTGAAAGTATCTCCACCCGATACATTTCCGGCGCGACCCACCGGGGGTGTAACCCCCAGTTAATACGCGCTTTCCGGGTACCGGCCTATATGGCCACAAGCACCGTGAACGGGACATTTACGAGCCTTTTTGCGACGCGAAAGGGTTTCCCGCCTTGACGCGGGTCAAGATCGGCGTTCGCAGGAATGAAAATGGGGGCTCAGGCCTCAGTAGGACGAAGCGATCTCGCTCACGCCGTCCTTATTGTAGAGGTCGCGGCGAAACTGGACGGTGCCGTCTTCCGTCGCCCAGGCGGTGATGTAGACGAAATAGAGCGGCACCGGCGTCGTAAGCCTCACGTCGAGGCGCTTGCCGCTCTTCTTGATCTCGGCGACGCGCTCCTCGTCCCAGCCGTCGTTCTGTCCAAGCAGCCAATTGGCAAGCCGCTCGATGTTATTGACGCGGATGCAGCCGGAGCTCGCGGCGCGAAAGTTGCGGCTGAAGAGGCCTTCGGACGGGCTGTCATGCATGTAGACGGACTCGCCGGAGGCAAAGTTGATCTTCACGAAGCCGAGCGGGTTGTCTTTGCCGGGAGGTTGCCGGTAGGCATAGGACTTCACCTTCGACGAGGTCCAATCGATCGTCTCCGGATCGACCTTCTTGCCGTTGCCGTCGTAGGCCTCGATGCCTGTCTTGACGAGCACGTTCTTGCCGGCGGCCTGCATCTCGCGACCCTGCGGAATGAGGTCCTGCGAAATGACCGTCGGCGGCAGACGCCAGACGGGGTTGAAGTTCATTTCCGTGATCGTCGAACGCAGCAACGGGGTCGGACGATCGACCTTGCCGACAACGCCCGTATGACGGGTGATGACCTTGTTGAGTGCAACGGACTCGACCTGAGCGGCCGGAATGTTGACGATGACGTATTTCCGGTGCGCCTTGACGACGCCTGCCATCTCGGTGAGCCGAGAGAGATTGGTCTTGAGCTGCTTCAGACGGTCGGCGGCGGGAACGTTCAGGGCCGCAACGGTCGACTTGTCGAGACGTCCGCTCGGCGTCAGGCCATTGTTGGTCTGGAAGATCTTGAGCGCCTGCACAACCTCGTCGTCCAAGACCTCGCTTTGGCTGGAGCTTGTCGAAAGCTCACCCGAGGCGCGCAAGCGGTCACGCAGCTCGACGACGGCGAAATGAGACTCGCCCGGCTTCACCGTCGCATCGGGCACGGTCACCCAGCCGCCGCCGGCAACGATATCCGTGTAGTGCTTGATGGCTGCCTTGGTGGCCTCGATGTTGGCCATGGCGAGCGTCGGGAAACCCGGAGGGGGATTGCGCTCGAACTCCTTCAGAGCCTGACGTTCGGAAGCCGGATCGCTGGCGCTCGAGCCTTCAACCGGACCAAAGGTCCAGCCGCCGAGGTCAGCCTGGGCGGATGCGGCGGTGGAGCAGGCGGCTACTCCTGCGATAGAAATGGCTGCGAACAGCGCGCGAGACAGCCGGCCATTGCCCCACGCGGAAACGGCGTCGAACGACCCCTTGAAGCTCGTCATGGTTTCCCCGTCAGCCCTTGAGTTGGGCATTACCCCCGACGCATTGTACGAGCGCCTGTTGATATGCAGATGACGCACATTTTGCTTGAGAATTGCATGTTCTCAGGCGAACCAAAAGCCCCTCCCCCTACGCCGCTGGGGACTGATGCGGTGCAGCCACAAGCCGGCCCGGGGTTTCATTCGGGTCGCGGGCGACAGTGTTTCCGAGCCGGGCCGCGCAACAAATGAAAAGGGGCGCGATCTCTCGCACCCCTTTTGCACTTACCTTTGACGTCTCAGCGGCGACTAGAGCCGGTAGCGGATCTGGTCCGACCAGAAGCGCTCGAGGCGAGCCAGCGCCTTGTTCACGCTCTTGAACTCGTCGCCGGAGACCTGTCCCACCGTCTCGACCGAGCCGAGCTGGCGCTGATAGAGCTTCTGGACGACGTCGGAAGCCTGGCGGCCCTTGGCCGACAGCGAGACGCGCACGCTGCGGCGGTCGCTTTCGCTGCGCTCGTAGTCGATATAGCCCATCTCGACGAGCTTCTTCAGGTTGTAGGACACATTCGAGCCCATGTAGAAGCCGCGGCTCTTCAGCTCGCCGGCCGTCAGCTCGTTGTCGCCCATATTGTAGAGAAGAAGCGCCTGGACGGCATTGAGGTCGGAACCGCCGAGGCGGTCGAACTCGTCCTTGATGACGTCGAGGAGCAGGCGATGCAGTCTCTCGATCAAATGCAACGCCTGCAGATACTCGCTTCGTACCGATGGATCCTGAACGGGGACGCTATTGCGCACCGCGCTTGCTGCAACACTCATAACCCTGCCTCACTCACACACACCTGTTTGACGCGACCGTTTTCCGGTTCTGTAATGTGAAGCTACCGCGGATACATAAAAATTGGCTCAATGTTGTTAGTAAAAGGCACGTAAATCAGTGCCTTGATATGGACAGCTCAGGCGCGGAGCGCCTGCATATCCTGGCGCGACGGCAGATCCAGATCGCCTTTGCCGAGTGACGAGAAGTAAAGCTTGATCATACCCTCCGTCACGGCCTCGAGCTTCGAGGGGCGCCACCTCGGCTGGCCGTCCTTGTCTATCAATGCGGCGCGCACGCCTTCATAGAAATCGTTGTCCTCGAGGCACCGCAGCGCCAGGCGATAGTCGAGCTTCAACGTATCGCGCAGATCGCGCTTCGCCGCCTCGCGGAGGTGGCGCAACGTGAGCTTGAGCGATGTCGGCGAACGACGGCGCAGGTCGGCGGCGACAGCTTTAGCCCATTCGGCGGCGGGGCCTGTGACGGCGTCGAGGCGCACGAGAATCTCTTCGACGGTCGAAGCGGAAAAGCAGTGCTCGATGGTTCCGACGTAGGGCGCGAGCTCGCCGGGGCCGGGATCGCGATGGCGGTCGTCGAGCGCCGGATCTACCGGCCACGCATCCGATATTTCCGATGTGATGGCGTCGAACTCGCTGCCGTCGATGCAATGCGTGACGAGGCCCAGCGCGTAGGCATCGGCGCGCTTTATCGTGCGACCGGTGAGACCAAGGTAGACGCCGGCCTTGCCGGGAAGGCGGGCGAGCACATGACAGACACCGACGTCGGGAAAGAGCCCGATCATCGTTTCCGGCATGGCGAAAGCATAGTTCTCGCCGGCGACGCGATGGGTGCCGTACTGCGAGATGCCGACGCCGCCACCCATGGCGATGCCGTTGATGAGCGAAATGGTCGGCTTCGAGAAGCACTCGCATTGCCAGTTGAGCTTGTACTCTTCGGCGAATGCAGCCCTCGCCTTCTCAGGATCCTGACGTCCCCAGGTAATCACCTCGCGCACGTCGGAGCCGGTGGAGAAAGCGCGCTCACTCGTTGACCTCAGAATGACGGCATACGTATCGGGACTGCGGGCAGCGGACCAAAGCGCTTCCGAAAAGCGCGTGCGCATTGCGCCCGTCAACGCATTCAACGCCTTGGGGCGATTGAGAGTCACAAGCGCCACTGCGCCCTTTTGCTCGACGAGCAAATCCTCCGCGGTGTCGTCCGCCATTCAATCATCCCTGTTGTTGCGAAGCAGCAGCCCGAGGTCCGAGTGTGACTAGTGGGGACGGACGGGTTTAAGCAGCCATAATTCATGCCTATACATATTCCAATGAACGAAAGAAACTTCAGGGGTGATTCGCTGCGCCTGTCCTTGGCGCAACTCACCGCAGAATCGCTGAATTCGCGGCAGTCCAGGATCGGCAGGGGACGCGCCACTTCATGACTCGAGTCCGCCTTGTGCTCATGATTGGTCTTTGTGCTGCCGGCGCGGCTACAGCTTCCGCCGCCGAGCCTTCCATTTCGCGCACCGTGACCGGAGCCTTCAACACCGTCGTCATCCAGGCGACGAAGGCCGCCGACGATGCGATCCAGGGGGCGAAGAAGAAGACCAAGACTTCAAAGGGCTCCACATCGAAGGATGGCGAAGCCAAGGACGCAGACAAGGCTGCGTCGAAGAGCAAAGACGGCAAACAGGGTGCAGGCGATAAGCCCGCGGACAAGGCGAGCGACAAGGCCAAGCCCGACGATGCAAAGGGCGACGCTACGCAGGCCGGCAAGGACGCTCCTTCGGACGCTGCGAAGGGGCCTGACGGCAAGCCGGTGGATCCCAAAGCGAGCGCCGCCGCTAAGCCACAACCCGATCCAAACGTGTGGCCGGCGTCAGACATCGAACTCGCCAAGGCACGCTGCACGGCTTTGCTCAAAGGCGTCGACGCGGTCACCCTACCTGAAGAACCGTTTCGCAGCGGCGACTGCGGCGCTCCTGCGCCCGTCAGGCTCATCAGCATCGGCAAGAACCCGGAAGTCTCTCTGTCGCCGCCTGCCCTCGTCACCTGCGACATGGTCGTGGCGCTGGAGAAGTGGGTGGAAGGCGATCTACAGCCGCTGGCTCGCAAGCATCTTCACGCCAGCGTCATCAAGATCGAGACCATGAGCGACTACTCGTGCCGCAAGGCCTACGGCCGCGTCGGCAACAAGCTCTCCGAGCACGGCAAGGTCAACGCGCTCGATATCCGCGGCTTCACGACCAACAAGGGCGAGAACGCTGTTGTCCTCGCCCATTGGGGACAGACCCAGCGGGATATCGCGCGCCAGATCGCGGCAGCGAAGGCGGCAGCGGAAAAGGCCGAGGCGCTGAAGGCTGCGGCCGAGCAGGCCGAAAGGGCCAAGATCGAAGCGGCCAGCAAATCGTCTGGCGACGGCAGCAAGACAGCGGGCGGGACAGCTGCGCAGACGCAGGAGACCGCTACGGCGCAGACCGGTCTACCGCGGGCCACCATCATTGACGGCGTACCAGGAGTTTCGCTTGAGAAAGGCGCCGGCTTGGGTTTCACACCGACGCGCCTCGGTGGCCCCAAGGACGAGAAATCCAAGGACAAGGCGAGCAAAAAGGCCAAGGCCGAAGCCAAAGCCGCCGACAAGAAGGCGATCGCAAAGGCGGCCGACGATGCCGAGCTCGGAACGCCGGCAGCCCCGGGTCTCGTCGTGGCGCCTCCGGCGCCGGCGACCCCAACGATGGCATTCCTGCATGACGCCCACGACGCGGCCTGCCGCATCTTCGGCACGACGCTCGGGCCCGAGGCGAACGACGCCCACCGCAACCATTTCCACGTCGACATGGCCGAGCGCAAAGTTAAGAAAATCTGCGATTGACCTTGTGGGGCGGTCTGGGTTTGACCCGCCGCTCCCCTCACGCCATATAGCTCCCATGTCAAAAGCTTCCGACCGCTCCCCTCCGAAGCCCGATACGGCCGCGCCCTCGGCAGGTTACCCGCATACGCGTCTCAGGCGTACGCGGCAGGCGCCGTGGATCCGCCGTCTCGTCGGCGAGAACACCTTGACCTCCGCCGACCTCATCTGGCCGCTGTTCGTGCTCGAAGGCTCGGCGCGGCGCGAGCCGGTGGCGTCGATGCCGGGCGTGGAACGTCTCTCCGTCGATCTCGTGGTGGAGACGGCACGCGAAGCCGAGGCGCTCGGCATACCCGCGATCGCACTCTTCCCCTATACGGACCCACGGCTTCGGACCGCTGATGCGAGCGAAGCCTTCAACGCCGACAATCTTGTTTGCCGGGCGACGCGCGCCGTGAAGGCTGCCGGCGTCGGTGTCGGGATCGTTCTCGACGTCGCGCTCGATCCTTACACCAGCCACGGACACGACGGCCTGCTGGCCTCCAACGGCGAGATCCTGAATGACGAGACGGTCGATGCGCTCGTGCGTCAGTCGCTGGTGCAGGCGGAGGCAGGCGCCGATGTGCTGGCTCCGTCCGACATGATGGACGGCCGCATCGGGGCTATCCGCGCCGCGCTCGAAGCGCGGGGACATCGCAACACGCTGATCATGGCCTACGCGGCCAAGTATGCGAGCGCGTTCTATGGGCCGTTCCGCGATGCGGTCGGCTCTGGAGGACTGCTCAAGGGGGATAAGCGCACCTATCAGATGGACGCCGCCAACTCGGACGAAGCCCTGCGCGAGGTCGCGCTCGATATCGCCGAGGGCGCCGACATGGTGATGGTGAAGCCGGGCATGCCCTATCTGGATGTCGTGCAGCGCGTTTCCGAAACCTTCAAGGTGCCGACGTTCGCTTATCAAGTCTCGGGCGAGTACGCGATGATCGAGGCTGCGGTCGCCAACGGATGGCTCGACGGCGACAAGGCGATGCTGGAAAGCCTGCTCGCCTTCAAGCGTGCGGGCGCAGCCGGCGTGCTGACCTACTACGCGCCGCGCGCCGCGAAACTGCTGGCGCAGAAGCGGACCGCCTAAGTCACGCGGCTGATTTGCCTTCGGAGAGTCCATCTGCGGCCGGGGCATTCGCGCTGGTAACGCGGTTGCGCCCTAGATTTTTGGACCGGTAGAGCGCGCCGTCGGCGGCTTCGAACAAGCTTTCCAAAACGCCCACGCCCTGCGGGATCATTGCCGACGTGCCGGCGCTGACGGTGACCTTGGCATCGCGCATGCGGGGATGCGGGATGGCGCGTGCCTCGATCGCGGCGCGAATGCGCTCAGCCAGCGCCTCCGTGCCCTCCTCCGACAATCCTGGGGCAAGAACGGCGAACTCCTCACCGCCATACCTGGTCACGATGTCGGTGCCGACGCGGATGTTGGCCTCAATGACGCGAGCCACCTCGCGCAGACACTGGTCACCGGCACGGTGGCCGAGCAGATCGTTGTAGGCCTTGAAGTGATCGACATCGACCATGACGACGCCGAGATGGGTTTTGTCGGCGGCTGCCCTCTCTCCGTGCGCTTTCAACGACTCATCGAGATGGCGGCGATTGTAGACGCCCGTCAGCGCGTCGGTGGTCAGCAACCGCTTCAGCTCCTCGTTGGCTGCCTCGAGCGCTGCGGCCTGGAGACGGATCTTCTCCTTGGCGAGGAAGGCGCGGCGGTCTGCGAGGTCGTTGCGGTAGGTCACAGCCAGGCTGGCGATACCGGCGAACGAAAACATGAAGACGATGTCGCTTACCGTGCGGAACTCCAAGCCTCCCCATCCGGACAACGCGACGAAGACGTAGGCTGCGACGGATGCAAACGTGAAGGCGAGCGCATGCTGAAAGCGCAGCGGCATGACGATGTTGATGGCGATGATGTTGACGCCGGCGAGGTAGAAATATTTGGCCTCGTTCGGAGGCGCCGCAACGGTTCCAATCACTGCCAAGCCGACGACGCAAAGAAACGGCGCCGTGGTCGCGGCGAAAGCCTGCACGATCCGCGGAAAGCGCGGTGAGAGAAGAACGAGCGAAACAAGCACGACGGGAAGGATGACGCCAAAGCGCAGGACGAGGCCGTATGTGAGGACGTCTCCGCCGATCGCGACCTCGCTCGCAACGCCGATTATTCTCAAGGTCAAACCGAACAGGAGCCAGAAGCGCAGCAAGCGCGTCCGCTGCGCCGCGGTCGAGATCTCGTACTTGCGCTCGAGCGCCGGCCCGAAGCAGAGCCTCGCGCCCGAACGGCCCAGATCGGCCTCGGCGCGCGTCAGCGCATCGATCGACGTCAGCGGCGCAGTTGCAGTGGTCACGGATCGGCTCTTCCAGTTTGCAGCCACATCTCTCCCACGAACGATTGAATGAAGTTTTCGCGGATGTGAGGCGGCGGCGACGGAGTTGACCGACAGCGTTAAGAAGCGGTTATGACGTGCCTCCAGATGAATCCGCAAAAAAATACCGCCCTGGCCCGAAGGCCAGAGCGGCTTGCTTACCCCGCGACCCTGAAAGGGTTAGAGCTCGATGTCACCGATGGCGGTGTTGGCGCGCCAGCTGAAGGTGTGGCCGACGAAGCTGCGGTAGAGGCGAGGCGCGAAGGGCAACGTGGCCCAGCCCATAAGATTGACCAGCGCAGCCGCGACATGCAGGGCGCCAAACTCGGCGCCCATGGCCAGCAGGCCGAGAAGCGTCAGCGAGAGAGCAACCATCGCGGCGGTGAAGCCGATGTAGGCGATCATGAAGGCCGCATCGTAAGCGACGGTACGAGTATGGGTCATATGAGGTCTCCATGTGCCGGCGTTTCGGGGTGCCAGGCGTTGGCCGTGGCGTCATGGAGAGACTTTAGGAGGGCCAGCCACCAGGGACTGTTCCGTCCGGAACATGTGGATGAGGAAACGTAAAAAGCCGTCCCGACAAGGTGCCGGGACGGCTCAAATTCAGGCTTCGGGCAGTTGCTCAGTTGCTGAGGCGACGCGAATAGGACACCGCGTAGGCCTCGGAACGCATTGGGAATATCTTGTCGTTCTCGGGACCGGCGACGCCGTCGACGAGATTGGTCGGGTCGAACACGCCGGCATCGCAGGTGGCGTTGTCCTCGAGAGCCGTAATCTCGATAGAGCCCATCTTCACGGTCTTGCGGTCCTCGGGCCAGATCACGGTCGGATCGTCGAGGCTATCGCCGTCCTGGCCCAGGATAGCGATGAGGTCGAATTTGGCCGGCCCCTTTGCCAAGCGCTGCGTCAGCTCGTCGACATAGAAATTGGCGCCTTTGGCCTTGGCCTCTTCTTCGGTCAGCCCTTCCTCGCCGCTAACGGGGGCGAGCTTCCATTTGATGATCTGGTTGTCGCCCTTGGCGTTGGTCAGGGTGAAGGTGTGGACGCCCCAGTATGTGACGCCCGCATAGCTCGCAGGCACAGGCCGCGCCTTTAGCCATTCGCCCTGCACCGTCGATTCAGGGTGAGCCTTGAAGTAGGCCGCGACCTTCTCGCCGTCCGGCCTGCCCTCGGGGCCCGGTGCCACGGCCTTCAGAAGAGCCAGGAAATCATCCGGATTGCGAGCGACGAACACGGGCGCCTGCAGCATGACCATGTCGGTATTGCTGCCGCCGCCAAGGTCGAACTTCAAGGCGAAGCCGCGCGCGGCATCCTGCTTGTTGTCCGGGACGCCGGGGTTGGGGCCGCCCATGGAGTAGCGTCCGAGCACAGGCACGGGGCCCGCAAAGTGCTTGGCCTTCGTGAGGGACGCGGCTTCCGCCGTCGGCGTGAAGGTGCCCTTGACGCACTGGCCCTTGCCATGGGCCACGCGCTTGCCAGGATGGACGCCGCCCACCTTCTGCAGCGCATTGACGAGATCCTCGCCCGTCGCCGGGTCGTCAGCGAACGCCGTGATCGGCGTGGCCGCGAGCGTCAGACCGGCCAGCACGGCCGCGACACTTGAATTCAGGCGCATTGCAAAAGTCCTCCCGATTACATGAACACCTGTAAGCTAGGGGACGTTTGCTGCGGTTTCTAGAGCGCGCCGCTAACTTCAGCGACGCACGCGGCGGCGGGGGGTATCGTCGAAGGTGCCGTCATCCTGCGGCGGGGCGGCGTTCGGATCGGGCGCGACGCCGGGCTGGGGCGCCTGCTGCTGGGCGATGGAACGCTTCGGTTTCTGACATTCCGTCAGCCACACGTCGAAGACCGGGTGCTCGACGGCATTGAGACCCGGGCTCTCGGCGAACATCCAGCCCGAGAATAGCTTACGCTCCTGCCCGTCGAGCTGGATCTCGTTGACCTCGACGAACGTAGACGTTTTCGGCTGCTCGGTGGGCGGTCTCGAATAGCAGGCGCGCGGCGTGACCTTGAGGGCGCCGAACTGCACCGTCTCGTTGATAGGCACCTCGAGCTTCTTGATGGTGGCCGTGACCTTGTCGAGCGCGGAAAATACGGCAACGCCGTTTTCTATGCGATCGGCGCGCGCAACCGGGGGGCCTCCAACCAGCAACACCAAAGCAGGTGTCAGCCCGAGGGCGCCTTTCAACGCCCGTCGCAAAGCATAGTGTCCAGAGTCACCGGGTTTCATTCGTGCTCAAATTCCCAGGCCCCGCACGGGCCATGTCGTCATAAATACTGCCGCGCAACGGTGGCGAGGCCATGGCCGACGGACATCCGATGCGGAAGCGCCGCTCAATCGGGCCGCCAGGGCTTGTAATCACCGGTTGCCTTGGGGCGCTTGCCGGAAGCGAGGATCGAGCCGGACGGGCGGTAGGCCTCGCGGGTGCCGGTCATGTTCATGCGGTGGGGCTTCTGCCAGGGCCGCGGCCGGTAAGCCTGCTCGGTCGGCGGCGTGTCGACAGTATAATGCAGCCATCCGTGCCAGTCGGGCGTCACCTTGGAGGCATCGGCCAGGTCCTTGTAGGTGACCCAGCGGCGCGGACGCCCCAAAGGTCCTACGGGGCCGACGCCCTTGCGCTGCTCATAGTATTTGTTGCCGAATTCGTCGGTGCCGATCAGCACGCCCTGGCGCGCAATGGTAATGCGCGTGCCCCAGGTGTTGCCGCCCCACCAACTGAAGATCTCACTAAGCATGCCCATCGCCGATGCGCGCCCCGTATAAATTATCGTTCCGGCTTAACGTGCTCCGCCGGCAAAAGCCAGTGTTGCCGTTGGCGCGGCCTTCTTGCAACAGCGTCCAGAATTGGAATCGAGATAGGCTCTCCCAGAGGCATCCGGATGGCCAAAAACGGGCTTATGCACAGCCCCAAATTGGTCGCAAAATGCCAGGAGGCCCGAAAAATGGGGCTCTGGCGTGCGTCAATCCCCAACATGCCAACACCCGCTAGATATAGATCGAGTTGCTCCTGCGACCACTAAATCTAGTTGAGCGGTGGTGACGAAGGCTCCGAATCGTCCTAACTTTGACCTGTGTCGCCGCTGTGAAGGCGGAGTGACGGCACGTGTCACGTCCAGTCCATTCGGCTCTTCAAAAACCCGGACATGCGTAAGGCAGGCCTCGAGATCATCGCGAGGCAAGCCACGGGGAAAGTGTGTCCGCTCCAATCCATTCAGTAGTGCGTCCAGAAACCTAGTTTTGCGTCCGAAAAACTTCGGGTGCGGCGCTGTTTGCGCGCGCACCGAACTCTGACCGATCGGCAAGATTTTTAGGGGGTCACTACTATGAAGATCACACGGCGCTTTACGGAAGCCGGACAGTCGCCTTACGCGAGCATCGCGTTCCGTCGCGCCACATCCGAGATCAAGAACCCCGACGGCTCGATCGTCTTCCGTCTCGAAGGTTTCGACGTCCCTGAGGATTGGAGCCAGGTTGCAGCCGACATTCTGGCGCAGAAATATTTCCGCAAGGCCGGCGTCCCCAGCCGGTTGAAGAAGTCCGAAGAGACCCAGGTCCCCTCCTGGCTGTGGCGCTCGGTTGCCGATGAGCGCTCGCTCGCCGAGCTTCCCGAGAAGGAGCGCTTCGGCGGTGAAACCGACGCACGCCAGGTGTTCGATCGCCTCGCCGGCACGTGGACCTACTGGGGCTGGAAAGGCGGCTACTTCTCTACCGAAGAGGACGCGCAGGCATTCTTCGACGAGCACCGCTACATGCTCGCCAAGCAGATGGCCGCGCCGAACTCTCCGCAGTGGTTCAACACCGGACTGCACTGGGCCTACGGCATCGACGGCCCGAGCCAGGGTCACTTCTATGTAGACCACGAGACCGGCCAACTCACCGTGTCTGCTTCTTCCTACGAGCATCCGCAGCCGCACGCCTGCTTCATCCAGTCGGTCGAGGACGATCTCGTCAACGAGAACGGCATCATGGATTTGTGGGTGCGCGAAGCGCGCCTGTTCAAGTACGGCTCGGGCACGGGCTCCAACTTCTCGAGCCTGCGCGGCGCCAACGAGAAGCTTTCGGGTGGCGGACGCTCCTCGGGCCTCATGAGCTTCCTCAAGATCGGTGACCGGGCAGCCGGCGCGATCAAGTCCGGCGGCACGACGCGCCGCGCCGCCAAGATGGTGGTCGTCGACGTCGATCATCCCGACATCGAGGAGTACATCGGCTGGAAGGTGAAGGAGGAGCAGAAGGTTGCGGCCCTCGTCACCGGCTCGCGCATCTGTCAGCGCCGCCTCAAGGCGGTGATGAAGGCCTGCGTCAACTGCGAATCCGAGAACGGCCATGCCGGCGCAACTGCCAGCGACGGCCGCTGCTTCGACCCGGCCAAGAATCCGGCTCTGAAGCGCGCCATCAAGGAAGCGCGTCGTGACGACGTGCCGAACAACTACATCCTGCGCGTCATCCAGTTTGCCAAGCAGGGCTACACCGACATCGAGTTCCCCACCTTCGACACCGATTGGGACAGCGAAGCCTATCTCACGGTCTCGGGCCAGAATTCGAACAACTCGGTGCGCGTCACCGATGAGTTCCTGAACGCGGTCGAAGCCGACGAGGACTGGAAGCTCACGTCGCGCACCGGCGGCAAGACGGTGAAGACGCTCAAGGCTCGCGACCTGTGGGAGCAGATCGGCTATGCCGCCTGGGCCTCGGCCGATCCCGGCATCCAGTTCCACACCACGATCAACGACTGGCACACCTGCCCGAAGTCGGGACCGATCCGGGCCTCTAACCCCTGCTCGGAGTACATGTTCCTCGACGACACGGCCTGCAATCTCGCCTCGATGAACCTCCTCACCTTCCGCCGCGAGGACAGGAGCTTCGACACGGCAAAGTTCGAGCATGCCTGCCGCCTGTGGACGCTGGTGCTCGAGATCTCGGTGCTGATGGCGCAGTTCCCGTCGCGCCAGATTGCCGAGCTCTCTTATCGCTACCGCACGCTCGGTCTGGGCTTTGCCAACATCGGCGGCCTGCTGATGTCGTCGGGCATTCCCTATGACTCCGACGAGGGCCGCGCCATCTGCGGCGCCATCTCGGCGCTCATGACCGGCGTCTCCTACGCAACGAGCGCGGAGATGGCTGCTGAGCTCGGGCCGTTCCCCGGCTATGAGCCCAACCGTAACGACATGCTGCGCGTGATCCGCAATCATCGCCGCGCCGCCTACGGGCAGTCGGAGGGCTATGAGAAGCTCTCGATCGCGCCCGTGCCGCTCGACGACGCGAACTGCTCGGATCCGCGTCTGGTGGATGCCGCACGCCGAGCCTGGGACCGCGCCATCGAGCTCGGCCAGGACGCAGGCTTCCGCAACGCGCAATCCACCGTGATCGCGCCGACCGGCACCATCGGCCTGGTCATGGATTGCGACACGACGGGCATCGAGCCGGACTTCGCTCTGGTGAAGTTCAAGAAGCTCGCGGGTGGCGGCTACTTCAAGATCATCAACCGCGCCGTTCCCGAAGCACTGCGCGCGCTCGGCTATCGCGAGAACCAGATCGCCGAGATCGAGGCCTATGCTGTCGGTCACGGCTCGCTGAAGCAGGCTCCGGCCATCAATGGCTCGACGCTCAAGGCCAAGGGCTTCACGGACGAAGCGATCGCCAAGATCGAAGCCGGTCTCGGCACGGCCTTCGACATCAAGTTCGTGTTCAACCGCTGGACGCTGGGCGAGGAGTTCCTGACCGGGGCGCTGAAGATCCCGGCCGAGACGCTCAATGCTCCGACGTTCGACCTGCTCGCCCATCTCGGCTTCTCGAAGAAGGACATCGAGGCCGCGAACGAGCACGTCTGCGGTGCCATGACCCTCGAAGGTGCGCCCCACCTCAAGGCCGAGCACCTGCCGGTGTTCGATTGCGCCAGCCCCTGCGGCCGCAAGGGCAAGCGCTATCTGTCGGTCTCGAGCCATATCCACATGATGGCTGCGTCGCAGCCGTTCATCTCGGGTGCGATCTCGAAGACCATCAACATGCCGAACGAGGCCAGCGTCGACGACTGCAAGGAGAGCTACATGCTGTCCTGGCGGCTCGCGCTCAAGGCCAACGCGCTCTATCGCGACGGCTCGAAGCTGTCTCAGCCGTTGAACGCGCAGGTTCTTGGCGACGACATCGACGAGCAGGAGGACGCCGCCGAGCAGCTCACGTCCGACAAGCCGATGGTTGCGCGCATCACGGCTGCCGCCGAGAAGCTCGCCAAGCGCGTCACCGAGCTCGAGATCGAGCTGAGGAAGTCTCAGGAGCGTGCGCACGTCAGCGAGCGCTCCAAGCTGCCGAACCGCCGCAAGAGCTACACGCAGAAGGCTACCGTCGGCGGCCACAAGGTGTATCTCCACACCGGCGAGTACGACGACGGACGCCTCGGCGAGATCTTCATCGACATGCACAAGGAAGGAGCCGCCTTCCGGAGCCTGATGAACAACTTCGCCATCGCCATCTCGCTCGGCCTGCAATACGGCGTGCCGCTGGAAGAGTACGTGGAGGCCTTCACCTTCACGCGCTTCGAGCCGGCCGGCCTCGTGCAGGGCAACGCCACGATCAAGAACGCGACGTCGATCCTCGACTACATCTTCCGCGAGCTTGCCGTGTCGTACCTCGGCCGCAACGACCTGGCGCACGTCGATCCCCGCGAGATCGTGGGTGAGACGGGCCTCGGCTCCTCCGACGAGGAAACCGACGAGCAGCTCGATTTCGACCTGCCGGAGGTATCGAAGGTGGTGTCGAAGGGCTTTATGCGCGGCAACAAGATCCGCATTGTTGGCGGGCGCACGCATCAGGGCGAGAATGCTCTCACCACGCTCGCCAACCTGCGCGAGGAGTTCTCGGACGCGACCGACATCTACCCGCGGACTGAGGGCGCAACAGCGCTCAAGCCCGATACGGAAGTGATGTACCAGCGCACCACGGTGCAGGAGACGGCGAAGGTTTCGGTGAAGTCGCGCTCTGCGGCGGACCGGGTCGCCGAGGCCCGCCTGCGCGGCTACGAAGGTGTCGCCTGCTCCGAGTGCAACAACTTCACGATGGTCCGAAACGGGACCTGCCTAAAATGCGACACCTGCGGATCGACGAGCGGCTGCTCGTGATCAACCAGGGCGGACCGAAAGGTCCGCCCTTTTTGTTTCTACCGAGGGAGTGAAGACCGAGCCCTGCGCGTGCATCAGAGGGCAGCCACGCGACAGGAGCGCCAAATGGAAACGTTGTTGCCCTCCGCAGATTCATTCGCGCTTCTTGAACTACCGGACGGCCGCTGGTGCGTGGCGCGCACGGCGCCGGGCGATATGACCGCCCTCGTGGCAGGATCATTCGCACGATTGGACACCGTAGAGCTCGAGCGCGATCCGGTCGGCTTCTATTCCTCGCGCGACGACGCCGAGTTAGCCATCCAGCGCAATTCGCACACTCCGCCCGAGCTCGACCAGTGGTGGCTCAAATTGTCGAAGTAGCCGCTATTTTCTTCGCTTGGCTCACACACTCACGGCGTCCGGAAAACTGGATGTCGGCGGAACTCCCTCGTCTCCGTGGACTGTCCACATTATTCACAGGTCAAATCTGTAGCTGCCTGTGGGAAGTGCAGTGGCGCCACGGACTTTCAAGCCGCGATGGGGGATAGTCGAGCATATCCAGCGTAAGCGTCCTGTTCCCCTGTTTATCCCGCTCTTTTCAAGCCGGCCCGCCTTGTCATGGCAGCGGCCCGAGCGTGCCGCCACAGTCCCCAGAGGATCGAGGCGCCGTCCGATGAATGAGCTGCGAATCAGGGCATTATCAGTGTTGCGTGAACTCTAGCCCTCGATTTCGACGAGGCATCTCCGGCTCCGCGAACAGCGGTTATCCCGGAAGGCCGAAATCGCAATCCACAGGGCTGCACTGACCAAGGACCACCGCCCCCGTGTCGCGTTGCCGGGCAAGTCCCCAAGACCATGAAGTGGAGCGTGAACCGCGTCGGAGACTTATGTCTCGTGCGGGCCGCGCTGCAAGCGATACGGAGTTCTTATGTTATCCGAAGCCCCAGCGGCTCCTGCTCTCGTCTACCTCTTGGCCGACAACCTCGATGCGGCGCTCGCCGCCGGCGAAGATCTCCTGAAAACCTCGGTTACCTGGCATGGCTGCGACGCACGCTCCGCCGAGGAGCTTTGTGAGACGCGCCCCAAGGAACGGGAAGCTTTCGACGCCATCCGCTCGCTCGAGCTCATTCTGCTGGCACGCGTTCTGAAATCGCGTGAAAGCGCCGCCGAGCTCTCGAAAAGCGAAAGCCACATCAAGCAGATCGCCAAGCTCTATACGGCGGGCACGGCACTTCTGGCCGATACCATCGACGAGCTCGCGGATACGAGCAGCGTCGAGTTCGACTCCGGCGACTGCGTGACGGCCTATTTGAGATCGCGAGGGCTGATCGCCGACGACGCGGCGGCTCCGGCCGAAGGCCAAGCCATCACCATCACAGAGGATTTCCTCATGTGCGGTGTGGTTCCTCTCGGCGCGGTACTGGATCTCGTGGCGCTGTTCCTCGATACGCTCGAGACGCACTACGATCTCTACGACACCGCGGAACCCACGGCGACTTCGCAACGAGCCGGCGAGAAAGCCCCTGCCGAAGCGCTCTACTGAACCCGATACCCCGGGCCTTCAAGGCTCTGGGACCAGAAGAAAATGATCGAAAACTTACGCCCCTCCGGATCGCTCCGGAGGGGCGTTTTGCGTCAATATAGAGTCCTGCCCGGCGCGGGCCCGACAACGATCTCAGCTGTCGTCGCGATCGCGACCACGATGCAGCGACGCCACCTGACGCGAACGGTATTCGCCGACACGGGCGCGAGCGCGTTGCTCGGCCTGAGCCTGGCGGAAGGTCGTCGGCATCTCCGGACGGCCGTGGCGCGAGAACACCGACAGCGAGTCGTTGGTGCCTTCAGCCGAGGCCGAACGCGTCTCTTTGACTACGCTCGGCGCACGGTTCGCCAGGGCGACGCGATTGCGATTGCCGGGCCGCGACTTGGCCATGGCAAGGCGGGTCGCGCGGTTGGGGCGCGACTTCGAGGCAACCCGTTCGGCGCGCGGCTTGGCACGGGCCTGCCTCTGCTCCTCCCGGACCTCCACACGCAAGGCGGTGGGGCTCAGGATTTCAGGCTTCGGGGCATTGAGCGCCACCTGAACTGGAGCCGAGAACCTCACAGGCTCCCGCTTCTTTTCCGAGGCCGCAACCTTGGCCGGCTCCGCGCTGGCGACGGTCACTGGCGTGTCGTTGCCCTCGGTGATCTCGGCGCGGGCGACCTTCATGCTGTCGCCGCCGGCGGGAACGCCGACGAAGCCAGCGATCGTTTCGAGTGCCGTCATGGACGCCATAGCGACCTGAGCAGACTCGGCGCTGGCATAGCGTCCGATGTAGCCCGGCACGGGCTCATAGGTGCGGTTCTTCTTGTACGTCGCCTCTTCCGCCGTCGGGGCGTCGAGAACGCGAAGTTTGAGGGTCGCGACGCCCTTGCCGGCGAAGCCGAGGCGTTCGGCGGCGCCACGCGAGACGTCGAGCGTCCGGTTGCCCCAATAGGGTCCGGCGTTGTTGATGCGAAGCACGATGGCAACGCTCGTCTCCGGCGACCACACGAGCAGTCTCGTGCCGTCCGGATAGATCGGGCTTGCGGCGTTGTCGTCGGTTTCGGGGTTGAAGGCCTCACCCGAGGACGTTAGTCCGCACGGGTTGTAGCGATCCTTCTTGCAGGAGTCGTAGTGAGAGGCGACGACGGTCTCTTCTTTGCCGACCATGGCCTCAGTCTCAGCAATGGATTTGACGCGATGGCACTTGCCGTAGAAGCAGTAGGTGCTGCCGGGCGTCTTAGCGCCGGCGGGCGTCACAGTCAGTGATTGGAATGAAAACGCCGCGAAGGCGGCGAGGGCGAAGGGCACAACTTGTGTGTACCGGGTCGTTATTTTCCGCAATTTTATCAACCTGCTCGAATGGGTAAGCATCGAACAGCTCCACTCAGTTGAACACAAACTTTGCTGCCGAAACGGCTCCCCTGCCGCACGGGCCAATTAACCTTTGGCGCTGCAACAAAGCAGCTACCTCCATTCAGAGCGAGCCTAAATTGAGGCCGCTGGTTAATTCTGAACGGGGTCTACTGTTCCGGAATGCTACAAAAGGGAGCGGGCGGCGAGCTTGGCGGCGAGCTCCAAACGGGCCCTCTCGAGGCGCTCCAGGTTCTTGCTCCGGAGCACCAGCTCGGTGCGGTAATGCCCGTCAACAAAGGTCGGATAGCTCCCCATGGCGACGTCGGGGAAAGCCGCCTGATGCTCCGCGAACATTTCTGCGATCTCAGCCTCAGGTTGTTCGAGGACAAACGACGCATTGTTCATTAAGAGGCCGGTTGTGAGATGCTGTGTCGCAGTTTCGAGCATGGATTTCATGATCGCCGGCACCCCTGCCATGACGATTACGTTGTCCATTTTGAAGCCTGGAGCGGCGGAAACAATGTTCCGGATCAATTCAGCTCCCTGGGGAACACGTGCCATGCGCAGGCGAGCGGGCGTGAGCGTCAGGCCGCGCTTCTCATAGGCCGGTTTCATGACGGCAACGGCCCGCTCGTCGATCTCGACCGGAACACCGAATGCCTTGCCAATGCTGTCGGCGGTGATGTCGTCGTGGGTCGGGCCGATGCCGCCGGTCGTAAAGACGTAGTCGTAGCGGGTACGTAGGAGGTTCAGTGCCTCGACGATGGCGGTCTCGTCGTCGCCGACAATGCGCACCTCTTTCAAGTCGATGCCGATGGAGGCCAGGTGCTCGGCGATGACGCCGATGTTCTTGTCCTTGGTCCGGCCCGAGAGGATCTCGTCTCCGATCACGAGAGCGGCCGCCGTCACTGCCGTTTCCGTCGTCACCGATCCACTCCCTTGCCTCGCCTTGCAGCTTCCCGCCGTGCTTCCTCAAGCGGGCGCGCATGGCCATTTTGACATTGCCGGGGCTTCAGCTCATCCCTAAACGATGTGCCCATGAAGTTTCCAGCCCCCCTCATCCACGGCCGCCTCATCAAACGCTACAAGCGCTTTCTCGCCGACGTCATCCTCGACAGCGGCGAGACGGTCACGGCTACGTGCCCGAACACGGGGTCCATGATCGGGCTGGCGGAGCCCGGTCTCGGTGTGTGGCTTTCGGAGAGTGACAGCCCCTCCCGCAAGTACCGCCATACCTGGGAGCTGGTCGAAACGGATGCCGATGGGGCCCCTTGCCTCGTCGGGATCAACACCAACCATCCCAACCGCCTGGTGTCGGAAGCCATTGCGGCCGGTGCGATCCCCGAGCTTTCCGGATACGCGAGCCTGCGCCGGGAGGTGAAGTACGGTCTTGCGAGCCGCATCGACATCCTGCTCGAAGACCCGGCCAAGGGTCTCGCCTATGTCGAGATCAAGAACGTGCACCTGTCGCGCGCGCCGGGGCTGGCCGAGTTTCCCGATTCCGTCACGGAGCGGGGCGTCAAGCACCTCAGGGAGCTGACCGCCATGGTGCAGGAAGGCCATCGGGCTGTGATGCTCTATCTTATACAGCGCGCGGAGGCCGAGGCTTTCGACCTCGCGCCCGACATCGACCCGGCCTATGCGGGCGCCTTCGATGCTGCGCGTGCAGCAGGGGTCGAAGCCCTCGCCTACCGTTGCCACATGTCGCCATCCGAGATCGTCCTCGGCACGGCCGTCCCGATCCGGCGCTGAACTCGCGGTTTTGGACGATCTCTGAAACTGACATCCCCGAAACCCGGCCCCGGTCGCTTCCGTACAGGGTGTCAGAACCGGCAGCGCGGCATCTCCGTCCGCGATGCCCAGGAACCGGAGGTCGTAAGCCATGTTAACGCGCCGAGCTTTCAACACTGCTGGACTTGGCCTAACTCTCGCGGCTGCGAGCGGCCGCAGAGCCGCCGCTGAGGACAAGGAGACGTTCGAAGTCATGAAGTCGGACTCGGAATGGAAAAAGATCCTGACAAAGGACCAGTACGCGGTGCTGAGGGAGCATGGCACCGAATGGGCCGGATCGAGCCCGCTCAATAAGGAGTACGACGCCGGTACCTACCACTGCGCCGGCTGCGAGCTGGCACTGTTCTCCTCCGAGACGAAGTACGATTCCGGCACCGGCTGGCCGAGCTTCTATGCCCCTATCGACAATGCGGTCGGGACATCGACGGACTGGAAGCTCCTCTACTCGCGTACGGAGGTGCACTGCCGTCGCTGCGGCGGCCACCTGGGTCACGTCTTCGACGACGGGCCGCAGCCGACGGGCAAACGCTACTGCATGAACGGCGTGGCGATGAACTTCGTCTCCAAAGGCGCCTGACGACAGCCGGGCGCGCCCTGTTCTCCGGCGCCTGGCCTAATCAGCCGCAACCTGGTTCGCTCCAGGGACAGGCGGCGGCGCAAAGAGTGGCCCGCTGCCGCGAGCAGCGTACCGGCGGGCCAGCATGGCGCACGCGATCAGCTGCAGCTGGTGGAACAGCATGAGCGGGATGACGATGTCGCCGACAGCGTGACCCGCGAAGAGGACGTTGGCCATCGGAAGGCCGACGACCATGCTCTTCTTAGAGCTGCAGAATACGATCGCGATCTCATCGGGCCGCGAGAATCCGGCTCGCCGCGCGAGGTTCATGGTCGAAGCTAGTACTAGGCCCAACAAGAGAAGATCGACGGCGAGAACCACCGCGAAATCTCCGAGACCCAGCCTTTGCCAGAGACCGCCTGCGACCGCCGCACTGAACGCGGCGTAGACCATGAGCAGGACGGACGCGCGATCTATGAGAGTCAGTAAGGGCTTGTTGGCATCGGCCCAGCGGCTGAGCCACGGGCGCGCAAGCTGGCCGGCGATGAACGGAAGAAGCACCTGGAGGACGATGGCCTCCAGGGAGTGAAGCGACACGCTGGCGCCGTTCGCATGCAGCAAAAGTGCGACGAGCGCTGGTGTCAGCACCACGCCCAGCATGTTCGACAGCGAGGCGCTGCAAATGGCGGCTGGAACGTTTCCCCCGGCGAGCGAGGTGAACACGATCGAGGCCTGCACCGTCGACGGCAGCACCGACAGAAACACGATGCCGATATAGAAGTCCTCGGAGAGGATGTTCGGGACCAGCAAGCCCGAAAGCAGCGCGAGCGCCGGAAACAGCGCGAACGTGCAGAACGTGATCATGCCGTGCAGGCGCCAATGGGCCAGATTGGCGACGACGATCTCCCGCGGCAGGCGGGCGCCATAAAGAAAGAACAGCACGGCAATGACGATCTCGACGACACCGCCCGTCACCTGAGCCGCCACCCCACGAACTGGCAGGACTGAGGCGAGCGCGACCGCGCACAGCATGCCGAGCGTGAAGGGATCCGGGCGCAGAGCCCGAAGGCGGTCAAACACAGCCATGTTCATTCCATCGGTGGGGAGATCGGGGCTTGAAGATTGTGCGAATTGGGATGCATTGTGAAGCTCGATTACCGCACTTACTGTGATTACAAAACGAAATGAGCGCCCATGTACGATCCCACCTGGCTCGCCACCTTCCTGGCCGTCACGCAGACGCGCGGCTTCACCGAGGCCGGACGCAGGCTCGGCCTTCGCCAATCCACGGTGAGCCAGCACATCCGCAAGCTCGAGGCGCAAGTCGGGCGGCGGCTGTTCGTGCGCGACACCCATTCGGTGACGCTGACGGCGGATGGCGCAGCGCTCAAGGACTTCGCGCAGGAGATCGTCGAGCTCAACGAGCGTGCGGAGCGCTATTTCGCGGGGAATGAACTGCGCGGGCGCTTGCGTTTCGGCACCTCGGAGGATTTCGCTCTTTCTGAGCTGCCCGAGGTGCTGCAGGAGTTCCGCCGGCGGCATCCCGCAGTCGACGTGGAATTGACGGTCTCGCTGAGCAGCGAGCTCTACCGGATGCTCGACGCGGGCAAGCTCGATCTCCTGCTGGCCAAACGTCAGCGCGGCGACGGCCGCGGGAAAGTGGTCTGGCGCGACAAGCTCGTGTGGGTCGGCCGGCAGGACTGGCATCCCGACCCCGATCAGCCGCTGCCACTGGTCTCCTTCCCGCCGCCCGCTATCGGGCACGCAGCCGCGACCGAGGCGCTCGACCGGGTCAGGCGGCCATGGCGGATCGCGTGCACGAGCGGATCGCTCAGCGGTCTCAGGGCAGCCGCCATGGCCGGCCTCGGCGTCGCCGTTCAAGCCCGTATGCTGATTGCCGAGGGTCTCACGGAGCTGCCCCGCAGCGTTGGCCTGCCGGAGCTCAGCGAAACGGAATTCGTCGTCGTCACCTCCGACCGGAACCCACGCGGACCAGCAGCCGCACTCAGCGCTGCGCTGATGGCGAACGGAAATCGCTTCCGAAGCATTTAGCTTTCCTCTCGACTTTCATCGACACCCGGGAAACCGCGCGACTTTCGCGAAAGTGGAATTGCCGGTGCATTGATTTAGTTTTTTCAACACCTGCTCATGCAACGAACGCATTTCTTCTCATTTTGCATTTGCCGCTCATGAAAGTCTTTTTCCGCGGCTTGTTTTTAAGCGTTCCTCCACGAGTTGCGCGCATGTGTATTTTTCTACCCAACGCAGATTCCAGGATCATTTCGCGATGCGCCTACAATCCCTTCCCGTGAAGATCTCTCTCGCAGCAGCCGCGGCGATTGCCACGGTTTTTGGCGTCGGAACCTATTTCCTCGCTCGCGACGCGGGCCGCGTCATCGATGAGCAGAACCGCGAAATTCAAAGCAATGCCGGCATGGGCCAGGCGCTCAGCAGCAGCAAAAAGCTGGATCTCGCCTCACGTGTTGCAGAGAACATTTCCACCGTCAGCGCAGCGCTCAAATCCAAAGGAGCGGTCGAGCGCGCGACGCTCGACGAAGTCCTGAAAACCCTTCTCGAAAAGAATACGAATGTCCTCGGCACCTGGACTGGCTGGGAGCCGGAGGCACTGGATGGGAAAGACAAGGAATTCGTCAGCAGCGCCGGCCACGATGCCACGGGCCGTTTCATGCCCTATTGGAATCGCGGCAGCGGCAGCGCGGCGAGAGACGTGCTTGTCGATTACGAAAAGCCGGGCGTCGGCGATTATTATCAGAAGCCCTTGAAGCTCAATCGCTCGGTCGCCATCGAGCCTTATCTCTATCCGATCAACGGCAAGGAAGTGCTGATTGCCTCCTTCGGCGTGCCCATCGTGGTCGACGGCAAGACCGTGGGTGTCGGCGGTGTCGACATCAATCTCGAGAGCCTCAACCTCAGCATGCAGGAGATCAAACCGTTCGGGACCGGCTTCGTGTCGCTCGTCTCGGCCGGGGGCCTAGCGGTAACGCATCTCGATCCCAAAGCGATCGGCAAGCCGCTCGCAGAATTCGATGCTCCATCCGCTCAGGCCGCCAAGGATGCGATCGCAACCAAGACCACCGTGTCGGTCGATGGGACGGGTCCGGATGGTCAGCCGTGGCGCTTCCTTGCGACGCCGATCTCGGCGGGCGGCACGGACGATAGCTGGGCCGTCGTCGTCGCCGTTCCGGTGGCAACGCTCGAGGCTACTGTCTCAGCCACACGTCAATCCATGTTCGCCCTTTCGGCGATCTGCATCGTGATCGTAGCCGGGCTTCTTTTCGTTGCGCTCACGGCGTTTGTCGGCAAGCCGCTCGTGGCTCTTTCGACGGCATTCGATCGCATGGCTGCAGGCGATCTCGATACGAACGTCCCCGGTGCAGAGCGGTCGGACGAAATCGGCGAGATCGGCAAGGCCGTGATGAGGCTCCGCGACAGCCTGCAGGAAAAGGCTCGCCACGAGGCCGAAGAGAAGGCTGCCCAGGACGCATCCGCGTCCGCCCAGCGCAAGGCCGAGAGGCATCGCCTGGCGGAAGAGTTCCAGCGGGCCGTCAGCGGCATCGTCCGCAACGTGTCGTCAACCGCAGGTCAGCTCGAGAGTGCAGCGTTCTCGCTGACAAAGACTGCGGAGACCACTCAAGAGCTTTCGACGGGCGCCGCTACCGCCTCCGAGCAGACCTCGGCCAACGTGGAGGGCGTGGCTGCAGCATCGGAGCAGCTCGCGACGACCGTGACGGAAATCAGCCGGCAGGTGCAGGAGAGCAGCACGATCGCGAACCAGGCCGTCACTCAGGCCGCAAGGACCAACGATCAGGTCAATGCTCTTTCAGACTCTGCCGATCGCATCGGCGATGTCATCAGCCTGATCAACACCATCGCCGGCCAGACGAACCTGCTTGCGCTCAATGCGACGATCGAGGCTGCTCGCGCCGGCGACGCCGGCAAGGGCTTCGCGGTCGTCGCGCAGGAGGTCAAGGCGCTCGCCGCCCAGACCTCGAAGGCGACCAGCGACATCGCCTCGCAGATTGCCGGCATGCAGTCGGCCACGCGTGAGGCCGTGGGCGCCATCAAGGATATCACGAGCACAATCGGACAGATTTCGGAGATCGCCGGAACCATCGCCGCCGCTGTCGAGCAGCAGGATGCGACGACGAAGGAGATCAGCCGCAACGTTCTCGAAGCGGCCAGAGGCACGTCGGAAGTCGCAAGCAGCATCACGGACGTGACCAAGGGTGCTTCTCACACCGGCTCGGCGTCCTCGCAGGTGCTGGCGTCCGCCAAGCAGCTCGCGAGCGAGAGCAATAACCTCAACAACGAAGTCGAGAAGTTCCTCTCGACGATCCGGGCAGCCTAAAAAACAAATCGGGGCGGAGTTTCCTCCGCCCTCTTTTTTCTATTCGATTGCAGCCGCTAGGCGCGCCTCATTCGGCAGCCTCTCGCTTGCTTGCCAGCACCTGATCCGCCAATCGGCCGGTCAGCTCGGCCAAGTGGTGGAACTTGGCCGTGAAGGTGCCGACACCCGACGTCGCAGAGCGCAGCTCGACGATCAAATCGTCGATCTCGGACTCGGGGATGTGCGCCGAGACGACATCCCAGCCCTGCCAGCCCTCGCGCGTGTCGAAGCCCAGGATCTGGCCGCGACGTTGCGAGATCATGCCGTTGACGCGCGCCGTGGCATCGGACGGCACGGCGATGTCGACGGCCATCACCGGCTCGAGCAGAACGGGGGTGCACTTCGGCAATCCCTCGCTCATGGCAAGCCTGCCGGCTTGGCGGAAGGCCATGTCCGAGCTGTCGACCGTGTGATAGGAGCCGTCCGTCAGCGTGACGGCGATATCGACCACGGGGAAGCCCAATGGTCCGGTTTTCAGCGCGTCCTCGACGCCTGCCTCCACCGAGCCGATATACTGACGAGGCACAACGCCACCGGTGATGGTTTCGTCGAAGGCAAAGCCATCGCCGCGCGACTGCGGCCGGATCGACAACACCACATCGCCGAACTGACCATGGCCGCCGGACTGCTTCTTGTGGCGGCCTCGGATCTCGGTGCCTCCGCGGATGGTTTCCTTATAGGGCACCTGCCGCTTCTGCCGCTCGACGGTCACGGCGAACTTCCGCGCCAGTTTCTCGAGCGCGACGCGAAGGTGCATCTCGCCCTGCCCTTTGAGCAGGACCTGATGCGTATCGTTCGCGTGCTCGAGGACGAGGGACGGATCCTCCTCCATGAGCTTGGCGAGGGCGGCAGATAGTTTCACCTCGTCCTTGCGGTCCTTGAGGCCAATGCCGGCCGCGAGCACGGGACGCGGCGGTTCCGGTCCCATGATCTGGATGATGCCGGCCTTGCCCGTGGTGACGGTGTCTCCGGTGCCGACACCTTCGAGACGTCCCAGCGCAACCGTATCACCTGCTCGCGCCACGGGACGCTTGATGACATCCTCGCCCTTGACCCCGAAGACACCGGCAATGCGCTCCTCGGCATTGTCGCCGCCCGTGATCGTGGCGCCGTCGGCAAACTCGCCCGTGAGAACACGTGCGACGGAAAGCTTGCCGCCATGCCCGGTGAAGAGCGTCTTGAACACGTAGGCCGCACTCGGCGTCGTCTCGACCTTGAGGCGACGGGCCGTTTCCTGCACGGCGGGAGCCTCGTGCCGCAGAGCCTTCAACAGCCGGAAGATGCCATTGCCGTTCTCGGCGCTGCCGAGCAGCACGGGGCAGATCAGACCCTCGCGCAGCTCCTTGACGAGATCGCCGAACACGCGCGTTTGCGTGGGCGGCACATCAAGAAGCAATTCCTCCAACAGCTCCTCGTCGTAGTCCGCGAGCTGCTCGAGCATATGGAAACGGGCTTCCTTCTCGCGTTCGAGCGTCGAATTCGGCAGGTCGACGACTTCCGACGGCTCGTTGCGGCGATAGACGAAGGCGCGCTCCAGGGCGAGATCTATGAAACCGACGACCGCCTCTTTCTCCCAGATCGGGATCTGGCGCAGGACGAGCGGCTTGGTCGAAGCAGGTTGCAGCAGGGGGATGATTTCGCGCAGCGGCGTGGCGAAGGTGTCGATCTTATTCAGGAAGAGGAAGTGCGGAATGCCGCGGTCCTCGAGCTGCTTCAAGATGAGCTGCAGGGCGGGGACACGCTTCACATCGGGCTCGCAGACGACGACGGCGGCGTCGCAGGCGGTCAGAGCTTCGGCGCCTTCGTGCTGGAATTCGACGGAGCCTGGGCAATCAATGAAGGTGAAGTGATCGTCGAGGAATTCGACGTCGGCGATGTTTACGGCCACGCTCATGCCGTGTGCACGAGCTTCTGGTGAAGCGTCGCCGATGGAGGTGCCTCCCTCGACGCTACCGGGCCGGATCACACCCCCGGTACGGGCGAGAATAGCCTCGAGAAGAGTAGTCTTGCCTGAGAGGTACGGGCCGATTAGCGCAATGCAGCGTGAGCTGCGAGCAGACGCTTGCCCGGGCTTCGGGCTGGCGGATTGCCCCATGTTATCCTCCTTTCCACCCTCCGGATTATGCTTCCGGAGCGGTGCTACGAGGCGCGGCAGCATGCGCGTGTCGCGCAGCCCGCGCCTCTCGAAGGAGCGCGACGTTAATGATGGTCGCGCCACTCGACGATCGGCGCAAGAGGCAACACGCTTAAGGGTGCCGTAATATTTGCAAGCGACCATTAATCCGGTGATGGGGTAGCTTTGATTCGAAACATGCCGCAACGGCGTTATTGCGACGCAGCAAGTATTCGCATTTGCGGCAGAGTTGTTCTCTAAAAAGCCGACTAAAAATTACTTGAACAATCGAGGGCAAGGCTCCATCATAATACGGTAAAGTTGGGAGTGGATCTTTGCTCCATCTCAGCAGTTAGAGTCGCAGATCAACACGAACAATCGCCCACACCGGGCGCAAGGCTAGACGGCGAACCGCAGGTCACGATGCAAGTCGTGCAAGCCGCAAGCCTCACGAGGATGTGCCTCAAATGAGTAGCGAAGCTCTAAACAAATCCTTGGCCAAGGCTGCTGTTGCGGCCGGTTACGCCATGGCACCGAGTGAGGAAGACCTCACGGACTGGGCCGTGCTCCAGCCTGAAATCGCGCTCCGCAACGGCCACAAGATGGCAGCCTTCGCGGGCCGCCGGGTCATACTCCCGTTCGCTCGCCTCGAGCAGCTGCTCGAGCAGGTGTTCCATCTTCCGGACTTCGGTCGCGCACACGCGCCGCGCATGCTGCTCCCGAGCCGCTGAGCTTTCGACTCGGCTTTCCGCCTCCACTCAATTGCATTTTTGTGACGTGGGCTGATGTGCCTGACGCATGCGCGATTGCGCATGCGTTGTCGGCGACGTTCAATTGACACCATCAGAAGCCGATGCGAGCCTCACCTCCTTGTCGAATTCGGGAGGCTTCGATCATGCGTCTTCTTGCTATCCCCGCCGCATTCCTTCTCATCGGCTCCAGCGTCGCCCTGGCCCAGAATCTGGCCGTGATCAAGGAGCGCAAAGAGAACTACAAGGCCATGGGCAAGGCCGTGAAGGAGCCCGGCGCCATGTACAAGGGCGAAGCGGAGTTCGATCTCGCCAAAGTCCAGGCCGCGCTCAAGGTCATCCAAGAGAAGGCGGCTGTGCTGCCGAAGATGTTCCCGGACGATTCCAAGACGGGCGGTGAAACTGAAGCGCTGCCGAAAATCTGGGAGGACAAGGCCAACTTCGAGGAACGCTTCGTGAAGCTCGGTGCGGCGGCGAAGGCGGCCGAAACGAAAATCACCGACGCCGAAGACTTTCCCGACGCGTGGAAGGAACTGATGGGCAATTGCAGCGGCTGTCACAAGATCTTCCGCAAGCCCAAGAGCTGATGGACACGTCTCGCGACAGCGTGACAGCCACGGTGCGGGCGTGGGACCTGCCGACGCGCATCTTCCACTGGTCGCTCGTCCTGCTCATTCTCGGCGCCTGGCTCACCTACGAATATGCCGAGGCTATCGGCGACACGACGCTGGTCTGGCATCGCATCGCCGGGCTTGCCGTGCTCGTGCTCGTAGCGTGGCGGCTATTGTGGGGGCTCGTTGGCTCATCGACCTCCCGCTTCACGGGCTTTGTCAGGGGACCCGGCGCGTGGATCTCCTATGCGCGCGGGCTCGCCACTGGATCGGCCCAGCGCTTCCTCGGGCACAATCCGCTGGGCGCGATGATGGTACTGGCGCTGCTCGCCGTGGTGGCTGCCCAGGCCGGCTTCGGCCTTTTTGCCGTCGACGACAACGATCTCGTGGGCGGGCCGCTGTACCGCCTCGTCGGCGGGGACGGCAATGCGCGAGCGACCGCGCTGCACGGATCTCTGTTCGACAACGTGCTGCTGCCGCTCGTCGCCATCCACGTGCTGGCGAACATCCTCTATGGGCTGCTCAAGCGTGAACCCCTGATCCGCGCCATGATCACGGGGCGCAAGCCGGCGGAGCACTATGCGGATGCCGGGGAAGCCGAGATCGTAGGATCCCCGCTGCTGCGCGCCGCGCTCTGTCTCGCGGTGGCTACGGTGATCGTGCTTGGTGGAATTCTGGCCATTGGCGGGCGGCTGTCGCTCTGACAACCGCCCAATCCGTAGTCTTTACTTCAGGTTTCCGCAGAAGCGCTGGATGCGCGTGCAGGCTTCCGAAAGCGCCTCCGTCGAGGTCGCGTAGGAGATACGGAACGCCGGCGAGCCCTCGAACGCCGCGCCGTGCACCACGGCGACACCCTCGTCCTCGAGCAGCGCAGTGACGAAGTCCTCGTCGTTCTTGATGGTGACGCCCTTGAGCGTGGTCTTGCCGATGGCGCCGGCGCAGCTCGGATAGACGTAGAATGCACCTTCGGGCTTCGGGCAGTTGATGCCCTTGGCCTGGTTCAGCATGCCGACGACGAGATCGCGCCGCCCGACGAACACCTTGTTGTTTTGGGCGATGAAGTCCTGCGGACCGTTCAGGGCCTCGACTCCCGCCCACTGCGTGATCGAGCTCGGGTTCGAGGTCGACTGCGACTGCAGCTTGCCCATCGCCTTGATGAGCGGCTCGGGTCCAGCCGCATAGCCGAGACGCCAGCCGGTCATGCAATAGGCTTTCGACAGGCCGTTCATGGTCAGCGTGCGATCGTAGAGACCGGGCTCGACCTGAGCTGGTGTGTAGAACTTCAATCCGTCGTACAGCAGGTGCTCGTACATATCGTCGGTCAACACCCAGACATGCTTGTTCTTCGGCTGCATGAGGACGTCGGTCAGCGCCTTGAGGTCGGCGTGCGAGTAGGCCGCGCCGGTCGGGTTCGACGGCGAGTTCAGGATCAGCCACTTGGTTTGCGGCGTGATCGCGCGGTCGAGAACCTCTGGCTTCAGCCGGAAGCCGTCCTCGATGCGGGTGTTCGCAAACACGGGCTTGCCGCCACCGAGCAGCACGATGTCGGCGTAGGAGACCCAACACGGCGCCGGAATGACTACCTCATCGCCGGGATTCAGCGTGGCGAGCAGCGCGTTGTAGAGCACCTGCTTGCCGCCGGTGCCGACGGAGACCTGGCTCGGCTTGTAGTCGAGGGTATTGTCTCGCTTGAACTTGGCGACGATGGCCGCCTTGAGCTCAGGGATGCCGTCGACGTCGGTGTATTTCGTCTTGCCTTCCTTCAGCGCCTTGATGGCGGCGAGCTTGATGTTCTCGGGCGTATCGAAATCCGGCTCACCCGCCGACAGCGAGATGATGTCCCGGCCCTCAGCCTTGAGCTGGCGCGCCTTCATGGACACGGCAATGGTCGCGGACGGTTGGATGCGGTTCAAGCTGTCGGCAAAAAAGCCCATCGATCAATCTTTCGTTCTCATGCTCTGGCTTCGGCGTCAGCTTGATCCACGGACTGCGTGGCGGTCCTCAATGCGCGGTTCTCACAATGAAAAACGCTGACGAGTCGACCTGGCTCTGACGCGAGCGGCGCGCACGCTACGCCCGTCCCCCTCGAAGTTCAACTCGCACTAAAGACGCGGATTACAGGACGCCCCCTTCAAATGCGTGCTGTTCACACCACGTTCAGCCGGCAAATGTACCCATTGTTACGAAATAGCCGGCAACTGCCACATTCCGAGCAAATGTGCGCCACATGCCGGGATTGTGCTCTAGGGCACGCGGGGGGCGATGGATTCGCCTGAAAGGAGTGCGCAGAAGATGATGGAGCAAACGACGCCGTCTCTGACCTTTCGCAAGATGATTCCCGAGGTGCTGTCGGGGATCGCCGTCTTCGTCCTGATTGTTGGCCTATCGTGCCTGGCGACGCCGGTCTCCGCCGCCGAAAGCAGCTCGATCTTCGGCTCACCCGTGACTCACCGTGAGACCGTATTTCTGCTCGCCGCAGGCTTCGCCGCCATGGTTGCGCTCAATGTCGCGGTCTTCCGGCACCTCATTCGTGCCTACGCCGCGCCGAGGCGCGCCGCCCACCGCAGGGCCTTGAAATCCGACGGCTTCGGCGGTTCGTGAACTAAGTTCATACAGGCCATGGTTGCATCTGCCAGGATCTTCGGAACTCGTTCATGGCCCTCGCCGTATTACAACCACATGACTATAGTCACCATAGTCGCACTCTCGATTCAGCGATGATCGTTCGCCAGAGGTCAGACAGATGAAGCTTCGTTCCGTAGCAGTCGTCTCGAAGCCTACTTTCGCAGCCGCGCTCCTGCTATCGGCCGTAATGGTCGTCGGCCTTGGGATCGCCAGCGTCGCCAATCCCGATGCCATGGTGGCCCGCAGCTTCACAGCCGCGCTCGACAGCGGCAACGTGACTTCGGAGGATACGAAGACTCACTCGGCTGCTTTGGTCGCCGGGACCGAGGAATTCTGGCTCAATCAGAAGCGCAAGCTCGGTGGCGACGGCTCGAAGGTGCAGCCGGCTGCGTGGCAGGGATCCGATGCGCTTGGTCTTGCTGTAGGCGATCACATCTCCATCGCCAACGGCGGCTCGACCCGCGTCCTCGAGGTGGTCTCGATTTCCGAAATTCCGGTTGCCAAGACCCAGATCCAGGTCGGTCCGGCGACCGTGCATCAGGTTGCCGTCACGTGCCGGGACACGGCTTCACCCGACGGGCAGCTCCTGACCTTCGTGACTTCGGCGTCCCAGCCGGCGTCAGCTGCTTCCAAGCACCCGCAGGCGCTCTGATTTACCAGGCTTCCGTTTACCACGCTGGGTGACGCTCACGGGCCCGAATGGCCCGTGTCTCTCTGAACACGGCCGGTTGAAAGTGTTCGTAGATCGCTCTCACCGGCTATCGCTTCCCCAACCCCGCCGCCTATGATGCCGGAGCTTTTTGAAGCTGCCCGGTTCGCCGCCGTGCGGCTCGAACCAGTCCGGGGAGTGCGAGGATATGAGACTGAACCCGCCGACGATCGTGATCTTCCTCATCTCGTTCGTGCTGGCCACGCTGGCGCTGATCACGAAACTCGGCTTCATCCCTGTGCCCCGCTATCTGCCTCACCAGGAATTCTGGCTGTCGATCACGGCGTACCTGACGTTGATGGTCGGCAATCTCGTGCGCGGGCTCTAGTCTTTGATGAGACCAATGACTCACGCTTCGGACTGATGGGGTCCGAAGCGATCGTGGTCTAGGATCACCAAGCGATAGGCTTGCGGTCGCGGAAGAAGCCGCCCGTCGGACCGTCCTGGGGCAGCGTGGCAAGCCACACCGGCGTATCCGCCCCCTCCTCGACCGAACGCGTCGCTGTCGATCCGCCCATGTCCGTTCTCACCCAGCCAGGGCAGCAGCAGTTGACCTTGACGTTGTTGTGGGCGAGCTCGGTGGCCGCAATGCGCGTCAGGGCGTTCAATGCCGTCTTCGACATGCGGTAGGCGGGATAGCCCATGCCCATGTCGGTGAGCTGGCCGGCCCCGGACGAGATATTGACGATGCGGCCATAGTTCTGGGCGCGCATCAGCGGCGCGACGGCCTGGATCAAGCGCACTGCTCCCAACACGTTGGTCTCGAAGGTCTGGCGCAGCGTCTCGCTCTTGAGATCGAAGAGACTCGCCTCGAATTTCCCCGGACCGTCGATGAGAATGGCGGCATTGTTGACGAGCACATCGCAGCGACCATAGAGGCGCTGGACCTCGGCCATCGCTTCGGCGGGGCTCTGCTCGTTGTCGACATCGAGGGCAACCACAGGCACCTCGAGGCCCTCCGAGCGGAGCTTCTCCGCTGCTTCCAACCCCTTCTCCACGCTTCGCGAACCGATGACGGCGAGCACACCGAGGCGCCCCAGCTGACGGACGATCTCGAGGCCGATGCCGCGGTTCGCGCCAGTCACCAGTGCCACGCGTGTCTCGGCCATGAGCGCCTCCCTCGGGTGCTAGATTCTTTGTTTAGGAGGTTAGTCCCGCGTTCAATAAGACTCCACGGGAGAATGCGGCGCGATGGCTTTCTGGGCGAGGGCCGGCTGGATGCGAAAAGCCCGCGCCAATCGGGATCGGCACGGGCCTGAACTGTTCAGAGAAGATCGTGGGTCGGCGCGTCAGCGCGGCGGATAGAGCCAAGACGGCCCGATCGAGTCGTTGCGCGTCGGCTGGCTTGCCATGCCGTTGTTGGCAGAGCCGGGGCCGAGATCGTACTTCGGGCTCTCGATCGACACGCCACCCATCGGCGGCAGCACGGAGGTCGGATTCATGTCGACGTAGCCGAAGTTCGACTTGGGCGCCGCCGACGTTGGGTTGGCGTTGCCCTGATTTTCATAAGTGAAGGCGTGGCTCGGCTGCGTCCCGATCAGGGCCGTCGCAACGAGCGCCGCGCCGCAGGTCAGAAGAAATCTCATTGGTCCCCATCCGGCGAGATTCAGTATCAAGATCCAATACATGACATGCGAATTGGGCCATTCAACGGATGGGGCGCCCGAAAAAGGCATTTCCTGACATCAAAATGGGGATCTGTGGCCATTCCGCCACGACTTCTTTGCCGGCAACCTCACCAAACGCCCGGAACAAGCCGGTAGGGCACGCTCGCCGCGTAGGCGTCGTAGCCCTCGAGCTCGCGCTTCAGGGTCTCTTCCTCGAGCACGGCGCGTAGGGCTAAGACGACAATGCTCATGATGCCGAGGGCTACGCCGTACCAGGATCCCAAAAGGAGCGGTGTCCCGAGAGCCAAAAGAATGGCTCCGCCGTACATCGGATGACGGACATAGGCATAGGGGCCGGTCGAAATGACCTGATGCTTGCGCTCGGACTGGATCTTCACGACCGGCGCTGCGAACGTGTTCGTGCGCATGACGATGTGAACGACGTAGAAGCCGATTGCGATGCTGAGTGCGCCCACGACCTTGAGCCAAAGAGGAACGTGGGAGATCTCGAACCTCACGGCATCCAGGGCGGCCACGACGTATTGTCCGAGCCAAAGGACGAAGAAGACCGGCAGCAGAGCCTTGTCCCAGCCCTTCTGGTCCTTCTGCACCATCGGCCCCATGCGCTCTCTCAGCAGCGCCGGATCATGCTTGGCGATGATGAGACTCGAAGCGAGGCCCACGATGCCGATCTCTGCCAGAAAGACCCAGGCCTCGGGCCAGTAGATCGTTCCAGCCGGCACGAACAACAACGCCGCGGTGATGGCGAGCCAGACAGCGGTCTTTCTAAGAAGCTGGAAAACCAAGCTGTTTCGGTCCTGCATCGGGTTTCTCCGCGCATGCCGGGGCTAGGCCTTAGCAAGGGGCGATGCCATATGATGTGCCCTTCACTCCAGACGGCCGACGCGCCATATTGCGCCCATGGCTCGTCCCCCCAAATCCCCTGGCTCGTCAAAGGCTCCGCGCCCGTCTCGCGGAAAATCGGGCAAACCGTCAGCGCCGCCTGTCGAAACCACCGCAGGCACCCCGGGATTCGGGGAGGCGCCGCAATCCGCTTTCACGGCCAGCGGACCTCTTGGCGCGGGACCACAATCGACGCTTCCCGCACTCAGGCAACAGGGTCCTCTGCCGCCACGCGGGGCTGCGGGCGAAGCCCTCGGTGACAGTCTCAACGCCATTCTGACGCGGCCGAACGAGCGTACCGACAAGGCCAAGGAAATTCTCTCGCGCCAGCCGATGATCGCCTCGCATCCGCTGGTGTCGGGCAGCATGCCAATGTTCATGCCGCACCGGCCCGAGCGCCCCGAGAAGAGCGAGGGCGGCTACCGCTTCGAGATCGTGTCGGAGTTCGAGCCCAAAGGCGACCAGCCTACGGCCATCGCCGATCTCGTCGCCGGCGTGAACGAGCACGAGAACACCCAGGTTCTGCTCGGCGTCACCGGCTCGGGCAAGACCTTCACCATGGCGCAGGTGATCAAGGAGACGCAGCGTCCCGCTCTCATCCTGGCGCCGAACAAGACACTGGCGGCGCAGCTCTACGGTGAGTTCAAAAGCTTCTTTCCGGAGAATGCGGTCGAGTATTTCGTCTCGTACTACGACTACTACCAGCCCGAGGCCTACGTGCCTCGGACGGACACATACATCGAGAAAGAAGCCGACATCAACGAGCAGATCGATCGCATGCGTCACGCGGCGACACGCGCCCTGCTCGAGCGTGACGACGTCATCATCGTGGCGTCGGTGTCATGCATCTACGGTATCGGCTCGGTCGAAACCTACACGGCGATGACGTTCGCGGTGAAGCTCGGCGAGCGGCTGTCGCGCGACCAGCTTCTGGCAGATCTCGTCGCCTTGCAGTACCGGCGCAACGACGTTTTGTTCGCGCGCGGTACGTTTCGTGTGCGCGGCGACACGGTCGAAGTGTTCCCGGCTCACTACGAAGACCGCGCCTGGCGCATCTCCACGTTCGGCGACGAGGTGGAAAGCATCACCGAGTTCGATCCGCTGACCGGCCAGAAGACCGACGACCTGGCGCTGGTGAAGATCTACGCCAACTCGCACTACGTGACGCCGAAGCCGACGCTGCAGCAGGCGATCAAGAGTATCAAGATCGAGCTCAAGCAACGCCTCGACGAGTTGTATGCCACGGGCAAACTGCTCGAAGCGCAGCGGCTCGAGCAGCGCACCGTGTTCGACATGGAGATGATGGAGGCGACGGGCTCCTGCGCCGGCATCGAGAACTATTCGCGCTATCTCACCGGCCGCAATCCGGGCGATCCGCCGCCGACGCTGTTCGAATACCTGCCTGACAACGCGCTGGTGTTCGTCGACGAAAGCCACGTCACCATCCCGCAGATCGGCGGCATGTTCCGCGGCGACTACCGACGCAAGGCGACGCTGGCCGAGTACGGCTTCCGCCTGCCCTCGTGCATGGACAATCGCCCGCTGCGCTTCGAGGAATGGGACGCCATGCGGCCGCAAACCGTCGCGGTTTCGGCGACGCCGTCGGCGTGGGAGCTGGAGCAGACCGGCGGCACCTTCGCCGAGCAGGTCATTCGGCCCACGGGCCTCATCGATCCGCCGGTCGAAATCCGGCCGGCGAAGACGCAGGTCGACGATCTCCTCGACGAAGTTCGGCAGGTGGCCAAGCGGGGCTATCGCTCGCTGGTGACGACGCTGACCAAACGCATGGCCGAAGACCTGACCGAGTACATGCACGAAGCGGGCATTCGCGTACGCTACATGCACTCGGACATCGAGACCCTGGAGCGCATCGAGATCATCCGCGACTTGAGGCTCGGCGCCTTCGATGTGCTGATCGGCATCAACCTCTTGCGCGAGGGCCTCGACATTCCGGAGTGCGCGCTGGTCGCCATTCTCGATGCCGACAAGGAAGGCTTCCTACGCTCGGAAACGTCGCTGATCCAGACCATCGGGCGCGCGGCGCGCAACGTCGACGGCCGTGTCATCCTCTATGCCGATCAGATCACGGGCTCCATGGAACGAGCCATGGCCGAGACCGACCGCCGGCGCGAGAAGCAGATGGCGTACAACACCGCCAACGGCATTACGCCGGAAAGCATCAAGCGCAACATCTCGGATGTGCTGCAATCGGTCTACGAGCAGGACCACGTGACTGTGGACTCGGGGCTCGCCGATAGCCCGACCGTGGGCCACAACCTCGCGGCCGTCATCGAGGACATGGAGCGGCGCATGAAGGATGCCGCGGCCGATCTCGAGTTCGAGACGGCAGCGCGGCTGCGCGACGAGATCAAGCGCCTGCGCGAAACCGAGCTTCTCATCGCCGACGATCCGCTGGCGCGGCAGGCGTCGGTGGAAGAAGGCGCGGGCAGCTTCAAGGGCGAGCGCAAGTACGGCGCCAAGGCCAACATGCCGGCGACGGCGACAAAGAAGGGTGCCGGCAAAAGCGGCGAGCAATCGCGCATCAAGGATCCGGCCGTCGATTATTCCGGTCCGCGCGGGCAGAACCCTGTTCCACGCCGCGATGGCGACGAGTCCCGTGTCTCGGACACCTATGAGCCGGTGCAGCCGACCTATGCGCAATCCTCTTCGCGCCCGGCGCCAAGCTCCCGCGTCAAGAAGCCGTCGCTCGACGACATGGGTCCCGGCACCGACCGGCCGATCCCGGCACGCGATCCGAAGATCGATCCGCGTGTGAAGGCCGGAGCTTTCGGCGAGCAGGTGCGCGGGCCGCACAAGCCGACGCTCGACGAGATGGGACCGCACGCTTCGCTGGCGGTAAAGAAGGCGTCCGGCCCGCTACCGCAGAAGCCGGATCTCACCACACAGAAACCCGCGCGCACCGTCGAGATCGAGAACGACGCGGAGAAAAAGGCTCGCCGCGGCCGCTCGCGCAAGACGGGTCGGCCCGGTCAGTAGCCGTAATCAGCTCAAGTCGCGTGTTTAGGTGCAAGCCGGGCGCGAGGCCTTGCAATAGGTCGTGACGGCATCGTCGCGACAGGTCAGCGTGACCTTTCCAGACGGCTTCAGGTTCTTCGCGGCAATGGCGTTCTTGAGCGCGGCATTGGCCATGAACTCGGCGAGGTCGCGCGTGACCATATCGGCCGAGCCGACGACCGTGCGGCAGCCTGCCTGGGCCGCCTGGCCACAAAGAACCACCGCGGCTAGCGAAAGTATCGACGTACGAAGCATGGACATACGAAGCCCTCCCTAACTATCCCGAGAGTGCACCATTAGGCCGAAAACTCCGTTCGCGAACGCGGCAATCCAACGGATTCCGCCGCGGTGAGCGAAATTGACGGTGAACGTGTCCCCACCGACACGCGGCGGTCGCATCTCGTCAGTCCGCCATCGCCGGATCGAATGTCCATACGACGCTCTTCCAGGCCTCATATTGATCGGCCGGAAGGCGGTAGGGCTGGCACTTGGTGATGGCGCCGACCGCAGCGGTTTCTGCAGCCTCTGTCTCAGTCTTGTGAAGGGGGATCTCCGGCTCGCCCGACAGGGCTCCGTCCTGCGCGAGCTTAAATCTCACCGTTACCGCGGGCCATTCCTTGGTGGGTTTCCAACAGGCTCTGATCTGCTCGCCCAGCGCTTCCGCCAGGCCTCTCGGCCAAGCAGTCTCCTGCGGGGGACTCAAGGGATGAGACCTCGGGAAATCTCCGAGGATTTCCCTTCGCCTAGCTACTGATGCACGCTGATACCAGCGATCCGCCGCCCCGAAGTCCACCTTGCCACCCAAGCCCAGCTTAGTCAGATCGCCCAGGAGATACATAGCCGCGCCAAATCCCCTGTCAGCGGCCATCGTCAACCAGCGGCGCGACTCGACATAGTCTTTGGGAAGACCACGTCCCGTCGTCAGCAGGTAACCCAATGTGTACATCGACGATACGTCTCCCGCCTCAGCCTGCTTCTTTAAAAGCTCTTTTGCGACTTCATACGACTCAAGCTTGACAGTAACGACGCGGCTGGAGTCGCCCTGCGCCACGTCAAACTTCACGTTGGCGCCGGCCCCCTTGGCAAAGGTGGCGTCTCCCATTTCCGGCACCGTCTTAAAACTCTGCCCATCAATCGCGACGATGACGTCGTTTTTCAACAATCCTGCTTCGGCTGCGGGGCCGCCTTCGACAACCTTGTTGATCTTGAATCCCACGCGGCCTCCTTGGAGCAGAACGACTGGTTTCGTTGACCATTCGACTCCGACCCAGCCCCCGGGAGACTCGGCCGTGACGCCAGTCGAGCACGCTGTGAGAATGGAGATGATCGCAACGAGGCGTCTGGCGAGATGCGGCATGCAAGGTTCCGGATGCGGTGTTTATCTAGGGGTACATCGGCAAAGCTCGCGCCGCTATCCCGGACATGCGGGTCACTTATCAATCCCGCACCACAATTTCCGTCCGCCAACTTCGTTGGCATTGCGTACTCCGAGGAATTCCAGTCGGCCAGTGCGTCGGGCATACGTGCTGCTGGAACGTCTTGACGGCGCATCAAGGCTCGCTAACCCTTCGTCCGTATTCGCAGATTCATCGGCCGGCCGAAGGGACAAGCAGCATGGGCAAGATCGGACGCGTTTTCATCACAGGCCTTCTGGCCGCGCTGCCGCTCCTGCTGACGATTTTCGTCATCGCATGGCTGCTGTCACTCATCATCCAGTACCTGGGACCGAGCAGCGCCTTCGGCCGCTTCCTGACATCGCTCGGGTTCGGCGTCGACACATCCGAGCTTGCGCCCTACCTCATAGGCCTCGCTCTGATCATTGGCGCCATCTACGCCCTGGGCCTGCTGGTGCATTCCCGGCTGGGCTCGTGGATCGCCGCCCTCTTCGACAGGCTCATGCGCCGCATTCCGCTGGTCTCGAACGTCTATGACATCTCGAGCCGGTTCGTCTCGATCGTCGATACCAAGAACGGCGACAGCCTCAAGAGCATGAGCCCGGCGTGGTGCTATTTCGGCGGCAAGCCGGGAGCAGCCGTGCTGGCATTGCTCCCGTCGAAGACGCCGATCAACCTCGGCGGACAGGACTACCTCGCACTCCTCATCCCCTCGGCCCCGGTGCCGTTTGGCGGGGCCCTGGTGTACGTGCCCGCGGCCTGGATCGAGCCCGCCGAAGGCGGCATCGACGAGCTGATGAGCGTCTATGTGTCGATGGGCATCACCGCGCCGACCACGAACAAAATTGCCGGTGGGACGTCGAGCTGAACTCGATTGGCACCCGTCCTTGCCGTCACGATCGTGAGTATCGACTGACGATCCAGACGATGAGCAACAGCAGCGCCAGTCCGACCGCCAGCCACAGCGATACGAGCAGGAGCAACAGCGGCGCCATGGGCTCGACGCTGTCGAGCACCACACCAAATGTCACCGCGAACGCGAGAAGGGCAACGGTCTGTCCGATTGCCAGGACCCAGTGCGCAGCGTCTCCGCGTGCCAGCCACAAGCCGATCGAGGCCGACAGCACCGGCAGAAGAGCCATACTGGACATGACCGAAAAGTCCCGGATCGAAATGTCCGAAAGGGCAGCGTGATTGTTGATCCTTAGGGCGTAATAGACGGCCGCCATGACCAGGGCGACGTGCAGTCCGGCCGCCAACTTCGTGATCGGAATCGGACGCATCTTGCTTCCCTGTATGGTCGGGCCGAGACATCGGCGCTGCAAGCAACACAGGGATATCGCTTAGCAACCCCGGCTTGTGCGCAGGTTGCGCTCACTAAATCGAAGGCCATGTGACCACCCGCGAGGTGTCAGAGACGCACTATTCGGCGCAGTCGATGCGCGCTCGCCTTCACGCGTGCCCATCCCGACGGCTGGCTTGGGCCGAGCCCGTCCAGTCGTCGGTCAGTAGGGTATCATTCAGCCGACTTTAGTGATGATGCGCCGAGACGCTCTTGACGCACTCAGCCAAGAGATCCCGCTGCGCGGATTGGCCGACGTCGCCGAGGCTCAGGATGCCGACCATCCGCTTGCTCTTGTTTATGACGGGCAGCCGGCGGACTCGCAGCGACTCCATGTGCTGCACGGCTTTGGAGAGATCATCATCCTCCCGGCAGCAATGAATGCCGGGGCTCATGACGTCGCGCGCGGTGGAGCGGCGGGCATCGAAGCCGTCGGTGGCCAGACCGTTGCAGACGATGTCGCGGTCCGTCACCATGCCGATCAGCTTGTCGTTCTCGCCGATCGGAATGGCACCGATGTCGCTGCGCCGCATCAATTTCGCGAGCTCGCTCACAGGCGTTTCGGGACCAACCCACTCGACGCCTTTGTGCATTGCGTCTTTTACTTTCATGGCGGACCTCCCTTGCTGGATATGAAATGCAGCCGGTCAAGCCCAGCGCCGTCTTCTGCCGGCCGCTATCCCCTATATAGGCCTGCCCGGCCGGATTTCGAGCGTGCGAAGTCTCGGCCGGAGGGCCGGCCGAGATCAGCTTCTGTGAGCACCGATCAGGCTTTGGTGCAACGGGCCCGCGTTACCAGGTCCACTGGATGCCGGCGCGGCCGCCGATGACGTTTCCGGCGCTGTAGGTCTGGTACTCGGACCAGCCCGCGCCGAAGGAACCGTCAATCGCGATCCTGTCGCCGCGCGAGAAGCAGTCGCGGCACATGACTCCTATGGCGCTTGCTGCAACGGCATTGCCCGCGCCGTTGAAATTGCCCCAACCCATGCGGAAGCCAAACTTCTCGGTGGAGGTTAGAGACGGCGCCTCGGCTGCAAGCGCAACAGCGACGCCGGCCTGGAGCTTGGCGATGGTCGTGAACGTCTGGCCGTTATCGGCGGCCAGATTGCCGTTGGCGTCCGTCGTCACCAGCTCAAGCGGGCCCGACTGGCGCATGTTGCTCCGGTCGGACGTGATGCCGGGTGTCGCATAAGTTTGACTGGACGTGCCCAGCATTACCTGGTCGTCGTTGGTCGTGCTTGCGCCCGTGCCGATTGCCGTGGAGTTGGTGTGGGTGGCATTGACGACGGCGCCGTCGCCGAACGCGCTACCGTTGCTGGCCAACACTTGCGAATTCTGACCGACGGCAGTGCCACCGGGCTCGGTTACGCGAGCATTTCGTCCGAGCGCAATCGAGTTTTCACCAAATGCGCCTGCGCCCGTGCCCATGGCGATTGCGTTTGTTTCCGTGGCGTCTGAATTGCCGATCGCGATCGAGCCCAGACCGGAAGCTTCCGAGCTGGAACCCAGCGCTGTCGCGTTCGTCGCCGAGGCCGCAGAGCCGGCGCCGATCGCAGTCGACGCGGTTCCGCTCGCAGTGGAGCCGATGCCGTAGGCCGAGGCTGCATCGGCGCTCGCGACCGAGAAGGCGCCGCTGGCCGTGCCACCCGTCGTTCCGGGGGCGACCGTGGCAAAGAAGCCGTTGGCCGTGCTGAAGAACGTACCCGACACGCTCGAACCCGAGCCGGTCGTCGTCGATGCAAACGAGAAGCTCGCATCGGAGCCGGAGCCGGTCGCTGTCGAGAAGGCGCTGAAATCCGTATTGGATAGGGCGCCTGTGGAGGTCGAAGCGAACGAGAAGAATGAGGATGCGCTGTCACCAATCGCGGTCGAGGACTGACCGAAGACGAGAGCGTCTGTGCCGATCGCTACCGTATCGTTGCCCGTCGATGTGCTGCCTTGGCCAATGGTGACGTTCCGATTGCCATCCGCGGTCGAGTCGTTGCCGCCAACGAAGTTCGCATCGCCATTGGCTATGTTGTCGTTGCCCGAGACCACGTTCTCGTCGCCGGTCACCGTGTTGTCGTTGCCGGTGACCGTGTTGTCATTGCCGGTCACGTTGTTGGGATCGCCGGCGACGAAGTTGTTGCTGCCGTCCACTTGGTGGCCGGATCCGAGCACGGTGTTGTTGGCGCCGCCATTGAGAATGGCGATGCCGTTGCCGAGCACGCTGTTGTTTCCGCCCGTGCCGGTGTTGTTACCCTTGCCTACCGCGATGTCGTTCGTCCCACCCGCGGTCGAGTCTCCGACAGCCACGGAATTCAGGCCAGATGCGTCCGACCCCGCGCCGAGCGCGGTGGCGCCACCGCCGCTCGCGTTGGCTCCAGTGCCGAGCGCCGTGTCATTCGCATTCGACGCGTTGGCGCCGTTGCCGATGGCAACCGCGTCTTTATCTCCGGTCGTGGCCAAAACGCCGCCGACGCCTGCACCCGAGAGAGCGCCGCCGCCGAGGGTGATGCCTTCCGAATAATTGGTGCCGTTGGGATCGCCGAGCCAGATCGCACCGCCGTGGGCGGAAATGCCTTGCGCCGCATGTAGCTGGTTGAGGTCAAGATTGCCGCTTATGGCCATGTTGCCGGCAACGCCGACATCTCCGTTGAAAATCGAGTCGCCCGTGACGTTGACGCCGCCGGCTTTGACGGTGACAGTACCGGTGAATTGCTGATCGCATTGGTCGAGACCGTTCACGTAGTTCGCCAAGTCCAGCGATTGCTGGCTGTACACTTGCGCGGCGATCTGTGAAGCGACGCCGGCAATGCCGGCGCCGGCGCCGATGAGCTCGGCGGCAAGGGCTGCATCCTGTGCTGCCGATGCGAGGCCGAGCGCCGTTGCGCCACCAGCGGCAACCCCGAGACCGGGGGCGGCCGCACCCGTAATCACGACGCCGGTCAATGCTCCGGCCGCCGCCTCACCAAGGCCGGCCGCCATGGCGGCGTGCGCAACGCCATTGGCGGTGGAGACTGCTTCTTCTGCGATTATACCCGCCGATACGGCGGCCGCGGCGGTAGCGTTCGAGGCAAGGCCGACGTCATTAGCCGTGTCCTGCTCCTGGGCGAGGCTGAGCAATTTTTTATCGTATTGCTGCACGCAGCCACCGTCGCCGACGTTGTTGAGATCGGGCGTGCGCGTGACGACGGGCGTAGGTGTCGCCGGGACTCCCGCCGGCGGGCTGGTGCCTGCAAGGGCCGGCATGGTGGTGGCGACGCCGAGCGCCACTGCGCTCACTGACGAAAGCAAACGCTTAGATTGGCGCCGCGCACGGCTACCCGACACTTGACCCATCGAACGCATACTACGCAACCCCCAGATACTCGTACGCAAGCCTTTACGCGGCCGTACTTTTTTGTCGTTCTCGCCGGAAGCCGCTCCCCCGAGGGCATTCCGTTACGAGGTGGGCGAAGAGAATTGCCCACAGCTTTTACACAAGCTTTCCCCATTGGACACAGGCCGGGGGCGCAATCAACAGTATACGCACGACCCCGACCTCAATCGCGGTGTCATGTGGCAATCATGAAACATGATAATTTCTGTCACGAGATGACTCGTGGGAAGTCGGCTTTGGAAAGCCAACGGGGCGAGCACGCCGAATTGTTTTTGTGATGAAAAGTGCGGTTATTGGCCTGCCGGCACGGTTGGAGCGGCGCCCTTCGGTGCGGCCTGCGTAGCGATGTTGATGCCGTAGGGCTGCCACTCGCCCTTGACGTCTTCGAATAGAAAATCGAAGGCCACGCGTTGCGGCCGCGTATCGAAAAATCCGGTGACCCTCAGCATGCCGTCATCCGTCAGTGCAACGGGCCGGATCAGCTTCGGTGTGAAGAAAAGGATCGGCGAGAAATCAAATTTGCTCTTTCTCTGCGCTTCGAAAATCGTCGCTAGTTGCTCGGGGCTGTTCGACTTGCGGAAGCGGGGCGACCCCAGATCGCGCAACACCGTGTAGTTTCCGGTCTTATTGGCCTGATTGACAGCGATGACCATCGACCGAATGAGCAAGTTGACCTTGTACTCGTCGGGGAGCGTTGGCGTCGGTGGTGACTTCGGCTCCTTCTTGTTTGCGGCGGAGGATGCCGCGGGGAAATTTGGCGCGACATCCTCTGTCTTTTGTTTGGCCGGCTCTGCGGCGGCCAAGGAGCACCCCGCGAGGAAGCTGACAAGGATCAGCCAATACCGAAGGGGCATCAAGCGAGCCCGATTTTTTCTCATAGGGTGACCTTGCCAGCTCTTCCGTCGCGAAGGGGTTCTAGCATCGGGTTTCCTCTGCGCTCAACTTTGGCGAATCCAGGCGTTTGCGACTAGTCGCGAACATCCGCCCGTTGAGGTCATATTCCAATCTCCGGCACATGACTGAAGAGGTGCGACATGCGGATACAGGGGGCGCGCTCATTCGCCCTTCACACCTTGTTGATCCAAGGTCGATTTTCCTTAGGCGGGACGTTACATTTTTTGGCAGTCACCTTCCGACCGCCGGGATCTGAATTCGCATGAAGCCAGCAAAAGAACGTCACCCAACGCGGACGTCTGCCCGTGGCGCGTGACCCTCATCCCAAAGCGCCCGGCGTTGCCGCTGGCGTGACGGAACCGATGATCCGAGACCTTGTGCACACGTTCTACGGGCGCGTGCGCGAGGATGCCGTGCTCGGACCGATCTTCAATTCGGTGGTCGATGACTGGGACGAGCATCTCGCCAAGCTTTGCGATTTCTGGTCGTCGGTTACGCTGATGACGGGCCGCTACAAGGGCACGCCGATGAAGGTGCACGCCGACTTGCCGCAAATCGCGCCTGAGCATTTCGTACAGTGGCTGACTTTGTTCGGAGCTACAGCCGCGGAAGTGTGCCCGCCTGATGCCGCCGCGCTTTTCATCGATCGTGCGGGGCGGATTGCAGAATCCCTGCAAATGGGCATTGCGATCCATCGCGGTGAGACCGTGTGGTCTCCTATGCGTGCGGGTGAGCAAAACGTGCCCTAATGGCGCATAAGCGGCGCAAAATCAGGGGTAATGGCCCCTGCAAAAGTCTCGACTTGCTCTATCTGACAACCACAATTCGCCGTGCTACACTCGGCTCCACTGCCCGGGGGAAAGGTGGACCTAAACCTGTGAGGTGGTTGTCATGCGTTACAAATCAGCACTTACTATTCTAGCAGCAGCTGGTCTTGCGCTCGTCGCCACAGCGCTGCTCGCTCCCGCAAATGCAATGGGTCCGGTCGGACCGTCTGCAGCCAACAAGTCGGACCATTCGCTCGTCCAGACGGTGGGGCGCCGCTATTACCGTCGCGGCTACTATGGCGGCTACTATGGCGGCTACTATCCGCGCCGCTATTATCGTCCCTACTACGCCTACGGGCCCTCTTACTACTACGGCGGCCCCTATTACCGTCCGTACTACGGCTCCTATTACGGCGGCTACCCATATTACGGACCGCGCTATTATGGATACGGCGGGGTTGGCATCTACGGACCGCGCTTCGGCCTCCGTATCGGCTGGTAACAGCACGAACCTTCTCGTCGATTGGGGCAGAGCGACGTGTCTCTGCCGTTCGACGTGCCAAGTTTGATCGCGAAGGCGGCGCTGCACGTGTGCTGGCGCCGCCGTGTCAACGACTTCCCTGGGACTCATCCGAATTGCAGTCTGTGGCCTGCGGTTTCCGGCCACTCTTCCGTTGGGCGCAGCATATGGCATAAGGGCGCCAAACCTTGTGCCAGGACGCCCGCTTTTCATGATCCGTCTCGACAATATCAGCAAACAAAACGGCCATCAGATCGTCTTCATCGAAGCTTCCGCCGCCCTCAACAAGGGCGAGAAGGTGGGCCTCGTCGGTCCCAACGGGGCCGGCAAGACGACGCTGTTCCGGATGATCAAAGGCGAAGAGCAGCCCGACGAAGGCCAAGTGTCGACGGATCGCGGCATCACCATCGGCTATTTCAGCCAGGACGTGGGCGAAATGGCTGGCCGCAGCGCAGTCGCCGAGGTGATGGATGGCGCGGGCCCCGTGAGCGAAGTCGCGGCCGAGCTGGCAGACCTCGAGGCCGCCATGGCGGACCCCGACCGCGCCGACGAGATGGAAGAGATCATCGAGCGCTACGGCGAGGCGCAGGGCCGCTTCGAGGAGCTGGGCGGCTATGCTCTCGAGGGACGGGCGCGCGAAGTACTGGCGGGGCTCTCCTTCAGCCAGGAGATGATGGACGGCGATGTCGGCGCGCTCTCGGGCGGCTGGAAGATGCGCGTCGCCCTGGCGCGCATCCTGCTCATGCGCCCCGACGTCATGCTGCTCGACGAGCCAAGCAACCATCTCGATCTCGAAAGCCTGATCTGGCTCGAGGGCTTTCTCAAGGGCTACGAAGGCGCGCTGCTCATGACCTCGCACGACCGCGAGTTCATGGACCGCATCGTGAGCAAGATCGTGGAGATCGATGCCGGCACGCTGACGTCCTACTCGGGCGACTACGAGTTTTATATCCAGCAACGCGCGCTGGCAGAGAAGCAGCAGCAAGCACAGTTCGACCGCCAGCAAGCGATGCTTGCCAAGGAGCTGCGCTTCATCGAGCGCTTCAAGGCGCGCGCCTCGCATGCCGCGCAGGTGCAGAGCCGCGTAAAGCAGATCGAAAAGATCGAGCGCGTTGACCCGCCCAAGAGACGCCAGACGATCGCGTTCGAGTTCCCGCCCGCGCCGCGCTCGGGCGAGGACGTGGCAAGCCTCAAGGGCGTTCACAAGCGCTATGGCAGCCGCAGCATCTACGAAGGGCTCGACTTTCAGGTGCGTCGCCGCGAGCGCTGGTGCGTCATGGGCGTCAACGGCGCCGGCAAGTCGACGCTATTGAAGCTCATCGCGGGCTCGACCCAGCCCGACGACGGCTCGGTCGCCATCGGCGCCAGCGTCAAGATGGGCTACTTCGCACAGCACGCCATGGACCTGCTCGACGGCGAGCGGACGGTATTCCAGACGCTAGAGGATGCATTCCCGCAGGCGGGTCGAGGCTCGCTCATGACGCTGGCTGGCTGCTTCGGCTTCTCGGGCGACGACGTGGAGAAGCGATGCCGCGTCCTGTCCGGCGGCGAGAAGGCGCGTCTCGTGATGGCGAAGATGCTGTTCGATCCGCCGAACTTCCTGGTGCTTGACGAGCCGACGAACCATCTGGACGTGGCGACGAAGGAGATGCTGATCACGGCGCTCGCGGAATACGAGGGCGCCATGCTCTTCGTCTCGCACGACCGGCACTTCCTAGCGGCGCTGTCCAACCGCGTATTGGAGCTGACGCCGGACGGCATCCACAAATACGGCGGCGGCTACACAGAGTATGTGGAGCGCAACGGCTACGAGGCGCCGGGCCTCAGGAGCTGAGCCGCGCGACGCGGCGGAACCAGCACCTCAAGAGCGTTCAATGAGGCCGCGCGCACCATCCCACATCAGGGCCGCGCCGACGAGCAGCAAGAACACGCCAGACGCCAAGCTCGCCATGTCGGCGCTCATGTAAGCGCCGGCAAAAGAGAAACCCGCCATCGCCAGACAAACGACACCGAGCACGAGGCAGGCAAAATAGGTCCAACGCGGCCGCGATTGTCGCCCGCTCCTCAGCCAGTCGCCGGCCGAAGGACGCGGTCCGGGCACAGGCTCGAGACCGTTGGTCAGCCGCTTCTGATAATAGAACAATCCGACCAGCAAGAGCACGAACGCGCCGCCGCTGATCACCCAGCCCAAGGGCTCCGAGCCGAAGCTATCCAAAATGCGCGTCGCCAGCAGCGCCAGGGCGATGCCGGATGCGAGCGAGACGAGAGACAGGCGGCGCGTGGCGTCACGCACGGCCGTCTCGCGATCGGCTGGCAGAAGATAGCCGCGGCCCGTCAGGCCGAACGGATAATAGACGGTCTCCCCTCGCTCGTTCTTGTGAAAGAGCTGGTCCACGTAGAGCCCGTCGAAAATCCTGCGCATGCCATTCTCCGAGGCGCCGCATAGTACGGCATGAGATAAGCCTGCAATGTAAAGGGCAGGGAGTCAGTTCCGCGGGGCACATACGAGACCACAGAAGGCGATGCGTTGCAGGACCCGTGCGAGCTTGAGCCTTGCCGGTCGGCGAGCCAACGCGGTCTTCGCTCTCGGCCTTTCCTTACCTCGGCGTCAACGAGGTCGATACGATTGATCGGGTAGCGGCGCAGAGGGCCTTTACCAGTCTTTCGCGCAAAGTGCGGGAAACCCCATCCGCTAAATGCAAATTAAGACGCCCTCGGAACAATGGCCGCCGGATTTCAGGGACGTCCATATGGGACGTCCCCGGTGCTTCGCTGGAGCCAAAGCCGCATGCGTTATTGTCTTGCCGCCGTCATTCCCCTCCTCTTCGCCTTCACGCTGCCTGCAGCAGCGAACGACCAAGTCCTCGATGCCACCACGGTGACCTGCGCCGACCTTTCCGAGGCCGATCAATCCCAATCCAAAGACGATGCCTTGGGTGGCTTTGCTTTGCTCGCTTGGATGGCGGGCTACCATGCCACGCAAGAGCAAGGTACTGTTGTCGACTTCGAGGGCTTGAAGACCGACATCCAACGCACTGTAGAGTTCTGCAGGGATCACCCGAAGATCGGCGTCTACACTGCGTCTGAGAAGTTCATGGGCGAAAACGCGACTGCAGCGACCTCGGACGCGGTCGATCTCTCGACGTTCAAGTGCCAGCGCATCGTCGACTTGGCGAACAACAACGAGGACGACACCCTTGCTTTCATCATGATGTGGCTCGCCGGCTATTATGCGAGCTATGCCGAGGACAAGACCATCGATACCGAGAAGATGCGCAAGGAAGGCTATGAGCTCGGCAAGGAGTGCGCGATGAACCGTGGGACCGGACTCATTACGGTCGCCGATAAGCATATGCAGCACGAATAGAGATCAGCTCGCGCTGCGAAACCAGCACGCATCGTGAGCGGTAATGCAGGAGGCGGCTACCCCGCCTCCTGCATTTTTTTATGCTCGGCTCAATCGTCGTGGTGGCAGCCTTCGGCGGCGTTCCAGACCTGGCCCTTGGGGCAGCCTTTGTTGATGGCTTTCTTCTGTTCCGTCGAGAGGGGCGCGTTCGGTTTCGGCGCCTGATAGCCCGGCACGCATTTGCCGCCTTGGGGCCGGAAGCCCGGACCGCAGAAGGCCGCCGTGGCTGCCTTCTCGATGCACTTACCGTTCATCATCGTGAAGTTCTTGTTGCAGTAGCAGTCGCCCTCGGGGCTGCGGTAAGCGTTCTTGCCGCAATTCTGGATGAGCACGCACTTGCCGCCCTGGAGCTTGTAGTTGGTGGCGCAGACGAGCTTTTTTTTCTTTACCGGCTCATCCTCCTCGACCTTCCGCTTGGCTGCGGGCTTCGGATCATCGGCATCGAGCCGTACGAGCTCGACGTTGGCCGGCGTCGTGTCCGGCAGGAAGATCTGCAGGCAGTCGCCAGGCCCGGTGACGATCATCCAGGGGTGCGTGACGAAGGTGTCGATCGTCTTCTGCTCGTCGGGCTGAAGGCCGCCGTAGTCCTGCAGCTGGCCCTTGAAATCCATCCACATCAGGCCGCGGTGCATGCCGGACTTGTTCACGAAGGTGATTTTCGTCGAAGCATCGGAATTCAGCGACCGGACGGTTTCCCGCTGATTGCAGGCGAGCTCTCGGGCGCTGCCGGTGGGCTCGGATGATGGCGCGGTCGTCGTCTGCGCTGGCGGCGTGCCCTCGGAGAGCTTCTTCAAGTAAGCGCGGGCGAGATCGGCGTGGAAGCCGGTCGGATAGTTGGCGAGGAAGGCGTTCCAGGCGTCGGCGGTGCCGAGCTCCTTGGCGCTGTTGAACGCGGCCGCGGCATCCGCAGCGTTGGCCTCCCCGGAGGTCTTGGTGTCCGAGTTCGCCGCGCCTGCGTGAGCGAGCGACCCTGCAAAGACAAGTACAGAAAATACGGCGCAAATGGAAAAAGCGATCGGGCTCAGGCGCAAATTCATGAGATCCCCTCAAATATGTTTGTCCTGAGCTTAAGGTACCCATACAGTTCTGTCAGCTCTCTGACTTTAAGAGCGTTACCGGCGTGGACGATATTCCTGCGCGCGGTTGGGCGGGATATTGAGCGGGGCTCACAGTGGCCAAATTCATTCCAGGGATTGTAGTCCGGCTTTTCCTCGCGACGGCGACGCTGGCGCTGGTACTGATCGATCCGGTGCAGATGCTCTCCGTGCAAGGCGGTGGCGTCCGAGCACAAGCGGCGGACGGTACAGAGAAAGCAGCCTTCGAGGCCGCGAAGGAGCTCGGCACCGTCGAAGCGTGGGACGCTTTCCTGTCCAACTATCCCACCGGCTTCCACGCCGATCTGGCGCGCGCTTACGTCAAAAAGCTGGCGAGCGAACCGGCCCCGGCGGCCTCCGCTCCTGCTGCTCCGGCCCCCAGCGCATATCCGACCGCAGCAGGCTCATGGGGCGGCGTGGTGCGAAATGGTCCTGGCCAGAATTATCGCAAAGTCGATTCACTGCAGGAGGGCGACCCCGTTACGCTCATCGAGCGCACCGACGTCATGGACAACGGCTTCCCCTGGTTCCGCATCACATATGCCGGTGGGGGCAGCGGTTATCAGTGGGGCGGGATCCTGTGCTCGATCGGGGCCGAGCGACCGGACCTTTTCCAGACTTGCACCACCGCAGCTCAACGCGAGGAGAAGCGTGCCTCGGCGCCGCAGAAGTGCCGCGAGAACGGCGGTGAATGGGGCGGCGATCAGTGCTGGCCCAAAGGGCACTTCGACAAGCAGGCGAAGGTGAACAAGACCGGCCTCAGCTGCAAGGAGCTCAAGGCGCGCTGCAGCCAAACCGACCGGGACGATGACTGCAAACGCTACCTGGACTCGTGCACCGGCCACGGCGACAATTAGGGCGCTCCGATCGTCATGTCGGAGACATGCCTCCGGCATGCGTCGACTATCAGGCGTGGCGTGAACCGGTAGCGTCGAAAAGGTCCGAAGCGATCAATGCGGAGTGCGGCGTGAGCAATGACAACCACGACATCACCGCCTCATGCCGATGCGGGCACGTTGCGTTCGAGATCACCGGCAGGCCCATCCTGAGCGTCGTCTGTCACTGCCATAGCTGCCAGGAGGCAGGCGGAAAGTTTGAGCTGCTCGCAGGCGCACAGCCCGTGCTAGATGCCAACGGCGGCACCGGCTTCGTTCTGGTTCGCAAAGACCGCATCAGATCCGTCAGGGGCAGCGAGAAGCTGCAAGAGCATCGGCTCAAGCCGGATTCACCGACACGGCGCGTGCTCGCGAGCTGCTGCAATTCCCCCATGTTCCTCGAATTCAACAAAGGACACTGGCTGTCGATCTACCGCGACCGCCTTCCGGATGGCGCGGCGCCGCTCGAGATGCGAGTCATGACGCGGGACAAACGCGAGGGCGTCGAGCTTCCAAACGACATTCCAAACTATTCCAGCCACTCGGCCAGGTTCATGTGGAAGCTGCTTTCCGCCTGGGCTGCAATGGGTTTTCGCGCGCCAAAGGTTGCTCCATGAATGCGGCGCGCGGCGGATTGCCTAGCCTCAGGTCTCAAACGAATAGAGGCGATGGATCTCGTCGTTGAGGAAGCCGGTCGCGACCGGCCAGCGCACGCCCGGAATGACGGCGACGTCGAACAGCTCGCTCACCTCCCCTTCGAGCTTGATCCATTCGACGATGTCTCCGGAGGCCAGGTTCACGATCTGCACGCCACACCAAGGATCGGCATCGCGCTTCTTCAGCTCGGCGTCGAGAGCGAGACCCGAGAACGAGCCGTCGCGCGGCAACGAGAGGCCAACGACGGCGTGGCCGTCGTGGAAGGCGAGGCCGCGCAGGAAGCCGGGGCAGAACGTCAGCGGCTCGAATGCGCCGGTATCCGGATCTACGCTGCCGAGATAGCCTGTGCCCGAATTGAGCAGCCACAATCGGCCGTCATGCCAGCGGGGCGAATGCGGCATGGAAAGCCGGTCGGTGATGACGGCGTCCGTCCTGACGTCGACGAGAGTGCCGCCCTCGGCGCGCCGGTTGCGCCAGCCGCCGACAACGTCGCTACGGCTCGTCGCCGTAACGTAGGCCGGCACTCCATCTCTCATGGCGAGGCCGTTGAGGTGGCAGCGGTCCTCGGCGGCAAGCTTGGAGATGAACGGCGGCTTCCAGAACACGCGAAACCCGTGCGTGGGGCTCAGCGTGGCGAGGCACGAGAACAGCGTATTGGCGAACACGATGCGGCCGTCGCTCATGACGCCGATGTCGTGGACGTCGAGATCGCCGGTGGTGTGAGCGACGCGCGGCACATAATGCCGGTCTGGCCCTGGGCCCGTGTGCGGGACGGGAAGCACGTTCTCGAAGCGCCAGATCTGGAAGATGGTCGCGACGAGGATGCGCTGCTGATCAGCCCACAAACCCATAGCTCGGGCGAGAAATCGCTCCTGGAACGCGACGCGCCCCTGATCGTCGACGCCGACGAGGTAAAGTCGCCCTGTCTGATAGGACGTGAACGCGAGACTGACATTGTTGCGCAAGAGCCAGTCGGCCAGTCCTCGGGTACAGGAAATGTTGACCGGACCGGACTCGCCGGGCGGCAGCCCCGCACCCGGTGCGGTCCTCTGGTCAGCCATCACGCGTTCTCGCAGATCATATTGCAGCAGGCGTCACTGCATCAGAACTTAGCACTGCCTTTGATGCCGACGCTGTGAATCTGCGTCGTCTCGCCGAGCTGTCCGTCGTAGGTGAAGCGCAGCGCACTATCTTCGCCATTGATGAGGTCGAGACCTGCGCCGACCACGCCCATCACGTCATCCACGTCGGTTCGAATGGTGAAGGCCCCGACGCCATCGGGTGCAGCCGCGAACGAGGCTGTGAGAGCCGTATCCACGCCGTCATACCAGGTAGCACCCGCGCGCACGAACGGCCGCACGAGCGTGCCGTTGCTCCACCACCATTCGGTTCCGACCTCGAGCGCGGGCGTAACCGCGAATACCGTTTGTCCCGAGCCTTCGACGTTCAACGCCGCGCCACCGCCGGCCGTCTCCTTCAGGTCGTCGAAATCCAGGCGCGTGGCGCTAACATCAACGAGCGGCTTGAAATAGAGACTCGGCGCACCGAACACGTAGGCGGCCCGCAGGGCGCCGGAGAAAATGTCGATGTGCTGATCGCCTTCGGCGACGGCGTCGAAGCCGCCAAACGTGAGTGTCCGCTCGATGTCATTCCACGCGCGTCCTGCAGTGAGCGCGCCAGCGAGCAGAAGCGGCCCCGAGTTGTACTTGAGCGCCACGCCCGCCTGCGCCTGCTCTCCATCGCTCGTCGCGCCGTTCGTCGAGTAGAGGTTGCTCGATTGATATCCTGCGGCAAATCCAAGCCGCCAAACGTCATCGAGCGCAAACTGTGCGCCCGCAGTGAAGAGACCGGCTGTCTCTTTGAAGCCGGGTTGCTGAGACGTGCCGTCGCTGTCGAGGAAGCGCGCGTTCGCGCCGGCCCACAGGCATTGCCCCTCGCGAATGACGGACGCGGTGTCGGAGCCATTGACGCGGCAGCTCATCAGCGCGTTGGCGAAGGCCAAGTTGGCATAGAGCGCAGCGACCTGGGTATCCTGGTAGATTGTCGGCTGCAGCTCATCGATTGCGGCCCTGTAGTCCTCGGGGGCAACCGTGTTGAGCAAGCCGGAGAGCACGGCCGCGACGCCTCCGCCACCGGCGGCGAACGCCGAGTTGAGCCTGTCGGCAATCACCCTCCCGTTGCGGTCGAGGCCGCCCGCCGCAAAGTCGATGTCGATGCCGAGCACAACGGTGTTCGGATTGGAGAAGGAGAGCGTCGCCTGCAAGGCCGGGGTGGCTGATACCGAGAGGCCGTTGTTGGTCACGCCGCTCGTGGCGGTCAAAATCGTGAAGTTCTGCACCGCACTCGTTGGCAAACTGACGAAGTTGACCTGCACCTTGCCAGCCAGTGTGGCGCTCCCCGACGCCGTGATCCGGTCGGACGTCGAAGCTGCACCGTTGACGTCGACCGCCAAGACGCCGCCGGCATTCTGGATCAGGTCGCCGGTGAGCGACGTCGTTTGCACGACGCCCTTGCCGCCAGGAGCCAGGGTGCCGTCATTGACCAGGGAACCGGCGATAACGGCGGTGCCCATGTTGAACAGAGCACCGGCCTCGTTGGTGAAGGAGCTTCCGCCACCGGTATCGAACAGCCTGACGTCGCCAGTGATGGTTCCGTAGTTCACGACCGCGTTGCTGTCGCCCACGCTGTCGATCGCATAGTCGCTCAGTCCGGCGGTGATCGTGCCCCAGTTCAGAAGCTGGTTGGCTGCGGCCGATGCCTGCATGACGCCTGCGCAGCAGGGGCCGCCGACAACATTGCCGCGGTTCATGACGATGGTGCCGGCATAGCCCGCGGCGTAGATGCCAGCGGAGCCGGTGCCGGTTGCGGAAATATCGCCCGAAGATACCACGACAGCCATGCCGTCCGTGCTAACGACGTTGATGCCGTCGGACGCAGCGCCCGTCGTGGTGATGTTGCCCGAGGAGCCTACGGCGATATCGCCAGAACCGTAGGCCGTGATGCCGGGAGAACTGTCGCCGTCGGTCCGGATATCGCCGGTGGAGACGACGGCGGTGCCGCCATAGCCCGAGGCCGCAATGCCGGGAGCGGAGAAGCCGTGCGTGACGATCTTGCCGTACGAGAAGACCGAGGCCGTTGCGTCCGCCGCAATCGCGTAGAGCCCGACGCCGCCATCTCCGGCGGTCGATATATCGCCGAACGATTTCAGGACCACGTTGCCGCTCTGCGAGAGCGCCCTAATCGCGGTCGAGCTATTAGGGCCCGCGGTGATGTCGCCCTGCGACGTGATCGTGATGTCGCCATTGCTCTGGGCGCTGATGCCCAAGCTGTTGTTGCCGGAGACGTTAATGTCGCTGGAGGAGTTGATCGTGATCGGTCCATAGACGCTCGCGGCATTTATGCCGTTGGCGCTGTTGCCGGTGGTCGTGATCGTGCCGGACGAGTTGATCGTGATCGCGCCTTGCGCGGTATTCAGCGTGCCTATGCTGCCGACATTGATTGCTGCTGCAAAGGTGCCCGCGGTCGAGATATCACCGGTCGAGGTGACCGTTATGTCTCCATAGACGCTGCCGGCAGCGATGCCGAAGGCATTGTTGCCGGAGGTGGTGATCGTGCCGGAGGACACGATTGTGAGAGCCGCCGACTGCACCGAGCCCTGAATGCCGGTTGCGCTGCCGCCCGAGGTCACAATATCGGCCGTCGACGTGATCGTGACCGCACCGCTGTTCGACGCGGCAAAAATGCCGTCGGCATCCGTGGCAAAGATGCCGAACGGGCCGGGATCGACATTCAGCGCGACGCTGCCGTTGCTGGTGAACAAGATGCCTGTAACGCCCGATGACGGGGCGATGGCGGCAGTTAGGTTTTGGACATTGAGGACTTGGAACGGGCCGGCGCCGTTGGTGACATCCACGCCGGACGACAAGTTGCCGGAGCAAGTGACGATCGAACCGCCGACGCCGCTGATCTGATCGCAAGGTGCGGCGGGCGGGACGGTTTGAGCGCGCACCGGTCGCGCGCCGTACGCCAACAGCGCGGCGCTCGCAACGCTTGTCGCAAGCGTCGCGCGCCACGAGGCCAAGTTGGCGGGCGCAGCCGTCTTGCTCAGATTGCCGGGTTTGAACGTCAAGCTGGTTGCTCACAGCACGCGATGGAAGGGCGAAGCGCGGGACCAGGACGCCTGCTGTAGAGCCACAGTGCCGATAGAGCACTACTGTCCGCGAATCGGCCGCGTGTCAAAGAGTACCTAGGCCTTGCGTCCCATGCTTCACAGCATACTGATCTCCGATTATTCCGTACGAAAATCAAAGTTGTGACGACGCAGATCAGGGGACGCCGGCTCATCCTCCCGTCCTATTGCTGATCATCTGCCTGATTTCGCCGCATGAACCGGAAGGCGCGCGCAAAAATCCGCTGATCGGGATCATCGGATGCGGCTCAACGCATGACGATCCGGGTTGGTATTTTCAGCCGCTGCTAGCTCTCGAGCCTCGTCACGTAGTCTCCGCCGGGAGTGCCAAAGGCGAGGCTGGTCTCGCCCGATCCGCGCGCGCGGTGCTCCACATGCCACATCATGGTGCCGTCATCGAGGCGCAACGCGAACACGTGGCCCATGGAGGCCGCGAGCACGATCTCGTCCGCGACGCTAACGGTCACCGGCTGGCCATCGCAGGCCGACGCGCTCTTCTCGCTCGCGAGCTTGAAGGTCCAGACCGTGCGCCCCGTATCCAGATCGAGCAGATGCACGTGCCCTGCGTGACCGACGGCGACAACGCGCTCACCCGCCATCACCGGCATACGCGGCACCTCAATGTCTCCGATGTCCGTCATGGCCATGGGTCAGCATCCTCCATTGCAATGAAAATCATCACGAGTGCGAACGAGACGGCAAAGCGGAAGGCAGCCTCCTGTCCATTCCAGGTTTGAGACTGCCACATCTGAAACCACTCACCGCCGACCACCATGAAGCCGAGAAAATAAAGCGTGAATCCGGCCGCGAGACCAGCAATCGCCAGCGTCTTGGCGGCGTTGAACTCGACCGCCGGGAGGTGGCGCGCGGCAAAAATCCGCCAGGCTCCCGCAGCGCACAAAAGGCCGACCGCGATTTCGGACGCGATGAGCACCGAGTAGGCGGCGTGATGCACGGCCTCGCTCGTAATCGCTCGCCACATGAGTTTGTTGCCGGGGAACGTCGTGTCCATGGACAGCACGTGCTGGACGAAGGCGAAATTGGTGCCGTAGTCGATGATGTTGTCGATGCCGACAAGGAGGGCGAAAATGGCGAGGCTCGCAGTGAGCCCGGCTTTGGATAGGCGAACGATCATGCGTCGAGCCTCGTTTGCGGTGCGATTCCGGAGTCGCGCTCGCATATATAGCAGGACAGGCGAAGAATTTGATGGGGGGCCGACGCGCCGGCCGCGACTTTACCTAACGTCAGGATCCGACGTTTAGCAGAGCCTTCTGAAGCGACTTGATCGTGTAGGGCTTGCGCAGCTTCGGCGTTGCAGCGAAGGCCTTCGGATAGGCGAGCTGGTCGCCGTATCCGGTCGCGAAGACGAACGGGATGCGGAGCTCGCTCAGGCGCTCGGCTAGCTCGAAGCTGGTTTCTTCGCCCAAGTTGACATCGAGGAGCGCAAAATCGGGTACACGCTCGGCGATCTTCTGCAGGGCGTCGCGAACCCCGGGAGCCATCCGGACGTTAGCGACCCCGAGCTCATGCATCATGTCCTCCGCATCGAGAGCGATGATCATGCTGTCTTCGACCAGGAGGACATCCTGTGGCAACTCGGCGACCTCGTCCAGCACACCCTCGCCGATCGACAGGCCCGACGAAGCCTCGCTCCCCTCGGCAACGGTGAACTGAGCCGGAGGAATAACGAAACGTGCGCGCAAGCCTGCAAGCGCGAAATCGAGCGTCACCTTGCCCTTAAGGTCGTGCTGGATAGAGCGCTCGATCACGGTGCTGCCGAAGCCCCGGCGCGCGGGCGGCTTCACGGGCGGGCCACCCTGCTCGCTCCAATCGATGACGAGCTGCCCAAGCGGATCGATCGAGGTGTCGATCCTGACGCGTCCCTTGGTGTCGGCGAGGGCGCCATACTTGGCGGAGTTGGTGATCATCTCGTGGACGACGAGCGCCACCGTGGTGAAGGCCTGAGGCTCGAGAAGGATGTCGGCACCCGAGAGCAGGACGCGGTCCGCACCATTGGAGAGATAGGCTCCCGCCTCGGCCTGGACCATGCTGCTGAAGGATGCGGCGCCCCATTTGTCGGCGGTGATCTGATCGTGGGCGCGAGCCAGGGCCTGAATGCGGCCGCCGACGGTGCGCGTGAAGGATTCGACGGTGCCGGTGGGGTCTTTGCTCTGAGTGATCACGCCGCGGATGAGGCTCAGAATGTTGCGAACACGGTGGTTGAGTTCGTCGATCAGAAGCGCCTGGCGCTGCTGGGCCCGGCGGCGCTCCTCCTCAGCCAGATCCGAAAGACGCAAGATCACCTCGAGCAGGCTGACGCGGAGCCCTTCGGCGATGCGGATCTCAGCCGGCAGCCAAGGCATGGACTGACCGTGGACGGTCTCCTTCCAAAGCTCGAAGCTCTTGCGCGGCGTAAGCCGTTCACCCAGCGGACCAACCGTCACCGGCTTGGAGGGGTCACCCGCCCAGTTGACGCTGCGAGCCACCTCCTTGCGGAAAAAGACAAGATAGTCGCGGGCGGGGCGCGAAAGCGGTACCACCAGCATGCCGGCCGCACGCTCGGCAAACGATCGTCCGGAAGGAAACACCGAGCCGATGTCGTTGACGGCGTAGATCTCGCCGATGTTCTTGCGGTTCAGGAACGCGACCAGCGACGCAAACTCGCTTTCGGTCGGCGTCATCCCCTTAAGCGTCGAACTGTCGTCGATCCAGACGGCGATGCCGTCGCAGGCGAGCAGATCGGCGATGTCGTCGAGATGCGCAATGATGCTCTCGAAGCGCGTGGCTTCACTCGCCATTACGGTCACGAGGTGCTGGTGCAGCTTCTGCGCGCGGGCGTCATAGGCGGTTTCGCTCTCACGCTCCCTGTTCTCCATGAGGAAGGAGAACATCTGTCCGAAAAGCTCGGCGGCGGTTCGCCTCGCAAACGAGACTCGGTGCGGCGAATAGTGGTGACAGGCGAATAGGCCCCACAATTTGCCATCGCGCAGGATGGAGACAGACATCGATGCCGCGACGCCCATGTTGCGCAGGTACTCGACATGGATGGGAGACACGCTGCGGAGCACGCTTTTCGAAAGATCAAGCGGACGTCCGGCATCGTCGAGCGCAGGCACGATCGGCGACGGGGTGGCGTTGATGTCCGCGATCATTCGCAGCCAGTTGCGCTCATAGAGAATGCGCGCCTGGCGGGGGATGTCGGAGGCAGGGTAACGCTGACCGAGGTAGGATCCGAGATCCGTGCGCGCCGACTCGGCAATGACCTCACCTGCGCCGTCGTGATCGAAGCGGTACACCATCACTCGGTCGAAGCCGGTCATAGCCCGCATCTCCCGCGCGGCTACGCGATAGAAGGCGCGCAGGTCATGCGTCTGCTGAAGCCGCGCAATCATGCCGCGAACCATCAACCCGGTGTTGTCCTCGACCTCGTTAACTGTGGGCTCGCATTCGATGACGATCGTGTCGTCGACCATATGGGCGGCGACATCGCAATTGGGGCGGCCGGGCGCGATGGGAACATCGAACATGCGGGCGACCGTGTCGCCCATGATGGCCGTATGAAGCTGACCGCGGATCCTATGCATGGTGTCTGGGGCAAGAACAGCGGCTATCGGCTGGCCGAGCACGTCTACAGGGGCCAGCCCCAGCCAGTCCTCCACGCTCTCAGAGACACGCGTTACCAGACCCGTCTTGTTCGAGGTGGCCAGCAGCAAGCCGAAGGGCTGCACGGCGCCGCTCAGATGGATCGGTTCGCGATCACAATTGGTAAGGTCTATGGGCTCGAACACGCTAGCCATCGCAAGCCACCGCCTCAGGAACCCTGGACGGCCCATTCGGACCGAGGACATGCCAGGACGCTACGTTGGCTTCTGGCAGTGGTTCGGCAGGGGCCCCGCGGATCGCAGACGACGCTTCGAGGCACACTGAGCGGCGCTTGGCGCGCAACGCTTTCGGGTGAGGCAAGCGGCTTCAGTTTTATAAACTCCTTCACGACGCGGCCCGCAGGATATTCGGCTCTCAAACCGAGCGCCCAGATACATTATCCGGGTCGTGCGAGCATTCAAGGTTTACCCAGGCCTCAGAACTCATGAACCGGTCTGATGTTCCCGCTGCTGACTGAACGGGTGGCGGTTCCGGCCGACCAGGACCGCGTTCCAGGAACCGTGCGCGCGGCTGGAACTCCCGCCTCTCCGTTCAGGTTGGAATGAAAGTAACCAGTCTGGAGCACAGGAAGATGAGCCAACAGAGCCTTAGCGGCCTAGCCGCCAAGATGCGCGGCATCGACATCGCAATCCTCTCGACCAAGACCGAGAGCGGCCAGATCGCAAGCAGGCCCATGAGCAACAATGGCGATGTCGAATACGACGGAGATTCCTACTATTTCACCTACGAGCAGGCACGGACCGTGCGCGAGATCGAGCGCGATCCTGAAGTATCGCTGGCCTTCTCCGGCAAGCCGGGCCTCCTCGGAGGCAGCAGCAGCCTCTATGTCGCCGTCGAAGGCAGGGCTCGCCTCATTCGCGACAAGGCCGCTTTCAAAGAGCATTGGACGCCAGACCTCGAGGTCTGGTTCGAGAACGGCGTCGATACGCCCGGACTGGTGCTGATCAAGGTCGAGGCCGAGCGGATCAAATTCTGGGACGGCAATGAGGACGGCGAGATCCAAGTCTAGGACGCAAACGACGCTGGGGATCTCGCAACACTTTCCGCTCGAGCGGCGGGGCTCGGCGTTTTCTCGATCCGAATAACCCGCTGAAATGAAATGCCTGTGCGACGTCCGGCGACGCAGAATGGAGCTGTGATCGGCATCGGCAGCCGCCTTTCAGCAGGCGCAAAAGCAGTTTGCACTGCGCACGTCACCTGAGAAAAATACAGGGAAAACAGACTTCGGAATCCCTGGTCCGCAACCACGGGTCGCGGCTGTAGCGGGCGCGCAACGGTCCTGTCAGAAAATAAAATGCGGCCGAGAATAATTACCAGTTTCCACTGGGCAGCAATTCCAAAAACTGCTCTGACTGCTGACGTTGCGGTTCTCATTTTTTACTTTGTTTGCGTGGGGGCATGTATGCGTAAGTGTTCCGGGGTCGTTTTCTCCTTATTTTTTGGCACGCCAGATCTTGTGACGCGCGGCGCTTTCGGGCGCAAAAGCCAGAACTCAAAACAACTTAAAGCATCGCGGCTGGGCAATCCTATTAGTGCGAAGCCGGCGCTTTTTGCTGCAGCCGCGGCGCTTCTGATCCTCAATCCTATCGAAGCACGTGCGGGAACCGTATTCGATACGGATGGTGGAGGTTGCGGAGGTGCGCCCGGGAGCTGCGAGATTCTCAATGGCACCATCAACGTCGACGATATGGGCTCCAATTCAGTCGGGTCCGACGAGATCATCGACGGGAGCGTGACGAGTGCCGACATAGCCAACAATACGATCACCAGTGCTGACATTCTCAACGGCACCATTACCGGGACCGATATCGCCAACGCTACGATCACCGGCGCGAACATCGCTGCCGGCACGATCACGACGGGCAACATCCAAGACGGCACCATCACTGGCGCCGATATCGAGAACGAGACGATCACGGGCAACAAAATCGACGGTGATGCCATCACGGGCTACCACGTCGCGAACAACTCGCTGACCGGCGACGACATCAACGAGTCTACGCTCTCGGGCCTGACCGGTGCGAACATTACAGACGGCTCGATCACGGGTGCGGACATCGGCGCCTCGACGATCACGGGCGCCAATGTGCTGAACAATTCGTTGACCGGCGCCGACATTGACGAGTCGACGCTCGCGGGCCTCACGGGCGCAAACATCACCGACGGATCGATCACCAGCGCGGATATAGCGGACGGATCGATCACGGGAGCCGATATCGGCAACGAGACGATCACCGGCGCCAACGTTCTCAATGGCTCCTTGACCGGCGCCGACATTGCGGACGGGTCCATCGGGGCGGCCGATCTCGCGAATGGCTCGGTCTCGACGGACAAGATCGCAGACAACGCCGTCACGACTGCAAAGATCGCCGATAGCGCCGTGACCACGGAAAAGATCGCGGACAACGCCGTCACGACCGCGAAGATCGCCGATAACGCCGTGACCACGGAGAAGATCGCGGACAACGCCGTCACGACCGCGAAGATCGCCGATAACGCCGTGACCACGGAGAAGATCGCAGACAACGCCGTCACGACCGCGAAGATCGCCGATAACGCCGTGACCACGGAGAAAATCGCGGACAACGCCGTCACGACCGCGAAGATCGCCGATAGCGCCGTGACCACGGAGAAGATCGCAGACAACGCCGTCACGACTGCGAAGATCGCCGATAGCGCCGTGACCACGGAG